>Ga0209012_1000203_pt1 | contig 95292 bp, 88 predicted proteins | sample RS3BMetagenome_FD_184735 | JGI IMG/M metagenome (GOLD analysis project Ga0209012, IMG submission 184735) | Ferric oxide microbial mat and aquatic microbial communities from Rainbow Spring, Yellowstone National Park, USA - RS3B (SPAdes) (version 3) ... | reverse complement strand
CCTCGCGCAGTTCCGCTTCTGATTCATAACTGTAACGCGACTGATGGTATCCGAGCGCATACCGGGGCGGTTGCGGTGCGCGACCCGTGAGACTGGTGTATTGTCCGATCAGCGACTTCATGTCGGGCCCAAAGAAACAGTAATAGTCAAAGTCTCCCGTCCGCGCCGTTATGTTGTAGGAATTCACATCAGTGAAGGAAAACGTCGTCTTGCCAGGGTTGTTCAGAAAGATCCCGTAGGACGCTTCCTCACCCACGACATAGAATACGGGCACTGACACATACAGTTCGCGAATCTCGGGTACATGCGGCGCGTATACGTCGGTGTTCCACATCGACTGCAGGGAATTCGCCTTGTTGAGATACCCGGTTTTCTCGCCGAGTCCATAGATGGGCTCACCGGCGTACGCTTTCTCGCAGCGAATGCCGCCGTCGCTTGTGAGCGTGACGCCGCCTGTGACATCGGCGCAGATGACGCCGCCGGACAGCGTCTTTGCGTGCACCGCAAACCGTGTTTTGTCGACCGTCAGTTTGAAACCGCCGCCGCCGGCGATCAGACCGTAGCCCGACCCCTCATCGACGAGTGCAAGCGGTTGCGCTTGCAGCGAATGGGCGAGCGGCACGCACTCTCTTGCAGTCGGTTCGCCGCGGCTGATTTTAATGCGGAACACGCCGTCGCCAAGCCAGACGGCGACTGTCGCGCGTTCGCACAAGAAGAAAGCGGCGTCATTTTTGATGTACGCGTTCTGGACAGGTCCGATCGACAGCAACGCCTGTTCTTCTGCCAGTTGCAACTGATCGGGATGGATCGCAGCGCTTGTATCGTTCACTGTGCAAAACCCCTCGTCTGTGGGTGGTGTGACTGTGGTCGGATGGATGACGCCTGATACGTCTTTATTGAACCAAACGTTTGCGCATCAAAAAGGAGACTCTTTTTTCAAGTAATCCTACCAAACTTCCGGGAATGAAGCAATACACGGTAAAATATTCATCATGAATTCAGGTGAATTGTCTCGTCTGACAGTTTTATTTTTGGTGATGAATCCTTGTCACAGCGCGGGATTATAACGAAAAACGAGCGCTGTGAAAGGGGCGCAACGCGTTTCCACAAAAATTACTCTTGCACATTTTGGCGAGCAGGAATATGATTCTTCGTGAGGAATATGTTTATTGTTCAGTTTGTGCAAACGGTTGTTCGAGCGTTTCGACCATCGAATCGTCGTGGCACGGGATGTAAGCACTTGCAGTAACACGGATGTAAGCACTTGCAGTAAGACTAAAGAAGAATACAGGAGGGAGTCAAAATCATGCAAAGAACGAAAAAGCTTGGACTCGGATTGGCGGCCACCCTTGTTCTGAGCACCGCGCTTGTCGGTTGCTCAAGCCAGCCAACCGCCGCACCGAAAACAACCGCTCCGGTCGCGACAAGCGCGGCGCTTCCCCGTGGCGTGCATCTGACCCTGTGGTCCTACTGGGGTGTACCGGAGTTCACCGTGGTGCAGCAGTACGCGCAGAAATGGGCAAAAGCGCACGGCGACACGGTTACCGTGGTCAACCAGAGCAAGCTTCCGGGAAGCTACCAGTTTTACGCAATGGCCGCTCGCGCGGGCAAAGGTCCGGATGTCGTTGTAGCGATGCCGCACGACAACCTTGGTCTTTTCCGGGAAGAGGGGCTGCTTTCACCGATCCCGAGCACGATGATCAATCCGCATGCGTATACCCCTACGGAAATGAGCGCGGTGACGTTCGGGGGAACAGCGTACGCGTACCCGATGTCCGTGCAATCGACGGCCCTCTTCTATAACAAGGCTTTGATCAAGACGCCGCCTGTGACGTGGGCGCAGTTTGTGCAAGACGCCAACAAACACGGGTTTGGATTTTCACAGCACAACCTGTACTATGACTTCGCGTTTATCAGTGGCATGGGCGGCTACATCTTTGGCACCCACAACGGCGCGCTGGATCCAAATGACATTGGACTTGCGTCGCCGGGTGCGATCAAAGGATTCGCGTTGCTGCACGCCATGGACTGGCAGTATCACTGGATGAATCCAAACACCACGGGCGCCATCTCTCTGGCCAACTTTACAAGCGGAAAACTTGGGATGATGATCGACGGGCCCTGGGACGTGACAAACGATCAGAAAGCCAAAATCAATCTCGGTGTTGCACCACTGCCGAAACTGCCAAACGGCAAACCGGCCCGTCCGTTTATCGGCGTGATGACAGCGATAGTCAATCAGCGTGGGCATAACATTCCATCGGCCACGGCGCTGGCCCAGTATCTGTCGACGGCGCCGGAGATGCAATATTTCCACGTCAACGCGGACCTGCCTGCGCTTGTCAACCTGCAGCATTCCAAAGCAGTGCAAAGCAATCCCTATGACGCCGCATTCCTGAAGCAGGCGGTGGTGGGCATTCCGATGCCGAACATCCCGCAAATGCAGGCGGTATGGAGCGCAATGGGTGAAATCGCAAACATCATCACAGGCAAGGTGTCGCCAGCTACCGGCGCACATGACTTTGTGGCCCAGATCAAAAAGGGCATCCAGGTCCAGCAGGGGTAGTCGTGTTTCGACGGGGGAGCGGGGATGGCTGCCGTACGCGGCCGCCATCCCACTTTTTCTCTCAGTTGGTTGAAACGGAGGGATGAACATGTCGACAGGCCAGATCAGTCTTGGCCAAAAGGGCAAGAGGCGCCGAATAAAGAAAAAGGTGCAGTGGTCTGCCTACGGGTACCTTACCCCGGCTCTCGTTACCATCGCGATTTTCAGTATTCTCCCGACACTGTTGACCATTGTGGTGTCATTCACGAACGCCAGCGATCTTCATTTCATGAATCCATCGTTTGTCGGATTCAAAAACTTTGCCAGTCTATTCAACATGAATGATCCACTCGCCCAGGTGTTTATTCCGACATTCATATGGACCGTTACGTTTGCGGTTGTTGCAACGACCCTCAATTATCTGCTGGGGTTGTTTCTGGCTGTTCTCCTGAACAACAAGAACATGAAGGAATCCACCCTGTATCGCATGATTCTGATCGTTCCCTGGGCTGTACCCGGACTCATCTCGATCTTGATCTGGCAGGGTCTGTTAAACCAGAGTTATGGACAAATCAACGCCTTGATCCACACGTTCGGGGTTCCTCCCATTCCGTGGCTTGTCAACCCCTTCTGGGCGCGCGTGTCGGTCATCATGGTGAACCTGTGGCTGAGTTTTCCCTACATGATGACCGTCTGTCTGGGGGCGCTGCAGGCCATTCCCGAGGAACTGTTCGAGGCGGCTGGCATCGACGGCGCGACGATTTGGCAGAAATTTCGCTACATTACCATGCCGTCCGTCTGGCAAATCAGTCTGCCGCTCGTCATCCCTGCGTTTGCCTTCCAGTTTAACAATTTCAATGCCGTCTATCTCCTGACAGGCGGCGGTCCCGCAAGGAATTCGACCCAATTTGCAGGCTATACGGACATTCTCGCGTCGGCCGCCTACAAGATGACGCTGGACTTCAATCGCTATGATCTGGGGGCGACAATTTCCGTCTTCCTGTTCGTTTTGGTCGGTTTCTTTAGCTGGATCAACATGCGCGCCACGGGCGCCTTCCAGGAGGTGGACTGAGGTGGCCCTCCATAAAAAAGGCATGCGTCCCGGCGAGTTCACAGTACTGTGGGTCTCCCGCGTGATCATCTGGATTGTCATTGTAGCGACCATTTTGCCGATGCTCTATGTCGTGACGGCGTCGTTCAATCCGACGCAGGCGTATTTTTCGTCATCGCTGATTCCACCGCACCCGTCGTTCGCTAACTACCAGGCCCTGTTTCAACAGGGGGGGCAATTTCTGGTCTGGCTGCGCAACAGCACCATCGTCGGTCTGAGCTTGGCCGTTGGGCAGTTGTTCATCTCGGCCACGGCGGCGTACGCGTTTTCCCGAATGCGCTTCTTTGGACGCAAGAACGGGATCATGTTTCTGCTGATTCTGCAGATGTTCCCCAACTTCCTGACGATTGCGGCGATCTATTATGCACTGGCCCAGTGGGGGCTGCTCGACAACCTGTGGGTGTACATCCTTGTGCAGTTGGGCGGCAGCGCCTACAACATCTGGCTGTTAAAAAAATACTTTGACACAGTGCCCCGAGAATTGGATGAAGCGGCGGTCATGGACGGGGCGGGGCATTGGCAGATCTTCTGGAAAATCGTGCTGCCGCTCGCGCGCCCCATGCTGGTTGTCATTTTCTTTTTCACGTTGATTGGTTCTTTTAGTGAATACATTTTGGCAGGAACGATCTTGCAATCGGCTTCCAACTATACACTGGGCCTCGGGTTATACTCCTTAATCTCGGGCGAGTTTGCAAAGAACTGGGGCGAATTCGCAGCGGCCGCGATCCTGAGCGCTCTGCCGCTCACCATCGCGTTTGGACTGCTCAATCGCTGGATTGCGTCCGGTCTCGTAGCCGGTTCCGTGAAGGGGTAGTGAACGGCGCCTCACTGGGAGGCGCAATGATCGTTCAATCTGGAACGATACAGTGAGGCAGGAACCAACCATGGTGTTTGCAAACCCTTCTGTTGCCTGCGAATTGGCAGAAGGGGCATGCACGGAACGAATGGGTGAATATTCCAGCGATACAATCATGATGTTTCGTGCAGGAAGAGGTGATCAGGGTGGCCCTTTGGAAACGGATCATTGTGCGGTCGGTCAGTGCGGTGCTCGGTCTCGGCCTGGTGCTTTTCATCGTTTTTCATCATGATGTCGCAAAACCGACAGCGTCCAGTTTGGCGCCGGTCGGTTCGAGTTCCGATGCCCTCTTTCCTTTGCATAAAATCGTGGCCGTCTATCATGGTGGGCGGGTAACCGGTTCGGAATTTGACCAACAATATAAACTGTATGAACTGGCCTATGGACAACCGATGCCAATGACGCCACCCTATGAGCAGGAAGTAATTGATAAATACATCGTTGTCTATCGCGTGCTGCCCAGACTGGCACAGCAAAAAGGGTTTGCCGTCAATGCGGGTCAATTGACGGCAGAAACACGACTGTTTCAAATCCAGGTCGGCACGCAGGTGTACCACTCCATGGTCACCTTTCATGATCAGATGAATCGGCTTGGCGTCACACAGGCCATGCTGGAAGCGTTCGTCAAACAGGCCATGTATGTCACGGATCTGCAAAATTCCTTCCCATCCACTGTGTCCGCCCGACAAGCCAAAATCTACTACGAGTCCCATCTACAAAATTTCACAACGGTCACACTCAATCAGATTCTCGTTAAAACCAGCGCGGAGGCTGCCTATGTCCACAAGGCACTGGTGGGTGGAGGGAGTTATTCGAATCTCGCAAAGCGGTTTTCCATCGATCCCGGAAGCAAAAATAACGCGGGACTGTACGTCGGGGTGAAGGCATCGCAACTTGTTCCCTCTGTGGCGAACGCCTCGATGACGCAGCCCATTGGCTTCGTTGGCAACCCTGTGCATTCTCAGTACGGGTATCACATTCTTCGCATCGATCAACGAACCATCCAACCCTTTGCGGTTGTTCACACTACAATTAACCAGATCCTTGCCCAAGAGGAACATCTGAACGCTCTCCAGAAACTCATTCGAAGCACGTTGGTTAACGCTCATGTCCTCTATCACCTCACGTGAGGGATTCAGAGACCAGAACTTCTTTTAAACCCATACTTCAGGGGGCATGATCGGGTGATTGGTAGTCGCTGCTTCGTTTGAATCTCGCTGCACTGCGAGATGCGGTGATGTGCAGCCCACCAAGGGGGGTGGTTTCGCGCCGAAGAAAACGTTTGCATTTCTTGACGGATTCCTTTCTGTTCATATTTTAATCAAAAGGAGGGAAATAGGATGAGGAAATGGCGGTCTCGACTCTACACCGTCGTGGCCAGTGCGGCGGTGGTCACGCTGACCATGAGCGCCTTCTACCCTGCGTCGGCTGCGGCAGCCACGTCATTCTCGACCGTGCAGTGGAATGGACTCTTTGCCGATCAGGGTCCGCAGTATTTTGCTCCGCAGCAACCGTCCACCGTGGATCCTGTGACGGTGACGCTGCGAGCGACCGCGAACAATCTGAGCAGCGCGGAGGTTGTCGACTACAATCAGGCAACCGGAACGACGACATCGGTTCCAATGACGTATGCAGGCGCCGACGCAAACGGACTGTACGAGTTTTGGACGGCGACACTTCCCGCAAGTCCGGATACGCAGTTTTACTATTTTCAGGCCAATGATGGATCGAGCACCGCGTATTACAATGGTTTTGGCGCTTCCTCCACGGCGCCATCCCCAAGCAGTCCTGCGGGGGGAGATTTCTGGATTTCCCCTGGGTTCACCACGCCTTCATGGGCGCAGCGCGGTGTGCAGTACCAGATCTTCGTTGACCGTTTCTACAACGGCAACACAGCTAACGATGTCACCACGGGGGAATATTCGTGGTACGGAAATTCCACCGTGCAACTCACATGGGGGCAGGATCCGGAACTGGGCAATCCGGCTGGCACCGATCAAGTGGCGTTTGCCGGCGGCGACTTGGAAGGCGTCGATCAAAAACTCCCGTACATCATGAATTCGCTGGGCGCCAATATCCTGTACCTGACCCCGATCTTCACAGCGAATACCAATCATAAATACGATGCCAATAACTACTTCCAGGTTGATCCGCATTTTGGCGGCAACTCGGCTCTGCAAACCCTCATCTCGGCCACGCATAGTGCCACCGATAATGCGGGCCAACAGGGTCGCATTGTGATGGACGGCACATTCACCTATACCGGGGCAGCCAGTTCCTGGTTTCAGGATGCGCAGGCAAGTCAGTCCAGCCCGTACTACCCTTGGTACACATTTACCACATGGCCGACGGCCTACGCTACGTTTTACGGGGTGGCCAACCTGCCCAAACTGAACTACGGTTCCACGTCATTGCAAGGAGAGATTTACGGCAACAGTACCAGCGTTGTTGACCAGTACCTGGCGCCTCCTTACGGCATCGACGGTTGGCGTCTGGATGATCCAGGTGGTGTCGGGGCCAATGGGTATAATCCGCAAGCGAACGGCAACTACACGGATCCCACCAATCATGCGGTGTGGCAGGGCTTTCGTAAATCAGTCAAGGCTGTAAACCCCAACGCATTCATCTTCGGGGAGTTCTTTAACAACACGCAGGCTTGGCAGTGGTTTGGCGGTCATCAGTGGGACAGTTCCGTCAACTACAATGGGTTTCTGGACCCGGCGTCCGAATGGATCACGGGGTATGACGAGGGGTTCAACGCCAACAGCATTGATCCCACACAACTCAACCAGTGGTTGCAGGACACGTTGGTGCAGGCGCCTCGCGCCACCCAACTGACGCAGGTCAACCAACTGAGCACCCAGGACACCCCGCGCTTTGGCGAACGGGCGGCCTCGGTGATCAACTACAAGACCTACACCGAGCCCAATGGCACGACTTTCACGGACCCGTACGGCGGCACGCCGAATTACTGGAAGGATTACCTTGGCGCCTTCCTGGAATTCACGTACGTCGGACTGCCGACCATCTACTACGGCGATGAATACGGCATGATGGGCGGCGGCACGAATGACGCCGGCAAGCGGTGGACGTTCGACTGGAGTCAAGTGGCGAACGGCGGCAACAGCGTGTTCCAGCTCTATCAGCAGATGATTGCGCTGCGTCACCAGTATTCGGCGCTGCGCGACGGGTCGTTCATGCCGCTGGTGACAGACAATACCACGAATGTCTACGCATTCTCGCGCTTTGACGCCAACAATCGGATGATCGTCGTTCTCAACAACAGCAACACGTCTGAGACAGAGACGATTCCGGCGGCGGATGCAGGCGCGGCGTTTGGCAGCACACTGACCAATGTTACTCCACTGGTCGGCGGCGTCACAGAGCCGTCGAGTTACACGGTGGACAGCAGCGGCAACATCTCGGTGACGCTGCCGGGGCACTATGCGACCATCCTTGAGCAAGCAGGCGGTCCGCTCGCGGCGAATACCAGCCTGCAGGCGGTGAGTTCGAATCCGAGTCCGCTCACGGCGGGGCAAACTGCCACCATGTATTATGATGGATCGCTGGCTTCGTCCTCCAGCGCCGTCACGATGCACTGGGGCTACAATGGCTGGAATGCCGTCGCCGATACGCCGATGACGCAGCAGGCGAACGGTTCTTGGAAGGCGACCGTCGCCGTTCCCGTGGGCACGCAGCTCAACGCCGCCTTTTACAATCAAAATGGAACTTGGGACAATAACGGCGGCAACAACTACAACATGGAGATTCAGATGCCAAGTGTTGTGACGACGAATCCATCGTCGCTGGCGGCGGGTCAGACAGCCACGATCTATTACTATGGTTCTCTGGCGCCGACAGCCACTTCGCTTGACATGCACTGGGGCTACAACGGGTGGAACGGTGTAACGGATACGGCCATGACCCAGCAAGCAAACGGAACATGGGCCGCCACGATCACGGTTCCCACGGGCGCGACAGAATTCAATGTGTCTTTTGAAGATCAGAACGCCAACTGGGATAGCAACAGCGGATTCAACTACAACGTGCCCGTTCAGTGATCAGGAGACACTGTGCGAATACAACTGCACGGCAGGAATGTAGATCAATCCCTCAAGGGGTTCAACCCTTGAGGGATTCCGAAAAACGAATACTTTAAAGAGGCTATCTTTATAGAAAAATCATGACGACGTCATGAGCGAAAGGACCACGACGATGACCCGGATCAGGAGCATGCAAAACAAGAAGACACGGCGGCGCAAAATGCTTTGGATGGGCACGGGAACGGGGATCATCGTGCTCTTTGCGGGATTTCTCGCGCTTTTGCCAACGAAAATGACGGCGTCGACGGGGGCGAAACAGGCCGTCACCGACAGGTCGCCGGTGAATCTGGCTACGCCGGTCAACTTTCGCGCTGGGCTGGCCCACCGATCCGCGACCATCGTGGAGGGCGACGCGCGGATTGAGGTGCTTGCTCCCGGTCTTCTGCGTCTTGAATATGCGCCTTCGGGCCGCTTTGAGAACCGGCCTACGGTGAACGTTGTGAACCGCCGGTTTTCGGCTCCCCGGTACACGGCCAGCGTGCGCGCCGGGTGGCTGACCATCCGCACCGCGCAACTCACCTTTCGTTACAAGGTCGGGTCGGGGCCGTTCACTCCAGAGAACACTGCGCTGTCCTATTTGCTGGGGAATCGGTCGGTCATCGTTCATCCCACCTGGGGCGGGGAGAGCACATTTGGCGAGGCCAGCCAGGCGGGAGCGGCGAATCTGGCGGGCGGGGCTGTGCTGGCAACGGATCATACGGGGTACCAAAGCACCGCCGGATTCATCACCGGGTTGGGCGGTGCGCATGGCGGCAATGGCGCCAGCGCCGCCTGGAACGTGTTGGGCGCGCCAGCCGGTCCAGCACGCGTGACGATCCGTTACGCAAACAACACAGGCCTTCTTGGCGGACCCGCCTCGCGAACCATCGATCTCTCCGTGAACGGTCGTGTGGTGAGGACGCTCACGCTGGCGCCCACTGCGAGTTGGCACACGTGGGCGTCGGTGACAACCCGCGTGCTGCTGCGTAAAGGAACCAACGCCGTGGCTTTGGTCGCCGGGCATGGAACCAGCGGCAACGTGAATGTGGACACCCTCGCCGTCGGACCGCCCACCGGGCCTGTTCCGATTCTGCCGAGAACAGGAAGACTCGGTGGATGGATCCGCAGCTTTGACAGCTACACATACGGAGAGCGGTATACCTATTCCTCTTCCAACTCGGTTTCGGCGCAGCAAGCCCAAGCAATCCTGCCGCCCCTGCACCGCGATGGACTTTTGAATCGGGTGGGCTGGCGGCTTCTCGACGACACCCACTCGGCCGTGTGGACTCACTCGGGGTGGGTGCGTCCGCGTTCGCCCCATGGCGACGTCGAGGATGGCTACCTGTTTGCGTATGGCCGTCAGTACAAGTCGGCGCTTCGCGAACTGGCGCAACTCACGGGGCCCGCTCCACTCCTTGCGCGTTACATCTTTGGGGTGTGGTTCTCCCGGTATTATCCGTACACTGTCGCCGATTACGAGCGGCGCCTCTTGCCTGATTTTCGCGCCCACCGGGTTCCGCTTGACACTCTCTCGGTGGACACGGACTGGAAAGCGCCAAACACGTGGAATGGATGGGAGTGGAATCCCGCTTTGTTTCCCCATCCCCAATCGTTTCTCGACTGGGCAAAAGCCAACGGGATCCACGTGACGCTCAACATCCACTCGAGTATCGCCAAAAACGACCCGCGCCTGGCCGAGGTCCGTCGCATCGCTGGCAACACGCTTGCCTCGTCGAGCGGGTTCAGCGGGGCCAGCTACGTCTGGGATTGGAGCAACATTCCACAGGCAGAATCGAACTTCGCCCTGCAGCAGCAATACGAGCACCAAGGTGTTGCTTTCTGGTGGCTCGACTGGTGCTGCGACAACTCGTTCGTCTCGATGCCCGGTCTCACCCCCGACAACTGGATCGATCATCTCTACGCCCAGGAGATGGTAAACCGGGGCGAGAGAGGGTTCGTGCTCGCCCGGATTGGCGCCTCGCTGCAACACCCGAATCAGGTGTATCCGGCGGGTCCGTGGTCGGCCCATACCGCGGCAATTCACTTCACGGGCGATACCTGGGGAACCTGGAACACGCTTGCTTACGAAACGATGCTCGCTCCCGCAGAGGCGAGCATCGGCGAACCTTACGTCAGCAGCGATATTGGCAGCTTTCTCGGCACGCCGCCAAGCGGACCCATGGATTCACCGGATCTTTACGACCGCTGGGTGCAATTCGGGGTGTTCCAGCCAGTCCTGCGGCTGCACTCCAATCATGGGGATCGCCTGCCTTGGGAGTATCCGCAACCGGTGCAAGGCATTACGGAACATTTCCTGCGCCTGCGCGAGGCGCTCGTGCCTTACACGTACACCCTGGCGGCCCAGGCGCACTTCAGCGGGTTGCCGATTACACGCCCACTCTACCTCGATTACCCGGACCTGGCCGCTGCGTACGAACACCCGCACGAGTATCTGTACGGGCCAAACGTCTTGGTGGCTCCGGTGATCACGCCGGGGAAGGTGGTCAAGCGTACGGTGTGGTTCCCGCCGGGGCGATGGATCGACTACTTCACCGGCGCCACGATCAGTGGACCGGCGACGGTCACGCTCGCCGAACCCCTTGACCGGATGCCGGTCTTCGTTAAAGCCGGCGCTATCGTGCCTGAGCAACTCTATATGAATCATGTCGGGGCCAAGCCGGTCAATCCGCTCATCCTCCGGGTGTTCTCCGGAGGCGACGGGCGCTTCTACCTGTACAGCGACGCGGGCGCGGGCCTAGGCTACCAGAAGGGTCAGTTCACCGAGACCCCGATTGCATACTCGGAGGGCGGCAGAACGAACGCGCCGCATTCGACTCTTACCATTGGTTCCGTCCGTGGCCGCTTCCCTAGGGAAATGATCCGTCGGCAATACCGTATCGAGTTGACCGACATCTCAGCGCCGCACCGGGTCTTCGTGGATCAGCAGCCGCTTGCACACACGGCTGTTGGCTCTGACCACTCCGGTTGGTGGTACGACAGCAGCACCGCCACGCTGATGGTCAACACCCCTTCGTTGCCGACGGGCGAGCGGGTTACCGTGAGCCAGATCGGAGGGCGCCCTGTCACTCGGGGCGAGCCCGCTCAGCCCGCTGTAGTCGCGTTCAGTCTGAGCCCATCGCGCAATGTGGCGCTGACGGCGGGGCACAGTGTTGCCGTCACGGCTGTCGTCCACAATCAGGGACCCGGTTCTGTCATCCAAGTCCGCGTCCATCTCAAAGTACCGCAAGGATGGAGGGTCAGTCCTGCGGCATTCACGGCAGTACCTGATGTTCGCGCAGGCCAGACGACCGCGGTTCACTGGTTGGTGACGGATCCCAAAGCGGAAAGCGGCCGGAACTTCATCGCCGACCTCACTGCGACCCTGTCTTATGTAAACCAGACGACCGGAACCACAGGCAGGGAAGCGGTGACCCAGAAGCGTACACCGGTGATCACTTCGGTGCAGCCCGCCCGCGTCAAGGCGAACGCTGTGGTGACCGTGACTGGGGAGAACTTTGGAGCAGGCCAAAGCACAAGCAACCTCGTGTTTTTGGACAACGGAGTAAGTTGGGGTGCGCCGAACGATATCACTCCATTTCACATTGACAGTTGGAGTTCGACCAAGATCGTTTTCACCGTGCCCACGCCGCAAGGAACCCCGTATCACGTCGTGCCCGGCACGACCGCGTCCATTGCGGTGACGACCCAGGAAGGAACGTCGAATACGGTCCATGTGAAGATCTCTGGGTAGACATCCGTAGCGCTCTGTGCGTCCTCAACAACCGGGAAAAATGTGTCTGCGGCGTTTTCCCGGACAGACAGCACGAATCCAGTAGATCCGCGCAAAGGGAGACATGGTGACGCAGGGGGGCGCCCGTAAGGAGGTAATGAAGTTGGAAAGGGTAGGCGAGATAAGAATAATCGAGAATTTCAAGTCAGAGATTCTTCAGAACGAGAGGAACATCGGCATCTATCTGCCTCCCAGTTACCATCTGAATACCGGGATGTATCCCGTTCTTTACATGCATGACGGTCAGCATGTATTTGGAGAGGACAGGGTTGGATCATCCTGGATGGTCGATAAAATGGTCGACGCACTGATTGAAGCTGAGCTCATGAAAGAGATCATTGTAGTCGCTGTTGACTGTATCTCCGACCAAAGGGGGAATGAGTATTTTCATCATATGGATAGTGAAGGAAATATCGGTGAACTGTACGAGGAATTCCTTGTGTCGGAGTTAAAGCCGTTCATTGACCGTTCCTTTCGTACCTTGAGCGGGAGGCTGGATACGGCAATCATGGGATCCTCTGCAGGAGGACTCGTCTCTTACCATATTGGATTTCGGCGTCATGATATATTTGGAAATATCGGTCTCATGTCACCCTACTTTATCGGTACAGGTATTTCAAGTGGAACTGATTCGACCTATGACCTTCCGGAGAAGCGCCTGTATCAAGATGTTTCATTTCACCCTGAGACGAAAATTTGGGTGGACATTGGAGGAGCAGAGGGATTGATTCTTGTTCGACATGTGCGAAAAGTTGTTGAAGAACTGCTTGCTATGGGCTTTAGGGCAAGTGTCGACATGATGTATCTTTGCGATCCTGAGGCAACTCACGAACAAACCGAGTGGGCGAGGCGCATAAGATCACCGCTTATCTATTTTTTCGGCACGATCGGTACGCCGATATCGGTTGCAGTCACGGGCCCCGATACTGTCGGTATTTCCGGACCGACTTGCCAAGTGAATCCGATCGCGACCTACGACAGTGGATTCCAAATGAGCCTGTTGGATGTCAGTTACACAATCGATAACCCTGACATGGTGCAAGTTGCCCCTAATGGAACCATGACGGCCTTTAAGGTTGGCACGACCATTGTTCGTTTCGAATGGAACGGATTTCAGGGCGCCAAGACCATTCGGATTATTCCAGACGTTCCGTTCACGGTCGATGTATCCATCCGAGTGCTTGTTCCAGAGACCACACCACCAGATGCCCGTGTGTATGCAGGGGTCGAACTGGACAAGGTTGGACAAGGGGTATACGGTCGGACAGTTCGATTGCCGTACAATGCATCATTCGATTTTAAAATTTCCAGGAGTTTTTTCATTCGGGAATATTCCCAACACCGGCGCCGATTTACGGCAGATCACACACAGCAACTCGAATTCGTTGTTGACGACTGGGAAATATTGCGTTGATCACCATCTCGATGGGGTGTTCATTTATAGTGTGTTCACTCTCTTGTAAATTTAAGAACCAGAGCGGGTGTCAACGCCATGCAAACCGTGAATGCATTTTGGCAGGAACGATCTTGCAATCGACTTCCAATGATACACTGGACCTCGGGCTATACTCGCTGGTATCAAACCAGTTTGCAAAGAACTGGGGAGAATTTGCAGCGTCCGCGATCTTAAACGCTCTGCCGTTCACGATCGCTTTTGGAATTTTCAATCGCCGGATTGCGTCCGGTTCCGTCCAGTGTACGTCATGAACGTTTCCGTGTTCCGCACGCTCTGCAACGCGAAACCCACGCTGCAGAAAGGGTTCTTCGACGAGCGTGGGTTCCGCATAGCGACTGTGGTTGTGTTGATTACATGGAAGAGGAAGAACCGGAAGCAGCGTTTCCTTTTCTTGAAAATAGCAAAATGTTCATGCCGCCTGCCACGCGCGCTGTGCTGTTGGGTTGCGTGACCACGATGCGCACGGGCAACTTGCCCGCTTTTGGCTTAACAGTGAACATGGCATGTCCCTGCATGTTCGTGGTCTTGCTCATGGCGCCAGAACTGCCCATGCCGCCTGAGCCGCCGCTTTCCACGATGTACTGTACCGAGGCCCCGAGGATCGGACCCGTTTTGCTCATCGCTGTCACGGTTACAGTTTGGCTCTTGTTGGCCGCTCCCGTAGCCATGAATGGCGCCGCGGTGACATAGTCGCCGACGGGAGCCCCACCTGACTGCGAGTTCGTCCACCAGGCGTCCAGCGTTCCAATGGCGCGCTTCGCCGTCTTGTCAAAACTGTCCAGATTGCCGATGCGCACACCGACCATTTCCATTGTGTCGGCAGGTTGACCATACAGGGTGACTGTGGCCTGTCCGGCGGAGTTTGTGAGCTTGCTGAAGTTTGCGATATACGCGTTAGCTCCAGGCGTTCCGGAACGATACCACGCCGCTGGACCGGCATTGCCAAGCGGCTTCATCGGACCGATGAAGTAGGATACCTTCGCGCCCTTGACAGGGTTTCCTTTGGCGTCATACGCAGTCAGCGTAAAGACCGCTTCATTCGCAGACGATGATTTTGCCGGGGCGGCTGCCAATACTTGCGCGGACTTGTCCACCTCAACGAGTGCAATGTGGATTTTAGCGCCGGGTTTATGATGGGGGTTGGCCGCATGCGACGACGGGGTGGAACTTTGACCGGACGAAGACCCCGGCGAAGAGGCGGAGGACTGCGTCGATGATCCACAGCCGGTCACGAACAGCAGCCCGCCGAGTGCGAGCAGAGCAAACCCGGTTGCGCGCTTTCCAGAAAATGAAACCATGTCTGACACCTCACTCTGGATGTAATTGCACTGTGTGTAGAAACAAGTTTCCATTCAAGTGAACAGATCTAAGTATATAGGAAAATAGGATGCAAATAAATTTATAAAGTGGGGCGATTGAGTGTGGGAACAAGAAGGTAATCCAGCAACGGATGAAGCAGTCGGGATGCGATGGGGAGAGAAACCGGGGCAGTACGTGGCCTCCTTACGGGCAAAGAGCGCCAGCAAGAGGTGGACGGATGTGGAGAAGATGCGATGTGCCGCCTAGTCAGTGGGTTTTATTGGTACATAGGCAGAAACTGCGTCGGCCGATCGGCACGGCAATCGCCTTTTCCTCGGCCATTTTGAATTTTGTGCGCGCGGTCCTCAGCGTGGTAACAAGCCTGTCGAAGATCACACAGAATTCTTCGAAAATCACGTTCCTCCGGGGGTTTCTCGCGAACCCGACGGTTGAAGGAGAGCAGTCCGAGGCGGCTGTCGGTCGGGAGATCGGAGACATTGAGTTTCGCGATGTGTGGTTTTCTTATCGCGGCAATGACACGTACGTCTTACGAAATGTTTCTTTTTGCATCCGGCAGGGAGAACGAATCGCGCTGGTGGGACGAAACGGATCGGGCAAATCGACATTGGTGCGCCTGCTGCTGGAACTGCATGATCCAAGCGCAGGCCAGATTCTTGTAAACGGGACTTTGCTTTCGGGGAGCCGGGCTATCGCCCATCGCACGGCGGTCACCGTCGTGTTTCAGGACTTTTGCCGTTACCATTTGCGCGTGCGCGACAACGTAGAACTGTCGTCGATGAGGGCAGCCGGAGACGATGTGGCGTTGCGGAGAGCGATTGCACACGGAGGGAGAGGCGTTCGTGACACGTCTACCAGACGGTGTGGAACAACAGTTGGGAACAGAGTTTGGTGGAGTGGATCTCTCCGGCGGCCAGTGGCAGGTCTTGGCGATCGCGCGTGCCTATTACCGGGATGCGGCGGATGTTCTGATCATGGATGAACCCACGTCCGCTCAGGATCCGGTTGCGGAAAGGCAGATGTACGAGCAGTTTCTCGCTTTGTCCGAGGATCGGACGGCGCTGATCGTTTCGCACCGGTTGGGCTCCGCGACGCTGTGCGACCGTATCTTCATTTTTGATGATGGGGAACTCCGGGAGATGGGCAGCCACGCGGAACTGATGGCCGCCAATGGTGGTTACGCATCAATGTTTCGCCTACAGGCGGCTTGGTATTCGTAAATGTGGCTATACCCTTACTTCAGCATCACTTGCATTCCGAACACACATTCCGTGTAATTGTCTTACAAGCTTGGTAGCTCGGAAGAGGCTGGTGATCAGGATGTTGCAACGCCTTGTGACATTGCTGGAGTTTCAGAGCAAGTTCCCTACAGACGACGCGTGCCGCAATCATCTCTTCGCGATGCGTTGGCCCGAAGGCTTCCGTTGCCCTCGCTGTGGGCACGACCACTTTTATCTTGTGCGCGAGCGGCACCTGCTGCAATGCCAGTCGCCATCTTGCTCCATCAGACGTTCCTGATCGTTGGAACGATTTTCGAGAAGTCGCGCACGTCGCTTCGCAAGGGATTCTGGGCGATTTTCCTGGTCGCGCATGATAAGCGGGGGATATCCGCTGTGGCACTGGCTCAGGAGATCCAGGTCACGTACAAGACGGCCTGGCTCATGCTCCACAAGATTCGTCATGCAATGCAGTTGCGCGAGAAGGCCTATCGGTTATCCGGCATTGTCGAGATGGACGAAGCCTATGTCAGAGGACCCGGCGAAGAGCCAAAACGAGGATGGAACACCCACAAGACGCCAACGCTCGTGGCGTTGTCACTGCATCCGGACGGCAAGCCGTGCAATCTGCGCATGCAGGCGGGCGACAATGACAAGAAGGAGACGCTCATCCGAGATGTGAACCATGCGAAATTCCGTCGAAGGCGCCGAGAGGACACTGCGCGTAATCGTCTTGGCAACCCTCGTTGCTCTGGTCGCGGAAATCGTGCTTGGCATGATCGCCAACCTGTATGCCCAGTTTCCCAGCACGATCGCGAATGGCGATGCATGGAACTGGTCAATGGCCCACAGCCGGTGGTTCTCAGTCATGTCATCCTTGAAGCGGCTCTTGTGTCGCTCGCCGCGTCTCTGGGATTGTCTATTCCTGTCTGGGTTTTGCGTTGATCCTGTCTGCCTGGCAGGCCGGCGTCGCCTTCTTGACCCATGATCAGCAAAATGGCAGTTCATTCGGCATGGCGATCGGGTTTATCGGCGCGGCCGTGGTGTATGCTGTTGCGTACCATAGGGTCATAGGGTGCGAAACAGCGTGAAATTATCATAGCAGGATGTCTTCGCAGGAGGTCCTTTCCCTCTGTGTTGACAAGACGCTCGAAATTCCCTGAATTATATCTACGGGGCATACCCAATGAAGTGTTGCACATATATATGCAAACGATTGTATGAGAATGATTGACGGTTCTTCTGTTTATCCGTTATGCTTATTGAAATCATTCATCTCGGAGGAGGAACTTTGATGGTATCGTTTGCACGAAACGCATGGCGGCGTGCGCTGTCCGTTGTCAGCGTTTTCATTCTTGCCTTTGTCCTGTCTCTCCAGTCTGTTGCCGCCCTTCCGGTCGCTGCAGCCCAAACGCAAACGACGGTCATCGTGCACTATCACCGTTTCGACAACAATTATAATGGCTGGAATCTGTGGCTCTGGCCATACCAACCTCAGAGTCTGGGCGGGGCCGCCTACAACTTCACCGGAACAGACTCCTTTGGGGCGGTGGCCACCGCGCAGGTTCCGGGAAACAACACACAAGTCGGCGTGATCGTTCGCCAAGGCAACTGGGCGGCCGAGGATATATCGTCCAATCGCTACATCAATGTGACCAATGGCACAGCGCAAGTTTGGCTGGTGCAGGGCGATCCCACCATCTACTACACAGCGGCGGCGGCCGAAACGGCGATGCAACCAGGCATCGCAGCCGCATTCCTGGATGGCGCGCACACGATCTACGCCAGCCTTGACACCCCCATTACGATCGGGGGAGGCACGACATTCGCACTAACCGACACAACCGCCAACACCTCCATTTCTGTCACCTCCGTGCAGGACGGCGTCCAGTTGCAGGCGGTCGTCGCCAGTGATTTTCAGACTCAGTTGGGCGGTCAGAGCAACTGGAATCCAGCGTCGCAGACCACCGCGATGACCGAGGTCAATCCTGATTTGTACCAGTACACCGCCACCCTGAATACGGGGAGATATCAGTACAAAATCGCGATCGGCGGGTCCTTTAATGTGTCCTATCCGGGCAACAATGTGACGCTGAATGTGCCGTCAGCGGGAACCAAGGTGACATTCTCCTATGTGCCTTCAAGCAACAGCGTCTACGACTCGATCAATAACCCCGGTCAGACTCTTCCCACCTCGTCAAATGGGATGTCGACCAGCCTCGTCAAGCTCACGCTTGCGAGCGCCCCGAATGTGACGCATACCCTGACGCTCGGCGCGACAGGTTTCAAATCCGTGCAGGTCATTCCCCGCAAAGTCCTGAATCTGCCGCAGTACTATTATGGGGGAACGCTCGGAAACATGTGGACGCCGACGCAGACGTCGTTTCGCGTGTGGGCGCCGACAGCAAGCAGTATGAACCTGCAACTGTTTTCTTCGGCCACCGGACCGATGACCCAACAAATTTCCATGCAACCGGGATCAGGGGGAACCTGGAAGGCGCAGGTTCCGGGCAATTTGAACGGTTGGTATTACCTCTACAGCGTCACGATTGACGGCCAGACCAAAACCGCCGTCGATCCCTACGCCACCGCCCTTGCGCCCGGTGCCGCGCGCGGCATGGTCATCGATCTTGCGGCCACCAATCCAGCGGGATGGAACGGCGATCGCTTCCAGGGTGTTCCAAATCCTGTGGACGCCGTAATCTATGAGGTGAGTGTGCGCGACTTTTCGATCGACCCCAACGGCGGGTTCAACTATCCGGGGCAGTATCTCGCATTTACCGAGAAGGGCACGCGCGGTCCCGGCAACGTCAAGACAGGGGTTTCCAGCCTGAAGCAACTGGGCGTGAACTATGTGCAGATCATGCCGATGCAGGAGTTTCCCGATCCGGGGTACACCTACAATTGGGGATACGACACCCGCAACTTCAACGTTCCGGAAGGCATGTACGCAACCACGCCCGTGGGAACGGCGCGTATCACGCAGGCGAAAGAGATGATTCAGAGTCTGCACCAGGCGCACATCGGCGTGATCATGGATGTGGTGTACAATCACACGTTTGCCGTGCAGGGATCGGCGCTCAACCGACTGGTTCCCGGCTATTACTGGCGGACCGATTACCAGGGGAACTACTACAACGGCTCCGGCGTCGGCAATGAAGTGGCCAGCGAACGGCCGATGGTCCAGAAGTTCATGATCGATTCCCTCAAATACTGGGTCACGCAGTATCATGTCAATGGCTTTCGTTTTGATCTGATGGCGCTGCTAGGCGTCAGCACCATGAAAAAAGTGTCGCAGGAACTGCATGCGATCGATCCGAACATCATCCTGTACGGCGAACCGTGGACTGGCGGCACATCGGGTCTCACACCGAGCCAGTTGCTCGTCAAAGGCAGACAGCAAGGGCTCGGTGTCGGTGTCTTCAACGACAATCTGCGCAACGCCATCGAGGGCAACGTGTTCCAGCCCACGGCGCAGGGATACGCCATGGGAGGACAAGGCTACGTTTCGGCGATCGAAAACGGCGTTGTCGGCAGCATTCCCTACAACAGTTCGATTCACGATTTCGCGGCGGCGCCGTCAGAGACGATCAACTACGTTACCTGCCACGACAACTACACACTCTGGGACAAACTCCAACTGAGCAATCCCACCGCGTCCAAGGCGACGCGGATACAGATGGACGAACTCGCGCAGGCGATCGTCATGACGTCGCAGGGTGTGGCTTTCATGCAGGGCGGTGAAGAGATGCTGCGCACCAAGGGAGGCAACGGCAACAGCTACAATGCCGGCGATACAGTCAACGAATTCAACTGGGCGCGCAAGGCCGAATACCTGAGCGTATTCAACTATTACGCCGGTCTGATTCACTTGCGCGAGGACCATCCGGCCTTGCGCATGACCACGGCCGAGCAGATTCGACAGGACCTCGCGTTTCTTCCGAGTTCCGCCAATACGGTGGAGTTCGAACTGCAGCACCACGCCAACGGCGATAGATGGAAGAACATTATCGTCATTTATAATCCTGGCAGCCAGACCACGTTCCACTTGCCAGCCGGAAAGTGGAAGATTGCGGGCACGGTCGGACAGATCGGTCAGGAGGCGATCGGAAAAGCGACGGGAACGGTCAATGTTCCCGCCATTACCTGCGAAATACTCTATCAGAACTAGCTGTTCGGCGGGTCGCAAAAACCATACCGCAAATTGACTGGTTAGCAGCCTGTTTGCTGAGTGAAACAGAAGGAAAAGGCCACAGGCATCTACACAGCGTAGATGCCTGTGGCCTACTGTATATCCTGATGTAATTGGTATGATTATTTCATGACAAAACCTAAGCGTCTGATTGGGTTTTAGAAGGCGCGGTTGGACTGGGGCATTTGTCCGTAAAGTCAATCTGAACTCAATAGCGGTCCGTCTTCCCGCATCGGTACTCCCCCTAAAAAACTTGGTCGTTTTCAAGGGGGGTATTCGATAGGGGCGGGTCATTTTCATTCCGGCATGTGGGTCAATGATATCCCGGATATATGTCATGCAGTGATAATATAACTTACGAATAAAATAAGTACTATGTAATAATAGTTGACACAATGGAAACGAAGATGTATTTTAAACCGATAAGAACTGAATTATTTGTTTTATGTTATGTAAGATGACATATCAAGATATGTACTCATCAGAAGAGAGGGGATGCGGATGGAGAATTCTGACGCAAAAGTGGAATTTGATGAACCGAAGATCAGCAGGAAAAAGCGTAAGTTTAGCGGGCTGGTTAACAATCCAGTCATGGAGGATTATGCCCTCAGATATGCTCCGCAGTCGTTTCGAAGGTGGAGTGAGTTTACGGTGGCCAGTACCGCGCTAGGTGGGATAGCCTACATGGCGGACTTTGCGATTGGTGGGTCGGTTGGTCTGTCGTTTGGCTTCGTAAATTCCCTCCTTGCCATTTTGACTGTGGCAGCGATTATTTTTTTGACGGGCATTCCAATTGCGTACTATTCCGCGAAATACAATATTGATATGGATTTGCTTACTCGCGGGGCGGGATTCGGATACCTGGGTTCAACGCTTACGTCAGTTATTTATGCGTCCTTTACCTTTATTTTCTTCTCTCTTGAAGGATCGGTAATGGCGCAGGCAATTACGCTATACTTCGGTCTGCCCATTGCTGTCAGTTATTTAATTGCTGCACTGGTGGTAATTCCGCTGGCTATGTACGGCATGACTTTGCTTAACAAATTCCAAGTATGGTCGCAGCCCATCTGGTTGGTCTTAATGGTTGCCCCGTTTTCTATCGTTCTTCTGAAGGATCCCGGAGCTTTTCATCATTGGGTGCATTTTGGCGGGGCATCGGGAACAGCTGTCGCTTTTAGTCCTCTCATGTTTGGATCGGCCATGGGGATTACCCTTTCGCTGATTGCGCAGATTGGAGAACAAGCTGACTACCTGCGATTTATGCCAAATAAGACAAAAGGGAATCGCCTGAAATGGTGGTGGGCCGTTCTACTTGCTGGTCCGGGTTGGGTTATTATCGGCGCCTTCAAACAATTGGGCGGCTCATTTCTCGCGTCATGGATCCTTCCAGGTGTCGGCATTATCAAAGCTGATCAACCGATCGAGATGTTTACACATGCCTTTGGTGCGATGTTTCCAGCGGGGGTAGCTCTAACAATAGCGGTAATTTTTGTGCTCCTGTCGCAAATCAAGATTAATGTGACGAATGCCTACTCAGGTTCGCTCTCCTGGTCCAATTTCTTCTCACGCATATTTCATTTTCATCCTGGACGGGTGATTTGGTTGTTTCTCAATGTCGGCATTGCGCTAGGGTTGATGGAGTTTGGCGTATTTGGATTTTTAGGTATGGTGCTTGGTTTTTATTCCAATGTCGCAGTGGCTTGGGTCGGTTCCGTTGTGGCTGATCTTGTCATTAATAAGGCGCTGTTGAAAATCAGTCCATCCTACATTGAGTTCAAGCGAGCTCATCTCTACAACTTCAATCCAGTGGGGTTCGGTTCCATGCTCATAGCTTCAGCCGTATCCATCACTGCTTATTTCGGGGCATTTGGACCGAGTTTGCAGGCGTTTTCTGCCCTTCTCTCTCTTGGTCTCCCATTTGTCCTGGCTCCAGGAATCGCGCTTCTCACAAAAGGCAAGTACTATATTGCGCGCGAAAATACTCTGATTTTACAACAAAAAGCCACCCAACCCTTTCTGCATAGTGTTTCGGGATCCGGATCCACTATTGCAGCCCGAGAAGAAATGCTTACGTGTGTTAGTTGTGGGTTTACCTATGAAGTGGAGGACATGAGTATGTGTCCATTTCACACAGGAGCGATTTGTTCACTTTGCTGTAGTCTTGAGTCCGCCTGTCATGATATCTGTAAGGATGAAAAATCTTTCATGTTCGAAACTGACTGCTTGACGAGCACAGTACATGAGAGCACTGTTTAGAGCGCAGGTGTGGTTATCTTTTCAATGGAAGCGAGCAGTTTACCATGCACTGTACATCATCAATGTTCGATTTACCAGCGTACGGGAATGTGGTGTTCATGCGAAAAATTTGATGAAAATAGGCCTCCGATATTGCTGATGATGGGTGCCGTCGCCTGTAATGGGAAATAAAATGCTCGGGAACCGATTCAGATCCCAAAATACGGTTTTGCCGTGGTGGCTGATACATGATTGTCACAGGTGCAGTTTGCGTTCCGCTTGAGGGGCGAGAACGAGAAGGAAGGAATCGGCCACCATCACAGGATCGCGTTCCACGCCGAGTATCACGTCGTCCTGTTGAGCCACACCCAAAACGAACCCTCCGTGGCGTGAACGCACTTCACTGAGGGGCAGTCCAACCCATTCCTCTTTTACGGGCCACTCCTGAATGCAGTACGCGTCAGAGTTCACGATGCGCAACAAGAGTTGTGCAGCGTGAGGCGCCTCCAGGCTCTTGGCGAGAGTATGGCCGAGCAGGTCGTCTGTGGAGACGGTGAGAGGGATGCCCAAGTCATGCAAGGCTCTGGAGACTTTTTCTGAACGTGTGCTCACGATCAAAGGGAGATGGGGCGCCAGGTGGCGTACCGCGATTGCGATCTCAAGCACCTCGCCATCTGTCGGAGCAGTGACCAAGGCCTGTTTGGCGGTTGTAATATGAGCTCGTTCCAGCAGACTTTCCTCCGCTGGGTCGCCTTTGATAAGTGGAACGTCGGAAGGCAACAGGCCATCGTCCAGATTGGCGACGATCACGACGGGTTCACGGGCCAGACGCAGTTCGCTTAGTACGATTTTCGTCTCCGCCAGAAAGCCCAGAATCACTGTATGTCCTGTTAGCGGCAAGGGAGTATCCATTCCAAACAACCTCCGCATCTTGATCTCCACGAGATGGGCAGACATGACTGCAAACAACGCGGCGATCAGTGGAATGACAGTGAGCATGACGCCCATGGCGATCATACGACCCACTGTATTGCTGGGCGTCACATCGCCGTATCCAACGGTAGTCGCCGTCGTAACGGCCCAGTACAGACCTGTAAAAAAGGCGCGGTGTTCGAAATGAGAGAACAGGGCGGCCCCCGCGGTGATTCCGATGACTGACAGGCTTAGCAGCACCCAGATTCCTCGTCGGGGAATCCTGGTTAACAGGGCGGCAAGCAGTGGTAACATGGGAATCCCTCACTTTAAAAAGTCGTCCGAACTGAGATGAGGAATCCTTTTCGCTGGGTACTGGTGTACGACCCAGGGAGTGTGCACGATCAAATAACCAAAGCTCCCCAGCAGCATCATGGCACTTACAAGGACACAGTGTTACTATGTCAATAGTAGGCACCTCGAACGTAGATTCGACTTATTATGTCACCCTCGGTTCGTTGTGTCTACTGTTGAGTCTAGCCCAACTTTCGATTCGAAGAGAGCTCCAACCTTGCTGTACAAGGAAAGTTGATTTTTTTTCGGGCACTACAAGTGAGGATTTTCCAGCGAGGGAACATCAAAATGAAGCTACAGTCAGTGTGAACAGTCTGAAAGGATTTGTCAAATGGAATTATATTCCACGGAAGAGGATCTAGGTCACTACAATCGCGAAACCAAACGGTGCAATGCGGGTTGATGGGCACTTTTCAGTCGGAAATCTCCTATCATTTGGCTAAAACGCAACTGGAAAATCGAAAGTTGGGCTAGCACTAAAATTTCGCTTTTGTGGTTATGCGCCGCATCTTGAACCCTAAATGATGGGGTCGGGATGCGGCGCCTGTTTATCAAATATCAACCCCGTTTGGTGTATTGCTCATGGGATCGTGTTTGGTCACGGTACGCTGGAATTGTGCCTACCATGCGAACATCACCTTGTGTCAAGTCTGTTAACTACAATGTAATTATAGCTAAGACCAGACTGTTTGCGCTAAAATGGTTGTAGCAATCAATCATGGAGGGGATCAACATGCGACGTGCTGTATGGAAACGCTTTGCTGGTCTCGCTGTTTTGACCATGCTGGCGGCAGGTGTTGGATCGGCTACGACTGCGTGGTTCGATGCTTCGCAGTTCAGCGCAGGCCGTCAGGCGCTTGGCATTTCCCCAAGTTCTGCTGCGAGCGCCGTGCCTGGAGCGGTCACGGCCAGTTACACGCTGGGACCGAAAGTTGTACAGGTGAACATCACAGACGCGATTACGCAGGTCGTCAAAAAGGCCACACCATCCGTTGTCGGCGTACTCAATATGCAGGATCTGCCGAACGCGAATGGAACGGGGTACTCTCTTCAAGCGGCGGCGGTTGGTTCGGGAGTTATTTTCAGCGCGGCAGGATACATTGTAACCAATAACCATGTTGTACAGGGCGCGAACCAGGTTCAGGTTGTCATTAATCAGAAGCAGAAGGTGACGGCCAAGGTGGTCGGCACCGACCCCTACACAGATCTCGCCGTCCTGAAAGTTCCCGCCAGTGATATTCAATCAGGCAATGTGGCGGTATTTGGGAATTCGAGCAACCTCAATGCGGGAGAACCCGCCATTGCCATCGGCAATCCTGCCGGGCTGCAATTCGCCGACACGGTCACTTCGGGCATTATCAGCGCCACGTCGCGCACCATGCCTGTGCTCGACGAGGCGACCGGGCAGACTCTGGGGATGCAAACGGTGCTGCAGACGGACGCGGCCATCAACCCTGGGAACAGCGGCGGACCGCTGCTCAATATCGCGGGTCAGGTCATTGGCATCAACAGCAGCAAGATCGTTGCACAGGGTTTTTCAGGCATGGGATTTGCGATTCCCAGCAATCAGGTGCAAAAGATCGTTGACCAGATCCTGACATCAGGGCACGCGCAGCACGCGGCGCTTGGCATCTCTGGAGAGTCGCTTCAAGACATACCCCAGAACTACTGGCCCAATGTTCCGGTGAACTACGGCGTATGGGTGTACGCTCCGGACAACGCGCAGGCGAAGGCGGCGGGATTCCGGCACGATGATGTCATTGTGGCTGTAAGTGGGCATAAAGTGACAGGCATCGGCAGTTTGCAGACTATCTTGCAGCAGTATCAGCCTGGGCAGGCGGTTTCCGTCACCGTGTACCGCGGCCAGCAAAAACTGACACTACACGACACGCTGTCCAATCTGCCGCCATTAAAGTTACAGACCAATGCAGGCGGTCCTGTAATTGGCTGAGTGTAGTACGGATCAAAACCCAGTTGCCTTACGACGACTGGGTTTTTCATGCAAATCGGTTCCTCGTCAACTCGCATGAACAGGAGCGCTTAGGAATCGGACAGAAGTACGGCCAAACAGGCCCACAAAAGACATCGAATCACCCGAATGGAGGCTGTTTATTTCGGCAATAGCACGTAATGCGCATAGCGATAATCCGAATAGAGAAAGACAAGCCCGACAAGCGCGCCGAACCAAAATTGGCGACTTTTCAGCGTTTGCCTGTCAAAACCAAAATGGGTGCCTCTTTCATACGCGAAAAAACGTGCGCTGACAAGTCCACAAAGAATAACAAGGAGCAATCCCAGACCGCGTTTTACAATGATATGCAAGAGTGTATCCCTCCTTTCGAGGGGAACCTTTCTTTACCAAAGTCTATCACGCAACGTGAGTTTTCGGCAAATCAAATGCGAGCACTTGCGTCTGCGGTGTGGCTCCGATTTCCGTTGTAGGGGGCGGCCAATGACAAGATCCGCAGAAACGGTTGGGCGTCACTGTGTGCTCAGTCGTCTCATCTTATACATAGGAAGTGGGCAACAACGCGCCATATAACCAGCACTTACCATTCACTCGACCTTGTATAATTAGATCCGTATGCTTGGGCTGGTAAGTTCAGCGAAAGGCAAGGATCGACTCAGGGAGGAACCTCATGAACGAGGAGAGCAATTCATCGCAATCAGGCGAGATGTCAGGAACGGGTGATCGACCGCAAAAAGGTTCTTTCTGGAGCGGAGCTTGGGATTGGGTTAAGGCGATTTTGGTTGCACTCGTCATCGCTTTTTTGATTCATCAGTTCCTGTTTGCACAGTTTCGGGTGGATGGGATTTCGATGGAGCCGACGCTACTCAATGGAGAACGGTTGTTGGTTGATAAGATTCCCTATTATTTTGGTCCGCCCAAGCGCGGCGACATCATCATCTTTCATGCGCCGGATGGCATGGACTGGGTAAAGCGTGTGATTGGCTTGCCTGGGGACACGGTGCAGGTGTATAAGGGTCACCTGATTCTCAATGGCAAGATCGTTCACGAACCGTTCATCAACGGTCCGATGAATCCGGTTCGCAACTTTGGTCCTGAGAAAGTTCCGCCTGGCGATCTCTTTGTCATGGGCGACAACCGAAACGTGAGTGAGGATAGCCGGGTCATCGGACCGATTCCCATCTCGAAGGTCATCGGCCGCGTTGATTTTGTGATTTGGCCGCTCAGTAAGTTTCAGTTTATCGGACCTACACAGGAGCGGTATCTGCCGCAAACTCCGTGATGCGAAGCACTGGTGAAGCCGTTTGCTCGTCATAATGAATCGTGAGTTCGCCAAAGGCGCTCATCAATCTCGACTATCGACCTCTTCGGGAACTTTGATGCGGCTTTGCCAAGTAATTCAGTCGACAACGGATTCGAAATTGTCAATTGTCCAGATGATTGGGCTCACGCCGGTGCGGCGCCGGTTCCTGTGTACGATCGGGCGATGGACTCGTCCGATTCCTGATCCACACTTGGCGTGTCAATTGTGCGGTCAAGAAGCCTCACTGGTTCCTGCTCCACCACAACGGTGGTCTGGTACGGGATATTCGTATAGAACCACTTGGCGTCCGGGATGGTCAGATGAAAACACCCTTCGGACGCCGGATGGCCCAGCTTCGCCGCGACATGCAGCAACAACCGTTTATTTTTGCTAAACGGCACACTGTGGAACAGAAAGACACCGTGCTCGTGCCAGGAGACCCAGTACTTTCCTCCCATCTTGTACTGCGGTGCGTAAAACCAGGCGCCGCGTTCCGACTGGATGTGAACCACGCCCGGCGGAGAACTGCGGTCGGGTTGCGGTCCAATGCCAGAAGAGGTGATCATCGTATACAGCAGATGGTTGCCGTTGAACAGATAGACAAGTTCTTGTGACAGACTCACATCGATCCACACATGATCGTGCGCGGTGAGGATCGGATAGGGTCCATCGGATGGCCTGTACGGGTTTGTAGCGCAGATAGACGCCGTCAATCGTCACTGGATCCAGTGGCGGGGCGTTATTCGTGGTGGCGCGCGGTGCATGGCGCACTGTCTCTGTCAGATCGGTCGTCTTGACACGCCTCCTGCCTGACATGGCGACCGATGTCAGCGACGACATGTCTTTCTGAACGTCATGATACACTGTCTTTGCGGCTCCGATCACAGGCTGTTGGTGCGTGTATACGAATCCTGCGCAGACGGTCACCAGCAGTCCGCCGACAATTTTTCGGATTGTCATGTCTCAACCTCCAATCCCGATCTGTTCCAACATTGATGCCAGGCCAGTGGTGCATGTGCAAGCGCAACCACACCCGACCACACCAAATCTATTGTGAAGACTGCCGTCTACGACAGCGGGATTCGGGCGGGAGGATTGGGAGTGAATGTGACGGTGAGCACGGTTCCGAGCGGCGTCATCCGCCCCGGCTTCACACTCTGGGTATGCGCGTACCCGGCGCCGTGGGCGGCGAGCTCCAGGCCCAGGGTCGCGCACACATGCAGCGCTTCCGTCATCAGCATGCCCGTCAGATTCGGCACGCGTACGTTTCCGCTGTGTGCGGCGATGGCCGGACGAGAGATGAATGCAATCGGATCCCCTTTGGCCACGGTCGTGCCCGGTTGCGGCCATTCTGTGATGACGGGTCCAACTCCGCCCACATCATCTGTCGAGAGGCCGTATTGAGTCAGCTTCGCAGATGCAGCAACAGGCGTCATCCCCTGAACGTTTGGTACTTGCACATACGAAGTCTTTGGCACGCTTGGCGCGCTTTGCAGTGAGGTCGCGCCGGGGGAGTGCGGGGCTATGCCAAGATAGGTCAGCGACTTTTGCAGCACGTACTTGGCGGCTGGCGTGGCCACCCAGTCACCCCACTGAGCTGTGTGGTGGGGCACATTCACAGTGACCATGATTTCAAGCGCCGGATGATGAGCGGGCGCAAACCCAATGAACGAGAGATTGTAGCGGTTTTTATAGTACCCGCCACCGGGTTTGGGAATTTCAGCTGTACCGGTCTTGCCGGCAATGTTATACCCAGGGATCTCGCCCACATTGCCTTGGGGGTCTTCATTGACAACTTTCACCATCGCGTTGGTGATTTCGCGCATAATGGCCGTGGAGGCAACCCGTCTGACGATGTGCGGTTTCGTGTCGAGTACGATGCGACCACTGGGCGCGACGATTTTTTGCACCACGTAGGGCGTCATCAAGTGGCCGCCGTCGGCGATCGCGCCAATCCCTGCAATTTGTTGGATGGGGGTAATCGCCAGCCCCTGGCCAAACGTCATCGTGGCAAAGTCAACAGCGTTCAGATGGTGCTCGGGGAAAATAATGGAGTGGCCTTCTCCGGGCAAATCGATGCCGGTCGGTTGATTCAAGCCGTACAAACGAAAGTAACGATAGAAAGTCTTAACGCCTTCCGCTTGGCCAATATGGATGAAACCAACGTTACTGGAGTAGATAAAGGCCTGCAGATAGGTGAGCCGACCCCAGCCATAGAGGTTCCAGTCGCGAATGGGAACGCCGTTTACATAGTCGACGCCGGACATATAGGTTTGATTGAGGGCAATCGCATGGGTGCTCAGCGCCCCGGTAAGCGTATAGGGCTTATACGTGCTGCCGGGTTCAAAGGGGTCGGAGATCGCCCAATTGGTGTCCAGGGTGGAGGATGGATAGCGCCAGAAGTAATTCGGGTTAAAGTCGGGCAGGGTCGCCATCGCCAGAATCGCGCCTGTCATGGGATCGGCCACAATGATGGCTGCGTGCGCCGGATCAAACCGTTTTTGAATCACAGCGAGTGCGTCATGGGCATAGTGCTGTATCACGGGATTCATCGTCAGATCGATGCTGTCTCCGTTTTGCACTGGCGTTTTGATGACCGGACGAAAGGGGATGGGATCGCCCAAGTTGTCCGGTGTAAACGTCTCCTTGCCGGGCACCCCTTTCAGGTACTTGTTGAACTCATACTCGATGCCAGCCGCCCCGTTTCCAACGTTGTCCGTAAACCCGATGACGTCAGAGGCAAAACGGCCATCCGGGTAGACGCGTCGGTATGTTTTATACGGGTTGATGTCATTGTGCAGCCCCAGTTTCGCGAACAACGCGAGCACACGTTCCTTGGTGGCGAGCGACACCTGGACCAGGTAGGGATCCATGCGAAGCCAGACGATACCCGGACGTGACAACTGAGACATCATGACAGCGGGTGTGGTATGGACGATGCGGCTCAAGTCGGTCGCCAGGGTGTGAACCGTGGCCGGTCCGTGGCGATCAATGCCGCGCAGATCGATATCCAGATCATAGGCCGGTGCATCGAAAGCCAAAACGCCGCCGGTGGAGTCATCGATCGTTCCCCGTATGGGGTCGATCTTTTCTACCGCTGTCCACTGATTCACCGCGCGGGTGTGCAAAAAGGTGTCCACGCGTTGCACATATTCGATGCGACCGAGAACGACCATGACGAACGTAACAAATCCAATCTGCAGCATTCTTGCCCGAAACCGTTTCTTCATCCACCAATCGCCCTTACTCGCTCAGTATAGGTTTGAAGCGTTGTTCCTGCATGCAGTGTTATGATACCGCATTGTCATAGAAGGGGAACGCCAAGCATCTTTTTAGATTTGACCATTCTATGGGAACGGCATGCTCACCGGTGGAATCGTTTCTCAAAGCACCAATTTTTAGTGACTCCACTGCGACCCCTTGGGTCAATGGCGCTCCACATCGTACGGAGCGCCACTATTTCAATTTGGTGCAGAAGGTTTTCACAGTGGATTCAATCGTGTACACTTACAATGAGATCTCCCAGCGAAACGGAACCATCCGAGTTTCGTCAGGAGACGGCCGTAGTCGCGAAAATTACTGGGGGAGTGTGATCAGTATGACGAATATTTCGCTCAATGGTGTCGATGTAACCCGGTTAGTGGAAACGGTTCATGCGGTAGCCGCGCAGCCGGAATTGGGCGCCTTTACGTTTCAGGCCGAGACCGACTGGAAGACAGGAGGCCAATCATCAACGACCATTCAGAGATTTGATGTGGGTGGGGCACCCGACACAACCCGCCATACACCATTTGTGGTGAACAGTGATGAACCGCCCGCTCTGCTGGGCCAAAACGTGGCCCCCAATGCTGTGGAACTCTTGCTGGCCGCTCTGACATCGTGTCTGACGGTAGGGGTGGTCTATAATGCAGCAGCTAAGGGGATCACCATTTCGCGGTTATCCCTGAAAATCGAGGGCACGGGAAATTTGCAGGGGTTTTTGGGTCTATCCGAGACCGTACGCCCAGGTTTTGAGGCAATTCACGTACATATTACGTTCGACAGTGATGGGTCTCCTGAGGCGCTGCAGGCTCTCATGGCCCACGTCGAAAAAACATCTCCTGTGTTGGATTCACTACGCCATCCCGTGCCAGTGACGATTGATTTGAGTTAAAGCATGCTTGATGCGATCATTCTGGTCGATTGCGCCTCCAGAGCGTGCCGAAGTTTCCAGCTTACACCCAAACAACGCCCCTACGGCTCGGTGCTTAGACATTCGTGACGGGAAGGGAAGGGGCGAGACAGGCGTGGGCGCATCACAAGCAACATGGTAATGTATTAAAGTGATGGTCACAAAACAGCATTACCGCAGCAATGCAATCAAAAATAAGAGCAAGCGAGGAGATACCCGATACAATGGAAGGCGAACAGAAAACACCAGAAGAGTATTACATGGTGGCACGCTTCGCCGCACTGAATGCCGAAGAATTCAACTTTGCGGGAGAAACGCTTGCCGATCGGAAGCAATACCCCAAGGCGTTCATCATGGCCTCCTACGCCATGGAGGAACTTGGCAAGGCTTTTTGGTGGCTGGATTTAAGCATCGACCCACAGGGATATAAGAGTACCATGGTGAAAGAATTCAGTCACGAGAGCCAAAACCTGCATTTATCAAAATACAACGATTTCTTTGCATCTGTGTTCAACGACCCCGCCTTCCCCAAATTGAGCGATGAGACGTTGGAATGGACCGAACAATATATTTCACAATATAACTTCACTGGTTTGTCCTATGAGGAAGCCTTCCGCGTTATTGTTGACACCTTGATGAATATAGGAGGCGAATTGTTGCAAGAGAGCCCAAGTGTTGAGCCAAAGCTGGCATATCCTGAAATAAGGGCGGCGCAATGGGAGACACATCGAATGGATCTTTTGCATAGTAATGCGGATAAACGCACGCCGGTCTCACCACAAACCCAATGGCAACAAATCCTGACTGACTTTCCTGGAGCGCGCAAGGTTGTGGACGGGTCCGTGTTTAGGCACTTGAAACTCCTGACAGCGCTGGTACTGAACTCAACAAGCGGCCCTTACGAGTATTTCAAACTGGCAAACGAAAAACAAAGTGAGACTTGGTAGCGCTGTGGCAGGGTCAACAAAAAGCCCTGTCGCAGCAATACACGGCAGGACTTTCACGAGCAGTAGCTAAATAGCGCTACAGCCTCGTTGAATCGTGCGTGGCATGAGCCTTCGCAGCCTCTGATCCGTGATGAAGCGCCGCATGGTGATGACCGAGGGCATGGTATGCCGCTTCCGCCGCCTTTGCGTGGTCACCCGCTGCATAATGAACAGCCGCCTGCTCGTGATGCTTGGCCGCTTCCAAGTGATGCTCCGCCGCCTTCTTGTGATGCTCATGTGCCGGATGTTCCGCCATTGATTCATACACCCCTTTCAAACTAGGTTCTCATAGAGACTACCACACGAAGAGGAACGAGTCCAATCTTTGGCAACGAACCAACGGCAACGAACGCAACAAACCATGGATACGTCGCGAAGTGGATCGCTCGGTGTTGTGATGCATACGCGATGGAATCGATGATTGACACGTGCCACTGGAACCCCGATAGCGAGTCAACCCCTGTGTTCCCCAACTCCGAAAAATTGAGGATGATCTCGCGCGGCGCAACACTGCATTCACTGTCGGAGATCCTGTGGTCTCAAAAAGCCCCACGATGCAAAGAGTGAAGTGACGTTGTCGAATGATTCTTCGATGGCATCGCGTCATACGGCCCTGTTGTCAAGAACGGTCGTCGTTGAACAAGCATCAATGAGGCGCTTCGACGCGCTGAACACCGCAGAGGACACGGTTCAAATCGTGATGATGGCGACTCACAGCACAACATACCCTATGGCGCGGCTCTCTTCTCGGATGAAACCCTTTCTGAGTTCACACGATACGTTGTCACAAGACCACAGGCTGGCATGATGACTGAGTGTTTTTAGCCTGCACTGTGGTGCACAGGCGCATGCAGTTTGGTGACGGTCTTGTGAAGTACACCCGAGGGCGTTTTCAACAGGGTTCTGTCGGCTATGGACTGCAGGGTTGTGGGCGAGCCGCTGTTTTTGATGTAGGTGACCGCGAGCAGGTCTCCTGGTTGCACAAACGGCACCACGTTGGGGTTCAGCGACAAGGACGCCCGAAACGCATTGCCGCCGATCAGGTAGAGCCAGTACTCCTTGACCGTGGCGCCGCTGGCGCCGCTTGACTCCAGAGAAGTGGCCACGCGCGTGACATAGCCGGTGAGATGCACCAGTCCCGGAATGGCGGAGCCAGGCGTCGTTGTTCCCGCCAGATACGACTGCCACGCTGCGAAGGCACTGGTCAGCGACGAGGCGATGATCGGTTGCGATGTGTTGTGGGGATCGGCGAGGGCCACTTCCTGAATGATTCCCGACTGATTGATCACCGGCGCAATATAGCCCAGAGCGTCCGCCACGTTATAGAGCAGCGGCCTGCCGGAGGTCAGTGTGCTGTTGAGCGTCGCGCCGTTTATCCGCTGCGTGACGGCCAGATCGTTCTGCACGCCGGTAAAGGCCGTGTAGGTTACCTGATTGGTCTCGGCGTCGACGAGGATGATTCCCGACAGGGAATTGTCCGCGCTGTTTGGCGACGTCATGGGGATCTCCCAACCGAGTCCTCCGTGGCCCAGAAGTACGTTGTAAGGGGTGGCGTGAACAGGTTCCGTCGTGAGTTGATGCGTAAATGTCGAGGCGATAAACCCCGCCCGATCCCAGCCGAAGCGCTGTGCTTCATTCTGGGCAAAATTGGGGCCGACGATTTGGCTCACCCAACTGGGTTGAGTGTGCAATCGGTAGAAAGCAACATGGCCGGTGGTGGGATTGGTGAGCGCGCTGCCCACAAGAACACGGGTAACGAGCCCGGACAGACCGGGCGCCGGAGCGTAGAGCGAGGTCACCCAGTACCCCTGACCCTGGGGGCTCAGTTCCCAATCGGATGTGCCGATGTACAGGGTGGGAAAGTTTTGGTACAGCACGCGCTCCAGATTGTATCCGAATCCAGCGTGTGGCGTGATCTGGTAGGACTGTCCAAGAACAACCACAGGCTTTGCGCTCGGATTGCTGGCAGATGTCCACACATACCCTGGCGTCGTGTGTTTTGTCAGCCAGATCAGGCCGTTGTTATAGTCGAGCGGGGCTGTCCAAATCAACTGGCCGTGATATCGCACGAGTGACAGACCCTGGATAGAGACATGGTACTGTGGTCCGAGTCCGCCAATGCTGTTGGACAGGACGAGCGCGGCGTTGGTCCTCTCAACGATCGGTACATCCATCACATTGACGGCAGGCAGTGTACTTGTCGTGCGTGCCTTGACAAGCGCCACCTGGGGCGCATAGGTGGTGGCGGCCGCCACGTGAGTCAGCGCCCCGGAGATCACTCCAGACAGGACGAGCGCAGCAACTGTGCCGATAGCGACCAGCGAGAGCGGGCCCAGGGTGTCCATCATTTTGCGGACGTTATCCCAAAATGCGGAGATGCTATCCATCTGACTCACTGGTCGCGGACCGCTCGGGCGTTTTGTACTTCGGTATACAAACCAGGCAACAAGGGCAAGGATGATGGCTCCGCCACTTAAGACGGCAATCGCCAGTAGAACCACGACGGCAACAAGTGCGATCATCAGAATGCGATTGTTCAACATACGGGGCAGGGAGTGTTCCATCACAATACGGATCACGCGCAGCATCGCGGTGAATAAGAGAATAAAGAGAACAAACAGTACGTTGATCGCTGGAAAGAAGCCCGTCAGATATTCAAGCGCTGCGAGCGCCAGGACCGTGGCGGACATCCAGGCTATTGCGCGCGCGGGAATCCGTTTGGGCCCGAAGCCAACGACGATGGCGAGCATCAGAGCAAGCGGTGCCAGTAGGTACACGTACATATCGTTCAACTCCTCAAGGTGGTTATTCTTAATTCAGCGTACCGTCCTTATTGATGTAGTACCAGCGCAGCGTTTCTCAAGTGAAAACGTATGGAAAAACGGGGTTTTGGAAGTCCCAAGAACGGTTAGTATCGGGGCTTATGATCCAATTGCACACGAGTGAGGAGGGTAATTCTACGTTATATTGTGAGGAAAAGAGGTACAGTTCCGTTTACAAAATACGGTTTGGAACTTCGTTATCGATCCTAAACGGTGTTTTCTCGACATTGCAGTTGATAACCACTCAATGCCATCTGTTTGCGTCTGATGCCAGCTACGCTGGTAAAATGCCATCTGTTTGCACCTAATAGATTGCTGTTTTCGCGCAGGTTAGATTGAGCCACTTTGATCACTTCAATGTGAGCCAGCGAGTTTCTAGTTGATCTGGCGTAGAGCCCGTTGCCAAACAGGGTCGCGAGTGAATGGGCGCGATTCAAAGTCGCCCTGGAATTCGTCTTGTGCGGGCTTTAGTGGTTTTGTAAAATAAAAGGAACGGAATGGCTAGGACTGAAGCTGTGCATTGAGGTGGTGTTTTATAACCACCTTTATTTTACAGACGGCTACACTTTTCTGTTTCGTTGCTACACAAACCGCAGGATGCGCACAAGCGAGGAGACGAGGTGCATGAACCTGACCAGGAAACAGATCGATCGGTTTGGTGAGAAAATAGGTCTCCGATTCCGCTGCTGATGGGGCCGTCGCCTGTATTAGGCAATAAAATGCTCGGGAACCGAGTTGGGTTCCAGAATTTGAGGAGTGGTTGAGGACATCAAGCAACAGCAGGCAGAATGACAGCTGTATCAACGGTACTTACACTCAAACATTCCTGCGACTATAGCAGCAGGGCACAACCGCCTGACAAATGGAAATTTGGTGAGTGTGCTCGTGGCAACAGTAATTTGTGCTCAAAGGCGGCTGTAGCTAGTTTGATGAACGGGGTCGGTCCCCCAAAAAGGAAACAGCCTTCCTGTCCTGCTTGGTATTCATTGTGGATTATGGGCGGGCAAAAGTAAACGGGTGGCTGTACGACATTTTCATCATAATATTGTGCCCCGCAGGGGCATGGGTGTTTGGTGAGAAAATAGAGCCCCATTGCGGAAGAGGACGACCGGGTGTTTCAGTTTTTTGGCAATAGGATGCCCGAGAGGCAGGAGAGTCACCACTCGACTCAGGCTTCTTATGCCGTTACGGAATCCGGCTTCGTCACAATGTAACCTTGCTTCTGCAAGCGGCGAATCATCAGGTCTTCGGTTGAAATGGGCCTGCGCTTCTCCAGGTAGTCCGCACCGAGTTCGTTATATGGGGTGACTGTTTTCAGTTTTCAGTACGTAGTACGCAATGACGAGGACCTTATGCGCCACCACGACCGTGGATCGTTTGTTGCCCTTTCGACCAGCCACCGACCAGAATTTTGAACCCAGAAAGGATCGTGTCCTACCCGCTGCCCAAGCGGCCTCCAAGAGGGCCGACTTCAGTGCTTGGTTGCCCTGTGTCGTTTTCGTTCGTTTTTTTCCCGCACTCTCGTTGTTTCCAGGACTGAGCCCAGCCCACGACGAGAGATGGGATTCCGAAGGAAACACAGACATGCCCATGCCAATTTCAGCAAGGATCACCTTAGCCGTTCCGACTTACCAAACACGTCGCTCATGAAGGTGGACATCTTGATGTTGGCATCCTCCAGCACCTTGAGAATGCGATTGCGCTCCGATGTCTCGTACCCCTTGAGTTTCCGACGGTACCGGGTGAGGTCTCGCGATTCGCGGATCTCACGAGGGGCCACGAAGCTGTTGGACACCAGGCCACTGCGATGCAATTCCGCGATCCACTCTGCGTCCTTCTTGTCAGTCTTGCGTCCAGGGAGGTTCTTGATGTGAGCGGCATTGGCAAGCGTGACGGAGCAGGTCGCTTCGAGGACATTGAAGACAGGCTTCCAGTATACGCTGGTGCTTTCCATGGCGACTTTCGGTGCAACCCAGTTCAGCCAGCCAATCGGAGAGTGCCAGCAATCCGGACAGTACGGTCGAGAATTCCCGCATCAACATCTGCGGTTTCTCTTCCAGGGGTCCTTTGAGAACACAGGCGACAACATTGGCTTGATGGACATCCAGACCGGCACAGTTCGGATAGCGTCCAAGATCCTCATCCTTTCCAAGCAGGGCACAACCGCCTGACCCAAGGAAATTTGATGGATGTGCTCGTGGCAACAATAATTTGTGCTCAAGGCGGCTGTAGCTAGTTTAGTTCGCGGGGTCGCACCCCATAAAACAGACAACCTTCCTGTCCTGCTTGGCTTCATCTTCGATCATGGACGCTGATATGTAAATACCTACAGAACATTTTCATGATAATCTTGTGCCCCGCAGGGGCATGGGTGTTTAGAGAGAAACTTCAGAACGTACCGTTGATCCAAGAGTTGGTCGACATCGGGAGAGAGAAAGGACGGGAAGAAGGCCGTCCACGTGGGCGAGATGATCGTCAAGCAGAGTTGGCGCGCAGACTGTTGTGGAAAGAGGTGCCGAAGGCAGAGGTGGGTGAACTCACAGGGGCCTCCGAGACCATGATCGATGCGATCTACAAAGACATGCTTGGTTCCCCCAATGCGATGGTCGACGAGATTGCCGAGTCGGGTCGGTTTGAGGGGCGACAAATCGGATACGAAGAGGGTGCGTCAGAACTTACCATCAAGGTTGCAAAAGCACTCCTTGCCCATGGGTTCTCCATAGAAACGGTACAAGATGTCACAGAACTCGCCAAAGACGAAATCGAACTCGCGTACGAAAGACCTCAGTGAATTGACCAGTTCGCCTCTAGGCGGCCTTTTTTGTCGGCAAAGTAAGCAACCAAATGGCCGACCGGAAAGCCAACCATATGTTACACTGAAGCGGAAGAAATAAGGGCACGAGGGGGTTGAGGATGTCGGAAAAGACGATTTCGATGGCCGACGCCGTGTACTTGCGTTCGTTCATCCAAAAGAAGATCGCAGAGCGAATCGCCGCGCGCACCGAAGCCGCGACCGTCACGTTTGCAAAGGGTGAGACGCCGGAGATGCCCGAAACGGATTTTGCCACCTGGAGTGAGCGCCTCCAGCAAGCCAGAACGGATTTTCGGGCGCTCGATGTGGCGATGGCACGTGCGAACCTGGAGAATACGGTCCATTGGGATGATCGGGTGATCCCGTTGATGGAAGCTCTGCAACTGGCGAAAGACTTGCGGGCGCAGGTCAACGAACTGAAGAAACTCGGCGCCCAACGAAAAACAGAACGCGCCGGAAGCGGATCGCTGTTCTCCCGCGTCGAACGCGGTTCTGTCGATCTCATCACGCAAACTACCTACGATCCGGCAGACATGACTCGTCTCGCCGAGAAGCTGGAGCGGCAGGTCAATCGCCTGTCGCGCGACATCGACCGGAAAAATGAGGCCATACAGATTCCGTTCGCGGCGGCGGACGCATACATGGCGTAGGCGCCGTTTTTTGCGCTGGCCCGGAACGGATGAGCGAAATGTTCGTCTGTTGCGGGCTGGCGCAAGCCAGTCGCAGGAAGGGAGTGTGGAAACCGCCTGTTGCGGAGCGTATCCCAATGTTTTTCACTTTGCCCTCACAGGCTATGGTGGCGCACAAACGATATCGCGCTCCATCGTGTCACGCGGTCCACGGGTTTCGCCTGAACGCACGAATTTTCAGACTTGAATCTGAATCTGTCATCCCGTTCCTTCCTTGCGAACCCGCTCTCGACACACTGAGGGCGGGTTGTTCATTTATCACTCACGCCCATGCGCTAGAATAGAAAGGGGAACTCTACGCACAAGGGGGCGGTTTTAGAATATGAATGTGAATTTCGAGTTTAGAGGTCAAAGAATCGTCCGTAAGGTGGTGGATTCCGAACGTTTGGATCAACCTGTGGGGGTCGTCTTCTATGTGGATTTTCCACAGGTAAACAAGGTGGTCAATTGGTGGATTGCCGCAGCGTACCAAGAAGGGTTTGACGCAAGAGGGAGTGAGGACGCAAAGAAAATTTTCGAGATGTGGAACCGGACTTCGACGGGATTGCTTTTCCTTGACGAGATCGACGCTCATCATTTGGAACACGCAATCCACGGCCAATATGTGCGCGTCGATCTGCACCACAAGCGCATCGAAATTCAGGACCCGGAACGATCCGGAACCATAGTGGCGGACATCATCGTGCCGCGAATCCAGTTCTATTGAGGTCGTGAGGCGCGATTATCTGGTTTTGCGCGGTGTCATTTTGCACACGCAACAAGTGCAGCCTCAACGGCGAACCAAAACGGGTACAATGAATTATGGAAGATACCGTCCGAGGGGGATGATGACATGGGGCAATACCTGCATATCGGAATTGTGAACCAACTCGAATTTGATAAAGATCGCATGGCTGCACGCAAACTGTCGATCGATCAGCTTGTGGATCTCTTGCGACTAAAAATGGACATGAATCTGTTTTCGCTTATTGAAACAGAGGACACCCTCCGGTTCGTTATCCGCGAAGACCCTCTCATGTCGCAATTGGTTCCCTTTCTCTCCGAACAATTCACCTTGTATTCCGACTGGGAGGATAAGGACTCGATCACGGCAGCTTTAGAAGCGGTGCGTGGCTGTTCCACCCTTGAGGAACTCGTTGAGTTGGCCGAAGAGCGCGAACATGCGCACTTCCAAGCCGTCGATCCCATCTATTCGTACCTATATACGGATGCTCGCAGAATAAACACCATTCAGTACACCGCCTCCCTGTTTGGGTTCGTTATGGAAGGCAAAATATTTATGGAAGCCTACAACGATTTCCTGTACTACTTGGAGCGCCTCATTCGCAAAGATGCTCCACCTGGCTCAATCGCTGGAGCGGTGCGCGCGTTTATCCAGTGAGCAGAAGGCATACGGAACGGAATTTTTTTCCTTCTTCTGCGCAGTGAACTCGTTGGTCGAGTGTGCTCCTGAACCTACTCCCCATGGATTAATCCAAAGGGAGTGGGTTCAGCCCTCTTGATGTTCGCACCAAGAAAGGAGAATACGCGAGCGGTTTTGTTCAACACATCAAGTGTGGGAAGGGGCGGTGTGCGGTGACGTTGGGAGAGATCGTTCTCGACGCGGCGGCGATTTCGTTTGTGGTGAGCGCACTGCTTGCGATGTACGCGCTCGCAAAGGGGTGCGCTCTGTATGTGATAGCTGGTCGAGGTCGCAATCAGAAACGCGAAGAGGCGAAACTTCTCTTTATTTATGCAGGGGGCTGGGCGATCATCATGGGTGTCACGGGCGCGATATATTGGCGAGGTTGAGCGCGAGAGAGGAAAATCCGCAAAAAGAGCACATCAATTGGCGGTTCTCCGAAGACAATCAGCAGAAATGCGGCTGACGCAGTCTCTCCCGGTCCGCCAAACACCAACGGGAGCCGTCCACGTTGAGAAGAGGGGCCGACGACGGCAAGCAGACTCCGGCAGCGCCGATTCCCCTCCCCCTCTCCGCCGTACTGTGGATCACTCGACCTCTTCGCCCGACGCCGTTTCCAGGCTCACGCCCTTGCCGGTCTCAATCCCGCCGTAATACCAGGCGACCGCCCCACCCAAGCCGATCACCCACACGATCAGATTGAAGAGCATGTACTGATTGAGTCCATAATTTTGCGTCATGTAGATCGTGACGATGTACAGTCCGATGCTGACGAAACGCACAATGGCGGTATAGGTTCCACGGGTTTCGGTGGGCCACACCTCGCTCTTCAACGTATCTTCGGTCAAATAGCTGATGTTCACGAAAACGTTCAAAACAACCAGCAGGATCCAGAAAAACGCCAAATCCTTGGTCCACTGCGACGTGGTTAAAAAAATTACAAGAGTGACCAAGGCTGTACCGCCGTAACCCAACACAAGAAGTGACTTGCGACTCAGTCGATCAGCCCAGAATCCGAAGAATCCGGAGACGAACCCGACGCCAGTCGCCACCAGAAGAATCATGGCAGTCAGATTTTTAAAATAGGTCGGTCCAAGCACGTACGTCATCAGACCGAATCCGGCCGATCCCGCGAACGCCGTGGTGATCGTGGCAAACAGACGCAACCCAAGCCCCGTCCTGCGCGCCGCGACGGAACTCTGCCGGACAGCGGCCTGCCGCGCCCCGTACTCCTGCACTCCATAGAACCGCTCAATCTCTGACTGGGCGCGGTCCGTCAATCCTTTGCGATGCAGCCAGCGAATCGATTCCGGAGTGCGGCTTCGGGCCAATAACAGGACAAACAGCACAACGACAATTGTCGCTGCGACCATACCACGCTGAAATGACACCGAGTTATAAATGCTCAAAAGAGAAACGGCCGCGAGCAGAAATCCACCCAGATTAATGAAGTTCAGTTCCAGGAACATCGTCTTGCTGCGATGCCGCGTCGGCATCATTTCGTGGGAAGCGGCCATGATCGTATTCATTTCGCCGCCTGCCGCAAACAGCAGGACGGCCAGGAAGACAAGAATCAGGACGTACGTATAACTGAACACAATGCCGATCGCACCGACGCCGTACAGCGCCATCGTGGTGTAGAAGGTGTTTTTGCGCCCGATGCGGTCAGCCAACGGCCCAGCCACCATGATGCCGATAATGAGCCAAATGGGCGCCCACGCCAGCAACAGTGACCGCAAAGACGGCGGCATCGAGACCCATCCCGTGGCAATCGACGCCATTCCAAAAATATTAGCCTCAAGCAGCATGCCAAGACCAAATGACCAGAACGCCCAGCTGTCTGTGCGCGTCCAGCTCTCTACAGCGGCGGGTTGTCCTGTCTCCATTCTGTTAACCCCCTTCCATGTGCGATCGCATAACCGACAATCGCTGTCTCTATGTTAACCATGGAATCGGTTTTTTCCCATCCCTTCGTTCACACTATTCAAAAATATCGCCGACCCGAGCGGGCTTTGCCTCCGTGAAAAACTTCGCAGTCGTTTTTTCATTCTCTTGATGGTGGTTCCTGCCCAGCCAGGATGGATCATCTCGGCTCCGTCGAAAATATCAGCGCTGTTTCACTCCTCCGATGGTGCGGCGCACAGCGCCGTGGCAAACTGTCTCGAAGATGGCTTCACACACAGTATGAGCGCAGGCAGTCGACATTGGGGTAATACCAGCGTAGCCGTCACCCAGTGCAAACGAAAGGAAGCGGCAAAAGAAGAAAAGGCAAAGGGAGATATAGCTTGGATACCAAAACTAGTATGAACATCACAGGAAATTGCTGAATCGCATCGAAGCGTATCGCAGGAAAATACCCGGACGCATTCCGTCGCGTAATGAAGCGATTCAGAAGTTGTTGCATGTCGGTCTGGATTCGTGGGAAGAAAACAATCAACGCGACCCGATACGCATGACGGCGCGTGAGGGAAATCACGAAACCGGAACCGACGCCTAAGAGGGGGTAAGGCTTGTGGAGTACGTGCAACCCATTTGCGACAAGAAGAAGATTAAGCCATGAAACGAATTCTGCGCGCCAACAAGGGTACGGGCCTGCGCGATCACTGCCTGTTTGTGCTCGGCATCAACAGTGGGCTGCGCGTGTCCGATCTGCTGGCATTGCGCGTCACCGACGTGATCGACGAGCGGGAACGCATTGGGAACCAGGAGCGCGGCGTGCGGGAACACAAGACCGGCAAGATCAAGGACTTCCCGCTGGGCGAAACGTTCCGGAAGGCGATCAAGGAGTATGTCGCCGATCGTTTTGGTGATGTGCCATACCAACCAAGCGAACCGCTCTTTCTATCGAAGAAAGGGGCCCGTTGCGACGCGCGCCATTTGGATCACCGAGCGGACCGGCACGCACACCATGAGGAGAAAGACGTTTGGGCACATGGCGTTCCAGTCGGGTGTGGACGTGACGCGGATTCAGAAGCTGCTGAACCACTCGACGCCGAGTATCACTTTGGCGTATATTGGGATCACGCAGCAGGAGTTGGACAACGTGCATTTGACGTTGGAGTTGTAGAGGTACTCGCGCCGGAACGTGGTTGCAGAGAAGAGGGAGTTACCTGCATCATCTGTGGCATTCCCATCTGGGCTATTGGCTCTGCCGTGTGCGACGTCACTATGTGCTTTCCTACACCACGTGAGAAGCCAATGCTATTGAAGACTATGAGATTGACAGTGTGTGCTGGTGAGGAAAGGAACGGAAGATGCCGTATGCCAGAATCGAATCTTACGTTTATCGAAGCAGTGCATGCGAAATTCTATGGACGATGTCAGATCTGTGGGCAACGGATGGATCAGGGTGTGGCTCGTTATCTCCGTGTGAATCCGGATCAACCTCGGACGTTGGATAACGCTCTTTTGGTGTGTCCGGATTGCTACGAAGGGCGCCAGAACCCTGCTCTGGATGGATTCTCTGCAGATGCCGCCGTCATCGCCAAGGTTGCTGCGGTTACCGGGTGGGATGAATCCACCGTAGCCAAGTGGCTATCGGAGTTCGCCAAACGTTGCACCTTGATCGCGATGAATTCCCAGGGGTTCCGGCGCTATTGGTCCTGGGGGCGTCAGGAACCGTTTCGAATTGTGGAAGTCCAAAACGGGCGCATTGTGCAAGTCAAGCGCGGTTGCGCAAGGGAAGCGGAATAAGGTGCGCTTGGCAGGGAAGCGAACTTGGGAGCAGGGTGTGACACTCCAGCGCAATGAATCTTTAACCAACAATGCACATCGCTCATTTTTTTCTGTTCCATTGCCACAACAAACCCCTATAATCAGAGAGAGGAATCGCTTGCTCTGGAGTAGGAACCTTTGAATTGAAAGTAGGAGAGAGGAGGAATTGCTCATGGTCGTGGTAACCACGCCCACGATTCCGGAATACGAAATCACATCGACGTTAGGACAGGTTTTTGGCATCACGGTACGCAGTCGAGGGATGTTTGGGAACCTTGGAGCAGGACTCAAGTCGATACTTGGCGGTGAGATCAAACAGTACACCAAGATGTTGGAGAAAGCCAGGTCGCATGCGGTGGATCGACTGATCGAAAACGCGGAGGCCATGGGCGCCGATGCAGTCGTGATGATGCGGTTCGATTCTGGGGAAGTGGCGCAGACGATGGAGGAAGTTGTCGCGTATGGCACGGCGGTCAAAATCGTCAAACGCAACTGAACATGGGTCCGAGTGGCCGGGTGTTTTCGATTCAATGGCCTTTTTTCGTTGCGCCATGTGCGTTCATCACAAAAGGAAAATGCCCTGACCACGATGCGGAAGTCCTCTGGTTAATCGAAGAATTAATGTGGACCAAGACCCATCTCTGTTAACGGGTTAATCGCCTTCCCAATCGAATGGTTCGGGTCGAGTTTTCATTGACCGTAGGTAACGATATATATGGGGTTGGCATGCTCCACAACAAATCACACCGGTTTTGTAAGGATATGTTCGCTCGTCTATCGGAGGACAGCATACTATGGGGTTTGTAACGCGCAGTGTTACTCGGCGAGCGTATTTTATGACGATCACATTGGTGGTCGCGACGGGTCTGGGCATGTTTTACATGTATTCGCAGTCAGTGAAGGTCGAACAAAAGACGGTCGAAGACAGCCTGATGTCCGCCATCCATGCGGATGCACAGGTATTTCGCACCGAACTCGATGCGATTTTTGCGCTGCCAGGGCAGAATGCAAAGCGGCCTGGTCCGCAGATTTATCTACCGATCGGGTCAACTGCATCTGGAAAACAATTTCTGGCACAAAATGTGGATGTGAATCAGACATCGATTCCTGGGATTGCGGCGTTCGCTCTGTACGGCGCAAAGGGTCAACTCTATGCGGACAAGGCGACCTCTTTTGCGGTTGAGAGCAAACTGGCTCCATGGGTTGAGCGAGCGATTGCCACAGGAAGAGTGGTGCAGAGCGGTATTGAGTACCTGCACACGCAACACGGTCTGCATGCGATGATCGTTCAGGCGTCGCCGGTATTTTCGACCAAAACCAAGAAAATTATCGGGATTCAGGCAATGGCCGTCGATCTGACTGATTTGGCCACCGTGCTGAATGCTCATGGGCAACTCGGGCAGTCTCCCGTGCGCGTGATTGATGCGGTGTCCGGACGCTATGTGTTCACTCAGCCCACTTCCCAGATCGGAACGGTCCTCCATACAACGCAAGTGCAGAGGATCATTCAGTCACGCAAGCGGGATGCATTTCTCTCTGGTGTGCGAATGGTTGGCAGTCGCCAGTCTCAGTATCAAGCTCTTTCTATGATACCAGGATTCTCCTTGTATGTTGTTCAGTCGGTTCCTCTACGCGCAACGATCACGCTGGCGGAGATACTTGGCGTTGTCGCCCTGGGACTGTATTTTTTGTTCGGGAATTTGTGGATTGTACGCGCGATGATGAAATCCATCCGCACGATCACGGGCGTATCGCTTCGCATGGCGAACTTGGATCTTCGCGAGCCTGTGCCGGATGCGAATTATGCGGAATTAAGCCCGATTTTTAAGGCGTTTCACGGCCTGCAGTGCGCCTTGCGGGAAGTGGTGGAGACGCTGCAACAACAGGCGAACGCGGTGGAGACGGCGAGTCTTGATGTGAAGATGGGCAGTCAACAAGTGGCGGCATCGGCTGAAAAAGTAGCTGGCAATGCCGAATTGGTGTCGAGCAATGTCAAACAAAACGTTGAATTTTCCAGTCAATCGCGTCACTTTGTGCAGGAGATGCGGGAACTGCTGGAGAGAACCCGATTGGAGATGGCGGCCTCACACGGTGAATTGGCAGACTCCATGCATGGATTGCGCGAAGTGGCGCAAAAAGTGGCTGAATCGAGGCGTTTCATGGGGGATCTTGAAGCCAATGCAGATCATATGGCGACGGAGATTGTCCAATTGTCCGATAGCGCCGACAGCATTCGGGAACTGTCAGCGCTCATCAAGTCCATTGCCGAGCAAACCAATCTGCTGGCACTGAACGCCGCCATCGAAGCCGCACGGGCGGGCGAGCAGGGAAAAGGCTTTGCGGTGGTGGCCGGAGAGGTTCGCAAACTGGCCGAACAGACCAAGGGGGCGGCGACCGAGGTGGGAACGGCGGTGCACGCGATTCAGGCCGCTGTTCAAGACACCAGTTCTGCGTCGGGGCACAACCGGGAGGGTGCCGAGGCTGCGACGGCTGTACTCCTCGAAATGACGGATGGGTTCGACCGTATGTACGCAACCGCCGCTGCGACACAGGAACGTGTGGCTGCGACGGATGAACATATGCTGCGTTTGGCAGCTGTGGCAACCCAAGTGGACGAAGCGGCAGAGCGAACCCGCGTCAAGTCGCACAGCAACTCCATTTTGACCGAGGAAATGTTGGCGGTGTCCCAGGAAACGCTGTCGACGGGGGAAGAATTGGCAGCCAGCGCACAAGAACTGGCTCACATGGCCCAGGTGATGAAGGATGCTGTCAACCGTTTTCTAGTATAGTGCGGTCTGCCGTTCCGTCACTTGGATTGGCTCTTTAGAGTAGTGCCGATTCCTGGGGTTGGCGATGAATCACGGGTTAGGATGCAGGTGGGATAAGCAGACCACTTCAGGAGCTTGAGACTCTAAAAATAGTAAGCTGCTGAAGCAATACATGCTGGACAAGTCTTCAACTTCATTAAGATGGCCACGTTTGTCAAGACAATCTTTTCCCCTTCGGGACCCATACATCTCTCCTCACACACGATGACAACGAGCCCTCTCCTTTGATCAGGAGAGGGTAGGGGGTACATCAGATGAAGCCAAAAGCTTACTCTCAAGCTGCGGCTTATGCTTAACTATAGCACAGCATTACCGCATTGTCGCGTCAAAGTTTTTGGCACGCGATCCAGTTGCATGCAGATCGACAGACTCAAGCGGGCAGTCTTTACTTGATGGCAACACAATCCCAAGATTCCTCACGATAACGATATTCACACAGATGCTTGATTATCCTGTTGCCAACTCAGGTTCTGGTGCGATCTCTGTCCAGTGCTCCAAGGCATGCCCCTCGGCGAACAGTTCGGATGGTTGAAATGGAATGCCCAGCTCATCGGCGAGCGCTCTCAAGCGCGGTAGAGCCCGGATACCCGATCGGGTGAGTGTGGTGGTCAATGTCAAGGATATTCCTGCATCCACATACAAACGCAACGATTGCATGATGCGGTCGAAGGAGCCTGGGGTCTGCACCATCCAGTCATGGTCCTCTTCCCAGCCCAGCAGGGGAACTTCTACCGACACTCGCGGGGAAGCCAAGGCTGTAACGACGGCATTTCCTTGCGTCCACCCGTTGGTCAACACACGGACACGGGGCACGACCTCGCGCGCTGCCGCCAGAATGGCAACAAAATCCGGATGTACGGTGGGTTCGCCGCCAGCAAGCACAAGTTCGGTCACCTGGAGCGAAGGCAACGCAGCAAAGGCTTCCATAAGCATGTCTGTGGATGCGTGAGGGCCGCCCAGACGCGCACCCAGATAGCAATGACGGCAGCGATGAGGACAGTGCGCCGTCAACTCGAACCATGCGTATCGGTGTTCTCCGTCGTCAGCCGATTGATGATCGACGGGTACGAATCGGTTCGCATGAAAGCTCCACTGTGCGAGAATGCCTCCAGTACTCGAACTGATCGCCCACTCCAAAGCGGACTCAGTCTCTTCTCTGGCCCCAGCACGGCGAATGTCGAGCCAGTGGTCCTTGACCGCGACATACGCCGGGTCGCGCCGGGCGCAACGAGTCGCGTCACATTCGTCTTGCGGTGATCGGCCACAGGCCGGGCAATGATCCATCCTGATTGACCTCCTCAATTACGTCTGAGCGCTTCGTCGGACAAGCCTTCGAAACCACCCATCTTCGTACTGTATTGTACACGAGGTTCGCCGCCTGCGCGAGCGGTTGTAAGGACACGCTCTCATCTCCTGTGTCAGCACAACGGTCACGAACAAACGTTAGTCTTTCGCATCCATAGATGCTATGCTCGATACATAGAAAACACGGTTCAGCGTTGTCTCGTGCGAAGCGGAGGAAGGAAGAGACATGCGGATCTTTCGCGCCATCATGCGACAGCAGCAATGGGCCATGGTAGCAAGAGGATGTATGATGCTCATCGTGTTTGTTTTCCTGGTGGGCGCGGCCATCCTGTTTGGCATTCCAATTATAGTGCACTTGGTCCTGCACGGTTTCAAAACGCATCATATAAGTTCCGTGACGGCATCGGGAATTCGGACGCATTGAGATAAAACGAACATACGTTTGTATATTCCCGTCATCTATACTAACAAATAAGGAGCGCACGTTTGGGGAGATCGAGCGATGGCCCCGATCTACGGCCTGGCCGCCACGCCGGTCGCGAAGGCGAAGGGTGTCAAGACCGTCATGCGACTGGGCGTCGAGCCGGACAAAATGTTGGCGCTCATTTTATCCGGCAGAGTTTTTCTCAAAGTCGTTGTCATTGACTGACGGGAGGGACACTGCTGATTGGCACATTATGAAAGTTGACTTTCCGCCAGCGAGAGTGAGTCAGTCAAGGCAAGCTCTCTCGCCTTGACTGACGACATGGGCACCCACACTGGATTCAGCCTTGCCCACAGTAAGTGTCATTTCGCTGACCAAGTGGATGGCGGGTTGTCGGGCTAGCTATCCCGCCATTGGCGGTGAGAACACACCCGCCAAATATCGTAAGCGCCTACAACAAAAGCTGGCCGGATCATGGACCGGAGTCATAAAATAGGGGTTCGCTGGGAATGGTGAGGCGGTTTCAACAAGGAAGCAACCTGTTCGAGTCGATGCGCATGATTCTACCGGAACATCGGGAGATGATGCAAATGCAAAAGGAGGAGTCAACGATGGACAGTCGCACCAAGACAGCAGCAACCACGGAAGGGTGGCGGCATAAGCACCTGGACGAGGACGACCTGAACGAGGCGGGTAGGCTGTTGGGAGAAGCAGGACAGAACGGATTCGACGTCACGGTGACGTTTGCGACGAAGGCGGGCGTACGAACGGCGACGGGGCGAGTGACCGATCTGCGCACAGAGACACATGAGATTGTGCTCAACATTCGCGGCGAGGTGGTGCGAGTGTCCATAGCGAATTTGATGAGGGTGGAAACGGCGGGAAGGGAGTAGAGAGCAAACATCATCGTATCATCGTTTCTTGGGGTTACAGGAGGGGATATAGGGGTCTGTCAACCACAACACCCAGTGGAACCATCATGTGGAATTCGCATGCGGACGCTTGTGCGGGTGCAGATAATCCGTGTATGGTCAATTTCCGTGACGAAATCAGTCACTGTATCTTTACCTTAATGTCACGGGGGAGAAATCTTAAAAGGTTATTATTAAATTGTATTACATCTTGACCCCCTATTGATTGTATCAGCGCAATGCGGGCGAAGACCTTGCGTTGCGCCCCTTTTTGTTCATTTACAACATTCCAAAGCAGTGGGCTGATAACTGGAATGTGCGGGCGCTCATGCACGCGTAGGGGGGGGAGGGGTGGATCAATTGAAGGGTCACCCGTGATGCTCAGGTGGTGGTCCTCAAGTTCACGATTGGTCAAGTATTATTTTCTTTGGTCAATTCCTCAAGCCATTTTCTTAGTGGTCCTTGGAGTGCTTCTTCTAGCTTCTTTTTCGTCTCTCGGTCTCCCATGCTATCCGTCATGGGACGACCAAGCATTTTTCCCACGGGGGTCTGCCAACAAATGCATCGGCCACTTGGCACACGACTATCTGCTTTTGTAAGGTTGACCTCAAACAAGTTACCCCCAATCGATCGGGTAATATCTCCATATAATTCAGGGCCATCACTGTTTTCCAGAGAAAATTGAATGAACTTTCCCTGTGCGGTGTGCATCACGTCGCCTCCTCGTTTGTTGCATTGTCTGTTATGATGATAGCATATTCTCGGTAGAATTTTAGATAGGGAGTTGATAACTCGTATGCGCGCGCTCATGCGTCACATATGTGGGAAGGGGCTAATGACTGCGGTGATGTATTATTAAAATATCGGATACAATGGATGCCACAATGCGAAACGGGGATATGAATGGGTATTCATGCGATTAACACGGGTGTGAACCGCAAGATTGACGCATTGGGTCGTATCGTGATTCCTAAGGAGTTGCGCACCACGATAGGGTTTGAGCCGGGTTCCGCTCTGGAGATATTCTATGATGGATTGGGGCAGATCATTCTGAGACAGTTTCGCTTTCGCTGCGAGTTTTGCAATCGCGATGAGGATTTGCTCGAACTGTTCGGTAAAAAGGTGTGTCGGTCTTGTGCCGAGGAACTGCGAGTGATGAGTCAGTAATCAGTAACTTGATAAAAACCCACTGCAAATGGTCAAATGGCTACCAAGAATTGGCCTTGCCATTTCCAGTGTGGTATTCTTTATGGAGATCATATTTTTTGCGAGGAGGTGTATAAACTCATGGCGGAACATCTGATTACTCGCTATGATATTGCTGTTGATGATGTTCCGGTATATGAATTTATGGTGGAACATCCGGCGCATGAGAATCACAAGAAAGCGGTTGAGCATCATTTGGAGGCGGCCAAGCATCACGAACAGGCGGCTGAGCATTATGCGGCGGGTAACCACGCGGAGGCGGCTGAAGCAGCACACCGCGCCCTCGGTCATTGTCATGCGGCAATTCATCACGGGTCGGAGGCGACGAAGACTCATACCACGCATGATTCAACGAAGCAGTAGCGTCACTTTGCCACTGCTGGTTAAAGTCCTGTCGCGGGGCCACACGACGGGGCTTTATTATGTTTGTGACCGAATGTATTACAGTTCCGTCTCATCCTCAATATAATTTAGGATTGCCAACACATAGGATGGATTCGCTCCAGATTTATCAGCTTGGCGAATGATCAATGTAGATAAGGTGGAGGCAGGCCCAAGTTCGTAGGCTCTTTCCAGTTCGGTGCGGGGAATCTTATAGGTATCCCCTGATGTTCGTACATAGAGTTCACAATAATTGTCGTCCACCCGTGACACATCAAAAATAATTCCCCATATTGTCGTCAAGATTTCTCCCTGTAGGGCTTGCACTTTCTCCCAAGGTAGGGTCAAGAGTATCCCCTCCAGTCGCATGAATACCCGCTAATCCAGTTTCTCGATCTTATCGATCATGACGATGGAATCCTTTGCTACTGCAATAGTATCTCCCAGTATCAGAAAATTTCCTGATTGCAATTTGCTTACTTCCGACACAAGAGCTTGTACTGAGTCAAACATCGGCAAATTAACTACGATTTCCTTGCCATTTAACAAATGAATGTTAAATCGCATTTTCCTCACTCCCGCCTACGTGTCATCATGATTATATTACAAAGAGACCGCTATTAGTGTGTACTAGTAGCGGTCTCTTTGTGTTGTTTTGATTGCTATTTTGAGGTTGCGCTTGATGACAAAAAGGCAACCCTCAAGCTCACGCATGTGTCAAATGCTATTCTTTAGTCCATTCCTCAAACCAGTCTTCCAGTGGTCTAAAGAACGCTTCTTTAAACCGCTCTTTCATTTCCGGATTTTTTATAGTTTCAATTAATCCCTTGGGCGCTCTTTCGAAAGGAATCGACATTTTGATGGTTCCGGTTTCATCATCATAGTCAATTGTCACAGTAATTATCATTGGTCACCCTCATTTCTAATGGAGTACTAATTTGAGTTTCTGGATTGCGTAGGTTCCTTTAGTCCGTTACCGCGTTAACGTTATAATTATGGTACGCCCGCAGAGAAACGAACTCTGACCTAAGGCTCCGGAGGAACTGCGGATTATCCGCGTGCGATCGGTCAGTTTCAGATCGTTGCGAACCAACGATCCAAGAAAACTATTTTACAACGGTAATTTTATGCGTAAAACTGCAAACCTGTCAATGGTGTCAGCGCTCACGATATTTGACGGTGGTGTTCTCACCGCCAATGGCGGAATCGCTGTACCGACAACCCGCCACCCACATGATCGACGTAATGACACTTACCGTGGGTTAGGCTGAAACCACAGGTATGTGGCTTCAGCCGCCAAATCCAGTGTGAGCGCCATAAGCTGTCTGTCTTGACAAACGGGGTCACCTTACAGCTAAGAAAATCCCTGTATCGTGCGCTGGACGCCACATACTTTCGGAGTCGCCTGCCGAGCGGAAGAGGACGAATCCGCCATTGGCCTTTCCATGCACCGAACAATCACTATAGCCCAATTCTATATCATAAACAGCCTTTGTGAAAGCAACTTTTTTCATCTTTTGTTGCTGCGCGCATTGTTTGTCGGCGTATTTCCCACTGACAATGTCACCTGGAATTCATGACGCATTCTTGCGAAAATGACGGGAAAGGAGACTCCGTAGGTACCTCCTATTAGCTTGTCCATGCGCACTGCATACGTGCCCGTGTGTCACAGGGTTGGAACGGTTTTTTGCTCATGTGGCAGGGTATGCCCAGATTGGGTAGCGGGTCACCCCGCCATGCCCTCGTCGAGCGCCCGCACCGGGGGTCAACACCGTAAACGAGTGGGTCTGTGGACCCCGCCCCGTGTATGCTATCCATACCCGCTTCCTTGATCGCGGGGATCACCTTGCCCCGAACAATGCAACTCAGAGCCATGTCCAGTCGAGCCCACCGTCTGTCGAGCGCAGCAGCCCGTAGCCAGTCAATAACCAGACGTTCTGATTGCCCACGCTGTCCATGTATGCGGTGTTCTGTCCAGGCAGCGGTTCCCACGGAAATGATTTTGGGAACCGATACGCCCGCCATGATCGCCCCCCGGCGTCCGTGCGATACACGGTGACCTCGGGCCATGCGGTCAAGGGGTTATTCTTTGTCACCGCAACCCATCCGTCCTGCGCGTTTGAAAAAGTAATGCCGCCAGGCCACTGTGCATCAGGAAGGTATGCAAATGGCGCCAGAGATGCGCCGCGCACCCGATTTAGCGTGACACCTTCACCACTGCCGCCCATAACAACCCATGTATCTCCGGGTGCCGCGAACGAGACGGAGAAGACGCCGCCGCCCTGTACTGCAATGACACTCTCCTGCCAGCGGCCGCCACTGTCGGCGGTAAACGCCACTGGCAGATCAGGATAGGATGCCGGAACTATGCCTGCCTGTCGCAGGCTCCAGATGCGCACTTGCGTTGCGTCCACCACGGAATACGGTGGGTAATTGAGGTCTATTGCACGCGTTACCCACGTCCGGCCGCCATTTCTCGTCACCCATAGTTGCAGTGCGTGCCGCGTAGTGTCAGTCTCTTCCAACGTATTTGACACAAACACCACCCAACCGACCGCAGCGTTCGCAAACGAAAGCCCGATCGGGGATGTTTGAAATGGCAACTGTCCGATCGCTCTCCACGTGCGGCCGCCGTCGTCCGAGCGCAGCAAGGTGAACGGACTGGACGCCGCGCCAATGCCGAAACCAGTGCGAACACTACCAAACGACACTGCCACTGTGGGGGAGAGAGCAGGCAGGACCTGCGTGAAGGTGCGACCTCCGTCCGTCGTGTGCAGGAGATAGCCCTCGTTGCCGTAGCCCGGCATGATCCCCGTGGCCCATCCGTCGGTGGACGAAACGAGGGCGATGCTGACGATATTCCATTCGCGCCGTGTGCCATACGTATGAAATTGCTTGCCGCCGTCCGTGATGACTTCGATGCCGCCGGGAAATGGCGCCGCACCGGAACTCACAGGTAGCCAGCCGGTCGTAGGCGACGTAAACTGCATGTGCTCCGGCACAATGCGTCCGACCGTCAGTTTCGTCTGTACTTTCTGCCAGCGCAAACCGCTGTCCGACGTCCGATACAGCGATCCCGCCATGTTCGCGAGATTGTCCACAAAGAACCAGCCATCCTGCTGGTTTGCGAACGACACGCTGAGACTGCCAAATGGATTGCCCGCCGACGGAGGAATGACATATGACCGCGACCAATGTTTGCCTCCGTCCATGGTGCGCGCCACCAGCACTTCTTCTGGATTCGGATCGGTCTGTGTCGCGCCGCTACGCAGCGGCAACACGCCGATCACGATTCCATTTTCTGGCGTGGTGAAGCTGACGTCGTTCGGTTGAAACCCGGACCACGGGAAAGACGCGGGCACCCATGTCTCCCCGCCATCGTGCGACAGCAGGAGGCGACCGGCAATCGCAATGCCCCCCGTCCGCCCGCGGAGAGAGATCTCCGGTTGGCCGGCAAATCCCCACGAGATCGACGGCGCCGTCCCCTGCCACACCGGAACCCAGCTTTCTCCTCCATCCGTGGTGCGCAGCACCGCATACCGGACGGATCCTTGTCGACCGCTGGCCTGACCCAGATCGCTTACGGCAAACCCTGTGGTCGGGCTGACAAATTGAAGGTTACCGATGTGACTGCCATCGCCGTGAAGGGAAATTCTCTGCCACTTCTGTCCCCCATCACGCGTTCGCCATAAGAAGCTGCTCTCTCGGCCCGTGGAGTCGACGCCCTGCGAGCCCACGACCCAGCCGTCCTTTTCGTTCAAAAACGTTACAGGCCCAAATGCCGCACCTGGAAGAATGCCCGTGATATTGGCCGATCGCGTTCCCGTCACGGAAAGAGTCGGCGTCACATTCCCACCGGCCGGCGCGGCAGCAGCGACGGTCGGCGCAAGTGTCCCGGCGCACGCTGCCGCCAGCGCAGCGATGGTCGCTTGCATACCATTACAGAATGTCTTCATCGCGCACCCGCCTCGCCCGTCATTCGTTCTTTGCGAATCGTTGTCCTATAGACGATACGAACGGCGGAGAGGTTACAACACTTGACACTATAGTGGCCCCGTTTGTCAAGACACAATTTTTTCAGTAGCTAAGCTATAGCCGTTAGGCTGATTTCCATCCCCTTGCCTCTATGTTCTTAGGAAGAGGAGGGAGTAGTGGCTGTGCTGGGTCTACACTATCTCGGTATATCTCCGAAAGTGGTGAAAATGCAGAACAAAAATCAGCTACAGGATCGCTTGCTAGTGATACCGTATCAGAAGAGGCAGCATCCCATTACGCGGATGGATAGGGGTAGCTTTTATACGCTAAGCATTTGCGGACACGTATTCTCTCCGTTTCTGACGGCCTGCGTAGGACGTAACAAGCCGATTTTTGACTCCCAAATGACCGCTAATGATGGTTCTTAGGAACCGCAACGAAATAAAGTGTCTCGTGAAGTCTAGCACTCAGACACGGCCAAAAGGTTGGCATAGTTATTTCTCTGTGACTTCTTAAGAATAGGAAAAAACCGATGTTCAGCGGTGGTTGAACTTCGATACGAAAACAAACGCAGGAAGAGTACATCAACAGGGGCAAGCATTTTTGCCCAAATAACGCCGCAAAGGAGCTGGTGGTCTTGAAACGGCAGAAACCGAGCTTAAAAAACGAGATGAACCGCGAAGCGCGGGACATCGTGGACCGCGGGTTGACGGACAGGGATAAATATGCGCGTTTCGTCGCCGCAGCAGAGGCGGTCGAACCGGTAGAAAAGGAGATCCGGGCGCATTTGGCGGTCGTAAAAGCTCTAGTTGAGTCGCAGACAATGCCACTATTATCTCCTTACGCCGCCCCCTTAATCGAGGCGTTGGAGGACTTGGCGGACCTGCAAAACCGATCGTTCCGGCCTGGCGCCATCGAACTTTTGAACGAGGTTGGAAGCGAGATAAAACACGTGTTGAAGCTACTTCAAGGGTCTGAAATACAGCGATATCTGTTCACTGACGGGGAGATAACGAGAATGGCGATGCCGCCAGGGGTCAAAATCACGGAGCTGGACAACCCGTCGGAGTGGGTACTGGACATCCCGGCTAGTTTAATTTTTGGCTACGTGGAAATGGATTTGTTTCACAAGAATTATAAGACCCAGTACCAGCTTTCTTCTGTGCGATTGTGGAAATTGTTTTTTAAAACCATCCGCGAAACGTGGGTGCCAAGCGTCGATTGGCGAGAAATCCACCGGCAAAACGCGTACCTCGTGGCGCATTTTTATCACGATCGCCCCTACCGAAATGATGGGTACACGATGGACCCAGACGCCTATATACTGCGGCCGGTTGTGAACGAGATCGCTCGGATGGGGGTCGTACTATGCGATGCGATGGGGCATTTTCGGTACCGTGTCGAGCATCATTTTCCGGCTAGGCACCTCTCGCTTACCGGAAAAACCGGGTTGCGAATCATCGTGTCTCCGACCGCGACAAAACCGCGAAACCCAAAGCGGCCGCGAGCAGGACAGGTCATTTTATCGACGTGGAACGGACACCAACAAGCACCTGATATGGTAATCGATTTGGCGGGTGTCCCAAGGGAAAAACCTTGACAAAATATTCGCTGTTCTGAAAACATATAACGGCGAAATCAAAAAATGCAGATGTACCAAGGGCTGGGGGGTGTTTTTGGTACAAAAATAGATTTTCTATTTTGGCTTATAAAAACACGAAAATCCCTTTCGCAGCATGGGATCATACGGTATCGAGTGGGTTGTAAAGTGCGAAAGCAATTTAGCAAGGAATCGGAGCTATCAAAGTACACCAAAAAAAATGAATACAAAACGGGGAGAAAAACGCCGATGAAAATGGAAGAAAAAGAAGCTGTAAAACGAGAAATAGTGGATCAGTTGTTGGCTGTCGGGGTCGTTCGGGAGGCATCGATGATGGCAGCATTTCCGATGTTAGCGGAACGGACGGCTCGCGATTATTTGGCCGAATTGGTGCGGGCGGGATTTATTCAGCGCAAACAAATACCCGTCCAAAATCAAAAAACAGTAGCCGGACAATTGTTGGTACGGCATGTTGGGTGGTTTTGCGAAGTCACCGAAAAGGGGCTTCGTTGGCTCCACGGAATGTCCTTAGTGCCGCTAGATGAAGACGCAGAAATCCGGCAAACAGAAAAGAATTGGGCCGCAATTTTAGTCGCTGATAATTCTGCGATAGAGGAAGAAGTGGATGGTGAGTGGGATGATAGGGAAGAGGATGACGATGAAGATGACGAGGAAAGCGATGTGGAGGTAGTGACGCCAGGACCCAAACGCGGGGCACTGCATTATCTATATGGGGCCAAAAGGGCAATTCCGGTTATCGTCAAGGGGATCCTTTACGCGTCGATACAGCGAACGGGAATGGTATCGTGGATCACTGTGACACCCGCACAAGATACCGTGCCAGAGCCAATGAGATATGTCAGTCGCGCCGAGTTGGTTCAAACATACGGTGAGTGGCCTAATGCCAGTTATGGGGTATGGTTGTTTGGCAAAAAGCTCGTCTGTTTGTGGGTGTTTTCAAAGAAAAATAATCACGATGTCGCAAAAAATGTTCGCAGAATAGAATCCATGAGAGAAGGCAACCCGGCATTACGCCAGTTCGTCGTGGTGTTGACCCACGAAAACAAAAAATGGTTGCCGGTCTACCAAAAATACGCCGGAGCGCAGGGTTACTATGTGACACTCACGTTTTTGTCGGAGTGGATCCGTCACCCGATGTTGCCGTGGGCCGTCTTTCGCGATGATCTGACGATCATCCACGCATACATTGCTTATCAATTACAAGAAACAGAAGGGATGGCAATGAAATCTCACTTCGATTTCCCGGTGCCATATGGGGTTGTTGCTGTTGTGTGGGAAGATTTGGGAAACGACAAGGCACAGGTCGTACGGATTTATGCGACGCTAATTGGGCGCCGGATCGAAGAGTGGGAGGCGCTAAAGGAGTATCGGCCCTCCATGAGTACAACACTATTGGGTGTGTCATTGCCTTTGCGGGTGATCGCGGGCAGTGATGAGTCGTTTCGGATGGCGAAGGAGTTTTACCGAGAGCAAATTCAAAAGAATTATCTGATTGTTGAGTGCTACGCAAGGTCCAACGTTGATCGCGTGAACGAAGAGGTATGGCCGAAGTTTTTGCAAAATGGAGGGGGACAGCAAAGATTCTACAAGCGAAAAAGAAAAGCCGAGTAAACATGGTTACGATTTGCTGCCATGTTTACTCGGCGTCGATGCGGCACACAGGGACCGAAGGCAAACCGGTGTAATGGGTGCTGTGCAATCGGACTGCGACAAGCTGATCTCCTGCCACCCACCGGCCGCTTATGAAAACTTGCAGGCAAATCGCCATTTGGCCTCGTTAGCAGCTATAATGAAAAGAAAGAAAACGCAACAAAAAGACCGGCCAAAACCCCGAACAGGAAAGAGGCGTTGTTGATGGTGTCTACTATACGCACAAGAGAGATTGCGCCGCATATCGCAATCATCCCGATTGGATCCCAGTCGTATCACGGCCCGCATTTGCCGCTTGATACGGCTACGCGGATCGTGGAACCCACATTATCCCTCCCCGACTTGTCGCACTGATTTGAGTAAGTCAACAGGAGAAAAACGCACTTTACTGAGCAATAATTTCGCGATGTTCGAGTGTCAGAATCATGGCAGGTCTATGGCGTTTGCCAATCAGCACCACGGTATGGCCTGTTTTTATACGTATGTCGGCTGTATCCCTACATCCTGCTTGCGATCGGGGGAGTTCTCTGGGGCGGGATTCACATCATTTCGTATGCGCGCTGGCAACGGATCTGCTGGAGAAGCAAGTGGCTGGCGGGGCGATTGGAGCTCCTAGCGTGAGTTTCCTAGTTATTTGGCCGAAGGCCCGGAAACGCAGTCGTAGCAAGGAGTTTTGTGCACACTTTGTATTACCCTCCAAGCCGATACTGCTCCAATTTCAGCGCCTTCATCATGCGTTTTGTGTCCGCATTCGCTTTGCTGAGCGAGAATGCTTGTCGGTCGCTTTTGCTCGTTCCTTTCTTCGGATAGACGGTGATGACCTGCTTGATGTCGGCCAGGGTGTCCAGCATTCGATTGATGCTCATGTCGATTCCGTGATCGTGCAACTCCCGATTCAAGAGGCTGCATAAGCGAAGCGCCAAGACGCAATAGAATGCGTGAACGCGGATCTTTTGGTCGGTCCAGTGATAGATGGGTCGAAAGTCCAGATGATCCGTGTTCTTCATCTGCTTGAATGCCTGTTCAATGTGGTACTGTGAGCGATACGATGCCACGATGCGCTCGTTCGTCCAGTCGTGGTTGTCCGTGTACAAAACGGTTTTTCCCAACTGCTGCTTGCGCAACTGAGCAAATCGGTGGAGATCCACGGAGAATTGCAACTCGATGCCGCCTGACTCCGTCTTGATTTCCACGAGAAAGAGTTCACTCATGAAATCCGCATGCAGGATCTGATCGACCTGATGTTGGACGGAGTCCGGAGTCGGTCTGCGTCCTTTGCGAATCCTCCCTTCGCGACGCGCTTGGAGCTTGGCTTGCAGGTCCCGTAAGCGAACGGCACATTTCTCGATGTGTTGGTGGATGCCTTGCAGTTGACCTGCTTCGAGTTTCGGATTGTGCACCACCAGCACCGTCATGTCCTGGCCGTAGGCAGGGTATAGGGTGCGATAGGCCGTGATGCCTTCGTATGGAACGCCTGAAAGCGGCATAAAATCCGCCCGATCGATAGCCAGGAGTGACTTACACTGAGAGAGTTTCAGAGAGCCAACCGCGTGAAATTTCGTCTTTCCGGATTGAAGCCTCTGGATGTGTTCCGCGGGGTTGTTCCCCTTGTCGAACACCAATGTCGGCTCCATCTTCTGGTCGCTGATGCGTTCAAATCGTTCGCGTGGCACAACGAACAGGCCCGCAAAGACCTGTTGCAGGATCTGGTGGCGCGGCGCACCTTGGTGCTCATGTGGAGGGGCACAAGGGAGCCGGCGAGTTGCTTGTGCAACGACCGCAACTGTTGTCGACAGTCACGGAGCATGTCCACTGGATGTAACAAGGCGTCATGACCGCAGGGTGGAAACGAAAGACAACACAAGACGTCGCGCACGGAGCCAACCGAACATATGTCTTTCTTTGAGGCGGCGCAGAAGCGACGCAAACGAATGGCAACCAGCGAGACGCCGATCCAGTACGCGCACAACTAGAGGAACGCTGGGGAGTGAGTATCCAGGAAATCTGGGGATGGCGCTCGGTTCCTTTTGCGCGTGGTTCCGACGGGTTCCTAATTTTATGAGTCTCATGCACAACGAGAGGCGCTGGCCAGAATTGAATTGGTGATGGAAAGTCATGGATTCGGCCTCGTAACCGGGGAAGTTGGTAGTGGAAAGTCGACGTTTGTGAGGCAAATCGTGCGCGAACTGGATGTCATGCAATATGTTGCGATGTACATTTGCAAAGCCAATCTCAAACCACGTGACTTCTAGCAGGAAATTCTGACACTACATTTGGAGAGAGTGTTCTTTTTTCCGTGGCAAAGGCTCGGAAAGTGTGGGAGGAACGGGCCCTGTCACAAGCCCATCGCCCAGACCGACAGTGGATCGTGGATGAAGCTCAGGAAATGTCGGATGAGATGCTGCAAGAACTGCGATTTCTACGCAACCAGGCGATGGGTGCGCAGGCGGGCTGGATGGCTATTCATACTACGAAACACGCGGTGAAAAAAGGGGGGAACGAGTCATGGAAATGGAAAATAAAGAGGCCATTAAGCGCGAAATAGTCAGCCAGATGTACGCCATAGGTGTATGGAGAGAGAACGCGTCAAAAGTAGCGAATAGCCCGATAATAAGCAACATGGACACGGTAAAAAACCATTTTTATCAGGGAATCGTATAAACTTTATACTAAACTGTAAACTAAACTTTATACTAAACTTTATACTAAAATTGGCTATAGTTTTTGCCAAAATCCTGCTGTACACGGGGGTTTGTAGGATCTATCAGAACTAAAGTTTCGTATAAAGTTTATACTAAACTTTATACGAAACTTTAGTATTGGATATATCTGCATGTGTTTGATAAGTTGGCGGTGTTGGGCACAACGGAACAACGTGCCAACGGCAAATTACATCAACGCTCAACCTCGCTTGACCGTACTAATTTCCACGTTCTCGGCGTATGCCACGATGTCTAGCTTCACGAATCCGAAACAAATAATTTCCGACACTGAATCGGATTTTCGGGCCATCTTGTTAAATCCACGCGGTCGAACTAACGCCTATTGGCGGTTCCTGTCAGCGCGTTTAGCGCTGGTACAGACAAGATCGTGCGGGTTCACCCTACTCTTTCCGCCGGGGGCATATCGTGGGCTCGTCTCATGAAAAGTTTCCCAAACGGTTTTCGTCTGTACGCGATTCTCCCCACGGCGCCATGAACAAGTTGATGCTGTTGCTGCGCTGTCCGGCGCGTCGAACCCTGATGAAGCTCAAAGCACAACACCTCGCGAAAGACTTTACGTAAGGCCGACTAAAGAGTCGCCGCGCACGCATACTCACGATGGTAGTCGTCATCCTGATGTTCGCCTTCTTGCTGTGGATGTGCATCATGATCGTCATGGTAACGCCGTCCGCGTAACTCTGTAAAAAGCCGCCCCGGTTACGTCACTCTCGCCTTGGGCAGAATGATGGATTGTAATCGTTCTGCATAGGGATTACTATGGGGGTGTACACGGTGGACGATGAGAAGAGCGAAGGAGTGTGTAACGACATGCCGACGGTCGCGAAAAAGAAGGACGAGGAACGCAAACTAGACATGACCAAACTCCGAGAACGGGCCGTTCCTTTGAACGCGGATAAACAGGGTAGGCTTTTGCTGGATCGCAACAATCCTGAACTTCGCGAGTGGATGGAGGAGTAACCCCATTCGCCACGAAATGATCCCCATCGGAAGCGTCTTTCTGGTCTCTGTTGCGTATGAGGACGAGCCGGAAACCAGCAAAGAACGGCCTGCCGTTGTGGTGCAGCAAGACGAAGACGGTCAGACGGTCTATGCTCTCCCGATCACGTCATCCGGACCGAAAGACACACCCAGTTCCTATGACCCCTACAAAATCCCACTGTTCCTGTGGCGTTCAGCCGGTTTGGACAAGCCATCGTGGGCGAAGTCCAATCAAGTCGTATCCTTTGAGACACGGTATCTGGTTCGGTACATCGGTCAACTCCACAGGAACGACCTGCGCCGCATCATGGAGGCGCTGCAATGAGAAAAAGCCGCCCCGCTTGAGGCGGCTTTACTCTTATGCCCCGATCAGCGCCACGTTCGGCGCTGTCGAGTAAGTGATTTTCACTGTCTGACCCGGTTCGAGTTGCAGCGGTGACGCGAACGTAGCAGTAGCCGTTCCATTAAGCGAGAGCGCCGTGATATCGCCGCCAGACAGGTAAAGCGCGACAGGTATATTAGTATCGTTCGTGTACGCCCACGGGCTGGCTCCGACAGTGGGTGCTGTGAGTGCACCGACCGGGTTGTATCCGTCCACACCTTTTACGCAGGAATTCGCGCCGACAAAGGAGAATGGCGGCGACTCCGTGTTGCCACTAACGATCCCACCCTCGAGTTCGTGAAGTTTAACGCATCCTTTACCAAAAGAGCATACTCTGCGTGTGCGTGCTCTGGTCGTCCACTGCAACCAACGCTTCGCCGCACAAGACGCACGCACACGGCCCCAATATCGAAATAGGAGTCAAAAAAACGATACAAAAACAGCGGAAATCAGGGTCGTATCACAAGAAGGACCAAATAACGATACATACCACACCAAGGAACTGGAGATAGTCACGAAAAGGACCAAAAAAGGGATACAAACGATACGAAGTAACAGAGAAGGATCAATAAAAGATCCGATAACGATACATCATCGAATCGGTATCAGAACAGAAAAAATGGATACAAAAGGCTCGCGTGGAACACCATTTTCCGTCGTCGTATATATCTCTCTCAACGGCTAAACCGGGCTGCGTATCATCGTGTCTCCGACCGAAAAAAAACCGCGAAACCCAAAGCGGCCGCGAGCAGGACAGGTCATTTTATCGACGTGGAACGGACACCAGCAAGCACCTGATATGGTAATCGATTTGTCGGGTGTCCCAAGGGAAAACCCTTGACAAAACATTCGTTGTTCTAAAATTATAAAAGCACGAAATCAAAAAACGCTGATGCGTCAAGGGTTGAGGGGTGTTTTTGGCAAAAAATAGATTTTCTATTTTGGGTTATAAAAAACTCAGAAATCCCTTACGCAGAAAGTGATCAAACGATGTCGAATGGGTTGTAAAGCACGAAAGCGATTTAGCAAAAAGTCAGAGCTATCAAAGTACACCAATAAAATCGAATACAAAACGGGGAGAAAAACGCCGATGAAAATGGAAGAAAAAGAAGCCGTAAAACGAGAAATAGTGGAACAGTTGCTGGCTACCGGGGTCGTGCGGGAGGCGTCGATGATGGCGGCATTCCCGGCGTTGGCGGAGCAGACAGCCCGAGATTATTTGGGCTCTTACTAAATGAGCGATATAAATGACAATCTTATCATTCTTTTTCCTTTTATAAACATATAAGCATGGTGGCAGCAATAGAATCCATAGGTTTCACGAATTTTCTGGGTGCTCAACCTTCTGTTTAATATATCGTTCTTTTAGTAAGAGCCATTATTTGGCCGAATTGGTGCGGGCGGGGTTTATTCAGCTCAAACAAATCCCCGTCAAAAATCAAAAAACAGTAGTCGGGCAATTGCTGATTCGGAACAACGATATTTTGCGATAGGTGAGCCTACATCAAGGCGACGAACCGAAGGCGTGCAGGAAATGGCCGCCCGAAGCGCGGAATGAACGGCCCAGAGTAGTGAGGAAGCGCCTGTAATGGGCGTGGAGCGAAGGGGCATAGTCGAAATGATGAAGTAAGAGCTATGACTGAATCTGACTGGGAAGCCGCTGAGCGAACCTGATTACCCCATGAACGCCCATTCGAAAGGGGGAAGGCCCATGGCACACGAATCAGTCTACCCGCTTCAATCAGAAACCGACCTACGAAACATTCCGGACGGACTCTATGCGATAGCGAAGCAGGCCATGGAACAAGGCGAATCGCCAAAGATCAAAAACCTGCTCGAAATCGCAAAGTCCGAAGTACCGCCATTCACAACATCAAGGGCAACCACGGCAGCAAGACGGCGGGAACAGACGGCGAAATCATAGCCGATGTGCTGCAATCGCAATACCCAGAAGTCATAGAGCGGGTGCGAACCATGTTGGACTGCTACCGACCTCAACTACTTCGTAGGAAGTGGGTTGAGAAGCCCTGAAAGCCCGACAAACGCCCGCTCGGTATACCCGCTATCTCGGATCGAGTGGTCCAGGAAGTCCTGCGTATGATCATGGAACCGATTCTTGAAGCGCAGTTTTTCAAGCACTCCTACGGGTTTCGACCCCTACGAGATGCGCATATGGCGCTGAAAAGAGTCGTGGACATTAGCCACAACACAGTCTATCACTGGATCATTGAAGGGAACATTAGGCACTGCTTTGACGAAATCAACCACACGAAGTCGATCAAGCAACTCTGGCATATGGGCATCCATGACCGGCGTGTGCTGCGAATCGTCAAGGAAATGCTCAAAGCAGGAGTGTTAGGTGAACTGAACATCACCGAACTGGGGACCCCTGAGGAGTTCCCCTGGTGCTCTGGAGCACGCCTTCTTCGGGGTCTATAACTGGGGTCTTCAGCATTCGTCGAACGAATAGGCGATCTTCCGGAGCCAATTTGGCTTGGAGTTTCGCATGATCGACATTGTCGAAGTAGCCGCGAATATCTCCCTCGATCATCCACTGCGCGGAACCCGATTTACCGAGATTAAGGAAGACTTGACTCATCGCATCCCACGTGGATCGATTTGGACGGAATCCGTACATGTTGGGCGAGAATTGCATATCCCATTCCGGCTCCATGGCCATCTTGTGAATGGCATGACACGTCCGATCGTGAATAGTGGGAATTCCGAGCGGCCTGAGTTTACCATTCTTCTTACGTACATACAGGCGACGCACGGTAAGGGGTTTGCTATGAATATTGACAACTTCAGCCAGTTTCTGCGCTGCCGTGCAGTGGTGTAGATCTTTCCGTCCACTCCCGGCGTCTGTCGTCCGCAGTTTTCTTGTGTCACGTGCCGAACGGCCAGCAATTTTACGTGGTGACTGATGCGAATGAGCCACTTGTAGTGGCGGACAGCTTTACGATTGTCCTGTTCGACTGCGTAGGCCAGTTGTCGCTGTAACCTGAGAACGTGGCGTTCGATTTCTTGCCAGCCGATTCGCTTGTCCTTGTCACGTTTGCTCGGGTCGTCCACTTGGGCTTCGAGCCATGCGCGCATGATAGGGTCTTCGCGATCTTCCAGTGATCTCGTACGTGTGCGACCTGTTGACTCGTCGATAGCAACGGATTTTCGGTTCATAACAGGCCACTCCTTTCGTCTCATGCTGCGGGATTTCCGGCTGGATGACCTTGGGCAAGTCTGCACGCTTTCGCGTCAGGACATGGATTCGGCTGCTTCGCCGTCCCTATCTGCCTCATTACAAGGCAGCCTTCGCTTTTTGCCCGTTCCTATACCCCCTGAGGACTTGGGCTTCACTCGCTTGCGCTTGATCCGCTTACTGTTCCTGATTCGAACAGACCCCATGGGGCTTAACTTGTTCCATCGATAATCCATCTTTGACGTGTGTAGGTGCCCCGACTTCCGCAATAGCGCTGGGAACTGCGAATCCGCAATTCGGAAGTGTGGATTCCGGCTACTTGCCATTTTGGCTCAAGCGTGTCATGGTGTTTCGCTTGTTTCGGCGTTACGCGGTTTATATGGAGTTCACTGGTGTTCACCCTGCACATCACAACCTAGCTCCGGCCCGAATTCACCCTATCTGGCGCGGCTACATTGTTCCGTGAGCTATCGCAAAACGGCGTTACCACCGTCCCACGTCACGGTAGGTTCGCGCCCGCAGTCCTGGGCGGGTGGATTCGCACCACATGATTATCGACGACTTTCAAGTCGCAATTCTTTGGTACTTCAGAGATAGGGATAAAAATAAAAAGGTACAGAAAACATCGACTGCATAGTTTCCTTGTGGTTTGAAAAAAACCGACCCTTCAACCGAATATATCGCTCGTTTAGTAAGAACCAGACAGGTTGTTGAATGTCCAGCGGGAACGTCCGTTCGTTTGTTGAAATTTCAGAAGCCCTAACGCCCAGAGTGCCCACGCTATCGTCTTAACGATCTGAAAATTTTCTGTTCTGGATTCGATTTCCACCATAAAATTCGAAATTCCTGTATTTTTAATTGATTTTTTGTGTTCCGTATATTATAGTTGATGGAGAGAATAATTCTTAAGATTATTGGAACGCACGTTCGCATTTTGCATCACAATGACGGGGTTGGTGTCTAACGTGTGCCGATCATTGGGTGATGCCGCTACAAAAAACTCAAAACGCCGCAGACGCTGTGGATCACAGTGCGTAAATAAAAAAACATTCGTCTGTGCGCGCAAGAGAAAGAAAGCGGATGAATCAATACCAGCGATAGGCATGGGGCATGGGGCTTGTGGCGGTATAACAACACTGGTCTGAGACAAAGCCATTGACCCTCAAGTGCCCGCGTGGTATGAGAAGAGTTTACGCGCCGATCAGAACGTCCATTCTCAAGCATACTCTACTCGCAGGAGTGAGAACAAGGTCAGGCAAACAACAGCAAATGCCTACATTTGATCATCATAAGGAGGCAACAGAACATGGTAAAGCAAAGAAATTGACTGTAACAAGGGGCAATGTGTACGTCTCGGCACAACAAGAAAAATCCTCCGCGTTCAGAAACATGAGGCGAAGAATTTGCAACAGACCGCAACCGAGACCAACGTGCAACCTATAGATCCCCTGCCGTTGTTGCGTTCGCGGCTGCCAGAAAAATAGATGGCTTTGCGCCGATTGAGACGAAAAAAAGCAGCTGATGTAAATGTCTTGACAGAAAATCAACAAGAAAACCGGCCGAAATACCGCCAAACTAAAGGAGTTGTCGAAAATGACTTTGACTAAAGTGCATTTCACCCCCGAAGAAGACGAGATCATCATCAAAGAAGTCATGGCTGCTATCGAAAGAGGAGAAAAAATTGGCGTACTGATGCAGCGACTGGAAGACGGCCCCATGCCTACACATACGGCTCATTCTATTTGGCAGCGGTGGGCCAAACTGCGTAATCAGCGCGAAATAACTGCATGGGGGAGCGCTGGTCGCAAACCCAAACTGTTATCCGAAAATAAAAACACTCCGAAAACGGCTGACTCTTCTTTCCTTTCCTCTCATGTGACTCTTGCGTCGGAACAGCCGCAGCTTGCGAAGCCAGATACACTTGTCGATCAGACACCCGAGCCAACCAACCCCGCAACGGAAGCTGCGCTCGCTCCGGCTCCTGTAGATGCAGTGACGAGTTTACGCCATGCGCGCGCTGAACGCACTGTACTAGAGCGCGAAGTGAATACTTCTGACGATATCGGCAACGACGATCCGGATCTAAAAAATATGTTGGAATGGGCCAATAAAGCACTATCCAACACATCGCTTGTGGCTCAAAAGTATTCACAAATGGCATCGGATTTGAATGCTGCGCTAGCGAAATTGTACATGGCGCAGCAACGGGCGGATGAGTATAAGAAAAAGTACGAGACATTATACTCTTTGCTGAATTCCTTTCGAAATCTGGAAGCCGGTATTCGGGGTGATATTGCCGAGCCCGCTGCCCGCCGTATTGTGGTTGACCAAAAAAGCGGGTTGGTTGAGCGTGTTTCTTACTAGTTCTTCACTTTTAGGTGGTTATCCAGACGAGTCACTCGCTCGCTGGCGAATCTGTGGTTACTTTTACGGAGGATGTTTGCGGCGCCACGGACATCCGCGTTCATCGTTCAACTGCTCTGCTCGCAGCACGATACAAGCCGCATTTGACCCGTTTCTCGCTAAAGGAACCAACATCCCATGGCGCGCCGTTCTGTACCGGCATCGGGTCTTGATATAGGAAGCTGGCTTTCGGTGAAACCTTCTCATTTCTGCAAATCTTTAATTCGTGGGAGTCTCACGTTTAGCTTGTTGTACCAACGCTTGCTGCTTTTGAGGGGTTTCTCGTCGAGTAGAAACGGGGCCATCTTATGGTGTCGATGCACGATGTGAGATTATGCAGTCCGAAGTCAATGGTCAGGGAGAAATGTGTATCAGTGGTATGCGATACTGCTTTCTGCTCGTACACGTACTCAATCTCGACGAAGCGAGTGTGGTACTTCGCACTTCCTTGGGTGTTTCCTGTTAAGCGAACTTTCGATTTCGCATGGCGCCAAGCCCGGTATACAAGGAAAGTTGATTTTTTTAGGACACTACAAATGGGAGTTATATTTGGAGAGGGGCAGAGGAAAGTCCTTGGAACAAGTGTGTATGCGGTGGATACCATTACCAACTGGGTCCGCTTTCCATGGAAGCGGATATACGTCACTACAATTTCATGTTTCGACGCTGGAATGCGGGTTCGCAGGTCCTTATTCATCGATGTTATCCTGATATAGAAATAGGAGTAAAAAAACGATACAATAACAGCGGAAATCAGGATCGTATCGAAAAAAAGATCAAATAACGATACATACTGCACCAAGGAACTAGAGTTGATCACGAAAAGGACCGGAAATGGATACAAGCGCTGCGGAGCGGCTGAGTCGGATCAAGCAAAGAGACTAATAACGATACATCATCGAATCGGTATCAGAACAAGAACAATAAATAGATACAAACGGCAAGGCAAAATAAAACCGCGTCAGAAAATGAGTTGTAAAAGGATACTAAAAACGTAAGAATGATAGGCAAAGGTTGCAGGAAAGCAAAAAAAAACGAAGAAAGGGAGAGATGAAATGAACGACCAATCGAAAAAAATACAATTTCGAATCGGGTCCTCCGACCCGTTACTGCCGTTTTTCGGGACCCGGACGGCAAAAACAATGAACCAAATCGCTCGCAAGGCATTGTATGAGTATCTACTGCGAGAACGCGGGTTGGAAATCGTACAGAAATACGAAGAGATCGCCCGGTTGATCGCCCGAGTCTCCGTGCTGGAGTCTCGTATCGGCGTGGCGGGCAGTACGGAGCAGCAGGGTATGGTGTCACCGGAACTCGTCATATCATCGGCGCCAGAATCAGCGGTGGCAGAGATTGACGTACTGGTGCCAGAAGTAGAGGCAGAAGCAGAAACGCAGGAAGCATACCTCGATCGGGCACTTCAAGGCGTCGAATTTGCGCGGGCGTTTTTACCAAAATAACACCGTGAAGGAGGTCGGACACATGAAACGGCAGAAACCGAGCTTAAAAAACGAGATGAACCGCGAAGCGCGAGACATCGTGGACCGCGGGTTGACGGACAGGGATAACTATGCGCGGTTCGTTGCCGCAGAAGAGGCGGTCGAACCGTTAGAAAAGGAGATCCGTGCACATTTGGCTGCAATAAAGGAGCGAATTGAGTCACGCGAGAAACCCTTGCTGCAATCCTATGCAACAGCCTTGTTGGGTGCCTTGGAAACCGTGGCAGACCTGCAAAATCGGTCGTTTCGGCCCGGCGCCATCGAACTTTTGAACGAGGTTGGAAGCGAGATAAAACACGTGTTAAAGCTACTTCAAGGGTCCGAAATACAGCGATATCTGTTCACTGACGGGGAGATAACGAGGATGGCGATGCCACCAGGAGTCAAAATCACGGAGCTGGACAATCCACCGGAGTGGGTACTGGACATCCCGGCTAGTTTAATTTTTGGCTACGTGGAAACGGATTTATTTCACCAAAACTATAAGACCCAGTACCAGCTTTCTTCTGTGCGATTGTGGAAATTGTTTTTTAAAACCATCCGCGAAACGTGGGTGCCAAGCGTCGATTGGCGCGAAATCCACCGGCAAAACGCGTACCTCGTGGCACACTTTTATCACGATCGGCCCTACCGAAATGACGGGTATACGATGGACCCAGATGCCTATATATTGCGGCCTGTCGTGAATGAGATCGCTCGGATGGGGGTCGTACTATGCGATGCGATGGGGCATTTTCAGTACCGTGTCGAGCATCATTTTCCGACCACGCACCTCTCACTGGCCGGGAAAACAGGGCTGCGAATCATCGTGTCTCCGACCGCAAAAAAGCCGCAAAACCCGAAGCGGCCACGAGCCGGACAGGTCATTTTATCGACGTGGAACGGGCACCAGCAAGTACCTGATATGGTAATTGATTTGTCGGGTGTCCCAATGGAAAAACCTTGACAAAACATTCGTTGTTCTAAAATTATAAAAGCACGAAATCAAAAAACGCAGATGCGTCAAGGGTTGAGGGGTGTTTTTGGCCAAAAAATAGATTTTCTATTTTGGGTTATAAAAAACACGGAAATCCCTTATGAAGCAAGGGATAAAACGGTGTCGAATGGGTCGTAAAGCACGAAAGCAATTTAGCAAGGAATCGGAGCTATCAAAGTACACCAATAAAATCGAATACAAAACGAGGAGAAAAACGCCGATGAAAATGGAAGAAAAAGAAGCCGTAAAACGAGAAATAGTGGAACAGTTGTTGGCTGTCGGGGTCATGCGAGAGGCATCGATGATGGCGGCGTTTCCGATGTTGGCGGAGCAGACGGCCCGAGATTATTTGGCCGAATTGGTGCGGGCTGGATTTGTTCAGCGCAAACAAATCCCCGTCAAAAATCAAAAAACAGTAGCTGGACAATTGCTGGTTCGCCACGTTGGATGGTTTTGCGAGGTCACCGAAAAGGGGGTTCGCTGGCTCCACGGAATGTCCTTAGTGCCGCTAGATGAAGACGCGGAAATCCGGCAAACAGAAAAAAGTTGGGCCGCTATTTTAGCCGCTGATAATTCTGCGATAGAGGAAGAAGGGGGTGGTGAGTGGGATGAGGGGGAAGAGGTAGATGACGAGGAAAGTAATGTGGAAGTAGTGATGCCAGGACCCAAACGCGGGGCACTGCATTATCTATATGGCGCCAAAAGGGCAATTCCGGTTATCGTCAAGGGGATCCTTTACGCGTCAATACAGAGGACGGGAATGGTATCGTGGATTACCGTGACACCCGCACAAAATACCGCGCCAGAGCCAATGAGGTATGTCAGTCGCGCTGAGTTGGTTCGGACATATAGCGAGTGGCCTAACGCCAGTTACGGGGTATGGTCGTTCGGCAAAAGGCTCGTCTGTTTGTGGGTGTTCTCAAGGAAAAATAATCACGATGTCGCAAAAAATGTTCGCAAAATAGAATCAATGAGAGAAGGCAACCCGGTATTACGCCAGTTTGTCGTGGTGTTGACCCATGAAAATAAAAAATGGTTGCCGGTCTACCAAAAATACGCCGGCGCGCAGGGTTATTATGTGACACTTACGTTTTTATCGGAGTGGCTCCATCACCCAATGCTGCCTTGGGCTGTATTTCACGATGATCTGACGATCATCCACGCATACATTGCTTATCAATTACAAGAAACGGAGTGGCTGGCGATGAAATCGCACATCGATTTCCCGGTTCCATATGGGGTTATCGCTGTTGTGTGGGATGATTTGGGAAACGAAGAGTCGCAGGTCGTACGAATTTATGCAACGCTAATCGGGTGTCTGGTTGAAGAATGGGAGGCCCTAAAGGAGTATCGGCCCTCAATGGGCACAGAACTATTAGGCGCATCGTTGCCTTTGCGGGTGATCGCGGGCAGTGACGAGTCGTTTCGGATGGCGAAGGAGTTTTACCGAGAGCAAATAAAAAAGCATTATCTGATCGTAGAATGCTACGCAAAGTCCAGCGTCGACCGCGTGAACGAAGAGGTATGGCCGAAGTTTTTGCAAGATGGAGGGGGACAGCAAAGATTCTACAAGCGAAAAAGAAAAGCCGAGTAAACATGGTTACGATTTGTTGCCATGTTTACTCGGCGTCGATGCGGCACACAGGCGCCGAAGGCAAACCGGTGTAAAACTTGCAGGCAAATCGCCATTTAGCCTCGTTAGCGGCTATAATGAAAATCAAGAAAGAAAACGCAACAAAAAGACCGACAAAAAGATCAAACAGAAAAGAAGGCATTGTTTATGGTGTCATCTATACGAACAAGAGAGTTTGCGCCACGTGTAGCAATCATCCCGGTTGGATCCCAGTCGTATCACGGTGCGCATTTGCCGCTTGATACGGCTGCGCGGATCGCGTAGCCCACATTATCCCTCCCCGACTTGTCGCACTGATTGAGTGTTTTTGTCAAGGTAGTTTTGAGCCACAGTGATCATTTTGAAAGTGAGCCACTTAGACAAGTAGAGGTTCCATTGTAGGGGTTCTACCCCATTCCCCTCGAGAGGGGAAATTGAATGTATGTTCTTGTTTCGTTTGCGGCTGTTACGCGTTATAGGATATCTGTTCCCGCCGGTTTGCCAACACGTGTGCCACAGCTTTCAGGATGCTCGCATCGCTTCGCACCAGGTGGGGGTTCTCGGACCAGGCGCGCAGCGCTTGTTCTACACGAAGGCAATCCCATTGTTCCTGCGTGAGCTCCGGCGTGCCCGGCGGCCCCTTGGCAAGCGCTTCTTCTATCTGACTCCAATCCACAGATACAAGAGGAAACTGCTCCTGGACTTGGGTTCGAATCCAGATCGGTACCGTATACCCGCTATGCAAGTTGGCCAATAACACCTGTCGGCTGCGTCCCTTGACAAAAACAACCGTCGCTATTTGTGCAGTAATAATGAATTTGTATACTCACTTTCCACGTCACAGAAGGGCATTTGCCATCAATGAGATTTACGGAAATAATCAATGTTCTATACTAAAAAGAACCATTTTTTCTAGGCGAATCCCCAAAACCCTCTGCATCAAACCGATTCATTGGGATTTCGTTTGTCAGTATACAACTTAATTACATCGGTACACAACTTCATTAACCCAGTACACGTCTTCATTATTCAGTATACAACTTCATTATTACTGCACACCATTCGTCTGATCATCATGTCGTTTCGTTGTGAATATCGTATTGAACAGATGGCAAAACTATTACTACGTCATTTGACAAAAATACGAGGCGGCAATACGATGACATCGAAAGATAAGCGGCATAATTGTATTCGCCAACGTCACTTTGAGCCACTTCGATCATCTTAACGTGAGCCACTTTGGAAAGCGGCTGATACATATATGGGCGCTCTTGACACGGAGCCTCCAGGGGCATGATTCATCGCGAAAGCTCGGTATCCAAGGGATTCCGCGAGCCCGACAGCCTATCATGCCCCTCACTCCATGTAAAGAGCGCCAGGTTAACTGGAAACTCGCTGGCTCACATTGAAGTGATCATAGTGGCTCAAACCCATGTTAGCAAAAACAATAATGGGGAATCAAGGGGGAAAAGAGGGGAAGACGCCGTGTTTAATTTGACAAGTTCTAAAGACATTCCAATCAGAGACGAACGCTATGATATGGATGCGGGATTGGAACGGTTTCAAAAAGAGACCGGCATCAACTTTTTGGACGCCATCCGCAATAAACGCACAATCGTCAAGAAGCTTGTAGACGGTTCTGATCATCAAGACACAGACGATGATGAATTAGAAAATCAGCGAATTTATGGGCCCTTTCAGGAAAGACTAATTCGAGAGAGTGATTAAAGTTTGGGATTGCAATCGTTTTCACGCGGCGACATCATTTGGTGGAACTTTCCTCCCGGTTCGGTACAACCGGATTTCACGCTGAAGGGGAGGCGATCGCACCGCCGCCCGCTCCGCCCAGCAATTGAATAACGCCACCACGGGTTGCCCTATGACTGTCGATTTCTGAGCAGTCAGCGTCAAACGAGACGAGAAGCAGGCGTTATTTTATTGTGATGAACAGCTGTAAACTGTGGTAAACTGAGCGTAACGAGATGCACCGGAAAACAATTTGTGCGCACTTGCAGGTACTGAAGTACTGAACAAATCTGATCGGCATGCGAGAGGATGAGCATAATGACGACCATCCTAAACCCAAACCGCGTCGCCGCAGAGGAAGTTGCGGCGGCGCGGCGCTCTGGAACCGGAACGCTGCGGATACTCAGAATGCGTTCCATCATCGCACGATGGAAAGGAGAACAGCGAGACATGTTGCCAATCGAACGCGCGCTAGAAATCGAAGCAAAAGCGTGGGGAGCGTTGGCCCGGATCAAGATTACAAGCGATAGTGACTTGCCAGTTGCCCCCGCCGACCTTGCAGACGACCTGGGTATTATCGTGAGGGAAGTATCATTCAAAGAATCCGATATAAGTGGCGCCATCTCTCGAAAAGATGGTGGTGTCGTAATTTTGGTCAACAAGTTCGATCCTCCGAATCGGCGACGCTTCACCATCGCGCACGAACTCGGGCACTTCTATTTGCATTTGGGCGAAGACCAAGAGGGGGAAGCGACGGACCGCGTAGATTTTCGGCGCACCCTTTATGGCGGGAGGGCGCACACGATGGAAGAGCAAGAGGCCAATCATTTCGCCGCCGCATTTCTCATGCCCTGCCCACTTATCGGCCAGGCACTGCGTGGCGCAGACAACACGCAGGATATGTCAGCTAGTTTTGGTGTGTCCGAGGAAGCTATGTCTATTCGTCTGAAGACCATCGAGAAACATCCGGAGTTACTATATGCAGTCCAAAGATGATAATCGCTTTTTAACAGACAAGATCCTCGAACTGTTAGATGGAGGTAACAACGGCTTAGCGCGGGAAGCAATTGAGATTACATAAACGCTCTGAATAGTAAGGGAGGTGAAATATGCAGCCGAATATTCGTTTCTTTTTGCCTTGTTCCGACTTTACAACACACCAAGATCAAAGCGGATATGATGTCGTCGGTCTTTACGACAATCTGATTATGACTCGTTTCCCAGAAAACATTGTGATCAATATTGTGATTGGCATACAATGCATTGATCCGCACAGAGACCGAGTTTTTGAAGTGCAGGCTTGGATGGATAATGAGTATATCGGGAAATGGTCAGACCTCCCCGTTCGTTCTACGGAGTATTATTCATCCGTCGTCGTCCGTGTTACAACCGATGAATTTCATGTTTCGCGACCAGGCGTTATTCGTTTCGTCGCATATATGGACGGCAACACAATTGGCACTCATTATCTTGAAGTCAAGGATGGAAGGAGTGGATCATGATGTCTGAGACGATATTTGAAACGCAGAATTTTTTGCCATCAGCACGAAATGAAGCTTTGCATGATACAATAAGTCATAAGGCGGAACACATCGTCTTTGGGGAGGTGATCGTTTTGAGCGTGTTTCGAGCCAGAGAGAGAACGGATTGGGTTCGGCGCATCTTGATGTTCGGCATAGCGGCGTGTGGTGTAGCGTTTGCCATAGGAGCGTTCTGGCAAAGAGGTGTTGTTCGCTGGTTCTTTCTGGGGATTGCTTTGTTTGTGGCAATCTCAATTCTCGTCATAGTCCGGGAATGGAGCGCGCGACATGACTCCAAATCTTGAACAAAACCCCCGGAAGAATGTTCGCAGAAAGCACATAGCATCGCTATGGAGTTTGTTGGGTCTTCAATATGTATCTCAGCATTATCGAGTGATGCTTGCTTTTTCCTCCCTCATTCTTATTCTGTTAGCAACTTTTATCGTACTCGGCAAGGCTCCTTTTATAGCGTTTGTCGGCGGGATTATATTGACGAGCTTTCTGTATTTGCTGGCGCGACATGATGCCAATCGAGATACAGTCAGACGCAGTCACCGGGGTGGCCGAAAATGACCACAGGCCGCATCATCCGCCGCAACGGAGGATACGCGTACGTGATCAGCCTGCCATCGGCTCCTCAAACAGGTAAACGCCGCCAGCGATGGCGGAGAGGATTTGCCACGACTTCTTGCGTGATGTGCCGATCAGCAGTGCCTCTCGTCGCCGCCTAATGACAGCGAATTCGAGAAAAGTTCCGCCGGATGAAGTAAGTTCCAACAAAAAGCGGATGAACAAAAACCAGTGACGATCACCACCTACCAGGGGTGGTTTGCAATCGCTCACTAGACGCTGCATTCTTCATCTTCTGGGGCTCTGAACAATATGTGGCGGAAGGAGCTTGCTTATCGAGTTGAATCTCACGTTTTCGCACAGTGATATTCGGCTGGTGATCTCCGCTTCGAGTTTTGCCGAAACGACGATTCCACAGACTTTTCAGCATCTTAATCACCTTCCTCTACGCCGAGTTTAGCACTTCGTCCGCTAATGTGTCTATCATTCCTATTTGCCATCAAGGATACCGTGTGTGCTGCGTTCGTCTATCTCCTTTTGATTGCTTGATAAACTACGCCCCCGGTGTGATGAGGGGATGGTCACCATGGGCCGTCAGACACAACAAAACCCTCCGCCAGAATCAGTAGAGGGTTTTGTTGTGTCTGACGGCTGCGGCATCTAACTGGCGTTACCGCATGAGATACTCTTGTGTTTGGTGGTGTGCCATCAGCGTAGGATTGGTTCCGAAGTTGAAGTACTGTGGGCTATTTTCGTAAGGCGTTGAAGGCCCGATGAATCCGTTATTCGTTTCGTACAGTTGAGAAAACGTAGGGTCCGCGTATATCCACGTTCCGTTGATCCACGAACGATCCCATTGGTGCGGGCCGTTGACGCCGGACGCGATGGCTATGCCGCCGATCTCTTCCGTCGGGATGCCTACGGCTCTCGATAAGGCTGCGTACACATCGGCGTAGTCCACACAGATCCCGGATTTGATAGCCAATACTTCCCCGGTGGTACTCCAGGCGTAATCGGAATTCTCCACTTCCGCGCCATTGTAGTGCAAGTTATTCATGATCCAGTTGTAGATCGCTTGCGCCTTAGACAGGGGCGACGTGATCCCTTGCATAATGCTGTCAGCCAGCGCCGTGGTTGATGGGTTAACGTAGTTCACCCAATTGGACGCCAGCAGACCGCGTTGGAGCGTACTGAGGCTTGGGCGGCTATACGTAAAGGCGATGTTGTCGATTTGCGCGCTCTGAGCAATGTCGAACCGAATAGAATTGGAGTTGGTTGCGTTCGAATACTGAGGTGGATTGCTTCCCGCTTGCAATACGCCATTTGTCGCTGTTTGCGCTGTCGTGAGATACGGTCCAACAAAGACGGTAGCAGGCCCGCCCGAAAGGGCGGAAAACGGATTGGTCAGTACCGCCGAGAAGACACCGGTACTTGAGACAGGTACCGCATAATCCCAACGACGGCCGGAGGCGCCGATGATACGCACCCACACATAAGGTGGCATGGCCTGACCCGCGTTCGGAACCACGGTGCCAGCGACAAGGAAGTTCGGATTCTTTGGGTCGTACACGAGCCCGGTGATGTTAATCGCCTCAGTGCTCGTCTGACCGTCCAGTTGCTCGCTTCGTTTAACGCGACCAGACTTGGGTTGCTGGCAATCTGTGCAGCGGTCGGGAATGGAAAGGTAGGTAGTATCCCGCTGACCGGTACGCTCGGCAACTCGTAAGCGTTCGTGCTGCTGGGTGAGGTTGGCTTGATGGGCGCCGCAGACGAAGACAGGTTCCATGTCGGCGTGGCCAGCGAACCGTTCCAAACGTCCGTTTGCGACGTGAATCTGATGTGATTCAAGATCTGCATGATGTACCAAATCGGCATGTAGGTCGTATAGACACCGGAGTTCGGGTCCTTCGCCGTCAAATTCAAGACGTGTTGGTACACGACGTCTTTATTCACACTGACCCACGCTTGCCCGCCGATATTGGGGATGTGCCAAGCAAGCGGGGAAGTCGTCGGTGCGGCAGCTGTGGTCAGGTTCCATATGGCCACTTGACCAGGGCTCTTTCCGTACCATCGATTCTGAATCCCCATTTTTTTAAGCAGTTGCATGACGTACCAAATGGGCATGTAGGTGGTGCCGTTATGGACAAACCGGTAGGGCTTTGACATAGTAACCCCGTTGTACGTGATGCTCGATACTTGCATGTGGTAGGACGCAGTTTGCGCGGCGGCTGGTGTCGCCACGAGCGGGCTGAGTGTGAGTGCGAGCATACTGGTTGCCGTGAGAATCTTGGCGAAACGAACATGGTGACGGGATGGCGTGTGCACGGAAACGCCCCTTTCTAGCAACATTGCGGGATATGGATATGATGTATAAGGCGACTATATCATGCAAACCGAGGCGTGCGCGAAGGAAGGACGCGCAGGTCGTAAAAGCACGCAAAAAAACAGTTGACGAACCAGAGAGTACAGGCTATGATTGTGATGGAATGTAAGGAATTCAATTGTATAAATGGAATATAAGGAATTTACAAGGGGGATCGGGGACGAAAGTACGGAACCGATGTGCGGAAAGAAAAACAAGGAGGAATGATCATGTTTTGGATACTCGACGAATTGATCAATGAAGGCAATGCAGCCATCGTGCAGAATCGCGGAGCCAATCCGCAGGATCCGTACATTTACCAGTGGGCAACGCAAGTATCCCTGTACTTGCAGAAGGATACGGACTTGGGAATGCTACAAGAACGAGCGATGGGCTTAGTGGACGATGTCCTGGGGGGCGGCGGTATGCAAGCAGTCATCGTGTTACTCGGGATGCTTCAAGGAATGTCATTCTGGAATGCGCGCGCCATGGCAGCCCAAGTCGGCTAACTACCATCGGGTAGACGATATAGCATAGGGAATAATTTAGCCCTTGCGGCATCGTAAGTCGGTAGCCATCGCAAAACGGTGGCTCCTATTGTTTTTACCATTGCGTTTGAGGCAATAGGAAGACTGCCTTACCACCCGTGCGTTACACAACCAGGTCTCAATGATGGCAACCGCATATTTTGTTGCAACGGTTCTCACGCATCGAACGATTAATTTGAGTCACAAAGTCACTTCTGTATGGAAGAAAGACCGTTGCTGTCGTGATTGTCAGAAACGCATTTTACATTGGATCGTTCGCTGCGAAAGAACCGGAAAGTTGGGCAGTTTTTGTGTGTGTCTTCGTCCTACATTGCGGGAATGGAGATGCGTATTCCAATTCACCCAGAGGGGGCAAGCTGATGAATAGCAATTTCGAGTTTAGAGGAGAAAGAATCGTACGTAGAGTGGTGGATTCCGAACGCTTGGATCAACCCGTGGCGGTCGTCTTCTACGCGGATTTTCCGCAGCTAAACAAGGTGGTCAACTGGTGGATTGCCGCAGCGTACCAAGAAGGGTTTGACGCAAGAGGGAGTGAGGACGCAACAAAATTTTTCGAGATGTGGAACCGGACTTCGACGGGATTGCTTTTCCTTGACGAGAGCGACGCTCATCACTTGGAACACGCAAACCACGGGCGATATGTGCGCGTGGATCTGCACCACAAGCGCATTGAAATTCGGGATCCAGAACGATCTGGAACCATAGTGACGGAAATCATCGTGCCACGAATCCAGTTCTATTGAGGTCGTGAGGCGAGACTACCTGATTTTGCACGGTGTCATTTTGATGAAAGGGGACCCTTGTAAACGAACGGGCGGGCTATGTCGAGTTACCAGCCGTCGATGCCTGTGTTCTCGATTCAGTACTTGGCGACGCCGGTCAGATAGTTCACGACTTCTGGATTGGCCGTTCGCCACTTCGGCATGGCGGCCGCGTACCCATACGTCTCGTAGTTGCGTTCGGCCTTTGACAGCGGCCGCGACTTCGGGCATATCCAATCCGCATGTCGGGATTCGGAACTCTGTTTCAGCAGATCGAGGAACACGGGACTGAGATCGCCCATGGGATTGAAGACGGCGTCCAGTACCACTCGAATGCCGTGCTAGTGGCAATCCGCAACCAGTTGTCGCAATTTTTCTTCTGAGTCGAAAATCGGATCCGCGCTCAGATAATCCATAGTGTCATCTTTGTGGTTCGATGCGCGGTGAAAAAAGCACTCATATAGGGCACATTGACGCCGAGCTTGCTCAATTGATCCAAATGTGTCGCGAATGCCAGCCAAATTGCCGCCATAATAGCAGCCGGGCGTCAGTATACCCCAGCCCCAACCTGTCCATCGTTCCGGGCTGAAAAATTTCAATCAGCACGTCCGCCCGTGCGATGAGGGACTGGAACGTCTGCAACACGAACGGGTCTTTGAGGTCCACCGCAAAGCCTTCCTTATTGCGATTCATGGAATGAATCACCGTGCTGTCGCCATCAATCATGAGACTTGGAAAGCGTCAGTCTGCGGCTACTGTCGCCAGATCTCGGCCAACTTACGTGCAGGAAATTCACTTTGATTAACTTGTGTGGAGGGAGATACACGACATGGCGACCATGATGATGCGCGGCGTAGGCAAGGACGGTAAGAAAGTCTGGATGAATCCCGAGAACATAGGCAATCGAAACGTCCTCAAGGATAAGGACGGAAAGGAAGTCTGGATGATACGGGTATTTGTGGACGGCAAACAGAAGGGCTTCACGTTTCACGGGAGCAGACGGGCGGCGGAGCGGGAAGCGGCGAAGGCGGAGAACCGGCACGAGCAGGGTGAGACCGTCACGCCATCACGCATGAAGGTGGCGGACTACCTGCACGAGTGGATGCAGACGTATCAAAGGCAGGAAGTGAACAAGCGCTGTTTCTATAACCACTCCAGTCTGGTTCGTGTACATATCCTCCCCGCCATCGGCGAAAAACGTCTATCTGCCCTCTTGACTATGGACTGCCAGAAGATCATGAACAAATTGGCCGACGAAGGTAAGACGCGGACGGCGGTCATAGTGTACAACGTCATGAACAAAGCCTTTCGCAAGGCGACCGAACTGGGATATTTGGTCAAGAATCCGATGGTCTTAACAGTGAAGCCGAAGGATCGGGCAAAGGAGCGCCCCGCGCTCACCGTCGAGCAAGTGAGCGTCTTCCTGGAGGCCGTCAAGCAGGACAGCATGCACGCGCTCTTTTCATTTCTGGTGAGCACCGGCGCGAGGCCGGAGGAAGCGTTTGGCCTCCAATGGAACGATGTGAATTTTGATAAACGCGTCATCCAATTTCGGCGTGCCGTGAAGCGCATTCCGGGCGGCGGATGGGAGTTTGCTGAACTCAAGACATCCGGTAGTGAGGATGACTTCCCCCTTACCAGCGAACTGGCGGATATACTGCGTGCGCACAAGAAAGAACAAGCCAGAATGCGGATGCTGATGGGCAATGACTGGACGGATAACGGTCTGGTGTTCCCCAATACGTTAGGGAATCCAGTTGATATCGTGTTGGCAAGGAAGCATCTGAACAAAATTTTGAGGCAGTCTAATCTCCCGACGATCCGTCTGTACGATCTTCGGCACAGTTTTGGAAGCGGGCTGCTCGAAAACGGCGAAGACATTAAGACGGCGAGTTTGCTGATGAGGCACGTCGATCTTCGGACGACCGCGCGCTATATGCATGGGAATGCAGCACGCAATCGACAGGCCGTGGAACGCTTGGGCAAGCGGTTGGCAAACGTGAAGAAAGCCGACGAGGAACCGGATGCACAGTAATTCCAGTTATGGAACGTTGCCTAGCGTGTACAGTCCTTCTGTAGAACACGGGTACTAGGACTAGTACCAAAGTAGTACAAAACGAACAACCGGATGGCAGCCATTTACAGGCGACCATCCGATTTATGTTGTCGTACCAGGGTTTTCTTGTGGAGCGGATGACGAGATTCGAACTCGCAACTTTCAGCTTGGGAAGCTGACGCTCTACCGTTGAACTACATCCGCATGATTGTAATTGCAGGCTTCATTATAGCGTCCTGGCGCAGCGGATGCAACTTTTGCAGATTTGAAAGATGCGTCACAGCGATCAGGCGGGGCGCCGGAACAACGCCCCGGTTGCTGACATCAGAGCGCATTGCAGACCGCTTTGTCCCCTGCATTGATCTCACGCGTCTGATGGGTCAGCCACAGTTCAAGCGTCAACAGTGTGAACAGCAGGCGACCCGCCCGCTCTTGCTGGGCCGGGGAAGCAAGGAAAAGCGCGTGGATGCGGTCACCATACAGATCGCGCGTCAGAGCGTTTGGCGAGAGTAGCACGGAGCGGGCGTATTCGTGCCATTCGCCAAACAGCCAGGCGGAGATGGGCACCGTAAACCCGATTTTGCGACGCCAAATCGCGGACATGGGCACAATTCCGGACAATGCACGGCGTACGACCCGTTTTCCGCCCATATTTCTTTTTTTGTAATCCGGACAACCCAGCGCAAAATCGACAATCGCCCGATCAAGGTAAGGAACGCGAAATTCGATCGAATGAGCCATCGAGATTTTGTCGGATTTGGCCAGTGTGTTATCCGGAAGCCAGGTGAGTAGGTCGAAGAGCAGCATTTGTTGCAGCTTGCTGGACGCCCCTTCGCGGACCATCCTCCATGTTTCTTCCGGCAGCGCAAAAAACTGGTCAGTGCGTCCTGCGGTGAGCAGGGCGGAGCGCTCATTCGGGGTAAACACACCGCCGACACCCTGATACCAGTCCGACGTCTCCTGAAGCGAACGGTCGAGGACCCCGGTTCCTCGACCGTTCAGCTTTAGCAACAACGCATGCAGAGACTGCCTGAGCGACCGGGGCACTCGCTGAAGCGCCTGCAGCCATGCCGCCTGTCCGTACACTGAGTATCCTGCGAATAACTCATCCAGCCCTTCACCACTATAGACCACCTTACAGCCCTGTTTTTTTGCCATGCGAGCGGCGAACCACAGGGGAATCGCTGTCGGATCTGCGATGGGCTCATCCAGATCCGCGACGATTTGGGGCAGCGCCTGAAGCGCTTCTTCCCCACTGATGATCTCAATCAAATGATTGCTCTGAAATTTGCGCGCCACCTGCATCGCTTGGTGAATTTCGCTGTATTCGGCGCGGCGAACACCAGAGTGAGGCCGTTCAAAGGCCACTGTGATCGCTGTGTCGGGCGCATTGTCTGTAAATTGACGCCGGATGGCCAGAAGCGCGGTGGAATCCAGCCCACCGCTCAGAAGCACGGCGCTCTTCACTTCCTTTGCCTCCTGACGGCTGACGGCGGCAACGATCAGTTTCCGGAGAGTGCCTGCAGAAGATGGGCGTTCGCGCGGATGCGAGCTTTTCTTTGGAATCGCAAATTTCGGTTTCCAATACGGCTCGCACTTCAGTTGCCCGCGCAGGACTTCCGCACTGTGCGCGGGGAGCACTCGCTGGATCCTGGGGTCTAAGGTGCGTGCGCGAGGGGTGAATCGAAAGGTATGATAGGAGAGCAGCGCCTGTTCATCCCATACGGCCGGTTCGTCCAGGACGACCGAAAACGCCTGAAATTCTGACGCAAACGCCCAATGTGAGCCAAGATCAGCATAGTACAGCGGTTTGACGCCCATCCGATCCCGTGCGACAAACAGCGCGCCGCGCGAGTTGTTCCAAATCGCCAACGCGAAGATGCCTTCCAGACGAGTCGTGCACTGTGCGCCCACCTCCTCATACAGATGGAGAATCACCTCAATGTCCGATCCCGTGGCGAATCGATGTCCACATTCCGTCAGTTCCGTGCGCAACTCATCTGCATTGTAAATCTCTCCGTTGCAAATGAGCGCCAACGTATGATCCTCATTCCAGATGGGCTGATCGCCGCCGCCCACATCGACAATCGCCAGTCGAACCATGCCCATGTCTATGCCAGGCTGGTGGATGAATCCACGTCCGTCAGGTCCGCGATGACGCATTCGCTCCAACATCCGGCGCAACGAGTCGCTCATTGAATGAAACGGTCTATTTTTTGCAACGATAACCGCAATTCCACACATGCAGTCGTGTCTCCTATTTTCAGATGATCAATCAAATGGTCAATTAGTAGAATGATATACTAATTTTCTGAAGAGAAGCTGGTCATCTGCGATCACCGGATCTGAGCGGACCGCACGACAGTAAACTTACAGGATGAACCGCAGTATGTCTGCAACATCTTTCCTTTTGGGTGTTGCGGGGTTTTCGGCAGGATAGCCAAGAGCAATGACCATATTCATATGGCGGTCGCAGCCGATGTCGAGAAACTCTTTGATGCTCTGTTCGGCAAACAGCACAGGTCCCGTCATGGGGCAACTCCCCAGGCCCATGGCATGCGCGGCCAGCAGCAGATTTTCGGCGGCGAGACAACTGCTTTTTGTGCTCTCCATATCCCATGTCTGTTGTGAAACGAACTGCAGAGGTTCGAATATCCGATCGCGAAACTTCGAAACGTAGGGCGTCGACAGAACAACCATCAAAGCCGGCGCATGTTCAAATGCGGTAGCGTAAGGCCCGAATGACCGGACGAGCAGGCGCGCCTCTTTTTCCAGTCCGCGACGCATAGCATCGTTTGCCATTTGATGTATTTTTTCCCATGTAATTGCGGAAATTCTGCGAATCTTGTCGGAGTTCAGCACGGCGATAAATTCCCATGTCTGTGAATTGGTATCACTGGGCGCATGGCGGGCGCAGTCAACGAGTTCTCGGATGATGTCGGCAGGAACGGGCGTTGGCTGGAATCGTCTAATGCTGCGCCTGTCTCTGATGATCGCTTTGAATGCTGATGGATCCATCCCATACACAGCCTCTCTGTTGTCATACACGGACGGTCCCTTTCTTGCTGAGGGATTTCGTGTTTTACTTATTCTAGTTCATCACGACGATTCTTGCTTGAGAATGGTGTTCCTATAGGAGAATGATTCATGGATGCAGCCATCATCGTGGAGGGGAAACATGACAGAGAGCGGTTGCTGCCCATGGTAAATGGGAATACCCGCATTTTCTGCACGTTTGGCATCCCGACTCACGGTTTATTGATGCAACTCAGAGCGCAGACCGCCAATGTCCAGGTCTACATTTTTTCTGACAGCGACCAGGTTGGCAAGCGCATTCGCGCCATTATTGGCGAGGAGTTTCCGGATGCGATCCACCTGCATACAAAGGCAGAGTATCGTGGCGTGGAGAACACACCGCTGGAGTACCTGCAGCAACTGCTCCTGAAACACGAATTGCTGCGGACGGACTCCGTGTAGACTCTTTACCTGGCTGGCGCGCGCATGTGGTCAAGCTGAACCGCGTATAGTGGAAGAGCATGGCAATCCACTGGAAGGGGCGGACAATGTGCGACAGAAACGAGGTGCAGAGCGCAGCAGAAAAGGGTCCACGCGCGCAATCGGCGGGCGGCCCAGAGAACCGCGGGGGCGGGAGCGGGAGCGGATAAACAGGCCGGACCCCATTGTGTGCGTGGCCCGTCCTTTTACGCTCGCACGCGACGGTGAACGCGTGGCAAAATACCATACAGAACTTGTCGTTTTGCAGAACGAACTGTGGAAAAAATCCACTTCCGGGCTCTCTGACGCGCAAGAGATGCGACGCACGTCGCTGGTGCGCCAGGAGAGCGCGAATTTCGTGCGGCAACTGGCGGCCATGATGTCGCGGGGAGAAGGTCAGGCACTGCTGTTTGACACTCCTGATGGCGCTGCGGTGGGCTATGTGTTTGTCACAGAGACGATTGAACCGCTGAGCGCAGAGCGCACAGGCATCATCGCAGAGATGTACGTGGAAGAGACGTTGCGGGAACGCGGCGCGGGAACGCAGATCTTGCAGGCAGCGGAACGCGCACTAAGCGGGAGGGGCATCCGTATATACCAGATATTTGTGACAAAGGTAAACGAAAAGGCGGTCGACCTGTATCAAAAAAACGGCTATGGCATTGTGGACTATCGGATGATCAAGCACACGCAGCACACGTAGCAGACACTTGTGACCGACCACTGCACAGACCGCCGTCGCGGTGCTCGACACGGACCAAAAAAAATCGTTGCAAGCTCCCCATTTTGGCCATGGCGAGATTCAGTATGTTACTATGGAAGGAAGAGGAGGCGCGCAATGTGGACAAAGTTTATCCCTCAGCGGCGGCGGCAGTCAAGGACATAGAAACGGGCAATTCGCTGTTGGTGGGCGGGTTTGGGCTGGTCGGCATTCCAGAAAATCTGATCGCCGCACTGCAGGAGAAAGATGTGAATCAACTCGTCTGTATCAGCAACAATTGCGGCGTAGACGATTTTGGTCTTGGCTTGTTGTTGCGCAACCGCCAGATTAAAAAAATGGTGTCCTCGTATGTCGGAGAAAATAAAACGTTCGAACGCCAGTTCCTCAGTGGCGAACTGGAGGTGGAACTGGTTCCGCAAGGAACGCTTGCAGAACGGATTCGCGCTGGCGGCGCCGGCATTGGCGGTTTTTACACGCCCGCTGGCGTGGGCACCCCGATTGCAGAGGGTAGAGAAACCAGGGTGATCGACGGCCGCGAGTATCTGCTGGAGTACCCGCTCACAGCCGATTTTGCGCTGGTCAAGGGCTGGAAGGCTGACCGTCTCGGCAATGTGATGTATCGGGAGACAGCGCAAAATTTCAATCCCATGATGGCTACCGCTGGCCGCATTACGATTGTGGAGGTCGAAGAACTGGTTGACGTCGGCGAACTCAGCCCGGCGCTGATCCATACTCCTGGCATTTATGTGCAGCGGGTCGTGGTCGGCGATCATTACGAGAAACGCATTGAGAGGCGCACGGTGCGCATGCAGGGAGCGTAATTCTCAGCTACAAAAAAGGAGTGACGTATTGTGGCGTTGTCTCGGGAGCAGATCGTGAAGCGCGCCGCCAGGGAGATCCCTTCAGGCTCTTATGTCAATCTTGGGATTGGCATGCCCACACTGGTGGCCAACTACATAGCGGCGGACGCCGATGTGATGCTGCATTCGGAAAATGGACTGCTCGGCATAGGGGCGTATCCCACGGAAGAGGAACTGGACCCTGACCTGATCAACGCGGGGAAAGAGACCGTGACCGCCGTGCCTGGCGCCGCCTATTTTTCCAGCGCCGAATCGTTCGCCATGATTCGGGGCGGCCACATTGACGTTGCCATCCTCGGCGCCATGGAGGTGTCGGAGAAGGGGGATCTGGCCAACTGGATGATTCCCGGAAAAATGGTCAAGGGCATGGGTGGCGCCATGGATCTGGTGCACGGCGCGCGCCGCCTGATTGTGACCATGGAACACATGAGCAAGGCGGGCGACCCGAAAATTTTAAAGGACTGTACACTGCCCCTCACCGGAAAGTCTGTGGTCAATCGCATCATCACGGATCTGGCGGTGATCGATGTGACGAGTGACGGTCTTGTCCTGCGGGAGATCGCGTCTGGGCACAGTATTGACGAGTTGCGCGCCTGCACTGGCGCCCCGCTGATCGTTGCGGATGACTTGATCGAAATCGCCGTTTGAAGAAGGCGCACGCCGGAGTCACAATACCAGTTGGCCTCGGGCCGCGCGTTCCACGACCTGAACCGGCAGCGAAATCACAAGATCTCGTGACGCTGGGTCGTAACCGACCAAACGGTAAGCGCCAAACGTTCTTTCAATGTAGAGCGTATCCCGCTGATTGTTCACATGGACGCCGTACTGATTTCCGTCACTGGCAATCGCGGTCAGCAACAATGGTTTTGGAACAGGAATGCGGTTCACGGTGCCCGAAACATGGCTGAGCGTGAAATAGCCATGATACACACCCGGCTTTCCGTAAATGTCGACGGCGATCTGTACGGGTAGTTGGGTGAATGGCTTCACGAGCAGATGGACATGCACGTCCTCGCCCTTCATCGCGAGACCGACTTTCTGTGTCGAGCGCCAAGCCAGAAATTTTTCGAGTGGGAAGTACAGTTCGACACGGGTTCCCGGGGCGGTTGCATCGGGCGCCATCGCATAGGAAGCGCTGTGCGCCGCCTGGTCGCGCATATAGGTGAACGCGCCGACTGCGAGAGCGACGAGAAGCACGGTCGTTGTCAGGATTCCGGCTGCAAAGCCGATTCCAAAGTACAGGCGTGGGCGCCGCTTGGAGTCAGCCTTCGCGGGCAGGGGCGAAGTGCGGCGGAAGGACGACGATTCATGCACGGAAAACACCTCATTCCGTCGCCGGGCGACGACTCATACTGGTGTGCAGAAACGCAGTGCGCGGCTGTTTGTACAAGTATATACAGGAGTTGGCGCGGCATGCCATGAAGGTGGGGCTAATTGTGCTTTATTTTGAGCGCGCGGTCACGGAACAGGATGAAGGGGTCATGCTGAAGGCCATGCTGGGTTCGCTCTCGCTCAGCAAACGACTGCGGCGCACGCTGTGCACACAGGGACTCATCTGTGTCAATGGGGCGCCCGCGTACCTGACCAGCCGTGTGCGCGCCGGTGATCGGGTCACAGTCGAGGCGCCCGCGGAACTCAGTTCGGCCATTGAACCGGAACCGCTCCCGCTGCAGGTTGTGTTCGAGGATGAGCACCTGCTTGCGGTGGACAAGCAGGCCGGACTGCTCGTTCATCCCACCGCTCACGAACGTCAGGGAACGCTCGCGTCCGCAGTGATCCACCACATGCGTCTGCGAGGCGAAACCTACCCATTTCGGCCTGTACACCGTCTGGATCGTGGAACATCTGGACTCCTCCTGATCGCGAAGCACAAACTGGCGCATGAGAGACTGTCCAGGTCGCTGAAGACGCGCGCCATTTCCCGGCAGTACACGGCGTTTGCAAGCGGGATGTTGGCGGAACGGGAGGAGCGGACCATCGACGCCGCGATTGGCCTGCTTCCAGGAACTTTCATCAAACGGGCGGTGTATCCATACGGGAAAGCGGCAGTCACCCACCTGCGGGTGGAGCGCGTGTATGCACAGGCGGATGCGATGAAACTGCTGATTGGGCTTGAGACTGGCAGAACCCATCAGATTCGCGTCCATCTGGCGCACATCGGGCATCCTGTACTGGGTGACGGTCTGTATGGTTTTAAGGAGTCGGAGTCTCATGGAACATTCAGTATCGTGCTCCCGGATGGCCGAACGCGCCATGCCCTACACGCGCATCGATTGGTGTTCGCGCACCCTGTCACAAATCAGGCGCTGACTCTGGACGTCCCGCTTCCGCCCGAACTGCAGCGCCTCGCCGCCGCGTTGGCGCGGGGAATGCACGGGTAGAGTCGGAAATCTAGTGGCCGTCTCCTGTTTCCCATGCCGCCAGTTGAACGAACTGCAAATATACACTGCTCCGCGTGCCTGTCTGCGGATACCTGGAGGTCTGTGTTCTTGTTCAATGGAAGAGAACTGCTCAAATCACTGACCGAGGCGACAGGGGGGCCCGGCGACGAAGCGAACCCCGCCGGCCTGCTCCGAGAGGCTGCACACGGTCTGGCAGACACGATCGAGACCGACGCGATCGGCAATACGATCCTGCACTGCGCAGGCGCGGGAAGCGCGCCGCGTCCGCGCGTCATGTTGGCCGCTCACACCGATGAAATTTCGCTGATGGTGGCGCGCATCGACAAAGGCGGCTTCCTGCGCGTTGCAGAAGTGGGAGGATTTGATCCGCGTACGCTGCCCGGACAGGAGGTGGTTGTGCACGGAAAGCGCAATCTGGTTGGCGTGGTCGGCTCCAAGCCGCCTCATTTATCGTCGCCTGAAGAACGCAACAAGAGCGTGCCTCTGGAAGAACTGTTTATCGATCTGGCGATGTCGGAAGACTCCGTGCGCGAACTGGTGAACAGCGGCGATTTCATCACCATCTCAAGACGCACAATGGAACTGATCGACGGACGTTTCGCAGGCAAAGCGATGGACAATCGGGCGGGGGTCACGACCCTTGCGATCTGCCTGAGCGAACTCCGCAAGCTGCAATTTGCGGCCGATGTGTACGCCGTCGGCACCGTGCAGGAAGAAGTCGGGTGCAAAGGTGCGCAGACGGCCGCTTTCCGATTGCAGCCGGACCTTGCGGTGGCGATTGATGTCTGCCACGGCGAAACGCCTGGCGTCGCGTCCGATCTTGTCCAGAAGTTAGGAAACGGACCTGTCATTTCGTTTGGGCCGCGCATTCATCCAAAACTGTTCTCAAGACTTTGCGAGGTGGCTGCGGACGCCAATATTCCCGTCCAGATTGAAGTGACGCAAGGTTCCACAGGAACAGACGCGGATCCAATCCAGATTGTGCAGGCAGGCATCCCGACTGCGCTCATTTCGATTCCCCTGCGCTACATGCACACCTCTGTAGAAACGTTGGCGTTTGCGGATGTGCGGCACGCCGGCATTCTGCTGGCGCGTTTCATCGCCAGCCTGGATATGGCATTTGTGGAGGGGCTCACATGTTACTTAAACGATTGACGGAAGCTTCCGGACCATCCGGATTCGAATCGGAAGTGCGCCAGCTGATTTACGAGGAAATCAGAGGCTGCGCCGACCGCGTCTATACCGATGCGCTCGGTACGCTGATTGCTGAGACGAATCGGGAAGCCAAGGGGCCCAAAGTGTTGCTGACCGCGCATATGGATGAAGTCAGTTTCATGATTGTCGCCATTGAGGAACAGGGTCTGTTGCGGTTTCGGCCTATCGGCGGGGTCGATCCGCGCATCCTCGTGGCAAAACCGGTGCGAGTCGGGGCCAAAGGGCTGATTGGAGTCATCGGTTCGAAAGCTGTGCACCTGCAGAAGCGCGAAGAAAGGGAACAGCCGCTCAGCCTTGATCAGCTGTTTATCGATATTGGCGCCAGTTCCCGCACGCAGGCGGAGAGCTATGTTGAACCCGGCGATCTGGCTGTATTTGCCACAGAATACGAAGAGATTGGCGAGCGCCGCGCAAAGGCGAAGTCGTTCGACGATCGGGTGGGCTGCGCCGTGCTGGTCGAGACCATTAAAAAGAGCTTTGCGCTTCCTGTTATTTATGCCTTTACCGTACAGGAGGAAACCGGTCTGCGCGGAGCGGGTCCAGTCGCCTATCGAACGGAACCAGATTTCGCGATCGCCATCGAAGGCACCGTCTGTCTTGACGTGGCGGATACGCCTTCGCATGGGCAAGCGACGGTGCAGGGAGCGGGGCCGGCCGTGTCGGTCGTAGATGCGCGCACGATCGCGCATACGGCGTTTCGCGAACACATTGTGCGCGTAGGCGAGGAACAGGGAATCCCGGTGCAACTGCGACGCACTGTCAGTGGGGCAAACGATGTCGGGGCCATCCATCTGTCGGGAACAGGCGTTGTGAGCGCCGCGATCAGCATACCCACAAGGTACATCCACGCGCCTGCCCAAATCATCAGTCTCGATGACTACGAGAATACCATCAGGCTGCTCGAAGCTGTCCTGAGAAGCATAGAACAGGGGGGTTTTTCCGTCTGATGAAAGAGCTGATCCGGCAACTGACGATCCCATCTGGTCCTCCCGGTTATGAGACGCCCGTCAGGGAAGTTATACACACACTGGTGCAGCCCCACGCTGACGACGTGTACGATGACGCGCTCGGCAATTTATACGCCGTCAAACAGGGTGCGGCAGGTCCTTCGGCCAGGACCATTCTGCTTGCGGCGCACATGGATGAACCAGCGCTCAGCGTCATCGACATTGACGACAAGGGCTTTCTGCGAGTGGCGCCGCTCGGGCCGCTGCGGGCATCCACCCTGGTGGGCGCGCGCGTCGTCTTTGCGAAAACGGGAAGGCGGGGCATCGTGGGCGCTGAGCATGGCGTAGCGCAGAAGGATCTCGACTTTTCCCATCTGTTCGTGGATATTGGCGCCGCAACACTCGATGACGCCGGGCAGTACGCCCGGATCGGCGATGCGGCCGCGTTTTCATATGGATTCGATGAAATCGGCGCGGACCTCATCGTCGGTCACGCCCTTGACAATCGCGTCGGATGCGCAGTGCTCGTGGAAGCGTTGCGACGGGCGCACAGCGCCTACACCATCGTCGCCGTGTTTTCCGCCCAACAGGAGGTGGGTTCTCGCGGCGCGCGCGTGGCAGGTCATCGCATTCACCCCGATGCGGCGCTTGTGCTTGACGTGAGTCCTGTCGGCGACACGCCAAAAAGCGAACGGCTCGCCCTCACACTGGGGGGAGGACCGGGGATCAAGGCGCTCGACGCCACCATGGTGGTGGCGCCAAAAGTGCGGGAGATGCTTGTCGCCGCGGCCCGCATAGCGGATGTGCCGTATCAGATCGAGGTGTCGCCGGGCACAGCCAGTGACGCGGGCGCGCTCTTTCTGAGCCGCGAGGGAATCCCCACAGGCGGGATTGTCGTTCCCGCACGCTACGTGGGCACGCCTTCGCAGATGGTGCACCTGCGCGACGTTGAACAGACGGTCGCACTATTGACAGCCTATCTCGGCCAATTGCAATAGCGTGCTTGATGCGCCGATGCGGCAACCACGGCTCCGAGTTTATCACCGGAGCTGTGGTTTGTAGTATAATGTGACAAAATTGCGTAGGAGGGCACACATGTTACGGTACCTGACAGCGGGGGAATCGCACGGACCGGCGCTCACGGCCATCATCGAAGGATTGCCGGCGCAACTCCCCATCGATATCGCGCAGGTCAATCATCAGCTCTGGCGACGGCAGCAGGGATTTGGACGCGGTTATCGCATGAAAATCGAGTCAGACACTGCGGAGATCCTCTCGGGTATGCGGTTTGGTTCGACATTGGGGTCGCCGCTGGCCTTTACGATCGCCAATCGCGACTACAAGAACTGGACGGCGCGCATGTCGCCGACGGGCGACCGTACGGAAGACGCCGCGCCAGTCACCAAGCCGCGCCCAGGTCACGCCGACCTGCCAGCGGCGTTCAAATACGACTTTAGCGACATGCGCGACGCGCTCGAACGCGCCAGCGCCCGCAACACCGCGACCATTGTGGCGGTGGGCGCGATTGCACGGCAATTGTTGGCGCAGTTTGACATTGACCTCTGCGCCCATATTGTGCAGATCGGCGAACAAGCCGCTTCGCTGGCTACGCTTTCTGGACTCAGTCTGGCGGAAATCGCGGAACGCTCCGAAAGATCGGCGGTGCGCACCGCCGATCCAGAGGCCGAAGTGCGGATGGTGGCCGCCATCGAGGAAGCCAGGGAACAGGGCAACACGCTCGGCGGAATTTTTGAAATCGTGGTTTCCGGCGTTCCCGTGGGTCTGGGCAGCTACGCGATGCCAGATCGGCGGCTTGACGGCCTGCTCGCCGGTATGCTGATGAGCGTTCAGGCCATCAAGGGTGTGGAGGTTGGCCTTGGCTTTGCCGCCGCAAAAATGCGCGGCAGCACGGTGCATGACGCGATCTACCACGATCAGGAAAAAGGGTTTTATCGCACGACCAACGGCGCGGGCGGCATCGAGGGAGGCATCTCAAACGGTGAACCGATCATCGTGCGGGCGGCCATGAAACCCATCCCCACCTTGTACAAACCGCTCCCGAGCGTCGATATTCACACCAAAGAGGTCTATCTGGCGGCCATTGAGCGCTCGGATGCGTGCGCCGCGCCAGCTGCGGCCGTCGTCGGTGAAAACGCGGCGGCGTGGGTGATCGCGCAGGCCTTTCTGGATAAATTCGGCGGCGACTCCCTCCCTGAGGTGCGCAGAAACTATGAATCTTACAGGGAACGGGTGAGGGAACGGTCATGACAGACAAAGTGAAAAGCGAAAAGAACACGCGAGGCACACTCCGGGCAAACGGCGCGGACGGTCTGGATGGCGCAGACGCGGGCCTGCCGCGCCTTCCCGTGCACAGACTGCGCGTGAAGGCGTCTGCGGGCGATTATGACGTCGTCATTGGATCGCACTTGCTGGCGGCGGCCGATCGTTTTTTTGAAGCCGTTGCCTCAGCGGACGCGACAGTACTCATCATCTTTGACGAGGCGCTCACAACCACGGGGTACCCGCAGACGCTGCAGACTGCTCTCAGTCGACGTTTTGCTGCGGTTCATGCGATCGCTGTGCCCACTGGCGAGGCATCCAAGTCTCTATGGCAGGCCGAGCGGCTATACGCCGAGTGTCTGACCGCAGGTCTGGACCGCAGGTCTGTGATTGTGGCGCTTGGCGGCGGTGTGGTTGGGGATGTGGCCGGATTTGTCGCAGCTACTTTCATGAGGGGGATTCATTTCGTTCAGGTTCCCACGACGCTGCTCGCCCATGACGCGAGCATCGGCGGGAAAGTTGCGATCAATTTGCCGCAGGGGAAAAACCTGGTCGGCGCGTTTCACCCGCCGCGACTGGTGCTCTACGACGTGGAGACACTGCGCACGCTGCCGCAGACAGAGCGAGCGAGCGGATTGGCGGAAGCCATCAAACATGGCATCATTCGCGATCCCGAATTGTTTGCGTTCATCGCCGCGCACGCCGAAGCGCTGCTGGAGGGGGATCCATCGCTAACCGCTGAGCTGCTCGCGCGATCGTGTCAGGTCAAGGCGGACATCGTCAGCCGCGATGAACGGGAAGCGGGACTGCGCGCCATCCTCAATTTTGGACACACGGTGGGGCACGCCGTGGAGGCGCTTGCTTACGGCGCCTACTCGCACGGGGCAGCCGTCGCCATGGGCATGGTGTGCGAGACGCGCATCGCGGTGCGCCTGGGACTGGCGCAACCGGAACTCGTGTCAACCATCCAGCAGATACTGGCGTGCGCCAGTTTGCCTGGCGACTTGCCGAACAGTCTGAAAAACGACTCGGCAATCGCTGAACTGATTGCGCACATGCGCCTCGACAAAAAAGCGGTCGCGCGCAGTCTTCCCTTCGTTTTGCCTGAGTCGCTCGGCTCCGTCCGCTTTATGCCCGCCGTCTCTGAAGAGATAGTTACAGCAGCGCTGGCGGATTAGGAGTCCACCATGGTCTTAGCCGAGGGAGGTTCAGATTGAATGAAACTCAAGGATATCCTGTACAGCGTTCTCTATGGCCCAGTATATGTTATGCTTTTGTACGGAGCTTGGTCCATGTTTCGAAGAATCGGCAATGTTGAGGGTGTGTTGGCTGAAATGGCGGTTGGACTACTCGCTCCATTGGTCTTTAAGACAGCGCCTGAAGTTACCCAGGCTCCTGTTGGACGCTTGGTGATCAAGTGGATCTCTCTCATAACATTTCTGCTTGCTTGGATTGTGGGGGCTGGACCACGTTTATCAAAAGCGCCGTAAAACTCTGTCCTTTAAGCCGGAGATATAAGGCATGCACTAGACATCTTACGAAATGTATTATATGATGTAAGCATGCTAACCAAAGCGTACCGATACCGTTTCTACCCAACGGAAGAGCAGGCGCAACTGTTAGCCAGAACATTTGGCTGTGTTCGCTTCGTCTACAATTGGGGGCTTCGTCTCAAGACGGACGCCTATTACCAAGAAGGCAAACGGTTATATTACGATGCGTTGTCGGCTCAACTGACCGTATTGAAACGGCAGCCAGAAACGGTGTGGTTGAATGAAGTGTCGAGCGTAGCGTTGCAGCAAAG
>Ga0209012_1000201_pt1 | contig 96262 bp, 102 predicted proteins | sample RS3BMetagenome_FD_184735 | JGI IMG/M metagenome (GOLD analysis project Ga0209012, IMG submission 184735) | Ferric oxide microbial mat and aquatic microbial communities from Rainbow Spring, Yellowstone National Park, USA - RS3B (SPAdes) (version 3) ... | reverse complement strand
GACGCCCGACGCCTGCGCAGTCTGGTGAGTGAACTCAAGGAACTCTCACTACGAGCCGTGAGTCAAACGGAAAATTGGGAACTACGAAAATGACGAGATATCACTCACCCGATGTGCGGAAAGGGAGTTGAATGTCCTTTTTGTAGCGCTATTTCCACCCAAACTAGGGGACTGGAATGAACCATTTTATGAGGAAACGAACTGTCGGCTCCCTTGGTGGACTGGTCCTGCCGGCGGAGTCCGCCACGTCGGGGAGTATCTGTCGAGGTTGGCCCCTGGCTCCCATTCCCAAGGGAATCTCATATGTCATGGTTTGTCGTCTATTTCACACCTACTGCTGAGCAGGCGATGTTCGATCCGCCTTTCGCGCTGTTCCTGGCCGGATGGCCGAGGTCAGGCGATTACGGTCTCCTCGTCGAGCTTATCGAGGCGAGTGTTGGCACTGGGATTCCGGGCGCTGAGCCTCAGCGTCGCCGAGAACAATCCAGGGTGGGTCCTTTACCGCGTCGACTGGTTTCGTTCGAGTCGACAAGCTCGGATATTTCCCGACAATGGTCTGGGTCGCCGTTCAATCAGGTTAAGTGATTATCCTGAATGGGCACTTAATCCTGGGGTCCCGCTCGAAGCTGCCATCCGATTGGTGGGGTATCGTATTCTCGTTGCCGAGCGGTAACTGCGATGCCGGATTTCGCGGGGTTCGGGTCAAAGGGTGCTGTGATCGACGTGTAGCTGGTGTGCCGGCTTGTGGACTCCGCGTTCTTGCTCGTGGTCAACGCGAAAGCTCACCGTGGCTGTCACATGTGGACTTATCGGGTAGGACGCTTGTGGAGGGTCTGTCCGGCGGATATCCTGGCGTCCAGGGGCGTGTAAAACTTGCTTTAGCTACGTGGCGCTGGTGGGCCTGATTGTGTTGCGGTCTGTAGCTGGGGTCCTAGCTTGTCCGTTCGCGTAGTGTTTTGGTGAGGTTTTTTCGTAGCAGGGGTGTGAGGCCGATGGGCGTGAGCACGGCAGCGAGGAGAGCCGCCCGAGCAGTGGCGTTTAGGGCTATGTGGTAGGCGTTGAACGTGTCACCGTTGTATACGGCTGCTGCTGCTGCCCAAACGGCGGCGGAGAGGGCGGCTGCCCATGTGATTGTAAGGGTTTCGCCGACTGCTAGTAGCGCGGTCTGGACGACGGGTGTGCCGGTTATCTGATAGACGCCGAGCTCGTGTCGTCTTCGAGCGAGGAGGATGACCAGCACGACCGCTACGACTAGACCGGCAGCGATCCACGCGTAGCGGCTCTGGCGGTTGGCCCAGGCTGAGGCAGGGCTGGTTGTGGTGCTGGAGTGAGGTACTAAGAAGCTGAAAGTCAGCGCCGGGTAGGCGGCGTAGGCGGCCTGGAGCGTTTGGATTCCCTGCACCGCTGCGGCGGAGTGGAACTGGACGAAGCACGCCTGTATCGCTGTCGCCGGGGTGGCGGTTTGGGGGTCGAGTACGAGCCTTCCAAGAAGCGGGTCTCGTTTCGCGAGGTCGTCGACGGCGGCCACCGGCGTCGCGTGTGGTCCGGTGGTTAGGTAGGAGCCGGTCGTGACGCCGAGCTCGCTCGCGAGTTCTCCAGCCAGGATCAGTCCCGGGGTGCCCGGTTCGGGGCTCGCCGAGAGGACTTCGGTGATGTCGCCGTATGCCGGTACTTCATCGAAGGTGTTCCCCGGGTCCGACGCTGTTTGGGTGGTCACCGGTGTTCCGATTGCTCCTGCTGCCACCACCCCGAGTTGACCGTTGAAGCGTACGCATGGTAGCGCCGGGAAACTCTGACCGGTTCTGATTTGCGCGACTTCAACCGTGGTGTAGCCGCGTGCTGTCAGCGCAGCTAGTTGGCGTGTGGTGCTGTGCGCGGAGGCTAGCTCGGCGACGGCCGGCGCCACGAACACGCAGACGACGATGACGAGCACTGCCGTCGTGCGATACGGTCGGGCGGCGAGATTAGCGAACACTTCGCGTAGAAGTTCGCGGGGATGCCAGCGGCGGTCGTTCATGGTTGTGTCGGGTTCGCTGCGACGGGGATCACGTCATCGCAGCGATCAGACACAGCCTGGTCGTGAGTCGCGACGATCACGCAGCGTCCCGCTTCGGCTAACGTCCGCAGAGCGTCCGCTACCATGGCACTCGATTTGGCGTCCAGCTGGCCGGTTGGCTCGTCGGCTAAAACGATCCGCTTATCCGCGGCGAGCGCGCGGGCGACGGTCATCCGCTGGAGTTCCCCGCCTGACAGCTCGACGGCTTTGGAAGCGGCGCGTTCCGTTAAGCCGACAACTTCCAGGGCTTGAAGCGCCCGGCGGGTCGCGTCGTGCCTGCGGGCTCCTTCCGCTAGCGGTCCCATGGCGACGTTGTCGAGCGCGGAGCGCGATTCGAGACACGCCGAGTTCTGCAGCACCCAAGCGAACATCGAGGCTCTCAAACGTCGGGTGTCCGCGTTCGACGTCCAGGCGGGCTGCCCGGCGACTGTCACAGTTCCCGAGGTCGGGGCCATGAGCAGCCCTATAAGCGACAGCAGCGTCGACTTCCCCGACCCGCTCGGACCCCAAAGGGCCACGAGAGTCCCGAAGCCGAACGTCGCGTCGACGTCTGCGATAACCGGCCCGACCCGGCGGTCGTAGACGTGGCTTACATGCTCGGCTTTTATCGCGTCGACCTGCTCGGGGTTGCTCACGGGCAGCTACCGCCAGCGGGAAGTATCTGCGCCGGGTTCGCGAGAACTGACGCGACTCCCTGCGGCAGCCCGGATAACCGGGTCGTGCCGGGCAGACCAGACAAGGTAGTCACCTTGTAAGGCGTGTAGCCGTGAGCGCCAGGCGCCCACACGCACGCCTGCCCGGCCGCCCCTAACGACACGGCGCTGTTAGGCACCGACGCGTAAGATGCCGGTGACGCAAGGCGCACCGACGCCGCGACTTGTGTCTGACCGACAGGTAGCCCAGCCCCAAGCGCGCTCAGGCCGCCCGCGGTGACCTGCCAGCTAGACGTCAGGCTCAACGGGTGAGCGACGCCAGAGACGACCAGTACCCTCCCGGCGGGAGTCGACGGTAACGGCCCCGACGACGAAGCGCCCAAACCTTGGCTGGCCGCTGGGGTCACCGTGGCGGAGGCGAGCGTCTCCACTCCCGTTATGACCGCCACGCCGGCCGGCGGCGCGGGGGTGTCGACTGTCAGCGACACTTTCCCGACTACCAGCGGGCCGGTCGGCAGCCACACGAACCACGACGGCTGGAACACCCCCCCCGACCCGGACGCCTGCCCGCTCAACTTCTTGTACAGCCCACGGATAGCGTTCCCAAGGGCGGCGTCGTAGCTGGTGCTCGAACCCAGGTTCGTGTAGCCGAGAGACGTCAACGCTCTTCGAAGTTCCGCCACGTCGCCGCCTGACACGCCAGGACCGATAGGACGATAAAACGGGGCCGGCGAGACCACGGCGATCCTTTCGATCCCATCCACGGTAGCCACCACGGTGCCGTCCGATATATGCGAGCCCGGCGCGATCGGAACCGAACTTAGCAATCCCTGCCATTCCGGCGCCCTCAACACCGTCCCGCCGTGCCACACCATGTTCAACGCCACGACGATCGAGTCGCTCCCCGACGTCGTCTGCACAGGGGCGCTCAAAGCGACAGGCCTCAGCGTCGTGCCTGCAAGCCGGTTCGGGGAAAGCCACACCACAACCGCCAGCCCTAATCCCGGGGCGATAAAGACTGCTGCGAGAGCTACTCCCCACACGAACCTCCAACCGAAGGATCTCACCGGACTAGACGCCCCCGCAACGAGGACTGATCACTCAAAGTGAGCTCAGGAACTGCCCGTACTTCGTCTCGCAAGCGCTACCAGCCTTCCTCTGAGCACTGGACAGGTTCTTATACCACGCCGGGCTGAAAAAGAAAGAGTGGATCGTCGCGAAACTCGCCGTCGAGGAGATCTGCACGCCCGCCGCGCGCATGCACGACAGAAACGACGACCGCTGCGCCACCAAAATGTTCCCCGACAAGTAGTTCTGCACCTGCCAAGTCGCAGCAACCGCCACCGCGTACTCCGAGTAGCACACCGCTACAGGGCTCAACTGGTTGAAGTTAGTCGTCTGGGGAGGCAACTGAGGGCCGCGGTAGATGGTCTGGATCGCATCCATGTACGGCAAGCCCGGCTCCGGCACGAAAGTTACGTCGACACCAGGTTGCTTGCTATCTACACAGCTCGCGACGGCATGCAGGGCTTCTTGGTAGACCGAATAGGTCATAGGGTGCGTCTGAAGAAGCTTAGCCTCATAAGGCGTCGTCATCAACGGCGGCGCCTTATACGGTCCGCTCATCAACTTCAAATCGGCGGTCTCGATCTGTGACACCGAAGCAGGGTTAGGAGGTGGGCCACCGGTAGCTTGCCTGGAAGTGCTGCAACCCGCAAGCAGCCCAGAACCGACCACGCCAGCCAACACAATAGAACACAGGTTCCTCAGACCCCGACGCCGACCACTCATCATATCCAAACTTATCACCCAACCAGCCGTTTCGTGTTCACCCTGGCCAACAAAAGTTACGACACGTAGAACGTGACGGCCCCATAGTTCCCGTCATAAGTACCACCCGAGCCAGTAATGGAATAGCTGTAGGACGTCTGCGTTGAGTTGCCGTCGAAGAAAGCGGGCGAGTAGCCCAGGCAGTTGGGCTCATATCCGGTGGTGTAAGAGTTGTAAACATAAGCATATGGACCCCCGGATACGCCTGCGTACCATCCCCCGCATGGGTATGATACTTGAACCGTCTGATAGTTGACTGTTGTCGACTGCCCGTTGAGATAGTACGTGATGTCGCCGTTGCTACGCGGGCCGGCCGTTGCGTACGCCGCGCTCGATAATCCACCCACCAGAACCAGACCCGTCGCAGCACTCGTAACGATCACTCGTCGAATCCACTTCGCGTGTCCACACTGATGGTTGCCTATAGCTTGTAGCTTCATATCTCTTACCTTCTTAATGGCTGACTTGGTAAAGAGGATGCCACGTTCGGTGGCGGGCCTCTGAACTGCTTGGCAGCTAGTGGAACACCCGATCCTCCTTACTCACTTCTATCCGGTGCTCTTTGAGTGATGGTACGCGAGCTTGGCTGGAAGCGCATCTGTCGAAACGCGGATATTCGGCGGATTTCTTGGGTGAGGGTGTTGGCAGGTGAGAGGAAGGCTCTTATGCAGCGGATGGCCGGCCGGCGACGCTTTGGCTCCTCGAGTGGGCGTGCGGTCGTGGTGGCAGCGACGGTCGGCGTCGCGGTGGCGTTACTGGCATTGGGTTGGCCCGCGCCATGGTGGTATCCGGGGGCGCCGTTAAGGAAGCTGGCGCCAACCGACAAGTAGCGGGCCTACGAAGGCGTCCTCGTCTAGGGCCGGCGGCGTTGGGCTACCGAGGGCCAGCCGGCGGGCCATGTTCAGCCTCACCTCCCCGTACGCCAGGATGCGGCTCCACAACAGCGGCGTTAGCCCACGCCTGTCGTCGACGGTGAGCATGCCCTCCCACTCGGGCAGGGCGAGGATCTCTTGGACCATGAGGGTGTTCACGTAGACGATGGCGGCCTGAAGGATGTGGAGGGCGACCATGCCGAGATCCTGCTGGTCGCGCCGGTTGGTGGCGAACTCGCCGCTCTTGCCGAAGAAGATGACCGCGTTGACCCGGTTCCAGGACTCGAGGACGTTGAGGCCCTCTTCGATCTCACGCTGGAGGTCTGGTAGACGGGATGGGTGGATTTGCGGGTGAAGCGGCGGAGAATCGCCTTGGCCGAGGCCGTCCCGACTCGGATGGCGGTGGCGAACTTGATCATCTGGTCGTAGTTCTCCTCGATCAGCTCGGCACAAGCGTCGGTAGTCGTCGATGTCCAGGTCGACCACCCTCAACTCGCCAGCGGTGACCAAACGCAAGAAGCGGGCTTCCGCAGCGGGGCCAAGACGGGACTCGATCAGCCATGACGTCTCGGGGAGCGCTTGCTCTCCGGCGACGGCGGCGACGGCCTCTTCGATGAGATCGCGGGCCTCGGTGTACCCGTCCGGCGAGGTTCGTCGATGTCTGCGGCGGAAACCAGGACACCGGTGTCGACCCGTACGGTCACCGTTGAGTCTCAGGCATCCTCGGCTAGCTTGCGGCCAGCCAGCTCGGCCCGCGCGGCGTGAGTGTCGAACGGCTCGCGCTGACCTGAGGCGCCGCAGCCAATGAATGCTTCGAGGGAGCCGCCGCCCTCGCCGGTGATAGGCAGGCGGTCGGCGATCAGCTCGGCGAGCAAGTCGTCCACGGTCAACCCGCGCCGGTCGGCCTCGGCGGCGAGGCGGCCGGCGAGCTCGTCGGGCAGGCGCACGGTCAATGACACGCCACCAGCGTAGAGGGCCGACCGACACTACAAGCCGTCAGAGTCCGACAGAGCGGTTTGCAGCCCATCACCGATCCTCCTCGGTGCCCCTACATGCCACTCCGTCTCGACTGCGACCTGGGGTGACCAAGTCTGAGGACTTCCGTGACGCCATGATTCTCGGAGCGGCCGCGCGTGCGATCACGGATCGATCCATGGCCGCCGTGCAGTCGCCGGATACCCTATCTGCTCCGCCGGCCACGGCGCTATCTGCGCTGCGCCACTTCCTAGACGGCGCCACACTCGATCAACCGCGAAACGTTTTGGGCCTGTCTCACTTCGAAGCGGCGCGACTGGTCGACCGGCTCTTCGCCTCTGCGCTAGCAACACGGGGTCCGGGTAGCGACGGACGCAGTCGGGGCGCCTGGCCGGCCGCCGAGATCACGGCGGCACGCCTCAGCGCCATCGATGAGCTGACAGCGGGACTACCGGTACCCGAGAGACATAGGCTCGTCGAGTTGGCCGGGCGGGCGACAGTGCCCCCGGCTGCTGGGCGGAAGACCGTCCCCCGGTTGGCGGCGAGGCGGCACTCGGGGCTGGTGAGCGCCTTACGGTGCCCTCGAATGAATCCCAACGTAACGCTCCTATACAGCCAGTGCCCGACGGAGGCTTAATGGTCGTAGTGACTGTCCCGCAATGCAGGTGGACCTGCTAGGCGCTGTTAATGCGATCGGTCAGTCCGGGCTGGTCGGCGTCGGCATGGCCTCCGTGTAGTAGCCGCCCGGCGCGGACGGGTCGGGGTAAGTGAAGCTGATCCCCCCGAACTCCACGCCCGAGCCGGTCCGTATCGGATCGTCAAGCCGGACGGTGGCCGGCGTTGAGACGAACGTTCCCTGCGCACAGCTGGGGTTACAGGTGTTTTGTACGTAGACCCCGGTGGCAGTAGCGGCGCTCGGCGTCCACGACGACCAGACGAGATGGCTGAGCAAGGCGTTGCGGTCCCCACAGTCGAGCATGATCGTGGTCGGCCTGACCGACGGCGGGGTCCCCGGAACGTTGCAGGAGGCCGACACCGACGGCACCGGCGTGGCGGTCGGCAGCGCCTTGTCAGTGCCCGCAAGCCAGTAGCCCCCGCCGCTTTTAGTGGATGCCATAGCGACTACCGGCGTAGTGCCCGCCGGCGGGGCCGAGCCCATCGACCCGCAGAAGCGCGCGGAGCCGAAACTGAACACCCCGCCGTCCGCCGCCACCAGCCAATAACCGTGACCGCCCGGCGTCGAGGCCATACCCACCACCGGAGCATTCAACGCCCGACCGCCCATAGACCCGTAAGGGTCCGTGGGTTGATTAGCCGCGCGGTGTAGTCTGGGTGCGTGGAGTTGAGCGAGGAGAGCCTGAAGCGGTTCTTCTCGTTGACGTCGCCGTTTCTGGATGAACGGGAGCGTCGTCTGTTGGCGGCGTCGATGGTGGAGGTGTTGGGTCGTGGCGGCCAGGCGAGAGTGGCCGAAGCGACTGGCATGAGCCGTAACCCGCTCATCGATGGGGCCAAGGACTTGGCGGCGGGGCCGGTGGCGGGCGGTCGGATACGCCGGCCGGGAGCTGGCCCTAAACGCAAGATCGATCTCGATCCTGAGCTGTTGGTGGTGTTGGACTCTCTGGTCGAGCCGGAGAGTCGTGGTGATCCGATGTCTCCGCTGCGTTGGACGCTCAAGTCGACCCGGGTTCTCGCCGGCGAGTTGACCCGCCTCGGGCACAAGGTCGGCGCGAACCTGGTCGGCGAGTTGTTGCACTACCTCGGATACAGCCTTCAAGCGAACGCCAAGGTGGCCGAGGGCGCCCAGCACGCAGATCGTGACGGGCAGTTCCGCTACATCAACGACCGGGCCGGCGAGCACCTCGGCTCGGGTCAGCCGGTGATCAGCATCGACTGCAAGAAGAAAGAGAACGTCGGCGAGTTCGCCAATGTCGGCGCCGAGTGGGAGCCCGAGGGCAGCCCGACACGAGTCGGGGTGCACGACTTCCCCGACCCGGAGATGGGAAAGGCCATCCCCTACGGGGTGCTCGACGTGGGTGCGAACGAGGGCTGGGTCAACGTCGGCGACGACCACGACACCCCAGCGTTCGCGGTCGCCTCCATCGCCCGGTGGTGGGAGCGGATGGGCCGAGCCCGCTACCCCGACGCCACAGCGCTGTTGATCACCGCCGATGCCGGCGGGTCGAACTCCTACCGCTCCCGGCTGTTCAAAACCGAACTGGCCAAACTCGCGGCGACGATCGGGCTGGTCATCACTGTCTGCCACATGCCGCCGGGCACCTCCAAGTGGAACAAGATCGAGCACCGCATGTTCAGCTTCATCACCATGAACTGGCGGGGCAAGCCACTGGTCACCTACCGGGCCGTCATCGAACTCATCGCAGCGACCACCACCAAGTCCGGCCTACGCATCGAAGCCGACCTCGACACCCGCTCCTACCCCATCGGCGTCACAGTCACCGACGCCGAACTGGCAGCCATCCCAATCCGAAAACACGAGTCGCATCCCGACTGGAACTACTCGATCCTGCCCCACCCACCCTAACCGCTCACCTTATTGCCCCACGGGCCCCAAGAGTATGATGACTCAGATCAGAAGACCGCGGAAGCGGCATAACCCGAGCGTCAACAATACCGGGGGAACCCCAATCCAAGCCTCATAGCCGCCGACGGCAACAGCCCCGACCGAACCCTCAACGAAATCTTCTAGGAGCTTAGCTGAGGACCGGCCTTCGGCGTGCTCAGAGACACCAGGTTGTGCCCCAAGCTCAGCGCAGGCAAGCCGAGTGCGTTGCGAACGTTAAGCACTCCCGTCGATACGACCTAGGTCAAAGGACAGGTCGGCCCTGCTCGCCTCTCATAGAGCGACGAGTCCCAAGGGTGGCGGTAGAGTTCGGTGTCACGAATCGCCCCATCGTCGTAGAGGATCTCCAGACGTTCTAGCGAACATCAGTTCGAGAGGCTTCCCCTAGAACGCCTTAATAACCAAGTCTGAATAGTGAAGAGAAAACATGACAAAAGCCTCCGCAGAAGGATTCCCTGAACGTGTCGCCAGTGGACGACGAGACGTACCTCCGCCCTCGGTCCCGGGTGGATTAGGGCAACTGACGGCTACTGGCAGAGGAGACCAACTCCGCAGGACCCTCTCACATTTCGCGAGCGGAGTTACGATCGTCACTGCTCTTCGCGAGAGCATTCCCGTCGGGTTCACTTGCCAGAGCTTTTTCTCGCTGTCCCTCGACCCACCTTATGTTGCAATTGCCCCTTCTAAGACATCGACTACCTGGCCGCTGATAGCCGAGGCAGGCACCTTCTGCGTGAACATTCTCTCGGAGGGCCAGGAGGCGCTGTGCCGCAGTTTCGCGGTTTCGGGAGCCGACAAGTTTGCCGGAGTGGAATGGAATAGATCTCCCGTCACGTCCTCGCCGCTGCTCGTCGGGTCGCTAGCGTGGGTTGACTGTATCGTCGAGTTGGTCCACTCCGCTGGAGACCACGAGTTGGTTGTTGGGCGTGTCGTCGACCAGCAAGTCCAAGACGGTGCCCCCCTCATCTTTTACCAGAGCCGTTTCGGCGGCCTCGCTTTCGATGCTTAGTCAGCTTTCTTATCTCGTCGGCGTGTGCTGGTCCGGCAGATGAACACGGATAGACCAACTCAAGACTCCCCTCACCGCGGACTTCCACGGCCTCGGAGGTCAGGTGCCGCCGCTCGCCGTGTACCTGCTCGGCGTTGCGATGATCGGCATCGGATTCGCCTTTGCGAGCCCTTACCTTGCCTGCAGCTGCCACGCCGCCGTCTCCGTCATGTGGTTCGTTCCGACAAGACGCGTCGTGAAGCAGAGTTAAGCAGCCCGAAGGCTCTATGGCTGCTGGCGAACTCGCGTCAACCAGGGACGCCGGCGAAGCGTCTGGCGTCGTCGGCAGCGTATTTTGCGACCAAGGTATCGGTGGCAGCTGCGCGCTGGACAGCAGCCAGCGACTCAGCCAAGCGACTTCCCGGGATTGCCACGGTCATCTCTTCGGGGCCCATTCCGGTTCTCGCCCGGCTCAGCGCGCAACCCACACTTGCGGCAACCTCGCCTTGGTCTTTTGCCAGAGCTACAATATGGCACTGGGGCTTGCCTTCGATCCGCATTCCCGGGATGGCATCGCTCAGTACCATCATCTGGCGACCATTGACGCGAAGCAGGACCACGTCGGGTGAAACTACTGCATCCGGCAAAGGGCCATAAGTGATCGAGTCGTATCGTCCTGATATCGCTGGAATAGCTGCGACAGCATTCGCGTCGACCCAGCCCGTTTCCAACAGGGTGCACACGTCGTCATTGGTTGCTACATCGGCGAGGGTGGCGAGGCCATGTGTGTATCTGCCGACCGAACAGTTGCCGTGGTCATCGGGTGCAGTAGTAAAGGTCGACTTCGCCGCTTCTACCCAGAACACGCATCCTGCGGGTACCCGTCCACGGCGCCCATCGCTTGCGGGTTTCGACATCGGTTTGGCGAAAGCGACGACGCCGTCAGGTCGCTCATTGGAGAAGGTGATGCCTACAGGCGGTGTAGCCAGGTGCAAGGTGTTTGACATGGCAGCCCCGAGCCGTCGCCATTCGAGCATCTCCGAGTCCACCGTGTTGGTCATATCCCATAGTTGATCATCGGTGGGCTCCCCGCAAGCCGCGTACCGCACTTCTTCGGATTTGCCGGCTTACCAGGCGTAGTCCTCGGGGGCGGGCCGGTGGCCTGGGAAGATGGCATCGAGAGCTTTGAGGGTATCCTCTTCAAGGACGATCTCCAACGACCGTAAAGAGCCGTCGAAGTGATCCATCGTGCGAGGGCCTACTATCGGCGCCGTGACACCTGGCCTGCTCAATAGCCAGGCCAATGCCACGACAGACGGCTCCTCGCCGAGGGATTCGCATAGATCCTCGTAGGCTTCCAGCTGTGCGCGCAGGTCGTCGCTGGCGTCCGCCCATCGCTGGTTACGCCGGCTGCCTTCACGCTGTTTCTTGACCACGCCGCCGAGAAGGCCGCCCTGCAGGGGCGACCACGGGATGAGGCCGAGACCGAAGTCTGTCGCTGCTGGGAGCACTTCGAGCTCGATTCGGCGGGCAAGAAGGTTATAGAGGGACTGCTCGCTGACCAAGCCCATGAAGTTGCGATCACGTGCCACTCCTTGGGCCTTGGCGATGTGCCAACCAGCGAAGTTGGACGAGCCGACGTAGAGGATCTTGCCCTGGTTCCGGAGTACCTCCATAGCCTCCCAGATCTCCTCCCACGGAGTGCGACGATCGATGTGGTGCATCTGGTAAAGGTCGATGTAGTCGGTTTGCAATCGGCGCAGCGAAGCATCGCAAGCCCTGCGAATGTTGAGCGCTGACAGCCTTCCCTCGTTGGGCCAGTCGCCCATCTCACCGTAAAGCTTGGTCGCTAGAACCGTCCGGTCGCGGCGGCCGCCACCCTGTGCGAACCAGCGCCCGACGATCTCCTCGGTCGCCCCCCGACCTATCGAACGCCCGTACACGTTCGCGGTGTCGAAGAAGTTGACGCCGACCTCGTGCGCTCTGTCCATGATCGCGAACGATTCCGTCTCGTCCGTCTCAGGCCCGAAGTTCATAGTTCCCAGGCAGATCCGGCTTACTCGAAGGCCGCTACGGCCGAGATGGGTGAAGTTCATATTCTTCAACCTACCGGAACTAGGAGGCGCAGGGCGCCTGGTGAGCCGCTCTCGCTACCCGGCTCCGGGAACCAGTTGGCCAAGGAGGGCCCGGACCCTGGCGTCTATGTCGTCGACGATTGGCCGTACCTCGTCGATGGGCAGCCCGGCGGGATCCTTGAGGTCCCAATCGAGGTAGCGCTTGCCAGGGTAGAACGCACAGGTGTCACCGCAACCCATTGTCACCACGACGTCGGCGGCCCGGGCGTCCGAGTCAGTCAGCGGCTTCGGGAACTCCCGGGAAGCGTCGAGCCCGCGTTCTTCTAAGACGGCGAGCACCGAGGGGTTGAGCTCGTTGCCGGGTTCGGAGCCGGCCGATCGGACATCGACGCGTCCCGCTGCGTAATGGTCGAGTAGGACTTTCGCTGCGAGGCTCCGTCCAGAGTTGTGGACGCAGAGGAAGAGCACCACTGGTCTGGGTGGCGAAGAGGCCTCGTTCACCGTGCGTCTCCTAGTCGAATGCGCTCAGGGGCGGTGTAGTAGCGCCTTCGGGCCCACAGCGCTACGTAGACCAGCGAGACGAGCACAGGAACCTCGATCAGCGGTCCGACGACGCCGGCGAGAGCTTCGCCGCTGGTTACTCCGAACACTCCGATAGCGACGGCGATAGCCAACTCGAAGTTGTTGCCGGCTGCGGTGAACGCGAGGGTGGCGGTCCGTGGGTAGCCTAGGCCGAGGCGCCGGCCGAGGAAGAAACCCCCGAACCACATGATCGCAAAATATACGAGCAGAGGAAGCGCAATCCGCGCGACATCGCCGGGATGGGAGGTTATCGTGTGGCCCTGCAGGGCGAAGAGGATGACGATGGTGTAGAGCAGCCCGTAGAGCGCGAACGGGCCGAGCCGTGGTAACAACACGGTCTCGTACCACGCCCGGCCTTTGGCCTTCTCGCCGACGAAGCGTGTAAGAAACCCTGCCAGCAAAGGAATGCCGAGGAATATCGCAACCGTTTCGGCGATCCTGGCGATTGACAGGTGGAGCCCGACCGTCGAAAGTCCCAGCCAGCCGGGGAGTACCTCAAGGTAGAAGTAGCCGAGAAGGGAGAACATCAGGATCTGAAACAGCGAGTTCAAAGCGACGAGGACCGCCGCCGCTTCCCGGTCCCCACATGACAGGTCGTTCCAGATCAGAACCATCGCTATACAGCGGGCGAGGCCGACGATGATCAGCCCGGTGCGGTAGGTCGGCTCGTGGGCGAGCGTGAGCCAAGCGAGAGCGAACATGACCGCCGGCCCGACAAGCCAGTTCAAGATCAAGGAGCTGAGCAGCATCTTCTTGTCCCTGGTCACCGAGTCGAGCTGTCCGTAACGAACTTTGGCCAATACGGGGTACATCATCACAAGAAGTCCGACGAAGATGGGCAGCGAAGTTCCCGAGGTCACCTGTATTGCGTTCAGATGGGTGTTGAGGCTTGGTATCGCCCGTCCGAGGCCGATTCCTAGCGCCATCGCCAAGATGATCCACACGGGAAGGAAGCGGTCGAGGAACGAGAGGCGGGCTATGACCCCTGCCTCAGCTTCGGAGGTCTCGGTGGAACGCGTTGCCACGGCGCTACCCAACTTGGATCTCACCTCCCCGGTGAGCAGACGTGTTGGCCGGTGTCATGACCTGGCGAGCGTGGACAAGCGGACCGGCTCGGGACGGGATGAGCAGCACGCTGCCTCGCCCGGCTCAGCACTCCTAAGCGCTCCGGCGGGGGCGTCCGTATCGCCGGTGACGGTGTAGATCTCCCACGGCTCGCCTCCGGGGCCGTCCACCCAGACTTTGTCCTGGACGGCGTAGCAGCAGGCAGTTTGCTCTTCGAGCGCCGTGGGCAGGCCTTCCCTGGCGAGGCGGGCGTTAGCGGCGGCTACTTCTTCGGTGCTGGCCACCTCCACGCCGAGATGGTTGAGCGATCCCGGGGTCTGGTTCGGATCCTCGATGAGAACCAGCTTCAAGGGAGGATCGCTGATAGCGAAGTTGGCGTAACCCGGTTTGATCTTCGCCGGTTCGGTCGCGAAGAGCTTCGAGTAGAAAGCTATAGCGTCGTCTAGGTCGGCGACGTTCAAAGCAAGCTGGACGCGGGACACGGGTGACCTCCTGGTAGCATCGACAAAGCTGTATGGGTTCATTCTTGTCGACATAATCATGTTTGTCAATGGGAGATTAGGTGGCTGAGCCCAGTTCTGAGGAATCGCTGGTCGAAGAGGAAGCCGGACCGGTCTGCGGCCCTTCCGTGCTGGCAGCTCCCCTGCAAGCAGTCGAGGCGGCGGAGCTCGCCCGAGGCTTCAGCGCCATCGGCGATCCGGTGCGACTCAGGGTTCTTTCGATGCTCGCTGCAGCGCCTCAAGGCGAGATCTGCGTGTGTGATTTCGTGATACCGCTAGCCAGGAGCCAGGGGACCGTGTCCCACCATCTGAAGATCCTCAGCGACGCCGGTCTGGTGCACGGCGATAGGCGAGGTAAGTGGGTCTGGTACTCCTTGGACCGTGACCGTCTAGCTGCACTGCGCAGTGCTCTCGGGTCCTAAAATCAGTGTTCACAGCGACTGCCGGCGACCGTTTCGAGGACTGTAGCGGTGTGAGCGGCACGCCTTGCCCACCAGTCGCTTATGAGCCGTCCAGGTCCAGGGTTGCCGTTCGGGTCGAACGACGCGGCGGCGTGCCGGGCCTCCCACCGCCGTGCGTGCCCGGCCATCCACGAGAGGGTGCCACCAGGGTCCTGTTCGAGCATCGAGCGAAGCGCGAATCGCCTCTCGCCCCGGCGTAAGCCGACACCAACCCGGCTGGCCGCTGACGACAGATCTGTGAAAGTCACGATGAACCCGCTTCTGACCGTGGCGATGAGAGTGTCAAGCAGTTCGTCCAGCGACGGGTCCGCGCTGATCGGCTCCGGAGCGTCACTTAGTACTGACGGAAGGAGCGAGGGTGGCTTGCTCGACGCTGCTTCGCGTTCCAACGCTGCGCCTAGCAGTGTCGCCCAAGCCTGGGCTGGGGAACCGTCAGGCGAACCAGTCGCGAAGGCACGGAGATAAGAAGGGCACCACGTCCAAAGGTGCTCCCACAGGATCACTCTCATGGCATGCCCGAGGCGCGCTGCAGTCGCGCTCGTCGCGCAGCGTGCGGCGCTGTCGCCAAGGTGGGCGTACAACCCAAGGAGAGCCCCCACATGATCGGGTTCGCCGGGGGGGACCATTCCCATGGCTTTCCATATGCCCGCCGCCGCTTCTGTGACCGTTCCACCGAGACCGCCTTCGACTCCAAGGTAGACAGACGCGTAAGGCGGGAGGTCCAACACGAACAGGTTCGTGTGCTCGTAGCGCTCCCAACGCGGGAGCCCAAGGGCGTCGCAGACCGGGTTCGACGCTGGGGGGTTATCTACCGCAATGGAACCGAGGGCTCGCAGCAGTTCCCAACGACCGCCGTCCGGCTCCGCTTCCACTTCGCCCACCGGCCCAGCGCTCAAAGGCCCAGGTTTCAAAGGCCCAGCGTGGGGGTCGCCCCTCCGGCGGGCGCTGGAGGCGACGCCGCCGGCCCGTTAGAAGCCGACGCGTTGAACGAAAGGGCGAAGGTGTCCGCTGCTGGCTTCAGCGGGCGCATCAGCCACGCCGGTCTCCTCGTCCCGTCGGGTGAGAAGCTGCCGGCGGGTCTAGTCATGGCCAGCCACTCCTTGTAGACCTCGTGGGCTTTAACAGTGTCGACCGTGACGTCGCCGTGGCGGTCTCCTGGTTTTGCAGGTGTAACCCGAACCGCCTGGTGCCAGCAGTGCATGCCTGAGATGGGATCTGGGTGGACGGGCATGGTGAGGTTCTGGTGAACGCCGGTGTCCGACCACCAGATCCGCATGGTGTCAGGATCCGTCGACGGGTACGGCTTGACCTGCTCGCGTTGGCGAAGGTCCCAGTCGTCTCCCTTGCGGTCCAGCGCGACGGTGGCCATCATCCCGCCGGGGCTCACCTGGTCATGGCCCAGTAGCTTCCAACGGCCCATGTGGTGACTGCAGGCGACGACGCCCGGGCGGATGCCCTCGGTGATCCACGCCTTCGCCACGAAGTATCCGATGTGGGTGCTCACCCGCACCAGGTCTCCGGTAGCTGACACGCCCAGCCGGACGGCGTCGGAAGGGTTTATCCACACCGGGTTGGTGTGCGACAGCTCGTCGAGCCATTTGGAGTTGGCGGAGCGGGTGTGAATCTGCGTTGGCAGCCTGAAAGTCGACAGGAGCACCATCTCCCCGTCGGCAAGGTTGTCGGGGTGCACGTGGGACTTTATGTAGCCGGGCACGGCGTGCTCCGGCCAGCCCCAGCCGGCGATCGTCGACGAGTAGAACTCGAGGCGTCCGGAGGGCGTGGGAAACCCGCGTCTGACCGTCCCGTCGACCGTCACGCCGACGGCCCGCCGGCCTGCCTCGTCCGCTGGCGGTGCTCCCATCGGGACGATGTTCGTGTCCGCCGGCTTGGGAGCCGCAGTGTAAACCCGGCCGAAAGTGCCGACCGAAACGTCGAGAAGCTCCTGGTCGGGCACTTCCTCCGAGTAGCGAGCTCCGAGTCCGGCTGCTATCTCGAACGCCCCGTAGCGGCGCATGTAGCCGAGTGGTGACAGCCCTTCGGCGGCGGCCGCTTCGGGCAGGCCTGGCACGGAGTTCTCGAACATCCAGCCGTAGTACTCGTCGACGGTCAGCTTGGTGCCCGGCTTGGCTTTGGACTCGTGGTACTGGCGGATACCCAGGGCCCCGTCTGGGTCGATCCGCCACGAAAGCTCTATGTAGAACTCGTTTTCCTCCCAGACTTCGCCTGGGTTTACCTGGCGGGTGTCGGTCACGGTCTCGCCGAGCCGTTCGCGCGCGGCGCGAAGCACCGGCTGGCGGAAACCTACCCACTGGCCGTCGTACTGCTCGTAGGAGTGGGTGTCATGGCGTTCCGAGGCGTGGCCCATCGGCAGGACCCAGTCGGCGAAGTAAGCGGACTCGTTCCAGGTGGGGGTGAGAGCGACGTAGCAGCCGACCTTGTCCGGGTCGGTCAGCACTTCCATCCACGACATGCCGTCCGGGTTCGTCCAAACCGGGTTGTACACCCGGCTGAAGTAGGTGTCGAGGCGTCCCCGTCCGTCTTTGAGGAAGTGCGGCAACAAAAAGCTCAGCTCGTTCTGGGCGAGAGGGTACTCGACGGGCCATGACAACTCCTGCCAGACGTGTGGGTGCGGTGGAGTATGAATGGGCTTGGGCACGAACTTGTTGTAGGCGTTGGGGAAAGTTCCGCCGGGCGTCGCAACAGCGCCGAGGAGGGTAGCCAAGAAGAATAGCGTCCTGCTCGCCTGCCACCCCCCGAGGTTCGCCGCGGCGGCGGAGCGCCACGAGTGGCAGGAGAACGCCGTTCCAGCGCCGGCGACTACCTCCGCTACCTCGGCGAGAACGCCGGCATCGACTCCCGACTCCGCCGACGCGTAGTCGAAGCTGAACTCGTCGTATAGCTCGGCCAGCGCTTCGCGGAAAGCCTCGAAGGTCTGGGGGAGCTCAGGCCTACACGAAGCAAGGTACTCCTCCCAGTTGTACCACTGGCGCATGAAATCCCAGTTGGCGCGGCCTGTGGCGATGATGTGGCGCGCGATCGCCAGGTTGATAGCCGCTTCGGAGCCGGGACGGGGGGAGATCCAGTAGTCGGCGTGTGTCGCGGTGTTGGAGAGGCGCACGTCGACGACGATCACTTTCGCCCCGCGCGCCCGGGCTTCGGTGATGCGCTGGGCGTGCGGATTGAAGTAGTGACCAGTTTCGAGGTGGGAGCTGATCAGGAAGATCACCTTGGCGTTGGCGTGGTCCGGGCTCGGCCTGTCTATGCCCGTCCAGAACTGGAAGCCGGTGCGCCCGCCGCTTGAGCACACGTTGGTGTGGCTGTTGTGCCCGTCGATGCCCCACGAGGCGAGAACGCGTTCGGTGAAACCGTCCTCGCCGGGGCGGCCGATATGGATCATGATCTCGTTCCGGCGATCTTCGACGATCGCGTTGCGGATCCGAGCAGCGATCGTGTCGAGAGCCTCGTCCCAAGTGGATCTCTCCCACTTGCCCTCGCCGCGCTCCCCGGCACGGCGGAGCGGGTAGAGGATCCGGTCGGGGTCCGTCACCTGGTTGATCGTTGAAGGCCCCTTCGCGCAGTTCTTGCCTCGTGACCCGGGATGGGCTGGATTACCCTCGAACTTCCGTACGCTCAGCGTGTCACGGTCGACGTAGGCGAGCAGCCCGCAAGCCGACTCACAGTTGAAGCACGTGGTCGGCACGAGCATAGAGTGGCGCTCGACGCGTTTGGGCCACGCCCGGGAGTCGAGCTCCACCCAGTCGTCCCAACGCTCGGGGGGAGGGAACGCGGCGAGCATGGTCCCTGAGGTGCCCTGGTAGAACCTCTCGCCTCTCGCCTCGGTCGCCGCCCGGGCAGCAGACACGAGCCGGCCCAGGCCGGGCAGGTCAGGTGCTGGCCCGCCGGCGCCAGGGTTTGCGCTGCGGGGATCTTCGGGTTCGGCGGCTGGCACGATAGGAGAGTCCTCTGCTTTCTTCGCGGTCAAGCGAGCGGTACGGACTGGGCGGCCTGCACGAAGGAGTGCTCGTAGGCGAGCAATCCCACGAGGACGAACGGCAAGGCCACGACACCGATCCACGGAGCGGCTACTCCCACTGCCACCATCACCAGTCCAGGCCAGAAGAACTTCGCGAACCGACCGTGGGTCATCTCCTCGGCGGCGAGATGGGCGTGAGCTGTTGCGTGGGTGAGCGTGATCTCGCCAGCAACGAACAACACGTAAGCCGCCGCTGCTACCGCCACGGTCACCTCGAGTGCGCGAAGCGCTAGGTGCGGGCCGTAAGCGTCGGCGAAGGGCATCAGCACCGCAGCGCCTACCATAGAAGCCTGGACGGCAAGGTGGGGAGGCAGCAGGGGGCTCTGCCACAGGTCCCGGGCTTTCGCTTGCGCGAACAGGAACGCCGTGTAGCAGGCGGTCCCCACGGCCCCAGCGAGGGCGAACGCGCCGACGATCCTCTCGGCGTCGTCAGCGGCTCCGTTAGATATCGCCCCGGTGCCACCCAGTACCGCCATGAGCAGGAACAGGCTCGTCGCCGCTCCGTAGAAGCCGATTATGAACGAGCCCCGCACAAGCCACGACTTCCAGTGGTGCCGGGTGAAGATCAGATAGAAACGCTCCGGGTGCTTGAGATCCCAGATCAGCAGAATCCCGGTGAGACCGAGGAATCCCAAAGCTATAGAGGGGGCAGCGAATCGGACCGTCGACGACGCTAAGCTCAAATCGCCGAGGTAGCCGAGGACTACAGCGATAGCCATAACCCCCGACGCGATGCCTTTGGTCCACGTGTAAAGACTTACCCGCCATCCCCACGGGGCGTGATGAGGAACGTCGTAAGAGACGATCGCCGCTGCTGAGGAGTTGTGCGCCGACGGATGTCCCGACGTGACCAGTTGGGGATCCCTGGTGTCACCCTGCGTCGCCCATGCGTACAGCCCGCCCTCAGGGCGTTGCGCGGCTAGAGGATCGAGCGTGGAGTGGTGCGCACCTTTGTAGAAGACGCCGGGCCTGGTCTTTTTCTCCGGCCGCCTCACGGCGACAGCCTCTCGCTGGACGATCCTGGATACCTTCGAGCTTGGGTCATTGAGGTCTCCGACCAGGATCGCTTCGGTCGGGCAGACAGACACGCACGCAGGTTCCAGGCCGACCTCCAGGCGGTGGGCGCAGAAGTTGCACTTCTCTGCCGAGTGGTCCTCGGGGTTGATGAAGATGGCGTCGTAGGGGCAGGCCGCTATACAGGCCTTGCATCCGATGCAGATCGACTTGTCGAAGTCGACGATGCCGTCCGCCCGTTTGTACATCGCCTGCGTCGGGCACGCTACGACGCACGGGGCGTCAGAGCACTGGTTGCAACGTGTCACCTGGAAGTTCCGTCGGACGTGAGGGAACGTGCCCACCTCGACCGACTTCACGTAGGTTCGGGTCACCCCGACCGGTACGTCGTTCTCGCTCTTGCAGGCCGTGGTGCAGGCGTGGCAGCCGATGCACCGGGTCTGGTCGAGCACCTTCACCCATCTGGGCGCGACGGCCGAGCCCGCTGTGAGGGCTGCGGTGCCTAACGGGTCTGTCGCCTCGGTCAGACTCACGCGCTCAGCGCCTTGCCGTGCGCACGCTCCCACGCCCCGTACCCGCCGAGAAGGTCGCTCACGTCTTCGAATCCGAGCGCCTCCAGCAGGCTTGCTGCCGCTATCGACCTGTAACCGCCTGCGCAGTATACGAGTACCGGCCTGGAGAAGTCGAGCTGCTCAAGACAGTCGCGCAGCCTTACGAGGGGGAGGTGGACCGACCCCGAGATGATCCCCTCTTCGAGCTCGCCTCCCTGGCGCACGTCTAATATCTGAACGTCTACCTCGTCGATCACTTTGCGGGCGCTGTGAGCGTCCAGCCGACTGCTCCGCACCACCAGGTCAGGTCGACGAACGAGCACCGAGACGTCGGTTACCGCCCCGGTGACGTCATCCACCCCGACCCGGGCCAAGCGCACCCGACCCTCCGCTACCTCGTCCGGTGAGCCGAACAACAGCACCTCCTTACCCGGGAGCGTCACAGCTGCGGCGTACTCAGCGAAGCGACCTGATAGGCCGACGTTGATAGCTCCACGTAGGTGCCCGGCGGCGAAGGCTTGGTCGTCGCGAACGTCGATGAGCACGCAGTCCTGGCCTGCGCGCCTAACGGCGTCCTCGGCGTCAACCTGCGCGAGGGACACTTCCGGATGGAACGCGCTGTGACCGGAACGGTTGATGGCCACGTCGTCACGGAAGTAGGCGGGTGGCTCTGACAAACCTTCGGTGACAGCGACGACGAAGTCGTCCTCGCTCATCGGGGCCAGAGCGTAGTTTCCTATTCTCTGAGCTCCGATAGTCGACACGGTCTCAGCGGAAAGTGCTTTGCCGCACGCACTTCCCGCCCCGTGCCCAGGGTAGACGAGCACCCTGTCGGACAGAGGGAGGATCTTCGTGTGGATGGAACGGTAAAGCTCTCTGGCCATCTCGTCCGCGCTACGACCGGCACCTCCCAGAAGATCCGGGCGCCCCACGTCGCCGATAAAAAGGGTGTCCCCGGTGAGAATCGCGCGCGGCTCGGAGTCGGTGCCGTGCTCGTAAACGGCCAGCGTGACTGACTCGGGCGTGTGTCCGGGAGTCGAGAGCACCTCCAACGTGACGGCGCCTGTGTCGCCGGGGTCGCCGCCGAGCGAGATACGCTCGGCGTCCGCCAAACGCCGGATGGGGTAGTCGACGGGAGCAGCTTGTCCCATGGCGACTTGAGCTCCGGTGACCTCGGCGAGCTCGGCGTGTCCGGGAACGAAATCGGCGTGCACGTGGGTCAGTACTACCAGGGTGATCTTCAGCTTGTGGGCCTCGGCGAAAGCCAGGTACTCGTCGATGTCGCGTCTAGGGTCTACGACAACAGCCTTACCGGAGCTCTCATCCGCAACGATGTAAGAAGCCTGAGAAAGACACCCCAGGTAGAACTGTTCGATAAGCACTTGCTCCACTCCCTCCGGAGTAACTGCCGCCTCACGGCAGGCTAGGCCGGTGCGCAATAGCACGTTAATAGTATTGTACGTACTTTTTACGGCCAAGGCAAGTGGCTCGACCGCCAAGTTGCGCCCCGAGGGCCGGGCACCGCCTGTCCGGGGCTACTTCTTGGCTGGCTCGTAGTACGGGTTTGTGCCCGCAGCGTGGTCCGTGACGTCCACGACCCTGGTGATCTCGGGGACCGACTCACGGATAGCGACCTCAATGCCCTGGCTTAAAGTCACCGCCGCCATCCCGCACCCTGCGCACCCGCCGCTTAGACGCAGGTAGGCGACCTCCTCCTCGACGGCGACGAGGTCAGCCCTGCCGCCGTGCGACGCGATCGAAGGGTTGATCTGCGCCTCTAAGACCTGAATGACCCTCTGCGCCACGTCGCCGCTCAGGTCGGGGGGTGGGCCCGACATCAGCGGGCTGCGGGGAGCCGGCGGGGTGTGAGGGTTGCGGATCACCATCCCGCCGGCGAGGAGGTCCCTGTTCATGTCGAGCACGGATCCGGTCATGTCGGGGATGCTCGCCGCCGGTACCACGACCGTCAGCTCGCCCTGGGTGTTGGTCCAGTCGTCTGACGCAGCGTCGTTGGCGTCCTGGAAGAACATCTCGTAGCTGTACGCGGAACCGTTGACACCGCCTATCTGCACCCACAAGGCGAGACTGTCAGCGCCTGGTTCGTCGGCTCGAAGCTGAAGCACCTTCTTTAGGGCAGAGTTCGTCAAGGTGAGAACCGGCTCGGCTTCGGCCCCAGACGGTCCGTCGAGGCCTTCCGGGTTGCTCTGTGCTGGGTTGTCGTCGGTCATTTCGCGCCCATCTAGTCGTCTCCAGCGGCCATCCTATGCACATGAGCCGCGTTCTGCTGCTGTTGCCGACTTCGACCTATCGCGCCGCGGACTTCATGGCCGCCGCCAGAAGCCTCGACGTGGAGGTGGTTGTCGGCTCAGAATATCCCCAGGCCATGGCGTCTTCGATGGGTGACCGGGCTGTTGTCGTCCCTATGAACGACGTCCAGGCGGCCGTGGACGCCATCGCCGCCCTGCACGACCGCGTCCCGCTCGACGCGGTGCTGTCGGTAGACGACGGCGGGGCATTGGTTGCCGCCTCCGCTTCCGCGCGGCTCGGCAAGCGGCACAATCCCCCCGAAGCGGTGCGCGCCACGCGCGACAAGGCGCAGATGCGGGCCCGTCTCGCCGCGGCGTCGATCCCCCAGCCGCATTACCGCATAATTGCTGCCGGCTCCGACGCTGCCTCTGGCACCGACGTGGCTGGTGAGGTCGGATACCCGTGTGTCATCAAGCCGGTATCGCGCTCTGCCAGCCAGGGGGTGATCAGAGCCGACAACTCCGCCGAAGCGCGCGTGGCGATCGAGCGGGTTCGTTCGCTGGTAGGCCAGGAAGAACAGCTGCTAGCAGAGAGCTACATCCCCGGAGAGGAGGTCGCTCTCGAAGGCCTCCTGGACGCAGGCAGGCTTGAAGTACTGGCCATCTTCGACAAGCCTGACCCGCTCGTCGGCCCATTCTTCGAGGAGACCATCTATGTGACCCCGTCGTCGCATCCCGAGCCAACCCAACAGGCGCTGGCCGGTCTCGTAGCCGATGCCGCCCTAGCGATAGGCCTCGTTGATGGACCGGTGCACGCCGAGGTGCGCATAGGCGAGGGTAACGAAATGTGGGTCCTCGAAGTGGCTGCACGGTCGATCGGAGGGCTGTGTTCGCGAGCTCTGCGCTTCGGTGCGGGGATAAGCCTCGAGGAGTTGATCCTCCGTCACGCGGTGGGGCTCGGCACCAGCGACCTGCGCCGGGAGAGCCAGGCGTCTGGCGTCATGATGCTACCGATCGGCCAGAAAGGAACCTTGCGGGCGGTGCACGGTCTCGGCCGAGCGCGCTCCGTTCGCGGTGTGACGGGAGCCGAGATAACGATTCCCGTAGGCAGACCGGTAGACCCGCTTCCCGAAGGCGACCGGTACCTAGGGTTCGTTTTCGCAAGAGGCGAGAATCCGGTCGAGGTGACCGAGACGTTACGACATGCGCAGTCCTTGATCGAGGTGGAGATCCAAACCGGCGCGTGAGCATCCCGTCAGCGACATCTACCGGCGTCGCAACGGAGCAGGTACGCTCCCGCAGCGAGCCCGGTACACTCCCGGGGTGAGAGTCCTACTGGTTTCAACCTACGAGCTGGGCCATCAGCCGCTCTCCTTGGCGACTGCCGCCGCCTCGCTGACGCGCGCCGGTCACGAGGTCCGCTGCAGCGACGTGGCGGTCGAAGCGTTGGACGTGCGTGACGTGGACTGGGCGCAAAAGGTCGCGCTGTCAGTGCCTATGCACACCGCGATGAGGTTGGCGCGTGAACTAGCGGGGGCGATCCGCCAGCGAAGGCCGGGGATACCGCTGTGCTTCTTTGGTCTTTACGCTGGCACGGCGAAAGACCTCGTCGGGGACTGCTCCTCCGACGCTGTTATAGCCGGCGAATACGAGCCGGGCCTGACGTCGTGGGCTGGCGGCGGCGACCCAGGCCCGCAGGTAGCCCTCCGGCGTACGGACAGCGTCCTGGCGCTTCGGGGTAGCCTTCCGCCCCTCGAATCCTACGCGCGGTTCGTGGTCGGTGGCGCGGAGAAACTGGTCGGGTCTGTCGCCGCCAGCCGGGGTTGCTCACATCGGTGCCGGCATTGTCCCGTCCCTGTCGTCTACGACGGCCGGGTCCGACCCGTCGCCGCCGAAGTCGTGCTCGAAGATATCGACAACCTTGTTACTGCAGGAGCGAGTCACGTCAGCTTCGCCGATCCCGACTTCTTGAACATGCCCGGCCACGCTCGCCGTGTCGTAGCTGCTTTCCACGAGCGTCATCCGCAAGTCAGTTTCGATGTCACTATAAAAGTCGAGCATCTTCTCAGGTATCGTTCCTTGCTTCCAGAACTGGGCGAGGCTGGCTGCTCTTTCGTCGTGTCGGCGTTCGAGTCGACTAGCGACAGAATTCTTCGGATTCTCGACAAGGGCCACACGGCGAGTGATGCGTCCCGAGCCGTTTCGGTTCTGCGGGAATGCGGGATCGAAGTCAGGCCGTCGTGGATGCCGTTTACTCCATGGACGACACTCTCTGACTTGGTGGACCTGTTCGACTTCGTCGTAGCCCACGACCTGGTAGCCAACGTAGACGCCGTCCAGTACACGATCAGATTGCTGTTGCCAGAGGGTTCCCTTCTTGTCGACACGGCGGAGATGGCCCCGTACCTGCGTGGATACGACCAGGCGCTGCTCGGATGGACATGGAGCCATCCCAACCCCAAAGTCGAGGAAGTTCACCAGCTGATAGCAGACCAAGTCGAAGCTTCCCTCGGCGAGCCTGCAGAGGACACGTTCGACCGGATCTACTCGATCGTCCGGGCAGCTCACGGTTCTGGCGGTCAGCGTCCACAGCCCGGTTCTGTCTCGCAAGGACCTGCCGGAGAACGCCCTCGTCTCAGTGAGACTTGGTTCTGCTGCAGCGAACCTACGCAGTCCCAGCTAGCAGCGGTTGGCACCGGTTGTGGCGACTTGCGCAGGTTGGATTCGACAGCTGCGCCTTCCCGGTCAGCTCTTCACGCGGCCGCCAACTCCACCGATCGGCTGATCTGAGACACCCAGGCAAGTGCCTCCCCGTAGGCGGCTCCTGCGCTGAGAGGGTCGATGCCACAGCTTAGTTCTGGCAGCGAGTACGCGCACTCCCATGCGCAGACGTCTGTCAGGATCCTCCCCAGGTCGCCGGAGCCCGCCAGGACAGCCTGTGCTATGGCGTCTGCGACGCTCATCTTAGCGACCAACTGTCCGAGCGGTGTGCCGACGATCAGCGCAATCCCGGAGATCAGCCCCGCCGTGAAGGCTTCATCGGCGATCCCGGGATTTGTTGCCGTGGCGAACAGCTCACATGTGCGAGCCCTGGCGAGAGCTATCGTCACTTGCTCGCTTTTGTGCGGGGACATGTCGGTGAGAACCATGAACGTCAGCCACGAGTAGAGCCTCTGTCTTCCCAGCAGGACGACTGCTTCTTCGATCGACCGGACCGGCCGGCGAAGACCTCCGGCGGCTCCCAGGCTCGAAACGTGCAACGCCCGGTACGCGAGGGACAGGTCGGAGGACAGGATTCGAGAGAGCTCCTTGGGGCCGGTTTCAGGGTCCCTGAGACGGCCTATCAGCTGAAGGCAGGCCGCACGACTCGGAGACAACGCCTCCGTCGCCTTCCCGGACGGCCTGGACAGGACGTGGCCCTGGAAGACGCTGGCACCTGCGCGCGACCACTCGATAACGTCGGGGACCGAGTCCACCCCTGTGACGACCGCGACCCGGCGGTGATCAGCCAGCAAGTCCAAGCAGCCGGAGAGATTGCTCGAGGCTACGTCTGGGTCCACGAGGATAAAGGCTGCGTGTTCGCGTATGTGGTCGAACTCATGCGACGCTGCACGCACTGCGATGGTATGACCGCTGTCGACCAGTCTGCGGGCCCAGTCCGAGCAATTGTTGGGGCACAAAGCTGGTAGCTGGGATGGGTTGTCTGTTTCGGACAGCTTCAAGACGCAGCTCTTCGCCGTGGCGGGCAGTTGGTCACGCTCGTCTCCCTTTCCAGGGAACGCATTGAGCCACGCTTTCTTGGAGCCGGCCAGGTCTGCTAGCAGTTGAGCGTCAGCATTCGACGCGTCCAAGTGTGACCTCAACAGTCCGTCAAGAGAGCTGCCCGACGTGCCGAGCCGGGATGGCGGGTCGGAGCCGGGGACCCAGGCGCTGAAGAAGTTGTACCCAAGAACTTGCATGCGCCGGTCGAAGATCGGAGCGCGGCCGAGTAGGACCGGAGTTGCTGAAGCCGGACCGGCCGTTACCGTTCCCGAGGTGCCCATCATGCAAACTCGAGGAGAGGCATCAAGTAACTGTCGGGACGGCTGGGGCACGTCTTGAGTTCCAGACCCCAAAGACGTTGCGCTTCAACGTCGTCTGGCGACCCATCGGGGAAAACTCTGCTTTCATATCTAAAGTCGCAGCTGCGAACTGTCAACGAAGTGCCCTTGCGCTGAAAGGAAGGAGGGTCGCGGTGCCCCGCTTGCGTCAAGTCCCCCGATCCGAGGTGAAAGACGATGTCGTCCGTGCAGCTTACGATCGACTTTTCGGTCCGGAGAGGGACCCGGTGTCGAACCCCGGCACTGCGACGGGGACACCGGGGAACTGGTGGAGCGTCTTCGCTCTGTCCCCGCAGGTGTTCCGTCACGCTGTCGCAGGCTTCAGCTTGTACCAGAAGTCCGCTGACAGGCTTCCTGCACAGCTGCGGGAGCTAGCTCAGACCAGAGCCGGCTTCGTAGTGGGAAGCCAGTTCGTCTATTCACAGCACTGCAAATCGTGCAGGGCGGTCGGTGTTGCAGAGGACAAGATCGAGGCCATCCCGTACTGGACCGTCTCGACGGTGTTCAACGACCTGGAGCGGGCGGTCCTCTCCTACGCCGACGCCTTGGCAGGCGGTCACGGACGTGTCGACGACGGGGTCTTCGCGCTGCTCCAAGAGCACCTCGACGACGAGCAGATCCTCGACCTGACCTACATCACAGCTATGTACGCCATGCACGCCGTGATTTCGAGGGCTCTTCGACTCGAGTACGACGAAGTGGACGAGCGTATAAAGGAGATAGCGGCCCCCGGCGGAGCCGAAGGTCGCGACGTCGGAGCCGATATAAGCGGCGGCGCCTGACGGGACCTGACGAGAGTGGACCGGGCGGACGAGGATCGCATCTGCGAGGATTACCAGCATGACAGACGACCTGCTCCTCGTGGAGTCCCGCAACGGCGTTGCGACGGTAACTCTCAACCGCCCGGCGGCGCGCAATGCTCTCAGCCGGCTTCTACTCCGCCGAATCCGAGAAGCTTTTGTCCAGCTCGGAACTGACGACAGTGTCGGTGCGGTAATCCTCACTGGTTCGGACCCTGCCTTCTGCGCGGGTCTCGACCTCAAGGAGCTAAGCGCCTCGTCGGAGCTGTTGGACGGAGTGGAGGAACGAGAAGCCCATGGCGGGCAGACCTCCAGGGGCGAAAGCGAAAGCCCCCGTCAGGCGCCGTCGAGTAGTTCGCCGTGGGAGCCGCTTGGAAAGCCGCTCATAGGGGCCGTCAACGGCGCAGCGATCACCGGCGGCTTGGAACTGGCTCTCAACTGCGACTTCCTCATCGCGTCCGAGCGGGCCGTGTTCGCCGATACCCACGCGCGGGTGGGGATCATGCCGGGCTGGGGACTCTCAGTGCTCCTCCCCGAGCGCGTCGGTTTCGCGATGGCCCGCCGGATGAGCTTCACCGGCGACTTCGTCGACGCACGGCGCGCACTGGAGTGCGGGCTCGTCACAGAGGTCGTAGCACACGACCAGCTGCTCGACCGCGCCCAGGCTCTCGCTGCGACCATCGCTGCGAATCATCGCCCGGCCGTACTGAATCTACACGGCTCGTACCGCCGGATAGAGGCGGAGATCTACGGCCCAGCCTTGAACATCGAAGCTGACGTCTCGCGTCAGTGGCGTCAGGCCGGCGGGGCCGACGAGATAGCTAACCGAGTCCCCGGAGTCATCGCCAGGGGGCGAACCCAAGCCGTCGAAGCTCGCAGCTAGCCCAGGTAGGCGGATTCCTGAAACCTAAATGCGCTGCTGGTAAGGCTATTCTCAGATTCTCGGGCGATAATGGAGGGCTATGCAGATCACCTCGTCTCCCGGGTTGACCCACGAACGCCCCAGCCGCTTGGAGTTCATAGCAGGCGGACTGTTGGCGGCGACAGTCGTCCTGCATGTCGTGGCCATGTTCCCGACGTACTTCACGTCTCAGGGATCTCTGGCCAGCCAGACTGACCAAGCGGCGCTCTACGCTGTCCTGGCAGCGTCGTGGGCTCTCGCTCTGGCGATCGGCGCCAGCGGTCCGGACCGGACCAAGGGTGCTGCAGCTCTCGCCGTGGGTATCGCAGCTACGGAGTTCGGGTTTCGGCTGTCGGACGTGGGCGACGCCGTGAAGTACGGGACCCAGACGGCGGGTGCCGGATTGTGGTTGATGGCGGCGGCCTGGGCGGTGGGGCTCCTCGCCGCAGGGGTATCGGTGTCAGCGGTCCTTCAGCGCCACCGTCCGGCGCACAGCGACGTTGCCGTCGAGCCTACCTCCGGCCAGTACGACTCTGTCTCGGGCCAGTACGACTCTGTCTCGGGCCAGTACGACTCTGCCTCAGGCGAGGACGACGCCGACGCTGTAGGGCTGAGCGATGCCAGCCCGGAGCAGGCTTTAGCAGCACAAGGAGGCTTGCTGGAAGCTGCCGACAACCCGTACTACGACCTGGGCGCAGAACCTGCCGGAGCTGTAGGCGGGTCGGAAGACTCCGGGCTAGCGGCTGCTCTGCCCGCCGGTACGACTGCGGTGCCGGCGGTGGATGCGGCTGTAGAGCCGGTGGCCACAGGGGAAAATCCCAAGGCGAAACGCAGGAAGACCCTGCGCTCGCAGAGCAAGGAGAGTCCTGAGGAGGCTCACGAACGCAACCTGTGGACAATCCTGGTCTTCGTTCTGGCTGCTATCACAGCCGGAGCTTTCCTTCCTGCGTGGGATCGTGGCACCGCTACGAGCTCGATCACGGGTCAGAGCGTCGTGCGTAACCTGGGTAACGCTTTCAGCGGTCCGTGGCAGCAGGTGGTGGGCACGGTTGTCGTCGCCGCCGCTTTGCTGATCGTCCCGGTCGTGGCGGTGCGGCTCCGCAACAAAGGCGTCGGCGCCGCGCTGGCCGCTGGGGCAGTCCTCGTCCTTGGCACACAGCTCGTCGCCGCAGTCGTGCAGGTAAACCTTCCGGTTCCTCCCGCCGACTTCGGTCTCAGCCAGGCTCAGGCATCGCAACTGGGTTTGGTGCTCAGCGTCAAGCTCACAGGATGGTTCGTGGTAGACGCCATAGCGTCCTACCTGCTCTTCGCTGCGGTCATCGTACGGGCCACGCTGCGTGACGTCCCCCAAGGGGCCCGGTCTAACCGCGCTAGCCTCGGTCAGGCCCCTTGGTCCCCTGACACACCTGCGGCGAACCCGTGGGGTCACACCCCGCCGCCCAGCCCTTGGGGTCAACACTGACCGTGCGATACGTTCGCAGGCGGACCGACACCGGAAGAGCCGGCCTTGAGTGACGACATAGTCCCGTTTTCCATTCACGTCGACCCCGCCGACATCGACGACCTGAGACGACGCTTGGAGCGGGCCCGGTGGCCGGAGCCGTCCACGGTCCCCGACTGGACTCAAGGCGTGCCGTTGGCGTACCTGCGAGACCTCTGCGCCTACTGGGCGACCGGCTACGACTGGCGTGCACGTGAGGCTCGGCTCAACTCCCTCCCCCAGTACAAGACGATCATCGACGGCCTGGGAGTTCACTTCGTCCACGTCAGATCTCCCCACCCGTCAGCGTTAGCGCTAATAGTCACCCACGGATGGCCGGGGTCGTTCGCCGAGTTCCTCGACGTAGCCGGCCCCTTGACCGATCCGACGTCTTACGGGGGCTCAGAGTCCGACGCCTTCCACCTCGTGGTCCCTTCGCTGCCAGGGTACGGCTTCTCGGACAAGCCGGCTACGACCGGGTGGGGCGTGGAGCGCACCGCCAGGGCATGGGCGTCGCTGATGTCGAGGCTCGGGTATGACCGCTACGGGGCCCAGGGAGGGGACTGGGGCGCGATGGTCACGACGAGCCTCGCCCAGCAGGACCCGGGGCATGTCGCGGGTATCCACTTGAACATGGTCCTGGGCTTTCCGGGTCCCGACGGCGGCGAGATGACCGAAACGGAAAAGGCGGCGATCGCCGCTCTTGAGCACTACCAGCGCTACGACTCCGGTTACTCGAAGCAGCAGTCGACCAGACCTCAGACCGTCGGCTACGCGCTCGTGGACTCCCCTATAGGCCAGTGCGCCTGGATACTGGAAAAGTTCTGGTCTTGGACCGACACCGGAGGCGACCCGGTCGGAGTTCTCGGCGCCGACCGGGTCCTCGACGACGTCATGCTGTACTGGCTGCCCGCCACGGCGGCGTCCTCGGCGAGGATGTACTGGGAGTCTTTCCACAGTCCGCCGCTCGGCCCTGTCAGCGTGCCGATGGGAGCGTCGGTGTTTCCGAAGGAGATCTTCCGGGCTTCGCGTCGCTGGGCCAGCCGCCAGTACAGCGACATCCGCTACTGGGGAGAGCCCGCGGTAGGCGGCCACTTTGCGGCGCTCGAGCAGCCGGGGATCTTCGTGGATGAAGTAAGGAACTTCTTCAGGGCCGTCCGCTGAGATAGAACGATCCGCTGGGGCCGACCTTCACGTCGGGGCGGGATAAGACGTCGGGTTGGGACAAGACGTCGGCCCGGGACCTGTGGTCCCGGGCCGAAAACATCTCAGGTTGCCAGCCGGCCTAAGAGCCCGGCTGGATCGTTGCTTAGGCGGTTGCGGGGGAGGAGATGCCCAGCTTGGCCATCTCAGCCGCGACCATCGCCTCGTGGGCTTCCTCGTCCTCACGTGCCTTCTTGGGCGACCAACGTCCCTTCATCAGCGGGACGGTACCTAGGAATACGATGATCGCTCCGAAGCACACCCAGTACCAGTTCTTCCACTGGCCGGGCTCCTGCTTACCCGCAGCCACGACCGCAGCGGCGTGCGCTTCGAGGTAGGCGACGTCCGCCTTCGGGGCCTTCGCTGCTGCAAGGAGGTCCTTGATGTAGTTGGGCCCGAGGATCGCGTGAGCCTGAGCGAGTGCCGCTGCGTTCGTCGGGTCCTTCTGAAGGGTAGCCAGGGTGGACGCCGGGACGGTGAACGCCGGATACTGGGCGACGATCGCCTGAACCCCGCCTCCGTAGTCGACGAGGGGTGTCACCGAGCTAAGGAACGACGGGAGGATCATGAAGAGCGCGAACACCACGACTCGAAGGATCCAACCCCAGATCGCAAGGCCGGTCGCCGTCAGCGCCGGGTTGTGGGCCTCGACGGTCTCGGTGAAGCTCGCCATCCAAGGCACGTAAGCGATGCCGAGGGTGAAGGACAAGATGGCGACTATGACCGCGAGCGTGTAGTAGCTGGGATGGTGGCCGATCTGTTCCAACCAGACGACCGTCATGATCGCTGCTGCAATACCGCCGACAATCATGAACGGCTTACGTACCCGGAAGCGGTCTGATAGGAATCCGAAGAGGATCACAGCGATACAGTTGAAACCCCAGTTCCAGTTGCCTAGACCGTTGCCGTCCTTGGTCGAGAACCCGTAGACGGTGACGAAGAAGATAAGGCCGAAACCGACTGCGGTGTAGTAGACGAACAGGAACACCGAGATGCCGAACGCTGACGCGATCACGTCAAGCTTTAGAAGCTGGCCCCAGGGATTCTTGAGAGACTCCTCGACGTCGATGCCCTTGGCCTTCGCTTCGATTAAGACCCGGTCTTGCATGGAGACCATGAGCTGGTCCCTAAGCCTCGGTGAGAGCTCGCGCATCCCGAGCACTGCGATCACGGCGACTATCAGGCCAGCGACTCCGCAGATGTGGTACTCGTGGGTCCAAAAGCTGTTGGAGACTGTCGCAGGGATCGTGTTGGACGCCACAACAGCAACGATCAAGCTTCCAACGACCGGCCCTGTGGTCCAGAAACCCATCGCAGTACCCCGACCGACCTGGGGGGAAAAGTCCCGGATCAGCGCCGGCGTAGCGACAAGGCAGATGCCTTCGATCACACCGACCAGCCAGCCTTCGATAGTGAAAGCCCACTTGTTGGTAGCCGCCGGGATGATGAACGTGACGAAGATCCCTGTGAGGACTAGACCACCAGCGACGATGTTGGTCCGGCCGATCCGGTCAGTTAGACCAGCGAACAGAGACCCGAAAGCACCGATCAGGTTCGAGAAGGCGACGGTGTACACGTAGAACGTGAAGCTCATGTGGAGCTTCGGCAGGAACAGCGTCGAAACTGATCCTCCCACGTACAACTCGTAGTAGAGCATGATCGTCGCTAGGACGGTCAGCGCTAGGTAGAAGATTCGCGGCCCGTTATCCGGGTACGAGTCGAGCTTACGGTCCCACAGGAAAGAAATTCCTTTCGATCCTGTGGTCCTGCCCGCAGCAGCTACGGTCATTTAATCGAACCCCCGATTTCGTGTTGGTTTCTGGGTTCACCGGTCGGTTCTCCGGTGACTGCTGTCACAGTAACCAATGGGTAACACAATGACAACTATCTTTCTCGGACTTTCTTGGCGCTAGTCCGCGGGCGCACCGGTCGGCTGGCTTCGTTCAGACCCACGAGCCCCTGGCGAGCAGCACTTCCTTGAGCGTCGACGGTCGGTCGGTCATGATCCCGTCCACCCCGAGGTCTAGAAGCCGTCTCATCTCGTCGGCTTCGTCGACGGTCCAGACGTGAACAGCGACACCGAGTCTGTGGGCAGCAGCGATGAACCTGGTGTCAACCAGGGGTATCCGCCCCTGCCTGACGGGTACCTGCGCCGCTCCGAAGCGCCCGAGGTAGGATCCAGCCCTGCGTTCAGCTCGCAGCCCGGCCCGCGTTGGCAATACGCTGGCAAGCCGCAAGGCCCCCGTAGCAGGCGGACCCATGCTGGTGCACAGTCGCGGTCCGAGAGCGCGGCGGATGCGAGCGGTGCGCCGCTGGTCGAAGGAAGTGATGCACACACGCTCGACGGCGCCGCTTCGGTGGATGGTCTCGATCAGAGGACCGACGACGCTGTCGTGCTTGGCGTCGATGTTCCACCTCAACTCGGGCCACGCGGCGAGAACGTCGTCGAGGCGGGGAAGCGGATCGTCGCTTCCCGACGGGCGCATAGCAGCCAGCGCCGACCAGCGCGTCTCGCGGATCATGTCGGGGCGGCCCATCGACCGCGCCAGGTCAGGGTCGTGAGCGGTCACGACGATACCGTCGAGGGTCGCGTGAACGTCGGTCTCGATGTACTGGTAGCCGAGGCTGACCGAACGGCGGAAAGCCTTCCAGGTGTTCTCGGGAGCTTCGAGCGCTCCGCCCCGATGGGCGAAAGCGATCGGTCCGGACTGGTCCAAGAAGGCGTATCGCGCTCGGTTCACGCTGTAACGCTACCCCTGCCGGCCCCCTACACAGCAGGCAGGCCGTCAGACGACCCGGATCGGGCGGCGGGTTCACAGTTGGCTCGCGTGGTTCGCCGCGACGGGGGTAGCCTCTCGCTGCGATGGCATCCGAGTGGCCCCGTCCGATCCCGACCATAGGAGACCGAAGCAGCGCGGAGGACCGCTCGTCTGATCCGCGTGGTTGGGCTTTCACGGACCGGGAGCGAGTCGCGCTTTCCGGGGTGATAGCAGCGAGGCGGGATATCCGGCGCTTCCGGCCCGACCGCGTTCCAGAAGCGCTGCTGCTGGAGCTGATCCACTCAGCGCACCAAGCGCCGTCGGTAGGGCATTCCCAACCGTGGCGTTACGTAATCGTGAGAGACCCGTTCACTCGTGTGAGAGCGGCGGCACTGGCCGATTCGGCGAGGATCGCCCAGGCTGCAGCCCTGGACCCCGACTCTCGGCGTCACCTTCTCGACTTGGACTTGGAAGGTATACGCGAGGCTCCCGTCGGGTTGGTGGTCTGCTGCGACAGGCGGGTGCCAGCGGCGGGAGTGCTCGGACGAGCCACGTTCGCCGACGCTGACATGTGGTCCTGCGCGGCTTCGATACAGAACCTGTGGCTGACAGCGAGAGCTCACGGGCTCGGTGTGGGCTGGGTCACCCTCTTCGAGCCTCGGGATTTGCTCCAACTGGTCAACGCGCCGGCCGGGGTGGAGACCCTCGGGTGGCTGTGTGTGGGGTGGCCCGACGAGCGGCCGCCCGAGCCGGGTCTCGAAAGGAGGGGCTGGTCCAAGCGGCAGCCTCTCGGGGAGGTTCTTCTCGACGAGCGTTGGCCCGATCCCGGTAGCGAGACGGCACCTCCAGACGCGCCCCGTTCGCGGCTTGCGTCGACGGGCCCTGGCGTCGTGACATCAGCGGCGTCGATACCCGAACAGCGGGCGGTGGTAGCCGCCCACGACCTTGCCGACGTGGTTCTCAGCCCCCCCGGCTCGCTCGGGCTGCTCGACCGGGCGGTCGACAAAGTGCTGGCGGTCCGCCCGGAAGGTCTCTCGTCGCAGGGGGGCGTGCTGGTCATAGCAGCAGCCGATCACCCCGTAGCCAGGCGGGGAGTCTCGGCTTACCCTCAGTCGGTCACCCGGATCGTCGCTGAGGCGACCGTTGCTGGTGTCTCGCTTGGAGCGGTCGCCGCGGCGAGCAGCGGCCTTGCCACCATCTTTGTCGACGCCGGCATAGACGGCGCAGAGATCGAGGGGCCGGACGTCGAGATCGAGTGGACCGCGTCGGTGTCTAAGACCGTGCTCGGCCCTGTCGCGGCCAGACCCAGCGACCCCAGAGGTGACCTGGTCAGCTCAGACGCGCTGAGCGGCCGCGACGCGCGAGCACTTGTCGATGCCGGCGAGAACCTGGCACGACGCCTGTGCGCAGCGGGCAGCGACCTTATAGCGGTAGGGGAGGTCGGAGTCGCCAACACGACGGTCGCCGCCGCGCTAGCGCTTGCGTTGACCGGCAGACCGCCTGAACAGGTTGTAGGCCTTGGAGCTTCGTCGGATTCGGCGATGATCCAAGCGAAACGTGACGTGGTGGTCAAAGCGGTGGATCGTGTCAGGCGTCGACTTGGCGTGGAGTCCGGCGCCGGCACTGCCATCGCAGGTGAACCTCTTGACCTGCTAGCGGCCCTCGGAGGTGGTGAGGTCGCTTTCCTCGCCGGGGTGGTGCTGGGGGCGGCTAGGGGTCGGGCTGTCGTGGTCCTGGATGGCCTGGCGACTTCGGTTGCGGCCTTGCTGGCGCTTCGGATAGACCCGGCCGTGTCCGCCTACCTCTTGGCTGGTCAGATGAGCAGGGAGAAAGGTCACTCCCTTGTGCTCGAAGCGCTCGGTCTTGAGCCGCTGCTCGACCTGAGGATGCGATGCGGAGAGGGAGTGGGAGCCGCTTTCGCTTGCGCGTTGCTTCGGAGCGCTCTTGACCTTCGTATCTCGTCCGCTCGGACCAGCTGACGACTCTGCCGGCGCGCGGAAGGCCTCAGCCGGGGTCCGACTCATGTCCGGGGTCACGGAGGCCCCTGTAGGCGTCGGTGGCTCTCTGGGCGCCTGTCACGACTTTGTGGATCTCCTCGCAGATAGGCAGTTCCACCCCGTAGCGCGCAGCGAGGTCCAGGGCGAGGCGGGCAGTGTTAACACCTTCGGCGACCATGTGCATCTCCGAGAGGATCTGTTGGAGGTCCAAGCCTCTTCCCAGCTTCTCACCGACCGTCCGGTTACGGCTGAGGGGGCTCATGCAGGTTGCTACGAGGTCTCCCATCCCGGCGAGCCCTGCGAGTGTCTGCGGCTCGGCTCCCATGGCCACCGCGAGCCGGGTGATCTCGGCGAGGCCCCTGGTCATGACAGCTGCTCTGGTGTTGTCACCGACGCCGAGACCTTCGGCTATGCCAGCAGCTATCGCGACCACGTTCTTCAGGGCTCCGCCGACCTCGCAGCCGATCACGTCGTGGTTGCGGTACACGCGAAACAGCCGGTGGCGGAGCACTCCCTGCAAGGCCGACGCTACCCCGGGGTCCTCGGTTGCTAGCACAGCGGCTGCGGCCTTGCCCTGCATAATCTCCCTTGCCAGGTTGGGGCCGCTGAGCGCTGCGGCGGGATGGCCGGGGAGTAGGTCTTCGATCACCTCGGTCATGCGCATGAGGGATCCTGCTTCTACACCTTTTGTGAGACTGACCACGGGGATCCAGGGACGTACCCACTCCAGCGCAGAGCCGAGAACCGAACGAAAGCCTCCGGAAGGATCAGCACATCGGCGGAGCTGACTGCTTTCTCTAGGTGGCTGGTCGCCGTGATACCACGGGGAAGGGATATCCCAGGGAGGTACGTCGAGTTGGTTTGCGAGAGGCGCACTTCGCTGGCTACGACGGGATCTCGAGCCCACAGCGTGGTCGGATGCGACGCGACTGTCAAGCTGGCGACGGTGGTACCCCAGGAACCAGCGCCGAGAACTGTCACATGCACTTGGCCCGCACCTCCCTGCGTCCAACCCGGATTTTAGGCCTGCGTCCAACCCGGATTTTAGGCGCCATGATCCCCGGGAGGCGCTCTGACCTCGAACGTTACTGTGCTCTACGCTTCGCGGCTGTCACAGCCGGAGGCTATCGTAGTCGTGATGGCTGACAGCGAGCGGTTCACCTCCGACGCGATGGAGTACATGGGATCGCTCTACGGGGCCGCGCTCAGGATGACACGGAACCCCTCCGACGCCGAAGACCTGGTCCAAGAGACCTATCTGAAGGCTTTTCGGGCTTACGGCTCCTACCAGGAGGGCACGAACCTGAAGGCCTGGCTTTACCGTATCCTCACCAACACCTTCATCAACTCCTACAGGGCCCGCAAGCGTCGACCCGAGCAGACCGAGCTCGATGAGGGGGAGGACCTCTACCTGTTCCGGCGCCTCGGGGGCCTCGAAGCTGTCGCCGCCGGCCGGAGCGCAGAGGAGGAAGTCCTGGACCACTTCACCGAGTCGGAGGTCAAGGACGCAGTAGAGAACCTACCCGAGCAGTTCCGCTTGGCTGTCCTGCTCGCCGACGTCGAAGGTTTCTCCTACAAGGAGATCGCGGAGATTCTCGACGTGCCGATCGGCACCGTGATGAGCCGGCTGCACCGGGGAAGAAAAGCCTTGGAGAAGACGTTGCATGACTTTGGAGTCGCTCGGGGACTGGTAAAAGTCCCCGAGACACCGGCCAAGCTTTGAAAGCTAGGCCTTAGATTCATTTCCACCAACCCGCCGAGGCAGTCAGGTACCGACTATGGACCATGGAGAGACCAACTTCAACGTGGAGGATCTTTACGCACCCGTCGACTGCCAAGATGCCCTCCACCGCCTCTACCACTACCTCGACGGGGAGCTGACACAGGACCGGCGGTCGGCGATCACAAAGCACCTCTCCGACTGCAGCCCGTGCCTCGCAGCGTTCGACTTCGAGGCTGAGCTCAAGTCCCTCGTTGCTCGCTCGTGTCAGGAGAGAGCCCCGAGCGAGCTGAAAGACAAGATAGCTTCGGCTCTGAAAGAGGCATCCAAATCTTCCCCCGGGACCGTATAGAAGACGATATTTACGGACGTGGAAAAGGCCCAGAGCGCCGGAGGTGAGGAGGAACAATGAGCGAACGTTCTCTGAGCGGGCACAGCTTGAGCGGAAGCGAAAGGCCATCGCGAGCTTTCGCGAAGGACCGGATGTGCAGAGAGCCGGGGTGCAATACCGTGCTTTCGATCTACAACAGCGGAAAGTTCTGTCACCGCCACGAGCCTATGGTAGTGCCGAGAACCAGGGGCCGGAAGATAGCCTGACCGGCTTTCCGCCGAACCGGCGCCGGCAGGACAGCCACGCCAGCTTGGTAGGCAACCTCTTTGACGGGGCCACTTGCAGCCCGAGGAAGGTACGATGCGGCATGGCTAGGAGCCCTGAGTGCCGGAGCTAATCGGGTGGGACACGGCGAGAAGCGTCGGCAAGAGGATCGCACAGCGTCAGGCACATTTGTCTGACTACGAGCAGCGAAGCCTCGAAACGGACTTCGAGGAGATGACGACGCAAGCGGAAAGCCTCGTCGAAGCCGAGACCGGTTTGGTGTCCCTTGCAGGTCCGGCCCGTGCGAGGGTAACGGACCGTTCGGAGTGGATCGACGTGAACGTGGCATCGTTCAGGCGGCTGCTCAGACCTCTCTCGTCTAAATTAGAGTCCCGGCTAAGTTCCAACCCGAGGTGGTCCCTTCGTTCGGCTGGGGTTACCCGGCACGCGTCGGGTGTCGAACTCGGCTTAGTCCTCGGGTGGATGTCGGGTCGTGTCCTTGGCCAATACGACCAGCTGCTGATAGAAGATGAAGACCCAGAAGAGCAGGACATCGTCTACTACGTGGGCTCTAACGTCGTCGCAGTCGAGCGCAAGTACGGGTTTGCCCCTTCGGAGTTCCGGTTGTGGCTCGCGCTGCACGAAGTGACCCACCGGGCGCAGTTCATGGGCGTCCCGTGGCTGCGCGAACATTTCCTCGCGATGGTGGACAAGACCCTCGACGGAATCGACGTGGACCCCCGGGCACTTGTGGACGCTCTCCAACGCGCTGTTAGCGCCGCCCGCTCCGGGAACAACCCTCTAGAGGAAGGTGGCCTCGTAACCCTTTTCGCCACGCCGGAGCAGCACGAAGCTATCCGGTCGGTGGGGGCTCTCATGAGCCTCCTTGAAGGTCACGGCGACGTGACGATGAACAGGGCGGCAGCCGGGCTGATACCCAGCGCCGGTGTGTTCGCCGAGACGTTGCACGCCCGCCGTCAGCAGCGGGGTCCCGCGAGAATGTTCTCGATGCTTATAGGTATGGAAGCCAAAATGCGCCAGTACAAGCAGGGGGAGGACTTCATCGGGGCGGTAGAGGAGCGGGGAGGTCCGAGCCTGCTAGCGAAGGTGTGGGAGGGACCCGAGTGGCTGCCCGACTGGGAGGAGATCCGCAACCCGAACCTGTGGATCACGCGGGTCGACGCGGCGAAGGGCGAGGCGAAGGCGCTTTGAGCGCACCGGGCGGGGATGCTCTCGCAGGAGAGCTCCTCACCAGGTGCAGATTCCCTGCGACTTCTAAAGGCCCGGTCGCACTGGCAGTGTCCGGAGGTCCCGACTCGACCGCTCTCATGATCCTGGCGCGAAGCTTCGGGTTGGAGGGTGTGGTCGTCCATGTCGACCACGGACTCCGCGACGGTTCGGAGAGGGAAGCGGGAGTGGTCGCAAAGTCCGCTCAGGCTTTGGGCTTCGCGTTCGAGTCGCGAAGAGTTGAGGTCCTTGACGGTCCTGATCTCGAAGCCCGAGCGCGCAGAGCGCGCTACGAGGCTCTTCCGCCGACGGTCCTGACCGGTCACACGATGGACGATCAAGCCGAAACGGTACTCCTCAACGTTCTGCGCGGATCCGCCACCGACGGTCTGCGAGGGATGCGCTACGAACTGGCGAGAGCGACAGGGGGGCGGGTGATAAGGCCGCTTTTGGGGCTGCGCAGGAGCGAAACCGAGCTGCTGTGCCAGCTTTGGGGTCTCGAGGTGGTAACGGACCCGTCGAACCGGGATCCGAGGTTCCGTCGCAACCGCGTCCGCTACGAGGGTCTGCCGCTGCTTTCGGACATCGCCGGCCGGGACGTCGTGCCGGTACTAGCCCGCCAGGCAGAGATCATCGACTCCGAGGTCGAGCTTCTCGACGCTTGGGCGGAGAGACTTGACGCCGCCTCTGTAAGCGACCTCCTAGGCGCTCCGCTCCCCGTGGCGCGTCGTGCCATGCGACTGTGGTTGCGTCGCGCCCCCCGCGGCGGGCAGGATCAGGGGGAACAGCATCCGCCGAGCTCGGCCGAACTTGAAAGAGTGATGGAAGTGGTTTGTGGTAGGCGGAGGGCTTGTCAGATAACGGGAGGGCTGAGCGTCAGGCGGCGCCAGGGGCGACTCTTCTTGAGCGGCCCTGGCGAAGTGGGGGCTGGGGGAGTCGGTGCAGGAGCGTCGGGCTCCGCCTGCCCGGAACTTTCGAGTCAAAGACTCGAGAGCAGGGAGGAGTCTTGAGCGACCCCGCCGGCAGGGAGCACGGGGACCTCGGGCCTCTCTACAACCGCCAGCGCGACCCTTGCCTGGGGCGTGTCGTGGCGACGGCTGACGATCTCGCGCGCCGGGTTGCGGAGCTCGGTGCCGAGATAACCAGGGACTACACTGGGCGTGTCCCTCTCTTGGTCGGTGTCCTCAAAGGCGCGTGTTTTTTCCTGGCAGATCTCGCCCGAGCGATCGAACTGCCGGTCGAGATCGACTTTATGGCCGTCTCGTCCTACGGGAACTCGACGCAGACGAGCGGGGTCGTGCGTATCGTCAAGGACCTCGACGCAGACCTGAACGGCAGGCACGTTCTGATCGTGGAGGACATCGTGGACTCCGGGCTCACCCTGTCCTACCTGAGACGCAACCTCGCGGCTCGGCATCCCGCAAGCCTCGAAGTAGTCGCGCTTTTCGTCAAGAGGGGCCTGCAGTCCGTGGACTTGGAACTTGCCTACCAAGGTTTCGAGATCCCACCTGACTTCGTCGTCGGATACGGGCTCGACGTGTCGGAGCGCTATCGCAACCTGCCCTATCTTGCTGCTTATGTCGAACGCTGAATCCCTACCCGGCGCGCCGGGCGGCGTCGACCTGGCTCGCATCGAAGCTGCCGTCCGGGAGATCCTCGAGGCTATAGGCGAGGATCCTTCGAGGGACGGTCTCGTCGGGACACCCGGACGGGTCGCCAGGATGTACGCAGAAGTGTTCTCTGGTCTGAGTCAGGACCCTGGGGAGCATCTTGAGGTGGTCTTCGACCTAGGCCACGACGAGATGGTGATGGTAAGAGACATCCCGATCTTCAGTATGTGCGAGCATCACCTGATCCCATGGTTCGGTCGCGCCCACGTGGCTTACATCCCCAACGAGGACGGGCGAATCACCGGACTGTCCAAACTCGCCCGTCTCGTGGACGGGTTCAGCCGCAGACCTCAGGTGCAGGAGCGTCTCACAGCTCAAGTCGCCGACCGGTTGGAATCGGCTTTAAGCCCTCGCGGGGTTCTGGTGGTAGTGGAAGCCGAGCACCTCTGCATGTCAATGCGAGGTGTCCGCAAGCCGGGGGCTACCACGGTCACCTCGGCGGTGAGAGGTCTGATGCGCGACAGCGTGGCCGCTCGAAGCGAGGCGATGGGCTTTTTGCGAAGTGTGCGCTGAACGCCTCCGCCGGCGCTCAGCGTCGAAGCGGCCGGCCGGCTGGGGCTGAGCGCCCGGTATTCTTGCGGAGTGGCCAAGGTGATGGGTGTCTTGAACGTAACACCTGACTCCTTCTCCGACGGCGGGCTGTGGCTTGACCCTGCTGCTGCTGTGCGCCACGGCCGTCAGATGATCGCCGAAGGCGCCGACGTCGTCGACGTGGGCGGCGAATCGACCCGGCCTGGAGCCCGGCCGGTCGAGCTAGCGGAGGAGATGCGCCGGGTCTTGCCGGTGGTGGAGGCATTGTCAAGCGAAGTGACGGTGTCCATCGACACCCGCAAGGAGCAAGTGGCGCGCGCGGCCGTCGCCGCTGGAGCGCGCATTGTCAACGACGTTTCCGCCTCCCTCTGGCAAGTCGCCGCCGACAACGGCTGCGGGTGGGTAGCGATGCACATGCCCGCCGACCCTACGGTGATGGCGTCGCGAGCCACCTACGACGACCTTCTCGCAGAGGTCACTTCCTACTTGGACGAGCGCGCAGAGGCAGCCCGGCGCTCTGGAGTCGGGGAGATCTGGATCGACCCTGGGATCGGTTTCGCCAAGACCGCCGCGCACAACTTTTCGCTGCTCCGGCACCTCGACCGGATCGTCGCCACCGGATGGCCAGTACTGGTCGGCACGAGCCGGAAGTCGTTCCTTGCGGGACCGTCACGGTCGCCAGCGCAAAGAGACGGAGAAGTCCCCCCAGCGGACCGCCTGGAAGCGACGGTGGCTACCTCCACCTGGGCGATCCTGAAAGGAGCGGCCATGGTGCGGGTTCACGATGTCGCCCCCACGGTGATGGCGGCGAGCTTGGCTGGTTCGCGAAGTTGAGCAAGAGCAAATGGGCGGCGGGTATACCGCCCAGGTACTTCTCGTGGGTGATAAAAGGCAAGCTCGCAGTGAGCGAGCGCCCTGGGGGGTACGCCAGGAACCACCGAAAGGTGCGCCGCCAAGAGGAGATCCTCTGGCTTAGAGGAGCGGAGTTCTCCCGGATAGTGTCGCTCCTGCCCTCACCTCACAATCTGCACGCATACGACGAGTTGGGCATGATATGGACACACTTGCCGATGCCGGCGCGTGGTGAAGTGGCGCCGGTCGTGGCTGAGCTGTACCCGCTCCTCAAAGCCTGGCTCGACGCAGGCGAGAGGGTGCTGTTGCACCAAGACGAACTCGACGACCGCCTTATCGGTCTCGTAGCCGGATACCTGAGATGGTCCGGGATACTCCCCAGCGGGCCGGGTGCGATCACCGTCGTCGAGCGTATCGTCGGGCGTCAGATGGGTCCTCCGGGGCGTGAGTTGGTCGCTCTCACCCCGCGGATCCCTGGATACTCAGGTGAGGCCCCGTCTCTTTGACGCCAGCCCGCAGCGACGTGATAGAGCTACGGGGTCTGCTCGTCGCCGGACGCCATGGCCTGCTGGAGGAGGAACGTCAAAGAGCGCAACCCTTCGAGGTGGACCTCGACTTGAAGGCCGACCTGTCCTGCGCTGCTGGCAGCGACGACCTCGACTCGACGATCGACTACGGATCAGTCGTCAACGCTGTGGCTGCCGTCGTAGCAGAAACCCACAGTGAGCTGATGGAGAACCTTGCGTCGAGGATCCTAGACGCAGTGTTCGACACCGTGTCAGGCGCGCCGGGGGCTGCCATCCTCGAGGAGGTGACGGTCTGGGTGAGAAAGACCCGACCTCCGGTGCCCTACCCGATGGCTTCCGCGGGAGTGCGCCTAACCAGGCGATCCGCACAACGCTGATGGACCGCCGCCGCCGCCAAGCGTCGCCCAGCCCCTCCAGGCCGGCTCCTCCCGACGGCGCTCCGCCGCCCCCGACGACGCCGAGAGACCGGCTGGAGCGCTCGAAACCCCGCGAGCCTGTAAGGGCTTTCGTCTCTCTGGGGTCAAACCTGGGGGACCGCCGCGCCTATCTACGCGCGGCGCTAGACCGGCTGCCTGATGTCGCCGGAGTGTCCAACCTCTACGAGACCGACCCGGTCGGCGGACCTCCCGGGCAGGGCGCATATCTGAACTGCGTCGTCGAACTCTTGACCGCTCTCACCCCGAGGGAGCTTCTTGCGGTGGCCCAGGCCGCCGAGACCGCTGCGGCTAGGGTGCGCGTCGAACGCTGGGGTCCGAGGACCTTGGACGTCGACGTCCTGCTGGTCGGCGACGAGAAAGTCGACGACGCAGACCTGACCGTCCCGCACCCGAGGATGTGGGAGCGGGGTTTCGTGCTGGTGCCCTTGGCGGACCTGGCCCCCGAGCTGGTCGTCGGGCACCTCGACAGCGACATCGGCAGGGGCGTCAGGCGCGTGGGCCGTCTCACTCCCTAGCAGCCAGCCGTGTAGAGCCCTCAACGACGCTATGGTGTGGGACTTGACGACCGGCACCTCCGGGGCTGGAACGTGAGAAAGGCTCTATGGCGACGTGGCATTAGAATTGATAGAGGACCTGGCAACGTGGCGCGGGGCTTTGGACGCTTCGCGGGCGGCTGGTCTGAGCGTAGGCGTCGTGCCCACCATGGGGGCTTTGCACGGCGGTCACATGTCCCTGATTAGACGGGCCGCGGCGGAATGCGACGTCGCAGTTCTCACCGACTACGTCAACCCTCTTCAGTTCGGGCCTTCCGAAGATCTCGGCGCCTACCCCAAGAATCTGGGCCGTGACTGCGAGCTCGCTGCCGAGGCGGGGGCGCAGCTGATGCTCGCTCCCTCCCCCGCGCACGTCTGGCCGGACGGCGAACCCTCGACGTCGGTGCACGTCGCCGGCCTCACCGACCGCCTCGAAGGGGAGGCGCGGCCCGGGCACTTCGACGGGGTTACAACCATAGTGTGCAAGCTGTTATCGCTGAGCGGCCCGTGCCGGGCCTATTTCGGGGAGAAGGACTACCAGCAGCTTGCAGTCGTGACGCGGATGGTGAGCGACCTGAGCCTCCCAGTGCAAGTGGTGGGATGCCCGACGGTCAGGGAGGCTGACGGTCTCGCGCTGTCGAGCCGGAACGCTTACCTCGCCCCCGAGGAGAGGGCCGTGGCCAGCCGCCTGTACCATTCACTCCTCGCCGGCAAGCGGCTCATAGAAGAGGAAGCGGTGACCGATCCCGCTCGTGTCGAGGCGGCCGTCGCCGAGCACCTCAGCGTCGAGAAACGCTTCGCTTTGGACTACGCAGCGGTAGTGAACCCAACGGATTTCAACCGCCCGGCGAGCATCGGGTTCGTCGAGGTCCGGCTGCTGGCGGCGGCCCGCCTCGGCAAGGCCAGGCTAATCGACAACATGTCAGCCACTCCGGCGGCAGCACAGCAGTGAGCCCGGCGCAGGCATTGCTCCCCTCCAACGCGGCGGGGGTTTAGATGCCCCTGCAACAGACGCCTGCGGGTCGCGAACGGCTCGACCTGCTGATCCTCGGCGGGGGCGTAGCTGGCCTTTCGGCTGCTGTGAGCGCCGCTCGGGCCGAGCCCGGGATCCGCGTGGCGGTCGTGTCAAAGGCGTCTCTCGACAAAAGCGCCACCTGGTGGGCGCAGGGAGGGGTGGCGGCGGTTCTCTCCGACAGCGAGGTTGAACGCCCCGGTTTCGCGGACTCGGTCGAATCTCATTTCCAGGACACCATGCGAGCCGGTGCCGGACTCTGCGATGCCGGGTCCGTCGAAGTGTTAGTCACAGAAGGCCCTGGCAGAGTACGGGACCTGGCTCGGATGGGAGCTCGCTTCGACGCCGGCGGCGAAGGAAGATGGGAGCTAGCGAGGGAAGGCGGACACTCAGTCGCCAGGGTCGTCCACTCCGGCGGGGCGGCGACCGGAGCCGAAGTGGAGCGCACCCTCGTGGCCACAGCGGGGAGCCTCGGAGCGCAACTCTTCGAAGGTTGGATGGCCGTCGATCTCGAAGTGGCAGGCGGACGCTGCGTAGGGGTGGTGTTTCTCACCCCGGCTGCTCAGCTGGTGAAGGTGACCGCAGCCCACACCCTTCTGGCCACCGGCGGAGCCGGGCAGCTCTACCCGGTTACGACCAACCCAGTCGAGTCGACCGGAGATGGGATCGCGATGGCTCTGCGCGCCGGTGCCGCAGTAGCCGACGTGGAGTTCGTGCAGTTCCACCCGACGGCTCTGCACGTGCCTAGCCCTCTCGGACCGCGGGTGTTGCTCAGCGAAGCGCTACGAGGCGAAGGCGCCGTGCTGCGGGACTTGGACGGCGAGCGTTTCGTCGACGAGATGGCACCTCGCGACATCGTCGCTGCGGCCGTGGCGGAACGGATCCGTTCTTCGGCTGCGGGGCATGTCTGGCTAGACGTGTCAGGCGTGGAGAACTTCGCAGAAAGGTTCGCTACTCTCGCAGCCCGGGTAGGCGAAGCCGGGCTCGACCCGGCTAAACAGTGGCTGCCTGTAGCCCCGGCGGCTCACTATATGTGCGGGGGAGTCATGACCGACCTCGACGGGGCCACCACCATCCCTGGTTTGTGGGCGGCAGGCGAGACAGCCTGCAGCGGAGTGCACGGGGCGAACCGTCTAGCCTCCAACTCGCTTTTGGAGGGAATGGTCTTCGCTTCGCGGGCCGTGCGTTCGATCTTGTCCGGCAAGGAGACCCCTGAGCCCACGGGAGTCCTCGGTCCCTTGCTCAACCCGAATCCCTCCGGCGATGCCGCCTCGGCTATCGACACGAGAAGCCTGCTACGTCCCGATCGCGGAAGGCTGTTGTACGACAGTTTCGCGGCGGAATCGGTGACGCTTCCGCCTAACAGCACCGCCGTCGACTTGGGCGCCGACTCGTGTGCTAGCTCAGGCCCGACGGGGGAGTTGGCTGAACTGCGGAGGCGTCTCGGTATCGCGATGTTCGACGGGGCGGGGGTGTTGCGCGACGCCGCTTCGCTCGCTGAGGCACAAGCGGCAGTGCGGGCCGTCTTCTCAGCTGTCGGCGGCCCAGGGTCCGGGCCACCGGTCTCGGACGCGGCGGCTGTCGAAGTGCTGAACCTCGCCGAAGTAGCAGCGGCTTTGGTAGCAGGAGCGACAGCCCGGACCGAAAGCAGAGGTGGGCACCGCCGCAGCGACTATCCCATCGCCGACGACAACATGTTGTGTAGGTTCGTGCAGTGAAACGTTCGTGGGTGGACCCCCCGCTCGGCCAGGTAAGACAGGTAGTAGCCCGGGCTCTGGCAGAGGACTTCGGTGTGCAGGGAGACCTCACTGCCGGCCTGGTCCCCGCGGACGCGTCCGTCAACGCGTCGCTGGTCGCCCGCCGGGAGGGCGTTCTGGCCGGCCGTCTCGCGGCCCACGAGGCGTTCTGGGCGGTGGACCCCGCAGTGTCGGTCTCTTGGAATCTCGTCGACGGGGACCGCGTGGGCGAGACGACCGTGATAGCCCACGTCCAAGGGCCCCTTGCCTCGGTCCTCAGCGCCGAGCGGACCGCTCTCAACCTCCTCTGTCACCTTTCGGGAGTAGCGACTTTGACCAGGCGCTACGTTGACGAGACGGGTGGAGCCTGCAGGATCCGGGACACCCGAAAGACGACGCCCGGACTACGCTCTTTGGAGAAGGCGGCGGTGCGCGCAGGTGGAGGGGTGAACCACCGGGCCTCCCTCGGCGACGGGATCCTCGTCAAGGACAACCACCTAGCGGGCGTGGGAATACCCGAAGCAGTCCGTCTCGCCCACTCCCGCTGGCCGGGAATCCCCTGCGAGGTGGAATGCGACACACTGGCGCAGGTCGACGCGGCGTTGGCGGCCGGGGCCGACATGATCCTCGTCGACAACATGACCCCGGCGCAGGTGGCAGCCGCTGTCGAGCGCGTGGCTGGTCGGGTTCAGGTCGAAGTGTCGGGAGGAGTAACCCTCGAAACTGTCCGCGCATACGCCGAGGCCGGAGCTGATCTGATATCTGTCGGGGCGATCACCCATTCGGCTCCCATACTCGACATCGGCTTGGACCTGAGGGTGTAGCGGGATGCTCGTGGCCATAGACGTCGGAAATACTCAGACGGTTATAGGAGTCTTCGAGGAAGGGGACGGTCCAGCTGGCAGCGGCCCGGGTCTGGTCTGCCACTGGCGGGTGGCCACGGTGGCCTCGCGTACAGCCGACGAGCTCGCCCTCCTCGTCGATCAGCTTTTCCGGATGCAGGGCTTCGAACCAAATGAAGCTATCACCGGCGTGGCCGTGGGTTCGGTCGTTCCTCGCCAGCGCAGCGCGCTGCGGGAGATGGCTACGAAGTGGTTCAGGGCGGAGACGCTCGTAGTCGAACCGGGCGTGCGTACCGGCATGCCAATCCACTACGACAACCCCAAGGAGGTCGGTGCCGACCGGATAGCCGACGCCGTCGCTGCCTTCGAACGTTACGGCGGTCCCACGATCGTCGTGGACTTCGGGACCGCCACCACATTCGAGGTCGTCTCGCAGGCCGGGGAGTACATGGGGGGTGTGATCATCCCAGGCATCGAGATATCACTGGACGCGCTCTTCTCCCGGGCGGCTCTTCTCTCGCGAGTCGAGCTCGTCGAGCCGCGGCGGGTCTTGGCCAAGAACACCATCGAGTCGGTCCAATCCGGGGTTATCTACGGGGTTGCGGCGCAAGTCGACGGGCTCTGCCAGCGCCTCGAGGACGAGGTAGGACCCGCAACCGTCGTGGCTACTGGAGGGCTGGCCGGCCTCATCGCCCCACACTCCGACGCTATAGACTATCATGATCCTTGGTTGACACTGGAAGGTCTTCGTATTATCTACGGTCGTAATATCTGATGAGCGCTGACGGCACCGTCGGGGACGGACCCGACACGACCTCCGACCGTCGCCAGGCAGCGCCCGGCGCGGTGTCGTCGATCCCCTACAGGGTCCAAACCGACAGTCGTGCCGGCGACCTAGCCGTACGCTACAAGGACCTGGCGCCTCAAAGCGAGACAGGCCGGACGGTGACGGTGGCCGGACGGCTGATGCTCCGCAGGGAGATGGGACGCGTCGCTTTCGGGACCCTGCGAGATTCGAGCGGTTCGACACAGCTTTTCGCCGGTAGAGCTTGGACGGACGCCTTCGACGACTTCACCCGGCTCTCCCTGGGTGACTGGATCTCAGCGAGCGGTGAAGTCGTGACCACCAAGACAGGGGAGCTCTCGGTCAAAGTCACTGGTTGGCAGCTTCTCGCCGAAGCTCGAAGAGGTTTCGGCGACAAGTGGCACGGGATCTCCGATATCGACACCCGTTACCGGCAGCGATACGTGGACCTGTGGGCGAACGATGACTCGCGTCGGGTTCTTCTCCTGCGCAGCAGCCTCATCTCTTGGATCCGGCGTTGGCTCGAAGGCGGCGGCTTCGTCGAGGTGGAGACCCCAGTGTTCCATCCGACACCGGGCGGCGCCACGGCGAAGCCTTTCGTCACGCACCACAACGCGCTCGACGTGGACCTTTACCTGCGCATCGCCCCAGAGCTGTACCTGAAGCGCCTGGTGGTGGGCGGCTTCGAGAAGGTATTCGAGATTGCCCGCGTGTTCCGAAACGAAGGGCTCTCCCCGCGCCACAACCCCGAGTTCACCATGCTCGAGCTCTACCAGGCCTACGCTGACTACACCGACATGATGCGCCTGACCGAGGACCTTGTCTCCGGCGCCGCCAGCAACCTCCTCGGGACGACCGAGATCACCTACGGGGGCCGTCACCTTTCTTTAGGAGTTCCTTGGCGAAGAGCGACTTTGAGTGAGTTGGTCGCCGAGCACTCAGGCATGACCCTCGACATTGACACTCCTATCGACGAGTTACGCGAAGCTGCCGTGTCGGTTGGAGTGCAACCCGAGCCGGGTTGGGGGTCGGGAAAGCTCCTGCTCGAGGTCTACGAGAAGACGACCGAAGCGGAGCTTTGGGAGCCGGTCTTCGTCACTGACTACCCCAAAGAAGTGTCACCCTTGGCACGCGACCACCGCTCCAAAGCCGGCTACGTGGAGCGCTTCGAAGCGATAGTCGCTGGGAGGGAGCTGTGCAACGCGTTCAGCGAGCTGAACGATCCTGTAGAGCAGAGGTTACGTTTCGAAGCCCAGGCAGCAGCCAAGGATGCTGGCGACGAAGAAGCCATGTCTGTAGACGAAGACTACCTACGGGCGTTGGAGTACGGCCTGCCGCCCACCGGGGGGCTCGGAATCGGCATCGACCGCCTGGTCATGTTGCTCAGCGACTCGGACGCGATCCGCGACGTCATAGCCTTTCCGACGCTTCGTCCAGAGACCGCTTAGCAGAACTAGCCCTAACTGGTGTCTGAGCGCGCCTGGACCGCAGGTCTTCCTGGCTTGGGAGCGCTAGGAGTCAGCTAGAGCGAGGCGGTCAGCTCGTCGAGGAGACGATGCCCCACCCCTGCGAGCAGTTCGAGCCCGTCTCTCACGCTCCCTGTCCGTCCTTCCTGGCTGGTTCGGAGAGGTTCCAGGGCTGCTTCAGCCCGGGCCGCCCATCCCCTGGCGGTGTCAATCGAGGAGTCGATGGCCGATGTCGACAGGACCAGGTCTCTGGCCTTGTCACGGGACACCGTGTCGAGGGGTCCGCCGAGGATTGACCTCAGGTCCTCGCCGACCCCTGGGACCGACAGCGCCCTCAGCACCGGGAGGGTGTAGGTGCCTTCGACCATATCGTGACCCGCCGGTTTGCCGAGCTCGTCTTCGGTGCTGATCAGGTCCTTGACGTCGTCCCAGATCTGGAAGGTCATGCCGAGCGCGAACCCGTAGTCGGTCAGAGCTTCGACCTCGACGGGGCCCGCGCCGAAAGTAACACCTCCGACTCGCGACGCCGTGGCCATCAAAGATGCCGTCTTGCCTCCGATCGAAGCGACGTAGGACTCCTCGGAGCGGGCCACATCGAAAGCGAAGCGCATCTGGCCGACCTCCCCTTCGCACAGCTTCCCGATCGTCCTAGCGAGAAGCGCAGCTACTTCCGTGCCAAGAGAAGCGGCGATCTCCGAAGCTCTGGCAAGCAGGAAGTCCCCGGCGAGGATCGCCACGAGGTTTCCCCATTTCGCGTTGGCGCTCATGACCCCGCGCCGCGAGGTCGCCTCGTCCATCACGTCGTCGTGGTATAAGGAGCCTAGATGCACCAGCTCGACGGCCACCGCACCTTCGATGACGTCCTCGGAGGGATCGGGACCCGAGCCGCAAACCTGCGCTGCGGCGAGGACCAGGGCGGGTCTCAGCCGCTTACCCCCGGCGTTGACCAGATGAGAGGCCACTTCCGCCAGCAGAGGGTCCTCGCCGGCGGTTGCCCGGGCAAGAGCGGACTCGACTCTTTCCAGAGCGAGTTCGATCCCGGGAAGACGGAGGGCTTCGGCGGCGTTCATCTTCACAGAGGCTACGCCACAGCCGGGCTAAACAGGAACCCGGAAGGATCCGATGCTCTATCCAGGGCATCCAAAGAGAGGTGGCCGCCGATCGAATTAACAGCCCAGGGTCCGGGTAGACTGAATGAACGGAGGACCAGAATGTTCGAACGTTTCACAGACAGAGCCCGTAGAGTCCTGGTCTTGGCCCAGGAGGAGGCGCGACTCCTTAACCATAACTTCATCGGCACCGAGCACATCCTGCTCGGGTTGATACACGAGGGTGAAGGGGTCGCTGCCAAGGCGCTCGAGTCCCTCGGCGTGAGCTTGGAGGCCGTGCGAGAGAAGGTGGAGGAGACCATAGGCCCCGCCGGCTCGTCGACCACCGGGTCGCCACCTTTTACCCCTAGGGCCAAGAAGGTTCTAGAGCTGTCCCTGCGTGAAGCTCTCCAGCTCGGTCACAACTACATCGGTACCGAGCACATGCTGTTGGGCTTGGTGCGCGAAGGCGAAGGCGTGGCGGTGCAGGTCCTGATCAGTCTCGGAGCTGACCTGGGTCGTGTCCGCCAGCAGGTGATCCAGCTCTTGTCGGGCTATCAGGCTCCCGGCGGCAAGGAGGCCGCTACAGCGGGTGTCGGTCCGTCGGCAGGCCAGGAAGCGCCGTCGAGCTCGCCAGTCCTGGACCAGTTCGGGCGAAACCTGACTCAGCTGGCCCGCGAGCGCAAGCTCGATCCGGTCATAGGGCGGGAGCGTGAGATCGAGAGGGTCATGCAGGTCCTGTCGAGGCGCACCAAGAACAATCCTGTGCTCATAGGTGAGCCGGGTGTCGGCAAGACCGCCATAGTCGAGGGTCTCTCCCAGAAGATCGTGTCAGGAGAAGTGCCCGAGACGATAAAGGGTAAGCAGCTCTACACACTCGACCTGGGTGCTCTCGTTGCGGGATCGCGATATCGAGGTGATTTCGAGGAACGCCTGAAGAAGGTGCTGAAAGAGATCCGGACTCGCGGCGACATCATCTTGTTCATAGACGAGCTGCACACTCTCGTCGGCGCTGGTGCCGCCGAGGGAGCGATCGACGCCGCGTCGATCCTCAAGCCGATGCTGGCCAGAGGAGAGCTTCAGACCATCGGAGCGACCACCCTCGACGAGTACCGAAAGCACCTCGAGAAGGATGCTGCCCTCGAACGTCGGTTCCAGCCGATCAAAGTCGACCAGCCCTCGCTGCCTCACACCATCGAGATCCTCAAAGGTCTAAGAGACCGCTACGAAGCTCACCACGGTGTGACGATCACAGACCAGGCTGTCGTGGCGGCCGCTAACCTAGCCGACCGCTACATCGCCGACCGTTTCCTGCCTGACAAGGCTATCGACCTTATAGACGAAGCCGGAAGCCGCCTGAGGATCAGGCGTATGGCCACTCCGGCGGACTATAAGGCGATCGAAGACGAGATAGCCAGGGTCCGGCGGGAAAAAGAAGTCTCTATCGAGAAGCAGAACTTCGACCAAGCCAAGAAGCTGCGCGAACGTGAAGAGGGGCTGCTTCAGCGCAAAGCCGCTAAGGAGCAGGAGTGGCGTGCCGAGGGTATAGACCTCTTCGACGTCGTCGACGAAGAGGTCATAGCCGAAGTCCTCGCCAACTGGACAGGTATACCTGTCTACAAGCTGACCGAGGAGGAGACGGCCAAGCTTCTGCGGATGGAGGACGAGCTCCACAAGCGGGTGATAGGCCAGTCCGACGCTATCAAGGCAGTCTCGAAGGCGATCCGTCGGACCCGTGCGGGTCTGAAAGACCCGAAGCGTCCCAGCGGTTCGTTCATCTTCCTAGGTCCTTCAGGTGTCGGCAAGACCGAGACGGCGAAGACCCTGGCGGAGTTCCTGTTCGGCGACGAGGATTCCCTCATACAGCTCGACATGTCCGAGTACATGGAGAAGCACACGGTGAGCAGGCTCGTCGGTTCGCCTCCCGGCTACGTCGGCTACGAAGAGGGCGGACAGCTGACCGAGGCCGTCCGACGCAAGCCTTTCTCCGTCGTGCTGTTCGACGAGATCGAGAAGGCTCACCCGGACGTGTTCAACTCGCTGCTGCAGATCCTCGAGGACGGGCGTCTCACCGACGCTCAAGGTCGGACGGTTGACTTCAAGAACACCGTGATCATCATGACCTCCAACCTCGGTACTGCGGACCTGCGCAAGGCGTCGGTCGGCTTCGCCAAGACAAGCGAAGCAGTGACCTATGAGAAGATGAAGTTGAAGGTGCACGAAGCGCTGAAAGCTCACTTCCGCCCCGAGTTCTTGAACCGTATCGACGACGTGATCGTCTTCCACGAGCTGACCAAGGACGAGGTGACCGAGATCATCGACTTGATGATCGTCAGGCTGCAGACCTCCATAGAAGCCCAGGGTCTCGGCTTGGAGCTGACTCAGGAAGCCAAGTACTTCGTCGTCGATCGCGGCTACGACTCGTCTCTCGGGGCAAGACCGTTGCGTCGTGCGCTGCAGAGACTCGTCGAGGACCCCCTTTCCGAGAGGATCCTCTGGAAAGAGTTCCACGCCGGTGAGACAATCCTCGTAGACGTCGGAACCGACGACGAGACCGGTGAGCCGGCGCTCGTCTTCCGGGCGGTCGACCCGGTCGTCCCACCGCCGCCGGTTGCGATGGCCGGAGCTGGCAGCAGCGAATAAGCTCGCTTTCGGCTAGCCAATAAGACTGCTAGATGCTGGACGGTCCTGGTGACGGGGCCGTCCAGCGCGTCGGGGGTAAATCCGGATGTCACACCCGGCTCGTAGCCTGTCGGTATGGCGTCCCCGTCGATCCAGTACCGCTGCGATAGCTGCGACGCAGTGGCGCCTAAATGGGTGGGGCGCTGCCCGAGCTGCGCTGAATGGAACAGCCTCGCGCAAGAGCCGCGCAAGGCGCCGGACCGTCCGGCGCGCATCGCCGGCAGGATCCGCCCCGCTACATCGGGTGATGTCCCGGTCCGGCTCGTCGACATCGACGGCGACGCCGCCGCTGCGATGCCCACCGGGATCGGCGAGCTGGACAGGGTCCTCGGGGGCGGGATAGTCCCCGCCTCGGTGACCCTCCTCGCTGGGGAGCCCGGGATCGGCAAGTCGACGCTGGTCCTGCAGGTGCTCGCCTCGTGCGCCAGGCAGGGCATTGCGAGTCTGCTCGTGAGTGCCGAGGAAGCCCCGGCGCAGGTTCACCGCAGAGCGCGTCGCCTCGGCCTCGTGGAAGACGGGATCTGGATCACGTCAGCGACGGACACCGAAGCGATAGCGGCCGCTGTCGAGGACCTCCGCCCGGGCGTGACGGTCGTCGACTCGATCCAGACCGTCGAATCGCCCGACGTGGCGTCGCCGGCGGGTTCCGTCGCCCAGGTCCGTGTCGTAGCCCAGACGTTGGCTGAGGCGGCCCGCAGCGCTGGTTCAGCCCTGGTGCTGATAGGCCACGTCACCAAGGAAGGTTCGATAGCCGGCCCTAGAGTCCTCGAACACCTCGTCGACTCGGTCCTGTCCTTCGAAGGGGACCGCCACCACGCCCTTCGGATGCTACGCGCCGTGAAGCACCGCTTTGGTGCGGTCGGTGAGATGGCGATGTGGGAGATGACCTCCGCAGGGCTCGGGGAGGTGGCCGAGCCGGCGAAGATGATGCTAGCGGACCGCCATCCCGGTCTGCCCGGCTCGGCGATCTTCGCAGCGATGGAAGGTCGTCGGCCGCTCATGGTCGAAGTTCAAGCTCTCGTAGCGTCATCTTCGGGGGGCCCTGCACGTCGGTCGGCTTCGGGATACGACCACGGCAGGCTCGCACAGGTGTTGGCAGTGCTCGAACGCCGTGTAGATCTGAGCTTCGCCGGACGGGACGTGTACGTGTCGGCGGTGGGTGGTGTCCGCCTCGACGACCCAGGGGCTGACCTGGCGGTAGCTATGGCCCTCGTATCCTCTTTGAGATCGCGGGTAGTCGACGACAGGCTCGTGGCTGTCGGAGAGATCGGGCTCGGAGGCGAGCTTCGCTGCGTGCCCCACAGCGCGAGCCGTCTCGCTGAAGCCGCCCGACACGGCTTCTCGAGGGCTGTCACAGCGCGCGGAGCCGAGCCGGTGGCGGGGATAGAGCTGCTGGCACTAGGAACAGTATCGGAGGCCCTGGATGCGGGGCTGCGACACGTGTCAGCACCGGCAAGGTTGAGAGCCCTGTAGAGCGGCGGGGGGGCGTTCGCTGGCGGGACAGCCCGGCCCGGTTACGGGCAGGTCAGCGGGCGCGCTGCTCTAGTCGTTCCCTGGAAACGATCTTGTAGCGGCGATCGACCTGTTCGATCCAGCCGAGGCGAATGAAGGCTGCTATCGACTTGTTGACACGCTCGCGCGACGCTCCTACCAGTCCAGCGAGCTCCTCCTGGGTGATCGGCAGCGCGAACTCCACGCTGTCGCCGGCTATCTCGAGCAGCCGTTTCGCCGTGCGACCGGTCACGTCGAGCAGCACAGCGTCAGCGAGGTCCGAGTCGGTGGCACGAAGCCTTTGGACTAAGAGGCGGACCACGTTCCAAAGCAGCACCGGCGATTCGTCTAGGGCTGAGCGGACTGGCTCATAGGGTATGCGGAGAACCTTGGAGCGTTCGAGAGCGCGAGCCGAAGTCGAGCGCGGCCCGTCGTCGAAGAGGGGCATCTCCCCGAAGACGTCGCCGCGTTCGGTGAGAGCGATCAGCGACTCCCGCCCGTCCAGGGATCGCCTACCGAGACCGATACGGCCGCTGTCTACCACGTAAAGGTCCGACGCGTCGTCGCCCTCCTTGAACAGGACCGCGTTGCGCTTGCAGTTGACGACGTCGACGTGTCGGGCCAGGCGCGTCAACGTGGTGTCGTCGAAAGCCGAGAACAGTTCGGATCGGCCCAGCAGCTCGAGGTCGGTCATCGTCTTGACGAGGTTAGCCCTAACTGTCTGGGGCGGGCGCTTGGTTGCGGTGGCCCCGGTTGCGGCCTTGCCTTGTGCGCCCCGAGTCGCCCGCTGCGCTGGTATCCTGGTATATCAGAGAACGGCTTTTCTCGTCTGGAGACGCATGACTTTCGATGTTGGAGATAAGGTCGTCTACCCGCACCATGGCGCGGCCACCGTGGAACGCAGGGAGGTTCGGGAGGCGTTCGGCAAGACCACCGAGTACCTGATCCTCCGCCTCGCCTATGGGGACCTGACGCTGATGGTACCTGCGGACAGCACCGAGGAAGTCGGCTTGCGGGAAGTGATCAACGACGAAGAAGTAGAAGAGGTCTTCGCAGTCCTGCGAAAGAAGGACGTCCGGATGCCCACAAACTGGTCGCGCCGCTACAAGAACCACGTCGAGAAGCTCAAGTCCGGCGACATATACCAAGTAGCCGAGGTCGTGCGGAATCTCTCCAACCGTGACAAGGACAAGGGGCTCTCGGCCGGCGAGAAGCGAATGCTCAGCCGTGCCCGCCAGATCCTCGTCTCGGAGCTCACCTTCGCCATCGGCGTGAGCGAAAGCGAAGCCGAGCAGAAACTCGACGAGGCGTTGCCCTAAGCGGCTCGCAACCCTGACAGGGTTCATCGCGCCGGGCAGGGCTGTTACACCCGGCAGAGCCCGGCGCTTCATGTAGCGTCGCGGCCGTGCTGATGCGTATGACGTCCCTGCTGGTTCAGACCCTCCGCGACGACCCCGTCGAAGCGGAGCTTGTCAGTCACAAGCTTCTGCTGCGCGCCGGTTACGTGCGCCGGGTAGCACCGGGCATCTACTCGTGGCTGCCGCTCGGCTTAGCTGTGCTGCGCCGGGTTGAGGAGATAGTCAGGCAGGAGATGAATGCGATCGGCGCCCAGGAGGTCCTCCTCCCGGCGTTGATCCCGCGGGAGATTTTCGAGCGCAGCGGCAGGTGGGCGGACTACGGCGACGGCCTGTTCCGCCTAAAAGACCGCCGGGGGGTGGATTACCTTCTCGGACCCACCCACGAGGAGCTTTTCACGCTGATGGTCAAAGGTGAGTGCTCCTCTTACAAAGACCTCCCGCTGGCCTTGTATCAGATCCAGACCAAGTATCGCGACGAAGCGCGGCCCAGGGCTGGTGTGCTGCGCGGCCGTGAGTTCTTGATGAAAGACGCTTACACCTTCGACATAGACGACGCGGGTCTGGAAGTTTCCTACAAGGCGCAGCGCGATGCCTACGAGCGGATCTTCGGCCGTCTCGGACTCGACTACCGGATCGTCTCGGCCGTGTCGGGCGCGATGGGAGGGTCCGCTTCGGAGGAGTTCATCGCTCCTTGCGAAAGCGGGGAGGACACGTTCGTCTCATGCCTCGGCTGCGACTACGCGGCGAACGCGGAAGCCGTCGAGCTTGCGGTCCGTCCCGCCGACGCGTCGGAGCACCCACCGAGCGTCGTGGTCGACACTCCGGACACTCCGACCATCGCAACTCTCGTAGAACGGCTCAACTCCATGGGTCTTGGGAGGACTTTCAGCGCGGGCGACACCCTGAAGAACGTCGTTGTCAAGACCCGCCGGCCCGGCGAGGAACGCTGGGAGCTCCTCGCCGTGGGAGTTCCCGGTGACCGGGAGGTGGACATGAAACGCCTCGGCGCGCAGCTCGAACCGGCTGAGGTCGCCGTAGCCGAACCGGAGGACCTCGAAAGCGTCCCGGGACTGGTTCGCGGCTACATCGGCCCGCAACTGATGTCAGAGCTCAAGGTCCGCTACTTGGTCGACCCTGTCGTATCCGTCGGGACTTCGTGGGTGACAGGCGCTAACGAACCCGGCCGCCACGCCCTCGACGTCGTCAGAGGGCGCGATTTTCACCCCGACGGGGAGGTCGGGGCGGTGGAGGTCCGGGACGGCGACCGCTGCGGACGCTGCGGGGGCGAGCTGCGGATCGCTCGGGGGATCGAACTGGGCCACGTCTTCCAACTCGGCCGGAAGTACGCGAAAGCTTTCGGTCTGGAGGTGACCGGCCCCGACGGTCGCCCGGTGACGGTGACAATGGGCTCGTACGGGATAGGAGTGTCACGGGCGGTCGCTGCGATAGCCGAGCAGACGGCCGACGCTGCGGGGCTGCGCTGGCCGGCTGCCGTCGCACCAGCGGACGTGCATCTCATCGTAACGGGCAAGGGGGCCGAACCCTACGACCAGGCGGACCGTCTGGCCGCAAACCTGGAACAGCACGGGCTGAACGTGCTCTACGACGACCGGGTCGGACCGTCGGCAGGAGTCAAATTCGCCGACTCGGAGCTTCTTGGCATACCGGTCGTGGTCGTCGTCGGCCGGGGACTCGCTACCGGCGTCGTCGAGGTGAGGGACCGTTGGAGCGGTGCGCGCTCAGATGTCGCCGTCCCTGACGCGCCGGATGCGATCGCCGCCGCCGTCTCCGGCTCAGCCAGCCGGACTGTCTAGGGGTCCCGGGTCTTGGAAACCTGGGCAGTGGTGGTAGCGGCCGGCGACGGCAGACGTTTCGGTGCCGCTAAGCAGTTCGTCGAGCTCGCCGGCCGGCGTGTCGTGGACTGGTCTTTAGACGTCGCTCGCGAGGTGTGCGCAGGGGTCGTCCTGGTCGTGCCTGACGGTGTCCCCGAAGCGGCGGTGTTCGAAGGCTCCGCCGATCGCGTGGTAGCCGGCGGCGCGACCCGCTCGGACTCTGTCCGGCGAGGTCTTGCTGCGGTGCCAGCGAAAGCCCAGCTGATCCTGGTCCACGACGCGGCGAGGCCGCTGTCGAGCGTGGCCCTGTGGCTGGAAGTCATAAAAGCCCTAGAAGCGGGAGCTGATGCTGCGATACCAGCGGTAGCGTTGTCGGATACCGTCAAGCAGGTCGTCGGTGCCGGGCGTCTGGTCACCTTGGACCGCTCCAAGCTCGTCGCGGTTCAGACCCCGCAGGGTTTCCGAGCGAAGGTGCTCAGAAGGGTGCACGCGACAGAGGCGCAAGCTACTGACGATGCAGCGCTCGTGGAAGCCTCAGGCGGGCGGGTGACGCTGGTGGAGGGCTCACCGGACAACCTTAAGATCACCTCGCCGAGCGACCTAGTCGCAGCGCAAGCGCTGCTAGCAGCCCGCCAGGCCGGGACGCTCCTAGGATGAGCCGGCGTCGCCTCGTTGAGAGGAGCTGGCGTTGAACCTGCCTAGAGTTGGACAGGGGTTCGACATCCACCCTTTTAGCGACGACCCGGCCCGGCGTTTGGTCCTCGCAGGCGTCGTTCTCCCCGGACCGGGCCTCGCCGGTCACAGCGACGCTGACGTAGTAGCGCATGCTGTCGCCGACGCACTGCTCGGGGCGACGGGGAAAGGTGACCTCGGGACGTTGTTCCCCGACACCGATCCGCACCTGTTCGGGGTGGACAGCATGGTGCTGCTGGCCCGTGTCGTCTCAGACGTGACGTCGGAGTTCTCGATCGGCAACGTGGACGCCACAGTGATTACAGAAGCCCCCAAGATCGGCCCCTACCGGGAGCAGATGTGCCAGCGTATGTCGGAAGTGCTCGGCGCGCCCGCGAGTCTGAAAGCCAAACGGGCGGAGTCGCTGGGTGCGCTCGGCAGGCGCGAGGGCATCGCCTGTTTCGCCGTCGCTTTGGTGGCGCGCCGGTGACGACTCCTGCCCGGCGCTCCCGTTCCACCCCCCACACCGGGACGCGTCGCGCTTGGGGACAAAGCGGCGGCGAGCGCCGCGCTTGGGGACAGAGCGGCGGCGAGCGAGTCGGGATCGGAGGGGAGCAGGTCGAAGGGATCCACGCGGTTCGGGAGCTGCTGTCGGCCGGGCGGCGGCGCGTGAGGTCAGTGATGATCGCAGACCCGGCCGGGCATTCCAAGCAGCTAGCCGAGATAGTCGCGATGTGCTCGCAGATCCGCTACTCGACGTTGCCAGGCGACACGGGCCGGATCCTGGTGCGTCACGTGGAGCGACACGAGCTCGACCGTGTCGCTGCGAGTGACGCCCCTCAGGGTGTGGTCGCCTTGGCGGAACCCCTCACCGAAGTCCAAATGGCCTCTCTGACCGAGCGAACTCCAGGCGCTGCGGCGCCGTTCCTGATCGTCCTCGATGGTGTCACGGACCCCCACAACCTCGGTGCGATTATGCGGAGCGCTCTCGGTGCGGGCGTGACAGGCATAATCTTGCCCAGGCACCGCTCCGCCCGGCTAGGTCCCACGGCGCTGAAAGCGGCTGCGGGCGCGGCGGAGCATCTAAGGATTGCGACCGTCTCCGGGGTGCCGGCAGCCGTCCGCCAGCTAGAAAAGGCCGGGATCTGGACTGTAGGCCTCGACGCTTCGGGGGCCACCAGCGTGTGGGACTTGGCGGTCGCGGGAGAACCTCTTGCGTTGGTGCTCGGAGCTGAGGGAGCCGGCCTGTCGCCCCTGACCGCAGCCCGATGCGGTATCGTTGCGTCGATACCACTTCAAGGTTCGCTCGGCTCGCTTAACGTGTCCGTGGCAGCGGCTGTAGCTTGTTTCGAGGTCGCTCGACGAAGAGCGTGGCCGGCGTGAGCTTAAGGTCGCACCGAACCGGCTGGAGCTGTACTTCACCTACGATGGCTCGGTGCCCGACTCGCCTGCTGCCCCTGCAGCGCCGGATCACGAACCTGTGACGAACGCGCCGATGCCCTCCATGAGCTCCTCCGGTAACGGAGACGACCACGAGGAGGTTCGCCAGTTCCGTTTCGAGCGACCGCCGGGAGCGACCACGATCCTGCTCGTGAGACACGGCGAGTCGGTGCCGGCGAGAGCGGATAGGCCTTTTCCTCTGGTCGACGGTCACGGCGACCCGGAGCTGCACCCGCACGGGGAACTGCAGGCGGCGAAAGTAGCCGAGCGGCTCGGCCGTCCCCGTCGCGGCGAGACGGTCTCGGCTGTCTACGTGACCAACCTGCGCCGCACTGCGCAGACAGCGGCCCCGCTCTGCGAAGCGTTGACTCTCACGCCCCGAGTCGAAGCCGACCTGCGCGAGGTGTATCTTGGCGAGTGGGAGGGCGGCGTCTATCGTCTGCGTCTACGCGAGGGCGGCCCGATCGTCGACCGCCTGATGACCGAGGGGCGGTGGGACGTCGTGCCGGGAGCGGAGCCCGACGAGGTTTTTATCTCCCGGATCCGGGCGGGTATCGCACGCATAGCAGCCGCGCATCCCGACAGCCTCGTCGCCGTGTTCACCCACGGGGGAGTCATCGGCCGAATAGCGGCGCAGGCGGTCGGAGCGAAGCCCATGTCTTTCTCTGGAGCGGAGAACGGATCGATCACAGAGTTGCTTGTCACCCCGGAACGCTGGTTTCTCCGTAACTTCAACGACACTGCCCACCTCGAAGACATCTGACCTGCGCGCAGGTCCCCTGGAGTTGCGGCCGGCGTTGGGCTCTGGGAGCCGTCTTTCTATTCCCCCACGCGTGTCCCGGTCAGTTTCCACGCGGCGGGCAGCGCCAACGCGGCGAGAGTCGCTTTGAGAGCGTCCCCGACCACGAACGGCGTTAAGCCGAGAGCGAGAGCCCTACCGGCTCCTAGGTGAAGATCGACACCAAGCCATGTCACGCCGACGGCGTACATGACGATCTCGCCTGCCAGCATCGCCGGAACGGACCGCCATACCGAGCGGTCGGCGCGCCGCTCGGCGAGAAAGCCGCAGAGCGACCCGGCGAGGACGAAGCCGACGATGTAACCGAAGGACGCTCCCACGTAACCGGAGGCATGACCCGCGAACCAGGGGACGCCGAGCAGTCCAGCTACGCCGTACAGCAAAAGGGCTGCTACCGCCCGGCGCAGACCTAGCGCTGTTGCGCACACCAGGACTGCCAGGGTCTGGCCGGTAATCGGAACCGGCGTGAAAGACAGGTGCACGGAAACCTGGGCCAGTAACCCGACGAGACCCGCTGCCCCAACCACGAGGGCAGCATCTTTAAGCAGCGAATCCGAGACCAAGTCCGCCAGCACCGTAGGTCTCGGACGGTGTAAGGCTGCGGTGTTCGACAAGCTGACTCCTTGCGTTCGAGCGGATGCCCCGCCGTGGCTGAGGCGCTGGAAGCCTGGATCGTAGTCGACGCCGTCGGCGGCTATCCGCCCTCCGAGGCTGCTCAGCGCTCGCCCTGGGGCAGAATGAGACGGTGCAGGTTCCCGATACCGTCGGCTACTTGCTCGGCTCGTGGCGCGTCGAGCGACGTATCGAGGACCGGCTCTCGTCCCTGACGGGGCTTTTCGTTGGGTCGGCGACAGTAACGGGCGCGCCCGGCCCACCCGACGATCCGAACCCATCAACGGAAGCGCCCTTGGTCTACTACCGCGAAGTCGGCACGCTTCGCTGGGATGCCCATGACATCCCTAGTGGACGGATCCTCGTCGTGACCCCCTCCGAGTTCGGCGGGGCGGTCCTACGGTTCCCTGACGGCCGTCACTTCGTCGATATCGACTTGCGCTACGGGAGGTCTGATGCGCGCCACGTCTGCGGGGACGACGTATATGTCATAGACCTCACGGTCCACTCCCAATGCCTCTACGAGGAGAGCTGGCGGGTGAGAGGTCCCCACAAGGACTACACGGCCCATGCGATTCACGAGCGCGCCATCCCGAAACTGCGGTAGCTTCTTCCATCCGCCCGAGTAGCTCAGTTGGTCAGAGCAGGCGCCTTGTAAGCGTCAGGTCATCGGTTCGAATCCGATCTCGGGCTCTAGCCTTGACCAGCACTTTTAGCCCGTTAGACTCGTTGGCGGCGAGATATGACAACTCGTGGTCGGGGAGGAATCAGGTCTTGATCCGGTCCCCCCTCATCGGTCATGTCCGATCCTGCGTCGCTGCAGGTTCAAGAGATCGATCCCTGAGGCACGACCCATTCGCAAAGCTGACCGGTGATGGCGGCGATCAGGCCTTCCTCTTCGGCGTAGCGGTAGAAACCGGTCACGGTGCACAAGCGGCGGGTGAACATCGCTGTCGCCCGACCATCCGCCTCGAGCTCACGGCCGAACGATTCGATGTGGCTGCGTCGGACCTCGAACAGCTTGAGGTTCCGTCGGTGGCAGAACGCCACGAACTGGCGAAGGTCCAAGGGGTAGGGTTCGCGGGTGAGGCCCCGATAGCCGCCGAGGAAGCCGACCAGCGTTACGTGCTCAGGGTCGACCTGACCGGGGTCGTAAACGACGACGGCGGTGGTCGAGGCAACGGTGGTCATGGCATATCCCCCGGTCGCTGGGACTCGGGAGACGAGGCGCCCGTAGGGGCGTTGAATATTAGGCTCGGCCTACCACGACAAATCACGAAAGGGATGAGATTACATATCGCTAAATATACGGGCGATCCATTCGGCATCTCTCCAGTCGTCGGGTCGCTCGTGCCGCCCCACGCGCCGAGCTCCCTGTTCTGCGCCTGTCGCTAGGGCAGTCGGGGCCAAGCGGGTGAGCAAGATCTATGCCGGCAGTCGGGTGTCGCTGACGGTGACAGTCGCCCCTCCGATGGCGAGCAAGGCGAGAAGCTGCCTGGCTGACTTGTTGTAGTTAGTCGGATCGAGGAGGCGGTAGAGCTGGGCGGGACTTGTCCCCAGCTTGGCGGCCACGGCGCGGGCGGTCAGTCCGGAGGCACTCATCCGCCGCTTTGCTTCAAGGGTGAGCTGGTACAGCTCGAGGCGGGCTAGGTAGTCAGGGTCGGAGTTGATGTCGAGCACGGAGTCAATGTGCACACTTCCCTCGGCACCGGATTCAAGTTGATAGGTGAATGCTTCGCGGCCTAACTCGGGATCGATGTATACGTGTGCCAGTCGATCGTGCGGCCCGGGGGAGGGGTCGCACCGCTTGTAGGGGAAGTCGAAGGTGCCCTTGCGGGTGGTCACGACGAAGGCGTGCTTGCGACTGTCTGCTACCACTTTGGTGACCTTCATAGCTTGCCCTCCTTCTTGAGCTCGGCGATGTGTTTGAGAATGGAACGACTGATCTGGCCCTCCATCGCCTCGTCGTGGTCGAGGTCCCATTTCACGACCAGCCGCGAATCCCGGTAGACGTGGACATGGTGTGGGGCATGGTCACCGACGTAGGTGACGAACACGAAGCCACCTCGCCGGATCTTCGACACGAGTAGACGTTACCGTAGATGGTAACAGTGTGGTAGGATTACGTTTGGCCGTTCGTACGATTACGGCGGTGGACGGAAGACCGCTTGTTTTGGACGGGTGATTGGTCGCCGGCCCAGAACCCTCCGGCCCGCCAGAGCTTATAGAGGTGAGATGGCGCGGTCATGGCTTGCGGTGATCCTCGGCCGGGTGGCGGTCCTCCTGTGCACTTGTTCGACTCCCGGATTGCACGAATCCGGGCTACCTGTACGTCCGGCGTCCACCGACGGCGCCGTTTTCCTCCCGATAGTCCGTTCGTCAACGTCTGCGACCACCACTCCCACCGTGTCGATTACCGTCCCGGTCGGAGCTGATGTGCCAGATGAGCAGATCTATTCGACGGACTTCCCGGAGCCCGCGGCGGGTTACGGGCTCTACGACACTGGGTCGGGGTCGATGCTCGCCGCTACGGGCGACGGAGGCTTGTCATGGCAGTCGGTCGCTCGGTTCGGCCTCTCGGTGCCCGACGAGGGTGAACGGCCTCGTGTTCTCCGACGGACTCGACGGCTACGCATGGGGTAACGCCATCTCATTCGACGGGGAGGCCGTCGGTGCCCGTGAGCAGCTTCGCTGCACCTCCGATGGGGAAGGGCATGGCCGGCCGTAGCGGGGATCGACCACGTCGTAGCCGCGCAGCTTGTCGGCGGCCTCGTAGAAGTCGTGGCCAGCACCGTCGTCCACGCCGGCGGGTCGGGCGCCGGGTGGTTGTGGATGGCGCAGGCCGGCTCCGATGCGTGGAGGCGGTCACCTCAGCCGCTTCCAGCTGGCAGTCTGGTAGACGGCGTTGCATTCGACGACGACGGGACCACGTACGTGACCGCTGCAACCGACCCCCTGTACAGAAGGGACTCCGAGGCGGCCACCGTGATAGTTACTCACAACTCCGCTAGGAGCTGGACAAGCCACTCCACTCCGTGTGTTGCAGAGCCGGCCTGGGCCGGTCCGGTCTCGTCCGCTGAAACCGGAGACGACTGGCTGCTCTGCCGATTCGAGGCCAGGCTCGGACAGGAGGCCAAGGAGCTCTACCGGTCCTAAGACGATAGCGGCACTGGGGACATTGTGGCGGCCTCTGGCAGTGGTGGCTTGGCGAGCATCGGCACACTGTCGACCGGCGGATACGCGGATTAGCTCATGGCCGAGTCACCCACCCGGGCCTATCTCGCTGCGTCTTGCTACGCCATCGAAGAAGCGACCGACGGCGGCCAGACCTGGCCGCCAGTCACCTCCCTCGGCGACAAGGAGACATTGTCGGCGACTGGACCCAACTTCGCCTACTCCACCGTCGACGATCAACCGTGGGTCACAACCAACGGCACCTCCCGGCGGCGCCTCAGCTCAAGTTGAGTCCCATATCCCGGCCACGTGCCTAATCCGGACCTTCCCCAGCGCTATCGTCCCCGGCCTGCCACGCCTCCCTGCCGAGTGGGTGCGGTCTCCGTGGGAGTGTCCACTGTCCCGAGAGCGGAATGCCTGACCAGCCAAAACGTTGAGAGCGAGCGACGGGAATCGAACCCGCGTTCTCAGCTTGGGAAGCTGATGTTCTGCCTCTGAACTACGCTCGCGTGCCTCGGGTTATCTTAGCGCCCCGAAGTGCCGACCTGGTCGGTGGGAGAGCTGACTATGGCTGGGTCGGCATCCGGGGGCTGCAGGGCAGCGGGGTCGGGTAGGCCGAGTTCGTTCGGTCCTGCATGCTTAGACCCCAGCTGGCTGTCGCCGGGAGGCTGGGTGGCCGGGGGATTCTTGAACATCGAGAGCAGCTCGATCGGAATCGGAAAAATAAGGGTCGAACTCTTGCCGGTAGCGACCTCGGCGAGGGTCTGCAGCGTTCGCAGCTGCATCGCCCCCGGGCTGGCCGCCATCCGATCAGCCGCCTCGGACAGTTCCTGGCTCGCTTGCAGCTCGCCGGACGCTGCGATGATCTTGGCCCGGCGCTCCCGTTCGGCTTCAGCTTGGCGGGCCATGGCCCGAAGAAGCTCCGGGGGTAGCGTGACGTCCCTGATCTCGACTTGGCGTACCTCTACCCCCCACTCTGCTGTGCTGCGGGCTATCGTCGTGCGGAGTTCGCCGTTGACGTCTTCCCGGTGAGCAAGCAGGCTGTCGAGCTCGTAGCGCCCTATGATCGAACGAAGGCTCGTCATGGCGATCCGCTGGCTTGCGAAACGGAAGTTGTCGACCCCGATCACTGCTCTGATCGGGTCGACCACCTGGAAATATACGACCGCGTCGACAGCGATAGTGACATTGTCCTTGGTGATCACCGATTGCGAAGGTATGTCTACTACTTCGACGCGCAGGTTAACCCGCACGATCTTGTTGATCCACGGCAGCCGGAACATGAAGCCCGGGCCGCGCGGCTCGCTCTGGACTCTGCCGAACCGGAAGACAACGGCCCGCTGATATTCAGGTATGACCGCGAACACACTACGAGCTAACACCATGTAGTGTTCGGTTGCAAAGCCTAACTTGACTCTCGCCGGGAGTCTCGGTGTAAACTATTTGGAAATAAAGAAGCTGGGGCGACGGCGTCGAGAAAAAGGCAGAAAGGCGAACCGTGAGAGGGGCTGAAGCCCGTGATCATGGTCAAGGAACCTGAAGTGGGTACCCGCCACCCGCTTTAGGAGAGCGGTTCCGAGATCCGCCGCTTGGACCGCTCCGCTTGTGGCGCCCCTAGGGGCGCCACAAGCGTTTTCACAACAAGTGCTCATGCTTACAGGTGCCTCAGGCTGCTTCCCGGGGAACGAGCCGGTCTCAAAGACCTCAGATGGCGCGTCCGGCTCGAAGGGAGTCGATTTCACCCCACCCGTAGCCGAGCGCCACGAGGACCTCTTCGGTATGCTGCCCGAGTTCGGGAGCGTCTAGCAGGACTCTTGCCGGTGTTTCGCTGAAGCGCACCGGTGGGCAAACCACGGCATTCCTCCGCTCGTCCTCGGCACCAGCAGCACTCGCTTTAGGGGGATCTGGCTCGGCAAGGTAGCCGTTCAACCACACAGAAGGATCCGCTACCACTTGGGAGTAGTCACGCACAGGCGCGTGGCGTATCCCGGCCGATCTCAGCGTCGCGCACCAATCGTCTGTAGTTCGCAAACAGAAGAGCGGGGCAAGTTCCTCGTAGAGGGCCTTCTTGTCCTCCTCGAAGTAGATCGGCTGGGAGAATCGACTCGCAAGATCCCCGCGTCCGACGAGATCGAAGAAAGTAGCCCGGGCCGGGCCTACCACTCCCACGATCGCGACCCAGCCGTCCGATGTGGGCAAAACGAAGTAGAGGCCAGGGACGAGCGGGTTGCCATGGTTGGCACGGCCGGGTAGCTCCCCTGACATCAAGTAGGCGGTGTACTCGCTCGCCTGTGCCCAGATCTGGCCGCCGAGAAGCGACGTCTCCACCAACTGGCCCCGTCCGGTGCGTTCCCGGGCAAACAGAGCTGCGAGGATCGCAGATACGAGGTTCAACGAGGCTATGTGGTCGGCGATAGTCACCCCGACAGGCGTAGGCGGTTCGCCGTCGGCTCCCGTTGTGGAGATCAGGCCGCCGGCGGCCTGGGCGCTCAGGTCCGCGCCTTCGCGCGCTGCGTCGGGTCCGTCAGGGCCGAACGTCGAGCCGGCTGCTACGACAACCCTCGGGTTGACCTCGGCGAGGTCGTCGTAGCCGAGCCCCCAGGATTCCATGGTTCCCGGCTTGAAATTCGTCACGACGACGTCAGCCCAGCCGGCCAGGCGGAGGAAAACCTGCCTTCCCGGCTCGTGGCGAAGGTCGACGGTCACGGATCGCTTCCCGCGATTACAACCGACGAAATACCCTGACCGGGGTTCTCGCGCTGAGGTAGGCAGCCACCGGCTCTGGTCTCCGAAACCCGGTAGCTCTACCTTGACTACTTCTGCTCCCCACGCGCAAAGGGTCTCTGCTGCCTGAGGTGCCTGGACCAAAAGGCCGGCCTCCACCACCTTGATGCCGTCGAGCGCTCCCACGTGGGTTCACCCTAGGCGACAAGCCTCAGGCTCGCATTCGCGAATACCGGGCGAGAGCCTCGTCGCGCTCCGCGTGGTGATCCACGATCGGCAGCGGGTAGTCCGACGGTGCTAGGAGAGACCCGGCCAGTTCGTGCGGCCGGTGAATGTGCTTGTCGCCGACGGCGGCCAGCTCGGGTACGTGTCGGCGTATGTATGTTCCCTGAGGGTCGAACTTCTCTCCTTGCAGCGCAGGGTTGAACACCCGGAAGTAGGGAGCTGCGTCGGTTCCCGACCCCGCCACCCACTGCCAGCCGAGCTGATTGGACGCAAGGTCAGCGTCAACGAGGTGCTCCATGAACCATGAAGCTCCGAGCCTCCAGTCGAGGTGAAGGTCTTTCACCAAGAAGCTGGCAGTGATCATCCGCACACGGTTGTGCATCCATCCTTCGCTTCTCAGCTGTCGCATTCCGGCGTCAACTATCGGAAACCCCGTTTGGCCGTGCGCCCAGGCTTCGAAATGATCGTCCGCTCGCGGACCTCGGTCGACTTCGAGACGGGACCACTCCGACCGGTAGGGTTGCTTGGAGGCGTCCGGACGGTGCCACAGCACGTCAGCGTAGAACTCCCGCCAGCACAACTCCTTCTCGTAGACCTGCTCGCCTCGGCATGTGGGGTCTAGGCGGTTTAGGACCTGGCGGGGATGGACGCAGCCGAAGCGCAGATACGCAGACAGGCGCGAGGTGCCCTCGGCTCCTGGTAGATCACGCTTATCCTTATAGTCACATGCCGGGCCTGTCATGAAGGCGTCGAGGCGGTCGTGCGCGGCTTCCTCCCCGGGAGGCGGCAGCGGGGAGGCGCACGGAGCTACCTCAGGTACGCGAACGTCGTCGTTGACGCCGGCACGGGTGACCCGGCCGAGAAGCTGTTCGGAGGGCGCTGGGAGTGGCTGTTCCCATCCCCGCGCCCGCCATGCCTTCCAAAATGGCGTGTACACCTGGAACGGAGCCCCGCTAGAGCTGGACAGCTCCCCGGGAGGGACAGCGTATGGAGATCCGACGCGAAGGAGACGGACGCTTCCCTTAGCTAATGCTTTCTCGACAGCAGCGTCGCGGCGCGAACCGTAGGGACCGAAGTCAGCCGAGACGTACACGGCTTGGGCCCCGACCTTCCGGGTGAGGTCGGGCACAACCACCTCAGGCTCGCCGAACAGCTGCACCAAGCCCTTGTCGGTCCCGGACCCGAGGTGGCCGTCGAGGCTCGACAGGCACCCGGCAAGGAAGCGCAGTCGCGCTTGTCCGGCGCTGGCGAGCAGGGTCGGATCCCACACGAAGAGGCATACGACACGCTCGTAGGACGTGAGAGCAGCGCTCAAAGCCGGGTTGTCACAGATACGCAAATCCCGACGGAACCAGACTATCGCTGCGGTCGCGTCCGTTCCACCTCTCGGCGTGGCCCGATCGCCTTTCAAGCCGCCTGGGTCTGATCCGAGTTTGGTCATATCCAAAACCCGTTCTAGCATCGAATACAAGACGATGACCAAGTCACCTGAAACTCCGAGCCCTCGCCGAGAGCGCGTGGCGGTTATCGGCTCAGGCGTCGCGGGCTTGACGGCGGCCTACCTACTCCAGCGTCGCTACGACGTGGTCCTCATAGAGGCTGATACCCGCCTTGGCGGCCACGCCCACACCCACACGGTAGCCACCTCCGACGCCGGGGAAGTCGAGGTGGACAGCGGCTTCATCGTACACAACCGGGTCACCTATCCGAACCTGATCCGCCTCTTCGACGAGCTCGGCGTCCTCACCCAGCCGAGCGACATGAGCATGTCGGTGCGCTGCAACGGGTGTGGGCTCGAATACGCCGGTGCTCTCGGCTTGCGTGGTGTCTTCGCCAGCCCAAAGTCTGCGCTCACGCCTGCCTACCTGCGTATGCTCTTCGAGGTCAACAAGTTCTACCGTCATGCCCGCCGGGTCGCCGCCGAGTCGTCGTTGCCCCTATCGGACAGGACGCCGGGCATCGACATAACGCTCGGGGAGTTTCTCGATCGCGGAGGTTTCTCCCGTTACTTCCGCCGCCATTACATGGTTCCGGTGGTTTCGGCGGTGTGGTCGGTAGCCCCCGAAACGGCGCTGGAGTATCCGGCCAGGTACCTTTTCGCCTTCATGGCCAACCACGGGATGCTCAGTGTGGGTGGCTCACACCAGTGGTACACGGTGGTCGGGGGTTCGAGGAGCTATGTCGAGGCAGCAGTGAAAGGCGTCGGCGAAGTGCGGCTCGGCGCGGCGGTCACAGCTGTGTCGCTGGGTGCCGCCGGTGCGCCAGGTGGCGCGTCGGTGACAGTGCGCTTAGGTGACGGTTCTTCTGAGCCGTTCGACCGTGTCGTCGTGGCCACCCACCCTGATCAGGCTCTGTCGATCCTCGAGCGGCCCACCGAAGCCCAGCGCCGGGTGCTGGGAGCTTTCCGTTATTCCCGCAACGATGTCACCTTGCACAAGCACCCGGGCGTACTCCCGAGGCGATCTCATGCCCGGGCGTCATGGAACTACCTTCTAGACGACTGCGCAGACGGTGGGGATCGGGCCTTGGTCACCTACGACATGAACCGTCTGGCCAGTCTGCCGACCGCAGAACCGCACCTGGTGACGCTCAACTGCGACGACCGGATCCCATCCGCACACGTGGTCGCACGCATGGTCTACGAGCACCCCATCTACACACCCGAATCGGTGGACGCCCAAGCCAAGCTCGCCGACTTGAACGACGAGACGATAGCGTTCGCCGGCGCCTATCACGGCTGGGGCTTCCACGAGGATGGATGCCGGGCGGGAGTGGCTGCAGCAGCCTCTTTCGGGGTCACCTGGTGATATGAGACCGTCCGGCAAACTTGACACGGCCGGTGGAGCTGGCAACAATGACATGGCCGGCGGAGCTGGCGAGCAGCGCGGAGAACCGTCGTCGCCGGATCCAAGCTCGGTGCCGACGCTGCCTTGCCTCTACCACGTCGATATAGGACATAGCCGGCGGGCTCCGGTCCGTAACGACTTTAAGTACCGCAGCTACATGTGGCTTTTCGACGTCGACGAGCCGCCAGTAGTGTCGACGCTGTGGCGACCACTCGCTCGGTACCGCCCCGATGACCACCTTGACGTTCGGCGGCTCATGGCGGATCAGGGCATCGAAGTCTCAAAGCTCTTGGTTCTCACGAACTTGGCCGTGGCTGGGTATGTGTTCAACCCGATCAGCATCTACTGGGGCTATCGCGAGGATGGCACTCTCGCGGCGAGAGCCGCCGAGGTGCACAACACATACGGAAGTCGCCACTGCTACGTATTGAATGCTGACGATCCAGCGAAGAAGGTAGCCGAGGCAAACAAACAGATGTACGTGTCACCTTTTTATCCCCTCGACGGTAGGTACCGCATTTCGATCTCGGACCCTGGTAACTCCCTTGCTGTGTCAGTGACCCTCGAAAGACCAGAGGGTCCACCGTTTCGAGCTTGGATGACGGGTAAGCACGTGGCGAACAACTCGGGGGCTCTCCTCCGGCTGGCCATTCGTTACCCGGCGGCGCCTCTTCGTGGGCGGGCGCTAATCCAATGGCAGGGCCTGCGTCTGTGGGCCAGGGGAGTCCCGCTCAAAAAAGAAGCCAAGCTGATCGCCGGGATAGCTCAACCGCGCTGTGACCCCGGCAGCATTACGTCATCGGAGGAGAAGGATATGTCGAAGTGAGCCTCGTCGAAACTGGCCGCCGCCCGAACCGTAGCTCGCTATCGGGCGAGGACTCTACCGTGGACTTCGACCGCTGGCCGGCGATGCGAACCCCTGCGCCCGCACCGACGCGCGCCGCCATCGCGAAGGTGCTTCTACGCAACGCTGCGAGTCGAACCGGGATAGAGGTGGTCTTTCCGGGAGGCAGCAGATTCGGGCGCAGCGGCGGGCCCGTCTTGGAGTTGGTCCGGCCAACCCAGTTCTTCGACAGACTGGGCAGGGACGGCAAGATCGGTTTCGGCGAGGCCTACATGGCGGGCGACTGGAAGGCCGAGGATCTCGCTGGCCTGCTGAGCGCGATGGCTGCGAGAATGCGGACTTTGATACCTCCACGCCTCCAGTGGGTGAGGCGTTTCTACGAGCCTTCGCTCCCGCCCGAGGAGGACAACGACCCGAGCGGTTCGGTTCGTAACATCCAGCGGCACTACGACCTGTCGAACGAACTGTTCGCCTTGTTCCTAGACCCGTCTATGACCTATTCGTCGGCGTTGTACGACAGACCCGGCGAGCCACTGGCGGAGGCCCAAGCCCGTAAAATCGACAGGCTTCTCGACGAAACTCGGGTGGGACCTGGCGCTAAAGTGCTCGAGATCGGCACCGGTTGGGGTGAGCTGGCGATCCGCGCGGCTAGACGGGGTGCCAAGGTTACGAGCCTGACGTTATCGGTCGAGCAGGCAACCCTCGCTCGTAAGCGCATCGCCGAGGAGGGGTTGTCCCACGCCGTCGACGTGCGAGTCGAGGACTACCGTAGCTCCGCGGGAGCCTACGACGCCGTGGTCAGCGTCGAGATGGTCGAGGCTGTCGGGGAGCGATGGTGGCCCACATACTTCTCCACGCTCGAAGCCCGTCTTGCTCCGGGAGGGCGGGTCGGGTTGCAGACGATCCTGATGCGCCACGACGGTTTCATCGCTGCGCGGAATTCGTGGACGTGGATCCACAAGTACATCTTCCCCGGTGGGATGATCCCTTCGATGGAGGCCATGGAAGGGGTGCTACGGACAAGCACGCACCTTCGTGTCTTGCAACGCCACCACTTCGGCGCTTCCTACGCCGAGACCCTCGCTACTTGGCGGGAGAAGTTCATGTCTGAGGAGGATGCCGTCGACCGCCTCGGCTTCGACAGGACGTTCAGGCGTATGTGGGAGTTCTACCTGGCCTATTCCGAGGCTGGCTTCCGGTCCGGCTATCTAGACGTCGCGCAGATAGTCATGGCGTCGCCGACCTGAGCGTGCCGGCACGGATTTTCAGCATCCTCTCAGCGCCCGGTGGGTGGCTTTTTCAGCTAAACCCCCGATGATGGAGAAGTGCTTGAGCGAGCTGCGACCCGGCGTGGCCGCCCCGACAGCCCTACCGGGCCAGAGGCGGCGCGAGCAGAGCCGGCACGCAAGACCTCTCATGGTGCCTCTACACGAGGACACCTTTGGCAGATCGACGTCGTGCGCCTTCTAACCTTCGCTGCGGTAATAGCCGTTCACTCCTTGGCCTTCACCGAGCAGCCCGACAACCAGGTCGCGGCCGGGATGATGATGCTGCTCCAATACGGCCGGGAGGTCTTCTTCGCCATAACGGGCTTCGTCCTTGTCTACTCCACATGGGGGAAGCCTCTGGACGCAAGGTCGTTCTGGGGGAAAAGGGTCAGTTTTGTCGCCGTACCCTACGTCGTGTGGAGCGGCGTCTATTACGCGTACGGGGTTTTCGGCCATGCCCGCCTGAAGCCGTCGCTCGGTGGCTTTCTTGCTGACCTCCTGGATGGCGGCGCCATGTACCACTTGTACTTCCTTGTCGTCACGATTCAGCTCTACGTGTTGTTCCCGCTGCTAATGCGTTTCGTCCGGGCGACGGCGCATCGGGCGTTGCCGGTACTGGTCGCTGTGGCAGTCGCCAATCTGGGATGGCTGGCGGCACTGCAGTACACGCGTGCTCCCTCGGGGCTAGGAGGGTGGTTCTACGCGCACGCCTACGAGCTGCTGCCGACCTACGCCATGTACGTGCTGGGCGGTGCCTACGCAGCCGTGCACCTCGACCAGGTCGAGGCAGTAGCGGCTCGCTACGGTAAGTTGATCCTCGGGGTGGCCGCGCTTTGCGTGGCGGGGTCTCTCGCTGTCTACGCCTCGCAGCTGTCGAGCATGCCACCGCGCCAAGCCAACAACGTGCTCCAGCCCGCCATGACGCTGTCGTGCCTTGCCGCTGTCAGCGTCGTCTACCTAGTGGGTCGCAGGTGGGCTTCGGGCCGGCGTAGAGGCCAGCACGCCATCGAAGTGCTTTCGGACGCCTCGTTTGGGATCTACCTCTCCCACCCTCTGGTGCTGGCTTTACTCCTCGACTACGCGGGTTTCGCTAATGGCCACCAGGCAATGCCGGACGTCGTCGCAACTGTCGTCTCCTACGTCGCAACGGTGGCAGGGGCGACTGTGATAACCCTCGCGGCGCGCCGCACGCCTCTTTCACTCGCTTTGACCGGGAGGCCCTTGCGGTCGCAAGTCAAGCGCCAGCCTACAGCAGCGTCCGAGCGGGCGCTCGCAGTGGCAGACGAAACACCAGAGCAACCCGAAGGAGTCCTAGTCCCATGCTGAACGTCCATGATATTCTCGAATCGCGAAGCGCACGCCCCGGCCTGGCGATAGTCGAAGGTGCGACGGGACGTGGGGTCTCTTGGCGCGAGGTGGCCAACCTGGCCGATGCCTGGGTTTCGAGCGGCCTGGTCGGGCCTGTAGGGCTGGCTATCGCCGACCCGACGGTAATGGCGTCGAACTTCGTAGCCGGCCTAGCGAGTGGGGTGATAGTCGTACCTTTGGACCCGGCCGCCCCGCCTCGCGACTTGTGGGCGCGAATAGCCCAGCTCGGGGTGCGCTGCATTGTCACCGACCGCGACTCGCAGCTGAATCCGGCCGCTCCCACGTGGCGCCTGCAGACCTGGCGGGCTGACAGCGACGGCATCCGCAAGCTCGGTGGACGCATCGGACCCCAGGCTGATCTCCCGCCTGTTCCTGCTTGGCCGTCGCTGCTCATGGCCAGCTCGGGTACCACGGGCGACCCGAAGATCGTGCCTCTCACCGAAAGCCAGTTGCTGGCGACAGCCGTCGGGGTGGCGGCGGAGCTGGGGCTCTCCCCCGACGACGTCGGCTACTCGCCGTTGCCGTTGTTCCACATCAACGGCCTCGTCGTCGGCGTGCTCTCCGCTCTCGTCGCCGGATCGACCGTCGTCGTCGAACGCCAGTTTTCCCGGAGAGGGTTCTGGCCCACCGTCGCGCAAGTCGGCGCAACCTGGCTTAACTTGGTGCCGGCGGTGATGGCGATCCTCGCGTCTCAGACCGAGCCGCCTTTCGACGTAGCGCGCGACGAGACGCCGGACTCGCCGGCCGCGGGCGCTCTTGCCCTGTTCCACGACTCGCCTCTCATGGCCCGGCCCCGGCTAGCGAGATCAGCCTCGGCGCCGCTGCCAGCAGCGGTGCGGGAGCGTTTCGAGTCGCTCACCTCGATCCCGGTGGTGGAAACCTACGGCATGACGGAAGCCGCGAGTCAGATCACGGCGAACCCTCCCGGGGCTGTTCGGCCTGGATCGGTAGGACTGCCCGTCGACGTCGAGCTGCGCGTCGTGGGCGAGGGAGGTGAAGTCGTCACGGGATCACAGACCGGCAGGGTCCAGATCAGAGGGACCAGGGTAACCCCCGTCTACTGGGCGATGCTCCCGGCCCGCGCTGAGGGCCTTGAGGCAGGCGCCGCCACTCTAAGCAGGCGTGGTGGCGAGGTAACTTCCGACGGCTACGGGACGCAATGGACGTCTCGCAGCGCTCTCGGTGCCGACGGCTGGCTCGACACCGGAGACGTCGGGTACGTGGACGAGGGGGGTTACGTCTATCTTGTCGGCAGGGACGGAGACGTGATCAACCGCGGCGGCGAGAAGATCGCGCCAAGGGAAGTCGAGGAGATCCTCTTGGCGCACCCGGAGGTCACCGCAGCCGTCGTGGTCGGCCGTCCCCACCCCACGGTCGGCGCGGAGCCGGTGGCTTACGTGATCGCCGCAGATTCGGCGTCCGGTTCCCCCGAGGTGTTGGCAGCCGAGCTGTCGCGCCAATGCGAGGAGTCTCTGAGCCGCTTCAAACGGCCCGTGGAGATACACGTGACGAGTTCTCTTCCAGCAGGACCTACCGGCAAGATCCGGCGTCGCGAAGTGGCGAGTCGCGTTGCCGCAGGGTTGGATCCCTCGGGCGTAAACCGGCCTGGCGCCACTGGCCGAACGGTCTCGGTGTCGTCAGTGTCGGCAGCTCTGGGACTTCCGGCTCGCAGCGTGAAACCTCGTCGCAGTGGGATGACTATGGTCATAGACGGGGGACTGCCGGTCAGCGCTTTCGCTGACGCCGTGTCGAGCGCCGCTGACTACATCGATCTGGTCAAGTTCGGGTGGGGCACCGCTTTGGTCACCCCGGGTATCGAGGCTAAGACACAAGTGCTGCGCGATCTGCAGATCGGAGCGTTCTTCGGAGGAACGCTGTTCGAAAAGTTCGTCGCGGCGGACCGCTTCGAGGCCTACCTGACGCTTTGCCGGCGCCTCGAAGTCAGCCACATCGAGGTGTCTGACGGGACGATCGAGATATCGCCGAGCGATCGCGCGCGCTACATACAACGCGCCGCGAGAGACTTTACCGTGATCAGCGAAGTGGGCTACAAGGACCAAGCCAGGGCCGCAGCATCACAGGCGGTGGACCTTGCCCGCCAAGCGTCTGCCGATCTGCGAAGCGGGGCGACTCTGGTCATAGCCGAAGCGCGCGAGAGCGGACGAAGCGGAATCTGCAGACCCGACGGCACTCCCCGCGAGGACATCGTCGACGCCTTCTTGGAGGCTGACCTAGAAGCTGAACACCTGATGTTCGAAGCTCCGACGAAGGACCTCCAAGTTCGCTTCATCGAGATGTCAGGAGCTGACGTGAACCTCGGCAACATAGCCCCGGGGGACGTGATCGGCTTGGAGACCCTCAGACTGGGATTGCGCTCGGATACTTTCACGACCTTCAGCAAGGAGAAAGCTCATGCGTAGCTCCTCCAACGTCTTCCACCTAGCTATACCAGTGCGCGACCTGGACGAAGCTAAAGAGTTCTATGTCGACAAGCTCGGTTGCCATCTCGCGAGGCGATACGACGACAGGATCACCCTGGACTTCTTCGGCGACCAGGTCGTATGTCACCTCTCCGACGGATGGGATCGCGACCCCGAACTGTATCCCCGCCATTTCGGGGTGACCTTCATCGAGCGCTCGGAGTTCGACGCAGTCCTCTTCTGCGCAGTCACCCGAGACCTACCGTTCTTTAAAGCGTGTGAGCCGAGGTTCAAGGACATGGTCGAAGAGCACTTGACGTTCGTGTTGAAAGACCCTTCAGGGAACCTCATCGAGTTCAAGCACTACCGGGACCCGAGGATGATCTACTGAGCCATCCGAGCAGGCGGCCTCCAGAAAGGCAATAATACAGGCATGATCAAAGTAAGCGTCTTTTATCCAAGCGGCGAAGGTTCCACCTTCGACCACGACTACTACCGCAACAGCCACGTCCCGCTAGCGATGAAGACCTGGGGCTTGACCGAGTCCGAGATCGAGAAGGGGATCAACGGTCCGTATGTCGCCGCAGTGCACTTCCGCTTCGACTCTCCTGACGCTCTGAGCGCCGCTATGGCCGCTCCGGGCACGGCTGACGTGATGGCCGACGTCGCCAATTACACGAACATCACCCCGGTTATGCAGACCAGCGAGATCGTCTCCTAGCCCGACACGACGACTGGCGTTCCGACCGGCCTGCGCGCACCCGCCCAGCGCGTCAGTGAGCTAGGCGAAGCGCTCGGCAACAGCCTGGGCGCTTCGCCTAGCAAGGGTCGTGCTGCTCGCCAACCCGAGCGCGGTGATCGTGACACCGCAGGCAACTACGATCCACCATCCAGGGTGTGTCGCTCTGGCTAGGCCACGAGGTCCTGCCCCGAACGACCCGGCACTGTTAATGGTCGCCGTCGCGAAAGCCCCGAGAACCGCCACCCCGAGGACCTGGCCGACCTGGCGTCCGGTGGAAGCAATGGCAGCGGCGACGCCGGCCTGGCTGTTGGGCATGCCCGAGACGGCCGTGTTTGTGATAGGGGCATTGACCATTCCGAACCCGGTGCCAAACAGGGCGTAGGCCAAGAACAGCTCAGTGAAAGAGGTGTTCGCTCGGAGCGTCGTGAGTAGGAGTCCGCTCGCCGCGAGGAACGCTCCAGAGATGACCAACGGGAGCCTGGTGCCGTGGCGCGCCACGACAGCGCCCGAGACAGGTGGTAGCACCACGACCATCACGGCCATGGGCAGCGTGTCGACGCCGGCGGCGAAGGCGCTGAGATGGCGGACCTCCTGTAGGTACAAGGTGTTCAAGAACAAAAAGCCGCCTAGGCACGCGAAAGCGACGACTGCGATCACCGAAGCAGCGGAGAAGGGGAAACTCCGAAAGAAGCGCATGTCCACTAGGGGCTCGGTCCTGCGTCGTTCGTAGGCGACAAAGGCGGCGAGCGATCCGGCGGCGACCGCCAGGATCGCCAAGATGCCCGCAGAGGTGTAGCCCTTGGCCGGTCCCTCGATGATCCCGTATGTAAGCGAGGCAAGCACGAGGACCAAGAGAACCTGCGCCACCGGATCGATCTTGCGGGCTCTAGCGGCTTTGGACTCCGGGACGAACAGGGCCGTGAGCACGCAAGCCGAAACTCCTATAGGGACGTTGACCCAGAAAATCGAAGGCCACCCCGCGGCGGACACCAACGCCCCTCCGACTACCGGCCCGAGACCCATGCTTAGCCCGATGACAGCCCCCCAGACACCGATCGCCTGCGCCCGCTCCCTGCGGTCGGTGAACGTGTTGGTGATGATCGACAGCGCCACGGGGTTAAGCATCGATCCCCCTACAGCTTGGAAAGCGCGGAAGGCCACCAGGAGGCCTAGAGAAGGCGCAACGCTGCACAGGAGTGAACCCGTCGAGAAGATGATCAGACCGGTTTGGAAGGTCCGCTTGCGCCCTAGACGGTCGGCGGTCGAACCAGAGAGCATGAGAAGGCTTGCGAGGACGAGGGTGTAGGCGTCCACGGTCCACTGCAGCCCCGATACTGATGCGTGAAGGTGAGCACCGATCGACGGCAGGGCCACGTTGACGATGGTGTTGTCCAAGCCGACGATGAAGAGACTCATCGAGCAGATTGCCAAGATCGCGACCCGCCTACGGAAGGCCTGCGGAGCCGAGTTCGACCCCGGAACTTGGCGTCGCAACTCCTGATCTCGCAACTCGCCGACTGCTGGCGGAGTCGACTCGGTCCCTTGAGCCATGGCCCGGTCAGGGTATCCGGGTGTGCGCCTTTCACAGCAGTAGAAAAAAATATGTTATTCGGTCATTTCATAATTTTCTGGTCTTGTAGGAAGGACCTTTTCCCGCTCCGTCCGGGCTCCTAACGTTCAACACATGTCGTCCCAAGAGGATCAATCGAGTTTTGACAGGACGAGACTCGACAGGGCGTCGCGCCTCTTGGCTAAAGCCGAGAGCACCCACTCTTGCGAAGAGGCCATGGCTCTCGCGCAGAAAAGCTATCGGCTACTAGCGGAGATGATCAACCTCTACGAGGAGAGCATCGGAGCGACGCGCGTCGGGCTCAGGCGACGCGAAAGGCGCCTCCTCATCGACCGGCGCCGCGCGCAGCCGGCGCCGGAACCCACGGGTTCTCCCCCACGGGCCGCTATGCGCAACCGCGACGCGCAACGCTACCAAGATCTGGCTGCAGTGGATTCTCCGAAGGCCCGAACCGCCCTGCTGGACCTACACATTTGACTGACCGGTTGCGAGCCGGGTTGGCCAGTGGACGAATAAAACTTCTGTAAAGCACGCGGAGCGTCAAACGGAGCTTCACGCGCTCGCTACCGTAGCGGGTCGTGACTGCTGCCCTAATCGTCGTTGTAGCTGTGGCCTTGGTGGCGGTCGCAGGGATGGGGTGGCTGGCGCAGCACAGCTCTGCAGCCCTTCGCCGTGAACGAGCCAGGTCGTTGCGCCAGGCAAACCGTCTACGAGACGCCGAGGACAAGGCGGCTAAAGCCGCCCAGGACCTCGCAAGGTACCAGCAGTTGGTCGAGGTAGCCGAGAGCAGGTACTCCAGGGCAGAGGAGTCGCTCGTCAAGGTCGAAGCGGAACTGCACGCAGCTCGGGAAGTTGCGCTGACGGCCTCGGGGCGCCTTGGCGGTGGCAGCGTCGGCGGGCAAGGCAGGGCGCCTTTCTCCCCGACCTCGGCTGTGATGCTCCAACTGGAGCACGTGCGTCTATGCCGGGAATGGCTCGAGGTGGCAGGTCCCGGAGTGGATCTGCCGGTGCCATGGGACGGTTCGATTGCGTCGGGCGTGGCTATCGAACTTGCGGTGATACGCGAGGTGATAGGCACACCGAGCGACATTTCGGTGACCGCGAGCGGCCCGCTGCGCGATCCTGTGGCGTTACGGGTGGCGTGCGAACTGCTGCGGGCGCTAGCGCGCTCGGGCGACGAGATGACCGTCGTTCTCAGCGACGAAGCTCTTAGCGTAGCCCAGTATCAAGATCACATCCCCGATGTCAGTGAGCTTCAGGAGGCTGCAGAGGAGTCGGGGATGGCACTGTTCGCCGGACTCGACGGCGAACGGGTTTCCACAAGGCTGGTTTTCGACCCGTCCTAGGGGCTACTTGAGAAGTTGCAGGGCCTCGAGGTCCGTCGCGTGGGTACCGTGGCGATTCGCCATCGTGACGAACATGTCGTCGCCACGTTCGGTGCGCTTGACCAGCATCGAAGCGGCTATCGCCATGATCAAGCCGCCGAGGCTGTAGCGGCGGTAGTCCCTCCAGAGAGTCTCCCACGCCAGTTCGACACCAGCGGCGACCAGCCGCCCGTGATATGAGCGCACCAGATCCGTCTCGTGGGCGCGCCTGGCTTCGGGTTCTAGCGACGCCCCAAGGAAGTAGCTGAGGTCTGATGCGCCAGGTCCGAAAGAAGCCGTCTGCCAGTCGACCACGGCCACCCTTCGCCCTGCTTCGGGTGGGGGGAACAAGAGGTTGTCGAGGCGGAAATCCCCGTGAGTGACGGTCCACGGTCCGGGCTTGTGTGCGTCGAATAGGTCCAGCGATGCCATCAGCCGTTCCGCTAAAGCGAGAACGTCCGGCTGCACGCGGTCGTGGTATCTCTCTACGAAACCCGGGTAGAGGCCCCTGACCAACGCGGGCAGCACGCCGACGGTTGCCGGTCCGTTTCGGTGAAGCCAGTCGAGGTCGCCCAGCTTGTCGTCACCCCACTTCGGGGCGTGAAGGCCCGGGAGCTCGGCAACGGCTAGATCCGCCTCGTCGGGGCTGCAACCGGCAAGCTGGTCTCCCTGCCGGCAGGGCGCAACGTCTTCGAGGATTAGCAAAAAGTCCGCACCGCCAGGTGCGATGTCGGCGTGGTAGCAGACCGGAGTGCGAACCGACAGACTCGACGACAGGTGCCGGTAAAAGCTGACCTCGATCTCGTATGACCTGAGGGCCACTGCGGTTTCGACACTCTTGGGGTCCGAGGACGGGAGCTTGACGACGACCGAGGCCGGTCCGGGCCCGGTCCGGTCATAGGACAAGTAGCAGCGCAGGCAGTCGGCCATCTGGCCGGTGCCGATCGGCTCTACGGCCACCTCGGTCACGGTAGCTTCACCTACTATCCCAGCTAGGAGAGCGGTTAGCCTGGACGGATCGAGTCGCCCCGAAGGAGGGATGCCCGTAGAGACTGCGGGTTCGCTCATCGCGGCAGCGGTCGCTCTACGAGCGTTTCGGGGAAGTATCGATGATGGCGGGCGCCGGTGATCTCGTAGATTGCGCTGCCGGATCGGCCGTCCGCCGTGGTTACCCGCATCTGCGACAGGCCACCCCGGTGGAAGGGCTCGTAAGGCCGGTCGAAGGTTCCTTCAGCGTCGACGGTCAGGGTCCTGCCGCCCTCCAGTGTGAAGTAGCAACGCCCGGACAGTCCTGCGACCTCCTCTCCGTTGCGGCCGTAGGCGACAGGGGCGCCGCTTTGCGACCTCCAAGTCAAGTCGTGGCGGAAGTCGACTACCGGCACGGGATCGGAGCGGTCGGTCCCCGCCCAGCAACCGTCGGTGTAGACCCTGGCGCCGTTAGAGAGTTCCCAGTGCCACACGCCGAGGAAGCCGTCGTCGAGCTGTATCTGCAGCCACATCCAAAGCGGGCATCGCCCGTGGTCGCGGATACCCCACGAATGGTCCCGCTGGCCAGTCCACCCTTCGATCTCGAAGGTCTTTCCTTCTACGCTGAAGGTGCCTTCGTACACGCCGGACTGTAAGACGTGGCTTTGGTCCCACACGACGTCGGATTCGTAGCGTAACGTGCCGCGCCGAAGAGCGTAGGGGGCGGTCCTGGCTCGGAAGGTCACGTCGATTCCTATAGAAGCGACAGCCGGATCCGCCCACAGCTTTATCGTCTCGAACGGCTCGAGCACCTCCACGGAGGCGCCGTCGACGTAGGACCCGTGGGGGTCATCCCCGAAAGCCCGTTCGAGGCGCCCCAAAACCTGGTTACCTGCAATCCGGCCCATCTGCAACGAGTCCACCACTCTCGACGCGGGGTAGCGGGCCATGGTCATGAACACCACGTCACCGCCAGCGTCTGGTCGGTGCATCTCGAAGAAATAACTCTCACGCCAAGAGGTGTCCGAGACCGCCACCTCTGACAGCGTCTGTGGTGTCTGGTGTACGAAAAGCTCGTCTAGGGGGGTCAGGCTCGCCACGGAACCCGACCCCCGGAGCTGCGAAAAAGAAGATCTGCCACGACAGGGGAGGCTACTCCCAACGGACGCGGCCCGCTCGGGTGCTAGTAGCTCGAACCGGCGGTGGTCGACGAGGTAGAACCCGACATTGCGGTGGTTACCGGGTTTCCGGTGGACGCAGAAACGACGTACCACACACCGCCAAAGGCGGACACGTCCTCGCCGAGAGTCGTGTTAGGCGCCGAGGCTTTGATGTCCTTGATGAACCAGTACAAGGGATGCCCGTTGTAGGTCACCTGCATCTTACCGCTGGGCCGCATGATGTGCCCGACGAGCGAGGCACTGACTCCAGCGCCGAGCTTCGGGGTCCCAGTGGTTTCCAGAGGCGGCCAGGCGACGGCGCACTTACCGGTGCATGACGATGTAGTCGAGGTGTCGGTAGAGAATGCGTAGAGCGTCTTGCCGTTGGACTCGAGGATGTTCCCATACATCGAGTCCGCTTCTACCCCGATAGTCGGGGCGGACGACGATGTCGCAGGAGAAGACGTCGAGGAGCCGCTTGAATACATCGTCGAGGAAGGAGCCATCGTCGTGGGGCTCGACGATCCCGCAGAGATGCTCGTCGGAGCGGAGGCGCTCGAGGTCTTCGCTGAGGAACCACAGGCTGCCGTCAGCAGGGCCATTCCGACTGCCAGCGAAACGCCGGTTGTCTTTCTCATTCGTTCAACCTTTCGGACCTTGTCGCTGAGGTGATTAAGCGACTATGTGTGCTTGCATGGCTATATACGCAAGCGGGTTCCTAACGGATTGAACCAGCCCGGGCGGCGCACTGCGGGCGGTGACTGCGGGCGGTGACGGCGGGCGGGCCGGGGGCGTGGCGTTCAATCCGATCAGCGCTTAGGATCGTAGATATGCTGTGAGGCAAATGGGCATACCAGTGTCAAGCCTCTCCGACGAAGCCCTGCTGGCGGGGTACGCCAGCGGCGACAGGGAACTCTGTGTGGCTTTTATCCGCAGGTTCCAGTCGCGGGTCTACGGTGTCGCACTGGCGGTCCTAGGGGACCCGGTGGGCGCTGAGGACGTAGCCCAGCAGGCTTTCGAGCGGGCCTGGCGCCACGGTCCCACCTACGACGCCAGGAGAGGCGCTGTGGGCACCTGGCTGGCTGCTATCACCCGCAACCTAGCGATCGACGCGACCCGGGTGCGAAAAGCCGACCCAGTGGAGGTAGACGCCCTTCTCGCAGCGATGCCGGCCGGACCCAACGAGCCGGAAGCCAAAGCGTTGGAGGCTGAATCGTCCCGGGACATTGCGAGGGCCCTTCGGCTCCTGCCGGCCGAGCAGGCCAGGGCGGTCGTGCTCGCCGGCATGCTCGGCATGTCAGCCTCACAGGTGGCCGCAGCCGAGGCAATACCCCTCGGCACTGCAAAAACCCGGATAAGGACGGCCATGGGCCGTCTTCGGGCGTCCCTCCGCACCGAGCATCTGACAGAGCTGTCCAATGACTGATTACACCCGTTCCGAATCCCACCCCGAGACACTCGCCGAGATGGCTCTTGGCGTGCTCGACCCTGAGGAGCGCACCACGGTCCTGTCGCACCTCGCGAGCTGCCCCGCCTGTCGGGAGGAACTGCTCGAGTTGAGCGCCGTGGCCGACCGGCTCGCAGCCCAGGCCCCACCGGCGGAGCCTCCGGCTGGCTTCGAAGACCGGGTGCTAGCCCGCATCGAAATTCCAGCTCAAGGACGTCCTTTAGCGATGCTTGGGGCTTCCAGAACCCCCCGAGCGCGTGCTGCACTGCGTACTTACAGGCCTCTCGGTTCCCGGCGTAGCGTTTCGTGGAAGCACTTGGCGGCTGCCGCTGCCGCAGCGGCTGTGCTGTTAGGGGCCGGTGTTGCGATCGGCTCGGCGGCGACAGGCACGTCGTCCACTGTCGCTGGTGCGACGACCGGCGGCTGGTCGGCGTCGCTGCTGGTGGGCCCCTCGGGGCCGGTCGGAAGGGTGTTCTACGACTCCGACAGTCAGGCCTGGATGTCGATGGGGATATCAGCGGGTCATGTCGGGACGCTGCGCTGCGAGCTTGTGAGCCCGACCGGCAAGGTGATAGTCCTGGGAACGTTCCAGGTCACCTCTCAGGGTGGCTACTGGGCGACGAATATACCGGCGTCAGCCCGAGGGGCGAACACCGTCCGCCTCGTGGACACGTCCGGAAAGATGGTCGCTACCGCCACAGTGAAGTAGCCGCTGGGCCGCCGAACGCCGCTCCGTGGGAGCGGCTGTGCGCTCCGTGCGACAAGCAGCGGCTGCAGCGTCGTACTATGAGGAGGACGGGGTGCGCCCGCTTCGTCGAATTTGGCATGGGAGCAACAGGTGGACGACCTAGAAGTAGTGGCACGGATCAACGAATTGACCGAGGAGGAGCACCGCCTTCAGCAAGCCCACGTGGGAACCCCTTTGAGCGGTGAAGAACTGACCCGTCTGCGCGCGGTGGAAGTTGCACTGGACCAGTGCTGGGATCTTCTGCGCCAAAGGCGTGCCCGTCGCACCGCCGGCGGTGATCCAGAGGCCGCAGAGCTACGCTCCGGTGAGGTCGTCGAGCACTACCGGCAGTAGAGCGCCGCTGGCAGGGGTTTCCGGGCAGAAATCCCGATAGGACATAATATTGGCGTGACTGTAATCAAGATCAACGCTATAACCGTCCCGCAGGACTCCGGAGACGAACTGGCCAGCAGGTTCGCTGCTCGCGCCGGGGCGGTGGACGGCCAACCAGGTTTCGAGGGTTTCGAGCTTCTTCGTCCCACCGACGGACGCCACCAGTGGCTGGTCGTGACCAGATGGCAAGACGAGGAGTCCTTCAAGGCATGGGTCAGTTCGCCGGCTTTCGCTCACGGTCACGCCGGAAGCGACCGGCCCGCTCCCCACGGCGGTCCTGTGTCGGTGGCGTCGGAACTGTGGTCCTACGAGGTAGCGGGGGGAACAGCTGCTTAGCTAACTGTGGGCAGGTTGTCGCTTATCACAGAAGCCTAAAGGTTGTAGGCCAGTTTGAGGCCTGGCACCGGCCACCGCGTCGAGTAGAGACGTCCCCGCCCGGATGACGTTATGTAGGCGGTGCGCAGGTCGTCACCGCCGAAGCAGATGTTGGTGACCAGCGGGTCGTGTTCGGCGGGCCGGATCTGCTCGACGAGCTTCGCGTCGGGGCTGATCACGCTAATAGCTCCGGTTATGAGCGTCGCGACGCACACGTTACCGTCCGAGTCGACTGCGAGCGAGTCGAGCATCTGATAGCCCTCGAATCCCCAAAGCAGTTCCGCACCTCCCGGGCCGTTGCCGCTGCGGGCCAGCTCTCCGGGTGATTCCACATCCCAGGCCCAAACCCGACCAGGCCCGGTCTCGGCGACGTAGATCCGTTTTTCGTCCGGGGAGATGCCGACGCCGTTGGGCTGGGTCAAAGGGTAGACGACCTCGCGGATCTCAGTTCCGTCCGAAGCGGCGTAGTACAACCCTCCCAGGTCGCTGTCGCGCCTTCTGGTCTTGCCCAGGTCCGTGAACCAGAAGCCGCCAGCAGCGTCGAACACTAAATCGTTGGGTCCTCTCAGCGGGTTGGCGCCTACGGCCGTATAGAGGTCTTTGGCGACGCCGCTGGTCGGGTCGACGGTTTGGATCCTTCCGCCGCTGTAGTCGTCCGGTTGACGTCCAGGAGCTAGCAGACCACCCGCACGGTGCCACTCGAAGCCACCGTTGTTGCAGACGTAGAGCAGCGAACTCGGGCCGACTGCGATCCCGTTGGGTCCACCGCCGCACACGGCGAAGCGGTCCAAATCTCCGCTCGTCGTGTCCACGGCGGTCAACTGGCCGCTGTAGATCTCGGCTACGAGCACCTTGCCCGAAGAAACCGCAACGGGCCCCTCGGGGAAGAGCAGACCTTCAGCTATCAGATCCATGTCTGGCACCGCGATGACCTCCCGAACAGGTGCTTGTCGTCGCGGTCGACAATAGACCGTATCGACGACCCGAAGCCCGCTCCCCCGGGACGAGCTCCGACGCGCCAGGTGGGCCTACTATCAAAGCGTCTTCGCGGATCCAGCCAGTCGGTGGAAGCGCTGCTTCACCTGTAGCGGAGGACCCGTCCAACCACCATCGGTCCGCCGGCCACGACGCATCCGCAGCGCACCAGTTCGTCCACCTCGTGCATCGAGAACCCTGCTTGGACAAGTACCTCTGCGGTGTGCTCCCCGAGGCCCGGGGCGCGCATAGCCGCCAAGGGCCGGGGCGGTTCCCAACTAACCCATCGTCCCGGGGTGAGGACGTTCGAACCACCGGCGACAGGATGCTCCGAGAAGAGATCGGTTTCCCTCAGTTGCAGGTCCGAGGCCAGGTCGGTGAGGCTTCTGGCTTCGGCAGCCTTGACACCGAAGCTCGTCAGGAGCCGGACGACTTCGCTCCCGACGCGCCCAGCCAGGATGGCGGCGAGTGCCAAGGCGTCACTCTGGTCGTCCTCGACCAGGCCAGCGTCGACCAGGCCAGCGTCGACCAACCCAGCGTCGACCAACCCAGGCAGGTCGTCCCGAGTCGCCCGCAGCCGAACCCATCCGTCCCTCACCCGATAGAAGCGGTCGAGAGCGTTCGGGCCGGGAAAGTCGCGTCCCCCGCGCAGGGCTGGGGGCCGTCCTGGGTATCTCACGAGCTCACCTGACTGCATGAAGGCTGACACTGCTGCGAGCGAAGTGGACGTCTTGAGCCCCCGACCGGTACGCGTCCGGTAGTAAAGTGACAAGCACGTAGACAAAGCCCCGGCTACCCCGGCAGCTACATCGTTGACTGCTACGGTCAAAAAGACGGGCTCGTCGTCGCCGCCCTGTGCGGCCATCATTCCGCTCATAGCCTGGAGTAGGGGATCAAAGGCGGCTTTGGTTGCCAGCGGTCCCGTCTCACCGAAACCCGTCAACGAGAATCCGCCGAGCGCAGGGTTGAAAGCTGACAGGGTGGAATGGTCGACCCCGAGCCGCTTAGCGACCCCGTGTCGATAGTTGTCGATGACCATGTCAGCTTCCCGGGCGAGTCTGCTGAAAGCCTCGAGGCCGCCACGGGTACGAAGGTCGATGGACACGCTGCGCATACCCCGGTTGTAGGAGAATCCAGGTTCCCTGAAAGCATCGCCCTCAGGGGGTTCGACTTTCACCACTTCGGCTCCCAAAGCTGCGAGCAAGGACCCGGCGAGCGGGCCAGCAAGGATCGTTCCCAGGTTGAGCACCTTCACGCCGTTGAGAGGCCCCACGGTTTCGCTGGTGCCTGCGTTCGCGGCCTGAAAATCAGTTCGCGCAGAGGTGCTTGGCGCAGGCCTTCGCCACCCGGGTCGGCTCGCTCGTTCGGGGCCGCGCCGCCGCTCAGCCCGAACATCCGAAAGTTCGAGGTCTCCAAGGAGAGGGGCGGCGGAGATGATCTGTCCGGGAGCCTCGGGTATGTCGATCAGCAGGCCTGGCATCACGACCGGTCCTCGTTCGGGGTCGTCGACTTCTACGCGCTGACCGCAGGCTCGTAACTGAGGATGGTCCAGCCATCCGTCCCGGTCCAAGACAGGCCCCGCGGGGCATCCGGCCTCTTCGAGCACGGCGAGCCAATGCTCCCGGGTGTTGGCAAAGAAACGTTCCTGGATAGCTGTTCTAACCCACAGACGGTTCTCGGGTGAGAGAATTCGTCTCAGATCCCCGGCGATCCGCGGGTCGTCTGGAAGGTCGGCTATACCCAGCGTCTCGAAGGCCGCGCGCTGGAATCGGGGCAGCAATGCGCCGAGGAAGAGCCACTTGCCGTCCGCGCAGCGGTAGCGGGTGTAGCAGGGGCTTGCGCCGCCTGGCCCGACCGGAATGACGCTCGTGTCGTCTGAAGGGTCGAAGACGAAACCGGCCGCACCGGTTATCAGCGCCGCCGACAGGCCGTCAACAGAGAGGATCTGTCCCTTCCCGGTTGCGGCCCGCTCGACGAGGGCTCCCACAGCGCATGTAGCCGCCCACAAGCCCTGGATGTACAGCGTGTGTGGGTACACCAGATCGACCGGCACGCCGTCGAAGGAGGATTGGCGCATCGACAAGCCGCTCAGTGCGTCCAGCAGCGAGGAGTCTTCACCGCCACCAGCCCAGGGTGTCGGACCGCGGTAGGGGGGTAGAGCGGCGACTACCAGCAGGGGGTTCAAGGCTGCGAGTGCCCGCGGGTCCGGGTCTGCGACGCAGCCGGTGATACAAACGTCCGCGTCGGTGATGAGGTTTGCGAATCGAGTGCTGCGCCGGTCGTCATAGGCTGAGGCGAAACTCGCCTTGTTCCGGTTCCACACGGCGAACCCGGGATTGCCACGCTCCCGCAGCCCGGTCTCGGGGTCCTCAACCTTGATGACCCGAGCACCGTAGTCGGCGAGGATCATCCCTGCGACGCTTCCGGCTACAGACGTGTCCATCTCGACAACGACTAGGTCCTCGAGCGCAGCGTCCACGCTGGGAGCAAGCGTACCGCTGCTTTGACCTCGGGCGTTGTCCTCGCCGGTCTTCGATCCGATCCCCTCCATCTTCGCGGCGAAGCTAGCGGAGAGACATTCCACCGTCGACGCAGAGAACCTGGCCTGTCACGAAAGTTGAGGTGACCAAGCCAGCTACTGCCTCGGCGACGTCGTGAGGTGTAGCAGAGCGCTTCAGGGGCGCCTGCTCGCGCACCGCGGCTCGTACGGCGTCCCAGTCCGCGGTCCAGGGTGTGTCCACCAGCCCGGGAGCCACGGCGTTAACCCTCACTTCGGGGCCGAGCACGTTCGCAAGGAGGATCGTCATGTGGTTTAGAGCAGCTTTAGATGCTGCGTAAGGGATCGAACTGCCGACCGGGCGGACCCCGGCGATCGAGCTGACGTTGACGACGACGCCAGCTCCGCTGGCACGAAGGGCCGGCAGAGACGCCCGGGTCATGTGCCACGCTCCGAGGACGTTGACGTCGAAGATCCTTCTCCACACGAGATCCGTCGCCGCGTCCAGGTCGGCGTGGGCGATCACCTTCGTGGTTCCAGCGTTGTTGACCAGAATGTCGATCCTCCCGAAGCGGCTCAGGACCTCGTTGACAACGGCGTGGCACGCGTCGTCGTCCGACACGTCCCCTTGCACGTAAAGTCCCTGGGGAAGGGACTCAGCGACCGCGCGGCCAGCCTCGACCGACGACGACGAGTTCACCGCCACCGCCGCCCCGGCCTGGCCGAACGTCCGAGCGACGGCCTCGCCGATTCCGCTGGACGCTCCGGTCACGATCGCAACTTTGCCTGCAAGGTCCATCGTCATCATCTCCTTGGGTGCCTGCAATGCTAGGCGGGCAGGCACTACGGGCGCAGACCTAAAGCCGGAGCCCGAGAACGGTTTCCAGGGCGCGGGACTATCGTCGCCGGGGCCTGCGTCGTGCTAGGAAGTTGACGTGCTCTTGCGTATCTTCACCGAACCCCAGCAGGGAGCGACCTACGAGGAGCTCCTGCGCTTCGCGCTCGCCGCAGAGGAGGCGGGCTTTGACGCCTTCTTCCGGTCCGACCATTATCTTCGGATGGGGGGTGGCGACCCTGGTCCCGGCCCAACTGATGCGTGGACGACCCTGGCCGGTCTCGCTCGCGACACCAGGTCGATCCGACTCGGCACCCTCTTGTCGAGCGCCACTTTCCGGCTGCCCGGCCCCTTGGCCGTGACCGTCGCCCAGGTCGACGCTATGAGCGGCGGTCGAGTCGAGCTTGGTCTGGGCGCTGGCTGGTTCGAAGCGGAGCACATGGCCTTTTCCATCCCGTTCCCGCCTCTAGCGGAACGCTTCGCCCGGTTGGCCGAGCAGCTGGAGGTCATTGGAGGCATCTGGTCAGCCACCCCGGAACGCCCTTTCAACTTCGAAGGTCGCTTTTACAAGGTGTCCTCCAACGTAGGGCTGCCTAAACCGACTCAAAAGCCTCACCCGCCGCTGATTGTCGGAGGGGCTGGGCCGAGAAGAACCCCTGCGCTGGCGGCTGCCTTCGCCGACGAGTACAACTTGCCGTTCGTGCCGCTCGACGTGTTCACCCAGCGACAGTTAGATGTCGATGCGGCTTGCGCGAAGGTGGGGAGGGATCCGGGGGCTCTGCGGCGATCGGTCGCTTTGGTGGCGTGCTGCGCAAAAGACCGGGCTGGGTTCGAGCGTCGTGCTAGTGCGATAGGCCGTGAACCGGACGAGTTGATGAGCAACGGTGCGGCAGGTTCCCCGGAGCAGGTGATCGCCAAGCTTGCTGCTTACCGGGACGCCGGAGCGCAGGTCGCCTACCTGCAGATGCTCGACATCTCAGACCTCGAACACCTCTCGCTGGTGGCTGACACCGTGCTGGGAGAGCTGTCTTGACATCAGATGACGCTCAGTAATGCTTGACCTTGGTCGCCCAATCCAAGAAGCGCTGGATTTGCGGATGGGACGGTGCGTCTTGATGGCGGTTCGGGGGAGTTCCATCGTGGTTACGCGGTTCAAGCTGAGCGACACGATTGAAACCGCGCCTTAAGCCGTCGGCCTGACGCCGACCTGACCCCGGGGGGACGATGCCCCCAAGATGGCTGTGGCGACACGCCCACGCTACAGCGGCGTTCACCGCTGTAGCGGGCTTTATACCTAACCGGTCCAGCGTCTCGACGTCCGCTTCCGGCGGCACCAGATTCTGGGCCACCGGCGGTGCTAGCACGGCAGCGATGAGCCTTTCAGGCTCCGCAAGAGCGCTCCTGTGGTAGAAGTAGTCGGCCTGCGCCTCGCGCATCCGGCGGCGCAGCGCGTCGTCGAAGAAGTGTCCGGTGATCACGACTATGGAAGCCCGTCCCGGCGGACTTTGCGCTCGTATCGTCTGTACCACGGTGACGCCAGGGAACTGATCCCCCGGTAACTGGTCATCGGCGGCATCGACCACCGCCACATCCACATCCCACCAAGAGCGTTCCGGTTGCATGCTCTCCTCGTGGTCGTAGACCCCTACGACGTCCAGTCTCGGATCCGAGGACAAAACAGCATTCATGCCCAACCGCCCGATTGCCTCGTTGTCCACGATAACAACCCTGAGCCTATTTACTGCGCTGACCGAGTCGAACATGTATCGCTGTCCCTAGGTCGATGAACTATCTCACCTTATCCCAATATCTGAGGGCTGCTGCCAGCGTGTGGCGACGCGGCGCTCTCGCCTAAAAATGTTAGAGCCGTGCGGATCGCGGCTTGGCTGTGGTGGGCTTGCCGACCGTAGGCGCCGTTTTCTACGAGCAAACAGCCCCACCGGATCGCGCGCGAAAAGGCTTCCTGCGCCGTCGTCGTCACTCTATATTTAAAGCTAGGCGTAAGAAGGAGGCATACGAGGTTCTCTTTTGCGCCTTGCTGTGTCTGTCATCGATTGGAGGCAGGATGACAGACACAGCATTCGGGGACTAATTAGCGCTTTGTCAACTCGTGGAATCGCCGCTTGCCTTAAAAGACGCCACGAGAGAACGCTCACAATACGGCTTATCCTAATGCCAATTCAGGTTTGCAAGCATGCCTGGGCGATTGTCTCGGTGGCGTCGGCCTAAAGCTGCGCCATCCGTCGAGCAGCCGCTTTCAGGCAGTAGCTTCCACTACCTGAGCAGGCTTGGCCGGTTCGACGCGCCTTACCATGGTGGAGGCGGCTTCAGCGTCGTGCACCGTCAGCAGCGCCGTTGCGGATCCAGCGACCGCCACGGCTGCGGCAGCAAGGAAGGCTCCCTGGTAAGCGGCCACATGCGCGACGGTGTGGAGCCCGTGCTGGCGGGTGGGCCCGATCGCCGCGAGGACTGTGCTCAGGAGCGCAACTCCGACGGCGCCGCCGAGCTGACGGTTGGCGTTAAAGAGCGTAGAAGCCCGTCCGGTCGACGAAGTCGATATCGTCGCGAAAGCAGCGGCTTGCATGCTCATCATCACGAAGGGGATGCAGAAGCCGAGAGCGAATATCAGGAAGCGCATGTACCAAAGGCTGGTGGAAGGCCCGCTCGCAGCGGCCAACGCGGTTGTCACCACGGCGATGCCGGCCAGGCCTGCGGCCATCAGACGTCTCGGCCCGATACGTGGGTACAAGTGACGGCTGACGATCTGAGCTGCGATAAGCACTCCGATAGCTTCGGGAAAGGTGCTCAGCCCAGAGTCGAGGGCTGAGAGGCCTCTAGCGTCTTGGTAGTACAGCGGCACCATGTACAGCACTCCGAAGAACCCGGTCATGGTTATCACCACCAAGACGTTGCTTGCCCGGAACAAACGGTCGGCGAAAAGCCGAAGATTGATCATCGGTTGTTCCAGCGACAGCTCTACGCGAACCATCGCAGCCAGCAGTACGACGCCAACTGCGATCATGGCGATCACCGTGATCGAACCCCAGCCCTGGGCGGGACCTTCAGAAACTCCGTACATTAGCGCACCGAGGCCCGTTCCGGCTAAGACGAAGCCGGACAGGTCGAAGCGCCCAGGCATGGACTCGCGCTGCTCGGACACGAACAGCGTGCCGAAGATCAAGGCGGCCGCCCCTATTGGCAGGTTCACGAAGAAGACCCAGCGCCACGTCAGGTCTGTGACCAACAGACCTCCGATCACCGGCCCGAGGGCAGGGGCCAGGGCTGTAGGGACCATGAGGATGCCAGCCAGTCGGACGCGTTCGGAGGGAGGGAAGGTCCGGTAGAGCATCGCCATGCCCACAGGAGTGAGCATGCCGCCGCCTACACCTTGGATTACCCGAAACACGACCAGCTCGCCGAGGCTCGTCGCGACGCCGCACATAGCGGAGGCGAGGGTGAACACGGCGACCGCAGCGAGGAGGGTGCGCTTCCCGCCGAAGCGGTCACCGATCCAACCCGAGGCGGGGATGAACACCGCCAAGCTGACCAAGAAGCCGATCACTACTACATCGACCGAGGCTGCCGAGGTGTGAAAGTCGCGTCCTATGGTGGGAATCGCCACGTTGACGATCGTCACGTCGAGAATGCTTAGGAACAGGGCCGCCACGTAGACAGCGCTCACGGCGAAGCGTTGGTCCATGCGGGGAGAGCGAAGGCTAGAAGCTGAAGAAGCTGTAATACCTGACATTGCAAAGATCAAGGTACCGGCAGGTGACGCTCTACGCTACGCCGAAGCCGTCACCTGGATCGACCACGCCGTGTTGGCCAAAGCGGCTGGAGTCGGGTTGCTCGATGTTGACGTTCGCGTTACTGGTCCTTTCGGGCACCGGCGACCTCCGCCGGATAGCGGAACGATTATGGCGTCCGCCTCTAGGGGGGCTTCGATAACGAGCTGGACTGACATTCGGCGCACAACTCGTGAGTGCTGAATCGGTAAGAGACGGCTTGACTCGCTGTTGTCCGGACAACTTCGTGTCGCCGTTCACGGGATTCCCTTCCTGCGCGTTCAAGAATTTCCCTACTGCGTGACTAGCCGGGGTCCAGCCACGGGAGGCCGCAGGCCATGCCGGACACGTGTGGCCGGCGCCGGCTTCGATGACCTGCGAAGGGCCAACGCCACCACCCTCGTCGCCGAGGGGGTGGACGTCAAGACGGCCCAGACCCGCCTTAGTCATGCCGACCCCCGGACAACCCCGTCCATCTACGCCCGAGCCGTCCCGAAGGCCGACAGGGCGGCAGCGGATGCGCTCGGTCGGACCTTCTTCCAGACCCCCGCCCAAAGATCACGCACGGAACGCGCACGGGACGCCGGGACGCGATGAGGCCCCACCACGAAGATGGGGCCTGACCTGGGGCTTTATGAGTCGGGAAGGCGGGATTCGAACCCGCGGCCTCAGCGTCCCGAAGGCTGATTAGCCGGATTTCAGCGAACGGTCCCGACACAAACTGGCAGCTCAGAGGGGGTGTGCGTACTGTGGCGAACGGTCCCGAATGGAGGCGTTCGCGCGATTGACGCGCGATGGTTTGTCCCGCTAAGGAACGGGGGTTGACGGCAAGCCGTGTCGCCGGGGTGCTAACAGGCGGCGGCCCGGCAGCCCGGCAGGAGGTCGCTCCCGAGGGCCGTTCGGACCGGCGGAGGGGCCTGTGCTTCGGGTCACTGATCAGTGGAAGACGTAGTGCGGACTCAAAAGCGGACCACAGTTAGGAATGTACCCGTGAGAATCCTGCTACGGAGCTGTTCCGGGCACTGACATAACTGTCCGGTTAGAATTGAGCCCTGACTAGGACCAAATTAGGAGGGATTCGGGCATGGACTTAGGAGACATCGCATCGCCGCCCATCATCCCCCGTCACGGCCGGGCTGATCGACGCGTCCCCGGGTGGGCAGCAGCGCTCCTCGATCGAATGGCACGAGACCGCCCCCCAGTCGTCACTCGCGAGGAGGTCGTCCCGTTGGGCGTTGATTTTGGGGAGATGATCCTCGGGGTCTGATTATAGAGAGGGGCTGTGACGACGTCCCGGTCCGGCACCTGGTTTTGTCGCTGTAGGGTTGACAGAATGCCTAGGCCGAGGACGGTCGTCGACGAGCAAGGACGGACAGCGATGGACGCGCTGGTGAGCGCGGCACGCCACGCGGCCCGGGCCGAGACAGCCCTTCACGATGCCGTCGCTGCCGCCCGGGTGGCCGGGGTGTCATGGGCTGTGATCGGCGCCGGGCTGGGAATGACCCGTCAGGCCGCCTAGAAGCGGTTCTCCCGCCCGGCGCCGGGCCGGCTGGTGTAGCGGCTCAGGCCGCGGACGCTGCCCCTGGGTGGCGCCCGTTGCGCCGGGCCAGCTCTGCGGTGATAGCGACAGCGAGACGGTCGAGGCCGGCGAAGCCTCTGACTCGGCGGTATTGGGCTTCGGCGCAGAGCATCCCGGCCACCGCCCATCGCAGGCGCATGTCGCCGGGCTGCCAGCGTTTCACGTTGCGGGCATGCACCTTGACGATGTCGATGGTGGACTCGATCGGGTTGGTGGTGGCGAGCGTCTTGGCCAGGGCGCCGGTCACGCCGAGATAGTTGATGGTGATGGTGTCGGCCAGGCCTTCGCGTAGCGATGCGGCGGCGTCGGGGTGGGTCTTTTCGATCTTGGAGGCCAACGTTTTCAACGCTTTGTCCGCTTCGGCCGGGTCGGGGAGGGCCCACGCCTGGTGCAATGCGGCCCGCACCGGTCCTTGGCGGCCGGTGGGCAGCAAGTCAGTGACGTTCCTTGATTTGTGAGCTCGGCAGCGTTGGATGAGCGCGACGTCGCCCCACTTGTCCTTGACGGCGTGGTAGGCCGCTTTGCCGCCGTCGAGGACGAACAGCACCCCGGCGCCCGGGTCGAACCCTCGGGTCTCGAGGTCGTCGAGGAGGGTCTTGCAGGCGGTCTTGTTCTCGGTGGTGCCATGTATGACCGATAGCGGCACCTTGTTGCCGGTGGCGTCGACGCCGAGCGCGCCGATCAATGCTTCGTCGGCCAGGCCGAACCCGTCGATGTAGACGATCAGCCAGCGCCGGTCGGCCAGGCTGCGGGACCTGAAGGCGTCCAGGCGGGCCCTGGTCGCTTCGACGAACCGGCGTGACACCGCCGACTTGGAGGTGGATGACGCGCTGTCTTCGACGGTCGGGCCGACCGGTTCCAGGGTGGTCTGGTAGGCCCGGGTGGACACCCCGGCCAGCATCGACACCAGGGTGTGGCGGTCGAGGAGGTCCCGGTCGGCCAAGGCCGCTCAGGTTTCGAGGCCGATCTCGCCGCTGCCGTCGGCGGCTCGGACCCGGGGCCGGGCCACGGTCACTTTCCGTCCGCCGAGAGGCACCGACGCGTGGTCTTTGCCGTGACGGACCGCTCGACGGTCCGGGTTGTGCTTGCCTTTGGGGCCGGCCACCTCGGTGACTTCGGTCTCGAGCATCTGGGCGAACACGTCCAGGCCGACGTTGACCGCGGCGGCGAGCAGTCCGTGGCGCATGTGGGCGGCGAAGATCTCCAGTTCGCCCTCCACCCGCTCGGCCAGGCGTTCGGGCAGGCCGGCCGCCGCGAAATCGACGGTCCCCAGACCGGGCATCAGACGAAGATCGCGCGTCGAGGCGGGCTTGGTGTGTGACACTGAAA
>Ga0209012_1000197_pt1 | contig 97381 bp, 100 predicted proteins | sample RS3BMetagenome_FD_184735 | JGI IMG/M metagenome (GOLD analysis project Ga0209012, IMG submission 184735) | Ferric oxide microbial mat and aquatic microbial communities from Rainbow Spring, Yellowstone National Park, USA - RS3B (SPAdes) (version 3) ... | reverse complement strand
GGTAGGCAGCGCCGCAGAGCGCATCGACCTCGGCACCCATGAGCGCCTCGACGAAGGTCACACGGAGCGAGCACGTGGGGTGAGCTTCCTCTACGTGCTCGCACACGAGTGCGATGAGGACCGTCGCAGGAGGTGGTGGCCATCGTGATGACGCCTTCGGGGTGCTGCACTCCCAGCAAGGATCACACCGTGGCCGCCGGTGCCGCCAACGCCTCCTCGAGGCTCGCCACGGCTCGGCTCACGAGGCTACGTCTGTGGATGTGACCCCAGGAGGTCGTGGTGGTCTGGGGCACAGCGACCAAGGCCCTCATCCACGAGGAGTTCGGGGATGGCATCATGAGTGCCATCGACATGACCGTCACCGTGGAGCGCGTCGCCAATCCCGAGGGTGACCGCGTACGGCTCGTCCTTGAGGGGAAGTTCTTGCCCTATCGCCGCTTCTGACCGTCCTGCCCGGGGACGAGCGCATGGTGCCGGCCTCGACCCGGTCGCTGCTGTTCACCCAGCCTCGACGAGACGCGTTGCTGGCGCAGCGAACTGGCCCCGGGGACCGCTACGACGCCGCGCTCGGTGCGGCGCTCGCGTGCCAGCGATATCGAGCCGCCACCGCGGCGAGAATGCCCACCCCGGTCGCAGCGCCGAAGACGACGACTGCTCGGCCGGCGCCGAGCCAGCTCGCCAGCTCGCCGAGGAGGAACGCCCCGATCGGGGTGGTGCCGGCCACCAGCAGCACGTAGAGAGCCATGATCCGACCCCTGAGTGCCGGTGGCGAGAGCGTCTGGAGCAGCGTGTTCGCACTCACGGAGGCGAGCACACCGAAGACGCCCCCGGCAAACAGCAGCACGGCGGCAAGCAGCACCGAGGGCGCCAGCCCGAGGCTCACCAGCGCTGCGGCGAGGCCGAGCCCCGAGACCACCAAGCGACGCTGCGTGGCTCGCGGCGAGGCCGTCACGAAGAGGGCTGCCGCGAGCGCACCGAAGCCGAGCGCCCCCAGGAGCTGGCCAAGCCCTACCGCGCGCTGGTGGAGCACGAACCTCGCGACCAACGGCACCGCCACCTGCCAGTTGAAGCCGAAGAGACCCACAAACCCGAAGATGAGCACCGCGGTGAGTAGCGGCGTCTCCCCCGCCACGTACCGCAGCCCCGAGCCAAGCTCGCGGAGCAGGGATTCCGAGCGTCGGGGAACACCCGCCGAGCGAGCCGTGTGCGCTCGCAAGGCGACGAGCACCACGACCACCGGCAGGAAGCTCAGCGCATTTGCCCACAGGGCGGTCGCCACGCCGAAGGCGGCGATGAGGACACCCCCGAGAGCACCACCGACCATGCGCGCTGCGTTGAACCGCACGGAGTTGAGCGCGACCGCAGCTGGGAGCAGCTCTCCCGGCACCAGCTCCGCAAGGAACGCCTGCTGGGCAGGGTTGTTGAGGGCGCTCGTAACACCGATGCCGAACGCCACCACCCCCACGACCACGAGCGGCGGCCGCCCGAGCAACACCAGCAGTCCCAGGATGGCGGCGAGGGCTGCCAAGCCGAGCTGGGTGCCCAGCAGAAGCGCACGACGGCTCACGCGATCGGCAATGGCTCCTCCCACCAGGCTCAGCAGCAGGATGGGTAGGAACTGCAGCGCGGTGACGATGCCGACGTCGGCCGCCGAGTTGGTGCGATCGAGCACGTACCACGGGATCGCGACGGCCTGGGCCCACGAGCCGATGCCGGAGAGGAACTGAGCACCCCACCACGCAGCGAACCGACGGATCCTCAGGGCTGCCAGCGCTTGGCTGAGGCGACGCTCTCGCTCCTCCGACCTGGAAGCATCTTCCGCAGCGTCGGCCACCCCTCCCAGCTTAGGGGCCCAGGTTGTGGTAGCGTCGCGGCGGAGGTAGCCACCATGCCGATGTTTCGCCAGAACCCGCAAACACCTGGATCGACCCCGACACCCCCCACAGCCTCGGCGAGCTACGAGCCCACCGCCGCCGAGGATCGCCTCAGCCAGACGCTCGGGCGCAACCCCGAGGGCATCTTCACCTCGGATTTGTCGGTCTCGGAGTACGTCCTGCTCGAGGAGGCGGGGTTCGAGCCACTCGGCTTCGTCGTCGGCTCCTCGATCTACCACGTCGGCCTCCAGCTCGCCCGGTGGGGCCAGAGCCAGGAGCTGACCGTGCTCACGCAGGCGATGTACGAGGCGCGCGAGCTCGCCATGACCCGCATGCGCACCGAGGCCGATCGGCTCGGGGCGGATGGCATCGTCGGGGTCAACCTGCGCATGCAGGTCTACGTCTGGGGTCAGGACGTCCTCGAGTTCGTCGCGACCGGTACCGCGGTGCGCGCCCTGGAGGGCAAGGGGGTCCACCGCGCCCCCGACGGGGGCCCCTTCACCTCGGACCTCTCGGCCCAGGACTTCTACCGCCTCCTCGCGGTCGGCATCGTGCCCGTGGCGTTCGTACTGGGCACCTGTGTCTACCACGTCGCCCACCAGAGCGCCTTCGCCTCGATGCGCCAGTCGCTGTGGAACCAGGAGATGACGATCTTCACAGAGGCCGTCTACCAGGCTCGTGAGCTCGCCCTGACGCGCATGCAGCTCGAGGCCCAGCGAGCGGGCGCGAACGGCATCGTCGGGGTCGGGGTCGAGGTTGCCAACCACGTCTGGGGGGAGCACGCCACCGAGTTCCTGGCCGTGGGCACAGCGGTACGGCGTCTCGCCGACGAGCACCGGCTCCCTGACACCAGCCCGAAGCCGACGTTCGTGCTCGGGCTCGACGGCTAGTCGGCCGCCAAGGCTCCGATCCCAGCAAAGCCTCAGGGGCTCCTCCCGCACGTCCAGGCTTCCTTGCTTATGCCAAGTGCCATGAGCACTCGTCACTACCTGCGCTCACTGGTCGCGATGGCGGGAGGTCTCTCGGTGGCGGTCGCGGTCGGCGTCGCGGCCCGCCAGCTCGTTGCCCTCCTCCCGCAACCCGCGGCGCCCCCGACCATCGAGGTGCCTACCACCGTCACTTGGACACCACCGCAGTGGATCCGGGGCTTCGGGCCCGGCGGCTCTAGCGATGGCTACGGCTACGGCGGTGTCGGCGGGACCGTGACGCCGCCCACCGCGGCAGGGCCGAGCGACGTCTCGGCGAACTGGTCTGGGCTCGCCGCCACCGGAGCTACCGAACGACAGATCAGCGCGACCTGGCGCGCACCTGCCTTCACGCAGCCGGCGAGCGAGCCTCGCACCGCACTGGGCGAGTGGGTGGGCCTCGGTGGCATGGGGTCGCACCACCTCATCCAGGTCGGGACCGTGACCGAGCCCGGACCCAACGGCCAGGCCGAGACGCTGGCGTTCTGGGAGGTGCTGCCGCATCCGGCGGTCATGAGTGCCTCTGTTCCCACCGGCGCCTCCGTGACGTCCCAGATTGTGCCGGTGGGCACCGACCGCTGGCGCCTCGAGCTGACCATCCAAGGCCGGCGCACACCTGTCGTCGACGAGGTGGTCACGCTCAGCCCGACCCAGGCAACCGGAGTCGAGACTTCGGCGGAGTGGATCACCGAGGCGCCGACCGATCGCGAGGGGATCATGCACCTCGCCCCAGTCGGCCAGACGACGATGACAAACCTCGAGCTCAACGGGTCGACGCTCGCGAGCTTGCCGAGCGCGGACCTCACCCCGATCACCATGGTGGACGGCATTGGCAACGTCATTGCCCAGCCGACCGTGAGCGTCACGAGCGACACCCTGACAGTGACGACCACAGCAGGAGCTGCCTCGCTGCCCGAGAGCGGCACAGGCATCCCGAGCGCCAGCTCCGTCGGTGCCTAACAACGGCTCGCATCCCGCCCCGCCCCCCGCCAAGATGGCCGTAGGACGACGTAGGCTGGTAAGCAAGCGCTTGTAGGTTCCAAAGATCGAGCTCGAGGTGCGCATGGCAGAGGACATCGTGGCGAGCCCGCCCCGCCTCGAGGCGAGCGAGCCCCCAGGCCCCTGGGCTGTAGAGGTCGAGGGGCTCACGAAGCGCTTCGGCGAGCTCGAAGCAGTCCGAGGGATCAGCCTGCGGGTCGGGGCCGGCGAGATCTTCGGCTTCTTGGGTCCCAACGGAGCGGGCAAGTCCACGACCATCTCGATGCTATGCACGCTGGTACGCCCCACCGCGGGGCGTGCGCTGGTGGGCGGCTACGACGTCGTCAGCCAGCGCGATCTCGTGCGCCGCAGCATCGGGCTCGTCTTCCAGGACACCACCCTGGACGACTACCTCACCGCAGAGGAGAACCTGCGCTTCCACGCCGAGCTCTACGGCATCGAGCGGCGACGCGTCGCCGAGCGCATCGACTTCGTCCTTGAGATGGTGGGGCTGGCGGAACGCCGTCGTAGCAGCGTCAAGACCTTCTCCGGCGGCATGAAGCGGCGGCTCGAGATCGCGCGCGGCCTCCTGCATGCGCCGCGCGTGCTCTTCCTCGACGAGCCCACAGTGGGGCTCGACCCTCAGACCCGCGCCAGCATCTGGCGCTACATCCGCGAGCTGCAGCGCCAGGAGCAGATCACCATCTTCATGACCACCCACTACATGGACGAGGCCGAGTTCTGCCACCGCATCGCGATCATGGATCATGGCCAGATCGTCGCCGGCGGCACCCCAGAGGCGCTCAAGGCGAGTGTGGGCAAGGATCGCATCGAGATCACCACCGCCGACGACGCGGAGGCGCTACGCCGTATCCGTGAGCGCTTCGGCCTGGAGGCACGTCGTACCGACGAGGGTGTGCTCGTGCAGGTCGCAGGGGGCGAGGCCTTCGTGCCCCGCCTGTTCGCCGAGCTCGGGCTCGCGATCACCTCGGTCCGAGTGGCCAGACCCTCGCTCGACGACGTCTTCATGGCCTACACCGGCAGAACCATCCGCGACGCCGAGCGCTCCACCGCCGAGGCACTGAGGTCCGCACCGTTCGTTCGAGGGAGGCTGCGCTCATGACCACCCAGGCAACCCCCACCCATGTCGGGTACGCTCTTGCCCGAGCCGAGGGTCGCCTCGGCGACGATCTGCGAGCCGTGCGCATCGTGTGGCAGCGCGAGTTGCTCCGCTTCGTGCGCAACCGACTCCGCATCGTCACCTCGCTGGTCCAGCCAGTGCTGTTTCTCTTCGTGCTGGGCACCGGGCTCTCGGGCATCGTGGTCTCCTCGGGTCACTTCGACTTTCGCACCTTCATGTTCCCCGGGGTCATCGCCATGACCATCCTCTTTACCTCGATCTTCTCCGCGATCTCGATCGTGTGGGATCGGGAGTTCGGCTTCCTCCGTGAGATGCTGGTGGCGCCGGTGCGCCGGTGGTCGCTCGTGCTCGGCAAGTGCCTGGGCGGCGCCACGGTGGCAACCATTCAGGGGGCGATCATGCTCGCGCTCGCGGGGGCGGTCGGGGTGCCCTATCGCCCCACCTTGCTCATCGTCATGCTGGGGGAGATGGCGCTCACAGCCTTCGCACTCACCGCCTTCGGAGTCCTCGTCGCCAGCCGCATCGCGCAGGTCGAGAGCTTCCAGATGGTCACCCAGTTCCTCGTGCTGCCGATGTTCTTCCTCTCAGGGGCAGTCTTCCCGACCGGCGACCTGCCTACCTGGCTCAAAGTGCTCACCCGCTTCGACCCGCTCTCCTACGCGGTGGACCCCCTGCGCCGGGCGGTCTTCGCAGTGGTACGGGTCCCGGCCCCGCTGGCTCGTGTCCTCGGCTCCGGCATCACCTGGGACGGCTACCGTCTGCCGGCGCTGGCCGAGGTCGGCTTGGTGGCGCTCGCTGGCATCGTGCTCCTCGCACTGGCCATCGCCCAGTTCTCTCGAGCCGACTGAGGCCACAGGGGTGCGCCTTGCGCCCCGTCCTCAAGGAACTCGAGAATCGTCAAGGCTGCTCGCTGGATACGCTCGCAGGAAGCCCGGATGCCAGCCTCGGCAGCTGCGCTGTCCCCGGCCCAGCTCGCGACGTAGCCGAACGAGTACTCATTGGCGTCGATGCCGAGGTGCCGGCAGACGATCCAGCTCACCGACTCCGCCTCGAGCTCGGCGAGCGCACGGCTGCTCACCGCGGCGTGCAGCAGTACGTGGGCGAGTTCGTGGGCCAGCGTCTTCGTACGCTGGCGCGGGCTTCGCTCGCTCGCGAGGCGGATCAGGCGGGCTGCGTGCGAGGTGTCACCGTTCGTGGCTCCTGCGAAGTCGTGGTCGACCACGCGGAACCCGAGCCGGGAGGCGACCGCGACAAGCCGGGGAAACCATCCCGCGTCGTCGCCCTCGAGCAGGCGTGTCACGCTCGGGAGCAGCTTCCCCTCGGTCTGGGAGACGTCGAAGACGCTCACCCAACGGAACCCGACGACGCAGCGATCGCCTGCGTCCTGTGCGCGCCGCACCAGCGGAGCCAGGATCCGGATGCCGCGCTCGGCAGCTCGCACCCGCCGGCCGAGGCGGTTCCACTGGCGAACCCCTGCCACGAGCGTGGCGTCCGGACGTTGGCGTGGGATGAGGAGGGCGTTCTGGGGAGTGTAGCGGTGGAAGCGCTCCTGCACCGCGAGGTAGCGCACCCACGCCTCGGAGGACGTGAGCGCACGGATACCAGCCGCCAGTTCGTCGAGCAGGTCTACGTGCTCGACAAGCCGAGCCATCGTCAGCTCCTTTGCCCGCAGCGCGACACCGCCGCGGGGGCCATGAGAGCCGAGCTCATCCCGGCATGACCGGGTGTCCTAGCAGTCCTAGTAGGAGCCTCAGACACTACCGTCCCCAGGCAGCACACGCTTCAGGGGGGACCTTCCTCCCCCGACGCAGGCGACGCTTAGCGGTGCAGATCGAAGCGGTCCGCGAGCATCACGCGGTCCCAGGCGGCCACGAAGTCGGCCACGAAGTCGACGTTCGCGTCCTCGCTCGCGTAGACCTCGGCGACGGCTCGCAGCTCGGCGTTGGCACCAAGCACCAGGTCAAAGGCGCTCGCGCGCCAGCGCACCGCACCGCTCGCACGATCACGGCCCAGGTAGCAGTGATCACGCGAGGGATCCGGCTCCCAGGCCGTCGCCATGTCAAGCAGGTTGACCAGCACCTCGTTCGAGAGCACACCAGGACGGTCCGTGAGGACGCCGAGCAACGAGGCCCCTGCGGTGGCACCCAAAGCACGCAAGCCCCCCACCAGAACCACGAGCTCGGGCACGCTCAGGCCGAGCAGGCAGGCTTGCTCCACGAGCAGGTGCTCGAGCGGGAGCTTCTCGCCCTCGCGCCACCAGTTGCGAAAGCCGTCCGCCCGAGGCTCGAGCACCGCAAAGCTCGCCGCGTCGGTGGCGTCCTGGGTGGCGTCCGTGCGGCCCGGAACGAACGGCACAACCACCGCCTGACCAGCTGCGCTCGCGGCCTCCTCGATGGCGCTCGCCCCGGCGAGCACGATGAGATCCGCGAGCGAGATACGCACCCTCGGCCCGTGCGCGGCGTCGAAGCGACCCTTGATGTCCTCGAGGACCGCGAGGACCCGCGACAGCTCAGCCGGGTCGTTCACCGGCCAGGTGCGCTGGGGTAGGAGCCGGATACGGGCGCCGTTTGCCCCGCCGCGCCGATCGGTGGCGCGAAAGGTCGACGCGCTCGCCCAGGCCACGCGGACCCGCTCGGGGATCGTGAGCCCGCTTGCCCGGAGGGCGGCCTTGAGCTCGGCAATCTCGGCCTCGCCCACAAGCTCGTGGTCGACGGCCGGGACGGGGTCTTGCCAGACGAACTGCTCGCTCGGCACGAGCGGCCCCAGGTAGCGAGCGACCGGGCCGAGGTCGCGGTGGACCAGCTTGAACCAGGCTCGTGCGAAGGCATCCGCAAGCTCGTCGGGGTGGTCGAGGAAGCGCAGCGCGATCTCCCGGTAGGCAGGATCCTCGCGTAGGGCGAGGTCGGTTGTGAGCATCCGAGGCGCGTGCCGCTTGGCTGGATCGTGGGCGTCGGGAACGGTGCCCTGCGCCTCGGGATTCGAGGCCCGCCACTGGTATGCCCCGGCCGGGGACCGCTCGAGCTCCCAGTCGTAGGCGAAGAGCTGCTCGAGGAACGTCATGTCCCACCGCGTCGGCGTGGGGGTCCAGATCCCCTCGGGTCCGCCGGTGTAGGTGTCGTTGCCGACGCCCGAGCCGTAGGTGCTACGCCAGCCGAGCCCCTGCTGTTCGAGCGGCGCCGCCTCGGGCTCGGGGCCGACGAAGGTGGCGGGGGCCGCCCCGTGGAACTTGCCGAAGGTGTGACCACCGACGATCAGAGCCACCGCCTCGGTGTCGTTCATCGCCATGCGCGCGAACGTCTCGCGGATGTCGCGCGCGGCCGCAAGCGGGTCGGGGTGTCCGCCAGGGCCCTCAGGGTTGACGTAGATGAGACCCATCTGCACCGCTCCGAAGGGGTTCTTGAGCGTCCCGTCCTCGTCGTGACGCTCGTCACCGAGCCAGACGCGCTCGGGCCCCCAGGAGGTGTCCGCAGGAGGCTCGAAGACGTCCTCGCGACCGAACGCGAAGCCGATCGTCGGTGCGCCCATCGCCTCGAGCGCGACCTGGCCCGCGAAGACGATAAGGTCGGCCCAGGAGAGCGAGCGCCCGTAGCGCTGCTTGATCGGCCAGAGCAGGCGCCTTGCCTTGTCGAGGTTGGCATTGTCGGGCCAGGAGCTCACCGGCGCGAAGCGCTGGGCTCCCCGACTGGCTCCGCCTCGCCCGTCCGCGATGCGGTAGGTGCCTGCGGAATGCCACGCCATGCGGATGAACAGGGGGCCGTAGTGACCGAAGTCCGCTGGCCACCACGGCTGTGATGTCGTCATCACCTCGAGAAGATCGCGGCGCAGGGCCTCGACGTCGAGCGCAGCGACGGCCGCTGCATAGTCGTAGGAGCTCCCGTAGGGGGAGCGACTGGCTGCCGGCCCGTCCAGCACCTTGAGGTTGAGCTGCTCGGGCCACCAGGGCATGGCGGCGTGCGCGCGTTGCGCTGTGTGCAGCACCGGACAGCCGTGCTCAGTGTTCGGTCGATCCATCGTGTACCTCCGTCGTTAGTTCATGAACTCGGTTCGTGTGGAGCCGGACTTCCGGAGCACGACGGACACAGACCCCAGAAGGTGATCTCGGCCTCGTCGAGCAGGTAGCCGTGGGTCTCGGAGGGGTTCAGACACGGCCGCTCCCCCACCAGGCAGTCGACGTCGACGGTGGCACCGCAACGGCGGCAGACGATGTGGTGGTGGTTGTCGCCGACGCGCAGCTCGAAGAGCCCCGGGCTCCCTGCCGGCTCGATCCGACGCACGAGCCCTGCCTCCACGAGCGCCTGCAGGACGCCGTAGACGGTCTGATGCGAGACGGCACCGAGCTGGTCACGGACGGCCTCAAGGATCGCCTCTGCGTCGGCGTGCGGGTGAGCGTCCAGCGCCCGAACCACCGCGATCCGCGGCGCCGTGACGCGCAGGCCAGCCTTGCGCAGGAGCGCCACCGGATCGATCGCTGCATGGTTCTCCACACGCCCCGAGGCTAGCACATCTCCATTCCTTGTGTCCATCATTTTCTAGAATGACTCATATCAAGCCACCGGACCCGGTCCCGGCTGCTGGTGGGACCCCGCAACAGTACCTGCCAAGGCCCGCAGATACAGCGACGGCCGTCGGCGACGCCACTGTGCACGCTCGGCGATCCGTGCCCTGCGAGCACCGTCGAGGACCAGCTCGTAGACCGACGGAACCGGGGCCTCGACACCATCCCAAGGAGCGCTCGCTCCCGGCGCGATGATCGCTGCCCCGCTCGGAGGACTGCCAGCACCGTCGGTGGTCGCAACCGCGACCACGAGGTCGAACTCGACCGCGCGCTGGAGCGGGATCGAGAACGCCTCGAGCGCTTGGCCCGCCACCGGCGGGAGTCCGAGACGGCTCACCGGCCGCGGCTGCGGGACGAGCTCCGGTGGCGTGGTGGCCAGGCTGCACGCAAGAAGGAACGCGCCCTGATCGGCTGCGTACCGCGTCATCCACCAGTCGGCGAGCAGGCGCGAACCCCCGACCGCGATCCCAGCGCTCACGAGAGGCAACCCCTCGGCCGAGCGCAGCGGCTCGGGTGCGGCCGTGTCCACGACCCACTCGCCTCCTTCGCCCCGCACGAGGGCGCAGGCACGCACCGAGCTCCTCGCGCACGAGCTCGCGAGCAGCTCGTACCAGGCTCCAGCAGGCATCGTCGCCTCGAAGAGCTCAGGGAGCACCAGCACGACCGGTGCGCCTCGCTGCGAGGTGGCCTCGAGCCAGCTTGCAACGGCTGCTGGCGTCACCGGGCCGTCGGCGCGTACCCCGACGATCACCGTGCCCTCGCTCGGCTCCGCGAACGGGGCTGCGGTGCGTCGAGCCAGCTCACGGCGTTCGAAGCAGCCGGTGTCGCGAGCGACGACACGAGCGAGCACGTCCGTTGGCCGGGAGGCCACAGCCTGATCAGCCGAGCGCGCCGGGCCCACCGCGACCGTCGCGCTCGCGATGCCGGGCCCCTCCCGGGCAACCACGATCTCGCCGCTTGGGAGGATGACACAGGAACCTCCCGCGAAGCGCACGCCGCGCTCAACACCGATGCGATCCGCAGCCACGACGACCGCCCCGGTATCGCGCGCCCGCGCCCACCAGGCCAAGGCCGGAGCTCGTTCCTCGGGCCACGCCGCGAGCAGGCACCAGATCTCGGGTGCTGGCATGAGCGAGCCCGCGAACTCCGGTATCTCGACGTCGGCGCAGATGAGGCAGGCAACGCGCACGCCTGCGACCTCGAAGAGCTCGGGCGGCTCGTCGCCGGGCATGGCCCAGGCAGTGTCGTCCACCCAGAGGTGCGTCTTGCGGTAGCGGGTCACAAGGCCGCCCGCCCCAACCACGATCGCCGTGTTGGCGAGCAAGCCCGTGGTGGGATCGACCTCGACGATGCCGCAGACCACCACCGCCTCGCGCCCCGCGATCACCTGCGCAAGCAGCGCTGCCGTCGGTCCGTGCGCTGGCTCGCTCGCCGCACGGGCTTCCTCCTCGGTCAGCACGTAGCCGCTCACGGCGAGCTCCGGTGCTACCACGAGCTGGGCCCCGCCCGCGAGCGCCTCCTGGACGAGCTCGGCGAGCCGCGCCCGTCCCTCGTCCGCGGTGACGAGCCCCGCAGGCAGCTCGATCGCAGCGACGGCAAGCTCGCGAGCCTCGCTGCGGACCCTAATCATGCGTCGACCTCACCAGGGCACCTGCTCACGTTCCCGCGCCCTCGCCGTGACGACCTTCGCCGGCGCGAAACCGAGCAGCGCCCTCCGGCATCTCCGTGGCCAGAGCCTCGCGGGCGAGCTCGTACTCGCGACGCAGCGCGCTCGTCTCCTCGAGACTCTCGCCCTCAAGGACCGCTGCACGGTCGCTACGCAGACACCGCTGGGGGTAGCGAGCAAGCTGCTGGGCGAGCTCCTGCGCGGACGCCACCGCCTGACCGCGCGCCACTACGCGGTGTACCAAGCCGATCGCCGCAGCCTCCGCCGCGCCAAGTGGGCGCCCGGTCAGCACGAGCTCGAGCGCCCGCGAGAGCCCGATCAACCGGGGCAGGCGCACCGAGCCTCCGTCGACGAGCGGGACGCCGAATCTGCGGTTGAAGACTCCGAAGACGGCGTCCTCGGCGGCCACCCGCAGGTCGCACCACAGTGCGAGCTCGAAGCCACCCGCGACGGCGTAGCCCTCGACCGCCGCGATCACGGGCTTCGAGAGGCGAAGCCGCGTTGGTCCCATTGGCCCGTCGCCACCGGGCTCGACGCGGTTCTGGCGCGGCGAGCCGACGGCCTTCAGGTCCGCGCCGGCACAGAACGTCCCTCCGGCACCGGTGAGCACCGCCACGCTCGCCTCCCCGTCAGCGTCGAAACGCCGGAACGCCTCGGCGAGCGCTTCGGCAGTCGGTCGATCGACGGCGTTGGCCACCTCTGGGCGCGCAATCGTGATCGTCCACACTGGCCCGTGCACCGCAAGCTCGACCAGATCCGGCACCGTGCTGCCTCCTCGACCTCGCGCCAACGCTAGCCGCAGGCACGGATCCCAGCAGGCGCACCGGTGCACCAACAGCACCCGCCTTGCGCACATAACGAACGAGGCTCACGCGACTCGCGGCCACAAGCGGGCCACCCCTGCGGCAGCCGTGATCGCCACTGCGCCGTAGAGGGCGAGTGGACCGACCGCGCCACGCCCCAGCACGACCGCAGCAACACCTGCTGCAACCGCAAAGTCCCGCACCATCACAGCGACGAACGCGCCAGCCCGGGCCGGGGGTGGCAGCACCAGGACGAGCCCACCGGCCAATAGTGCGCTGACCACGACGAACAGTACGAAGACGGCGAGGTCTGCGATCGCCCCAGCCTCGGGTCGCACGAGCGAGCCCACCTCGAACCCCAGCGCGCAGAGCGCGGCGGCTCCAAGCTCCTGGACGCGTTCCCTCCCTACCGCCCGGTGAGCCCACCGACCTGCGAGCAACCCCCCGAGGCCCGGCAGTCCGACCACCACGACAAGCTGGAGCGCGTCAGCGATGAGCGAAACGTGGCCTGCGACACCAAGCAGCGAGAGCCCCGCGCCGGCGCCGAGCAGAGTCAGCAGCATGGAACCCGCGACGACGCCCGCTGCAGCCCTCGCCGAAGCGGCGCCCGCGAGCGCCCCAAGCCCGATGGTCGCGATCTCGCTGGGCGCGACGCCGAGCGCCGCTACCGACGGTCGCACCGCAGGAGGGACGAGTCTGAGACCGAGCGCGGCGATGAGCAACACGCCGACCTGTGCCGCGGCGACGAGCACGCCTAGCCGCACGGGGCCCACATCCCCTCCGGCGTGGCGCGGAGCCGCGGCAGCCTCGAACGCACTCGTGAGCACCACGATCGCCAGCGTGGTGAGGATCAGCCCCCCGAGCTCGACGTTACGCACTGCGCGCAGGACACCGCCTGCGAGAACGCACACCACGAACAGCACCGCGACGTGACGTGCGACCCACGAGGCCACCGGGCGGAACCAGCGCACGTCCGGCCAGCCTACGCAGGCCGCCCAAGCCCAACGCTGTGGCCGATGACGCAGCGGTTACACTCGCCACCACTGCAAGCTCTGCGAGGTCCGCATGCTCATCCATCCGTGGGATGCCGCCACGAGCGAGGAAGAGTGGCGCACCTGGCTCGCCGAGCGCGAGCCGTTCGGCGTGCTCGCAATTCCTCATCGAGTGCCCGGTGAGGCCCCACTCGTCCTTCCCCTCCACGTCGTAGCCGTCGCTGACGGTTTCGTTGCACACCTGGCTCGCACGAACCCGGCGTGGCCTCACCTGGAGCAGGCGCGTCACGTTCGTCTGGCCTTCCACGGCGACGAGGCCTACATCCCCGGGTATTGGCGAGCGGCCGATGCAGCCGCACCCGACGACGGCGTCCCCACCAGCTACTACAGCGCCGTGCAGTTCGTCTGCGCCGTCGTGATTCGCGATGATCCGGCTACGAAGGCGTGGGTCCTCGACCAGCAGCTCCACGCCCTTCAGCCGGAGGGGCACCACGCACCGGTCGTGATCGACGCCCCTCCCTACGGCACGCTGCTCGGCGCCATCCGGGCCCTCGAGCTTGCCATCATCGAGGTGGAAGCCAAGTTCAAGTACGACGACCACAAACCTGTCCAACTGCGAACTCGCGTTGCTGCCGAGCTGCGGCGCCGTGGCCGCGGGCACGACCTCGGCGCTGCCAGCCAGCAGGAGCGCCGAATCGTGACCATTGGTGCCTGGCGCGCACGCACGTCAGGCACCAACTCACGGCGCGAGGGCCGCTAGCCGCCGAGGCCGCGGCGACGCTGCCGGCCCCAACCGCTCGCTCCCCGTTGTCCCACGCTCTGACGAGGCTGGCCAGCGCGGCCCCCCTCTGTCCGCGAGGAGGACGACCGACGGCGATCCTCGAGCTCCGTGCCAATCCTCGGCGTCCGGCTCGCTGTCGCCGAGCGGTCATCACGAGCCGAGACCGGCTCGGTGCGAGGTAGTCGTGTAGGGTCAGGAACCACCGCGCGCACCACGACCCCGAGCTCGCGTCCGATCGCGCGAAGGAGCGCGCCGTCGCGCGGACCGACCAGCGAGACCACGGAACCCGTCTTGCCAGCGCGGCCCGTGCGACCCGAGCGGTGCAGGTAATCCGTGGGACGCTCCGCCGGATCGAAGTGCACTACCAGGGGGACGTCGTCAACGTGAATCCCTCGTGCTGCGACGTCGGTCGCGACCAGCGCGTCGAGCCTCCCACGACGCAGGGCCTCGAGCGCTCGCTCGCGCGCACGCTGTGGAAGGTCGCCGTGGATCGGCAAAGCCTCGAGACCCGCTTGGCGCAGCGCGGCGGCGAGCCGATCGGCACCTCGACGGGTTCGGCAGAACACCACCGCGGGACCAGCGCTGCGGATCGCCTCGGTCGCCACCTCGACTCGGGTGGCTGCATCGACTCGCCAGAAGTGGTGCTCAACGCGACCCTCGGCCTCAGGAGCAGCCTCGACGACGTGACGCTGCGGCTGGTGGCACAGCTCGCGCGCCAGTCGCTCGACCGGCGCATCGAAGGTGGCGGAAAAGAGGAGGGTCTGGCGAGCCTCGGCGGTCTTCGCGGCCAGCCAGCGTACCTCGGGCCCAAAGCCCATGTCGGCCATGCGGTCGACTTCGTCCACGACGAGGACACCCACGGCGTCGAGACGAACGTCGCCCTGCTCGACGAGATCCCGGAGACGGCCAGGCGTCGCCACCACCACGTCGGGGTTGCGACGCAGCGCTGCACGCTGAGACCCGTAGCCGACCCCACCGTAGACGACGGCGATGCGCTGGCCGAGCTCTGCGGCGAGCGGTGCGAGGGCGTCATGGATCTGCTGGGCCAACTCCCTCGTGGGAGCGAGCACGAGCCCGCGCGGGCCGCGCCCGCTGCGCTCCTGCTTGGCCTTGATCCGTGCGAGGAGGACGATGCCAAAGGCGAGGGTCTTTCCGGTGCCAGTCGGCGCGGAGCCGACGACATCACGCCCGGCGAGACCATCGGGAATGGTCGCGATCTGAATCGGGGTCGCAGTCTCGATCCCGCGTTGGGCAAGTCGCGAGACAACGGCGGCCGGAACCCCGAGCTCGGCAAGCGACGGAAGCCGACGACGGTGCGCAACATGGGTAGACAACAGCGTCAAGGAAAAGCTCCCCACTCCTTGGATGCAACGGCCACCGTGACGTGCAACCCTGCGAAATGCCAAGGAGTGTCTCACGTGTCCGCCCGGCGCCAACCGCCGGTTTGCCCCGGCTGCACCGAGGCCTTGCGGTCACGCTAGCGGTCGAGCGCCGGACTTGCTGCCCTTGCTCGTCACGGGCGGCGCCCCGGCTGCCACTAGCCTGACATCCACGCCGGCGTGGCGCAGTGGTAGCGCAGGCGACTTGTAATCGTCAGGTCGTGGGTTCGAATCCCACCGCCGGCTCGCGCCGACCGCCACGGAGGTGAGCTGCCCCAGGTCTTGAGCGCCTGGGTCACGTCCCGAGGAGTGGAGTAGCAACCACCACGTGATCTGTCAGCGCTGCTTCGCCACCAGCGACGCCGCAAAGGCAGGTTCCCATGCCAGCGCTGGTGTGCTCCTTGCTGCACGAGCGACCCCAGAAGGCGGCTACCCGCAGCTCGATCCGAAACGATCCCCACCACAGCCGTGCGCCAGCAGAGCTCCTGGGCCAAGCGCTCCGTGAGAGTTCGTGCCAAAGAGCTCGTACCAGCGTTCTCTGGGCGGAAGTGCGCGAAGGCAGCCAGCCTACAACAGGCGCGCTTGAGGGGCCGCGCCAAGGCTTCGGGGCCATGCCAGCGACGAGGCGCCGGGTTGCGGACCAGGCACGAGCCACCGAGCACCGAAGGCCGACGAGGTGCTCCGGTGACCTCGATGCGGCCAGCACGAGGTGCTGTCTGCCTTTGCGCCGAGCCCCACCAGGGCTGCCGCGGGGTCTAGCGAACGACCAAGGCGGGTGGCGACGAGGTCAGCGCGAAGCGCGTAGTCCGGCTCTTGCGAGAGGCGGGGCTGGCCGTGCTGAGGCACGACGACAGCGCGACGAGGCACGTCCCGGGGCACCCATGAGTGCGCACGCGCCCAGCTCGGCGAACATGACCTCAGGCTCTTGGCGTCGAGGTCGCTGCAACGAGCGAGCCGAGGGCGGGTCACCTCCAAAAAGGTCGCGCGGTAACCACCGCGTGATCCGAACCATCGCCGCTCGCAGACGCAGGGAGGACCTCTCGGCCATCGAGGTTAGGTAAGACCCAGCGGCAACCTGCAACCGGCCAGCGAAGCGGGTAGTCACAGCGGTGTCCCACGAACCGGCACGGGCTGACAGCCCCGCCCTCGGGCGGCGGGAGCGCGTCAAGACCTCCTAGCGTCAACCCTCGACGTCGTACCTGCTCCCCTTGACGCCTCCACTCGCCTTGCGCTGACCGGAGCAAGCACCGGCTGCGACGACCACCGCTGCCCCTGATCTTCGTCAATCGAAGCGTCGAGTGCAGCGATGGCGCCGAGGAAGGCACTGCGCGTCGCCCTCGCGCGTCGCACAAGGCGCTCGACGTCTTCACGCTGGCCGCGTCGAGCCACAAGCAGGACCTCACGCGCCTGCTCGTGAAGCAGCCGATGATGGACACAGAGGGCATCGAAGCCCGGTCGCCCGCGCAAGGCAGCTGCCTGGGCTCCAGCGAGCCAGCGACCCAACCGACACGCCTCCGCCTCGACCGCGAGTGGCAGCTCCTCGGGCTCGATCGCCGAAGGGCCGTTGAGCGCCTCTCGACACGCCGTCGCGAGGTGGTTGAGATGCGTCTGCGCTGAAGTACGAAGCTGCAGGAGTGCTGTCTGCGTCTGGAGTTCGGCGCCGAGGCTCTCAAGCGTTCGATGATCGGCGCCCAGCCGCTCGACCGCCTCAACGAGACGACCAGCAGCCTCGAGCGTCGCCTCCGCTGCCCCCGCCATGGCCTCGATGCGTGCGGCAATTGACTCTGCGAGGCTCTCCAGCTTCGCAGCAGTCGCGCGCACCTCCTGGGCGACCACGGAGAAGCCACGACCAGCGTCTCCCGAGCGGCCGGCCTCGATCGCAGCGTTGAGTGCAAGGATCGACGTCGAGCGTGCTACCTTCGCGATGTCGCTGAGCAGCGCTCCCGCACCGGCGACGCTCGCTGCAAACGCATCCATGTTGGCCCGGACGCAAGCTGCCACCGCTCCCACAGCCTCCTCGACAGCTCCCGTCGAGTCCACGACCCCCTGCAGCGACACGGCGGTTGCGTCGAGCGCGTTGGCCAGACTGCGCACGCTCTCGATGGCCTCCATGCTCCTGCGCTCATGGACGGCCACCAGCTCGAGCAGCTCGGAGAGCTCCTCTTCGCGCTGCCCATCAAGCTGGAGGACGTCGAAGTCACCGAGCTCGATGGCTACCCGCCGCAGAAGATAGGGGTCGTGCGCACCCACCGTCCACCCCCCAGGTTTCCCCACGCCCCATCGGCCGGCACGGGGGGCTCCTTGAGCACGGAACCCACCCGAGGCCGTCAAGACGACGGTCGGACATGCCGAAACCTCAGGCGACAGGGAGAACGCATGGGTGGTGGCAGAGCACAGCGCATGGCGAGCCGAGTCGCGCTCGCCAGCCTGCTCGCGGGCTGCGGCCTACTCGCGGGCACCAGTGCGCCGCGCGACACCGCGCTCAGCTACACCATTGCGTGGATCCCCAATCGCCTCCCGGCCCTGAACCTACCGAGCGTCTCGCTCGCCTCCTTCGAGGATCCCACCAACCCCACCGAGGGCCCGCAGCCGACGTTCCCGCATCCCAACGTCGAGACCCCTTCGGGGCCCGCGCTCGCTGTCGGGCAGCCGATCCTCATCGCCCCGCAGAGCTCAGACCTCGGCACGACGCTCAGCGGCACCCTCACGACGAGCGCCGCCGTCACCGTCACGGTGAGCGAGGACGGGACCGTCCTCGGCTCGGTGACCAAGCCCAACGCAGCCACGCTCACCATCGACTGGACCGCCACCGTCGCCGACGTCTACGCCTCGGCGGGGGTGGTACCCCAGAACGCTCCAGTGCTCGCGGGGAGCTGGGTGCTTGCCCCCACCGCCAACGACGTCACCCCGACCACATCGCTCGTCCCGGGCCGCTTCGGCTCGCTCTGCTCGCCGAGCGCTACCGCTGCCTCGGACGCGCTGTTCGCCCAGCTCACCCCTGCGCTGGCACAGTCGGCAGCTGGCAAGCTCAGCCCGCTCGTCGCCACCCCCACCAGCCAGGACGTCGGTACCTGCGCGATCCAGTTCGCCGCCCCCTCCGGGCTGTCCGGAGGCACGACCTGGACCGTCGACGTCCAGCTCGCGGCCTCGCTCTCGGCAACCACGACGGCCCAGCTCGCACCACTCACGGTCACGATCAACGGGACGACGCTCACGATCCCCGCGGGCACCTACGCCGACGTCGCGGCGTCACTGCCCTCCTGGATCCTCGGGCCGGCAACCGCGCTCACCGAGCAGGTCGCGACCGTCGAGTCGCTGCCGACCGGACCTGTGAGCTTCGGAGGAGCCCTATGACTACCCAGGTGCGCCCACCGCGCACCGAGGCAGCCCAGCCGGCGCGCTCGCTCGCCGAGCTCATCGAGCACGGGCCATTCGAGCGCTACCTCCGCGAGACACTCTCGTGGCCCTTGGTAGCTCGCTTCCTCATCGACACCACGACCTACGAGACCGACCAGGTCCGAGCCGCTGAGTTCGACCACTGGCACGAGCGCTACCGTACGCTCTTCTCACCGGCTGCGGATGCGGTGCTCCAAGCGGTGAGCGACGAGCTGCTCACCCACCTCAGCGTGCTCGAGAAGCGCAGCGCGTTCAACTCCAGCTACGTGGCCATCGGTGAGCGAATCCGTTCCCTGCTCCAGGCACGATCCGACACCGAGGATCTCCAACGACTCCCCAACGTCGGTCCGCTGCTCACCATCCGCCTCTACGGCGAGATGTTCGATCTCGGGCTCGTGATGTTCTACTACTTCGCTCGCGAGATCGAGAACATCCACCTCGTCGACGAGCGCGTCACCGTCTACACCTCGGATGGCCGGGCCTGGCTCTCCATGATCGACGCTGCGGTCGACGGACGCGCCCTCAAGGATCGAGGGGCCCAGTTCGCTCAGATCGCTGGCGGCGGCTCCCCGCAGCGCTTCGACCCGATCCACCACGCACCCAACCTCACGAGCCCCTACGGCATCCGCATGGCGCTGCGCCAGCGGACCACGCGCTCGGGCGAGTTCCTCGGAGCACTCCGACTCCATCACGCCACCAACATCAGCTTCGAGCACCTGCGAGCCCAAGGCGTCTTCACCGAGGAGGCGGGCGAGCTTCTCTCCACTGCGGTCAAGGCCGCGGTACCGGTGCTCATCGCGGGCGCACCGGGCTCCGGCAAGACGACGCTGCTGCGTGCGCTCGCCAAGTTCATCCCGCGCCACGAGCCAGTGCTCGTGGCCGAAAACTACGAGGAGCTGCACCTGGAGGAGCTCGTCGACGACCACGGCAGGCCGTGGTTCCACGTCCTCCACAGCCACGTCGAGCAGGAGGCCAACGCGGAGGGTGCAGGCGCGGTCCAGATGAAGACGATCCTGGAGCGCGGGCTCCAAGAGGACGTCCGAAGGCTGGTGATCGGAGAGGTCACCGACCCGGAGACCATGGAGGTACTCCTCCAAGCAGCGAACACCGGCACCAGCGGCGTGCTGGCTACCATCCACGCCGAGAGCGCGCTCGACACCGTCAATCGCGTCTTCGGCCTCCTGCTGCGCACCACGCGCTACACGGACCGCGCCGCCGCGTATCTCATCGAGAGCACGCTCAGCCTGGTGGTGCACTGCGCCCTCGTCCAGACACCACAAGGGCGCCGTCGTGTGGTAACTGGCATCGGCTGGGTGGTGCCGCACCCGGGTCAGGTTGGTGGCATGCCCCGCGTGCAGATGGCCTTCGTCCGCGAAGGCGCTGAGCTCGTGCGCGGACCCGACTACGCGAACGTCCTCCACCGGCTCGACCAGATCGTGCACCAGAGGCGCGGATGACCCCTCAAGTTTCGCCACTGTTTGTGACGACCATATCTACGGTGAGTGAGAACACACTCACGCAGCGGTGGTGTCGGAGAACAAAGGAGTGTCGCCATGACGCAAACTCTGATCCAGCGGGTCCTCTGGTGGGTGGCGAGTGCGGTACGGGTCCTCAGTGCAGTGGTAAGTGGCGGTCCAGCAGCACTGGCATCCCTGGTTACCGACGAGTCCGGAGCCGAGACGTCAGTCGCGACGATCGCGTGGGTGGTCCTCGGGCTCATCGTCGTGGCCTTCGTGGTGTTCCTGGTCTTCCAGTTCACGGGCAACGCCTCCTCGGCCGCGAGCAACGTCAACAACCAGCTCAACACGCTCCCGCAGGGCTAGCGCCGTACCTCGAGCTGGCGCGCGACGAGCGCGCCACGAGCACCGTGGTGGGGCCGATCGTGGTGGTGGTGTTCTTCGCGCTCATCGCTATCGCGATCGGCCTCGCCGCGTTGGCGGTCGGGCACGTGGAGGCAACGTGGAGCGCCGAGGTGGTCGCCAACGAGCTCGCAGCGGATACGCAGCCGACCCAGGGCTTCAGCTTCGGGGTGCTGCGCGACGTGACCTGGACCACGACGTCGATCGCGACGAGCTCAGCGGATGCGCCCGGAGCGAGCGTCCTCGTGGTCGTGCACGCGGACCTGGGAGGCCTCGTTCCCACTGTCGCAGAGGCGGTGACCCAACCTCCAGGGATCATGGGGCAGGTTCCCTGATGCGATTCCTCCTCGACGAGCGCGCCGAGACCGACGCCGTGGTAGCACTGCCCGCTGTCGTAGCGGTCATGGTGGCGATCGCCTTCGGCCTCGGGATCATCGCGTGGTGGGCTGCGGCCCGGTCGACCCAGGCAGTCGCCGACGAGGCAGCCTTCCAGGCCCTCAGCATCCCCGTTCTCGGCCAAGGTGACGCAAACCAGGCACTCACGCAGGCCGTGGCCACCGACGCCGCAACCCGTTCCTTCCCGCCGCTGTCGTGCTCGCTGCTCGGCACGGACCTGTCGACGAGCGTCCCTCGCACCCTCACGGTGGCCGTGCGGTGCCAGACGACCGTGCCGATCCTCGACACCGTCAGCTTCGAGCGCGCGGTGAGCGTTACCCTCAACCCCTCGCACCTCGTGGCAAGCCAGGGAGGGGAGTCGTGAAGCCGGCCGCGGAGCGAGGAGACGTGACCCCGGGAATCCTCGCGATCGGCACCGTCCTGCTCGTGCTGGGCATCACGGTGGGGGCACTCACGCTGGAGAGCGTCGCCATGGCCGAGACGATGGCCAAACTGGCCGCGCGCATTGCCGCGCACGCCGCAACGAACGCGCTCTGGGGAACAGCCGCGAACGCTGGCTCACCAGGCCTCGTCGCCATGCGCAACCCCAGCTTCTACAACCCCGACCTCGACGCGGCTGCCACGAACGCCCTGGTAGGCGTCCCCCACGGCGCCGGCACGCAGGTGCTCGCCTGCTCCGCTGACTCCGTGCCGAACGGCCACGGCCTGCAGCGCTACTACCTAGCCATCGTGGCCACCTGCACCATCCGCTACGTCGTCCCTCAGGCCGACCTCATCACGCGCACGGTCGTCGGCCCGATCGTCGTCACCGCATCGGCGCACCTGGAAGGGAGCCTCGCGTGAGATGGCGCCTTGCGTTCGCGCTCGGCGAGCTTGCGCTCGGCGGGATCGTCCTCCTCGTTGCAGGCGGGGTACACCCGGGCGCGCCAGGAAGCAGCCTCGACATCGCGGCTCTCGGCGCCTGGCTTGCCGGGGCGATCCTCGTCCAGCTCGCCCTCGTCACCCGGCAACGGCGTCCATCGACGCCGGCATCCCTCGCCGGTCCACCGGGCGTCGGGCAACCCGCCCCGCGGTGGGACCCGGTCGGTGGCGTTGAGCTCCTCGACCCCACCGAGCTCAGCTGCGAACCAGCGCTCGTCGCAGCCGCCCAGCAGGCGCTCCTCGCGGCGAGTCGGCGAGGGTGGTATACCCGCGCACCGGGGCAGGTGCCTCGCGCCGCCGTGGCCTCGATCGCAGCGCCCGAGCGCCGTGCGCTCCGAGAGCTCGCCGTGGCGTCCTGCGGCGGTGTCCTGGCCGCAGCCCCGGCACCCCAACGCGGCCAACGCCAGGGTGCAGGGGCCGCGCCGTGCACGCTCCTTGCCGAGGGTGGACGCCTGGTATGCCCGGAGGGGGTCGTCCGGGTACCCCCAGGGCACGCGGCGCGGGCCACGCTCCAGCTTCAGCTTCTCCCGTGGCTCGTCGACGTACGCCTTGTCGTCGTTGCCTCCGATGCCCACCGTCGCGGTCCCTCGCATCCGCGTGCCCTGCGCGTGGGCAGCGTGCGGGCGCTCGGCGAGCTCCTCGCGCCGCGCGGCGCCGAGGTGGGCAAGGTGCTCGTGGCGGTGCCAGAGCCGGCTCCTGCCGACCTGGGGGAGCTCAGAGACGTACTCCAGCACCGTCAAAACGTCGTCGTGCTCATCGAGGATGCTAAGCACGCAGAGCTCGCGCTCGCCCACGTCGACGGCGAGCGCTGGTCGAGCTACCGCAGAGCCGCGGGCTCCTACCGCGATCTAGGCGAGCTCGCCACGACCCTGCCCCCGCCTCCCGCTCACGGCAGACCTTGGGTCCGCCTTGCGGGTGGTGCACCGTACGTCGAGCGGGCACGCGTCTCGCGCCGCGTCGGGGAGGTGGTGGCCGCGCTCTGCCTGGCCGGCGGCGCCATGCCGACGGCGGAACTCGCCGAGGTGCTGGAGTGGGACGCTGCCACGGTGCGGACCACCCTCGCCTCGGCCACCGACCTGGTCGGTCGAACCGACAAGATGGCGTGGCTGCTCGAAGGAAGGGGTTGGCAGCGATCTGGGCCTGCTCCAGGTCGTCCACAGCGTGCGCGAGGTGGAGGCTCTGCTCGTCGCGCCTCCACTCGCCGGCTACCGCCAGCGCTGGTTCCAGGCTCGCCGGCCGGTGCTCGCCGCGGCAGTCGTGGACGCGCTCGCCACGTCTGCCAGGGTCCTCGAAGCCCAAGGGCGACGCCAGGAGGCGCTCCGGCTCCTTGAGCACGGTGTACGAGTGTTCGGCCCAGCCGAGGTTCTCGCACCCCTCGGCACCAGCGAGGAGCTCGAGATCCTCGAGGGGGCACTCGAGGACACCCTGGCGACCTCACGCACTCGGAGGTGAGCATGGAGACGCCGACGCAGGATACCTGGGGCGAGGAGCAGGCCGAGACCGCACTGAGCCTCGACTGGGGAGTGGTCTCACAAGGGACGCAGCACCCCGACGAGGCGAGCTCGGTGGTCTTCTGGGTGGCTAGCGCCACCACCATGGACGCAACGAGCAACACCGGCGGCGCCGACACCGTCTCCGTCGAGCTCGTCGGCGAGGAGGACCCCCTTGCCGATGCTCCGCAACCACCGCGGCGACGAGCCGCGAACGACCTGGCGCGCCCCGCGTCGCGAGGAGCCCTGGACTTCGATGCCTTCGATGGCTGGCCCGAGGCCGTCGCCGATGTCGAGGCCCCAGCAACCGACGACGCAGACCTCCCACCGCTCGACGAGTACCGCGCAGCCGACGCCATCGAACTACGGCGTCCCCGGGTGCACTGGCGTGGCTCGCTGCTCGTCGCCGCGATGGCCTGCGCAGCGCTCGCCCTCGCGCTCGCCGTCGTCGCACGGATCCACGGATGAGCGCCTGGTGGGATCTCGGGGCCGTCGGCGCGGCCGCGCTGGCGGTGCTCGGACCCGGCCGTGAGGACGCTCGCACTCGCCGCGTGCGCCGTCGGGGCTGGCTGGCCGCGGTGACGGTCCTGGCAGGCCTGGTCGCCGCCGTACGGCTCATCGACGGCGACCACACCTGGGGGATCCTCGTCGCCTGGGGGGTGGTGTGGTTGCTCGTCGTGGTGCCCTTCGTCGTGCTCTTCCTGCGAAACCACGTGGGCGGGGCCGACGTTCGCTACGTCGCCGGACCGTTGGTGCTCACCGGCATGGGACTCGGCCGCACCGGCCTCGTCTGGGTTCCGCTCGTCCTGCTCACCACCAGCCTGGCCCAGCTCGTCTGGAGGACCCTGCGACCCTCTGTGGGGAGCTTCGCCTTCGTCGCCTGGGCCTCGACGACCTCGCTGGTTCTGAGCGTGGCATGGCTCCTCGGAGCCCTCGGCTGGCTTTAGATCCGCTGATCCCGTGTCGAGGAAGTGAGCGTGAGCACCACCGCGACGAGGATGCCTAACCCTGGCCGCCGCCTGCTGGTCACCGGTGTCAGCGTCGCCGTGCTCGGGATCGGCGTCGCGGGCGCGAGCGTCGTCTACCTCGACCAGCACGTCTTCCGCGAGGTCACCGTCCTCGAGGCCGCCCAGGAGCTCCTGCCCGGCCAGCCGCTCTCGACCTCGCAGCTCGTGGCGGTCAACGTCCCGGCCCAACTGTCCACGAGCGCCGGACTGGTGGGCTCCGGAGCCCTCTGGGCGCTCACCCACGACAACTACACCGTCTCGGTGCCGGTCGCACCCGGCTCCCCGCTCGCACTCCACGAGCTCGCCAAGCGCCCACCGCGGGGCGAACGGGTGCTCTACTTCACCCCCCAGGTCGCACCACCGAACCTGGAGCCCGGTTCGGTGGTGGACATCCTCGTCCCCCAGCCCCAGACCGCTACCGGCTCGCAGACCCCGCACGTCCCCTACGACGTACCGGTGGCGACAGGGGTCACGGTGCTCTCGGTGACACACCCCCAGAGCGGAGGCTCGGGCTCGCTCGGCATCGAGGTCGCGCTCCCGCCCTCGGAGGTCTCGGCGGCCGCAGCGGCTGCAACCTCGAGCCAGTGCGTCGTGATCTTCTCCTACCCCGGGGCCCACCCCGTGCCGGTCGGCTAGCGATGCTCGCGGTCATCGGTCTCGAGGCCCAGGTGGGGCGCAAGCAGGTCGCGAGCGCCATCACCCACCGCACACCCGGCCCCCGGCTCCTCGTCGAGTTCGGCGTCGCGGGATCCACGTGGGCTCTGGCGGCCGGGTCGCGACCCAAGCCCTCCTCCACACTGGCAACCCTCTACGACGAGCTCGACGCCCAGGGATCCGCCCTCGGACGCGTGCGCGTTCGCCTCGAGACCGTCCTCACGGCGATCACCGACCTCGAGACCGGCAGGGGACTCGCCCCCGACGAGCTCGCGGAGCGCTCCGTCATCCCGGTGGTGCGTGCGCCCACCACCCCACCCGAGGCAGCGGAGCGAGGCCTCCGCTACGCCGCTACCCTCGCCGAGCTCTTCAGTCAGCTGGAACGGGCCGCCATCGCCGAGGCCCCGCGGGTGGTCGTCGACCTCGGACGGGTCACGCCGAGCCTGGTCGGCCAGGCGCCGTGGCTCGCCAGCGTCCGCGACGCCGTGCTCGTGGTGGACGAGCGCACGAGTGCCATCGCCGCGCTCGGCTACTTCGAACGGGCCTTTCCCCAGGTCCGGCTGTGGGTGGTCACGGTGGCCCATGGTCGCTCCCGTCGCCGCCGGCTCGACGAGGTGGTGCGCTTCGCCCTGCGCACCCGGACCGCCGTCGGCGTGGTGCCGATCGACCGGGTACTGCTCACGGAGCGCTCCTCTCCCGAGCTCGAGCGAGCGCTCGCCCCGATCGTCGCTGCGAGCAGTCTCGCGCTCCACGAGGACGTGCTGCCGTGATCCGCAACCTCGTGCTGGTGGCCGCGAGCTTCCTCGGACTGGGTGTCGCGGGGATCACCCTCGCCGTGCTCTCGCCGCGAGGAGCCAGTCCCGATCCCGCCGAAGACGAGCCGCAGCCGCAACCGACACCGACTCGGCGCGGCTCTGCCCTGCGCGGCGCCCTCGCCACGCTGCACCCCTTCCGCCTCGACCATCGGGTCGTACTCGGGATCGTTCTCGCCGCGTTGGCGGCGATCGCGAGGAGCTGGCTGCTCGTGGTGCCCTCGCTCGTGATCGGCTACGTCCTCGGCGATCTGTTCCTCAAGCCGGCGCTCGCCGAGAGCGTGGAGGAGCTCTCCTCCATGCTGCAGTTCATCATCGACTTCCGCTCGGGACTGCTCGCAGGCGGCGTCTCGGTGCCCACCGCGCTCGAGCTCGCCCTCGAAGCGCAGCCCTCGGGTGCCTTCACCGCAGCCCGCCGGGCCCCCTATCACCAGATAGCCGATCCCTCCGCCATGGAGCAGGACGCCCGCCGCGCGCTCGCCGAGCTCCTCACCACCACCACCAACCCCTTCATCCACATCACCGACGTGCTGGTCTTCCTCTCGCTGCGCGCGACCAACCTCCGCATCGCCACGCAGCTCGACCTCCTCGGCGACGTCCTCCTCCAGCAGGTCCAGTCCTATCGCAGCCTCGTCGTGACCGAGCTGCTGTCGTCGCTCGGCGAGATGCGCCTCATCACACTCATCACGGTGGGCGCCGTCTACGCCACGCTCGTCGCGCTCGGATCCTCGCTCGCCTCCGACCTGGGTCTTGCACTGCTCGCCCAGCTCGTGGCAATCGGGGGCGTCGGGGCCCAGTTGCTCTGGGCCTTGTCGCTGCGCCGCGATCTCACCTTCAAGCTTCGTTACCTCTAAGGAGGACCCGTGAACCCAGCACTGCTCACGCTCGCGGTCGGCGCAGGAGTCGGCGCCGGCGTGGTCGGACTCGTGCTCGCACTCGTCGGGTTCCGCCGAGCAGCGGCTGTCTACCGCTACCGCGCTGCGCTCGCCGACCCCGAGGCCGCCGAGCGCGTCCCGCTGGCTCGACGGATGATCGGCGCGCTCCAGGGCAGACTCGATGACTTCGATGCCATGCTCTGGATCGCCAACTGGACGCTCGACGACGCGGTCGCACGACTCCAGCAGCTCTGGCTGGTGCTCACGGGCTTTGCGGTGCTCGGCGTCGTCGCCGCGCGGCTGCTCGCACCGCCGCTGTCCCCAGCCGTGCTCGTGCTCATCGCGCTTGTGGGACTGGGGGCCGCGCTGATCGCGGCACGAGCAGTCCTCATCTGGCAGCTGCGAGCCGAGGCGCGCATCGCCCGGGAGCGGATCGACAACTCGCTTGCCAACCTCGCTCTACTCATCCGGGTCTACGTGCAGGGAGGCGCCTCCGCCACCGAGGCACTGCTCGCCATCGCTCAGCTGCGCTCCGTGATGCACCCGGCCGGTGCGCGCGACATCGACGCGTGGATCCAGGGTTCGCAGCGCAACGACCAGAACATCGGAGCTGTGCTCGAGCGCTTCGGCACTCAGTACCGCGTGCCGCGCGTCGCCCAGCTGGGCTCGTACCTCGAGCAGTCCATCCTGTCGGGACGACCCGTCTCCGATACCCTGGACGTCGCAATCCGCGACGCCTACCAGGCGCTGTTCGAAGCGACGGTGGCTGCCGTGAACCAACGCGTGCGGGTGGCCTCCCTAGTGTTCATTCCGGGGGTGATCGCGATCGGGGTCGTCTTCATGGCCTCCATGATCGCCTCCATGCACGGCGTGGGCGCGGTGAGCCAGCTCGTGGGTGGAGGTGGGCTCTAGGGGGCGCCGCAGCCCTCGGCGTGAGCCCCATGACGAGGGAGCAGAACCCACCTGCATGCCTCACAAGGCTCGAGCTTCACCATGACCCGCGGGCCGGACCGCCGACCCGGGAGCTAGAGCCACGCCGGCACGTCGAGCTGAGCTGCAGCCGCCCCAAGCGAGCTCGGGGGGCGGCGTCCGGTCAGCACGGCAGCCACCGCCGCGAGGGACCCCTCGGTGACGACCGGACCCGCACCCCAGCGACGACTCCCGGCCGCTAGTGCCCACACCGGTGCCACACCACGACGCGCCCACATCGCTTCCACGTCGTCGCAGAGCGTGACGAGGACGTCCTCAGGGATGTCCTCGAAGTCGAGCCCTGCGTCGAGATCAACCGCGTGCACCCACACCTCCCGTGCGCGCATCCACAGCACCTCGCTCGCGGGGATCTCACGTCCGTCTCGCGTGCGCACGGTGGCGTCCCATGCCGCCTCGGGAAGCTGCTCCACCCGCTCGGCAAACCGGCTGCGAGCCTCGGCGAGTCGCCGCCGTAGCTCGTCGCGGGGGAGCGCGGCAGCGGCGGCAATTAGCGCACTACGCGCCTCCAACGAGGGGTACATCGGGGTCTCGACACCGGTCGCCGCCCAGTCGAGCAGGTTGCAGAGCGCCTCGGCGTTCGTGGCGACGTGCGCGACTACCGTCGCACGGTTCCAGGTCGCCAACCGTGAGGGCGCCTCCAGGGAGGCGTCATCGAGGCCATTGACGACGCCTGCGAAGCTGGCCTCGCCAGCCTCCCACCATCCTCGTACCACCGCATCACGTCCCATCGCTCACCTCGCTACCTCGCCGCGCAGGGTCTCCGCACACGGCTTCTACGGTAGGCCGGCGAGGCCGGTGACCACCACATCCCTCGAGTCTCGCTAGGCTCCCCATACGGACATCCGCCCTGGCAGACCGCGGTACCTCCATGGGAACCACGCGAGCATGCTCGCCTCCCACCGTGCACGCACCGCGGCCCCTCCTGCGTCTACCTGCTGGCGTTCCTGTGCCGGAGACTGGGTCCTCGACGTGAGCTGTGCGGCCCGGCACCATCACCGTTGACCTCGCACGTAGCGTGCAGCCGGGAGTCGTCGAGGCCATCAACACCGAGCCCGCGATGCTCCTCGCGACACGGGAGCTGACGCGGGCCCACGGCCTCGACAACGTCTGGGCCGTGCACGACGACGCCGCAGCATGGACCGCGGGTGGCGAGCCGAATGCCGGCCGCTACCTCCTCTGGTGCGCGGATGAGGTGGGCTTGTCGCACTCTCAGGCTTCCGCGAACGTCTGGCTCTGCATCACGGCTAAGGATCACGCCTGGTGGGGAGGTTCTTGGGCCGAGCGCGCGCTCCAGTCGGGCTAGGCACACACGGCACTCGAGGCCGGGACCGCGACCGTTGGGGAGCTCGCCGCCTCAGCGACGCCTGCTAGCGACGATCAACAGCGCCAACCGATTGGCTGTCATCTCCACGGCGAGGGCATCGCAAGGCGCTCACGCGATCAGATACCCCGCGCTAGCACCTACGCGAGGCTACCAGGGTGCTACGACACGGAACCTCGCGCCACGGTTAACGGTTCCTAGCGCGCCCCCGCAGATCAATAGCTCTGGCCGCTCGTGACCCGCAAGGCCGCGCACAAAACAGCCAGTATCCCTCGCTTTGTCGGCCACCATCGACACCGCGATTCGTACCGACCAGATGCTTGGTGGCGGGGGCAGGATTCGAACCTGCGACCTTCGGGTTATGAGCCCGACGAGCTACCTGGCTGCTCCACCCCGCGTTGTACCCCTCAGTATAGCCCTGCCAGCACCGAGCACTACCCGGCAGCCTTGGCTGACGGGTTGGAGAGCTCGGAGAGGATCTGACCAATCTGGTCGATGTCGCTCTGGTACGCACCGAGGTTGCCAGCCTTCAACGCTGCCTGTGCCTGGCTGTAGAGAGCTGCGGCCCGGCTAATGAGCTGCTCCGCCGAACTCGGCACCGAGACCGAGGTGGTCGTGGTGGTGCGGGAGGCCCCCTGCACGCCGGAGGGGACCACGCTGAAGATGTCGCGAAGCACCCCGGCAAAGGTCGGCTCCATCGCCACCTGGGTCCCGTAGACCCCGATCACCTCCTTGATCTCGGGCAGGGGGTTCGCCTGGCTCGAGACGTACATGGGTCGAATCCACAGGAGGTTCTGCCCAAGCGGCACCGCAGTCAGGCTGCCGAGTGACACCGAAGATCCGTGCTGGTCGAGGAGGGTGATCTCCTGGGAGACGTTCGTCGCAGAGACGATGCGGGAAGCGACGAGCGCCGGTCCGTCGATCTGGCCCGAGCTCGGCGTCGCGAGCGCAACCAGCTGCGTCGGATTCGAGGGCGTAGCCTCACCGAAGAGGAAACCCGTGAGATTTTGCTGCCCGCCGGTCTGCGAGAAGGGGACGAAGGCCTCGTAAACGGCGATCTGGGGGCTCTGGCTCCCGGGGAGCTGGGCGACCTCGTAGACCGGGTTCATCACGCTCTGGGAGGGGCCACCCCCGAATCCGCCCAACGCCGCCGTGCCCCCCACCGAGCCGTTCTGCGGCTGGGCTGACAGCGACCACGCGTTGCCCCCGGAGTAAAGTGAGGAGGGGCTGGTGACGTGGTAGATCCCGTACATCGCCGCCTGGACGCCCAGGAGATCGCTCGGGTAGCGAAGATGCTGGGCGATCGCCTGGGGCATGGCAGAGGCGGGTTCGAACACGTGCGGAAACGCTGCCTCGTAGGCACGGATGATGGGGTCGGAGGGGTCGGTCACGTAGAAATGCATCGACCCGGTGTAGGCGTTGACCACCACCTTCACGGAGTTACGTACGTAGTTGAAGGCCGTGTTGGCCAGCTGGGCGTTCGACGAGAGCGCCTCGGTGTTGGCCTCCTGCGAGTACGGGAAGAAGTTCGTCGTGGTGTAGCCGTTGATGATCCAGTCGACGTGGCCGTCGACGATGACTGGGTAGGGGTTGGATCCGTAGTGCAGCACTGGCATCGCCATCGCCACCCGTTGGAGGATATCGCGCTCGAACATGATTCGCGAGTGCGACGTCACTAGGCTGGAGACGAGGATATTGATGTCGCCGAAGCGCATGGCAAAGGCGGCGCGCACGAGCAGCGACGAGAGCCGCACCCCCCCGTGACCCTGGTAGTGAGCCTCCTGCGTCGTGCCGTTCGGGAGCTCGTAGTCGATCTCGGGCTGGTGCGAGTCGGCGATGACGTAGCCCTGCATACCCTCGCCGTAGTACACGGCGGGCTGCGTGAGGACCGGGGCTCCATTCGACGAGATCGGAGGCAGGTCCCGCACGAGGAAGACTGGGTTGCCGGAGGCCGAGATCTGGTTCGCTGGCGCCAGGGCCACCCCGTAGCCGTGAGTGAACTGCAGGTGCTGGTTCACCCACGATTGTGCCGGGAGGTTCGATGAGTTGAGCTCCCGAACCCCGATGATCACGGGCGTCGGCGTACCGTCGATCGTGTAGCGATCCAGCGCGAGCGTCGAAAAGTCGTAGAAGGAGCGGATGGCCTGGAGCTTCGTGAAGGTCTGCTGGGGGGTCGAGGTGCCCCACAGCCGGGCCTCGCTGAGGGCTGCGAGGTGCGCGTTGGCCACCTGGGGAGTCGCGTTGGCGTTCGCGTCGAAGGGCTCCGAGGGCACGTCCGCGATGTCGTAGGCGTACCGCGTCGCCGCGATGTTGCGGGCGATGTACGGCAGCTCCTTTTGACCCTGGGCGGGGTCGACGACGAACTTCTGGATGATCGCGGGGTAGATCGCCCCGAGGACGATGGAGATGAAGGCCCATAACCCCACCCCAATGACCGGGAGCACCCAGCCCTGGCGATAGCTGTTGATCACGAGCAGGATGCACGCCACCACGGAGATGAAGATGAGGAGGTTGATGGCGGGCAGTTGCGCGTGCACGTCGGTGTAGCTCGCACCCTCGACGAAGCCGCGGGTGGAGAAATCGAGCTCGTAGCGCTGGAAGTAGTAGCCGACGGCCTTCACGAGCGCCATCACTGCGAGCACCACCGAGAGGTGGGCCTTCATCGCAGGCACGACCCGCTGGCCGTGTCGCTGCGGCGCGATCGCTCCCGTGAGGTAGCCGACCACCGCTGTGAGGACGAAGACGAAGGCCGTGGCGAGAAACATCCAGGAGATGAGGAACTCGATGAAGGGAAGCTTGAAGACGAAGAAGCCGACGTTGGTGTGGAACTGTGGGTCGTTCATGGGGAACGACTGCGCGTGCGTGAAGAGCAGCCAGTTCTTCCACTCAGCCGGCGCCTGGGAGGCCACGACCAACGTCGTCGCAGCGGTCAGCACGACCGGCAGCACCCAGCCCCGCCGCCGCGCGAAGGCCCGGTAGCGCTGCACGAGCTCGTCGTCGTGGTCGTCGGGCAGCCGCAGCGCTCGCCGCTGCGCCAGCACCAGGCTCACTACGGCTCCAGCGGCGTAGATCGCCGCGAAGACCACCCAGAGCTCGACCTTGGCGAGCAGGACCCCGCGCCAGACCTCACCAAGATGGTAGTTCGCAAACCAGAGGTAGTCCGTGAAGAAGACAGCCAGCCCCTTGAGCGAGAGCAGCACCACGATCGCTACCGCGATGACGCCGATGAGGATCAGTTGCGCGCGCGAAGGACCGCGACGCTCCCGAGTCATATCCTGGGGAACGCGCATACACCAGCGAGCCTAGGGGACGACGGGGACGAGCAGACACTTGCACCCAGGATGGGCTGGTGGTCTCTCATGTCCTGTAGGGAAGGCCTCGTGCGGCGCCACGACGTCCGCCAAGGCGTTGTCCTCGCAGTCAGGACAGGCCCGGTCAGTGGGCACGAGTAGCCAACGGTACCCGGCCGGCTCGCCAACTGCGCGCACGCCCGCGAAGAAGGCGCTGGTAGCAGCGTCGTGCGCGAGCTCGTCGAGTCTCCCCGAGCGCAGCTCTCGGTGCAGGGCGCCGACATGGCGTGCCAGCTCCTCGGTGTCGTCCCCCTCGCGCAGGGTTCGCTCGAGCGCCGCGAGCACCTCAGCGTCGAGGTGAGCCAAGTACCGATCGAGCTCGGCCGCCGTAAGACCAGCCTCGACCTCCTGAGCTGCAACGACGGTTCCAAGGAGCGCCTCAGCGAACTCCACACCGGCGGCGACATTGCGCTGAATGTGGAGCTCGAGGCTGGTACGCAGCGCACTAGGGCTCGAGCGCAGCTTGCTGAGCCGCTCCACCACCACAACGCCGCCCTCCTCCCGCAGGTCGGTGAGCACTTCGTTGACCACGTCGTTGACGACCCGCTTGGTGCGACGAGCCAGATCCACGCGACGCGGCTCGGCAAGCTCAAGGTAGCGCCGATACAGCGACGGCGGACAGGTTCCCGACTCGACCTCGTCGTCGGCGAGTTCGACGGGATCGCCAGCACGGAGGGACCCGCTGTCGTCGGCGCTCCCCTGCTCGTCGTGCTCGAGCGCTGGTTCGCTCGCCGCTTGGTGCTGCGCCCACGCTGCCGAGGACGCTTCGGTCGGTTCGTCGGTGGGGCTCGCATCCGAAGGCTCGTCGCTGACACCAGCTGCGATCGCCCCAGCTGCCGGGTCCGCGTCATCGGGAGCCGGGTCAGCGCCCGCAGCAAGTTTGGCAAAGAGCGACTCGAGTCGCGCTAGCCGCTCCTTCGTACGATCCTCGCCCGCGAGCTCGGCAGAAGCCTCGGCCTCGTCAACGCCGGCCTCGCCGCCAGGCTCCTCGACGCGAGGCGCCTCGGCAAGCGCTGTTCCTTCGGTGGCGTCGACACTCGCGCCGCCGTTGGAAGCTGGTTCAAGAGCAAGAACCTCGGCGTCGTAGGCAGGTGTGCCGCCGGCCTGTACGACCTCACCGTCGCCCTGCGCCTGCTCAGCGGAGTGCTCGGGCTCGGACACGAGCGCCTGCGGCAGCGCGGCGCCCTCGGTCTCGGGCGTGCTCGCCGACGTCGCCTCGACCACGGTCCTGTGGACCTCTGCACCCCCGCCGGCCGCCGTGGGGTCCGCCTCAACCTGCTCGACCGAGGCCGACCCCTGCTCGTCGTCGGCCTCACCTGCAATGAGCTTGATGAGGGATGTGACCTCCCCAAGGTCCAGGTTCGACTGCTCCAGCTTGGCGAGGGCACCCTCGAGCTCTGGTACCTCACCGAGCTGCGCTCGCGACGTTGCGTCGGCCACCCCGGTCCGCTCCTCCCCTGGGGAGGTAGCAGCGGATCTCCGCGACGTCTCGACGTCGGCGCGGGCGGACCCACTACGCGCAGCCGTGACCTCGGAGGAGCCCTGAGATCGGTGCGCCTCTCGGCTGCGCGCGTAGCGCTGGGCGGCGTCCAGCTGCGTCAGCAGTTCGCTGGCTTGGACCCGTACCTGCTCGATGAGCTGGCGCAGCGACAGGCGGGCCAGCTCCAGCTCGGCGAGCTCGTTGCGGCGCTCGGCGACCTTGGCCTCGGCATCGGCGATCAGCTTGCGTGCGTGCTCGCTCGCACGCTGGACCAGGGAGCGACCTTCCTGCTTGGCGGCCTCAACCGTGCCCTGGGCGGTGCGATCTGCCATGCGGGTGAGCTCGGCAGCCTGAGCCCGCACTTGATCGAGGTAGCTCTCCGCAGCCTGGCGAGCCTCGGCGAGCGCCGCTTCGGCCGCGTGGCGTGCCTCGTCGTTGATGCGGGCGGCCTCGCGCTCGGCGCGCTCCAGCGTGGCGGAGGCCTGCGCCTCGGCGCGTCGCCGCAGCGCGGCCGCTGCCTCGGTGGCGCTACGCAACACCTCGGCCGCCTCCCTGCCCACTAGCTGTGCAGCGCGGTCGGGATCCGCAAGTGCGCCCTCGAGCTCGCGCCGCACCGCCTCGGCCGCGTGGCGTGCCTCGGCGAGCTCTGCCCGGAGTGCGACCAGCTCCTCCTCGCGTGCAGCCACCCGCTGCTGCAGCTCAGCCCGCTCCTGCTCAAGCCGGGCAATCGCGGCTCGCACCCGTTCGCGGTCGAAGCCGCGCCGCACGATCGGGAACTCGTCGCTGCTGTCACCAGAGCCCCACATCGACCCTCCCTAGTGCACCCGCAGGACCTCGCGCCCTACCGAGACCGCCTCGAGCGCCTGCGCGGCGCCGCGCACGGTCCGGGCCGCAACGACCTGGAGTGCGCCCCCCGCGTCGCTGCGAGCATCGACCTGCTGCGACGCAGCGACGACCACCACCCGGATGCCGGCAACTCTAGCCGCGTCGATGCGCTCGCGAAGTTCGCTCACCCCAGTGAGGTTGCCCTGGGCGTCGACGCCGGCGATGGCCGCGATCGGCACCCGAGGCAGGTAGCGCACCAGCCGGGGGTCCAGCTCCGCAGCGACCACCAGGGCGATCCCCAGCCCCGAGGACGGTACGTCCGCGTCGGGCACGTGCAGCTCCACGCCGAGGGGCAGGATTACGCCCACGCCGGAGGTGGTGACGAGCCCGAGCTGGCCGGCCGCCGACGGGGCAGCGATCGTCTCGCGGATCGAGCTCAGCGCTCCGTTGTGGGCTCGCACCAGCGAGAGGACCACGCGAGGTCGCAGCACAGCAGCGGCCACAGCGCTCGCGTAGGCCGCCTCGGTGGGGACGGGAACACCGTCAACCGCGTCAATGAGATCTCCCACCGCCACCCGTCCTCGCAGCGGCGAGGACGGGAGCACGCCGCGCACGATCTGACCAGCGAACTCCTCGACGTGCAGCCCCGCGGCCCTCACCCCAGCGACTACCGCAGCGAGCTCGGCCTGCTGCGAGGGACTGAGGGCTCCGGCATCGCCGGAGCGGAGCTCGGGAACCTCGGGCACTACGCTCACCGAGCTCTCCAAGTTGGCCAACAGCCAGCCGAGCGGGGTGAGCCGGTGCGCCACTGTCGTCGGCACGACCACGTCCAGCGCAGGGGCTGGGTGGCCCGCAACGCCGACGAGTGAGTCCAGGCCGAGCACGCGGCCTGGAGCGATGGCGACCTCGTCGACGCGGCTGAGCACCCCCCAGACGACCCCCACGAGGAGCCAAACCGCCAACCAGGCTAAAAGCCCGCGCTTGAGCGCGCTCGGCAAAGACGATCGGCGCACGCCTCAAGCCTACGCAGCCGCGGCCGCGTCGTTCGTAATAAGTATTACGATGTAATCGCTGACCACCACACCCTGTGGCCCAACCAGGAGGAGGTTCCCCATGACCACGTGGCTCTCGCGCACCGAGGCAGCCGACGAGCTCGTCGCCGCCAGCGCCCTGCTCTTCGAGGCGGGCGTCATGTCGCGTTCCGGACACGGCAACATGTCGTGCCGCATCGGCGACGACACCATCCTCATGACCTCGTCCGGTTCCATCCGCGCGCTCGATCCCATGACGCTTGCAGTGGTCAAGCTGGACGGCGCCGTTCTCGAAGGCCGCATCGCACCGGAGAACGCCGAGATCATCGAGATGCACACCCGTGCCTACAAGGCGCGAGCACACCTCGGGGCGGTGATCCACACCCACTCCCCCAACGTGACCGCGTTCGCCTATGCGCACGAGCCGCTCCCGATTCGGTCCGAGCCGATGCTGCGCTTCGGGCAAGCGGTGGCGGTTCCCGTCGCCCCTTGGGCGCCGCGGGGATCGGAGCTGTCGGTACGAGCCATCGTCGAGGCGATGGAGCGCGAGCCCGACACGAACGCCGTGCTGCTGGCCAACCATGGTCTGCTCGCCTTCGCCGATCGGCCCACCCAGGTCGCGCGGCTGATCATCGCGCTCGAGGAAGCAGCGACGGAAGAGCTCGCAGCTGCCGTGATCGGCGGCGCGAAGGACTTCCCACCCGACGCGCTCGCCCAGGTCCGCGCCTCGATGGCGAGAGTTCGATGAGCGGGCACGAGCGGCTCGAGGAGGCTCGGGAAGGCTACCAGTCCTTCTTCGGCTCAGTTCCCGAGTCCTACGAAGAGCGCGCCCGCGTCGCGCGTCTTGCCGATCGCTTGACGACCCTCGAGGCGCTCGAGGAGCTGCGGCGCCGGGCGATCTACGAGAATCCGCTCGGCGCGCGAGTCCAGCAACTCGTTCACTTCGGCCAGCTGCTCGTGCTGGGCGAGGAGGAGGCAGCAATGCTCCACGCCCGCACGGCCGTCAGGCACGGCGCGGGTCTGGCCGACCTCGTCGGCGTCGTCGAGACCGCGCTCATCACCGCCGGGGTGCCCGCCTACGCCCGTGGCATGCGAATCCTGGCGAGCTTGGAACACGCCGAGCATGGCAACGACGACTGACCTCGGGGTTGGCTGGTTACTCGGCGCGGTGCACCGGCGGGTACGTGCGCTCTGGGCTGAGCGCATCCGCGATCTTGGTGTGACGCCGCCACAGGCCGCAGCGCTGCGCGAGCTTCGACGCCGACCCGACGTCAGCCTCCGCGAGCTAGCACGGCTTCTCGAGACCGAACCGATCAACCTCTCGCGAGCCCTCGAGCCCCTCGAGGCTCAAGGGCTCGTCGAGCGCCGCACCCGGCCCCACGACCGGCGCGTGCACGCGCTCCGTCTCACCCCAGACGGCGTCGACCTCGCCGACCGGCTCGAAGCGGCCTCCGCTCGGTTCGAAGCGGAGCTGGCCCGCCAGCTCAACCCACCGGTCGAGCTGATCCACGACGCGCTGCGCTGCTGGTTGGCAACGCTCCAGCGCTCGGAGCGGGGTCCCAGAGCGACCGAAGTCTCTTAGCGGCTCGCTAGCGTCGAGCCGTGGCCGAACTCCACATCGACGAAGGCTGCGAACGCTGCCGCGCTGCTGCGGCTCTCGCGTGTCGCCTCGACCCCAGCCTCGTCGTCGAGGAACGTCCTGGACTGCGAGCCGTGGAACTCGTCGACGACGAGGGGCAGGTGCTCCAGGGAGGAGACGCGGTGTTCGGCGTCATCGCCCGGCGCTGGCACCGAGCCGCGCGGCTCGCTGGGTGTGCCCCGCTGCGGAGTACCGCGAACGCCCTCTACCGCGTCCTCGCGTCGCACCACCGGCGTTAGAAGCCACGACCCTCGCGACGCCGCCCGCGCTCGTGCTCGGGAGACCCACCATCCCCAAGCTGTCCAGGGTTGGGCACGGCCAGTAGCTCGCGGACCACTCGGCGCCCGCGACGGACTCGGGTCTACGAGCCCAACGGGAACAGCCCATCGCTGTGGCGCTCCTCGTGGCGGAGCGAGCGCCTGCCCCAGCTCGCACCACCAGCCGGCATGCCGCCCACCGATGAGGCAGCGACACCGATGCTCCTGCGCCGGCGAACAAGCGCCTTGCACGCGCCGCAGCCGCCTCCTGCTCCTCGGGCTCAGCGCCGAGGTGGAACCATCCACCCGAGGGTCGGGCCCACCGCGTCGAAGCGCTCGAGCCGAGCTGGCGTCACCGGCTCGACCAGGTAGTCGATGTGGCCCGCACGACCGTCGGCGTGCGACCACGCGCAAGTGTGGACCTGCTTGACGGTATCCACGAGACACGCCGCGACGGCTGGCGCTCTCGCGAGCGGTGGGGCGAGCTCGCTCGCCTCGAGCTCGGTCAGCGCAGCGACGGCCGTGACGTGACGCAGCGGCTCGACGAGTAGCGTGGCGAGCCCGAGCTGGCCGACGCAGTGCTCGACGCGCCAGCGCGCGCTCTTGTGGATCGCGCCACCGAGGAGAGGACGTTCACCGCAAGTGAGCTCGCGGCCAGCGTATGGATCCACGGCTGCGGCGCTCATTGGGCGCCGCGACCTTGTTCGCGCCACGGTCCATCGAGCGCGCGGCAGGGAGTGACCACCCGTACGACATCGGCGACGCCTCCGTTGCATCCTCTGCGCGCACCTACCACCCGCTGGCATCGAGCATGGCCCCGGTGCGCTGCTCCCGCTGCTGGCTGCCAGTACCGACAGGGCGAAGCGGGTCGCGTTCGCCCGGGATCGCTCCCCGACTAGGCACCGACCTCGATCACGAGCTTGCCGCGCACGTGTCCCTCCATGGAGCGCTGGAAGGCCTCGCGCGCCTGGTCGAGCCGGAAGCGCTCGGCGATCGGTACGCGCAGTCGCCCCTCACGCACCCACGACGCGAGCTGCTCAAGGCCTGGCCGATCGGGTCTGACGAAGACGTAGTGGCCGCCCTCCTCGACGATGGTGCGGTCCGCCACCGATGCCACCCGACGCGGATCGCCCACCAGCGCGAGCGCCTCGGCAAGGAACGAGCGACCGACGAGATCCAGCACCTTGTCAACGCGCTCGCCCTGGAGCGCTGTGGCGAGCGGCACCTCACGATCAATCGGTTCTGCCCCGAGCTCGGCGATCACCGTCGCGCTCGGGGCGGACCCTGTCGCGAGCACCTCGGCGCCGAGGTCTCTGGCGATCTGGATCGCGAAGCTCCCTACCCCGCCTGCACCCGCCGAGATCAGCACGCGCTCGCCGGGCTCGACTCGGAGCCGCTCGACGATCGCCTGGTACGCGGTGAGTCCGGCGAGTGGGATCGCACCAGCGACGGTGGGGTCGAGGCCATCGCGGCGCGCCAGGACGCGCTCGGGCACGCAGGTGACCTCTGCAAAGGTGCCGACGTGGACGAAGTCCATCCGGGCGTAGCCGAAGACCTCGTCGCCAGGAGCGACCAGCGTCACCGCAGGACCCACGGCCTCCACCGTGCCGGCGAGATCCCACCCCGGCACCACCGGGAAGGTCGCGTACAGGAGCGGATCCAGCCGTCCCGTCAGGATTTTCCAGTCGACGGGGTTGACGGAGCTTGCCTGGACGCGAACCTTGACCCAGTCTGGGCCGAGCTTCGGCTCAGGGAGCTCGCCTACCTCCAGGTTGTCGAGCGACCCGTAGGAACGGTAGAACACTGCGCGCATGTATCCTCCAACCTGGCTCGAGCGGCTTCGCCACGGCATCACTTACCGGCCGAGCAGTGTGAGCAGCGGTACCCCGCGAGGGAGGATCCCCTGGACCACCGCGGTAGGTAGCCTACGAGCTCGCAGGCCACCAAGCGCGCCAAAGCCCCCCGGGGGACCTTGACCGACTAGCCCAGCCGCCCAAAGCGCCGCACCGCGAGCGGCGCTGCCACCACCACGAATCCAGCGGCCACAACGAGCGAGCCGAGAAGCGCGGTGGGGAGATCCACCCCGAGCAGGGCTCGACTGGCGGGGCCGACGATCTCGAGACGTACAGCGTCCATCACCAGCGACACCGGTTGGTAGCGAGCGAAGCCCTGCAGCCAGCCAGGCAGCGTCGCGATCGGCACGAAGGCGCTCGAGACGAAGGTCAGCGGGAACAGCACCGGGAAGCTCATGAGCTGGGCGGCCTCGGCGCTCGGCGCAAAGAGCCCCACGATCGCAAACAGCCAGGACACCGCGTAGCCAAAGAGGAGCACCACTACCACCCCGAGGACCACGCCCCCGACGTGGGACGGACGGAACCCCACGAGCAGGCCCACCGCGACGACGATGAGGGCCGTGGCGGCGTTGCGGACCAGGTCGGCCAGCGTGCGCCCGAGCAGCACCGAGCTCCTCGCGATCGGCAGGGCCCGGAAGCGCTCCATGATCCCCGAGGCGAGGTCCTCGGCCAAGCCGACGCTCGTGGCGGCCGCACCGAACAGCAGCGTCTGCACCAAGATCCCCGGCATGAGAAAGTCGACGTAGGACACTCCGACCCGCGCGGTGAGCACGCCGAGCGAGCCACCAAAGACGTAGCGAAACAACAGGACGAACATCACCGGCTGGACAAACGAGAAGAACAGCGACTGCGGCTCGCGCAGGTAACCGCGAAGCACTCGCCCCGCGAGCACCGTGCTCTCCTCTACGACACGCTTGAGGCGCCCGATCGGCGTGCTCACGCTCCGACCCCCTCGCCCGAGCGAGCCTGCGTGAGCGCAAGGAACACGTCATCGAGGGTGGGCTCGCGCACGACGAGCCCCTCGATTCCCTCCCCGAGCGCATCGAGCGCCCGCAGCGCGGCGAGCGCGCCGGCGGCAGGGTTATCCGTGCCCACCTCGACGCTGCAACCGATCCGGCGAGGGTCGGTGAACCCTACCTCGCGCAGCGCGGCGAGCACCGCCTGGGAGGGCTCTGTGCGCAGCCGAATCTCCACCACCGTCGCGCCGAGCTTGGCCTTGAGCGACGCGGGGGTGCCCTCGGCCACGATGACTCCGTGGTCGACGATGACCAGTCGGTCCGCGAGTCGATCCGCCTCCTCGAGATACTGGGTCGTGAGCACCACGGTGGTGCCGTCGCGAGCCAGCCCCTCCACGATCGCCCACAGCGCAAGCCGGCTCTCAGGATCCAGCCCTGTCGTCGGCTCGTCGAGGAAGAGGATGGGTGGGTGGGCCACCAGGGCTGCCGCGAGATCCAGACGACGGCGCATGCCGCCGGAGTAGGTGCGCAGGGGTCGATCCGCCGCGCCCTCGAGGCCGAAGGCCCCTAGCAGCTCGCCGGCGCGCTCACGAGCACGCCGGCGCCCCAGGTGCGCCAGGCGCCCCACCATCACCAGGTTCTCTCGTGCGCTCAGGCGAGGGTCCACGGCGGCAAACTGCCCCGCGAGCCCGATCCGCTCGCGAACCTGCTCGGGCTCGCGCACCAGATCCGCACCACCCACCGTTGCCCTGCCGGCATCGGGGGCGAGCACGGTGGTGAGGATGCGCACGAGGGTCGTCTTCCCCGCACCGTTCGGCCCGAGCAGCCCAAAGACCTCACCCTGCTCCACAGCGAAGCTCACACCGCCAAGCGCCTGCACGCTCCCGTAGCGCTTCGCGAGGCCCTCGGCCTGGATCGCCAGGTCACCCACGACCCCTCCTTGCCGTTGCCTTGGTTCGTGGCGCCGCCGGCTCGCGACGGCGTCACCCCATTTTACGACAGAAGGTCGCTGACCTCGGCACGCTCCGAGAGGAGCTCGTCGCGCGTGATCGCGATGCGTGCAGCGAGCGGCTCGGGGATGTCGAGCCCCTCCACCACCTCGACGACGCTGCCGTTGGAGCGCACTGGGAATCCGAAGAAGATCCCCTCTGGCACGCCGTACTCGCCCGTGGACACCACCGCGAGCGCATCCCAGTCGTCGCTCGGCGTGGGGTTGATCACCGAGCGCACCGAGTCGATCACCGCGTTGGCAGCGCTGGCGGCACTGGAGGCGCCACGCGCCCTGATGATGGCAGCCCCTCGCTGCTGCACCGTGGGGATGAACTCGGCGTCGAACCAGGCTGGATCGTCGATGACGCTGGTGGCCGGCTTGCCCTCGATCGTGGCGTGCCAGTAGTCGGGGACCTGGGTGGAGGAGTGGTTCCCCCAGATAGCAACCGTGCGCACCGCGCTCACCGGGACCCCGGCTCGCTGGGCGAGCTGGGTGCGGGCCCGGTTCTGGTCGAGGCGCACCATCGAGAACCAGCGCTCGTCCGGGATCTCCGGGGCGTTGGCGCGTGCGATGAGGGCGTTGGTGTTGCACGGGTTCCCGACCACGAGGATGCGCACGTCGTCGGCGGCGTGCTCGGCGAGCGCGCGTCCCTGCGGCTTGAAGATGGCCCCGTTGACGCCGAGGAGGTCGCGGCGCTCCATGCCCGCCTTGCGGGGCACCGAGCCGATGAGCAGCGCCCACTGGACGCCGTCGAAGCCGCGTGCGAGGTCGGTCGTGAGCTCGAGGCGGCGCAGCAGTGGGAACGCGCAGTCGTCGAGCTCCATGGCCACGCCTTCGAGCGCGCCCATCGCGGGCTCGATCTCGATGAGGTTGAGCTCCACCGGTGTCTCGGGCCCGAAGACGTCGCCGGCGGCTACGCGGAACAGCAACGAGTACGCGATCTGCCCTGCCGCACCAGTGACCGCCACCCGCACGGGTGCTCCCATCTGGCTTCTCCTTCCTACCCAGGCGCGCGGGGCGAGGACGCCGCAGTGCGCTGGATCTGTTCGGCCACCGCGTGGCCAAACTCGCTCGTGGACACCCGGCGAGCATCCTCGCGCCCGCGCGCGAAGTCGTACGTGACCGTACCAGCCTCGATCGTCGCCTCCAAAGCGGCCACGATGGCGTTGGCCACGTCGCGCCAGCCCAGGTACTCGAACATGAGCACCCCCGAGAGAATCACGCTACCGGGATTGACCATGTCCTTGCCGGCGTACTTGGGGGCGGTGCCGTGCGTCGCCTCGAAGATGCCGTGGCCGGTGACGTAGTTGATGTTGCCACCCGGGGCGATGCCGATGCCACCGACCTGGGCCGCGAGCGCGTCGGAGAGGTAGTCGCCGTTGAGGTTCGTCGTGGCGAGCACGTCGTAGTCCTCGGGCCGGGTGAGCACCTGCTGGAAGGCGTTGTCGGCGATGGCGTCCTTCACCAGCAGCTTGTCGCCGGGGTCGCCCCCGCAGTCGTCCCAGCCCACGGCTACCTCGGCGAACTCCTCTCGCACCAGCTCGTAGCCCCAGCTGCGAAACGCACCTTCCGTGAACTTCTGGATGTTGCCCTTGTGCACCAGCGTCACGCTGCGCCGACCATGGGCGAGCGCGTAGCGGATGGCCGCGCGGATGAGGCGCTTGGAGCCGAACTCGGAGACGGGTTTGATGCCGATCCCACTCCCCTCCCGGATCTGCCAGCCGAAGCGCTCGGCGAGCAGCTGGCGCAGCTCCTCCGCTTCCTTCGTCCCTGCCTGGACCTCAAGGCCGGCGTAGACATCCTCGGTGTTCTCCCGGAAGATCACCATGTCGACGCGCTCAGGGTGCCGGACTGGCGACGGCACACCCCGGAACCAGCGCACCGGTCGCACGCAGGCATACAGGTCGAGCAGCTGGCGCAGCGCGACGTTGAGGGAGCGGATTCCCCCACCGACCGGAGTCGTAAGAGGACCCTTGATCCCCACCAGCAGCTCCCGGAAGGTCTCGAGCGTCTCCTCTGGCAGCCAGGAGCCTGTCTCACGGTAGGCCTTCTCGCCCGCGAGAACCTCCTGCCAGACCACACGCTTGCCGTGGGCCTCCGCAGCAGCGTCGAAGACGACCTGGGCGGCAGGCCAAATGTCGACACCTGTGCCGTCGCCCTCGATGTAGGGGATCACCACCTCGTTGGGGACGACGAGGTTGCCGTCCTCACCCATGCGCACAGGAGCTGCCATGGTGCCATCCTACCGAGGCAGCACCCGGGGGCTCGATCAGGCGTTGCCGTCTGAGGCGTTCGGCCCTGGCCGCCCCTCCCCCAGCGCCACTCTCGCCGCCCAGCTCGCCACGTCCCCGAGCTCTTCGAGGGTCGGGAACGCTTCGGCATCACCGAGCGCACGCGCAACGAGCTCGGCAGCATCGTCGCGGAGGACGAGCTGGGCAGCGAACCGCTCGGCATGGGCGTTGATCTCCGGCAGCTCCATGCCGAACAGGCTCGCAAGAGCTGCGATTGCCGGCGCCTGCTCACGTCGGTCAACGAGCTCGTCGATCCAGGTGGCTCGACCGAAGAGTCGAGGCCGCAGCTCCAGGAGCGCAGCGCCCGCGACCCCGACCACGAACGCCGCGGTGGCGGTGAGCTCGCGCAGGTTGGCCGTGCGGGCGGGGCTCTCGGGCGCCTCGAAGAGCGCAGCGAGGTCCATGCTCGAGAGGTCCTCGACGTTGGCGAGCCGAGCGAGGCCGCCGCCTTCGGTGAGGCGCTTGCCCAGCGCCTCCGCGTCAGCTCGCAGGTCGAGCAGGAACAGGCGCAGCTCCACGTCGAGCCGATCTGCGACCACCGGTGCTGCCACGATCGGTCCACGCGCCGCGTCCTCGAGGATAACCCAGAGCGCCACCTCAGCCACCGGCGCGTCGACCTCGCGCGCCATCGCCTCAAGGGCGAGCGGGAACACGGTTACGTCGCTGCGCGCAGGACGGGGCAGGACCAGTTCGCTGCGCGAGAGCGACGCCAGCGCGAAGTGGCCGAGCACCGAGCCGAGCTGTGCGTTGACGATCATCGGGCCCGCCTGCTGCGCAAGCTGCGAGATCGCGGCGAACCCAAAGGGGTCCCCCTGGGCCGCAGGATTCCCCGAGACCGTCATCGAACCGGCGACCGCCTGCTCGAGGAGCGCGAGGTAGTCGCCGAGCTCGGCTACGAGCTCGGCGTAGCCGTCCCGGGGGTGCAGGGCCCGCACACTGAGCTCGTGCTCCAACCCGAGCACCTTGGCGACACGCGACTCGGGCAGGTAGCGAGAGGCGACCCGGCCGAGTTCCTCGATGGGGGCACGGTGCTCGGGTCCAAGAACCTCAGCCGCGGAGAGTGCGAGCTCGGCGAACTCAGCGCGCAGGCGGTGCACGTCCACGCCCTGGGCGCTCATCGCTCGTGCGAGGTCGCGCAGCAGGAACTCGAACGGGTTCTGCGGCTCCTCGTCGCTCGCCATGCTCCCTCCTTCTCGTGGGCAGCTCCCACCTCGCCTGCGAGCTTAGTGCAGCCCCACCGAACCACTCGGGTGCCGACCTGCTCTGGGCACGACAGGCTCCTAGGCTCCACGTGTGGGTCGGCTGGAGTGGACGCTGCCATGGCGCTGGCGCGGTCGCACCCTCGTCACCTGGTGCCGAGGGTCGCCGAGGGCCGGGTGGCTCTTCGTGATTGAGCCTGGAGCCACGCACGACTACGTGAGTGCGCTCCTCGGGCAGCTCGCCCCGCAGGCACTCGCCTACGACCCCGTGGGCAACGGCCGCTCCCAGCACGCAACAAGCCTCGAAGACCTGGGGAGCCTGGAGCTAGCGGCCACCGAGCTCGCAGCGCTGCTCGGCCGCCTGGTCATCCCGACCGTGCTCCTTACGCACCTCGGCGGGATCGCTGTCGCCCTTGAGGCGCTCCAGCGCTCGGAGGCACCCGTCGCCGGGCTCGTTGCGCTCGCGCCACGGCTTGAGCCGCCCCCAACAGAGCTTGACCCCTTCGGCCCTCTTGCCCCGGCCACACCCCACCACCAAGCCAGCGCGGCCTGGGTGCGGGCCTACCCGGCGGTCCTCGGGGCCTGGCGCAGCCGAGGGCTCGCCGAGGCCCGCGCGCGCAGGAACCGCTGGCGCCCGCCCAGCCCGATCCGCGTGCTCGCCGACGCCGACGACCGCGCCGCGGCCAAGCTCGCCGAGCAGCTCGGGGTGTCCCTCGAGCCCGTCTCGTTGCAAGTTGTCCGGCTCGAGGACCCAAGCGGCGTGGCGGCGCTGCTTCGCTGAGCGTTCGCCATGAATGTGTACCAGATCGCAAGCCGACCCGGTCGGTTCCTCTAGCCTGGAGGGTAGCCATCGAGCTGCCAGGCCGCGGATTACACCCGGGTCGGCCGCCTGCTCGACGGCATTCCAGCTCTCTGCAGGCACCGAGGCCGAGCACGTGAGGAGGCGGTGTGGCCGAGTCGTGGGAGTCGACGTCGACCACGACGTGGCTCCGCATCGGCAACGACGCGCTCGACGAGCGCGACGCGCTGGCGTTCTGTCGACGCCACCACGTAGGAGGCATCGTCGTCTTTGCTGGCACTGTCCGCGACCATAACGAGGACCTCACGGGGGTCGTGGCACTGCACTACGAGGTCGCCCTCGACCTCGCAGCAGCTCGCCTCGGGAATATCGCGGCCGAGGCGTTCGATGCGCTCCCTGAGCTCGCCGCCCTCGTGGTGCACCACCGCGTCGGGCGGGTCGCCCTCGGCGAGACCGCAGTGGTGGTGGCTGCGGCCGCGCCGCACCGTGACACCGCGTTCCAGGCCGCCCGCTACGCCATCGACGCGGTCAAGGTGGCCGTGCCGCTCATCAAGCAGGAGCTCACGCCGAGCTCGTCTCGGTGGGCACCCTCCTCCACACCCCTCGACGACATCCCGCGCGTGAAGGATCACCCACAACCATGATCGAGCTGCTCTACATCGCCATACCGATCGCCATCGTCGTCGTCATCGCCGTGATCTCGAGCATGCGCGAACACCGCCCCAGCAACGTCGTAGCCGACGTCGAGCGCTTCCAGCGCGCCGCGCACGCGCTCGAGCGCCGCCGCCACACCTCCTCGCTCGAGGAGCGGGGCTCGCCCGGAGCACCGGAGTGAGCCGCTACGTCCTCGACCTCGGCACGGCCGAGACGCGGCTCGGCGTCGGGAGTGAGCCCATCCTCGCCGTCCCCAGCCTTGCGGCCGTCCACGCCGACTCCGGGCGGGTGCTCGCGATCGGGGAGGAGGCTCGGGCGGAAGCGCTGCGTACCGGGGCGCGAGCCACGCTGGCCCACGTCATCGACGCAGGGACCCCGTCCGACCCTCGGGTGCTCGAGGCTTTCCTGGGACGCCTCCTGCGCGCAGCAGGCGTGCGCGGCTTCGGTCACGGGCGGGTCGAGCTCGCGCTCGGGCTCGCCGCGACGAGCGTCGAGCGCACCACGCTGGCCCGCGTGCTGCGACGCCTCGGCGCCAGTGACGTCCACGTAACGCCGCCTACGCTGGCAGCGGCGGCCAGCGCCGGTGCAGACGCGGACGTCGGCACGCTCGTCGTCGTGGTGGGCGAGGGCTACACCGAGGCCGCGATCGTCGCGCTTGGCAGTGTCTGCGCGAGCGCCGCTGCCAAGGTGGGGGTTCGCGACCTGCGCCACAGCGTGCGCGAGTACCTCTGGGGCACCCACGAGCTGGCCGTCGGCGACACGGTGGCAGCAGAGGTGCTCGAGAAGCTCACGAATCTGGCTTCCCCAAACCCGCAGGCGCGCGCCCGCATCTGGGGCCGCCGACGTAGCGACGCGGATTCAGCGAGCGCTGTCGTCGACGCTGCCGAGCTGGTCGCGCAGATGGAGCCCACGCTCAGCACCATCGAGCAGCTCGCGCGAGCTGCCATTCACGAGGCCCACGCTGAGCTGGTCGCAGACGTTGCGAGCCGAGGGTTCGTCCTTGCCGGTGGCGGAGCTGCGGTCCCCGGGCTGGCGGAGCGCCTCGCCACCGCACTCACCATCCCAGCCGAGGTCGTCGCGGAGCCGGCCCTCGCCGTGGTACGAGGGCTGCGCGCACCCGCACCGCAGGCCCAGAGGGCCTAGCTCTCGTCGAGGGCACCCCGGTCGCGCACCAGGTCTCGCGCCAGCGAACGCACGCTCCGGTCGCGGTCGTCGCACGTGCGACGCAGGGCCTCCTCCGCACGTGGGTCCGCAAAACCGCACAGCGCCACCACCGCACGACGACGCACCGCCGGTTTGTCGCCGCTCGCAGCCTCCAGCACCGCGTCGAGTCCGCGGAGGTCACCGATCGCGCCGAGCGCCGCCACCGACGACTCGCGCACGCGCAAGTCGTCGTGGCGCCGAGCGAGCCGGGCGAGCGCCGACACGGCACTGGCGGCCTCAAGCTCGCCGAGTACCCAGCACGCCGCCTCGACCACGAGCGGGTCGGGGTCCTCGAGGAGGCGTGTGGCCGCCGTCTCGCCGATACGAGCCGGCCCCGCCGCCCACAGCGCCGCCGCACGCACCGCGGCCTCGGGGTGCACGAGCAGTCGTGCCCGATCGTCGTCGCTACCGCGACGCGCGAGTGCGAGAGCAGCCGTGCGCGCAAGCCGCCCGCCGCGCTCGACGTGCTGCCACAGCTCGGCTGCCTCGAGCTCGAGCACCTCGAGCGCTTCGATTGGTGTCACGGATCAAGGCTAGCGCTGGCCGAGTGCCGCAGGGGTACCGGCCTGGCGGCGCCGGGCCTCGGCGATCGCCGCCAGTGCGATCGAGGCCGCGACAGCGGCGTTGAGCGAAGCCACGGTGGGAGCCATCGGGATCGAGGCGACCACGTCGAGCTCGCGGCGGGTGAGCGGGCTTACTCCCCGCCCTTCAGAACCCACGACGAGAGCGACCGGTTCGGAGGCCACCGCAAGGTCAAAGATTGAGGTCGACCCCTCCGCATCCAGGCCGACACGCCAGAACCCGAGCTGGCCAAGGCGGCGCAGTCCCTGCGGCACGGAGCTCACCGTCGCGAAGCGCAGCCACTCCACCCCGCCCGCGGCCACCTTCGTCGCCGCCGGGGTCAGCGCCACCGCGCGGTGCCGCGCCAGCACCACCGCCTCGGCACCGAGCCCCGCGGCGCTGCGCACGATCGCACCGAGGTTGTGCGGGTCCTCGAGGTGGTCCACCACCACCACGAGCGATGCAGCAGCGATCCCCTCCAGACCCACGTCCTTCGCCGGGGCGCAGTCGGCGAGCACACCCTGGTGCGACGTCGTGCGTGCGAGCCGCCGGAACTGCGCTGGCTCGACAATCTCGACCCGCGCCCCTCGCGCCCGTGCGAGCTCGACGATGCTGTCGTCGGCGGCTCCTGCGGCCACCACGACCCGACGAACCCGACGACGGCCAGCAGCCAAAAGCTCCTTGACTGCCCGCACTCCCTCGACTCGCTCGCCCCCCACTGAGCCCACGCGCAGCCGCTCAGCGCTCCGCATCGGCTCCCCCTTCGAGAAGCGACACCGCGAACGCCGCGATCCCCTCGCCGCGCCCGAGCGAGCCGATCCCCTCCGGGTGCTTGGCCTTGACCAGCGTGGGCGCACCCACCACCCGCTCCAACGCCGCCGCCATCTGGCCGAGGTGCGGCCCAAGGCGCGGCCGCTCCGCGACGACGGTAGCGTCCACCTGCACTGGGCGCAGACCCCGTCTGCGCGCGAGGCGTACGCAGCTTGCGAGCAGCTCCAGCGAATCCGCACCCGCGAACGCCGGGGCAGTGTCGGCGAAGACGTCGCCGATCCCTCCGATTCCTGCTGCACCGAGGATCGCGTCCGCCACTGCGTGGGCGAGCACGTCGCCGTCCGAGTGCGCCCGAAGGCCCGGACCTTGGAACGAGAGCCCCCCGAGCACCAGCGGACGAGTGCGGTCCGGTGCGAAGGCGTGCTGGTCAAAGCCGAACCCTACGCGGAACCCCACGAGGTCGCGCAGGTCCTCGCGAGTGGTGACCTTACGGGCCCGCGGCGTGCCCTCGACTATGACCACTGACCAGCCAAGGCGCTCCGCCACGACCGCGTCGTCAGTGCCCTCGGATCCCGCTTCCACAACCGCCGCGAGCACGTTGTAGTGGAAGCCCTGAGGTGTCTGGATCGCGCGCAGCCTGGAGCGTTCGAGCGTGGCGACGACGCGCTGCCCCTCGACCTCCTTGATGGTGTCGGCAATCTCAAGGGCTGGGACCACGACCGGGTCGCCCATGGCAAGGCGCGCGATGACGCGCTCGAAGAGGGCAACCGGTGCCAGCGGCCGGGCAGCGTCGTGGACCAGCACGAACTCGGGCCGACCTTCCAGGGCGCCAAAGGCGCGCCGCACTGACTCGCTGCGCGTACTCCCGCCCACCACGACGCGCGCACGCGGCAACTCGTAGCTCACCTCGGGCGGCACGGCGACGACGACCTGCGAGGACACCTCGAGCGCCCGCGCAACCGCGTGCTCCACGAGCGTGCGATCGCCGAGGGCAGCGAACTGCTTCAGGCCACCGAAGCGGGTGCCCTGCCCGGCAGCGACGACGAGGGTGGCGACGGCCACGCCCGACCTTCTAGGCGAGGGCCTTGTCGAGGCGCGCCTCCGCCTCCTCCGGCGTCACGTCCAACGCGAAGGTGAGCTCGGAGATGAGCACCTGGCGAGCCTTGGCGAGCATGCGCCGCTCGCCGGCCGACAAGCCCTTGTCGTGGTCGCGCAGGGTCAGGTTGCGCACCACCTCGGCAACCTGGTAGATGTCACCGGACTTCACCTTCTCGAGGTGGTTCTTGTAGCGACGCGACCAGTTCGCCGGCATGCGCACGTCCTTTTTGGCCAGGACCGCGAAGACCTCCTCGACCTCCTCGTCGTTGATGACCTCGCGCAGCCCGACCTCCTCGACCGCGTCCACTGGCACGTGGACCGTGAGGTCGCCGTAGGCCACCGTGACGACGAAGTACTCCTTCTTCTCACCGAAGGCCTCGAGCACCTCCCGCCCCGTGATGACGGCGGCCCCGTGCTGCGGATAGACGACCTTGTCCCCTACGTCGAACGGCACGGACTCCTCGCTTCCCTGAGGCTCGTCACTGCAGGCCGCAAACGGCGAGCGCGCTCGCGACGTTACGCAACCCTAGTATAGCTTCTCCGGCGCCGCCTGCCGCGAAAGCCCAGCTCAGAGGCTATTCCAGCGAGCGCAGGTAGCTGACAACGGCCTTGGCCCACTCCGGGTCGATTCCGGCGACCTCCGCCAGTTCGTCGGCCTCCATCGATGCGAGCGCGTGCAGGGAGCCGACGTGTTCCTCGATCTTGGCAGCGATCGAGCGCGGCAGCCGAGGCACGTGGTGAAGCAGGCGAGCACCTCGGCTCGGCAGCGTCACGCCCAGGATCTCGCGATCGTAGAGATCCTCGCTCGGCAGCGGGATGCACCCGGTGCGCTCAGCCACGACTCTGGCGAGCTGGGCGACGTTCATCAGCTCATCGAGCTCGAGAGAAGCGAGCAGATCCTTCATGCGCGCGACCTCCTCGTCGCCGCAGATGCCGAGGAAGTCGCGCAGCACATCCGAGTAGTCGCGGTCGAAGTCGAGGGTGATCTCGGCCGCCTGCAGCGCAACCAACCGCCCGTCGGCACCGAGCTCCACAAGGTAGCCGTCGATCTCCTCGCGGATACGGCGTACCATCTCCGCGCGCTGGAGCACGAAGACCACGTCTCGCAAACTCACCTGATCGCGCAGCTCGAGACCGTTGAGCTGCTCGAGCACCTGGTCGAGGCGACCCCGGTAGCGCTCCAGCGTGGAGAGGGCCTGGTTTGCCCGAGACAGCAGCTGCGGGATGGGCTGCAGGGTCCGCTTCTCGCGGCGCCGGTAGACCGAAATGACGGAGAGCTCCTCGGAGACCGCAACCACCGTCGCATCGACGCTCTCGGCGACGCGCTCAGCGGTGCGATGACGCGTCCCGGTCTCGCTGGTGGGGAGCCGGGGGTCGGGCACAAGGTGGACGTTGGCCCGCACGATCTGGGTGCCCGAGGCCGAGAGGATGATCGCGCCGTCCATCTTGGCGAGCTCGAAGAGGCGCTGAGGCGTGTAGGCGGCCTCGATCAGGAAGCCCCCGGTGCACAGCTCAAGGACCTCTGGAGCATCGCCAAGCACAACGAGCGCACCCATGCGCGCCAGCAAGATCCGATCCAACCCCTGACGCAAGGGGGTGCCGGGAGCGACGCTCCGGAGGGCTTCCTCGATGCCCGAGCTCTCCACGCAACCCCCTCGCTCACCGTGCTCGAGGCGCCCAGCACCTGCCCGCGAGGCCCGAGCAGGAAAGCACCACTCCTACTCGGGCGCTCGCGCCTACTCCTGCGGATTCGACCCCGCCAACTCCATGGGAGGAGGCTCCAGACCCTCCATGACTCGGAAGACCACCTCCTCACCCTCGACGTCGACGATCACCATGTCGCCCGCCTTGAAGTCTTGGTGGAGCAGGCGCTCGGCGAGCGGATCCTCGACGAGCCGCTGAATGGTCCGCCGCAGCGGCCGCGCACCAAGCTCCCGGTCGTAGCCGCGATCGGCGAGGAAGCCCTTGGCCGCTTCGGTGAGTTCGATCCCGATACCCTTGGCTTGGAGCTGCTCCTGCACCCGCTTGAACATCAGGCTAACGATCTGCATCACCTCTTCGCGCCGCAGCTCATGGAAGACGATCACCTCGTCGATGCGGTTGAGGAACTCCGGCTTGAAGTGGGTCTTCAACGCCTCGTTGAGGCGCATCTTCATCCGCTCGTGGTTGACCTCCTCCGAGGACTTTGCGAAGCCTACCTGGGCTCGGTGCAGGTCCTGGGTGCCAAGGTTGGAAGTCATGATGAGGATGGTGTTCTTGAAGTCCACGGTGCGACCCTGCGCGTCCGTGAGACGACCATCCTCCAGAATCTGCAGCAGCGTGTTGAAGATGTCCGGGTGGGCCTTCTCGATCTCGTCGAAAAGCACGACGGAGAACGGACGACGGCGCACGGCCTCGGTCAGCTGGCCGCCCTCATCGTAGCCGACGTAGCCCGGCGGCGCACCGACGAGGCGCGCAACCGTGTGCTTCTCCATGTACTCGCTCATGTCGAGCTGGATGAGCGCGTCCTGGTCGCCGAAGAGGAACTCGGCGAGCGTCTTGGCGAGCTCGGTCTTGCCCACCCCCGTGGGGCCGAGGAAGATGAACGACCCCGACGGACGCCGTGGATCCTTCAGCCCGGCGCGGGTGCGTCGGATCGCCCGTGACAAGGCGCTGATGGCCTCCTCCTGGCCCACGATGCGCCGGTGGAGCTCCTCCTCCATGCGCAGGAGCTTGGAGGTCTCCTCCTCGGTGAGTTGGTTCACCGGGATACCGGTCCACATCGCGAGAACCTCGGCGATCACCTCCTCGTCGACGACGCCGTAGCGCTCCTCGCCCTCGCGCTTCCAGGCGGCCTCGAGCTCCGCCTTGCGGGACACGAGCTCGCTCTCGCGAGCCGCGAGGCGCTTGGCCTCGTCGAAGTTCTGGCGGGCGATCGCCGCCTCCTTGTCCTTGCGCACACGCGTGAGGTCAGCCTCGACCTGGCGCAGCTCGGGCGGCGAGGTCACGCGCTTGATCCGCAGTCGGCTCCCGGCCTCGTCGATGAGGTCGATGGCCTTGTCGGGCAGGAACCGGTCGGAGATGTACCGATCCGCCATGTTGGCAGCAGCCACCAGGGCACCGTCCGTGATGGTGACGTGGTGGTGCGCCTCGTAGCGCTCGCGAAGGCCCTTGAGGATCTCGTAGGTGTCCTCGATGGACGGCTCCCCGACCTTGATCGGCTGGAAGCGCCGCTCGAGTGCCGCGTCCTTCTCAAGATGCTTGCGGTACTCGTCAATGGTGGTCGCACCGATTGTCTGCAGCTCGCCACGGGCCAGCATCGGCTTGAGGATGCTGGCAGCGTCGATGGCGCCTTCTGCTGCACCAGCCCCGACGAGGGTGTGGATCTCGTCGATGAACAGGATGATGTTTTCCTTGGTGCGAACCTCCTTGAGCACCTTCTTGAGGCGCTCCTCGAAGTCACCGCGGTAGCGCGATCCTGCCACCAATGCACCCAGATCCAGCGTATAGATCTGCTTGCCCTTGAGGGTGTCGGGAACCTCACCGGCGACGATGCGCTGGGCCAGGCCCTCGACGATCGCGGACTTGCCGACGCCCGGCTCCCCGATCAACACCGGGTTGTTCTTCTGGCGGCGCGAGAGCACCTGCATCATCCGCTCGATCTCGCGATCGCGACCCACGACCGGATCGAGCTTGCGCTCCCTCGCCATCTGGGTGAGGTTGCGACCGAACTGGTCGAGGATCGGCGAGCCACTGGGGTTGTCCTGACCCTGCGACGGCCCGGCCCCCTGGCCAACCGTCGGCCGACCCTCGCTGGAGGAGAGGATCTGGAGGACCTGCTGGCGGACCCGGGCGAGGTCCACGCCGAGGGCCAACAGCACCTTGGCGCCGGTGCCCTCGCCCTCGCGCACGAGACCCAGGAGCATGTGCTCGGTCCCGATGTAGTTGTGTCCGAGCTGCAGCGCCTCGCGCAGCGAGTACTCGAGTACTTTCTTGGCCCGCACCGTGAACGCCGGCGAGTTCGGCGTTGGACCAGGCGAAGGCTCAGACTGCCTCGTCACTTCCTCGCGAAGCTGGTCCAGCGAGACGCCGAGGGACTCCAACGCCTTGGCGGCGATCCCCTCCCCTTCGTGCACGAGACCCAGCAAGATGTGCTCGGTCCCGATGTAGTTGTGGTGGAGGAGCTTGGCTTCCTCCTGTGCGAGCACGAGCACCCTTCGTGCTCGGTCAGTGAATCGCTCGAACAAGTCTCTCGCCTCCTCGATCGAAGCGCCGAAGCCGTCCCCCCGCACACTTCGATCCGGTGTCTGGTGATCTCATTCTACCTGTAACGCTGATGGTCGCTCGAACATGCCGTACCTCGGCGCGGGAGGCCCCGAGCTGAACCCAGCGAGCGCCGAGGACTCCCTCGGCCAGTCTGCCCCACCGAGCGGATCCTCGCCGGTGACCCTCCTCAGCGTTCACCTAGCGCGCGAGCGGCTGGCACGACGCCCCCGACCCCATGGCAGGCCGGACGCACGAGCACCCACCACGTCGGCGTGCGCTCGAGGACCTGCCACCCCGGCCCCGTGTGTGCGCGCAGCCAGCGCCACGTCGCCTCAGGATCGGCAACGATCTTCGTGTCGAGGACGATGGAGCAGACGCCGTCGACGGCGAGAAAGCCGGGGAGCGCCGCAGCGGCTCGCTCGGCAAGACCAGCCTCGGGGTTCGGCGCCTGGGCCACGCCCCAGAGGTAGCCCAGCACCACCTGCTGGTCGATGCGCCGCTGAGTCACGCGCGGCAAGCGTGCGACGTAGCCCTCGGGCGTGGGGGTCTGCGTCCTTGGGGCCTCGGCCATGTAGAGGGTGATCCCCGTACCCCAGACGGTGTTGGGGATCGCGACGGGCACCCAGAGGGTGGAGCCACCGACCGCGTGCACGGCGCGTGCGCGCGGCAGCATTGGCAGTACGGTGTCCGCGAAGGGCAGCGGCTCCGACCCGACCCAGGAGACAAGCGCGACAACCGCCACGAGCAGAGCCTGCCAGCCACGATGCCCAGTCAACCGCCGCCACAACCAGGCGAGCGCCCAGGCAGCCATGAGGGAGCCGAACAGCGCGGTGAGCACCGCGACGCGCTCAGGGAGAGTGTCGCGGTAGAACGGCACCACCGCCGCCAGGAGACCCGGGAGTGGAACCGGCGTGAGGATCCCGTCAACGTGCAGGTAGGGACCCATCGAGAGGAGGCCGCTCACGGCTGCCGCCACGGCCAACGGCACGCCGAGCCGGCGCAGCTCGGCGACATCGGCCGCTCGGCGGCGTCGGTTGGCCCACCACAGACCTCCTACGAGCACCACGAGACCCGCCCACAGGCCGAACCCTGGGAAGCCCGAGCCATCGGCGATGTCAGGGGCGAGGTGCCAGAAGGGTGCGAGCCAGGCGAAGGCTCCCCACGGATCGGGCACGAACCAGGAGAGCGCATCCACGAGATAGGGGGTCGCGAACGGCGTGGCGGCCGCGGCGTGGACCGCGAGCGGTCCGAACTCGAGCGACCAGAGCATGGGCGCGAGCGCGAGCACTGCACAGACGACGGCGAGTCCCCAGCGCGGCCACCACCGCAGCACGCCAAGACGCCGGCCACCAAGATCGGGGTGGACCAGCCAGACGATGGCGAGCGCGAGCACGCTGTAGACCCCGTAGTCGTCGACCTGGTAGGTGGTGAGCGCGATGAGCAGCCCGAGCAGCGCGAAGCGCCACCAGGCGGGACGCTCGCGCCGCAGGAGGTCCCAGCCCCACCCCACGACGAGCGGCAGGCCGAAGGCACCGACGAGGTTGAGGTGGCCGAGGAGCTGGCCAAGGATGTAGGGGCTCGACTCGAAGAGCGCACCGGCCACGAGCGAGGCCGCGCGCGAGAGTCCCACCCGACGGGCGCACCAGACCGCTGCGAGGCCGTTCGCCGCCATGAGCGTCAGCGCCACGAGGTTGTAGGCCACCACCAGCGAGGCACCGAGCCCAAGCAGCGCCGAGGCGAGCGCGCCCGACGGCAGCGCGAGCGTCGCCTAGGCAAGGTTCGCCCCGATGGGCCACAGCAGCAACGTCGTGAAGAAGAGGCCGTGGCGCCCCTCGAGCCAGCCATGCACCCACCACAGGTTCCAGAGGAACTGCGGGCTGTCGCCGCCGTCGCCGATCACTCGCGTGCCGAGGTGGGCCGCGCCCGGCCACGACAGCGCGACCGCGAGCGCGCCAGCTCCAAGCAGCGCGACGAGCGCCCACGCGATGGGTGCAGCGCTCCGCACAGACGACGCAGCCGTAAGCGGCGACGAGCCAGTAGTCGTCCCTTTGGACCCCGAGAGCATGCCAAAGTACTGCGACGCTTCGTCGTCGTGGCAGCGCATGGTGGCAGGGTAGCCTTTGCTAGCGGTGGCACGGTGTCGGTCTCGAACGCACGGATCGCCTCTAGTGTGGGGTTGTGGACCCTGTGCTGCCGCTCTCGCCTCCATGGGCGGCTCCGTTCCTGGCAGCGATCGAGGCCGGGCTCCGCGAGGCAGCAGCCACCGATGATCCTGCGATCACCGAGGCAGCGCTCCACCTCATCCAGGCTGGGGGCAAGCGCCTGCGTCCGCTGATCTCGCTGGCAGCCGCACGCTCGCTCGCCGCCGATCACGTCGTCCCGGACCCGCACGACCCGGTGATTCAGGGAGCCGTGGCAGTCGAGCTCGTGCACCTCGCATCGCTCTACCACGACGACGTGATGGATGAGGCCACCGAGCGGCGTGGCGTGGCGAGCGTCAACGCTCGCTTCGGCAACCTCATCGCGGTCGTCACTGGCGACTTCCTGCTCGCGCGGGCAGCTGGCATCGCTGCCCGACTCGGCCAGAACGTGGCCTCGGTGCTGGCTGACACCCTGGCCGCCATGTGCGAGGGTCAGGTCCTCGAGGTCTCCGACGCCCACCACCTCGACCGCGACCCGCAGCGCTACCTCGCGGCGATCCACGGCAAGACCGCATCCCTCATGGGCACGGCCGCCCACATCCCCGCGATCATCTGCCAGGCCTCACCGTCCCGACAAGCTGTGCTGCGCGAGGCTGGCACCGACATCGGGCTCCTCTTCCAGCTCCGCGACGACCTGCTCGACCTCGTTGCCACCCGTGAGCAGCTGGGCAAGGAACCGGCACAAGACCTCCTGGAAGGGATCTACACGCTGCCGGTGATCAGCGCGCTCACCAATCCCAGCGTCCGCGCGAGGCTCATCGAGCACCTGCAGGCAGCCTCCGATCCTGCCCACCGAGCCGAGGCGGTGGCTCTGGTTCGTGAGGCCGGGGGCATCGAGGCCACCCTCGACCACATGCGTCGGCTCCTGGCCCGCCTCGAGGCCAACCTGGCGACCAGCCCCGGGGAATCGCTCGCCTGGCTCGGCTCCCTCGGCAAGGGAATCGTCGCCTCCGCCGAGGCCGCCTGCACCTTTACCGGCGTAGGACACTAAGCGCCGCTCGCAGCACTTTGTCCACCGGCTGGTACGCTCGTGGCCCACACGGCCGAGCGTCGCAGGGGGGAGCATGCAAGGTCGCGGTGCTGCGTCGTCGCCGAGCAGGCTTACATCGAGCTTCGCAAGCGATGCATGGGTGCACCTGGGCGTGCCGCTCGTGTGCGCGGCCAGCGCACTCGTCGGCGGACCACCGCGCGCTCCCGCACTCGCCCTGGCCTGTGGAACCCTCCTCGCGTGGGCGTGGCTCGCCCCTCGGTGTCGGCGCGGCGACGTGCGCTGCCGGCGTCGGCTTGGTGCAACGACCGCCGTTGCCGCTGGCGCGTTCTACGCCGTCTACGTCTCCCATCCTCGGTACCCTGCGCTGGCATTGGCCGCCTTCGTTGCCTTCGACGCTGGACGGTAGCTGCCCCGACGAGTGGCGGCGAGCGCCTGCACTGCGGCGCTCGGAACCCTCGCGCTGGCGCGCGTCGATCTCGTCGTTGGGCTCCATCGGCCGGTACACATCGATCGCGTCCTGCTCTTCACCATGCTCTCGGTCGCTGCCTGTTGGCTTGGCGCGCTGGTGCGCTGCCACGACGTAGCCCCCGCCCACGGTGCGATCCGCCAGGAACCGCGAACCACGCGCGCGTCGCAGGCAGCCGCGTGCGGCCTGACGGCTCGCGAGCTAGAGATCCTCCGCCTCCTTGGTGCTGGCTGCTCCTACCGCGAGGTTGCCGAGCGACTCATCATCAGTCCCGGCACCGCCCGGGCCCACGGCGCGGCTCTCCTGCGCAAGGCCAGTGTCCACGACCGAGCATCCCTCCTGGTCTGGGCGATAGAACGCGGCCTCATCGAGGATCCCCGTGCCCCCGGCCTGCCGGCAGGGGGTGAGGGGACCTCGCAGCGTTAGCGCACCGTAGCGCTGCGGATGCGCGAGAGCGGGAGCGCCATGACCCAGTTGTACGAGTTGTCGAGGTACATCGTGCCGCCAACGACAACAGGGTTGACGATGCCGAAGAGCCCTCCGACCCGGTAGCGCGCCAGGAGCCTGCCGGTGCGGGCGTCGAGGGCAAAGATATCCGGACCATCCCCGAGGTAGAGGACGTTGCCGACGAGGGCCGGGGCGGCGCGGCCCGGGAAGCCCGCCCTGAACGACCAGAGCACCTTGCCGGTGGTCAAGCTGATGGCGTGCATGGTGTCCGTCGCAGGCGCGTTCATGTAGATGGTGGATCCGGCGATCATCGGCACCCCGGCCTTGAACGCCGACGGCATCGGTCCGCGCCCAAGCAGCGTCGTCCAGAGCACCTTGCCGGTCTGGGCGCTGGGCGCCTCGACGGCGACGTTGGCGGTCATCGTCGAGCCAACCTGCTGCGGATCCACGACCGAGTTCACGACCAGGATGCCACGGGATGGGCTCACCGCAGGCACCGCGTCCCCCACGCCCGTGTCGAAGGCGCCGGGGATCGTTTGGCGCCACAAGATCGCCCCCGTCGCACCGTTGACCGCGACCACCTGGTTCGGATCCGAGAACGACGCGACGACCTCCCTCACACCCAGCGCAGGGTTCTGCCACACTACCGGCGAGGACATCGAGTCGAACCCGCCAACGCGATCCCTCCACAGCAACCTGCCCGTCAGGGCGCTGAGGGCGAAGAGGCTCCCACTGCCGTCGGCCTCGTAGAGCACCCCGCGGGCGTAAGCAAGTGTTGGCATGTCCTCGCCTCGCGTCGGGAAGGTCCAAAGCATCTTGCCCGAGCGCGCCGAGACGGCCACGACCCCCGAGAGCCCAGTGCCGCGCATGATGGGCCGACCCTGCTTGAAGGCGACGAGCTCGCGGTAGGAGAAGTCGGAGTTGCCGAGGCCGACGTAGACTCGCGAGCCCACGACGATGGGATTGCCCATCGCCTCGTTCACGAACGTCGACGACCACACCATCCGACCCGTCGCCGCATCGAGCTTGTAGAGCACCCCCGAGTCTGACTCGGCGTAGACGCTCGACCCAACGACCGAGACCCCGAGCGCGTTGCCGAGCGTCTGCGTCGTACGCACCGAGGCCCGCAGTCTGCCAACCACGTTCGTCTCCGGCGGCGGCGAGGTCAACGCGATGGCGTGGACCTCGGCAAAGCGCCAGGCGTGCCCCGCCGTGGACGCTACCCCAGCTGCATCGAAGACCGCGTTGTGCTCTGGCCCACCAGCGTCCATGGTCCAGGAGCTCGGCGCAGCGGAGGTCGTCGACGCGACTGTTGAGACAGTCGTGGCGACCCCGAGCGCCGCCAGCGCCCCAGCGCCGACCAGACCGAGTGCGAGCAGCCACCGATGACGGTGCATGGTTCCCCCCCCTTGTGAGTCGAAAGCCACGTCGGTGGGCGAACCGTAGTGCACCGCGTCGCGCAGAGGCCTTCTTAGCTGCTCTTATTTTTTTGGCCAAGGAGCGCCGTGCCAGAGCGCAAGCACGCTCGACCGGCTACTAGCACGCTGGGGCCGCGTGCCGCGCAACCGAGGCCGTCGGGGCTTGCTGCATCAGCCGCTCGCCGGCGGCTCCACGTTCGCCGGCGGCTCCTCGTCCTCGCTGTCGCCGCCAGGCTCGGGTCGCAGCGTGGGGAACAGCAGGACCTCCTTGATCTGGCGCTGACCCGTCAGCAGCATCACCAGCCGGTCGACTCCGAGCCCCAGCCCTCCGGTCGGCGGCAAACCGTACTCGAGCGCGCGCACGAAGTCGGCGTCGAAGGCCATCGCCTCCTCGTCGCCTGCCTGCCGCTGGCGGGCCTGCTCGAGGAAGCGCTCCCGCTGGACGTCGGGGTCGTTGAGCTCGCTGAAGGCGTTCACGAGCTCGCGCCCCCCGACCACCAGCTCAAAGCGCTCGACCCTGCCTGGGCGGCTCCGGTGGTCCCGCGCGAGCGGCGACACTGAACGCGGGAAGTCGAGGACAAAGGTCGGCTCGTTGAGCGTCGGCTCGACGAGCTCCTCGTAGAGCGCGACGAGGGCTCTACCCGCATCGGGCTCGAGGAGCTCTAGCCCGTGCTGCTCCGCTGCCTTGGCTAGCACCTCCGGCCGTTCTAGGGAGACCTCCTCCCCGAGGGCTGCCGAGACAAGCTCCTCCATCGTCGCGGCCCGAAACGGCGGCGTCAGATCGACCTCGCCGAGCTCGGTCTCGCCCCGCGTCGCACCGAAGACCGCCTCGGCGGCCCGCGCGAGCAGCCGCTCGGTGAGCGAGCGCATGGTGGTAAGGTCACCGTAGGCCTCGTAGGCCTCGAGCATGGTGAACTCGGGGTTGTGGCGGGGCGAGATCCCCTCGTTGCGAAAGTCGCGCCCGAGCTCGAAGACGCGCTCGAGCCCCCCGACTACCAGCCGCTTGAGGTAGAGCTCAGGCGCGATGCGCAGGTAGAGATCCATGTCGAGCGCGTTGTGATGCGTCACGAACGGCCTCGCCGCAGCCCCCGAAGCGATCGGCTGGAGGATGGGAGTCTCCACCTCCACAAAGCCGAGACCCTGGAGCTCCTCGCGCAGCGCTCGCACGATCGCGCTGCGCGCCAGGAAACGCTCGCGCACCCCCGCGTTCGCCCAGAGATCGACGTAGCGTTGTCGGAAGCGCACGTCGGGATCGCGCACACCGCGCCACTTGTCGCCGAAGGAATGCCGGGCATGCGCGAGCAGCTGCCAACGATCCACGAGGATGGAGCGCTCGCCGACGCGGGTGGTGGCGAGCACGCCGTCGACGCCGATCCAGTCACCCAGCACAAGCCGCTCCACCGCGAGGTCGAAGGCTGCACTGCGATCAGCGCGGAACCAGACCTGCACCGCGCCTGAGGAGTCGCGCAGCTCGCCGAAAGCCATCTTGCCCTGACGACGCCAGCGCAGGAGCCTGCCGGCAACCCGCACCGCGGACTCGGTGATGGTGTCGGGGGCGAGGTCTGCCATGCGCTCGCGCGCTGCGGCGATAGGAGTCACACCCTCGTAGTGATACGGAGGGTTGAGTTCGCCCGGCGTCGCCTCCTGCGGCTCCTCGACCACCTCGCCACCACCTCCCACAGGCGCTGCTTGCTGGTCACGCCAGTCTACGCGCGCCGGTGGTGAGGCTGGTTGGGACTCAGCGCTGGGTGCGACGTCGGCCGCGGTTGCGGTGCCACACGAGCCGCAGGCCGTGCAGGGTCAGCCACGGCTCGATGTGGTCGACCACCGCGACCTCGCAGCCGATCACCTCGCACAACCCGCCCGTTGCGATCACTGGCGCCTGCTGGCCAATCTCGCGCCGCATCAGCTCGACGAGGTGCGTAACCTGCCCTACCACGCCGTTGACGACGCCCGACTGCATCGACTCCACGGTGGTGCGCCCGATCACCGACTTCGGGCGCCGCAGCTCGACCTTGCGCAGGGCTGCCGCCCGCGCCACCAATGCGTCCAGCGCTACGAGGACGCCCGGGGCGATCGCGCCGCCGAGGTACGCCCCCGAGGCGTCGATGGCTTCCACCGTCGTCGCGGTGCCGAAGTCGACGACGAGTACCGGAGCCCCAAACAGGTCCACCGCTGCCACCGCGTCGACGACGCGGTCGGGACCCACCTCTCGGGGATCGTCGTAGCGAATCGGCATGCCGACCTTCGTCCCGGGCCCCACCACCACAACGTCGAGGCCGAGGTGGTCGCGCGCCACCTCCACGATCGTGCGGGTCACTGGTGGTGCGGAGGAAGCCACCACCGAGCCCACGAGCCCGGTAGCAAGCCCGCTGCGCGCGAGAAACGCATCCACCACCAGCGCGGTTTCGTCTGCGGTGCGGTGCTGGCTCGTGGCGAAGCGGAAGCGGCTAAGCAGGCCCGCGTCGGCACTGGTGGGCTCCACCGCGAGGTCGTAGACGCCGAGCACGGTCTCCGTATTACCGACGTCGACAACGAGCAGTCGCTCAGTCACGGCCCTCCCCAACCCTGCGGTTGTCGATGAGGCGCACGCCCTCCACTCGCCAGGCGAGGAAGATCCTCGTCGTCGGGCCGGTGTGACGCGGGCGCTGGAGCAGCGGAGGATCCGCAACCGCCACGTAGTCGAGCTCGACCCCCGCGAGCGCCGCGCGAACCGCGGCCTCGAGACCCTCGACCTGCTCGCCCGGCTGCGCCTCGGCCGCAAGTCGGGCCAGCACACCAGCGACCCAGCGAGCGCGCTCCAGTCCCGTAGGACTCAAGCGCCGGTTCCGCGACGATAGCGCGAGCCCGGCCTCGTCGCGCACGGTCGGGACCGCGACGATGGTGGCCCCAAAGTGCAGTTCCTCGACCAGCCGCCGCACGACGAGGAGCTGCTGGTAGTCCTTCTCGCCGAAGTAGGCGCGCTCCGGGTCGGCCAGTACGAGGAGCTTCGTCACCACGGTGGCCACGCCGTCGAAGTGGCCAGGGCGCGCCGCCCCCTCCATCGGCTCACTCACCCCGCCGAGCACACTCACCCGCACCCACACCGGCTCGGGGTGGAGCTCCCTTACGCTGGGCGCAAAGACAACCGCTACCCCGGCCTCGTCGACCAGGGCCAGGTCGGCCTCGAGGGCGCGAGGATAGGCCTCGAGATCCCTGGGATCGTCGAACTGCAGCGGGTTGACGAAGATGCTCACCACCACGAGATCGCACTCGGCCTGAGCGCGCTCGATGAGCGCACGGTGACCGGCGTGCAACGCGCCCATCGTCGGCACGAGCCCCACGCTCCGTCCCTGCCGATGCACCTCGCGCACGAGCTCCCGCAGCCGCGCTGCCTCGGTGATCACCGAAACCACGTCGACCCCCGAGCCCAGGCCACTACCGTAGGCCGCGCAAGGCTCGCCAGCGGAGCTGCCGCGAGCCTCTCGGCGAGCTCTGGGTCCAGATCGGCAAGCGGCCAGAGGACAAAGGGCCGCGAGGCCGCCCGCGGGTGCGGCACGACGAGGCGCGGCGGCGAGCTCACGAGCACGCCGTCCATCCAGATGATGTCGAGGTCCAGCGTTCGCGGGCCGTTTGGGACCAGGCGCACGCGCCCGTGGCGCGCCTCGATTGCAAGGAGCTCGTCGAGTAGGGCAAAGGGTCCCGCCTCGCTGGCCAGCTCCGCCACAGCGTTGAGGTACCGAGGCTGACCCGGTGGACCGCCGACCGGCTCGGTCTCGTAGAGGTTGGAGACCGCGACCAACCCCGGCAACGACTCGAGGGCCGCGGCGAGTGTGCGCATCGGATCGCCGAGGTTGGCACCGAGCGCGACGAACGTCCGACGCCTCACGATGCGACCTCGCGCGCGACCACCGCCGACACTTGGGCCCCGGGGAGCTCGAGCGGGGGTGCGAGCTTGGTTGCTCGCACCTCAAGGCGCTCCAACCGCGCGCCGTCGAGAGCAGCGAGCACTGCGTCCGCCAGGTGCGCCGCCAGCTGCTCCACGAGCCGGTGCTCCTCGGCCAGCACGCGGGGAACCACGGCGTCGAGCACGCTGTAGTCCACCGTGTCCTCGAGGCTGTCGTGCTGAGGCTCCTCCCGAAGCCACAGCACGACGCCGAGCTCGACGGGCTGCGGAAGGGAACGCTCCTCGAGGCTGACGCCGAGGCGGGCAACTGCTCGGATCCCCTCGACCTCGAGCCTCACGGCCATTGCCTACGTGCCTCCTCCATCGCGCCGCGCAGCGTGAGGAACTGGCGCACTGGACGGACTCGATGGACGCGCACCACCTGCGCGCCGTGCTCGAAGGCCCAGATCGCAGCAGCGAGACTCTGCTCCTCGCGTTCGGCCGGTGGCAGCGTGGCCTCGCGGCGCGACAGGGTGGCGAGCATGCTCTTGCGTGAAGCTCCCACGAGCACAGGAGCGCCGAGGGCCACGATGGCCTCGAGGTTGGCGAGCAGCGCGAGGTTGTGCTCGAGCGTCTTGCCAAAGCCGAGGCCTGGATCCAGCCACACGTCGTCGATACCGAGCTCGCGAGCCTCCCTGAGCCGCGCAGCCAGCCAGTCGCGCACCTCCGTGACGACGTCGTGGTAGGTCGGGTTGTGCTGCATCGTCTGGGGATCGCCCTTGGCGTGCATCACTACCCAGCCCACCCCGAGCTCGGCTGCCACCGGGCCCAGCCGCCCGCTGACGTCGTTGATGACGACGGCGCCCGCCTCCACCGCCGCACGCGCAACGTCCGGCTTGCGGGTATCGATCGAGACTGGGCCGTAGCGGGCGAGCTCACGCACCACCGGCAGCACGCGGCGCAGCTCCTCGTCACCCGCGACCGGCACCGCACCAGGTCGGGTCGACTCGCCGCCGACGTCCACGATGTCTGCCCCCTCACCGAAGAGCTCAAGGCCGTGCTCGATCGCACGGGCGTGGTCGAAGAAGCGACCCCCGTCGCTGAAGGAGTCGGGGGTCACGTTGACGATGCCCATGATGCGAACCCGGGCCAGCTCGCTCATCGGGGCGGCCGACCTCGCTCCAGCTCAGCCAGCGCGACCGGGCTCGCGGCCTCGCGCCCCGCGATCGCCTGGGTCGTCACCTCGACCCCCTCGCTGCGCACTCCGCGGATCGCCAAACAGGTGTGCTCAGCACGCACCGTGACCCGGACCAGACGAGCTCGCGCCAGCTTCGCGATCCCCTCCGCTACCTCGACGGCGAAGCGCTCCTGGAGCTGGAGACGTCGGGCGCAGCGCTCCACCTCCCGCACAATCGCCGACAGGCCAAGCACACCCGATCCCGGCAGGTACTCCACGCTCACCGTACCCACGAAAGGGAGCAGGTGGTGCTCGCAGAGCGAGGCGAACCGGATTCCCTCGAGCACCACCGGGTTGCGCTCGGCCAGCTGGTAGCGCACCGGGTCCTCGGGCGTCTGTCGGTAGCCAGCAAGGAGCTCGGCCAGCGAGTCCACCACCCGCTCGGGCGTGCGCTCGAGAACGTCGGCACCGAGCTCCGCGCCGAGTTCAGCTTCGGCCCAGGCGAGCAGCGTGGCCACGGCCCTTAGCGCGTCCTCACGGCTCGATCCCTCCATCAGGCTTCCTCCCGGTAGGTCGCGATGAACGGCAAGTTCCGGTAGCGCTCAGCGACGTCGAGGCCGTAGCCGATGACGAAAGCGGGCGGGATGTCGAAGCCAACGTACGCGATCGGCAACTCCCCTCGACCGTCGTCGGGCTTGCGCAGCAGGGTGCACACGGAGAGCGACGCAGGGTTGCGAGAGGAGAGGTTGGTGAGCAGGTAGCGAAGGGTGAGCCCGCTCTCGACGATGTCCTCGACCACGATGACATGGCGCCCCTCAAGCTCGACGTCGAGGTCCTTGATGATCCGCACTACCCCCGAGGTCTTCGTCGCGCTGCCGTAGGACGACACCGCCATGAAGTCCACCGACACCGGGAGATCGATCGCACGTACGAGATCCCCCATGAACACGAAGGCGCCCTTGAGCACTCCCACGAGGAACGGCGCCTCCCCGGCATAGTCCTTCGAGATAGCCTCGCCCAGCTCGCCAATGCGCTCAGTAAGCTGGTCAGCAGCGATCAGCACGTCGCCCACGTGCGGATCCTCAGCGAACCACGTCACGGCTGCCTCCGCAACGACTCGGGCCCGAGGCGGGCGACTTCCTGACCCTTCGAGCTTAGGACGAGGTTGCCTCCGACGCGGCGCACGAGGATACCGCCGGGCAGGACGTGGGCGGGCTGCTCCCCACGTGCAACGGCAACGAGCGCACGCCGGTGCCGGGTCGAGAGCCGCAATCCCGAGACGCGCTGGACCCAGGCTGCGAGCCAGAGCGACCCCGGGGCAAGCGGCGGCAGCTCGGCCAAGACCGCAGCTGCCTCGCGAGCGTGCTCCGCGGTGCGTGCCAGCAGAGGGACGATGTCTCGCTCGGCGATCTCGTTGGCCAAGGGAAGGAGCTCTGCGCGAACCCGCACCCGACGAAATCGCGGATCGCGGTTCATAGGGTCCTCGAGCACCACGACGCCCGCCGCGAGCGCTACCGCACGCAGCTCGTGGCGACGCAGCTCAAGCGCGGGGTGGTGTGGCCCCGGCTCCATCGCGGCAAGTCCGACGAGCCCAGCGCCCCGCAACAAGTTGAGCAGAAGCGTCTCGGCCTGATCGTCCATGGTGTGCGCGGTAGCAGCCCCAGCGAGTGCCAGACGGCGCGCGTCTCTGGCCCGAGCCTCCAGGTTGGGACCGTGCGCAACCTGCACCCGCCGTTCCACCAGCGCGATCCCGAACGGCCAGAGCGCACGCGCGATCTGGGCGCCCTCCGCTGCAGCACCCGGGCGCAGACCGTGATCGACGTGCACCCCGAGCACTCGGCGCCCCGAGGAGGCAAGGAGCAGCGCAAGCCCCATCGAGTCGGCACCGCCGGAGACCCCCACACGCACCGACTCCCCCAGCCCATCCCAGAGCCGTGCCTCGAGCGCGTCGAGGTCAAGGCCATGGTCGAGAAGGCGGCGCTCCAGCATCGGGCGCCACACGGGCCTAGCGCGAGCGCACACGCTCCAGCCAGCGCTCCGGAGCCTCGAGCTCGGCGAGCGTGGGCAGGCTCGCCGGGCTGGCGAACACCAGCGCGGCGCTCCCTGCGCTCTGGGCCTCGATGGACTCGAAGAAGTGCCGCCCCCGCTCGTACTGTCGAACCTTGGCGTCCAGGCCGAGCACGCGCGCAAACAGCCGCGCCAACCCCCTGGCGCTGCGCCGCTCGTCGACGACGCGGGCAAGCTCCAGATCACCAGGGACGACGCCCTCGGGCAGCGTGCGCATAACCCAGTCGGCATGCCCCTCGATCACGCTCATCACGGCACTGATGCGCTCAAGCGCAGCTTGTGCTCGCGGGGGCAGTACGAGCTCGACAGGACCAAGCTCGCCTAGCCGTCGGTTCTCCCCGAGCCAGCGGAGCACGGCCTGCGCGGCGTCCAGCGGGGTCGCTGGCCTCGCGCGGACCACCTCGGCGAGCGGGTTGAGCACCTCATCGAGAAGCCACGGACGAGCGAAGAACTGCGCACGGTGGGTGAGCTCGTGGGCGAGCACCCAGCGGGCCACCTCGGGCAGCGGAGCACTAGCAGCGTCAGCCAGGCGGGCGAGGTTCTGGCCTACCATCACGAGCAGGGGCTCCTCGCCGTCCCCTCCAGGAAGGTACTGACCGAGCACCCTCGGACTTAGCGCCGCTAACACAGTGCCGAGCAGGACGCCACCCAGTTCGGCCGCTCCGCCCGGTACCCCTTGGGGGTAGACGCGCTCCAGGGTGCGAGCATACGAGCGGGCGTTGCGCTCTGCCCAGCTACGGCGCGAGAAGTTGACGAAGGCCAACTCCGAGAGCCCAACCTCCAGTCCGCTGCGCGCCTCGACGGCTGGCGCAACCTCAGTGACCAGGTCGATCAGATCGAGCGGAGGCGGCGGAGTCTCCGGAACGAGCGCCCGGATCGACGCCGCCGCCACCGCAGCCGACACCGGACTTACCATGCCGGTGCCCCGATGTGACTCACGCAGCCGTCGAACGGCCCCGCGTACGCGGAGCTGCCAGGGGCTGGTGCGCGTAGCAGTACTTGGACTTGTTGTAGATGGACAGCATCGTCGTGCAGCCGGGCTCCTTGCAGACACGTCCTCGCTTGTAGGTGCGGGGAGCGCGGCCGTAGGCCGGAGGCTCGGCGACGATGGTTTCCTCTCCTCGGCTCACCATACTCAGCCCAACCCACGATGCCCCCCGACCTATTCCGACGCCGCCTCGCCGAGCTGCCCGCGCAGCAGCTTGGCGAGGCGATCGAGCAACGTTGGTGGAACCCGATCCCGCGCACGCTCGGCGATCACCGCGCGCAGCTCCGCCTCGAACTCGAAGGCCTCAAGACAAGACCCGCAGTGATCCAGGTGATGCTGCACCTTGACTCGCCGCTCCTCCGTAAGCTCGCCGTCAAGGTAGACGTAGAGCTGGCTAATGGCCTCCCGGCACTCCGGGGTCGAGGGGCCTCGAGGCTCCGGGGGGAGCTCATAGTGCCGAGCATGCTCGTTGGGATGTGCCATTACCCTTCACGCCTCGGTCGCTCGCGACTGGTCCGCGCGGGCCAGCCTTTTCTCGATCAACGCGCGCTGGAGGGCTTTCCTTCCACGGTGCAGCCTGCTCATCACCGTACCCAGAGGAACGCCCATGATCTCGGCGATCTCGCGGTAGCTGAAGCCCTCGACGTCGGCGAGGATCACCGCGAGCCGGAACTGCTCAGGCAGCGCATCCAGCGCCGCCTTCACGTCCTCGTCGGTGAAAGTATCGAGCACCTCCTCTTCGGCACTGCGACCCGCGAGCGCGGCCTCGAGTCCTCCGAGCCGCCGGTAGAGGTAGAGGTCCTCGACCTCGTCGAGTTCGGTCTCATCGGGTCGGCGCCGGCGGGCCCGGTAGGCGTTGATGTAGGTGTTGGTGAGGATCCGGTAGAGCCACGCCTTGAGGTTCGTGCCCTCCTGGAACGAACCAAAGGCACGGTAGGCCTTGAGGAATGTCTCTTGGACGAGGTCCTCCGCGTCGGCGGGGTTGTGCGTCATGCGCAGCGCAGCGGAGTAGAGGTTGTCTGCATAGCCCAGGGCCTCCTCGGCGAAGCGCTCCTGTTCAGCCACGCACCCCTCCCCAGACCGAGCCCGGGAGGGGACTCGAACCCCTGACCTGCTCATTACGAGGGAGCTGCTCTGCCGACTGAGCTACCCGGGCGCCAGCGCACCAGTGTAGCTAGCCCGTCGGCGCAACGAGCTCCGCGAGCACGAGCGCAACCGAGAGGCGCCGCTGGAGCGAGACCGCCGCGAGCTGGGCTCGCCGCACCCAGACCACGTCGATGGCGGCTCGTCGAGCCAGGACGCCAAGACCGAGACGCACCAGCTCGACCTGGCGCTGGCTCGCAAGGCCGCGTGGCGGGGCGAGGCGTGCGGCGAGCTCCGCCGGGTGCTCACGGTGCGCGCGTTCCGGGAGGCTCGCCCAGGCGTCGAGCCAGGCCGCGGGGTCGGGCAGGTCGCCGAGGAGCTCTCCCACACCGAGGTCGCCTGGCAGCAGCGCGACGAGCTCCGGTGAGAGCTCCACGCCCAGCGAGGCGAGCAGCTCCGCGACCTCCTCGGGTCCGGTTGGCTCCACGGGCACGCGCACACACCGCGACACCAGCGGCGCAAGCTCCGGCGGCACCGCGGAACCCGCCAGGATCCACCGCAGCGCCGATCCCGGCTCCTCCACAGCCTTGAGCAGGATCGGTGCGGCCTGCGCCATGCGCTCGATGCCGACAAGCCCAGCCACTCGCCAGCTCGCCGAACTCTGCTGCGCGAAGGCGACGAGCTCGCGAATCTCCCCCACGGGCGAGGAGTCCTGGAGCATGCGCACCTCAGGGTGACGCCCCTCGGCGATGGCGCGACACGCGTCGCAGGTACCGCACCCGCCTTCGTCGCACAGGAGTATCTGGGCAGCAAGGATGGCGAGGTCCCCAAGCCCGCTGCCCCTGGGCCCGAGCAGCACCACTGGGGTCGTCCCCCACGCCAGCGCCCGTCGAAGCCGTGCGAGGGTCGCGGGTCGGAACCGGACGAGACGTTCAGTGGTGGTCATCACAGACGAGCAGCGCGTCGATGCGTGCGAGCAGCCGTTCCGTCACCGCTTCGACTGGGCCCTCGGCGGCGACGAGCTCCCAACCCCAGCTCTCAGCCAGGCGACGGTAGCGGTCGCGCAGCTCGGCCCAGGCTCCCGGACCGTGGTCCTCGAAGCGGTCCCCTGCGTCCAGACCGAGCGGCTCGGCGCGGTCGAGGACGAGAACGATGTCGGCCGCAGGGTCTCCCACGAGGGCATCCAGCGCCCAGATCGCGTCCTCGCCCACCCTTGGCCCCTGATAGACAAGGGTGGACGGCAAGTAGCGATCCAGGATCACCACCGCTCTTCGCGCGAAGGCTGGTCGCAGGACCCGATCAGCGAGCTGGGCACGGGCCGCGGCAAAGGCGAGCGCCTCGGCCCAGGGCGCGAGCTCGTACGTCTTGACGATGCGCCGCAGCTCCTCCGCGGCAGGCTCGCCGCCGGGGTCGCGGCTCGCCACCACGTCGAGGCCGCGCGCACGCAGCACCTGCTCAAGCCGGGCCACCTGGGTCGACTTGCCGACCTTGTCGGGACCCTCGACCACGATGAGCCGACCTCGATTCATCGTCTCCGAGCCTCCTCGCTCAGCCGCGCCCGCCGCTCCGCGAGCAGCTCGAGGGCGGTCTCGAGGTCGAGCGAGGCTGGATCCACGCCGCGCGGCAGGGACGCGTTCACCTCGCCGTCGGTGACATAGGGACCGTAGCGGCCGCTGCGCACGAGGACTCGGCGGCCACTCGCAGGATCCTCCCCGAGCTCGAGCGCGCTGGCCGAGCGGCCTCGACGCTTGGGCTCGCGGAAACGGGCGAGCGCCTCGTTGAGGTCGATGGTGAAGAGCTGCTCAGGCTTATCGAGCGAGCGAGTCTCGCGACCCCGAGCAAGGTACGGGCCAAAGCGGCCGTTGTGGGCGGTGATCTCAAGACCTGTCTCCGGATCCACCCCGACCACCCGTGGCAGCGACAGGAGCGCGACGGCGTCCTCGAACGTCAACGACGCCGCATCCTGGCCTGGCAGGAGGGAGGCTCGGCGCAGCGAGCGATCGTCGCCATGTCCGAGCTGGACGTAGGGGCCGTAGCGGCCGACGCGGAGGAGTACCGGTTCACCATCGAGCTCGCCGAGCACCCGATCTCCGTGGCGAGCGGTCCGCAGCAGCTCCTCAGCGCGCTCAAGCGTGAGCTCGTCAGGGGCGAGATCCTCCGGTACCGTCGCCGTCTCCTCCCCCGCCTGGAGGTAGGGTCCGTAGCGACCAACCCTCACGAGCACCTCGGTCCCGTCGGCACGACGACCGATCGGGATCGAGTTCACCTCGCGCGCGTCGATCTCGCCGAGGCGCTCGGTGACCAGCGTGTGCAGGCCGGGGCGGCCGTTGCCCCAGTAGAACTGCGCCAGGTACGGCTCGGGCTCCTCCTCGCCCATGGCGATGCGATCGAGGTCGTCCTCCAGTCGCGCGGTGAAGGAGTAGTCGACGAGCTCCGCGAAGTAACGCTCCAGCAGCTGCACGACCGCGAACCCAAGGAAGGTGGGCACCAGCGTCTGCTGGCGCCGCCAGGCATACGAACGATCGAGCAGGGTGCTGATGATCTGCGCGTAGGTCGAGGGGCGACCGATGCCGCGCTCCTCGAGCGCGCGCACCAGCGAGGCCTCCGTGTAGCGAGCCGGCGGCTGCGTCTCGTGGGCAGCGGCCTCGGCCTCGACAACGTCGAGACCCTGCCCGATGGTGAGGATCGGGAGCTCAACCTCGTCGGTCTCCTCCAACTGCTCGGGGTAGACCATGAGAAACCCGGGCTCCGTGATGGTGCGGCCCCGAGCCTCGAGCTGGACGCGCCGGTAGGGCAGCTCGGCACTGGCTTCGAGCTCCGCGTCGATCGTGACCACGAGCGAGCTGCCCTTGGCATCAGCCATCTGCGAGGCGAGAGTCCGTCGCCAGATGAGCTCGTAGAGCCGAAGCTCATCCCCGCTGAGCTCGCCAGCGAGCTCAGCGGGAGCTCGCCAGCGAGCACCCGCAGGACGGATGGCCTCGTGGGCCTCCTGGGCGTTCTTGACCCGCGAGCGGTACCGGCGAGGGGTTGGCACCTGGGCTCGCGGGTGCTGCCCAGCGATGAGCCGGCGCGCCTCGGCGAGCGCCTCGTCGGAGAGCGCGACCGAGTCGGTGCGCATGTAGGTGATGTAGCCCTGCTCGTAGAGGCGCTGAGCGACCGCCATGGTGCGTTGCGCGGAGAACCGGAGGCGACGAGCCGCCTCCTGCTGCAGCGTTGACGTCATGAACGGGGGATCCGGCCGCCGCGTGAAGCTCCGCTCGACGAGATCGATGACCCTGGCCGCACTACCCTCAAGCGCCTCGGCAATCGCGGCCGCCATCTCGCCCTCGAGCACGACCACGCCGTCACGAGCGAGGCCCTGGGCGTCGAAGTCCCGCCCTTGGGCGATACGTTCCCCGTCGACGCCGACGAGACGCGCCTTGAATCGTCTTTCAACCACGCTCGGCTGTATCTGAGGATCGAGTTGGGCTACGACGTCGAAGTAGCGCGCCCGCACGAACGCCATGCGCTCGCGCTCACGCTCGACGAGGAGTCTGCAGGCGACCGATTGGACCCTGCCCGCGCTCAACCGTGGCAGGACCTTCTTCCAGAGCACGGGCGAGACCTCGTAGCCGAAGAGCCGATCGAGGATGCGACGCGTCTCCTGGGCGTTGACCAGCCCGCGGTCGATCCCTCGCGTCTGGTTGAGCGCGTTGCGGATCGCGCTCTCGGTGATCTCGTGGAACACCATACGCGCCACTGGGACCGAGGGCGCAAGCACCTCGACGAGGTGCCAGGCGATGGACTCGCCCTCGCGATCCTCGTCGGTAGCGAGGTAGAGCTCGCTCGCGTCCGCGAGCAAGCTGCGCAGCCGCTTGATCTGCTCACGCTTCTCGGGCGGGATGATGTAGAGGGGGCGGAAACCGTGCTCGGTGTCGACCCCGAGGCGCGCCCACGGCTCCCGTTTGATTGAGGCCGGAATCTCCTTGGCCGAACGCGGCAGGTCCCGCACGTGCCCGACCGAGGCCTCAACGACCCAGTCATCCCCGAGGAAGCGGCGAATGGTGCGGGCCTTCGTAGGCGACTCCACGATGACGAGAGGTTTGGGCACTGGCTCTTGGTGCTCCTTAGTCGAGGGACTAGTGGACCGGCTCGACGAGCTCGTAGCGGGGGTTCATGATCGCGAGCCGACCCTGGAACGAACCCACGGTACCCGAGGCTCGCAAGCTCGCGCCAGCCACAATCCCAGGCACGGCACGCCGACCCGGGAACACCAGCAGCACGCCACCGGTGCTGTCCTCGAGTCGGGCCACTGTTGTCGGCGTGGCATCGACGGTGCGGGTGCGCACCGCCGCGATGCGACCAGCAACCGTTGCTTGCTGGCGCGGTACGAGGTCCGCGACGCGCACAGTGCCATCGGTGGAGGCTGTCTCGGGTTCGCGCTCGAGGACACGGGAGGGGCGAACCTCGAGGCTGCGAGCAGCACGCACCGGCCGCGTGCGCACACGGTAGGGAAGCAGGATTGCCGTCGCGTGCGGCAGTTCGCTGATCACCTGGGAGAGCTGCAGACCTGACTGGTCGTGCAGGAGCGGGCCGAGGATCCGGCCGTAGACGCGGTGCGGGATGATCGCAGAGACCTCGACGTCATCGCCCGAGGCGATCGCGTCGAGCACCACTTGGGCAGCGGCCCGACGGATCCGGCGGTCAGGACACTCCACGAACTCGAGCTCAAGGTTGCCAAGACCCGAGTGCTCCCACTCGGCGCGCAGGCGATCCGCCTCGGCAGCATCAACCACCAGGTGGACGGCACGGAGCACCTCGGGAAGGAGCAGCTTGGCGTACTGGACTGCTCGCGCGGTGGCAAGGTCCACCCGATCGACGAAGAGGAGCACCACGTGAGTTCGGGCGAGCGGGGTCGCGCACGCAGCAGCCACTCCTTCGGCCAGCGCCTCCGACTCGCGCTCGAAGCGCCGACGAAAGCGCGTGAAGAGCAAGACGAGCAGCGGGACCACCACGACCACGAGCCAGGCGCCCGAGGTGAACTTCGTCACGATGAAGACGATGTCCACGATCGCCGAGAGGACGGAGGATGAGCCGTTGATCATCGCACGACGTCGCCAGTTGCGCTCGCGGGTGCGCAGGTGGTAGCGCACCATCCCCGCGCCTGCGATGGTGAACCCGGTGAAGACCCCGATGGCATAGAGCGAGATGAGCGCGTTGATGTTGGCGTTGTCGGCGACCAGCAGCACGATCGCCACCGCCGCGACGACGATGATCGCCGTCGAGTAGACGAGGCGATGCCCCCGCTCTCGGAAGCGCCGCGGCAAGAGCCCATCGGCGGCAGCAAAGGAGGCGAGCAGCGGAAAGCCCGTGAAGGAGGTGTTCGCAGCCAGGGTGAGGATACCCATCGTGGTGATGTCGAGAAAGACCGAGAGGGCGCGTCCGAGCGGGCTCGATCCGAACGCTGCCCGAGCGACTTGGCTCAGCACGGTCGGGGCCCCGGAGAGGTACGGCACCGCGTGGGTCACGGCCGCCAGCCCGGAGACGCCGAGGAACAGGGTGCCGAGGATGATGCTCATCCAGATGAGCGTCACGCGGGCGTTGTGGACCTGGGGGTCTCGGAAGACGGACACGCCGTTCGAAATGGCCTCGGTGCCCGTGAGCGCGGTGCCCCCCGAGGCGAAGGACTTGAGCACGATGAAGAGGCTCGCCCCGAGCAGCAGGCCACCTCCCGGCGTGCCGGCTGGGAAGGCGCCAGGTGCGTGGATGGCGTAGCGGTGGATGTGGAAGAAGAGCGCCCGCACCGTACCGACCGCGATCATGAGCAGCATCGAGCCGATGAAGAGAAACGTCGGCAGCGCGAAGGTGCGGCCCGCCTCACGGATACCGCGCAGGTTGCCGTAGGCGATCACGATGACGAAGACCACGGCGATCGGCGTGATGTAGGGAACCAGCGCCGGGATGGCCGAGGCCAACGCATCGACGCCCGAGGCGATCGAGACCGCCACCGTCAGGGTGTAGTCGATGAAGAGCGAGGCCGCGGCGATCTGAGCCAGCCAGAGTCCGAACGTTTCCCTCGCCACGATGTAGGCGCCGCCGGCCTTCGGGAAGGCGCGGATCACCTCCAGGTACGATGCGGTTACGAAGGCAAGGACCACGATGACCAGCAGGGAGATCGGCACGATGAGGTGGTAGGCGGCGATGCCTACCGCTGGGACGAGCACCCCAAGACTCGCCTCGGTGGCATAGGCCGAGGAACTCATGACGTCCGAAGAGAGGATGGCGAGCGCCGTCGGCTTGCCGAGGCGTTCCGTGGCGAGCTCCTCGGTGATGAGCGGTCGGCCGAGTAGGAAGTTCTTCAATCGGTAGGAGAGCTTCTCGGGGACCTGGTAGCTCCCCAGCGACGCGAGCGGTGTGGGTTGCTCGGGCGTGAAGGATCGCGCGAAGCGTCCTGGCTCCTCCGCAGGGTCGGTCATGGGTCTCCTCGCACGTGACCTGGCTGGCCTCAGCCTAGGTGCCAACCACCGCCTCCAGGTAGACTCGCGGCGGGCGGACGAAGAGGCACGCAGGTGGAACCACAACATGTCATCGTCGTGGGTTGCGGACGAGTGGGCTCGGAGCTGACGCACCGGCTGCTCGGCGAAGGACACTCCGTCGCCATCGTCGACAAAAACCCCGACGCCTTCCGTCGGCTCCACGCCCCTGGCGCGCGCACGGTGGTTGGCTTCGGCTTCGACCGCGAGACCCTCGTCGAGGCCGGGGTGGATCGCGCCTTCGGCTTTGCCGCGGTGACCAGCGGCGACAACTCGAACATCTTGTCAGCTCGCATCGCGCGCGACGTCTACGGCGTGCCCAACGTTGTGGCCCGTATCTACGATCCCCGCCGCGCCGTGGTCTACGAACGACTCGGGATCCAGACTGTGGCCACAGTGACGTGGACCACCGACCAAGCCCTCGGACGTCTCTTCCCCATGCGCGTCGAACGACCCTGGGTCGACTCCACCGGCGAACTCACGGTTGTCGAGCTCACGGTGCCTCCAGAGGCGATCGGGCGCAGCCTCGAGGAACTTGAGCGCTCCGGCGAGCTGAGCGTGGTCGCACTCGTGCGCGCGAGCGACGTGCGACTCGATGCGCGGCGCGCCGTGCTCCAGGAGGGCGACCGCGTGGTGGTCGCAGCCAAGCGGGCAGCTCTCGAGGAGCTCGGCGCCTGGGTCCGCGCCGACACCGCAACCACTCCGGAGGCACGATGAGGATCGCGATCGTGGGTGCCGGCAACGTCGGGCGCTACCTGGCCGAGGATCTCCAGGTCCACCATGACGTCGTGATCTTCGAGCAGGACTACGCGCTCGCCCAGCACCTTGCCGAGGAGCTGTCGTGCACCGTAGTCAACGGGGATGGTTGCGAACTCTCGACGCTCGCCGAGGCGGGCCTGGGAACTTGCGACGTCGTCGTTGCAGCCACCGGAGACGACGAGGACAACCTCGTCGTCTCCCTGCTCGCCAAGCAGGAGTTTGCGGTGCCCCGCGTGATCGCGCGGGTCAACCACCCGAAGAACCACTGGCTCTTCAACCAGTCCTGGGGCGTGGACGTCGCCGTCTCCACCCCCCACCTCATCAGTGCGCTCGTCGAGGAAGCGGTGAGCGTCGGGTCCTTGGTGCAGCTCTTCGCGTTCGACAACTCGGGGGCCAAACTGGTCGAAGTCACCCTCAGCGAGGACTCCCCAGCGGTGCACCGTTCCATCGCCGAGCTTGGGCTGCCGCGAGACGCCTCCGTGGTCGCGGTGGTACGCCGCGACAGCGTCGTCGTCCCCCGCGGGGAGGTGGTGCTCAAGGTCGACGACCACGTGCTCTGCCTCGTCACTGGGGACTCCGAGCGCGCGCTGCGATCGATCCTGATCGGTGAGCCGGGCGCCGACGGCGCCGCCTCGTGATCCTCCTAGGCGCACCATGACAGCGTCGCTCACGCCAGGTCCGGCAAGCGCACGTGTCGAGGCGGCCTTCTTCGACCTCGACAAGACCGTGATCTCGCGCGCCTCCCTGCTGGCGTTCGGCGCACGCTTCTTCCAGGAGGGGCTCATCACCCGTCGCACGGTAGCGCGAAGCCTCTGGGCCCAGCTCGTCTACCGCTACCTCGGCGCCAACGAGCGCCGCCTGCGCCGCCTGGAGCGCTCGGTGCTCCACGTCACCCAGGGCTGGCAGCAGAGTGTCGTGCGGCGCGTGGTGAGCGAGGCGCTCACCGAGATCATCACGCCGCTCATCTACCGTGAGGCGGTCGAGCTGATGGAGCTCCATCGCCTCGCCGGACGCAAGGTGTACCTGATCTCGGCCTCGCCGGAGGAGATCGTCGAGCCGCTCGCGACGTTCCTCGGTGTCGACGGCCAGATCGCCTCCCGACCCAAGGTAGACGCGGAGGGCGTCTACACCGGGGAGATGGAGTTCTACGCCTACGGCCCCTACAAGGCCGAAGCGATGCTGAGGATCGCGGCTCAGGAAGGCATCGACCTGGCCCGCTCCTACGCCTACTCCGACTCCTACACCGACCTGCCCATGCTGGAGGCCGTGGGACACCCGGTTGCGGTCAACCCCGACCGCGTCCTGGCACGCGTCGCCCGCGAACGGGGCTGGGAGGTCCTGGAGTTCCGCCACCACACGAAGGTCGGCCACCACGTGCTGCTGCGCACACTCGGTGCCGTCGCGATTGGCCTCGGCATCGCGGCGCTCCCCGCCGCCCCATTGCTGCGCCGCCTGGCACGACGTCCTCTCGCGCACGCGCGCTCGCGCTGAGTGGACCCCTCGAGACCGTCGATTGCGACCCGCCGGACGCAGCCCCTACCGAGTGCGCGCCGCCTCCGCTGCACCCCTGGCAGTCCCAGGAGTGCGTACACGCTCCTTAGCCAGCACTTGTCGCCGTGGCCGGTCGGTAGATCGTGACCGTGCCGCCAGCCGAGGAGAAGCGCGCCACCACTGCGGCGTGGTGCTCGATGGCGGCGATGAACGGCAGCGAGCCAGCCGCAGCAGCCATCCCCGGCGTGACCACCACGTAGCTCATCTCCTGCCAGCCGCGGGGATAACGGCGCTCAACCTGCGGATCGCTCGTGAGCTTGTAGTACCACACTACGAGGTCGGGACGCCAGCCGAGCTCGACGTAGTCCACCCACTGCGAGTCCCCGACCAGGATGGGGCGAGCGCGATTGCCGTGGAGAGCCATCCACCGCTCCGCCGCAAGCCAGGACTGATCGGTCGGCTGAGCCAGCAGCGCGAGATCGGCGCGCTCCCAGTGCACCACCAGACCAGTCGCAGCGATCGCGACGAGGCCGGCGATGAGCGCCCGGCGCCGCAGTGGCACCCTCTCGAGGAGCGTTGCGATCGCCGCTCCCCAGGCGAAGGCTGCCAGCAGCAGCGGCTCAACGGGGTAGGTGATGGGCAGGTAGCCCCCGTGGAAGCCCGCGACGAGGAACAGGAGCAGCCCAACACCGAAGGGTCGCGCCTCGCGCACCACGACCAGGGCCGCAGCGAGCAACGCCACCACGAGCACCGAGCGGCTGTAGAGCTCCCAGGTGCGCAGCACACCGGCCGCGATCGAGTGGGGGGTCCAGACGAAGCCGCTGCCCTGGCGCTCGGCGAGCTGCCACAGCGCCGAGCCGAGCAGGCTCACGTGCCCAGGACCGGGGAACAGCTCTCCCTTGACCGCGGCGTAGATGACATAGAGCGCACCAACCCCACCAGCGACGACCAGCAGCAGTGCGGTCATCGTGGCGCGCTCGGATCGGGGGTAGCGCCGTCGCAACACCCACAGCACCGTGGGAGCCATGAGCAGGGCCGTCTCCACCGAGACGATGGCCGCCCCAAGCGCGAGCGCCCCCAGCACGACCGAGCGGAGGCGCCGAGCTGGGTCTGCGATGAAGGCGAGACTCACCGCCGTCCACATCACGGCGATGTTGTCAAGCTCCACGAGGCGCTGGAGCTCGACGGCGAGCGGGGAGGTCGCAAGCACCGCCACCACGAGGAGGATCGCGGCCGGATGCCAGCCCAGACGATGAGCCGCGACGACCACTGCGATCAGGGTGATGGCGGTGACGACCAGCATCACCTGCCGCATGGAGGCCACGGCGTCGGGGCTCGCCACGAGCAGCGGCCCGAGGAGCACATGGGCGTAGGCGAGCAAGAGCCAGCCGAGGGGCGGATGATCGTACCAGTAGGTGTAGGGCGCAAGCTTGTCCCAGTGAATCACCGCCCACGCCTGCGCGGTGTAGGTGCCCTCCTCGTCGGTCGGCACCGGATTCTGCAGCAGACCGATGGCGTGGACGACCAGCGAGCTCGCCGCCATCAGGACGACCAGTGCCCACCACCACAAGCGGTAGTGTCGTGCCGACCTTCGGGCGAAGCGTCGGACCTCCCCCGAGGCAACAGGCGCGAGCGTCGCCATCAGCTGACCTCTTGCGGTATGGGCTCATCGCGCTCATCGCGCGCGATGAGCGCTCCGTCGGCTGCCTCCCGAGCCCTCTGAGGCAGCGCCTCGCGATGCGCTCCAGAGTGGGTCGTCTTCGCCCATGTCCGTACGCCTCGCAGCTCGCGTACCAAGGCGGCCGCGACGGCGACGAGGAGGACCAGCTGGTAGGGGATGAGGCCCACCACGAGGAGCAAGACGTCGCGAAGCCGCGCCCTCCTCCCAAGGAGCCGCTCAAGCCACAGCAGGGTTCGAACGTCGAAGACGAGCGCCGCCGCCTCGATCAGGAGCGCAACCCAGGACACCAGCACCAGGTCCACGGGGATTCGATGTGTCAGGCCGTAGGCAACCATCCCCAACGGCACTAGCGCTCCAGCGAGTGCCTGCTGGAACGGCGCCAGGAGCGTCACGAGCGCCAACGCGCGACGACGCCACGGTAGGGCTCGCCACTCTCCTTTGGCGAGAACCTGCACGAAGCCCTGCACCCACCTCGTGCGCTGGCGCAGAAAGGCTCGCAGCGACTCAGGGGACTCCTCCCGCGTGGCCAGGTCTTCCTCGAAGCGCACCTGCACCTGGTAGCCCGCCGCGGCGAGCCGCACGGCAATGTCCGCATCTTCGGTGAGCGCCTCAGGGTCCTATCCCCCCACAGCCCGCACCGCACTCGTGCGCAGGAAGCAGGTGTTGCCACCAAGGGGCACGAACCCCTTGGCAGCCTGCCATGGAAGCCGGCTCGCGTACCAGAGTCCGTACTCGACCGCCGCCCGAGCCGCCAACCACGACCCGCGCGTGTTCGTGAGCAGCACGCCACCCTGGAGCACCGCGAGACCGGGATCCGCTGCGAACTCGGCGGCAGCTACCGCGCACAGATGCGCTGCTACATCGTCCTCGGCGTCGAAGATCGCGATGACATCCGCGTCCACGGATGGCAACGCACTCATGAGCGCCTTCGGCTTGCTCTTCGGCCACGACTCGTCGACCACGATCCGACAGCGCCCGGGATGCTCGCGCGCCACCGCGGCCGCGACCTCGTGCGTCCCAGGGTCATCGTGACCCACGATGACGATCACCTCGCATCCAGGAGGATCCTGTCGCAGCAAGGTTTCCAGGGTCTGGTGAAGCACTCGCTCCTCGTGACGGGCTGGCACCAACGCCGCGATCGACGGGAGATGATCACAGGAACTAGGCTGCACCTGCCAGGCAAATCGTTCGAGTGCAGTAGGGACATGCCAGCGATAACTATTGAGGATCACCCCCCACAGTGCGGCCAGAATCACCATGAGTGAGGCAATGCCGTAGAAGACGTCTGCGGTGGTCACACGCGCTCCAACCACAACCCGATGACCAGGACCCTCTCACCCTAGCTCGGAAGCCTCCACCGACGCTCACCATCCGTCGCTACCACGTGACCATCTCCTCGACAGGTTGTGACAGTCCCACCTAATCACAGCTGGGTAACCACATCTCGTGGCGTTCTACCCACTTTTTGTGGTGATTCAACGGGCGTGCGGGCTGTCGACAGGGCGCAATTTGACCACACGCTGGAATCTGGAGAGTTCTGCCCGCGGAGTGACGACTCACGACCACGCTGTCCCACATTGGCGCAGCAACACCACTGGCTTCCCCATCGCCCTCGATCCATCGAACGCTACGGTCGGTTCGCCCGAACGGACTCTGATTGGGAGCGATCAGCCACGACAAGTGTGAACAACAGCGAACGACTTCGTGGCGCTGTCTCTGCTCCACGTGGGCTCGAGCTACCGTATGCACGCGGCACCATGACCACTTCCGCCGTCCGGCTTGTTGCTCCGCGACCGCTGGGGCCACCGGCTAGCCCACGGCTCGATCAGGGGCTCCATACCTCCATTGTCAGCACGATGGCTCCGACAAGGGCTGTACGCTGCACACCTTTGTCGCTTGTGGTCGCTCCCGCTCGACATATTCGTATCGAGGGATCTCCGCTCAACCATGGTCGCACGTGCCGCGTCGCAGCGCTCGCATCGAGCGTTGCAAACCAGCGATTTGCTTGCGATCAGTCACAACCTACATGTCCATGCGTGGGCGAACAATACACTCGCACGCCGGATACATGCCGACCAAGGAGGGGCGGTGACCTGGGGAGAGTGGCTCTATTTCTTCGAAAGCGTGACGGTCTTCGCAGCGTCGCTGTTCGCCGCCACCCTGGCGGCCTTCGCTTGGCAAGAACCGCAGCTGCGTCACGCGATCGCGTTCCAGGTGAGGCCGGACCAGCTAGCCTCGCTCCCCTCAATGGCAGTCCTCGTACCGGCGCGTCACGAAGAGGCGGTGCTCGCTACCACGCTGGAGCGTCTCGCCACACAGCCCTACCCAGGCACGCTGGACATCGTCGCCATCGTCGGTCACGATGACCCTGCCACCCACGCGGTTGCAGCGCTGGTCGCCGAGGCTCACCCCGAACGAGTCTCGGTTGTGGTCGACCACCACTGGCCCAAGTCCAAGCCTTCTGCGCTCCTCACCGGGATCCGAGCAGTCGAGGGCGCTGAGCTCGTCGCAGTGGTCGACGCTGAGGACGACGTCGCCGACGGCTTCCTCGCACTGGCTGCAGCCGAGCTCGCCGACGACCCCTCGCTGGATGTACTCCAAGGCGGAGTCCTGCTCATCAACCTCGGACAGACCTGGTTCGCGACCCGCTCAGCCGTCGAGTACTACCTCTGGTACGCGAGCAGGCTGCCCTGGCAGGCACGTCGGCAGGTCGTCCCCCTCGGGGGCAACACCTGCGTGTTCCGGACTCGCACCCTTGAGCGAGTGGGATTCTGGGACCCCCAGGCACTCACCGAGGACGCCGATCTCGGGATACGCCTGGCCGCCCTCGGCGCCACCGTCGCGGTGCGCTTCGAGGAGAACCTGGCAACACGCGAGGAAACACCGCTCACGCTCCGGGCTTTTCTCCGTCAGCGCTCGCGCTGGGACCAGGGCTTCATCCAGGTCCTGCGCAAGGGTGCATGGCGACAGCTTCCCCTCAAGCGCCGCGTCATCGCCCTCCTCACGCTTGCTGCCCCCTTCCAGCAGGCCGTCACCGGCGTGCTCATTCCCGCCGCGATGCTCGCCTGGGGACTGACGCGTAGGCTACCGGTCGCCCTCGTCCTTGTCGCCTTCCTTTCGCTGTTCGCCCCGATCGCCGCGTTGAGCTTCGAGGTGGTCGCAGCCGCGCGGCTGCGACGGCTGCGCGGCGAGCGACTGCGCAGCCGCGACGTTGTCTCCCTCGTCCTCGGGCTCCTGCCGTACCAGCTGCTGCTCCTTGCCGCACTCCTGCAGGCCTTGGCTCGTGAGCTGCGCGGGAAGCGAGGCTGGGCCAAGACGGAGCACGTCGGTGCCCATCGGATGCACGCCACGGCAGCAGAGACCGTCTCGGAGCAGGTGGCCTAGATGGTCGAGACGCTGCGCCGCCCCCGCATCGACGACACCATCGCCGCCGAAGAGCCTCAAGCGCTCTCCCACCGGGATTGGTCGGCACCGGGCACCGTCGCGGCGTGGGTAGCTGCGGCTGTCGTCGCCCTGCTCCACCTCGCCGGCGCGGCACACAACCCCACCCCCATGCTCGACGAGGGCACCTATGCCGCCCAGGCCTGGGCAGTGCTCCACCTGGGTCGACTCGCGCCCTACACTTACTGGTACGACCATCCTCCGCTCGGCTGGATTCTCCTTGCTGGGCTATGGTGGCTGCTCGCGCCCCTGCTGCCGCACGGGCTCGATGCGGTCGCGCAGCTGCGCCTGGTGCTGTGGTTGTGGACGCTGGTGAGCCTCGCGGCGCTCGTCGGCACTGCTCGTCGCCTCGGGTGGCGGCCCGCGGCGGCCGTCGTCGCGGTCCTCGTCTGGGGGGTTTCCCCCCTTGCCATCACCCTGGAACGCCTCGTCGAGCTCGACAACATCGCGATGGCGTTCGTCCTGGTGACGATCTGGCTCCTCGCGGATCCCCGGCGGCGGCTCCACTCGGTCGTCCTCGCCGGGGTGGCCTTCGGCCTTGCCATGCTCTCGGTGGAGACGGCACTGCTATGGACTCCAGCACTCCTGTGGCTGCTCCGAGCCCGCTACCGCGATGAGCGCCGAGGCGTGGTGCTGTGGTCCTTCCTCCTGGCGACCGGCAGCGTGGGCAGCTTCTACCTCCTCTACGCGACGCTCAAGGGCGAGCTCCTGCCGGGCCCGGGCCACGTCAGCCTGCTTGGCAGCGCAGCCTGGCAGCTCTTCGAGCGAGCCGGCTCTGGCTTCCTCCTCCGACACGGTACGGCAGCCTGGGATCTCCTGCATGGCTGGCTGGCACTCGATCCCATTCTCGTCGTGGCCATCCCGCTCGCAAGCCTTGGTGTGCTCTCTCGACGAGTGCGCCCCTACGCGATCGCTGCGCTCGTCTACACGGTCTTGGCCTTCCGACCTGGCTACCTGCCCTCGACCTACCCGGTGGAGGCATTCCCCGCCGTCGCGCTCTGCGCCGCTGGCCTCGTCGACGGAGCACTCGAGCGCGCGGCTCGCCTCGGGATGGGGACTCGAGGCCTCGCACGCCTCAGCGTGCTTGCGCTTGGCCTCGTCATCGGCTCCTGCTGGTCGCTCGCCGATGGCCGGCACCTCCTCGCGCCCGCCGACCAGAACCAGCTTGCCGCCGAGGCGTGGCTGCGTGCTCACGGCGACCGGAGTCAACCGATCCTCGTCGCCAACACGGTGTGGGTGGACGTCGTCGACATGGGCTGGCACCCCTACCAGGCGGTGGTGTGGTACTCGAAGATCACCACGGATCCTGCCGTCGAGCGACGCTACCCGCAGGGCTGGCGCGACATGCAGCTCGTCGTCGTCACGCCGCAGATGCGCGCGGTAGCATCGCAGCTGCCGTTCATCAGCGAGGTTGAACACGCCGATCGCCTCGTCGCCCAGTTCGGGAGGGGACTATCGCGGATCGACATCTACGAACGCTGAAGCACCGTCGCCGCCGCCTCGCGGTGCTCGTGGTCGTGATGGTGCTCGTGGTCGTCGTCGTGGCCCAGCTCGCGAAACCCCCACAGCAGCCGCGCTTTGCTCCCTCGCCCCCTGGTTCCGTCCACACCGTGCTCGAGACCCGTGGTGCGCTCCTCGTCGACAGCTCCGGGAGCGCGCTCTACCTCCACGGCGTCGATTGGCCAAGCCTCGACTGGGCTCCTACAGGCCAGCACGCCGACGGCGCGCCGGGCTTGGCGCTCGGGGAGCTTGCGACGATGGTCCAACGGTTCCACGCCAACGCGGTGCGCATCGCCCTCAACGAGGCCTTCTGGCTGCGCGGATCCCCGCGCTACGCGCCAGGGTACGTGGCCCTCGTCGAGCGTACCGTGCGAGCCGCGCGCCGCGACGGGCTCGTGGTGATCCTCGACCTGCACACCGCGATCGGGGCCGACAGCGTCAGCGCTGCTCCCGCCTCTGGTCCCTCCTGCGCTCCTGACCCCCCGAGCCTTGTGTTCTGGCGCGAGGTCGCCTCTCGCTTTCGCAACTGGCCAGGCGTTGCCTTCGAACTCTACAACGAGCCGCACGATTTCTCCTGGCAGCTCTGGCGCAACGGCGACACGCTGCACTGTCCGACGACCGGTCGCCGCGTGGTGGCCGTGGGTGAGCAGGAGCTGCTCGAGGCGATCCGCCAGACAGGTGCCCGCAACCTGGTCATCGCCGACGGGCTCGACTGGGCTGGGTCGCTAGCCGGTGTTTACAGGTGGCATCTCGACGGGAGCAACGTGGCCTACGGACTCCACCTCTACGTCGCTGAGTCCGACCCGACCGGCCCACGTGCATGGTCCCGGGACCTTGGCTCGGTCTGGCGTCGGTGGCCTGTCGTCGCCACTGAGTTCGGCGTGCTCGGGTGCCGCACGCGCTACCCCGATGTCCTTGAGCGGCGCATCGTGGCGTTCCTCACCCAGCACGGTATTGGCTGGACGGCATGGGGGTGGTGGGCCGGCGGGTGCGGGTTCCCCTCGCTCATCACGAACGAGTCCGGGAGGCCGTTCGAGGGGGGCGTCGTCGTCGCGGCGACGAGCGCAGCACTCGCAGCGGGAACGCTGCGGCCGATCGAGCCCTAACGTGCTCAGGCTCACACCGCCCTGGTGACGCCGATCGGTTCGTTGTCCCCGTTGCCTGGTTCGTCATCATCCGACCCGGCGCGCCGGCCGGTAACAGCCAGCCAGGCGAGGCCCGGTGACGCACCACGCGGGCACTAACCTGCGAGCAGTGGAGGGAGGCAACGTGGACGAGAGCCTCAGGGCTGCCTGGAACGAGCGCTACCGCTCGACCGAGCGGCTCTGGATCGCCGAGCCCGACCGCGCGCTGGTGGAGCTGGTGGAACGATCCCGGCCCGCCACGGCGGTCGATCTCGGTGCCGGCGAGGGTCGCAACGCTCTGTGGCTCGCCGCGCAGGGCATCGCCACCACCGCCGTCGACGTCTCGGACATCGCGCTCGAGCGCCTAGGGTCACTTGCGGCCGAGCGGGGGCTTGTCGTCGAGCGCGTTCACGCCTCCATCGAGGAGTTTGCCAGCAGCCGTCGCCGCTTCGACCTCGTCGTGCTTGCGAACATGCACCCGCCGTCACACGAGCGCCCGCAGCTATGGCAAGCGGCCTGGGGCCTCGTCGCTCCCGGAGGACGACTCTTTCTCATCGGCCACCACGTCGATGGGCTCGGCGTGGCAGGGCCGCCCGACCCCGACCGTCTCCTTCGCGAGAGCGACGTGGAGCAGGTGTTCTCTCCGGAGTTCATCGAGGAGCTCCGAGTCGTGAGCGACGTGGCCGATCACGGGCACGTCGCTCCATCCCTCGTCGCGATCCTGCATCGCCCTGAGAACGACGTGTAGCCCGCGCAGCGAGGATTCAGTCCACCTCCTCAGGAGGCGAACCGTACGCCTCGTGCGGGACGCTGCCTGCATCCCGCGACACCGAGGAGGAGGTCTGCCCGTCGGCCTGACGTCCCTCGTCGGCATCGCCCGCCCCCTGGGCATCCCTCGCTTCGGACGCCCTCGCGTCCCGCTTCGCTGCCGTTGGTGCAATCGAACCGAGCCGGGCCTCGAGCGCCTCGAGCTCGCCCAGCAACGCTGCGCGACGCTCGTTCGCGTCCTCGGGGGCGCGTTGGTGGCTCTCGAGGTAGGTCAGCCTGCCCAGCTCGCCGAGCAGCGCGCCGAGCCGCTGCCGAGCCTGGAAGTCGTCGAGGCGTGCCACCGCCTCCGCGTAGCCGGCCTGCGCCTGGGTCGCGAGCGCCTCTGCCTGCTGGCGCAGTCGCTCGACCGTGCCCTGCAGCGAGCCAAGACGATCCTTGAGTCCCACCTGTCAACCTCCTCCTCAGGTTCCGACACTGCGGCGTGCCGTACCATAGGCACCCTGCGACCGACCAACTCTCGGGAATGGTGCGAGCGCCGCGACAAGCACCGGCACAGACTGCCACCACACCGTGCCTGGTCCCTAGAGCCGCACCAACTAGTGGCCGTCGCCGCCACAGCCCAACGGTTGGCAAGGCCCGCCAGCTAGGTGATCTCGAGGCGCATACTCGCCGCGAGGGCACGCAGGTGCCCAGGGTGCACCAGCAACTCCGGCGATGGAGCCAGGTCATAGCGGACCAACTCGTCCCCGAGCTCGATCCAGGCAGTGCCCTGACCGTCGAGTCGCTGCAGTACGAAACCCTCCTCGCCGAAGAGGGCACCGCCGAGCGACTGCTGGCAACCCACCGATGGACTGACGTACTCCGTGCCAAAGATCCAGCCATCGCGGTGAACGAGGTAGGCGTGCTTGGAGTCGACGTCGAGCGCCACGATGTGCCCGGGGAGCTTGGCGGCGAAGGCGACCAAACCTGCGCCAGCAGGGGCCTCGAACCTTATGAGCAGGGGACTGGCGCTGCCTGCGAGGCACGCGAGAAGGCCGCCACCGGCATGGTGCCGAAGGACTTGGCTGACCGACACCGTCGCGGACGTCCAGGACACCTCGCCGCGGTTCCACACGATCACCTTCTCGGGGTCGAGGACGACCTAGAGGATCGGCATCGCAGCACCCTTGATCGTTGCCTGCACGCTGCCCCAGTCTCGTCGAGCTTCGACACTAGCACAGCGCGCCGCACGAGGCAGGCTTCTACGACAGCAACGGAGAACTCGGACCTCGACTACGAAGTCCTCGCTCAAGCACCCGGCGCGTTCGAGCGATGGCCTCGCGCAGCGTCTCCGGCCCTCGCGCGAAGCTCCAGCGGAGCAGACGGGGAGCCCGCGCGGGGTCGACGTAGAACGGCTCGATCGGGATGGTCACCACACGGGCGCTGTGCGCGAGCAACTGCGAAGCCTCGTGCGAGGTTGCTGCCTGCAAGGGACCGAGATCACTGAGTAGGAAGTAGCCGGCGTGCGAGGGGATCAGCGAGAAACCCAGGCCCGCGAGCCCCGCAGCGAGCAGATCGCGTTGGCGGCGCAGGGGTTCGCGTACGAGGGGGACGATCTGCTCAATCCCCGCAAGCGCCTCGGCCACCGCAAGCTGCAGCGGCGTCGCACCTGCATACGTCAGGTATTGCGCGACGGCACGCAACTCCGCTACCCGTGCAGCGTCCCCGATTGCCCAGCCAACCTTCCATCCGGTGACGCCGAAGGTCTTCGCAGCCGAACTCACCACGACGGTCCGCTCCGCCATGCCCTCCACCGTGGCGATCGAGCGGTGCTCTCCCTCATAGACCAGGTACTCGTAGACCTCGTCGGCGAGCACGCGCAGGTCGTGCTCCAGGGCGAGCGCTGCGATCGCCTTCAGGTCGGCCTCGCCGAGTAGACCCCCACTCGGATTGTGCGGGGAGTTCACGATGATCGCCTTGGTGCGCGGCGTGATCGAGCTCGCGAGCCGGTCGGCGTCCACGGCGAGCGTCTCGCCGAAGACCAGGGGTACCGCGATCGGCCGCGCGCCGGCGAGGCGAGCCGCCCAGAGGTAGGCATCGTAGGAGGGCTCGAAGACGATGACCTCGTCACCTGGCTCCAGCCATGCAAGGCATGCCGCCGCGATGGCCTCAGTGGCCCCCACCGTCACCGTGACGTTTGCGAGCGGGTCGAGCTCCCGACCGAGCCGGGGTTCCCACAGCTGCGCGACGCGCTGGCGCAGCACAGGCACTCCTCCCGCCGGCGCGTACTGGTTGTGGCCTGCCCGCAGCGCCCTCACCGCGGCCTCGATGGCGATAACTGGCCCCGGAGTCTCGGGGAAGCCCTGCCCGAGATTGACCGCGTCGAGCTCCTTCGCGAGGCGGGACATGGTCGCGAACACGGTCTCGCCAGCCAATGCCTGCCCGCGGAGGCTCACGCTGCGCACGCTGGCAGTCTAGGGGTAGCGGCACGACGGGCCATGTCACCTCACGCCTTGACAGTATCACTGTCACTCTGCTAGTCTTGCTAGCATGCGACGTCACCGCCGCTCTCTTCCCCGAGTTCTCGGCGTGCTGGCCACCGCAGGGTGCCTCCTCGCCGCCTGCGGATCGAGCACGTCGAGCACCTCCTCGACCTCCACCAAGCCGACCGGCACGGCGAACGTGGCCTACGCCGGCTCGCTCGAGTATCTGAACGAGCAGGTCATCGGGCCAAGCTTCGAGCGGCACACCGGCTACGGCTACGAGGGGCGAGGTGGAGGATCCTTCGGGCTCGCCAAGGAGATCCTCGCCTCCGAGATCACCCCGAACGTCTTCGAGTCCATCGGTGGCGCACCGATCGCTGAGTTGGAGCCCCGCTTCACCACCTGGTACGTCACCATCGCGTCCAGCCCCATCGTGCTCGCGTACAACCCGCACACGCCCTACGCCACGACGCTCGCTGCCATCGCCGCGGGCAAGGCTCCCCTTACCGAGCTCTTCCACGTCCTCGAGCAGCCCGGTTTCCTCCTTGGCCGTACCAACCCCAACACCGACCCCCAAGGCCAAGCCTTCTACGAGATGGTGGAGCTCGCGACCACCCTCTACCACCTGCCCGCCTCGACGCCGAGCACGATCCTCGGCAGCATCGACAACCCGTCCCAGGTCTTCGCCGAGACCGCGCTCGAATCGCGGCTCCAAGCCGGTCAGCTCGACGCCGCGAGCGCCTTCCTCTCCCAAGCCATCCAGCTCCACCTGCCCTACGTGCCGCTCCCACCGGCTATCGACTTTGGCGACCCAGCCGACGCTCCCCTCTACGCCCGAGCTTCGCTCACGCTCTCGGACGGCTCCGTCGTCCACGGACATCCCCTCACCGTGGCGATCACCGAGATCGGGCACCATGATGCGGTGGCAGCTCAGGCGTTCATCGTCGACCTGATCCGAGGACCGGGTCGAGCCGAGATGGCCCAGGGCGGCTACACCCTGCTTCGACCCACCATCACTGGCTCCGGAGTCCCACGTGCTATCCAGCGTGCCATCGAGGGCTCCTAGGCAGGGGATCCCCCGCAGCCTCGCACCGAGCACCCTGAGTCGGGTCGCCGGGGTGGTGGCCTGGATCGTCCTCCTCGGCCCGCTGCTCACCCTCGCGGTTCACCTGCAGCCGAGCGAGCTCGTACGTGCCCTCAGTACGCCCGACGCCTTCGGGCCTGCAGTAACGTCGCTCGTCGCCTCCGCGCTCGCGCTCGCCGCCGTGGTCGTGCTCGGCACGCCGGTGGCGGTGGTGATCGCCCGCGGCCCGAGCAGGCTGGCTCGGATCCTCGAGACCGGCGTGCTCGCCGTGCTGCTGCTGCCGCCGCTGGTGATCGGGTTGCTGCTGGTGTTCATGGTCGGGCCGCTGACACCGCTCGGACACCTGCTCGCCACCCTCCACTTGAGCGCCACCAACACGCTGGCCGCCCTTGTCATCGCGGAGCTCTACGAGGCCGCGCCCTACTACGTCATCGCAGCTGCCGCCGCCTTCGCAGCCGCCGACCCCGATCTCGAGGAGCAAGCGCGCCTCCTCGGCGAGGGACCGTGGGGTGCCTGGCGCCGTGCCGTGCTCCCGCAGGTCGCCGGAGAGCTCGCCGGCGCGCTCTCCGTGGCCTGGGCTCGCGCGGTGGGGGCGTTCGGAGCGGTGATCATCGTTGCCTACCACCCCTACGGCCTGCCTCTGCAGCTGTGGACGACCCTGAACGAGCTCGGCCTCGCCCAGGCGCTCCCCTTCGCCCTCGTCCTGCTCGTCGTCGCGCTGCCCTTCCCGCTCCTCGCCTACGCTCGATCCCGTCATGCTCGTCGCTGACTTCGCCGTCCGCCGCGGGACCTCCCGTATCATCGCAGCGTTCTCGGTACCGGCTGGCACCATCCTCGGCCTCATCGGCCCCTCCGGCGCCGGCAAGACGACCGTGCTCGAGACGATCGCAGGGTTGGTGGCCCTCGACGAGGGCACGATCGCCCTCGACGGCCTCGAGCTCGCCTCCACTCGCCGACACCTGCCACCGGAAGCGCGCAGCGTCGCCCTCGTGCGCCAGCGACCCGCGCTCTTCCCGCACCTTGACGTACGAGCGAACGTTGGCTTCTCCCCCCGGGCCCGCCGCCGCGACGTCGAGGAGCTCCTCGAACGCTTCCACCTCAGCGAACTCGCACCGCGCTACCCCCGCGAGCTCTCCGGGGGCCAGGCCCAGCGAGTAGCGATCGCCCGCGCGCTCGCAGCTCGTTCCCGGGTGCTGCTCCTCGACGAGCCGCTCACCGGGCTCGATGCCCAGCTCCAAACGGAGGTCCTCGACGCCGTGCGCGAGGCCGCCACCGACCGACCGGTCGTGCTCGTCGAGCACGACGTCGCTACGGTGCTGCGCACCTGCGACCTCGTGGCGGTCCTGGAGGCAGGACGCCAACGCCAGCTCGCCACCCCAGCCCAGCTGCAGCGAGCCCCTGCGGATGCGACCGTCGCAGGGGTGCTCGGTCTCGTCGGCCCGCTCCCCACCTCGCGCGGCGCCGCCTGGGCGTGGCCTGCCACGCTGCGCGTCGTCGCGCCGGGCGAGGCGCGCGCAGACGCCCTCGTCGTGGAGGCCAAGCTGTGCGGCCCACCTCGACTCGTGGCCGGGCGCACCGAGCTCGACGTCCTCGTGGAGCCGGTGGGATCCCTGCGCGTGGAGGGGCCCGCCGACCTCGCACCGGGCCCGGTGCTCCTCGAGATCACCGCACCCATCCTCCTCGAGGCCGAGGGCGTGCGCGCGTGAGCGATCTGCTGCGCCGGCTGCGCCGCGCACGAGGCCTCTCCCAGGCCCAGGTCGCCGAGGAGCTCGGGATCTCCCGCCAGGCCGTCGCCGGCATCGAGGCAGGTGCCTTCGAGCCCTCGCTCGCCGTCGCGCTCCGCCTCGCACGTTTCTTCGACACCAGCGTGGAGGAGCTCTTCGACGAGCCTGATCGACTCGTCGAGGCCAGCGTCGAGCTGCTGGAGCCGGCAGCTCCGGGCGAACGCCTCGACGTCGTGGCCGTCGCGGGTCGGCTCGTCGGCGTGCCGCGCGGGGGCGAGCGAGGACTCGTGCCCGGGTTCCAACCCGTCGGCGCCCAGCTCCTTACGCCCGAGACCGTCCAGCTCCGCACCTCCCACCCGCCGCGCGCCCTCGTCGCTGGGTGCGATCCGGCCCTGGCGCTGCTCGCGGGTCCGCTCGCTCACCGGCGCCACCCCATCGAGCTCGTGTGGTGGCCAGCCTCCAGCCGCGACGCCCTGCGCGCGCTGGAGCGGGGCCTGGTGCATGCAGCCGGCTTCCACGTCCCACTCGACGCGACCGGACGGTGGCGCTGGCCCCGGCTTGCACGGCCCATCGAGCTGCGCGCCTTCACCTCGTGGCGCGAAGGGCTGGTGCTGCGCGAGCGGCTCGAGAGGGACCTTCGCTCCCTGCGAACGATGCGGCTCGCCAACCGCCAGGAAGGCGCTGAGGCCCGCGAGCTGCTAGCGGCCAGCCTGCGCAGCGACGGCATCGAGCCGAGGGAACTGTCCGGCTGGGAGTCCCAGGTGAGCTCCCACCTCATGGTCGCCGAAGCCGTCTGGACCGGGGTCGCCGACGTCGGGGTCGCCCTCGAGCCTGCAGCCGCCGAATTCAAGCTCGCCTTCGTGCCGCTGGCCGACGAGCGCTTCCTGCTCGCCGTGCCGCTGGATCCGCCTCGCGAGGACGCCGCGATCTACGAGGCGCTGGAGGCCGCCCTCGCAAGCCAGGAGCTGCGCCGCGCAGTCGCGGCCATTCCCGGCTACCGAGGGCTCGAGGAGATGGGCGAGCGCCTGGGCGTGGCCGACGGCGACCCCAACGACGCCTGAGAGCGATTCAGCCTTCGCGATCACCAGAGCCTACACTGGAGCTATGGACACGGCCCGAGACCGACTCGCTGGCACCGACCCCGCCACGGCGGCCTCGTCGTCCACGCGGCAGGGGACGTGCCCCGTCGACCACTCGCGGCTCGCTTCGCAGGCGCGCTGCCCGGTGGGCGCCACAGGGGACTCGTGGGCGGATCGCATCGTGCGCCGGCTGCTGCGCATTCCCGAACCCTCGCCGTCCGCTGAGCGCACCGAGGCTGCCGAACGGCTCTTCTCGGTGGCCATGATCCTCTCGGGCCTGCGCTGCACCCTGAGCTACGTCATCATTCCCTTCGTCCTCCCCGCCCTCGGCCTGGGGGCGGTTGCGGGCGCTGGTCCCGAGATCGGGATCCCCGTCGGGGTCCTCGCCCTCATCTTCGACGTGCGCGGCATCCGCCGCTTCCACGTCGCCCGGCACCGCTGGCGCTGGTCGATGACGGCGATCTACCTGGCCGTCATTGGACTCGTGACTTACCTGGTGATCCAGGACATTCTGGCACTCGTCCACTAGCCGGAAGTTGCCCTCCAAAATCACACCCTCAACACGCTGACGTGCCTCAACAGAAGCGATGTGGCTCCGGGCGTAGTCACTAAGAGCTTGCAGTGCAGGCGGATATGTAGTGGCATCGACGCACGCCAAGGCGCAATGCCGGGGCAATACATGTAGTTACCACGAGGAGGGTCTACCAGGACAAGGTCTACGAGTCCTACCTGCTCCCCCGAGCTTCCTCGGGAGTAAACCCGTCCCCTTCGCTCGTCTACCAGGACAAGGTCTACGAGGCCTACCTGCTCCGGCGCACCTACCGCGACGAGGGCAAGGTGAAGAACGAGGCCGTTGCCAATCTCTCGCACCTGCCACCAGCAGCGCTCGAGGCGATTCACCAGATCCTGCGCGGCGAGGAACTCGTGCCAAGGAGTGCAGCCATCAGGATTAGCTGCTCGTTGCGCCACGGAGACAGCGCTGCCGTGGTCGGCCTGGCTCGGCGCCTCGGACTTGAGGAGCTGCTCGGTCCTGCCTGCGGCAAGCGCACCATCGCGCTCGGACTCATCGTGGTCCAGGTGCTCGCGCTCTTCCAAGGCCGCTGCGATCCCGTGGTTCGCTGACACCACGCTCGGCGTGGACCTCGGCATCGCCGACGCCGACACCGACGCTGCCTACCGTGCGATGGACTGGCTGCTCGCACGCAAGGACGCCTCGAGCAAGCACTCGTCCAGCGTCACCTCGCCGAGGATGCCGTCATGTGCTACGACCTGTCCTCCTCGTACGAGGAGGACACAAAGAACGAGCTTGCCCGCTTCGGCTACTCGCGAGACGGCGAGCGAGGCACGCGTGAGGTGGAGTACTGGATCGTGGTGACATGGAGCGGACTGCCACTGGCGATCGAGGTCTTCCCCGGCAACACCGCCGACCCGGCCAGCTTCGCCGCGATCGTCACAGCGACCCGGGAGCGCTTTGGCCTGCGACGCGTCGTGTTCGTGGGCGATCGGGGCACGATCACCCAAGCGCGGATCGCCACGCTGGCGGCCACGGAGGGCTTCGGGTGGGTCACAGCGCTTCGCACTCCTGCGATCCGAGCGCTCGCGGGCGCTAGTGCGATCCAACCCTCGCTCTTCGACGAGCGCGATCTCGCCGAGATCACCCACCCCGACAATCCGGGCGAGCGCCTCGTGGTGTGTCGCAACCCCCTGCTTGCCGCCGAGCGTGCCCGGAAGCGTGAGGCACTCCTCGCCGCCACCGAGGCTGACCTTGCTGCGATCGCACGAGCGGTGGAGGCGGGGCGTCTGCGTAGCGAAGGTGCGATCGGGCTGAGGGTCGGGCGCGTGCTCGGTCGCCACAAGATGGCCAAGCACTGTGCGATCACGATCGCTGAGGGTTCCTTCGCCTAGGAGCGCAAGGACGCTGCCATCACCGAGGAGGCCGCGCTCGATGGCCTCGACGTCCTACGCACCTCCGAACCCCCGCGAACGGTTCTCCTCCGAGGAGGTGGTAGCGACCTACAAGTCGCTCGCGAACGTTGAGCGAGACTTTCGCTCGCTCAAGAGCGTCGACGTGCACACCCGTCCCATTCGGCACCGGCTGGCGGACCGGGTGCAAGCCCATGCCTTCATCTGTCTCCTCGCGGCCCACGTGGTGTGGCACCCACGGCGTGCCTGGGCACCGCTGACCTTCACGGACGAAGCACCCCCACACACCCCAATCCCGTCGCACCCAAGCGGCGCTCGGCTGGCGCAGCAGCGAAGGCTTACTGCTCGCAAGAGCTGCGACGGCGAGCACCTGCGCCCCTTCGAGGGTCTGCTCGACCACCTCGCAACGCTGACGCGCAACACCTGCACACTTCCCCTGGCACTGACGTGACCTTCGAGCGCCTGAGCGAACCGACCCCGACCCAGCGCAGAGCTTTCGAGCTGCTGGACCCCGGATTACCACTACGCCTGACGTAGTCAGTAATCGCTGCGGCATGACGGGACGCCGTCGACCCGTCGAGGTCGAGCAGGAGTACTATGGCCGCCGAGCGGCCGAGTCCGAGACCGTTCACACGTAACGAGGTGTGCGCGGAACCCGGGGCGATTCAGGGCGGGCCCTATCGCTCAGGCATCCTTGTCGAGGCCTGGTACGCCTCCATGGGAGGGCCGAGCAGGAGCGGACTGGTGCTTGGCCGGCGGGTCGCGGGGTGCGCTGGTCGTGGTTCCCAGCGTGATGGTGCGCTTGGAGAGTCCGAACCAGAACCCCTGGATGGGGGTTGCGATCGGCTCCTCGGCTCCCGCTCCGAGCGCGACGAACAGGGGCGCGAAGTGCTCGGTGCGAGGATGGGCAAGGCGAGCCGCGGGCGCTCGGTGCTCGAAGTCGAAGAGCGCATCGAGGTCTCCCGCGGCGAGCACCTCGGCTCCCCAGGCGTCGAACTCCGATGACCAGCTTGGAACCGGGCCATCAGGGCTCGCGGCGTAGGCGAGGGCGTGCAGGTTGTGCGTGAAGAAGCCGCTGCCGATGATGAGTACCCCCGCCTCGCGCAGCGGTGCGAGGGCGTGGCCGGCGGCGTAGAGCTCGATGGGATCGAGGCTGGGCAGCGACAGCTGCAACACGGGGATGGTCGCCTCGGGGTACATCGCCAGCAGTGGCACCCAGGCGCCGTGGTCGAGGCCGCGGGCCTCGTCGCGGGCAACGATGAGTCCCACCGAGCCGAGGTGTTCCTCGACGAGGTTCGCGAGCTCCGTGGAGCCAGGTGCTGGGTAGGTCAGGCGGTAGTAGTGTTCGGGGAAGCCCCAGAAATCGTAGACGATGGAAGCACCGCGTGTCGAGGAGAGTGCGATGGGCCGTGCCTCCCAGTGAGCTGAGATCACGAGGATGAAACGAGGTCGCTCGAGGCTTGCGGCGAGCTCGGCGAGTTCACGGACCCACCTCGCGTCGTCGAGGAGCGGGGGAGCTCCGTGGCCGAGGTAGATCGCAGGCAGTGCCATGCCCCCAGCGTAGCGTCAACATCGTTGCGCGTGCACCGAACTGGGGCGTGCGGATGAGCACTCTCGTCGTCGTGGTGGTGCTCGCGGCAGCGGCCGGTCACGCAAGCTGGAACGCCCTGGCCAAGCACGCGCCCTCACCCAGGGACGCGGTGGTCGTCATCAACTCCAGCGTCGCGATCCTCGGCCTCGTCGGCCTGCTGGTGGTGGGGTGGCCCCCGGGGCTCGCGGCCGCGTACGCGGTTGGCTCCTCCCTCATCCACGTGTTCTACAACTTCCTGCTCGGTTCCTCGCTGGCGGAGGGGGACCTCGGCCAGGTCTATCCCCTCGCGCGAGGGGTCGCCCCGCTGCTAGTGACGCTGGGGGCGCTGGTCCTGGGGCACGAGTCGCTCTCGCTCACTCAAGCCCTGGGCGTGCTCGTGGTGGCGACGGGGATCGCGACGGTTGCCCACCCACGGCCTGGCGCGAGTCGGCGACCGGTGGGATTGGCGCTGGCGACCGGCGTCGCCATCGCCGGCTACTCGCTTGTCGACGGCCTCGGCGTGCGACAGAGTCCCGACCCGCTGCGCTATGCGGCCCTCCTGTTTCTTCTCGAGGGTGGCGCGGTGACGGTGATCGCGGCGCCGAGGCTACGAGCGCGACCCCCGCGCGCACGGTCGGTGTGGCTCGGTGTGCTGGCTGGGGGACTCTCGTTCGTCACCTATGTAGCGGTGCTCTGGGCCCAGCAGCGCGCGCCACTCGGTGCGGTCTCGGCGCTGCGCGAGACGAGCGTGGTGATGGCAGCACTGGCAGGCATCGCGCTCGGGGAGGGCGACCTGGTGTGGCGCCTCGGAGCTGCTGTCCTCGTGGCGAGCGGGGTGAGCCTGCTCCTCTGTGCGAGCGTGCACTGAGGCGCGAGTCGGAAGTTACCCCTCCTCTGAACACATAGGCCACCTGGGTCGCGTCCTGAGAAGTGGTGTATTGACCACCGCGTGATCCGCCCTCGATCCTATGCCGTCAGCGACGCCGGGAGGGCGTCTTCCGTGCTGTGGCGAGCGTGGGGGGACCTCGCCGGTTGGACCTTGCTGAGGGCTTCGGCGCTCATGTACCGACGCTGCTCGGCCCACTCCTCGGTGCTGCTCGATGCTGCAGCGAGCCGATGAGGCGGATGCTGGCAGCTCGGTCCGCGAAGATGCCCACCACAGCGGTGCGCCGGCGGATCTCCTGGTGCAAGCGCTCCTCAAAGGGTTGGTACGCCAGAGCTGGCGCCAGAGCTCCTCTTGCGGAAGTGCGCCAAGGCCACTAGGTCACAACGGGCTTGCCCGAGGTGGTCGCCATCCTTGAGGCAGCTTCCCAGCCAGCGCGTCAACCACTCGTTGGAACTGAGCCTCCACCTCGGTGGTGTCGGGCTGGTCGACGATGGTGCGCACCAGGGTTGCCACGCAAGGGCTGCTTGCGACTTGGCCACCTTGGCCAAGCTATCCCGCAGATAGTGGGTACGACACCGCTGCCAGGTGACCCCGGGTAGGGTCTCCCCGATCGCAT
>Ga0209012_1000196_pt1 | contig 97813 bp, 85 predicted proteins | sample RS3BMetagenome_FD_184735 | JGI IMG/M metagenome (GOLD analysis project Ga0209012, IMG submission 184735) | Ferric oxide microbial mat and aquatic microbial communities from Rainbow Spring, Yellowstone National Park, USA - RS3B (SPAdes) (version 3) ... | reverse complement strand
CAAGCGAGCCAGCCGGCCGCATCCTCGCTGGTGGCGACCGAGATGCCGAGGATCTCTCAGATGTCCCTAGCGCATTGACTCCAGTGACGACGAGCACGTGGACGTTCGCGGTCCCACCGGCCTCTCGTACCTTGACCACCAGGGCATCCGCCCAGCACGATCGGGGAGGGGCCGGTATCCAGGGGACGGGTGCGAACGGCCTTCACCTCCGCATCGAGGCTGTGGGCCATCGTGCGAGATCTGGGACATCGAGCGCTTCGTGATCCCAAGGGCCCAAGCCAGCTTCTCGAGGCGTCGCCTCGAGACCCCGAGCACGTAGCAGGTGGCGATCACGCTGGTGAGGGCTACCTCCGAGCGACGACGGCGCTCTGTGTTCCAGTCGGGGAAGTAGGTGCCCTGGCGGAGCTTCGGGATCTTGAGCTCAATGGTGCCAAGCCTCGTATCCCAAGGACGGCTGCGATACCCGTTGCGCCGATTGGTGCGCTCGGGGCTCGCATGGTGGTAGGCAGCGCCGCAGATCGCATCGACCTCGGCACCCATGAGCGCCTCGACGAAGGTGCTGAGCAACGAGCGCACGAGATCCGGGTGAGCCTTGGCCAGGTGCTCTGGCACGAGGGCGACGAGGTCCAGAGGAGGAGGTGGTGGCCATCGTGGTGACTCCTTTCTGAGCTTGCTTTCTCAATAAGGATCACACGGTGGCCGCCGCTCCACAAGCACCTCCCTACGGGCCCAAGGCGACTCGGCTCACTACACCACTTCCGTGGACGCAACCCAGGGGGCACCACACGCGGGAGAGATCGCGCGCGGCCTGGCCTAGCAGGACGTCCGCTCGGTTTCTTCGACGTCGATCCTCGAGGAAGCGGCAAGTGGTCGCACCCGTCTCTGTCAGCATCTCGCGCAGCAGCTGCTCCTCCCGCCGGTGCTCGACGACCTCGAAGTGCGCGCCAACGCTGCGTCCGCGAGCCCCTTGCGCGTGGTGGAGTTCCCAGCGCCCGCTCCTGGGCCGTGTCGAAGGTGCTGGTGAGCGGCGTCGAGCCCAGGACGCAGGTCAGCTTGTGATCGCGGGGCCGAGCATCGGCGAGCTTGGCAGCGCCATAGGGGTTCGCTTCGACGTTGGCACTCAACCAGCCTCGATCGTCGAAGGCCTTGGACACCAAGTCGTGGACCGGATCCATGGAACCCACGTCGATAGAGAAGCCGTGGTCGAGATCGCCGAACAGTCGGTCCACCACCACGTCCTTAGCGTGTCGGGCGTAGGCGACGGACGGCACACGCTCGCTTCTCCGATCCGGGTTCGGCGGCCTCGCCGATGACCGTCTGGCCCGTCTTCACCGTCTTCTCGTCCCGACGCGACAGCGACCGAAGCAGCGGCGCTGATCGCTGTGGCGCATTGGGGCCGACGCCAGTGCCAAGGTGGCCCAGGCGAGTCGGATCGTCGGGCTCGCCGCGGTGCTCACCAGGTCGGGGTGCCCTAGCCCCGAGAGCGGCTGGTACACAAGTCGGGCCCTCGCGCTCGGAGCGCAAGGACCGCTGGGCGTCGTGGGAGGTTGCAGGGTCGGGCTAACGCGGAGTGCGTCTCGGGTCTCGGAGAGCCCTTGGGCTGCGCGGTGTCGTCGAGCCGTAGCGGAGGTTCACGTGGGCTGGGCGTGGTCGGCGAGCTGGCCCGGTGCTGTGCAGTCTCCGAAAAGCCCGTGTGGTTCAGGCGGGCGTGGGCGTGAAAGAGCCTGAGCCGGGTGCCACGAAGGTACGTACCAGCTCCGCCAGGCGCCGATGCGGCGGCACGATGGCCCGTCGCGTGAGCACGTCGTAGTCGTTGCGCTCCACGTAGTCGAGGATCTGACCGTAGAGCTCCCGTGCAAGGCGCACGCAGCGCCGGGAGGCTGGTGGCAGCAGGGCATCGCCGGCGAGCGACGCGCGATAGAGGTCGCGGGTGCGCTCGATCTCGAAGCGCATCAGCGCTTTGACCCGTGGCGTGAGGCGTCGGGCGAGCAGATCCTCCAGAGCCCCGTGGCCCTCGACGTCCTCGAGGGGTAGGTAGATGCGCCCTCGATCGAGATCCTCGCCCACATCGCGGATGAAGTTGGTGAGCTGGAAGGCCAGTCCGAGGGCTCGCGCCGGATCCCGAGCGGCGGGGTCGCCCTCGAGGATCGGTAGCACCATCTCGCCGATGACGGCGGCCGATCCCTCCATGTAGGCGAGGAGATCCTCGTAGGTGGCGTAGCGCGTGATGGTGAGGTCAGTGCGCATGGCGCCGAGGAAGCGGGCTAACGTCTCGGACTCGATCCGCCAGGTGCGGTAGGTGGCGACCAGGGCGTCGAGTACCGGGTCGGGGCTCGTGCCCTTCGCGAGTGCGACCCCGAGCGCGTGTTCGAGCTCGTCCAGGCGTGCCTGCTTCTCCTCGAGGCTGCTCGCACCGTCGACGATGTCGTCGGCGAGGCGACAGAAGCCGTAGACGGCCCAGATGCCTGGCCGAGACCGTGGGGGCAGGAGTGCGGTCGCCAGGTAGTAAGTCTTGCCGTGGCGGCGAGCGAGCTCCCGCGAGGCACGAAAGCGCGTCTCAGCCATCGTGGCGACCCCCGTGGCCCACGAGTCGTAGCACACGCTCGGCCGCGAGCTGGCCCGAGATGAGCACGAGCGGTACTCCGACGCCGGGGTGGGTCCCGGAGCCTGCGAGGACGAGGTTGTCGAGCTCGCGCGGCTGGATGGGGGCGCGAAATGGCCCAGACTGAAAGAACGTGTGGGCGAGGGCGAAGGGGGTGCCGCCGTCCATGCCGAGCGCCTCCCACGCGGGCGGGTCGAGGCGAACCTCGTCAACCACGTCGTTGGTGCGGCCGAGGCCGACCTGGGCGAGGTGGCGCTCGAGGCGGTCGAAGGCCAGGGGCGCGGCCGACTCCCACGGCACCCGGCCGAGCTGGTTGGGTGCGGGCTCGAGGGCGTAGACGACTCTGGAACCCTCGGGCGCGACCGAGGGGTCGGTGCGCTGAGGCAGGGTCACGAGGATCGAAGGGTCCTGCATCAGTGTTCCCTCGTCGATGAGGTCGTGGAAGGCCCCGGCCCAGCTTCGACCGAGGAACAGGTTGTGGTGAGCTAGACCCTCTGGTGTGGGTGCATGCTCGGCTCGCACCAGGAGCAGTGCGCTCGGAGCAAGGCGCCACCGCCGCCGGGCGTAGGCAAGGCCGAGACGCCGACCGAGGCCGAGGACGTCCTCCGTGGAGACCACGGCGTCGACGGGGTAGCGTTCCTGCACGCTCACCACGGCGCTGAGCCGCCGCCCCACACGCTCGTAGTCGAGGACGGGCTCGGCGAGGTGGAGCTCGGCGCCACGGTCCTTCGCGAGGCGGGCCAGCGCAGCGCCGAGCTCCACCATGCCTCCGCGGGGCCAGACGACGCCGAGAACGACGTCCATGTAGGCGATGATCCCGAAGAGCCCGAGCGCGCGCTGGGGCGAAACCCCGGCGTAGAGCGCTTGGAACGTTACCGCCCGCCGCAATCGTGGGTCGCTGATAACCGTGCTCGCGAGCGACTCCAGTCGGCGAAACGCCCCAAGGCGCCAGAGTCGCACCAGCGCGTCCGTGCGCGCGAGCAGGTTGGGGAGCCGAGAGACGTCTGCTTCGATGAAGCCGGGCAGCTCCACGGCTGCAAGCTCCTCGAGCCAACGCACCCAGCGCCGCCACTCGTCGACGCCGCGGGCGCCAGCGAAGCTGCGAATCTCCTCGGCCATGCGCTCTGGGTTGCTCCAGGTCAAGAGCACCCCGGCTCCTTCGGGGTCGCGCCCGTCGGCGAACGCGAGTCGATAGCTCGGCTCGACAGGGAGGAGCTCGAGGTAGTCCTCGAGCTGCGCCCCGGCGTTGGTGAAGACGCGCTCAAGGATACTCACCATTGTCAGGACGACGGGCCCGTGGTCGAGCACGAAGCCATCGCTGTGGCGCGCGGCTGCTCGGCCTCCCGGGCCCGGTCGGCGGTCGAAGACGAGCACCTCGTGGTGCTCGGCTGCGAGCCGCGTTGCGGCCGAGAGGCCAGCAAGCCCGGCGCCGACGACGGCGATACGGGCCATGGCTAGCTTGCTCGGTTGACGATGAACGCAGCGAGCTCGGCAAGCGCCCCTCGTGCCTGAGCATCGAGGGGGACGTCGTCGAGTGCCTCGAGCGCGGTCTGAGCAAGGTGATCGATGCGCGACTCGACGCTCGCGAGCGCACCGCTGTCGCGGACCAGCTCAAGTATCTCCTCGAGGCGCTTACCCGCGAGGTTGGGGTCGCCGAGCGACTCGTCGAAGCGCACGAGGTCGGCCACGCTCAAGCGCTCCCGCGTCTCGGCCACGAGGAGGGTCCACTTCCCCTCGCGCAGGTCGTCGCCGACGGGCTTTTTGGTCCTCGCGCCGTCCCCGAAGACCCCCAACACGTCGTCGCGCAGCTGGAACGCCAGCCCGAGCGGCAGAGCGAAGCTCGAGAGCTTGGTGAGCACGTCCTCGGAGGCTTGCGCAAGCAGAGCTCCGAGGTGGAGCGGGCGCTCGACTGTGTACTTCGCCGACTTGTACAGCGCGATCTGCTCGGCATGCGCACAGGTGTCGAAGAGCTGGGCACCAGCGACGACGTCCAGGTACTGGCCGAGGTTCACTTCTATCTTGAGCTGCGTGAAGGCGGAGCGGACCGAGAGCGGGAGGAGTTCGGCCGCCCCGTCGGCCAATGTGAGGGCGAGGTCTCCGACGAGGATGGCGACGGCATCGCCGTAGGCTGCGGCGTCCCCGCGCAGGTGTTGGAGGCGGTGCAGTTCCCTGGCTTGTGCGTGCACCGTCGGGATACCCCGCCTGACCTCGGAGCGATCCATGATGTCGTCGTGGATGATCGCGAAGGTGTGGAGCAGCTCGATCGCAGCCAGGAGGTCGACCAGGCGCTCGTCGTCGTCGCGCATGCCGAGGCCTCGTGCGGCCCAGTACGCCAGCGCCGGGCGGAGCCGTTTGCCTCCCGCTCGGGCGATCCGCGCGAGCTCGGCAATCGGCTCGGCAAAGCGCTCGTCGATGCGGCGCCAGCGCAGCTCGGCCTCACTGAGGATGAGCTCGAGCTGGCCGTTGACGAGCGCGCTCGGGCGTGCGAGCGCCGCCGGCGTGTCCGTTGAGACTTCGGTTGCCGTCGCGAGTTCCTCGTCCACTCGATCCCCACTCCTCGACCCCGTGTCGTGCACCACCTGTCACAACCCCTTCGCGTGCGGGGCGCTTCCCGTGGAGCTCGAGCTTCGAGCCTAGCCAGCGTGCGGCGCTAGGCTCGAAGCCGCATGCAAGCGCAGGAGGTGCCGTGATCGACCCAGAGCTCGCGCAGCGCGTGATCGAGGAGGCACTCCGCCGCGGCGGGGACTTCGCCGAGCTCTTCGCCGAGGAGCGGCTGGCGACCTCGGTGGGCGTCGACGACGGCCGCGTCGAGGGTTTACTTGACTACGCAAGTCGTGGAGTTGGGATTCGCGTCGTGGTGGGCGAGACCACGGGGTTCGCGCACACCCAGGACCTCTCGCCTGCGAGCCTGCTTGATGCGGCCCGCGTGGCAAGCTCGATCGCGCGGAGTGTGGGCGCAGGCAACGTCGCGGACGTGAGTGGTCCCGGGCCCGGCACGGGGGGCGCTGTGATGGAGCCAGGGCGCAAGCGGAAGATGGTGGAGCTCGCCCGAGCCCTCGACGACGAGGCCCGTTCCGGTGCGGACACGGGCGCGATCGCGCAAGTTGCCACGCAGGTCGCCACCGAGCACCGCTCCATCCTCGTCGCCAACTCCGAGGGGCGCTTCGTCGGCGATGCCCGTGCGCGCACGAAGGCAGTGGTCCACGTGGTGGCGACCGGTGACGGCGGTGCCCAGAGCGGCAGAGAGGTCCTCGCGCTCAGCGTCGATCTCGACACCTTCCTCGCCGACAGCGAGCCGCTCGAGACCGCCCGGCGCGCTCGTACGCGAGCGCTCGTCAAAGTGCAGGCCAAGGATGCACCGGCTGGCATCTGGCCGGTGGTACTCGCTCGCGGCTCAGGCGGCATCCTCTTCCACGAGGCCTGCGGCCACGGGCTCGAAGCCGATCACATCGCCAAGGGGGTCTCCGTTTTCGCAGGCCGGCTCGGCGAGCGTCTGGCCAGCCCGCTGGTGACGCTGGTGGATGACCCGACCATGGCTGGCGCCTGGGGCGCGTATGCCCTCGACGACGAGGGCAACTCGGCCCGGCCGACGGTGCTCATCCGCGACGGCGTGCTCGTCGACTACCTCTGGGACCGGCGTTCCGCTCGCAAGCTCGGGGCTGAGCACCACGGCAACGGCAGGCGCCAGGACTACCGTTCCCTGCCGATGGTGCGCATGACCAATACCTTCGTTGCGCCAGGCGAGAGTGATCCAGAGGAGATCGTCGCCCAGACCGATCGCGGCATCTACGTGGCTGCTCTCTCGGGCGGCCAGGTCAATACCGCGACCGGTGACTTCGTCTTCGGCACCCAGGAGGCCTACCTCATCGAGCACGGTCGCATCAGCGCACCACTGAGGGACACGCAGCTCATCGGCAACGGTCCCGCGGTGCTGGCCGCTATCGACGCGGTGGGCAACGACCTCGCGCTGAGCTCCGGCACCTGTGGCAAGCTCGGCCAGGGTGTGCCTGTTGGCACGGGTCAGCCAACCCTGCGCGTGGCCGCGATGACGCTCGGGGGGACGAGGCGTGGTTGAGCTGCTCGAGCGGGGGCTCGAGGTGCTCGCAGGCGCGAGAGAGTCCGAGAGGGTCGAGATTGTGCTCGCACGCACCCGCGAGCGCAGCGCCGTCGCCTTCGAGGGCGAGCTCGAGGAGCTGACCCAGGCCGAGACCGTCGCTGTTGGGGTGCGCGTCCTCGTCGCCTCCCGCACCGGCATGGCGACGGCTTCCTCGTTGGAGCTGGCGGCGCTGCGTAGTGCGCTCGAACGCGCCAGGGAGAACGCGGCGCTCGTTGAGGCGGATCCCGATGCGGTGCTCGCGGAGCCTGACGGTGTTCCCTCCGTAGCGCTCGAGCTCGTCGACGGCGATGTCCTGTGCAGCGGTGTCGAGGAGCGCATCCGCGCGGCCTTGGAGCTCGAGCGCCGAGCGCGAGGGATCGATCCCCGGGTCCGCCAGATCGAGCGTGCGAGTGCGGGCGACCTCGCAAGCGAGGTCGCCATCGCCTCGACCACGGGGATCGCAACCCAGGTCGCCTCGACGAGGGCGTGGCTTGCGCTGCAGGTCGTTGCGAGCGACGGCGGCCCCGACGCGAACGGCTTCGCCTCGATGGCGGCTCGGGGTCCTGCGGCGCTGGCGCTCGACGCCGTCGCTGCCGAAGCCGTGGCTCGAGCACTGCGGGGCCTCGGTGCCACCAAACCCACGACGCAGGGTGTTGCGGTCGTGTTCGAGCCTCGATGTGCAGCGTCCATCCTCGCGCTCTGGGGCCAGGCAGCCAGCGGGCTTGCCGTGGCGCGGCGACGCTCGATGTTCGCTGATCGCGTCGGCGAGCGGATCACACCAGCGTGGTTCGGCCTCATCGACGACCCCACCGCCGCGTCCTCGCTCGGTGCGTCGCCAGTCGACGGGGAGGGACTGGCGACGCGCCCCCACACTATCATCGCCGACGGCGTGCTCCACGAGCTCCTCTACGACGCCTACGCGGCCCGGCTTGCCCAGCGGCGCTCCAACGGTGCAGCCGTGCGCGGGGTCGGATCGCTCCCGGCACCAGGCGCTCGTGCGCTTCGGGTTCTTGCTCCGCGTACCCCTGTCGAACGCCTCGTCGCCAAGGACACTGTCCTCGCCGTGCACTCGATGAGCGGACTCCACTCCGGCACAAGCTCGGTCTCGGGAGCCTTCTCGGTGGGGGTGGAGGGAGTGCTCTGGCGCGATGGCCAACCGATCGCGGCGGTGCGTGAGGCAACCGTCGCTGGGAACCTGTTGGCGATGGCTCGCGACCTCGTTGCGGTTGGCGACGACGATCGGGAGTTGCCGAGCGGGACGCGCGCAGCGAGCCTCCTCGTCGATGGGCTGATGCTGGCAGGGAGCTAGTGCGCCTCGATCTGCACACCCACACCTTCGCCTCGGGGGACGCCTCCACACTCCCGGAGGAGCTCGCCGCCTCGCTCGGCCCGGATGACGTCGTCGCCGTGACCGACCACCACGAGCTCTCGGTGGCGCTCGCGCTGCGCGAGGCCATGCCGGGCCACGTCATCGTCGGCGAGGAGATCCGCACGCGTCGGGGCGAGCTCATCGGGCTGTTCCTCCACGACCAGCTGCCCCGAGGCGGCGATCCCTTCGAGGTGGCCAGGCGCATTCGTGACCAAGGCGGCCTGGTGTGGGTGCCGCACCCCACCGATCCGCGCCGTGCGAGCGTCGGTCTCGAACTGCTCGAGGCCCTCCTCGCCGAGGGACTCATCGACGTGGTCGAGGTCGGCAACGCCAAGTGCTTGAGCCTTGATGCGGCGGCCAGCCAGCTCGCGCATCGCTACGAGGTGGCGACGGCGGCTGCTAGCGATGCGCACGTGCCCCAGGCGCTCTTTGCGGCCTACGTTGAGGCCGACGGCACGCCCGAGACGGTGGTGGGTTCACCACTGGCGCTGCTGGCTGCGCTCGCGTCGGGACGTGTGGTGTTCTGCCACGCTGATCCGGTGCGTCCGTGGCCGCGACCGGTGGTGCCAGGGTTCTGATACCGCTTGAGGGGGGGCGCTAAACTCGGCGCCGTGGACGACCTCGTGTGGCTCTCCGCCGTTCGGCGCATGCCGGTCGTCGACTCGACGGGGCGGGAATTCGGTCGTGTCGATGACGTCGTGGTACGGCTGGTGGAGGCCAGCTACCCGATCGTGGTCGGGATCATCTCCTACGTCGATGACCAGCCGCTCTTCGTGAGCGCCGCGCACATTGGCCAGCTTGGTCCTGAGCGTGTCGCTATCGACGTCAAGGCTGGGGAACTGGGTCGCTTCGAGCGGCGGCCCCAGGAGGTCCTCGCCGTGCGCGACCTTTTGGAGCACCACCTGATCTGGGCGAAGTCGAAGCTGCGCCCGCGGCTGGTGAGTGCTCGCGACTTCGGCATGATCCGCTTCCAGGGGGAGTGGCGCATCATCGCCGTTGACATCGCCCACGAGCATCGACCACGGCTATGGCGCCGCCACAACGAGGAGCAGGTGGTCGACTGGCGCGACCTTGTGCCGCTGGTGGGGCACGTGCCGAGCGCTCGCATCAGGCTGGAGCTGCGCTCGATCCGCAAGCTCCACCCGTCCGAGCTTGCCGACCTGCTTGAGGACGCCTCGGAGTCCGAGGGACGCGAGATCATGGAGGCGCTCCAGGCCGACCCCGAGTTCGAGGCCGACGTCGTCGAGGAGCTCACCCCCCAGGGGCGTCGCGAGGCGATTCGGGAGCGCTCGGATGCCGAGGTGGGGGAGCTGCTGGCGACCATGGAGCCCGACGATGCGGTGGACCTCCTGCTCAGCCTTGAGCAGGAGCGCCGTGAGAGCGTGCTCGCGCTCGTACCCGAGCCCCAGCAGTCGACGATCAAGCGTCTGCTCGCCTACAACCCCGACTCGGCTGGCGGCCTCATGACCACCGACGTCGTCGCGTTCCCTGCGCAGATGACGGTGGGGGAGGCCTGCTCGGCGCTGCGTGCCCGTGAGGAGGTCCCGAAGAACGTCTGGGCCGTGTTCCTCGTCGACGGCGAGCATCGCCTGGTGGGCCAGCTTTCCCTCCTCGAGCTGCTGCGTGCTGAGGCCTCCGTGCCGCTGGCTGACGTCGCCGACGACGACCCGCGCTCGGTGCGGCCCGACGCTGACCTCCCGGAGGTCGCCGTCCTCATGGCAGACCTCAACCTCGCGGCGGTGGCAGTCGTTGACCGCGACGAGACGCTGCTCGGCGCGGTGACGGTCGACGACGTGCTACCGCGCACCATCCAGACGGGCTGGCGCCGCCGCGTGGAGGCGATGGGGGGCTGAGCCAATCTGCGGCTCAGTGCCCTAGCTGCACGAAGCTTACGACCATCAGCACGACGGCGACCACGAGGTAGGCGCGTAGTGCTACGAGGGCGATCTGGCGTCCCCGCGAGAACCGGGGGCGACGCAGCAGTGCGCTTGCGGGCATCGTCCAGCGCAGCCGCTCCTCGCGACTCATGGTCTGGGGGCGACGGTGGCTGGGTCGCAGCTGCACCACCGCGACCGCTCCCGTCACCAGCAGGACCAAGGCACCGGTCACGAGGACGAGTCCGGTCACGAAGATGGTCGGCACGATGGTCACCACCGTGAGTACCAGGCTGAGCTGGAGGAGCAGCGCGACGATGAAGGTTGCCAGCACGTTGAGCCAGGGCGGGTTCACCCAGGGCCCGAGGATCTCGGCGTCGTTGCACAGCAGGAGCAGGAAGGCGAGCGCGCTCGGCAGCAGCACCCCTGCCAGCACCTGGACCGCCAGGTTGACGAGGCTGAGTGGCAGGTGTGGCACCAGCGTGATCGCCGCTGCCAGGGCGACCATGACCACGTAGCTCGCGTAGAAGCCCTTGGCCTCGCGCACCGGGGCGTTGAGCGACTGCTCTACGCCGAAGAGGTCGCCGAGGGCGTACGAGGTCGACAGCGTCACCGTCGCGGCCCCGATCAGCGACGACTCGGCCAGCACGATGGCAAAGAGCACCCCGGTCACCTCACCAATGCGGTGGGCAAAGCCGGTGGCGATGGCACCAGCGCTCTGGAAGGATCCTGCCGCACCGGCGAGCGCGGCAGCGGCGGCGATGATGACCGCGGCGGCAGCCACGTTCGTGAGCACCGCCCCAATGAAGGTGTCGGCGCGCTCGAACTTGATCCAGCGCGGGGTGATCCGCTTGTCGATGACGTTCGACTGCTGGAAGAAGAGCTGCCAGGGGGCGATGGTGGTGCCGACGATGCCGATCACGAAGATGGTGGCGGTGGAGGTCAGCCCTCCCTTGACCCCGGGGATTACGAGGCCGTGAACGACCGCGCCCCAGTGGATGGGCGTGAGACCTGCGAGCGGGAAGACGAGCAGGCTGACGGCGACCAGGACGAGCATGAACCGCTCCCAGCGCTCGAAGCGGCCGGAGAGCACGCTCGCAACCAGCGCGATACCCATGAACACGACAGCGAGGACGGGTGGGATGCCGAAGAAGCCCAGCGCGTAGCGAATGCCGATGAACTCCGTGACCAGGGTGAGGAAGTTCAGCAGGAAGAGGTCGACGACGCTGAAGGCGGCCCAGAAGGTGCCGAAGCGCTCGCGGAGCAGCTTGCCGTGGCCCACACCGGTGACGGCGCCGAGGCGTACCACCATCTCCTGTGCGACCGCGAGCACGACAACGAGCACTGGCAGCGTCCACAGCAGGCTGTAGCCGTAGGCCTGACCGGCCTGAGCGTAGGTGGTAATGCCGCCGGCGTCGTTGTCGCCAACCATGACGATGATGCCCGGGCCGATGACTGCGAGTAGTGCGAGCAGGCGACGACGCCAACTCGTCGCGCCTTGGAGCTCACTGGCTGAGAAGCGCCCGAGCCCTCCCCTGATGACCTCGCCCGACTCTGGCTCGAGCGCGACGCGGTTGCGCTCCTGCATTGGTGACCTCCCAGCGTTGACGGCGAACGATCAAGCAGCAGTGCGTGCTCGGTGGAGGCGCGCACGCGGTGTGGTGATCGGGAGACTTGAGGGCTCAGCGCGCATCTCAGCCTCCTTTCGCCGCCGCGGGGGAACCGGAATCAGGTGGTGCTCATGGCACCACCAGTCTAGGGCAAGCTCGGCCGCGGCCGGTGTCGCTAGTGCGCCTGGGGTCCGACGCGCCCGACGACGACAGCAGCCTCGGCGACGACGGGGACCACCCGCACGTCCTGGAAGCCGGCTTCCTCGAAGAGGCGCACCCACCGCTCACGGGAGATCGGCTTCTCCTGGATGCGCACGAAGTAGCGCACCGCGTTCTTGGCGATGCGCCAGTAGCCCGCGGGGCCGCGGGCAGCGAAAGCCCGAGCCTTCTGCACGATGATCGCCCGGTCTTCGGGGCTCTGGCCGCGACCCAGCATCATGTCGCCGATGACAAGGCGGCCCCTTGGCCGCAGCCAGCCGTGGGCGCGCCGCACCAGGGCTGCCTTCTGCACGTCCGAGAGGTGGTGCAGGACGTAGTTCGATACCACCACGTCCACGCTGCGCGGTGCGAGCTCGAGGCGCTCGAGCGGGACCGCGGTGGCGGTGATGTTGTCGAGGTTGGCGCTCGCGGCGCGCGCACGCAGGCGCTCCACCATCCCTGCGGAGATGTCGACGCCGAGGACGCGCGAGGCGCGCTCAGCGGCCGGGAGCGTCACCTGGCCCGAGCCGCACCCAAGGTCGACAACCTCGTCGTCGGGAGTGAGCTCGGCGAGGTCCAACACCGCCGCCACCACGCGCTCGAGCCCAGGTGAGGCTTCGTGCTCCCAGCTGCCGACGCGACGCTGCCAGACGGTGCGCTGGAGCCAGATGGAGAGGTCGTCGGCGAGCGACACGACGGGCAGTCTACGCCACTGGCCCGGCGCGCCGCGCGGACCCCGGCCCGCAGGTGTGGTCGACCTAGGATCTCCCTACGTGTGCAGCCGTTTCGATCAGCGCTTCGGCCCGGAGGCCTTGGCGGGTGCCATCGCGCGCCTGGCCGACGCCGGAGGGTTGAGGCTCGCACAGGCGAGTGAGCCCTCGGGTGTGCCAGCATCGACGCTGGTGGTCCCCTCGCTCGAGGCGATCGCGGTCCGGCTCAGCCGCGGCGCGATCGAGGTGGTGCGCCGTCCCTTTGGGGTACGCACCCAGCGAGGGAACCTCGTCATCAACGGGAGGCGGGAGACGCTCACAGCGCGGCCGCTCTTTCGGGATGCGCTCGCGAGCTCCCGGCTCGTCGTGCCAGTGGTGGGCTTCGTCGAGTTCACCGGGCCGCGTGGCCACCGTCGCGCAGTGAGCTTCGGCTGGGGCGGTGCGCTCACGTGGCTGGCTGGGCTCGGCGTCGGCGAGGGTCTCGTCGTCGTGACCGAGGACGCGAGCTGGCCGGTACGGCTCGTGCACGAGCGCCAGCCAGTCGCGCTGGCTCCCGACGACGCCAGCGCTTGGCTTGCCGTAGGGGAGTTGCCGCCGTCGTCGACGATGCCGGCTATAGGGAGCGATTACCCCGAGCTCTTCGGTTCCCTCGGCTAGTCGGCCGCTGGTCTGCTCCCCTCGGGGTCCATGCGCGTCGGCGTGAGCGAGGCGAGCCAGCTGCGGATGGAAGCGGCCACGCCGAAGGCGTCCAAGCCGAGCTCGGCGAAGAGCTCCTCCGGGCTACCGTGGGGCACGTAGCGCGTCGGCACCCCAAGCTCCAGCGCGAGTAGCGCCGGGCGTTCCTGACGAGCCTCCTCGACGAGGTACGTGCCCGCGCCGCCGTGGACGTAGCCGTCCTCCAGGGTCACCAGCGCACCGGCGCGGCGAGCGAGCGCCACGAGCTCGGGGTCGAGCGGGCGGGCCACCCGAGCGTCGACTACGGTGGCTTCGAGGCCGTCGGCCGCGAGCAGCTTTGCGGCGTCCAGCGCGATGGTGACCATCTTGCCGTAGGCTACGAGCACGAGGTCCTCGCTGCCCTGGGCTACGATCCGGGAGGAGAGGCCATGGCCGAACCCGTCGCGCACCCGGCGCGGCCCCGGCGTCTTCGCGAAGCGGATGAGGCTCGGGCCGTCGAGGCTGAGTGCCGTCTCGAGTGCTTCCTCAACCTCCTCAGCGCTCGAGGGTACGAAGATCGTGACGTCAGGGATGGCGAGCATCTCGACGAGGTCGAGGACCCCGTGGTGACTGGGCCCGTCGTCGCCGGTGATGCCGGCTCGGTCGGCGACGAAGACCACCGGGAGCCGGTGGAGACCGACGTCGAGGTTGGCCTGGTCGAAGGCGCGCGAGAGGAACGTGGAGTAGATCGCGACCACCGGTCGCAATCCTGCCATCGCCATCCCAGCCGCTGCCGTCACCGCGTGAGCCTCGGCGATGCCGACGTCGAAGAAGCGCTCGGGGAAGCGAGCTTGGAAGGGCAGCAACCCCGTCGGTCCTCCCATCGCCGCGGTGATCGCGACGACGCGCGGATCGCGCTCGCCCGCTCGCAGGAGCGCGCCCGAGAAGGCCTCGGTGAGCGAGACCGGCGGCTCCCCGTCGATCGCTGCGAGCATGCGGGGCACTTTGTGGTCGTGCATGCGCTGGATCTCGTCCTCCACCGCTGGCTGGTAGCCGCGTCCCTTCTCGGTAAGCACGTGGATGGCGATGGGGCCGTCCCACTCCTTGGCGCCCTGGAAGGCATAGACGAGGTCGTCGATGTCGTGGCCGTCGATGGGGCCGACGTAGCGGATCCCAAGCGCCTCGAAGAACACCCGCGGCTCGACTACCTCGCGGAGCGCGGCGGTGACGGTTGCCAGTTGGTTGAGCGCCCGCGGTCCGACGCGGGGAATGTCGGAGAGGACCTGCTTGATGCGGTTGCGTGCCGACAGGTACGTCGGGTGGAGCCGTAGCCGCGTCAGCGACGACGAGAGCCGCGAGATGGTCGGGGCATACGAGCGCCCGTTGTCGTTCCAGACGATCACGATCGGCAGGCGGCGGTGGCCGATGGTGTTGAGCGCCTCGAAGGCGAGACCCCCGGTGAGCGAGCCGTCCCCGACCACGGCCACCACCCTGCGCTCGCGCTCAAGGTGGTGGAGCTGGAACGCGGCGGCCAGGCCGTAGGCGTACGACAGTGCGGTAGAGGCGTGCGAGTTCTCGATCCAGTCATGCTCGCTCTCGGCCCGGTTGGGATAGCCGGAGAGGCCGTGTCGCTGGCGCAACGTGTCGAAGGCCGCGTGGCGCCCTGTGAGCAGCTTGTGGGGGTAGGCCTGGTGTCCGGTGTCGAAGAGCAGCGGGTCGCGTGGTGAGTCGAAGGCCAGGTGTAGCGCGATCGTCAGCTCGACCGCGCCGAGGTTCGAGCCCAGGTGTCCGCCGTTGGTCAGCACCGTCGTGATGATGCGCTCACGCAGCTCCTCGGCGAGAGCCTGGAGCTCCTCCCGCGTGAGCGAGCGGAGATCCTCGGGACCCTTAAGACGATCAAGTAGTTCGTACGACATGTAACCCCTAGCTTACGACGCGGGAGCCAAGCCGCGCTCAGCGCCACCTGGTTGCAACACCGATGCTTCATCGGCGTCTTCCCGTAGGCTCACGGTGGTGAGCCACTTGTTCTACCTCGCGCTTCTCGGCGCCTGCCTCGTCGTGACTGTGCCGCTCGAGCTCCTGGGTGCGCGCGTGTGGCGCCAGCCGCGTCGTCTCGCGACCACCGTGGTGCCGGTCGCGGTGGTCTTCTCCCTCATCGATAGGCTCGAGGTCGCACAGGGTCTCTGGCGCTACAACCCTCGCCTGGTCAGCGGAGTTCGCATCCTCGGGCTCCCAGTCGAGGAGGTGGCGTTCTTCGTGGTAATCCCGATCTGCGCGCTGCTCACGTACGAGACCGTCCGCCGCCGACGGGAGCTGCTCGCGAAGGTGCGCCGGTGGCACTGAGCTACACTGCCGAGGCGGTTGGCCTTGCCGTGGCGGCAGTCGCGTTCGACTGGTGGGTCACCCGGGCAAGGGTCGTGCGCACGCGGAGCTTCTGGATCGCCTGGGTAGTGGTCGCCCTGTTCCAGATCCCCGTTGACGGCCTGCTCACGAGGCTCTCGGACCCCGTCGTCATCTACACCCCTGGAACCTACCTCGGGGTGCGCCTGCTGGATGCGATCCCCATCGAAGACTTCCTTTACGGCTTCGCGCTGGTGCTCGCCACGATCTCGGTGTGGGTTCGTCTCGGTGCGCGACGGCACACCTAGACTGGTGAGCGTCGACACCACGTCGACCCGCTCGAGCCTCACGAGGGGGTGAGCAATGGAGATTCTCCTGGCGGTTGTGGCCTTCATGCTCATGGAGCCGATCGCAGCCCTCGTCCATCGCCTCATCATGCACGGGGTTGCCTGGGTGATTCACGCGAGCCACCATCGTCCCCGGGAGGGGGCGTTCGAAGCCAACGACCTGTTCCCGCTGCTCTTTGCGGCGCCGACAGTAGCGCTGTTCTGGCTCGGGCGCCACGACCCAGCAGCCATCGCGGTGGCGGTGGGGATCACCGTCTACGGGGCGGCGTACTCCTTCGTCCACGACGGCTACATCCACGAGCGCTTCGGTCGTCTGCCGCGGAATCGAGTCCTCGAGTACCTCAAGCGTGCCCACGCGATCCACCACCTCTACAACGAGGGTCCCTACGGCATGCTGCTGCCCGTCGTGCCGCGCAAGCACCGGAGCAAGCTCGCGCTGGAGGTCGTGCGCTCCTGGCACCCAAGCGTGGCTCGGGCCGCCTGAACGGTCCGCGCTTGCGCCCTACGATCATGGTGGCATGGTGGGTTCGGCGCCAGAGGCGACGGATCGAGCGGGATGCGAGCGTGTGAGCGAATCGCTGCGCTGCTAGCGGGTCGTCGGCGAGGCCCTTTTCATGGGCTTCGACGGGTGGCCCGAGACCGTGGGTGAGGTTCCAAGGCTCAACGTACCCTGCGCTCGGTGCGCCACGTGAGTAGGCTTCTGCTCGGACACAAGGAGGCGCCGATGCCGCGAGTGCTTATCCTCACCGGTGATGCTGCGGAGTCGCTGGAGGTGCTCTACCCGTACCAACGTCTGCTCGAGGAGGGATACGAGGTCCAGATCGCAGCGCCGTCGCGCAAGAAGCTGCGCTTCGTGGTGCACGACTTCGAGGAGGGCTTCGACACCTACACCGAGAAGCCTGGCTACGCCTGGCCAGCGGATCTCAGCTTCGCCGAGGTTGACCCCGCCGACTACGTCGCCCTCGTGATCCCGGGCGGGCGGGCGCCGGAGTACATCCGGAACGATCCCGACTTCCAACGGATCGTTCGTCACTTCTTCGAGCAGGACCAGCCGGTCGCACAGATCTGCCACGCCCCGCTCGCGCTCGCGAGTGCCGGCGTGCTCACCGGCCGGCGTACCGCCGCCTACCCTGCGCTCGCTCCCGACGTGCGCGCAGCGGAGGCTGAGTTCGTCGACGCCGCGGCGGTGGTCGACGGGCAGATGGTCTCGGCTCGTGCCTGGCCCGACCACCCAAGCTGGATGCGCGCGTTCATGAAGGTGCTGCGGGAGAAGGCGCCCGTCGGCTAGCGCCCCGCCGGCGTCGTACGCTCGTGAGCCGCGTCCGCAGGCGGCGTGGCTCGCCTCTCGTGGTCACGAAGCGCAGGTTGGGTCGCCTCCTCCGCTGCGCGTCCGACGCGGGCGAGCAGCACGCCTGGGAGCTCGGCGAGCAGCTCCCCGGGAACCTCCACGATCGCCTTCGGCGTGCCTGCCGAGAGCCAGACGTGCGAACGGGCAACGAGCTGCTCGTCGACGACGACGATCGCGGTGGGTGGTGCGACGAGCGGTGTGGCGCCGCCGGCCACGACGCCGAGGGCCTCCGGGAGGTAGGGCGCAGGGGCTGGTTCGACCCGTTGGTCGATGACGTGCTCGAGGTGTCGGCGGTGGACACGCTCGGATCCCGCGACGACGGCGAGGACGGGCCCGTGTACGCCACGGAAGACCACGGTCTTGGCGATGGCCTCGAGCGCAGTGCCTGCTGTGCGAGCGGCGTCGCTGGCACGGTGCGTGCTGGCCTCGGTGGCGTGCAGTCGCGCCCGCAGGCCACGGCGTGCAAGGCGCTCGAGCGCGAGCGCTGTGGGGTTCTCGAGCAGGTTCACGAGGCGTCGTGGCCGAGGAGGCTGGCGCCATCCGGCCCGTCGAGCTCCCCAATGAGCACGACGTCTACGCTCGCGCCGGCGGGGAGTCCCTCGCCGTCGGGGACGAGGGCGAGCACGTTGGCGCCGGCGAGCCCGGAGAGTACGTGGGAGCCCTGGAGTCGGTAGGGAGCGACGATGAGCGCGCCGTCGCGCACCTCGGCGCGTGCGCGTACGAGGTGGAGCTTGCCGTCGGCGCGGCGATAGATGGGCTCGGTGAGGGCTGCGCGCAGCACCGGCCGGTGCCAGCGCGCCGTTCCCAGCATCTTGCGAATGAGCGGGCGTGCGAAGAGCTCGAAGCTGACGATGGAGGAGACCGGGTTGCCCGGTAGGCCAATGACCGGGGTCGAGCCGATGGTACCCAGAGCGAGCGGCTTGGCGGGCTTGATGGCCACCTGCAGACACCGCATCGTCCCGAGCTCGTCGATGACCTGCTTCGTGTAGTCGAAGTCGCCAACGCTCACACCGCCGCTTGTGAGCAGGAGATCGGCGGCGGCAGCTCCTTCGCTGAGGACCGTACGCAGCGCGTCCGGATCGTCGCCCACGGTGCCAAGGTCGATCGGTACCGCGCCAGCCTCGGCGACGAGTCCGAGGAGTGCGGGACGGTTGGAGTCGTAGATCTTGCCTGGCGGGAGCGGGTGCTCGCTGGTGAGCTCGTCGCCGGTCGAGAGGACCGCGACCCGGGGACGGCGGTAGGTAAAGACCTTACGCACGCCGAGCGAGGCGAGGAGACCTCGGACCGTCGGCGTGACCACGGTGCCTGGCCCTAGGATGCGCTCGCCGACATCGGCGTCCGATCCCCGCCGACGCACGTTCGCGCCCGGCTCCACGGGCCTCGTCAGGACCAAGATGTCCTCCTCGACGCTGACCTCCTCGACGATCGCCACCGCGTCGGCACCGGCTGGGATCGGTGCACCCGTCATGATGCGCACCGCCGTGCCCTCGGCGACGTGCAGCATGTCAGGGCTCGCTCCTGCGGCCATGGTACCGAGGATGCGCAGACGCGCAGGCTGGGTCGCGCTCGCGCCTGCAGTGTCCTTGGCTCGCAGCGCGAAGCCGTCCATGCCGGTGTTGTCGAACGGCGGTAGGGGGTCCTCGACGAAGACCGGTGCCGCGAGCACAGCGCCCATCGCGTCGTCGAGGCTCGCCTCGACGACGGGCCGCGGGCCCGCGAGCGCGAGTGCGGCCGCCTGCGCTTCAGCGAGCGGAATCATGGGCAACCTCCTTGGCGAGCAGCGTCTCCAGGGTGGCACGGAACGCGGGTCCGATGTCGGGGCGCTGGAGCGCGAGTTCGACGACGCTGCGGAGGTAGTCGAGCTTGTCGCCGATGTCGTAGCGGCCGGAGCCGTCGAAGCGCACCGCGACCACGGGCTCGAGCTCGATGAGGCGTCCGATCGCGTCGGTGAGCTGGATCTCGCCGCCCTTGCCGGGCGGGGTCTGCTCGAGCACCTCGAAGATGCGAGGCGTGAACACGTAGCGCCCCGTGATGGCCAGGGTGCTCGGAGCTTCCTCCGGCGCGGGCTTCTCGACCACGCCCCGCAAGCGCAAGAGCTCGCCATCGTCGACGACGTCCGCCGCACCGTAGAGCGCGATCTGTTCGCGTGGCACCTCCATGAGCGAGAGTACGGAGGCTCCGGTGCGCTCGTGAACGGCCAGCATGTCGGCGAGCAGGGGTGAGGAGGTGGCCATGATGTCGTCGGCGAGCATGACGACGAAGGGCTCGTTGCCGACGTGCTGGCGAGCGACGAGCACGGCGTGACCGAGCCCACGGGGCTCGCCCTGGCGGAGGTAGTGGATGCCCCCAAGGCGGGCGATGTGCTCCACGAGGTCGAGCTCGGCCACCTTCCCGCGTTCGCGCAGCATCGCCTCGAGCTCGAAGGAGCGGTCGAAGTGGTCCTCGATCGATCGCTTGCCACGCCCCGTGACGATCAGGATGTTGTCGAGGCCGTGCCGGAGCGCCTCCTCGACCACGTACTGGATGGCGGGCGTGTCGACGACCGGGAGCATCTCCTTGGGCTGGGCCTTGGTCGCTGGGAGGAACCGAGTACCAAGCCCAGCTGCCGGGATGACGACCTTCGTGACCATGGCTCCTCCCGACGGCTCGATGGCGATCGCTGAGTAGCCAGTCTACGCGGCACAGCATCCTCGGCGAGGTCGTAGCATGGAGGACATGGCGCCGCGGCGCGCTCGCGCTTGTGCGCTCGGTGCTGCGATCGCACGACCACGTCGTGGTGATCACGCGGTTGAGGAGGAGGCTTCGGTGCCAACCTACGAGTACGTGTGCAAGGCGTGCGGGGAGCACCTCGAGGTGGTGCAGTCCCTCCATGACGAGCCCCTCACGGTCTGTCCGAGCTGCGGGGGCCAGCTGCGCAAGGTCTTCGGATCGATCGGCATCGTCTTCAAGGGTTCGGGGTTCTACAAGACCGACTCGCGTTCCTCGTCGTCGACGTCGAGCTCCTCGAGCGGGGGCGAGTCCTCCGGGATCCAGAGCGCGGGTTCGGCTGCCTGAGCACGACGCCATCGCGGAGCTACTGCTCGGTAAGCTTGGCGCGTGCCCAGGACGACCGGCCTTGTGGAGCACTCGTCGGCCAGCTCCAGGCCGCGTTTGCGCATCGCGCTGACGGTCTACCGGGGTAACCCGACCTCGGGCGGCCAGGGTGTCTACACGGCTGAGCTGGCTCGTCACCTCGTGGCACGGGGCCACGAGGTGACGGTGGTTGCGGGCCCTCCGTACCCCGTTCTCGATCCCTCGGTGGGGCTCGTTCCGCTGGGTGGGCTCGATCTGCTCCGCGAGCCCGATCCCTTCCGGCGCCCTGGGCCAGAAGAGCTCACCGATGCGGTCGATCTCTACGAGGTCGCGCTCATGGCGACGGGAGCCTTCCCGGATCCGCGGGCCTTTGCCTGGCGGCTCGCACGCTGGTGGCGACGCGAGGGCTCAAGGTTCGACGTCATCCACGATAACCAGTCACTGACGTGGGTGCATGCTGAGCTCGTCCATCGGGGTGTGCCGGTCGTGGCGTCGGTGCACCACCCCATCACGGTGGATCGCTCCCTTGCGCTTGCCGCGGCAGGCTCGCTACGGGAGCGCATCGGTCTGCGACGCTTCTTCAGCTTCATCCCTGCCCAGGCTCGGGTGGCCCGCGTCATCCCTCGGGTGCTCACCGTGTCGCAGCAGTCCGCTCGTGACCTAGCGCGCGAGCTCGCGATCGAGCGATCGCGGATCCGCGTGGTCCCCATCGGCGTTGACGCCGAGGTTTTTCGACCGTTGGAGGGCAGGCAGCGCTCGCGGACCCTGCTCGCGACCACGGCGAGTGCTGACGTGCCGCTCAAAGGCCTTGGCGTCCTGCTGGCCGCGCTTGCGCGCCTGCCACAAGAGGTAGAGCTGGTGGTGATGGGTCCGCGTCGCGCCGATGGGCCGGCTGAAGGGCTGATCCGGCACCTCGGACTTGCCGGGCGCGTCCACCTCGTCGGCTCAGTCAGCCGCGAGCGCATGGTGGAGGTCTACGCCGAGGCGGCCTGCGCGGTGGTGCCGTCGATGTACGAGGGCTTCTCGTTGCCAGCGGTCGAGGCGATGGCCTGCGGTGTGCCGCTGGTCGCGACCACCGGGGGTGCGCTGCGCGAGGTCGTCGATGGCCTGGCCCCCCAGGTGCGACCGGGGGACGCCGTTGCGCTCGCCCAGGCGATCGAGCAGGTGCTTGCCGATCCCGACGCGGCGCTTGAGCGCGCGGCCAAGGCTCGCGAGCGGGTGCTCGCCACGTACTCCTGGGGTGAGGCGGCGCGGCGCACCGAGGCCGTCTACCGCGAGGTGCTCGGGACGTGATCACGGTCTCCCCTGCGTTGCTCGGCGAGCTCGCCGGGCGACGCGTGCTCGACCTCGGTGCAGGAGGTGGCCGCCACGCGCAGTGGCTCAGCGAGCAGGGTGCCAGCGTGGTCGCCGGCGACATCGCGGTTGAGCCGACGGTGTCGACGGACGTTTCCTGGGTGCGCCTGAACGGCGCTGCCCTGCCGTTCCGAGACGGGAGCTTCGACGTCGTTCTCGCCGCAGAGGTGCTTGAGCACGTCGTGGATCCAGCAGCGGTTCTCAGTGAGGCGGTACGGGTGCTGCGCGCCGATGGGCTGTTCGTTGCGAGCGTCCCCTCCTGGTGGCCGGAGGTGCTGTGCTGGGCGCTCTCGCTCGAGTACCACGCGGTGCCGGGAGGGCACGTGCGGATCTGGCGCCGACGGGCGCTTCGGCGGCTGCTGCGTCGCGCCGGCCTCGTCGTAGTGGCACAGCACCGTCACCACGCACTTCACTCCCCGTACTGGTGGTTGCGATGCGTGCTGGGTATCGAGCGCTCCGAACGCGATCCGCTGGTGCGGTGGCTGGGGTGGCGGCTCATCGCCGCAGCGGTGGGCACAGCGCCCCGCCTCGCGCGCCTCGAGGCGCTGCTCAATCCGGTCCTCGGCAAGTCACTGGTCGTCTACGCGCGGCGGGTGGTGGCGTGAGCGTCGACGTGCAACAAACCGCTCGCGCCATCGCCGCGGTGCAGCTGCCGAGCGGGCTCGTACCCTGGGCGCCCGGGTGCCACGGGGATCCGTGGAACCACACCGAGGCGGTTGCCGCACTTGCCGTCGCGGGGGAGCTCGAGGCGGCCCGGCACGGTTTGGCCTGGTTGGGGGGCGCGGTGGCTCGCGACGGAGCCTTCTGCCAGTATTACCTCGCCAACGGCGTCCAGGAGCCTCGCATCGACCTCAATGTCTGCCTCTACCCGGTGGTGGGCATCGCTGCCTGGATCGGTGCCGGGGGCGACCTCGCGACCGCGCGGGTGCACCTCGGTTGGTTCCGCCGCACGCTCGACTTCGTTCTCGACCACCAGCTCCCTGACGGTCGCTTCCCCTGGGCGCTCGATCCTGCTCGCCGTCCGCTCGAGGGCTCGCTGCGGGCAGCGTCGGCAGCGATGGTGGTGGCCCTCGACACCGCGATCGCGGTGGCAGAGGTGCTCGGTGGGCTCGACGTCTCACGCATCGAGGAGGCCCGTGACGGGCTGGCGCGCGCCCTCGCCAAGGACGAGGGTTTTCTCGACCGCTCGGCGTGGTCGATGGACTGGTACTACCCGGTGCTGGCGGGTGTCCTTGAGGCCGACGTCGCTGAGGACCGTCTCGATGCGCTGCGCGCGCGAGCCCAGGACCCGACGGGTCTGCTGCGGTGCGTGCTCACGGAGCCCTGGGTCACCACCGCCGAGACCGCCGAAGCGGCCATGGCCGCCTGGCGCCTCGGGCGCGTCGAGGACGCGCGCGAGCTGCTTGCTGCTACGGCTGCACTCCGCCAGCCGGACGGCGCCTATCTGACGGGTGTCGTCCTCCCCCAGGGCTCGTCGTTTCCCCCTGGCGAGTGCTCGAGCTACTCGTCAGCGGCCGTCGTGCTGGCCGAGCGGGTGCTGGCCTGTCCGCCTCGTACCGCGCTCCACGAGGCGCTGCTCGGCTGCTAGCGGCCGGCCTCGAGTACGGCCAGGCTGCCGTGGCGCGCTACGAGCCGGAACTTGAGGTGGAGCGCGGCGACGAGGACGCGCCAAGGCGCTTGGCCACCGTCGCGCGGGTCCTCGTAGACGTCGTGGATGCACAGGAGGCCCCCCGGCACGAGGAGCGAGCGGGCCAGCTCAAGGTCCAGGTGGGCGTTGAGGGCGTCGTGGCCACCGTCGATGAGAACGAGGCCAGCGAGCGGACGAGCCCAGCTCGCGAGCGCGAGGTTGGTCCCGACCCAGGCGACCACCACCTCCTCGAGCGCAGCGAGGCGCAACGCGTCGCGGAGCGTGCCAAGGGAGTCGATGGTGCCGAGGTCGCCGTCACGGACTCGGGGGTCCGCCCAGGGGAAGGGGGGTCGTTGCTCGATGGAGCCTCGGTGGTGGTCGACGCTGAGCAGGTACAGGCCGCGATCGGCCGCGACCGACCCGAGCGCGATGGTGGAGCGCCCGCAGTAGGCGCCGAGCTCGACGAGCCACCCACCGCCGGCCGGGGCGCGCTCGGCGGCTGCAACGAGCGCTGCGAGCTCAGCGGGAGGGAAGAAGCCCGGGAGCGCATCGGCGATGCGACGCCGTCGGGCCGTAAGCTCGAGGTCGTGCGGTGGCGTTGGCTCGTGGTCGCGGTGGTGACGGTGGCGCTGGGAGGCGCGCTCGGAGGGCTCACCGGCTGGGCGAGCGGGGTCGTCGCCGGAGCCACGGCGCTGGTCCTCGGGCTGCGCTGCCCTGCCCGCGCTGCCTGCAGCATCCAGCACTGCGGTGCTAGGCCAGCTGGCTGGCGAGGTGGCCGGCCAGGCGGGCCCGGAGCCGCAGGTTGACCTGATAGCGCTCGAGCGTCTGAGCGAGCACCCGCTTTCCGGCCGGGATCGGGTGGGCCTCGAAGAAGCGAAAGATCTCGTCGGCGCGCTGGTAGGTCTTCGGCCCCACGACGAGGGCGAGGCCCTGGAGCATCCGATCGATGGTGTTGGTCGGGAAGCGCGCGAGCATCTCATCGAAGCGGGCAAAGAGCACGTCCAGGGTGAGGTCCTGGAGCGCGGGGTTGGCGAGCGCTCGGTTGATGAGGAACGGCGCATCCTGGGTCCGGACCTCGCTCATGGCGAGCTCGAGCACCCGACGGCCGAGCGCAGGCTGGCGGAACTCGGCGAGGGCCATGAGGTGCCGCTGCTCGTCCTGGGGATCCCGGGGATGGCGATAGCGATCCAGCATGAAGGCGAAGTCAGACTCGTCGCCGAAGCGGGCGACGATGCCGAGGACCGCGGCGGCGAGATCCCCAGGCGGCCCTCCGACCCCGCTCATCTCCTCCCGGAAGCGCTCCCGCGCGTGCTCGCGGACCTCCGGGTCCTCGGCGATGTCGCCGAGGACGTCGTAGGCGGTGGCGCGAGCCAGGCGCAGTTGGGGAGACTCGTCGTCGCCGGGCTCCATCCCGAGGTCCTCGAGCACGGAGCCGAAGACCTCGGCAGCGAGTCGGCGCACGTGGTGGACCTCATCCGGCTCGGCGATGCGCTCGAGCAGCCCGATGGCGCCGGCCGCCACGCCGAGGATGTTGGGGTCGCGCTCCGCGCTGAGTCGACGCGCGAGCGCCACGAAGTCCTCGAGGGGTGCGTGACCCGCCTGGACGAGCGCCCAAGTGTCGGCGACGAGGTTGAAGCGCTCGAGGGTTTCCAGCCGCGGGAACGCCTCGACAAGTTGGGCGAGCAGCGACTGGGCGTAGCGGGTGCGGAACACGCCCTCGCCGTGGGCGTTGACAACCACCGGCGCAGGGCCGAGGTCGAGCGAGGTCTCGGGCTGGTCGAGCAGGATGGTTCGCTCGCCGTCAGCGAGCGAACGCACGGCGATCGGCACGTACCACAACGACCCGATCGCCCCGATCGGGTCGTCCTCGCCGGCGAGCAGGCGGAACGGGCTCTGGGCGAGGCGTACACCGTCGGGGAGGGGCTCCACGGAGATCATCGGGTGCCCACCTTGGAAGACCCAGGTGTTCAGGATCGCGGCTATGTCGTGCTCGGCGACGGTAGCTAGTGCCTCCCAGAGGTCCTGGGTCTCGGCGTTGTCGTAGGCGTGCTGGGTGAGGTAGCGACGCACACCATCGCGGAAGCGCTCCGGCCCCATGAACTGTGAGATCATGCGCAGGATCGACGCGCCTTTCTCGTAGGTGAGCAGGTCGAACATGTCCTCGGCGTCCTCGGGGGCGAGCACGGTGTACTCGATGGGACGGGTCGAGGGCAGCGCGTCGATCCCCATGGCCGCGAGCCGGCTGATGGCGAAGGTCTCCCAGTGGCGCCACTCGGGGCGGTAGGCGTCGACCGCCGTCACCTCCATGAAGGTGGCAAAGGCCTCGTTCAGCCAGATCCCGTTCCACCAGCGCATGGTGACGAGGTCGCCGAACCACATGTGGGCAAGCTCGTGGCAGACCACATCCGCGACCCGCTCCAGGTCGACCTGGGCGGCACGCTCCTCATCGACGAGAAGGGCGGTCTCACGGAAGGTGATGGCACCGAGGTTCTCCATGGCACCCGCGGCGAAGTCGGGGATAGCGAGGAGGTCGACCTTCGGAGCGGGATAGGGAATGGCGAAGTAGTCCTCGTAGAAGGCGAGCGCGTGCAGGGCAACATCGATCGCGAAGCGGGCGAGGTGGCCCTTGCCGGGGACGTGGACGACCCGGAGCGGCACCTCATCTCGGTAGAGGACTGGTTCGGTGGCCTCGAACCGCCCGACCACGATCGCGAGCAGGTAGGTCGACATGCGCATGGTGGTCTGGAACCGGCGACGCTCGAAGCCGTCCGCAAGCGGCGTGCGCTCGAGCTCCGGGTAGTTCGAGAACGCCTCAAGGGAGGCAGGGACCTCGAGCGTGAGGGCGAACGTAGCCTTGGCATCGGGCTCGTCGAAGCACGGGAAGGCCTTGCGCGCGCCCGTTGACTCGAACTGGGTCGTGGCGATGCGATGCTCGACGCCCTCCTCATCACGGTAGGTCGAGAGGTAGAGCCCCTCGAGGTCTCGCCGCAGCTGGCCCTGGAAGGCAAGCTCCAAGGTTGTCGGCCCTGCTGCGATGGGCTGGCTCGCTCGAAGCTCCACGACCCCGTGCTCGGTTCGCGGGTTGGGGGTGAGGACGATCGAGCCGGAGGTCGTCGTCGCGAGCGCCTCGGTGATGGTGAGGTCGACGGCGTGGATCTCGAGCATCGCCGTCGGCTCCTCGACTGTCGCCTCGATGCGTACCCGCCCCGAGTACGGATCCTCGGCCGGGTCGACGCGGAGGGTGAGGTCGTAGTGCGTTGGTGCCCACACCCGCGTGAGGCGGTACGGGTTCTGCTCAGTCACGCCTGCAACGCTAGCCCGCCACGACGCCGTCCGCCTTCTCGCGGGCAGCGTTGTAGCGCTCCGGTAGGCTGCTCGCGTGACTAGGCGGGACGTCGCCACCCTCGGCTCGGCGATCGTCGACCTCATCGTGCGCGTGCGGGCGCGCGAGGTCGATCGGCTCGGCCTTGCTCGGGGCACCATGACGCTCGCCTCGGTCGAGGAGGTCGATCGCCTGCTCCACCAGCTCGGCCGCGAGCCCGAGATCCGAGGCGGTGGCTCAGCGGCCAACACCGCTGCGGGTCTTGCGGCGCTCGGTGTCGAGGTGACCATGGTCACCCAGATCGGTGACGACGAGCTGGGTGAACGCTGGGTCGACGAGCTCGCGGAGGCAGGCGTCGAGGTCGTGCTGATGGAGCCTCGTACCCCTGGCGCGACGGGTCGCTCCCTGATCCTCGTGGACGAGCGGGGCGAGCGTACGATGGTGACCGCGCTCGGGGTGGCGCACAGCCTGGACACCGAGGACCTCCCGCTCGCGCTGCTCGGCACAGCCAAGGTGTGCTTCGTCGAGGGGTACCTCCTGGATGCGGCCCCCACGGGGCTGTTTGAGCGCCTCGCGGCGGTACGCGGACTTGGGACTCGCGTCGCCCTCACCCTTGGCGACCAGCTGCTCGTGGATCGTCACCGAGAGCGACTCCAGCGTGCGCTTGGGCATGACGTTGACGTCGTACTCGGCAACGGCGCCGAAGCAGCACAGCTCATCCGTCGCCAGGCACTGTCGGCGATCGTCGAGGAGCTGCAGACTCGTGGCGTCGAGGGTGCGCTCACCTTGGGATCCGAGGGTGCAGTTGTCTTCGACCGCACCCAAGCGATCCACGAGGCGCCCTCGCTCGCGGTGGAGGTGGTCGACACCACCGGCGCTGGGGATCACTTCGCAGCTGGCTACCTCGCCGCCTTCGTGGTTGGGGCTTCTCTTCGCGAGCGGGCGCTGCTCGGCAACCTGCTCGGGGGGCTCGTCGTCTCCCAACCTGGTGGGCGTCTGGTTGCCAACCTGCAATCTCACGTGCTCACCCACGCCCCGACCGTTGCGAGCCGGCTCGGGATCGGCCATGCAGGCGAGCCGAGCGAGGGGGCCTCGCGCTAGGAGCCTAGGCCTCGGGCTCGTCAGTCTCAGGGTCGTTGCGGTCTGCGTTGTGTGAGCTCGCCAGCGTTGAGGTGGCGATGCCTGGCGGTGTGTTGCTCGATGGCGGCATGGGCATGACCGCAGCGCCTGTCGACTAGCGAAGAGCCAAGATGGCGTCGCGCGAGTCGGGGAGTGCGAAGGGTAGCCACTGTTGGCAACCCTGCATGCGATACCATGCAATGGTGAACCTTCGTGAGTGGGCACTTGCCCAAGGCATCCATCCGCAAACTGCTTAGCGCTGGTATCGTCAGGGCAAACTCCCGGTGCCTGCCCGCAAGATGGGCAAGCTCATTCTCGTCGGTGACCTGGCAACAGCAACGGCACCGAGCCCCCGTCGCACGGTCGTCTATGCCCGAGTCTCGTCTGCCGACCAGGGTCACGTCCGGAGAAGTGGTGTAGTGACCACTGCGTGATCCGCCCTCGATCCTCTGCCGCGAGCGACGCCGGGAGGGCGTCTTCCGTGCCGTGGTGAGCGTCGGGGAACCTCGCCGGTCGGACCTTGCTGAGGGCTTCGGCGCTCATGTACCGACGCTGCTCGGCCCACTCCTCGGTCTGCTCGATGCTGCAGCGAGCCGATGAGGCGGATGATGGCAGCTCGGTCCGGGAAGATGCCCACCACAGCGGTGCGCCGGCGGATCTCCTGGTGCAAGCGCTCCTTAAAGGGTTGGTACTCCAGAGCTGGCGCCAGAGCTCCTCTGCGGAAGTGCGCCAAGGCCACTAGGTCACAACGGGCTTCTCGAGGTGCTCACCAGCCTTGAGGCAGCTTCCCAGCCAGCGCGTCAACCACTCGTTGGAACTGAGCCTCCACCTCGGTGGTGTCCGGCTGGTCGAAGATGGTGCGCACCAGGGTTGCCACGCAAGGGCTGCTTGCGACCCCGCCACCTTGGCCACGAGATCCCGCAGCTCGTGGGTACGACACCGCTGCCAGGTGGACCCTGGCAACGTCTCCCCGATCGCCTCGACGAGGCCACGGTGCGATCTCAAGATCACGAGTACCACCCCCGAGAGCCCGCGTGCCACGAGCGAGCGCCAGCAAGCGAGCCAGCCGGCCGCATCCTCGCTGGTGGCGACCGAGATGCCGAGGATCTCTCAGATGTCCCTAGCGCATTGACTCCAGTGACGACGAGCACGTGGACATTGACGGTCCTGCCAGCCTCTCGTACCTTGACCACCAGGGCATCCGCCCAGCACGATCGGGGAGGGGCCGGTATCCAGGGGACGGGTGCGAACGGCCTTCACCTCCGCATCGAGGCTGTGGGCCATCGTGCGAGATCTGGGGCGTCGAGCGCTTCGTGATCCCAAGGGCCCAAGCCAGCTTCTCGAGGCGTCGCCTCGAGAAGCCCGAGCACGCGAGCAGGTGGCGAGCAGCTGGTGAGGGCTACCTTGCGAGCGAGCGAGAGCGCTCTTGGAGCCAGTCCGGGAAGTAGGTGCCCTGGCGGAGCTTGGGGATGCCAAGGTCGATCGTGCCCACCCGTGTATCCCAGGGCCGTTGCCGCTACCCGTTGCGCCGATTGGTGCGCTCGGGGCTCGCATGGTGGTAGGCAGCGCCGCAGATCGCATCGACCTCGGCACCCATGAGCGCCTCGACGAAGGTGCTGAGCAACGAGCGCACGAGATCCGGGTGAGCCTTGGCCAGGTGCTCGCGCACGAGCGCGACAAGATCCATACTGGAGGTGGTGGCCATCGTGGTGACTCCTTAGTGAGCTTGCTTTCTCACGAAGGATCACACGGTGGCCGCCGCTCCACAAGCACCTCCCTACGGGCCCAAGGGGACTCGGCTCACTACACCACTTCCGTGGACGCAACCCCAGGCTGCTCACCGGCGTCGATCCGGTACTGAGAGAGCCAGATCTGCAGCGCCCTGCGGTGCCATGCCGAGGTGGCCAGACAGCGTGGTGATCGCTGCCCACTGGCTCGGGTGCTCGTCGCGATGCTCGAGCACGAGGCGGATCGCTTGCTCCTTCTTCTCCTGGTTCCATCTCCTGGCCACGAACCGTCCTTCCCTCCAAGGAACGTGTGCATCAAACCCGGGGTGGTTCAGCCCCTATGAAGGCTGCGCCTTTGCTGTCATACAGCTGGTGTGGGCAGTGTGAGTGTACGAAGATAGGTGATTAATCGGCGGGAGCCAGCTCGGACCCATCCGTCGCCCCCTGCGATGTCGGCCGGTCCACGGCAAGCCCCTCATCGCGTGCCATTGCCTCGCCGATGCTTCGTGCGGTCCTGCGTGCCACGATGACGCCGATCGCACCAAGCCCGATCCACGCGGTGGAGACGATCGGGAACCAGAAGGCGGGACCCGTGGGGATTGGGAACACGTTGCGATACAGCGTGTAGAGGATGATGACACCGGCCGCAAGCGGCGCGACGATTTCACAGGTGGGCACGGTGCGCTCCCAGAAGAAGAGCAGGCGGATGGCCCCGAGCGTCGCAAGCAGGTACACGACGAGGATGATCAGCGTCCCGATGGTTCCGCACCATGCAAAGACGTCGAACGCGGTGGCGTGGAACGCGATGGCGCTCAGCCAGGTGATGCCAAGCATGGCGGCCACGGTCGCGATGGTCGCACGCACGGGCGTGCCGGTGCTCGCCGAGGCTGCCCCGAGCCCCGTCGCTCCCCTGGCGTCGCGCCAGAGCGAGAACGCCAGGCGGCTCGCACTCACGGTGGAGGCCAGCGAGCATCCAAACGCCGAGATGACGGTGCCCAGCGTCACGACGTTGCCGAGCCACGCGGCGAGGTACGTGGTGCCGAGTGCCCCGAGTAGAGAGCCGGTGTTGGCAAAGCGCGCGAGATCGTGCGGCGTGGTGCCAAAGCCCATCACCTCCGCCGCCGTTACCACCACGAAGTAGATGCCGCCGAAGACCGCCGTGCCCACGATGGCCCGCGGGATGTCTCGTCGGGGCCTGCGCGATTCCTCGCCAAGCGTCGCGGACGCCTCGAAGCCTGCGAAGGAGAGGAAGCCGAAGACGACGCCGAGGAACAGGTTCGAGATGCCGGTGCCCCTCGGCACGGAGAAGACGCTCCAGGTGAAGTGCTGACCCTGCGGCCCGTGACCGACGCTCAGCTCGACCAGCGTCGCGACGGAGATGACGAGAATCAACGCAACGGTGGTGAGCTCGGTGATGAGCAGGATGTGCGTGGCGTTGCGAGCTGGGCGGCTCGCCAGGACGGCGACCCAGAGCACCTCGATCCCCGACAGCAGGAACGGGGCCCACGAGGGCGGGTTGTGCCAGATGCCGAGCGAGCCGAGTAGCGATGCTAGGAAGATGCCCGAGGCCATGATCGTGAGCAGGCCGTAGGAGACGTAGGTGCCGATCAGTGACCACCCGGCGACCACGCCCCAGCGCGGGCCGAGCGTCGCCCCCACGAAGCCGTACACGCTGCCAGCGTGGTTGAACCGCTGTGTGAGCCGCGCGAAGACGTAGGCGATGAAAAGCACCCCCACTAGCGCGAGCACGAAGGTGAGCGGGATCGCCCGCCCCACGGTGCCCACACCCCCCTGAGGGTTGACGTTGGCCGCCATGGACGGTGCCATGAGCGAGACCGACACCCCTACCACCTGCCACAGCGAGAGGTTGTCCTTGAGCTTGGTCGACGGGTCTGCCATGGTCCCTCCCTCGATCGGTTGCTCGATGGTAGCTGTACTAGGCGTTACAGGGCAAGGGTTTTGCGATACCATGTGAACACTTCGCGACAACCCGGGAGGCAGCGTGGACGCAGCTGGTTGGGTGGCACACGTCCCGTCGGTCACTTCGGATCGAGCCCGTCGTGAGGCCGAGCGCCAGGCTACGGCCCTCGCGGCGCTGGGCGTCGAGGCTGTGGCCCTCGTCTACGTCGATATTGCGGGGATCTGGCGTGTGAAAACCATTCCTCGCGCCCGCCTCGAGCACGCAACCGTGCGCGGTGTCGGCATGAGCCCGGTCTTCGACGCCTTCCTGTCCAACGACGAGATCACGAGCTCCTCCGTGAGCGGCGGTCCGATGGACGACCTGCGGCTCGTGCCCGATCTCGACTTCGTCCGTCTCGTGGAGCCGATGGAGGGCTGGGCCTTTGCCCCCGTGGCCCGCTACCGCCGCGATGGCTCGCCCTATCCCTTGTGCACGCGCCACCTGCTCGCGCGGCGCGTGCGGGCACTCGAAGAGCTCGGGGTGCGCGCGACCATGGGCTTCGAGATCGAGTGGGTGGTCTCAGCCTCCGACGGCGACGGCTTCGTGCCCGCGACCCAGGGCCCGGCCTACGGCCTGGCCCGCGTGAGCGATCTCGCCGCCTACGTTCGTGACCTCTACCGAGCGCTCGAGCGAGCGGGCATCGAGGTGCTCCAGATCCACCCCGAGTACGCGCCCGGCCAGTTCGAGCTTTCAACCGCTCCTGCCGACCCAATCACGGCCGCTGACGTCTCCGTGCTCGCAAGGCTTCTTATCCGCTCTGTCGGTCTGCGCCACGGGCTGCGCACCTCGTTCGCCCCAGTCGTCGAGGTGGGTGGCGTCGGCAACGGAGGGCACGTTCACCTCGGTCTTGAAGACCAGTACGGCTCCCTGTTCGCCGGTGGCAAGGGTCCGGGGAGTGTTCGCGAGGAGGGTGCCTCGGTCGTGGCGTGGCTGCTCGAAGAGCTCCCAGGTCTGCTCGCGATCGGTGCGCCCCACCCCGTCTCCTACCTCAGGCTCGTGCCCAGTCACTGGGCCGGGGCCTACCGGGTGTGGGGGATCGAGAACCGGGAGGCAGCGCTGCGACTGGTGCCGTCCTCGCAACTGGTGGAGGAGGGCTCGGCGAACCTGGAGCTCAAGGCGGTCGACCTCGCGGCAAACCCCTACCTGCTCGCGTCCGCGCTGCTCGGCGTCGTGGAGCGAGCGCTCGGGGAGCTGCGCACGCCCCCGCCCCCCATCGAGGGCGACCCGGCCAGCCTGCCCGGGGCCGAGCGCCTTCCGGCCGACCTTGCGACGTCGCTTGCCGCGCTGCAAGCCTCTGAGGTGCTCAAGGGCGCTCTCGGCGAGGGGTTTCTCGAGGCGATCGGCGCGGTGCGCGAGGCGGAGCTCGCCCGCTTCCGCGACGCCTCGCCTGCCGAGATCGTGGCGGCCATGCGCTGGAGCTGGTCGTGAGCTCGCTCGCGGAGCGGGTGCGCCGCTGCGTGCCAAAGCTTGGCCCCGCCGAGCGCCGGGTGGCCGAGGCGGTCCTGCGCGACTACCCGGTGATCGCGCTCGAGCGGGTCGCGAGCATCGCCGAGCAGGCCCAGGTCTCCCCGCCCACGGTGCTGCGCTTCGTCGGCAAGCTCGGCTTCTCATCGCTCGAGGAGTTCCGCTCCGCAGCGGGAGCCGAGATCGGCGAGCGCCTCGCATCCCCGCTCGCGCGCTTTGGCGCTCGGGAGCGTGCGGACGTCGGCAGGGCAGAGGCGCAGCTCGTGGAGCAGATCCGTCGATCCTTCGTCGGCCTCGACCAGGAACAGCTCATGGCGGCGGTCAACCTGCTGGCCGACGTTGAGCGGCGCGTGGTGGTGCTTGGCGGTCGGGTCTCCGACGTGCTCGCCCGCCACCTCGCCTGGTCGCTCGAGGTGCTCCGACCTGGCGTCCGCCACGTCGGTGCCAGCGGTGGCGAGCGCGTCAACGCCTTGCTCGACGTGGATGCGAGCAGCGTCATCATCGCCTTCGACTTCCAGCGCTACCAGCTCGACACGGTGCGCTTCGTGGAGCTGGCCGCGGAGCGAGGCGCCTCGATCCTTGTCGTCACCGACTCAGGCCTTAGCCCTGCGGTGGCTCGCGCCGACGTGGTGCTCGCCTCCTCGATCGAGGGGCCTGGGATCTTCGACGCGCTCACACCCGCGTTCGCGCTCGTCGAGGCGGTGGTGGCCGCGCTCGTGGAGGCGCTCGGCGAGGGGGCGAGCGCGCGCCTTGCCGACTACGAGCGACTCACCGCCGCACTGCTGGAGGTGGAGCGGTGACCGGTCCCTACGCTCCTGTCTCGCGGTTGGCTGAGCGCCTCGGCGAGGTTCCCCTCCTCGATCACCACTGCCACGGCATCCTGCGCGATCCGCCAAGCCGCGAGGTGGTGCTCGACCACCTCACCGAGGCCCCGACGCGACGCAGCGCACGCACGACCCCGCTCGACTCCGCGCTGGGGATCGGCGTGCGCGCGGCCGTGGCCAGCCTGTTCGAACGCGAGGGCCCCCTCGACGCCGACACCTACCTCGAGCTGCGTAGCTCGCTGGGCTCCGAGCAGCTGCTCGCGCTCGCGCTCGAGGCCGGTGGGGTGCGTGGCCTGCTCGTCGACACTGGCTACCAGAGCGACGACGTGCTCACTCCTGCCGAGCTCGAGGCAGCCGGGGGCGTGCCCACGAGAGAGGTCCTGCGCCTCGAGCAGCTCGCTGCCCGCGTCATCGAGGAGCTGGAGAGCCCCTCGTCGTACTTGGAGCGCTTGGTGGCCGCGCTCGCGCGCCACGACGAGGTCGTCGCCTACAAGTCGGTCGCGGCCTACCGGGTTGGGCTAGCCCTGCCCCGTGCCATGCCGACGCCTCGCGAGCTCGAGTTGGCGCTCGCGCGCATCCTGCATGCACGCGATCGCGGCGAGCGCGTGCGGGTGGCCGAGCGAGCGGTCATCGCCGCGACGCTGTTCGCCGCCCTCCTCCACCAGCCGCGCCCCCTCCAGCTCCACGTCGGCATCGGGGATCCGGACGTGCGCCTGGGTGAGGGGCGCCCCGGCCGGCTCCAGCCGTTCCTCGAGGGAGTGGGGGAGCTCGGGGCACGAGTGGTGCTGCTGCACACCTACCCGTTCCACCGCGAGGCAGCGCTGCTCGCCCACGACTACGAGCACGTCTTCCTCGACGTGGGGCTTGCCCTCTCGTTCGTGGGCCCCGGGGCCTCGCGGGTGCTGGCCGAGGTGCTCGAGCTCGCGCCCTGGGCCAAGCTGTGCTATTCCTCCGACGCCTTCGGTCTGCCGGAGCTGTTCGCGCTCGGCGCCTTCGCCCACCGCTGGGCGCTCGCCGCCTACGTGGAGCCCCTGCTCGAAGGGGGCTGGATGAGCGAGCGGGACGCCTTCCACCTCGCGCGCCTGGTCGGCTACGAGAACGCCATCGCGCTCTACGAGTTGCCTTGGCCCCTGCCGGCGCTCGAGAGCGTCGATGCGGACTAGAGCCCGAAGCTCGCAGCGCTCCAGGAGAGCCCGAGCGAGGGCACGAGCCGGGTGGGCGTGAAGGTGATCACCGTCGCGTCCGACTCGAGGCCGAACCAGCCGCTACCGGCAGGCTCGGGCTGGCTTGCCACCCCGAGCACCGGTGCGTAGCCCGCGGGTGCGGTCGCGAGGATGTTGTCGCGGTGCCCCCAGCACCCCGGCGCCGTGGGGCTGGTGCAGGTGAGGTTGGAGGTGCCGGCGGAGCCGCCCCAGCCGTCCGCGTACATCCAGTCGTAGACGCTGGCCGCCGTGGCGTAGTCGGCCGCCCAGTTCGCGTTGGCCTGCACGGCCCAGGGGCCGGTCCCAAAGACGTTGCCGAGCGGCGGGTCCGAGTTCGTCGCGGCCCCCTGGGCAGCTAGAGCCGACAGCGTGCTCGACACCCCGGCGAAGGGGGCCAGCCCGCGCTCGGTGCGCTCCTCGTCGAGGAGTATGGTGAGCTGCTCGGCTGGCGGGAGCGCGTCGAAGTTCGCTGGGAGCGCGAGCGGGGCGATGCCCTCGGCGGCGTGCGCGGTATTCAGGGCCGCGATGGCGGCGTTCTCGCAGGTGGGGTTGTCGGGGGGCTCGCCGGCAGCGAGGGTCTGTGCGCAGATGGTGTCGAAGTCAGGGTTTGGCGCCAGGTTGGCCGTAGGGTTCGCGAGCGCCGAGCTGGTCGTCGCGACGGAGGCCTCGCTGGGGGCCGCGCCGAACGCCCAGCTCGTGCCGTTGGCATCGAGGAGCCAGTAGCCGCCGCCGCTCGCCGCGGGCACCAGCGCGACCACCGGTGCTGCGAGCGGCCTGGAGCCGCCGAGCCCCGTGAGCCCGACCGTGTACGTGTTGCCATAGAAGCCGGCGTCCCCGAAGGTGAACACCCCCCCGTCGGCCGCCACCAACCAGTAGCCCCGCCCGTCAGGGGTGGGCACCATCCCCACCACCGGTGCTGCGAGCGGCCTGGAGCCGCCGAGCCCCGTGAGCCCGACCGTGTACGTGTTGCCATAGAAGCCGGCGTCCCCGAAGGTGAACACCCCCCCGTCGGCCGCCACCAACCAGTAGCCCCGCCCGTCAGGGGTGGGCACGATGCCGACGATCGGGGCCGCGAGTGGGTGCGCACCGCTGAGGCCGGTCAACCCCAGGGTCGCGATGTCGCCCTCGAAGGGGGCGTTGCCGACAGCTTGGACCACGCCTGCAGGCGTAACGGTCCAGTAGCCGTCGGCAACGGGGTCGGATGCTGCTCGCACCACGCTGGTCGGGCCGATCGCGGCGAGCGGGGAGGGGAGGGAGCTCGCGCGCGTGGAGGGTGCCCGAGCGGCGCTCGGCGCGCCCGCGGGTGCGGACGCGCCGAGGGCGGCGGGCAGGAGCGCTCCTGCGCCGGCGAGCCCGAGGGTTGCGAGGCGACGCGTCCAGCGACGCCCTCCGTGCGTCAAGGCCATCGGTACCTCCGTGTCCCGGGGAGCAGAGCTCACCAGTGGTGGTATCGGCACACGGTGCAGCAAATCTTGACGCAGAACGCAGCAACGGCGACCGCATAAGGTCGCCGTTGCTGCGGTGCACTGGTCGGGATCAGCGCAGGACGATGCCGTCCTCGGTGGCATCGATCACGACCTTGTCGCCCTCGCCGTAGCGGCCCTCGAGCAGGGCTCGCGCGAGCGGGTCGCCGACGAGGCGCTGGATGGTGCGGCGCAGGGGCCGGGCTCCGAAGGTGGGGTCCCAGCCGCGCTCGGCCAGCAGATCCCGTGCTCGGTCCGTGACCTCGAGGGCGATGCCGCGCTCCGCGAGGCGCTCGGCGAGCTGGGCCAGCTGCAGGTTCACGATGTCGCGCAGCTGCGCTTGGGTGAGCGGCTCGAAGCGGACGATCTCGTCGATGCGGTTGACGAACTCGGGCTTGAAGAACCCGCGCGGATCCTCGGCGAGGTTCGAGGTCATGATGAGGATGGTGTTGGTGAAGTTCACCACCCTGCCCTGGCCGTCGGTGAGGCGGCCGTCGTCGAGGATCTGCAGGAAGACGTTGAACACGTCCGGGTGGGCCTTCTCGATCTCATCGAAGAGCACCACCGCATACGGCCGCCGCCGGACCGCCTCGGTGAGCTGGCCGCCCTCGTCGTAGCCGACGTAGCCCGGAGGGGCGCCCACGAGCCGCGAGACGGAGTGGCGCTCCTGGTACTCGCTCACGTCGATGCGGATCATCGCCCGCTCGTCGTCGAAGAGGTACGCGGCCAGCGCCTTGGCGGTCTCGGTCTTGCCGACGCCGGTGGGGCCGAGGAAGAGGAACGAGCCGATGGGTCGGTTCCGATCCGCAATCCCCGAGCGACTGCGCCGGATCGCATTCGCGATCGCGTCGATCGCCTCGTCCTGGCCGATCACCCGACGGTGCAGCGCCTCCTCGATGTGCAGCAGCTTCTGGGTCTCGCTCTCGAGGAGTTTGGCGACCGGGATCCCCGTCGCAGAAGCCACGACCTCGGCGATGTCCTCGGGGTCGACCTCCTCCTTGAGCATGCGCCGGCCTCCCTGGCGCTCGGCGAGCTGAGCGGTGGCCTCCTCGATCTCGCGCTCGAGGCGCGGGATCTCCCCGTAGCGCAGCTCGGCAGCTCGGTCCAGCATGCCCTGGCGCTCGTACGCCTCCGACTGCTGGCGCAGCTCCTCGAGGTGCTCCTTGCGCTCGCGGATCACGGCGATGGCGTCGCGCTCGGCCTGCCACTGGCGGGTGAGCTCCGCAAGCTCGGCCTTGGCTGCGTCGATCTCCTGGTCGAGGCGGGCGAGGCGCTCCTTGGAAGCACGGTCGGTCTCGTTCGCGAGCGAGATGCGCTCGATCTCCAGCTGGCGCAGGCGGCGCTCCACCTGGTCGATCTCCTCGGGGCGCGAGTCGATCTCCATGCGCAGTCGGGCCATCGCCTCGTCGACGATGTCGATGGCCTTGTCGGGCAGGAACCGGTCCGTGATGTAGCGGTCCGCGAGCACGGCCGCCTGTACCAGGGCAGCGTCCTGGATGCGCACGCCGTGGTGGACCTCGTAGCGCTCCTTCAAGCCCCGCAGGATCGCGATGGTCTCCTCCACCGTGGGCTGGTCGACCATGACCTTGGCGAAGCGGCGCTCGAGCGCGGCGTCGGACTCGATGTACTTGCGGTACTCGTCGAGCGTGGTGGCCCCGATCATGCGCAGCTCACCGCGCGCCAGCATCGGCTTAAGCATGTTCGAGGCGTCGAGGGAGCCCTGGGTCGCGCCAGCCCCCACCACGGTATGCAGCTCGTCGATGAAGGTGATGACCTCGCCCTCGGAGGCGCGGATCTCGTCGAGGACGCTCTTCAAGCGCTCCTCGAACTGCCCCCGGTACTGGGCGCCGGCCACGAGCGCCCCCAGGTCGAGGGCGATGATGCGCTTGGCGCGCAGGCCCTCGGGCACGTCCCCTTCGACGATGCGGCGCGCCAGCCCCTCCACGATCGCGGTCTTGCCAACCCCCGGCTCGCCGATGAGGACCGGGTTGTTCTTCGTGCGCCGTAGCAGGATCTGGATGACACGCCGGATCTCCTCGTCGCGCCCAATGACCGGGTCGATCTTGCCGGCGCGGGCCGCCTCGGTGAGGTCGCGGCCGAACTTCGCGAGCGCCTGCATCGTGTCCTCGGGGTTGTCCGAGGTCACTCGCCGCCCCCCGCGGACGGTCGCAACGGCCTCGCGCAGGGTTGCCTCCGGGATCCCGAGCACCTCGGGGATCGCAAGCAGCAGGTGCTCCACGGACAGGTAGTCGTCGCCGAACTCGCTTCGCAGGGTGTCGGCGCGCTCGAGCGCGCGCACCAGCGCTGCGCCGAAGCTCGGCTCGGCTGCTTGGCCGTAGGCTCGCGGCAGGCGCTCGAGGCGCTCGAGGATCGCGTTGCGCACGCTGGCGGGGGCGACCCCGGCGCGCGAGAGCACGGCAAGCGCCATGCCGTCGGGCTGGCCGAGGGCGGCGAGGGCTGCGTGCTCGGGTGTGACCTCGGGGTTGGCCCGCTCCTTGGCGAGGCGCACAGCCTCCTCGAGAGCCTCGCGCAGCTTGTGCGTGAAGTGATCGGTTCGCATGGATGCTCCTTTCAGCGAGCCGCACGGCTCGCGTGGTTGGGTGTGGTGGGTGGTGGTTGGGTTGGGGTGCGGCGCGCTAGCCGACGCGACGCTTCGGGGACGGCCGCCACAGCACGATGGCTTGGGACACCGGCACGAGGTCGCGGCGGTAGTGGCGGTGCAGCTCGCGCTCGCGCTCTCTGGCCCGGGCGCGCTCAGCCTCGAGCTCGGCACGCAGCTCGGCGATCTCGCGTTCGAGCTGGATGACGCGCCGCACGCCCTCGAGGTTCAGGCCTTCCTCGGTCAGCTCGAGGATGCGGCGAACCCTGGCGAGGTCCTCCTCGGAGTAGCGGCGCGAACCTCCACCGGTGCGTCGTGGCTCGATGAGTCCCCGGCGCTCATAGACGCGCAGCGTCTGCGGGTGCACGCCTGTGAGCTCCGCGGCCACCGAGATCACGTAGAGGCCGAGGGCGGGGTCGCTGGTGCTCGTCGCACGTCGGGATCGCATCGTGGTCTCCTCGCCTACGCGCTCTGGCTCGGGAACACCTGCTGGAAGTCCTCGAGGTAGCGCCGCTGCTTCGCGTCGAGGCGGCTTGGCACCGCGATCTCCACGGTGACGAGGAGGTCGCCCCGTGCCCCCTTGCGCTTGGGGTTGGGCAGGCCCTTGCCTCGTACCCGCAGCACGGTGCCAGAGGCGGTGCCGGGCGGCACCTTCACCGAGACTGTGCCGTCCAGCGTCGGCACGCTGATCACGGTACCGAGGGCAGCCTCCGCGAAGCTGATGCTGCGCCGCACCGTGAGGTCGGCACCTCGTCGGCCAAAGACAGGGTGCGCCAGGACGTGCACGGTGACGAAGAGGTCGCCTGGCGGCCCGCCGTTGCGACCCGGCGCCCCGCGGCCGCGCAGCTTGATCACCGCCCCGTCCTCGACCCCGGCGGGGATCCTCGCCTTGACGATGCGCGTGCGGTGCTCGGTCCCGCGCCCATGGCAGGCGGGGCAGGGCTGCTCGATGATGAGCCCGCGCCCATGGCAGGCGGGGCAGGGCTGCGAGAACGAGAAGAAGCCCTGGTTGTCGGAGATGCTGCCGGTGCCGCCGCAGCGAGCACAGGTCTTGGGCATCGTGCCCGGGGCTGCTCCTGAGCCCCCACACACTGAGCAGGTGGCCTCCCCGGTCACCGGGATCTGAACCTCGGCGCCGCGGGCAGCGTCCTCGAAGGAGATGGTGACCTCAGCTTCCTGGTCGGCGCCACGCTGGGGTCCGCTCGCCGTACGCCGACCGCCCTTGAACAGCGAGCTGATGAGGTCGCTCAGGTCCTCGCCGCTGAAGGTGGTGCGAAACGTCGTGCCCTGGCCGTTCGTGGTGGTCGTGCCGCCGAGCGGACCAAGGCGGCGGACCTCGTCGTACTCCTTGCGCTTGGCGGGGTCGCCGAGGACCTCGTAGGCGGCCGAGATCTCCTTGAACTGCTCCTCGTGGCCCGGGTTCGCGTCAGGATGGTACTGGCGAGCCAGCTTGCGGTAGGCGCGCTGGATCTCCTTGTCGGTCGCCGTCTCCGGCACGCCGAGGATCTTGTAGTAGTCCTTCTCGAACCACTCACGTGCTGGCGCCATCGCTCCTCACCTCCTTTCGCGTCCCCATGGGCCGCTCCTACGACCCCGTTACCTTCACCATCGCTGGCCGGATCACCTGGCCACGCCACCGGTAGCCGAGTCGGAGCACCTCGCTCACGGTGGGTTCCCCCTCGCCCGCCTCGTGGGCGACCGCCTCTGCCTCGGTCGGGTCGAAGCGCTTGCCGATGGGCTCGATGGGTTCGAGCCCCTCCTTGGTCAAGATGTCCTGGAACACGGCGTGCACCTGCGCGAGCGCTCCCGCCTGCTCGCCGCCCTCGCTCACGGCGTGGGCCAGGGCGAGCTCGAGCGCGTCGAGTGCGGGCAGTAGCTTGGTCACGAACGCAGCCACGGCCTTCTGGCCAGCCTCCTGCTGCTGGCGAGCCACGCGCTCGCGGTAGTTCTTGAACTCGGCCTGGAGGCGCTGGGCGGCCTCCAGGAACTCGTCGCGCTCGCGCGTGACCGTCTCGAGGTCGGCCATGAGCTGGGCGAGGACCGGATCGTCAGGCCCCCCGGACTCAGAGCCCTCGGCCTCTGGCTGGGCCTCGACGCCAGCCTCTCCGGTCGCGGTCTTGCCGGTTGCCTCGGCGGTTGCGCGAGGCTCATCCTCCCCCGCCGAGGTGGTGGGGGAGGACTCGGCGTCGGTGGCCTCAGTCCGAGCCTGTCGTGCCTCGGGCTCGCCGGTGCCAGCGGGCTCACCCGGTGCTGGGTTCGCACGCTGGTCAGCGAAGTCGTGGTCGTCGTGGCGCTGTGCCATGGCTTACGACCTCTCCTCGCCGTCGTCGACGATCTCGGCGTCGACCACCTCGTCGTCGTTGGTCGTCGCCGAGCCTGGTGCAGCCTGGGCCTGGGCGCTGCGGGAGGCCTCCTCGTAGAGGCGTTGCGTGAAGCCCTGGGAAGCCGCGACCAGCGCGTCCTGGGCCTGCTTGATCGCCTGGATGTCGGAGCCGTCGAGCGCAAGCTTGAGCTTGCCGAGCGCCTCGGTCACGGCGTCCTTCTCGGGGCCGGAGAGCTTGTCGCCCTGCTCCTGGAGGAGCTTCTCGGTCTGGTAGACGAGCGTGTCGGCGTTGTTGCGGATCTCGGCCTCCTCGCGACGACGACGGTCCTCCGCCTCGTGGGCCTCCGCGTCGCGGATCATGCGCTCGATCTCCTCCTTGGACAGCGACGTGGTCCCGGAGATGGTGATCGACTGCTCCTTACCGGTCGCGCGGTCCTTGGCCGAGACGTGCACGATGCCGTTCGCGTCGATGTCGAAGGTGACCTCGATCTGCGGCACGCCCCGCGGGGCCGGCGGGATCCCGACCAGTTGGAAGCGCCCTAGCGTCTTGTTGTAGGCCGCCATCTCGCGCTCGCCCTGGAGGACGTGGATCTCCACCGAGGGCTGGTTGTCCTCGGCCGTGGTGAAGACCTCGGTGCGCTTGGTGGGGATGGTGGTGTTGCGCTCGATGAGCTTGGTCATCACCCCGCCCTTGGTCTCGATGCCGAGCGAGAGCGGTGTGACGTCCAGCAGTAGGACGTCCTTGACCTCGCCCTTGAGCACGCCGGCCTGGATGGCCGCACCCACCGCCACCACCTCGTCCGGGTTCACGCCGCGGTGCGGCTCCTTGCCGGTGAGCTTGGTGACGAGCTCCTGGATGGCGGGCATGCGAGTCGAGCCGCCGACGAGGATGACGTGGTCGATGTCGGACACCGACAGTCCTGCGTCACGGATCGCCTGCTCGAAGGGGCCTCGGCACTTGTCGACTAGGTCAGCCGTGAGCTCCTGGAACTTGGCCCGGGTGAGCTTGACCTCGAGGTGCTTGGGGCCCTCGGAGGTCGCCGTGATGAACGGCAGGTTGATCATCGTCTCGAGCGACGACGACAGCTCGATCTTGGCCTTTTCCGCGGCCTCCTTGAGCCGCTGCATCGCCATCTTGTCGGTGGAGAGGTCCACCCCCTCCTGGTTCTTGAAGGTAGTGACTAGCCAGTCGATGATGCGCTGGTCCCAGTCGTCGCCACCGAGGTGCGTGTCGCCGGCGGTGGACTTGACCTCGAAGACGCCCTCGCCGATCTCGAGGATCGAGACGTCGAAGGTGCCTCCTCCCAGGTCGAAGACGAGCACCGTCTGGTCCTCCGCCTCCTTGTCGAGGCCGTAGGCCAGCGCTGCTGCTGTCGGCTCGTTGATGATGCGCAGCACCTCGAGACCTGCGATCTGGCCCGCCTCCTTGGTGGCGGTGCGCTGGGCATCGTCGAAGTAGGCCGGCACGGTGATGACGGCCTGCGTCACCGTGTCACCGAGGTAGGCCTCGGCGTCCCTCTTGAGCTTGGCGAGAATCCTCGCCGAGATCTCCTGCGGCGTGTAGCGCTTGCCGTCGATGTCGATGGTCCAGTTGGTGCCCATGTGCCGCTTCACGGAGCGGATGGTGCGGTCGGGGTTGGTGATGGCCTGCCGCTTGGCCACCTCCCCCACGAGGATCTCACCGGTCTTGGCGAAGGCCACGACGGACGGAGTGGTGCGTCCACCCTCCGCATTGGGGATGACGACCGGATCGCCACCCTCGAGGACGGCGACCACGGAGTTCGTGGTGCCAAGATCGATGCCGACTGCCCTTGGCATGGCTCTTCCTCCTTGCCTGTCCAAGCTTGAGTGCCAGAATATCAACTTTTAGTACAATTCCGGCTGCAGGATCATTCCCGAGTGCTCCCAGGCCTTGGTGCTGGGGCGGGCCAGCGCTGGTGGCTAGGCTGAGGCCACGTGGGCACGCTGATCCTCCTCCGGCACGGCCAGAGCACCTACAACGCCGAGAACCGCTTCACCGGCTGGGTCGACTCGCCGCTCACCGACCAGGGTCGGGAAGAGGCTCGCAAGGCCGCCGAGGTGCTGGCGTCCGAGGGGCTCGCCCCTGACATCGTGGTGACCAGCGTGCTCGAGCGCGCCATCACCACCGCCGAGGTGCTTCTGCACGAGCTCGGACGCTCCTGGATCCCGGTGCTGCGCAGCTGGCGGCTCAACGAGCGCCACTACGGTGCGCTCCAGGGACTCAACAAGGCCGAGACCGCCGAGCGCTACGGCGAGGAGCAGGTGCGGCTGTGGCGCCGCAGCTACGACGTGCGCCCTCCCGCCACCGACGAGCAGGCCCAGCGCGAGCTCTGGGCCGATGAGCGCTACCGCCGCCTGCCGCTCGAGCTGGTGCCGCGCACGGAGTCTCTGGCGGATGTGATCCAGCGGGTGCTGCCGTACTACTTCGACGTCGTGGTGCCACTGCTGTGGGAGGACCACACCGTGCTGGTCTCAGCGCACGGCAACTCGCTGCGCGGCCTGGTCAAGGTACTGCGCGGCCTCGACGACGACGAGGTGGTCTCGCTCGAGATCGCCAACGGCGAGCCGCTCGTGTTCCAGGTCCCCTGACGGTCGTGGAGCACCTGAACACGGAGGAGGTGGCGTGAGCGCCGTCGTGATCGTTGGGCTACAGTGGGGCGACGAGGGCAAGGGCAAGGTCACCGATCTGCTCGCCTCGCGCGCGGCCGCCGTTGTTCGCTACCAGGGCGGCCACAACGCCGGCCACACCATCGTCGTGGGGGGTGAGACCTTCGCCCTCCAGCTGGTGCCGAGCGGTGTGCTCTACCCCGGCGTGCGCCCCATCATCGGCAACGGGGTGGTGGTGGATCCCAAGGTCCTCGTCGAGGAGCTCGCGATGCTGGAGGAGCGGGGGGTTGACACCTCGCGCCTCGTGGTCTCGGGCAACGCGCACCTCATCATGCCCTACCACCACGAGCTCGATCGCCTCACCGAGCGCTACCTCGGCAAGAGCCAGCTTGGCACCACCAAACGCGGCATTGGCCCGGCCTACGCCGACAAGGCGGCCCGCATCGGGCTTCGGGTGCAGGACCTTCTCGACGAGAAGATCTTCCGCGCCAAGCTCGACGTCGCGCTGCGTGAGAAGAACCTGGTGCTGGCGAAGGGCTACAACCGGCTCCCGATCGACCCCGAGCGCGTCGTCGCCGACTATCTCGGCACCTATGCCCCGCTCATTGCCCCGCGCATCGTCGACTCGGTGCGCCTCGTCCAGCAGCTCGTGCGCGAGGGCCGCACCGTGCTCCTCGAGGGGGCCCAGGCCACGTTCCTCGACCTCGACCACGGCACCTACCCGTATGTCACCTCGTCGAACCCGACCGCCGGTGGGGCCTGCACCGGCTCCGGGCTCGGCCCGCGCCAGATCACGAGCGTTATCGGGGTGGCCAAGGCCTACACCACCCGGGTCGGGTCAGGCCCCTTCCCCACGGAGCTCGACGGCCCCATCGCTGACCACCTGGTCGAGCGAGGCCACGAGTTCGGCACCAACACCGGGCGTCGGCGCCGCACCGGCTGGCTGGACCTCGTGATGCTCCAGCACGCGGTCGCGATCAACTCCGCGAGCGAGCTTGCGATCACCAAGCTCGACATCCTCGACGAGCTCGACGAGATCCGCGTGGCCGTGGCCTACGAGGTCGATGGGGAGCGCACGGAGGAGCTGCCCTACCACCAGTCCGTCCTGCACCGCGCCAAGCCCGTCTACGAGGTGGTGCCGGGGTGGCGTAAGCCCATTGGCACGGCGCGCCAGCTCGAGGACCTGCCCCGGGAGGCTCGCCGCTTCCTCGAGCTCATCGAGGCCCGCGTCCAGGTCCCGGTGCGCTGGGTCGGGGTTGGTCCCACGCGCGAGCAGATCATCGAGGTGGTAAGCACGCGGTGAGGGTCGTCGTGGTGGGGTCCGGCTCGCGCGAGCACGCGCTGGCCGACCTGCTCGCTCGTGAGGGTGCCGAGGTGGTGGTGGCGCCGGGCAACGCCGGGATCGCGCGGCGCCTTGGCGTCACCGACGCAGCACCCGAGTCGCTCGAGGCCGACCTCGTGGTGGTTGGGCCGGAGGCCCCGCTGGTCGCGGGGCTCGCTGATCGGCTGCGGGCAGCCGGCACGCTCGTGGTGGGCCCCGGTGCGCCGGCAGCGCGCCTCGAGGGCTCGAAGGTCTTCATGAAGCGCATCGCGGATGCCGCCGGGGTGCCGACCGCCCCGTGGGGTGAGGCGCGCTCGCTCGAGGAGGCTGAGCGGCTCCTCGACGCCTTCGGCCCCCCCTACGTCATTAAGACCGACGGGCTGGCGGCCGGCAAGGGGGTGCTCGTGACCGCGGACCGCGACGAGGCGCTCGCGGACGCGGCCGCGAAGCTCTCGGGACGCGCCTTCGGGCCGGCCGGAGAGCGCCTCGTCATCGAGGCGGGGCTTCGCGGACGGGAGCTGTCGGTGCTCTGGCTCGTCAACGAGGTCGCCGCCGCGGCACTGCCCGTCGCCCAGGACCACAAGCGCCTCGGTGACGGCGACGTCGGCCCGAACACCGGTGGCATGGGGGCCTACGCCCCCGTGCCGTGGGCGGATGCCGACCTCCTCGAGGAGGCTCGTACCCGCGTGCTCGAGCCCATTCTCGCCGAGCTCGCGCGCCGCGGCATCACCTACCGCGGCTTCCTCTACGCGGGTCTCATGGCGACGAGCGAGGGGCTCAGGCTCCTCGAGATCAACGTGCGCCTCGGCGACCCGGAGGCCCAGGTGCTCTGCCCGCTGCTCGGCGAGGGTGCGCTCGAGGCATTCCTCGCCTGCGCGCGGGGCGAGCCGTTCGGGCCGCTTCCGGTCCGGGAGGGTGCCGCGCTCGGGGTCGTGGTGGCGTCCCGCGGCTACCCCGACCACCCCGAGGGGGGCGACGTCGTCACCGGCATCGAGGAGGCCGAGCGTCGGGGCGCGATCGTGTACGCCGCCGGCTTGGAGCGCGACGAGGCCGGGGTGCTGCGCAGTCGGGGCGGGCGAGTCCTCACGGTAGTGGGGCTCGGCGTCTCGCTCGCGGCAGCCCGCTCGATCGCCTACGACGGGGTCGCGGCCATCCACGTCGACGGAGCGCAGTGGCGCCGGGATCTAGGCTTGGGCGCCGAGTGAGCCGCAAGCGCCGGGAGGTCGTGCCGTGATTCCCCGCTACCAGGACCGGGTGATCGCGGAGCTCTTCAGCGACCGGGCGCGGCTGGCTCGCTGGGTCGAGGTGGAGCTCGCCGTCACGGACGCGCTCGCGGCCCACGGCCTCGTGCCCAACGAGGACGCAGCCGTGCTCCGGTCGAGGGCCCCCCAGGTCGATGACGCCTTTGTCGAGGCCGTCGAGGAGCGCGAGCGCATCACGCACCACGACACCGCTGCCTTCGTCGACGTCCTCCAGGCCCGCATCGACCACCCCGCAGCCCGGTGGATCCACTTCGGCCTCACCTCTTCGGACGTTGTGGACACAGCGCTGTCGATGGCCCTCGTCGCCGCTCTCGACCACACGCTCGCCCTCCTCGACGAGCTGCGGGAAGCGGTCCGCGAGCGCGCTCTCGAGCACCGCAGCCTCGTGTGCCTCGGGCGAACCCACGGCATGGCCGCTGAGCCGACCACCTTCGGGGCCAAGCTTGCGCTTGCCTGGCACGCGCTCTCGCGCTCGCGCGAGCGGCTCCTCCAGGCGCGACGCCGGATCGAGGTGGGCAAGCTCTCGGGCGCAGTGGGCACCTACTCGGCGACACCCCCCGAGGTGGAGCACGCTGCCCTCAGCGCACTGGGGCTGCGGCCCACGCCCGCGACCCAGGTGATCGCGCGCGACCACCACGCCGAGGTCGTTTGGGCGCTCGCGGCGCTGGCCTCGGTCCTCGAGACGCTCGCGCTCGAGGTGCGCCACCTCCAGCGCAGCGAGGTGGCCGAGGTTGCTGAGCCCTTCGCGGCCGGACAGAAGGGATCCTCCGCCATGCCCCACAAGCGCAACCCCATCCTCTCCGAGCGGCTCTGCGGCCTGGCGCGCCTTGCGCGCGCTGGGCTCAACCCCGCCCTCGAGGACGTTGCGCTCTGGCACGAGCGGGACATCTCCCACTCCTCGGTCGAGCGCGTGCTGCTCCCGGACGCCTTCCACGTTGCGTGCTACTCGCTGGCGCTGGCAACCCGCCTCGTGCGCGGGCTCGAGGTGCACCCCGAGGCCATGGCCCGCAACCTGGCAGCCACCCGCGGGCTCGTCTACTCGCAGCAGGTGCTGCTCGCGCTGGTGCGCCGGGGGCTCGCGCGCGACGACGCGTACCGCATCGTCCAGCGGGCGGCTGCTCGCACCCTCGACGAGGGCGTGGACTTCTTCGACGCCCTCGCCACCGAGCCCGAGGTCGCGCCCCTGCTCGGCGAGCTCGCCGAGCTCGCCTCCCCGGAGCGGCTCATCGCCAACCTCGCCCCGGTCTTTGCCGCGCTAGAGGAGGGGTGATGCTCGAGCTGGTGAGCCGGGGCAAGGTGCGCGAGACCTACGTGGACCCGCGTAACCCCGCGCAGCTGCTCGTCGTGGCGAGCGACCGCGTGAGCGCCTTCGACGTGGTCCTCCCCGAGCTGGTTCCCGACAAGGGTCGGGTCCTCACGGCGACGAGCGCGCTCGCCTTCGCCCGCCTCGCGGGGCACGTGCCGACCCACCTCGTGGAGGTAGCCATGGATGTGCCTGAGCCGTGGCTGGGGCGCACCCTGCGGGTGCGGCGCCTGGCGATGCTCCCGGTGGAGTGCGTCGTGCGGGGCAGGCTGGTGGGGAGCGCGTGGGCCTCGTACCAAGAGAGCGGTACCGCGTTCGGCCGCAGCCTGCCCAGCGGGCTCGCCTTTGGCGATCCGCTGCCCGAGCCGCTGTTCACGCCGACGACGAAGGCGAGCGAGGGTCACGACCTGCCCCTCGATGACGCCGGGTTCGCTGAGGTCATCGGTCCTCGGGCCTACCAGGTGCGCGAGGCCGCACTCGGCGTCTTTGCGGAGCTGGCGCGCTGGTTCGCCGAGCACGACCTCGTGCTTGTGGACGCCAAGTTCGAGTTCGGCCTCGACGGCGACGAGCTCGTCCTCGCCGACGAGGTCGCCACCCCCGACGCTGCGCGCATCGTGGCGGGCTCGCTGGGGGCCGAGCCTCGCTGGCTCGACAAGCAGCTGCTGCGCGACTGGCTCCTTGCGCAGGGCTACGACGGGACCGGCCCGGTGCCGGCGCTGCCGGCCTGGCTCATCCAAGAGCTGCGCGCTCGCTACGTCGAGGTCTACGAGCACCTCGCGGGCCAGCCGTTCGCGGCCTGGCCCGGTTCGTCGACGCCGTACGGCGGTGAGGGGAGGTCGCAGTGAGCCAAGGGCGCTTTCGCGCGCTGGTGGTGGTGGAGCCGCGCGAGGGGATCGCCGACCCCGAGGGTCGGGCCATCACGGATGCCGCACGCCACCTCGCGCTCGCGCCCGGGGTGCGGGTGCAGGCTGGGCGAGCCTTCGTGGTGGAGGTCGACGCCGCGGACCCTGAGGAGGCCCGCCGCCACGTCGAGGCCGTCGCCGACCGCCTGCTCGCCAACCCCGTGATCCAGTCGTGGCGCGTGCTCGCGGTGGAGGGTGCGTCCTCGTGAGTACGGTCGCGGTCGTCGTGTTCCCAGGGACCAACTGCGAGCACGACGTCGTCGGCGCCTACGCGGAGCTCGGGGTGCACGCGCGCCTCGTCCACCACACCGAGGTCGACCTTGGCGGTTTCGACGCCATCGTGCTGCCGGGCGGGTTCTCCTACGGTGACTACCTGCGCCCAGGGGCCATCGCGCGCTTCGCGCCGGTGATGGCCTCCGTGGTCGCCGAGGCGCGCCGCGGCGTGCCCGTGCTCGGCATCTGCAACGGCTTCCAGGTCCTCTGCGAGGCGGGCCTCCTGCCAGGAGCGCTCCAGAAGAACGCGGGGCTGAGCTTCCTCTGCCAGGACGTCGAGGTCGAGGTGGTCCAGACCGAGAGCGTGCTCACCCGGCGCATGCAGCCGGGGGAGCGGCTCAGCGTGCCGATCAACCACTTCGAGGGCAACTACACCGCGGACGCGGCCACGCTGGCCGAGCTCGAGGGCGAGGGCCGGGTGGTGCTGCGCTACGTCGACAACCCCAACGGCTCCGTGCACGACATCGCGGGCGTGTGCGACCGCACGGGTCGTATCGTGGGGTTGATGCCGCATCCGGAGCGAGCTGGCGGCGGCTTTGGCCTCACCGAGGCGGCCGCGCGGCTCCTCGAGGGGCTCCTCGGCTGAGGCACCGGGCGCGCCGGGTGCGGGTGCTCTCGGGCGGCGGCACGGCGGCTCAGGTCGACGGCGCAGATCCGGGGGCCTCGAGCAGCGTGCCGAGCGCTCGCACCACCGCCTCGAGAGCCGATCGATCGACGCAGTAGGAGGTGCGGGGGCCGGAGATCTCGCCACGGATGAGCCCTGCCTCCCGCAGGATCCGCAGGTGCTCGGACACGGTCGACTGCGCGAGTGGGAGCAGGGCGACGAGGTCCCCGGTGATGCAGGCGTTGCGCTCGATGAGCAGGCGCAGGATGCGCAGGCGCGTCGGGTGGCCGAGTGCGCGTGCCATCGCGGCGAGGCGCTCGTCGTCGAGGGCGGGGGCATCGTTCGCCGCCGGCGGCACCTCGCACCGCTCGGGGCTCGCGGCAGGTCGGCGCGTTGCGGGCACAGCTCAACGATAGTAAGCCGCGCGAGGCAGTTCCCTTGGCGAGGAATCCGGTGGTGATGGAACGGGAGTGTCGCTCTGGGTGCTGCACGGGCCGCGGTGGCGGGGTTCTATCCTCAATCGTCGATGATCGATGACAAGCGGTATCGCCGTCGTGGCGGTAGTGACGCGGCGGTGTCGCCTTCCTGGGTGGCGTCGTGAGGAGGCTCGTCTGCGTCGGCGGCAGCGACGCCGGCATCGCGGCGGCGCTGCGGGCCCGGGAGCTGAATCCGAGCTGGGACGTCACCGTGGTCCTCGCCGATGCCTACCCGAACTACAGCGTCTGTGGCATCCCCTTCTGGATCAGCGGGGAGGTCACTGACGTCACCTCGCTCGCCCACCGAGACCGTGCCACCCTCGAGGCGCACGGCATCGAGCTCCTCACCGACACCCTGGCGCGCGAGCTCGACATGGCGCACCACCGCCTCGTCGCGACCGGCCCCGGCGGGGGAGAGCTGGAGCTCGCCTGGGACCGGCTCGTCATCGCGACCGGCGCGAACCCTGTCGTGCCCCGCATCGAGGGCATCGGGGAGCTCACCCCTGCCGACGGCGTGCACCTGCTCCATGCCATGGGGGATGCGCTCGCGCTCTCGCGCACCCTTGCCGAGCGCGAGGTACGTCGAGCCGTCATCATCGGGGCGGGCTACATCGGCCTCGAGATGACCGAGGCGCTCACCGCCCGTGGCATCCAGGTCCACCTGCTCGAGACGCTGCCTGAGGTGCTGCCCACCGTGGACCCGGAGCTCGGGGCACGCGTGCGGGCCGAGCTCGTCGCGCACGGGGTCGACGTGCGCACTGCCACCCCCGCCAGGCGCATCGAGCGCGCGGCGAGTGGTCTCGCCGTGATCGCCCAGGGCACGGCGGGAGGCGAGCTCGTGCGCCTCGACGCCGAGCTCGTGCTCGTCGTCACCGGGGTTGCCCCGAACGCCGAACTCGCCGCACGCGCCGGCATCGAGCTCGGGGTGCGGGGTGCGATTCGGGTCGATCCCGCGATGCGCACGAACGCGCCGGACGTGCTCGCCGCAGGCGACTGCGTCATCACCCACCATCGGCTGGCCGGCGAGACGTACTTGCCGCTCGGCACCACCGCTCACAAGCAGGGGCGCATCGCCGGCGAGAACGCCCTCGGAGGGGAGCGGCGCTTCGCAGGCTCCCTCGGGACCCAGGTGCTGCGGACCTTCGAGCTGGTGGCGGCGCGCACCGGTCTTCGCGACCCTGAGGCGCGCGCGGTCGGCTTCGACCCCGCCACGGTCGGCATCCAGGCCAACGATCACAAGGCCTACTATCCGGGAGCGGAACCGATCGCCCTGCGGTTCAGCGCGGATCGGGCCACCGGCCGGGTCCTCGGGGTCCAGATGGTCGGTCGGCTCCAGAGCGCGATCCACAAGCGCATCGACGTCGCGGCGGTGGCTATCGCCGCGGGGGTGGGCGTCGAGGACGTCAACGACCTGGACCTGTCCTACACGCCGCCGCTCGGGAGTCCCTGGGACCCGCTCCAGGAGGCAGCCCAGGCGTGGCGCCGCGAGTGGGCGGCCTCGGCGACGTCTGGTTCGGCGTGAGTCGCGGGTTGCGCTCGGTGGAGGAGGAGCCTCGCAGCCAGGATGGAGCCTGCGGCGAGTCCCTCCGCGCCCGGCCGGGATGCGCACGTGTCAGCTCGCCCAAGGTTCTGGCTGGGCTGACGGAGGACGTGGGCCGCTCGAGGCCCCGGGGCACGCAGACAGCAGCAACCGTCACACTATCGTCAATCGACGATAGGCTATGCTGTAGGCAAGCTTGGTTGAGGAGGTAGCTGCTCGTGAGCAAAGTCGTCATCCACATCTTCCACGGCGACGACGACTCCCTCGGCGCTGGTTCGCACGTTGCCGAACGCGTTCGACAGGTCGTCGCAGACGTGGACTCCGAGCTCGAGGTGTTCTGTTTCGGGCCTGCGCAGGGAGCCCTGAGTGATACTGGCACCTCCGCGCTGGTCGAGTACAACGCCCAGATCGACGAGTTGATCACTGCTGGCGTTCCTGTCGGTGCGTGCGTGAACGCTGCTCGTGCTGCTGGCCTCGAGGACGCCTTGCGTGCGCGGGGTCTCAGGCTGCAGTACGCGCGCGATGCCTTCATCCGTTGGGCGCTCGAGGGCGCGACGGTCATCACCTTCTAGCGAGACGTGGTGATGCAAGAGCCCCAGGGTATACCGGGCACCGAGACCTCGTCCTGGTTCGTGCCGACATGGCTCGAGGTCGATGCGCTGCCAACCTTCGCGGTCGTCGATACCAGATCTGCTCAGGGACGTCTCGATCAGCGTGAGAAGATCGTAACGGTACGCGATCTCATCCTGTTCCATGGCCACGCGTGCGACGGACTCCTCCGCGGCGTCTGGGCGATGCGAGCGCTCGCCGACATCGCCTTCGGTGCTTCGCCGCTGGACCGCAGTGATCTCATGGTGGTGTCGAAGAACTCCCCCTGCCTCGGCGACGTCGCCGCCTACCTCACCGGAGCACGCGTCAGGTTTGGCACCCACCGTCTCGACGACGACCTCGGCCTCGGGTTCATCGTGCAGCGTTGCTCCACCGGGGAGACCTGGGAGGTGCGAGAGGAGGCAGGGTTCTTCCCACCCCTCATCGCAGCCTGGGAGGCGGCGCTCCTAAGGCCCGACCTCGACCCGGATGACAAGGCGGAACTCCTCGCGGTGCACGAGGCGGCGCAGTGGGACTGGGTGCGATCCTCCCTGCTCCCGAGCGCTCCGAGGGAGCACTACTGCGTGAGCGCGCTTGCGGTCCCAGAGCTGCCCGCACCGCTCCATACTGCCACGCGTACCGATACCGTCAACCGCCTCGTACACGCCCCACGGACCGTGACGACGCGCTACGAGCCAGTCCTGGATGCCAAGGAGCCACGCGATCCCCAGCCACGGGCATGGGTGGAGCGCTACCTCCAAGGACCGGAGGCAGCCCTCGAAACCCTGGGACGCGACCGTTGATGGCGGCCAAGCAGGGGCGCATCGCCGGCGAGAACGCCCTCGGAGGGGAGCGGCGCTTCGCAGGCTCCCTCGGGACCCAGGTGCTGCGGGCCTTCGAGCTGGTGGCGGCGCGCACCGGTCTTCGCGACCCTGAGGCGCGCGCGGTCGGCTTCGACCCCGCCACGGTCGGCATCAGCCACGGGCATGGGTGGAGCGCTACCTCCAAGGACCGGAGGCAGCCCTCGAAACCCTGGGACGCGACCGTTGATGGCGGCTAGCTCCACGCAGAAGGAGGTGGGATCCCGATGCTCGCACTGAGCGGCACTAGCCTGGTCATCAGCGCCGTGGTGCTCTTCGTGGTCACCCTCCTCCTCGTCATCGTGCAGCCACGGGGGCTCTCGATCGGGTGGTCGGCGGCCGGCGGCGCGGTCCTCGCCCTGCTCCTCGGGGTCGACCGCCTTGGCGATGTCGCCGTGGTGTGGGGCATCGTCGGCAACGCGACCATCACCTTCGTCGCGGTGATCCTCATCTCGATGGTCCTGGATCGGATTGGTTTCTTCGAGTGGGCTGCGGTGCACATGCTCCTCGTGGCTCGGGGCGACGGGCGCCGCGCCCTCTGGCTGGTGCTCGCACTCGGTGCCATCGTCGCGGCGTTCTTCGCGAACGACGGTGCCGCGCTGATCCTCACGCCGATCGTTTACCAGCAGATTCGATCCCTTGGCTTCTCGCCTCGCGAGGCGCTGCCGTTCGTCATGGCAGCAGGGTTCATTGCGGACACCACGAGCCTCCCGCTCGTCGTCTCGAACCTCGTGAACATCGTGAGCGCGACCTTCTTCCACCTCGGCTTTCTCACCTATGCCACGGTGATGGTCCCGGTGGATCTGGTGTCCTTCGGCGCGAGCGTGCTCGTGCTCTTCCTGTTCTACCGGCGCTCCATCCCTGCGCGCTATGACCCAGCAGCGCTCGAGTCCCCCGCTCGTGCCATTCGCGATCCTCAGCTGTTCCGGGCGGGCTGGGTCGTGCTCGGCGTGCTGTTCGCGGGCTACCTCGCCTCCGAGCCACTGCGCATCCCGGTTGCGATCCCCGCCTCCATCGCCGCGGCCATCCTCCTCGTCCTCGCACGACGATCTCCGGCACTCTCGAGTGCTGCGCTGCTGCGCGAGGCGCCCTGGCGCATCGTGATCTTCTCGCTTGGCATGTACCTCGTCGTCTACGGGCTCGAGAACGCGGGACTCACGCACTACCTTGCCGAGCTCCTCGCCGGGGCTGCTCGCGACGGCCTCCTTGCAGCGAGCGTGGTCGGGGGCGCCGCCACCGCGATGCTCTCGGCTGCGATGAACAACATGCCGACGACGCTCATCGCAGCACTGGCCGTGCACGCAGCTCGCCTGCACGGCAGCCTGCAGCAGGCGCTCGTGTACGCCGACGTCGTCGGCGCCGACCTCGGCCCCAAGTTCACCCCCATCGGCTCGCTCGCAACCCTGCTGTGGCTCCATGTGCTCGACACCAAGGGGGTGAGGATCTCCTGGCGCAGCTACGTGCGCCAGGGCATCGTGCTCACCACGCCGGTCCTCCTGGCGACGCTCGCCTCGGTGGCGGGGTGGGTGTACCTCGTGCGCTGAGCGTCGGATCGGGGCTGTTGCCTGCCTGGCTCAGTGGGGCCCCGCGGCGCTAGCCGGCCTGGGGCACAATCGCGTCCTCCCCTAGTGCGCGAGCCAGCGCGAGCACGGTGCCGAGCACCTCCAGCGTCGGTGTGGTGCTCGGCACGAGCAGCCCGACGGTGCGCGCCCGCAGGTTGCGCGCTTTGGCGAATGCCAGGATCGGCTGCTCGTCGTCGCAAGCGAGCACGAAGCGCGAGGGGTGCTCCCCGGTGAGTTCGACGCTGTCCTCGAGGTCGATCCGGGCCGCGCTGCGGCTGCGCAGCGCGAGCTTGGCGACGGCGCGTACCAGTCCCCCGGCCGACAGGTTGGTGGCTGCTCGCACTCGGTCGGCTCGCACCAGCTCCGCCACGGCGCGCGCACACGCGTCGTGGCCCGACCAGTCGATCGCGGGGAGCTCGCCGCCGTCTTCGCCGAGGATCGCAGCCAGTCGCGAGCCTGCGAGCGTGACCTGGGCGCCTGGGTCCTCGAGGAGCACGAGCGCGCCACGGGCGCGAGCCGGGCTCGGCACCGGGGTGGTGGGAAGCGAGCGTACTCCCAGGACAGCGACGATCGGGGTGGGATCGATGTCGACGCCGTGCGCCTCGTTGTAGAGGCTGACGTTGCCGCCGACAACGGGGATGCCAAGCGCGCTCGCGGCCTCGGCGAGCCCGTCGATGGCGCTGGTGAGCTGCCACATCACCTCGGGATGCTCGGGGTTGCCGAAGTTGAGGCAGTCCACGAGGGCGAGCGGGTTCGCCCCCACGCAGGCGAGGTTCGCAACGCCCTCGGCCACCAGCCAGCCGGTACCGACCGCTGGGTCGGTGCGACACCAGTGCTGGTTCCCGTCCACGGTGACGGCGATGGCCTGCTCGAGAGTGCCCACCTCGGGGCTGCGCACCCGCAGCAGCGCGGCATCGGCCCCGGGCTCGAGCAGGCTCTGGCGAAAGAGCATGTGGTCGTAGCGCCGCCAGACCCGCTCAGGGTCGATGGCCTCGAGCGCGAGCGCCTCGAGCCAGGGCGTGAGCTCTGCGGGGGGTTCGACACGGCGCTGGCGCCTGGCGGCAAGGTCGCGAGGTGGCTCGGCCCGACGCAGGTAGCGGGGAGCATCGTGGGCGAGGAAGCGGGCGGGGATCTCGGCCTCGAGCGTGCCGTGCTCACTCGCCCAGGCCCGCAGCACGCCCTGGCCGCGCCAGGGCCCCTCGGCGTCGCGAGGGCGCACGACGCCGATCACGCTCGCGCTTACCTCGAACGCAGCACAGCGCGCAAGGACCTCCTCGAGGCGCTTCGGTTCCACGATCGCGAGCATGCGCTCCTGCGACTCCGAACACAGGACCTCGGCGGCGCTCATGCCGGGCTCCCGGCGAGGTACGCGGTCGAGGTAGAGGTCCATGCCGACCCCCGCCGCGCTCGCGGTCTCGGAGGTCGCGCAGGTGAGGCCCGCGCCGCCGAGGTCCTGGACGCCGGTGACAAGACCCTCGCCGATGAGCGCCAAACAGGCCTCGATGAGCTTCTTCTCCTCGAAGGGATCGCCGACCTGCACGCTGGGGCGCTTGGCCTCGCTCGTCTCGTCGAAGCCAGCCGATGCCAGGACGGAAACCCCGCCAATGCCGTCGCGGCCCGTCGGGGCGCCGAGGAGCACCACCAGGTTACCGATCCCCTCGGCGCGAGCCCTCACCAGAGACCGGATCGGTGCGAGCCCGATGGCGACCACGTTGACGAGCGGGTTGTGCCGATACGCGGGGTCCGTCCGCAGCTCGCCGCCGACGGTGGGGACCCCGACGGCGTTGCCGTAGTGTGAGATCCCGCCGATGACGCCGTCGGTGATCCACCGGCTCCGCGCGTCGTCGTGCGGCCCCATCCAGAGAGAGTCGAGAAGTGCGATTGGTCGAGCTCCGACGGTGAAGATGTCGCGCAGGATGCCACCGACGCCGGTTGCTGCACCCTGGTGCGGTTCGATGGCGCTGGGGTGGTTGTGGCTTTCCATCCGGATGGCGACAGCCACTTCGTCGTCGAGTGCTACCACCCCGGCGTTCTCACCGGGTCCCATGAGTACCCGCGCTCCCTCAGAAGGCAGGCGACCAAGGTGGGCCCTGGAGGACTTGTAGGAGGCGTGCTCGGACCACATCACCGAGAACATCGCGAGCTCGGTGTCGTTGGGTTCGCGTGCCAGCAGCTCGACGATTCGCTCGTACTCGGCGTCGGTGAGCCCTAGCGCTCGGTGACGGTTGAGCTCCATGCTGGAGAGCCTAACGGTGCCGCAAGCACGCTCCAGCGTGGACGAGGAGGCAGGCTATTCCGACAACATCGCACAGATGTGTTGCTGAAACTGCGCCAACCTTGTGAACTTCTGCAGACTTGGCAACGGAACGAACCCTGAACACGATTACACTTCCAAAGTCATCAGCGAGCGGCATCATCGAGGAACAATCGTGCAAGAATAAAAAGTAGAACAAATGACGCAGCGAGCACCGATGCAAAGCTCGGAGTACCCTAGGAGGGATCTGCTGCAAGCCGGCTGGGACGCCGAGAGGCAACCACCGCCACGACGGCGGTTGATCCGGCTTCGGCGCTGTACTCCCGCACGTCGAGCACGCCCTGATTGCGGCTGGGGGCACACGGGGGTTCTGCGGCGTAACGGGAAGGACCTGAGCTGCTCAGGTTCGAGATTCCGGGATTCGATGCAGTGTCCAAGGATGGGACGATGGCACTGCATCGAGGAGGCCAGCATGCCCGGGCGTGTGGCGTTGTTGCCGCAAACGAGATTGCCGCACGAGCAGACTGGCAGGCGAGGTCGACATTGGTGACAGCGAGGAAAGCCGAGCACGGCACGGAGTGACGAGGAGGAGATTCGATGGCTGAGAGTGCACAGCAGCGCGTGATGAGCGATGAGCACCGTTCCGCGATCGTGAAGGGTAGGACGGAGTCGCGCATTGTGGATGAGTACCTGCGGTTCCTGGAGCAGAACAAGCCCCGTCGGGGGCGTCGTCGTACGCCAGAGCGGGTTCGCATGCTGCTCGATCAGGTCACCGCGGACTTGGAGAGCGCGACGGGAGTCCACAAGCTCGAACTGCTCCAGCAGCGTCACGATCTCGAGGCCGAACTGGAGCAACTCGAGCGTCAGGTCGATGGCAAGCAGCTGGAGGATGCGTTCGTGAGCGTGGCGAAGAGCTACAGCGAGCGCAAAGGCATCGCCTACCAGACCTGGCGGGAGGTGGGAGTGCCCGTTGAGGTACTCGAGCGCGCGGGTCTTGGCGCGCGCGGCACGTCTGTCTAGACGATCCCCTGCGTGCCCTCGGTTCGTCCGGGGGCGCGCACCGCAGTGCCCCGCCCCGCGAAGCGACGAGGGAGAGCGGGAGCGAGCACTGCGAGGCTCAAGGCGGCGGTGGCGATGAGCGCCGCCGACGCGAGTCCCATCGCCAGCCCGAGCGCCAGAGTGGAAGCGAGCAGACCCAGCCCGAGCGTTCGTGGGCTGGCGAGGGCTGCAAGCAGCACTGCCGTGCCAACCAAGGTCAGTGCAGCGAGGGGGTGCTCTGGGCGTAGGGCGCCGAGGTACGCCCGGGTCGCCGCGAGCGAGCCGGCGAGGCGCCAGTCGACGAAGGGTACCCCGACCACGACGGCGGCGCTCGGGTAGGCAAGCACCGCAAGGAAGGCCCAGCCGGCCTCCTCCTCGTTGCGCACACCGAGGCCGACGAGGACCGCAACCCCAAGCGCGATCACCCCCAGACTCGCCAGCGGGTTGGCAAGGGTGAGCGCCGCGAGCGCAAGACCCGCCCCGACTCCAGCGGTGGGCCGTTGGGTGAGGACGAAGGTGGTCGCCTCCGCGGTCGTGAGCACCAGGAGGGCAAGCAGCGAAACGCTGGTGATGGTCGTGCTTGTCGAGGTCGCTGCGGCCCCGAGCGCGACGACGAGCAGCAGTGCGAGCAGCAGCGATCGGTGCCAGGAGCGCCACGCTGGCCACCAGAGGCGGAGCCAGTGGTCGAGGGAGCCCAGCGCGACGCCTGCAGCGAGCGGGGTCCCGAGGGCGAGGGCAAGGGCGATGGCGCGGTGCTCGGGGCCGAGTCCGAGAGGGTCGACGCGCCAGAGCGGCAGGGAGGTGGCCCCGAGGGTGATAGCCCCGGCCGCCTCGAGCCCGGCCGTCGCGATCGCGCCGGCTGCCACCACGCGCCAGTCGAGCCGCGAGCCCCGGCGAAGGCTCACAGCGCGACCCCGTGCTCGGTCTTGTCCCAGTAGTGGGGGCGTGTGAGGAGCTGGGCGAGCGCGCGCCACGCTGCCGCGCAGTGCAGGAGCCAGTAGGCCGGGGTGAGCAGGGCGGCCCAGACCAGGTCCCAGGAGCGGCGCCGGAACACTGCCACCATCGACAGGTAGACGATGAGGGCGTTGCCCACCACGAGGTCGAGGTAGCCGAGCGCGAGCACCCATGGGCCGACGAAGGCCGCGAGCGCGTGCTGGTTGATCGCGAGCGTGACGAGAAAGAGCACATCGAGCGGTCCGAGCAGGAGGAACGTGGCGGGTGTGCCGGCGATGAGGAGTGCGAAGGCGAGCGCCTGCACCAGACCGACCGCTCGTACCAGGCGCAGCGGGTGGCGGGTATGCACGAGCGCGGTCTGGACGTAGCCCTTGATCCAGCGGGTGCGCTGGCGCACGAACGCCCCCGGACGAGCGGTGGCCTCCTCCCAGGTGGTGGAGGCTGCGGTGCGGACCGCGAAGCCCTTGACGGCGGCGCGGATGCCGAGGTCGGCGTCCTCGGTAACGTTGAACGGATCCCAGCCGCCGAGGGAGCGCAGAATGCGAGTGCGGAAGTGGTTCGAGGTGCCCCCCAAGGGGATTGGCAGCCCCCACGCCTCGAGCCCTGGGAGCAGGTAGTCGAACCACTGGGAGTACTCGAGCGTGAAGAGACGGCTGAGCAGGTTGAAGCGGGCGTTGTGGTAGTTGAGGGCGGCCTGCACGCACGCGAGGCTCTCGTCGGCCCCGGCAAAGAGGCTGGCTACGATGCGCAGCTGGTCGGGTTCGGGCCGATCCTCGGCGTCGTAGATCACGAGCAGCTCGCCGGTTGCCAGCGCGAGCCCGACGTTGAGCGCCTTGGGCTTGGTGGAGGGTCCTTCCGGTGGCACCGTGACGATCGTCATCCAGGCAGGGGGGCGGGCCTCGCGTAGCGCCGCACGAGTCTCCTCGTCGTCGGCTTCGACGAGGACGAACACCTCCAGCTTCTCGGGCGGGTAGTCCACGGCTGCGAGCGCCTCGACGAGGCCCGGCACCACCGCGGCCTCGCGGTAGAGGGGAACGAGCACGGTGTAGGTGGGCAGCTCGGCGTCGTCGAGGAGGCGCGTGGGCGTCAGCCAGCCGACGCCGGCGCCCCGCAGCGCGACCATGAACCGGAACACCACCACCAACGCAAGGAGCGTGGAGAGCGCCGCAACCGCGCCGCGGAGCACGAACAGCCAGCGCCAGGCGCCTACCGCGACGACGACGAGGAACGCGAGCGCGATGGCAACCACCTGGCGGCGCGTGAGCACGTGCGACGCCGAGAGATCAAGGTCGGTCTCGGCCAGGCCGTAGGCGGCGCGCTTGCCGAGGTGCTCGGCACCAGCGCGCAGTACGTACTGAACGAGGTCCCACTCGGTGGTGAGGACGAGGCGGACCGGCTCGTGAAGGAGGGCGGTCGCGCTGGCCGCGAGCGCTGCAGTGGGTGGTTCGCTCGTGGCCACGACGAGGACTCCGTCGTCGCCGCGCTCGATCGGCACCAGTCTGGCGGCAAGGGCCCGCTCGGGGGTAACCTCGCCGAAGAGCTCGGGGCGACCCGGGATGGCATCGAGCCTGACGAACTCGACCCCGGCCTGGGCGGCAAGAGCGCGAGCGACCTCGATGCGGGGCGCGTAGCCCCGCTTGACCACCACCTCGCCGAGGCGTCGTCGGGTCCTGCGCTGTTCAGCGAGGACGTGCGCAAGCGTCGCCTCGTCGAGGAGCCCTGCCTCGACCAGCTTCTCGCCGAGGTAGCCGGTGTTGGTCCCGGCGTGCTGCGGTGACTTCGTGTGTTCGTCGGCCACGTCCTGACCTCTTGCTCTCTGTGCCCACAGCGCGTCCCTGCGCTAGGGGTCGGCACGCTGGCGATGGGCTTGAGGAAAGGCTTTTGGGGCGACCTCGCCGCCGGTAGGATAGTCCTGGGCAGTGGGTTGCAGGTCCACGTGCACTTGCCCGTGTCGCTGGCGTCGATCGCGAGGGCGCGGGTGACCGACCTAGGAGAGGTCAAGCTCAGGTGAGTGGCAGCTGCTTTGCGACGGCAACGAGGAGGCTCACCGGGCGGTGCGGGTTCAACCACCGAGCCCGTGAGGCCCACCCTCGCGCGCTCAGCCACCCGGCCACACGCTGTCCCGTTGGGTCCACGGGATCCCCGACGACCAAGATGGCGTCCTCCCCCTCGAGTGCGCCAGCGAGTTCCTCGGGGATCGGGTCTACCTGGACGAGCTCGACGCGACGTGGCTGGAAGCTCCCTGCCAGCTGCGCTGCAAGCTCGCTCGTGATCAGTGCGCCCTTCATGCCCCAGGTCAGGATGGTGCTCGGGTCGGTGCCGTCGGTGCGGTGCAGGGTGAGGCTGCCATCGCCAGGGATGCGGTTCTCGCTGTCAACCACGAGCCGCACCGGCTCGCCTTCGAGCAGCGCCGCGAAGGCCTTGAGGGCGTCGTCGAAGCGGATCGGCGCGATCGTGCGCTCGGGTGCTGGGCGCTCCACGACGAGCCGGTCATGGTCTCGGGCGACGACGATCGCGTGCACTCCTTGGGCGGCGAGCTCGGCGGCGAGAGCTTCGGGATGTTCGGTGCCGAGCACGTTGGTGGTGAGCCACTCCTCGAGCTCCTGCGCCTGGGCTAAGGGTGCGAGCAACACCGTCTCGCGGAGCGACTCGAGCGTGCTGCGAGCGGCCGCGAGCGGCGTGGAAGTCCCCCGGCGCGGGCCCTGGGGATCCTCGGGCTTGATGACGAGCTCGAAGCGCGGGGTCGCCTCGGGAAGGGCAGTAGCGTGCTCGAGCGCTCGACGGGCGCGGCGCCGTAGCAGGCGTGCTGGGTCCGCGGCCTCGGCGCCGTGGTGGAGGACGATGACGGTCGGGGTGCGTACGTGGGCGAGCTCGCGCCCGAGCTCGAAGCCCGCCACCACCGCGTCAGCCTCGAGATCGACGAGCTGCCACCCCGCCAGCACGAAGGGTGCCGCACGGAGTCGCGTCGGCGCTACGACGAGAGCCGGTGCGCCCATGCGCACGAGCTCGCCGGCGATGCGCACCTCCTCGGGGGTGAGTGTCGCGCCAGCGTGGGCCACCACGGCGCGTCCGGTGGTGGCGAGGGCGAGCAGGGCGGTGGACGAGCCGCGCCAGCGCGAGAGCGAGTCGTCGTCGAGCGCGACGGCACCCCCCAGACCCACGGTGACGTCGTCGCTGAGTGGAGCTCGGCGACTGGCTTGTGCCCAGCCAACACCCAGTCCGAGCGCTGCGAGGGAGCCAGTTGGTCGTGGGCTTGCAAGCCACGCCACGAGGGCGCGTTCCACGAGGTCGCGGTGGTTCGGAGGGAGGCGTCGGAGAGGGTTCGACATGATCGTTGACACCTAGGCGCCGAGCGGCACCGTTAACCTGTGCCTATGGCTACGCCAAACGTTTCCCACTCGGTGACCCTCCGCGTCGAGCTGATGAATCAACCAGGCACTCTAGGTCGGCTCACGACGGCCATCGGCGAGGCCGGGGGGAACATTCTGGGTGTCGACCTCGTCGAGGTGGACGCCGCCACGATCGTGCGTGACATCACCGTGCTGAGCGTGGATCCGGAGCATGCGGAGCGGATCCGCGCCGCGGCCGAGGAGGTGCCTGGTGTCCACGTACGCTCGATGGTCGACCGCGTCTTCCGGCTCCATGCTGGCGGCAAGATCGAGGTGCGTGGCAAGTCGCCGATCCAGAACCGCGACGATCTCTCCATGGCCTACACGCCAGGCGTCGCGCGCGTCTCGACCGCAATCGCACAGCGGCCGAGCCTCGTGCACCGCTACACCATCAAGGCCAACAGCGTGGCGGTGGTCACCGACGGAACCGCCGTGCTCGGGCTCGGCAGCATCGGGCCGCACGCGTCGCTGCCGGTGATGGAGGGCAAGGCGCAGCTGTTCAAGGAGTTCGCCGGGATCGACGCCTTTCCGGTGCCGATCAGCGCACCCTCCACCGACGCGCTCGTCGAGGCGATCGCGGCGATCGAACCGGCATTTGGTGGGATCAACCTCGAGGACATCGCCGCTCCTCGCTGCTTCGAGGTTGAGCGGCGACTCGGCTCCATGCTCGACATCCCCGTCTTCCACGACGACCAGCACGGTACCGCGGTGGTGGTGCTCGCCGCGCTACGCAACGCCTGTCGCGTCGTCGACAAGAAGCTCGAGGAGCTCACCGTCGTGATCGCCGGAGCAGGCGCGGCTGGGGTGGCGACCGCCAAGATCCTCGCGCAAGCGGGGGTCGGGCGGCTGCTCGTGGCCGATCGCCGAGGGCTCATCTTCGCGGGCCGCGAGGAGTTCAGCGATGAAAAGGCGTGGCTCGCGGAGCACACTAACCCCGATCGGCGCATGGGCTCGGTCGGCGAGGCACTCGCGGGAGCCGACGTGTTCATCGGTGTCTCGGGCCCTGGGGTGATCACCGCCGACGACGTGCGTACCATGGCGCCCCACCCGATCGTGTTCGCGCTCGCCAACCCCGACCCCGAGGTCCACCCGGAGGAGCTCGAGGGCATCGCCGCGGTGGTCGCGACCGGCAGGAGCGACTACCCCAACCAGATCAATAACGTCCTTGCCTTCCCCGGTATCTTCCGCGGTGCGCTGGATGCGCATGCCATGGCGATCACGGAGCGGATGAAGCTCGCCGCCGCCGACGCGATCGCACGCCAGGTCGACGACGACGAGCTCTCGCCGGTCACCATCATCCCCTCCGTCTTCGACCGTCGGGTCGCGCCAGCGGTCGCGGAGGCGGTGCTGCGAGAGGCGATCAACGAGGGTGTCGTCCGGCACGCCATCGACGACTGAGTTCGCTCGCGGCGAGCTAGCTCCATGGCTGGCGCTGCGCCCGGGCAAGCTCGTGCGCGTGGAGCCCTGGGGGAGGCTGGCCAAGGTGCGAGCCGTCCGCGACCACGAGGTCGAGCTCGAGGAGGAACCCCTAGGGCCCGACGAGCTCGCTGGTGCGCTCGCGCTGTCGAGCCGGGTCGTCGCCGAGCGAGCCTGGATGACGGCATCGTTGCAGCGTGCCCCTTCAGACCTGCTCGTCGCCGCGGTGAGCGGAGCCCGGGCGTGTAACCTGCGTCAAGGTCCTCGGATCCCGGTGGCCTTGCCGGCGACCTACTACGTGCACGGGCTCGCCCTCGGGCTGCCGACGCGGGTGCTCGACCTCGGGGTGGGAGGGCTCGCCGTCGCACCACTGGAAGGGCTTGACGACCCCGAGGGAACGCTACGAGCAGTGAGCTTCGAGCTCGACGGTCGGCTGGTGCGGGGCGTGGTGCGTCTCGTGGGACGCGAGTCGGACCGCTGGCGGCTCGCCTTCGCGTTCCTTGCCGCCGCCGACGAGGCCGCCATCGCGCGCCGCGTGCTTCGTGCCCAGGTCGCCGACCGCAACGCACTCGGGGCTGCCGTCAGCTTCGACAGCTCCCTCGACGCGACGGCGCAGCGCCGCCACCCGCGGATCGTCATCGAACGACGAGGCGCCACGTTGCTGGTCGTGCTTGGCGATCCGGGTGCGGGCTCGCTCCAAATCACCGGGCTCGATGCGGCCGAGGCGGCGAGCTTCGACGCCTGGTGGACCATGGTCGCGCCGTGGCTGCGCGTGGGCTCCTGGTCGGACGTGTCCTGGCTGCTTGGCGCGCTCCCTGGCCGGCTCGCGTCCGCGCTCGAAGCTGCCCTCGGCGAGCTCGTCGAGACGGAGGCCTGGGACGATCTCGACGAGGAGGAGGTTGGCTAGTCGGCTCGGCCCTCCGCGGTGCTGTCCTGGGAGCTCTCTGCGCCCTCGAACGCAAGGCCGAGCTCGGGCGCGCTCACGAGGGCGACGAAGGGGATCGGGGCCACCACTTGGGCCGCAGCGCCGCCCCGGTCGACGATGGCGAGGGTCTGGACAACCGAGGCGCCGCTCGCCCGCACTACCTTCACCGCCGCCAGCAGCGACGTGCCGCGGGTCGGCGTGTCCTCCACCACGCACACCAGGTCGTCGGCGTCCAGGGCGCCGGCGATGGCGCCGCCCTGGCCGTAGCCCTTGGGCTCCTTGCGCACGCTGAAGGCCTTGAGGGGTCGCCCGCGCAGCTGGGCAAGCGTCGCGGTGGCGAAGGCGACGGGGTCGGCACCCATGGTGAGTCCCCCGATCGCGCTCACGCGCGCATCGAGTGCCGCCAGCGTGAGCTCGGCAACGGCGGCGAGCACCGGCGCTCGACAGATCGCGCGCTTCGTGTCGATGAACCAGCTGGATGTGGCGCCCGACTTGAGGGTGAAGGTGCCTCGCAGCACGCCGTAACGCTCCAAGGCATCGATCAGGATGCGTCGTTGCTGCTCCACTGCACTCCCTGGGTACTTGGTTCAACGATACCGAGCTCGACGACGTCACCGACGATGCCGCGCACGGTCGTGACGGCGTCGGCGGGCACGACGAGCGCCATACCAACCCCGAGGTTGAAGGTCTCGCGCATCGCCGCAAGCTCGATCCCGCCGTCGGCCGCGAGGCGCCGGAAGATCTCAGGCCACGACCACGGCACCACCTCCACGCCGAGGCCGTCGGGCAGGACGCGTACGAGGTTCGCCGCAAGTCCACCGCCGGTGACGTGTGCGGCGGCGTGCAGGACTCCGGCCTCCATGAGCGAGAGCACCGTGGGGGCGTAGAGCACGCTCGGCTCCACCAGCGCGTCGTAGAGCGGGCGTCCGTCGTCGAGGAGCGGGCCGGTCCCCCCGCTGCGCACCTCCTCGAGCACGTCTGCCCAGACGCGTCGCACCAGCGAGAAGCCGTTCGAGCGCAGGTTCGGTGAGGGCAGCCCGAGCACACGGTCGCCAGCTCGCACGCGCTCGGGTCCAAGGACGTGGTCCAGATCCACGATGCCGATGCAGAATCCTGCGAGGTCGACCTGGCCCGGCGCGAGCACCCCAGGGTGCTCGGCGATCTCCCCGCCGATGAGCGAGGCCCCGACCGCCGCCAGCGCGTCGGCCATCGAGCTCACCAGCAGGGCCACGAGCGCGGGGTCGACCGCGCCGAGGGCGAGGTAGTCGAGGAAGAAGAGGGGCCGTGCCCCAGTGGTGACGAGGTCGTCGACGCACATGGCGACGAGGTCTTGCCCAAGGCCCTCGTAGCGCGCGCCGGCGCGTGCGACCTCAGTCTTAGTACCGACGCCGTCGGTGGTGGCAACAAGGGTAGGCCTGGCACCGCCGAGCCCAGCGACGTCATAGAGCGCACCGAACCCACCGATCGGCGAGAGCACCCGCGGCCCGAACGTGCGCGCTGCGATGTGCGCGATGCGAGCGACGGCCGCATCGGCGGCCCCGATGTCGACGCCAGCGTCCCGGTAGTCCACGGCACCTCCCGGGCGCAGGCTAGCGGGCGTGGGACTCGAGAGCGGTGGACAAGGCTGGGTAAATGCTTATAACCTTGTATGCAGTCAAAGGAGGTTCCCATGGAGCTGCCGGTCCCCTCGGAGCGCTCCCGCGCGCTGTTCGCTCGCGCTCTGGAGGTCATCGCGAGCGGTGTGAACTCGACAGCGAGGGCGACGTTCTCCGGCTGGGAGCCGTACCCGATCTTCGTCGCCCACGGCGAAGGCTCGAGGGTCTACGACGTCGACGGCAACGCCTACCTCGACTACCTGCTCGGACTCGGCCCCATGCTCTTCGGCCACCGGCCGCCCGAGATCACCCAGGCGGTGGTTGAGCAGATCACGAACCGTGGCACCGTGTTCGCGCTGCCGATGGCGGAGGAGATCGAGGTCGCTGAGCGAATGGTGGAGCTTGTGCCGAGCGTGGAGCAGGTGCACCTGACGAACACGGGCACCGAGGCCGTGCTCTACGCGCTGCGCATCGCACGCGCTGCGACCGGTCGGCCGCTCGTCGTGCGCTTCGAGGGCATGTACCACGGCTTCTCGGACGGCATCTACTGGTCGAAGCACCCAGACCTCGCTGAGGCCGGCCCCGACGACGCCCCCTGCCCGGTGCCTCAGGGGCCCGGGCTGCCCCCGGGGCTGGCAACGAGCCTCCTCGTGCTCCCCTGGAACGATGTCGCCGCGCTGGAGCGCGCCTTCGCGGAGCACGGGGATCGGATCGCCGCCGTCATCACCGAGCCGATCATGGCGAACACCGGCTGCATCCTCCCCGAGCCCGGCTACTTGGAGCGCCTGCGCGAGCTTTGCTCGCGCAACGGCGCGGTGCTCATCTTTGATGAGGTCATCACCGGATTCTGGGTGCATCGGGGAGGGGCCCAGGCGCTGCTCGGGGTCCAGCCAGACCTCACCACCTTCGCCAAGGGCCTTGGGGGCGGGTTCCCGGTGGCAGCTGTCGGCGGGCGGCGTGAGCTCATGGCTCTCGTGGCCGACGGTACGGTCTCAATGGCGGGGACCTACGCTGCCAACGGCATTGCGGTGGCGGCAGCCCGAGCAGCCCTCGGGCTCATGGCCAAGGAGGATCTGCACACCCCGCTCGTGCAACGCTCGCAGCGGCTCCAGGCGGGGATCGGTGACGCGCTCGCGGCCGCAGGCCTCGCAGCCTTCGTGGTGGGGTCAGGACCGATCTTCCAGGTCTGGTTCGCAGATCGCCCTATCCGCTCGTACCGGGACGCGGCCCGGTACGCGGACGCACATGCCTTCCGGGTGTGGTGGGAGGAGATGCTGGTGCGCGGCGTGCTCTTCCACCCCGGTCACCTCGAGAACCTCTTCGTCTCGTTCGCCCACAGCGACGAGGACATCGACGCCACCATCGCGATTGCGCACGATGCGGCCGCCGCGGCGGCCCGACGCCTCGCGAGGCGGTGATGCTGCTCGGTCTCGACCTCGGCACCTCTTCGGCTAAGGCAGCGCTGGTCGAGGAGGACGGCACGCTGGTGGCCTGGGCCGCAGCTCCCATCCCGACGCGCCACCCAGAGCCGGGGGCTGCCGAGCAAGACCCGGTGAGCTGGCTTGAGGCGATCGCCACGGCCGTGGCCCAGCTACCCCGTAGGCCTGGCGCAGCCGGGGTTCGTGCGGTGGGCCTGGCCGGTCAGCTGCCGACCCTCTGCGTGCTCGGATCCTCGGGCGAGCTGGTGGGTCCCGCCATCACCTGGGAGGACGAGCGAGCCAGCGCGCTCGTGGCGCGCCTGGTCGACGCCGAGTACCGCCGGGAGCTGTGGCGGCGTTCGGGCATGCCGCTCGACGGCCGCTACCTCCTGCCGATGGCGCGTCAGCACTACTCGGCGGCGCTCGCCAGCGGTGCGCGGATCTGCTCGGCCAAAGACTGGGTGCTGCGCGAGTTGACCGGCGAGCTCGCGACCGATCAGACCACGGCTCCTGGCTACGGCTGCTACGACCTTGAGCGTAACGCCTGGGACCCTATGACGCTCGAGCTCTTCGAGGTCGACCCGGGAGCGCTGCCGCCCATCGTGGCCGCGACCGACGCTGTGGCCCTCGGAGCCGCCGGGGCGGATCTCCTCGGGCTCGTGTCCGGCACGCCGGTCGCAGTCGGGGGCGGGGACGCGCTGACAGCGGCGCTCGAGCTGTGTCGGGGAGGGCGAGCAGGGATCGTCGCCGGTACCAGCGGTGTCGTGCTCGTTCCCGCGGGCTGGGAGGCATGGGAGGTACTCGAGGTCCCGGTGCTCGCGAACCGGGCTGTGCTCGGCGAGGGCCTGGTTCTCGAGGCGGACCAGCTGGTCACGAGCGGGGTGCTGGACTGGGCGGGCACGCTCCTCGGTCTCGGTACCCCCGAGGTCGTCGAGCTCGCCGCCTCGACCCCGGCGCGCGCGGGGGCCGTGCTGGTGGCGGCCTACCTCGCAGGCGGGGAGCAGGGGGTGCTCTGGCGCGACGACGTCGCAGGGGCGGCGCTGGGCCTGACCCTTGCGACCACGCGCGGCGAGCTGGCGCGAGCCGTCGTCGAGGGGGTCGCCTTCGAGCTTCGCCGCATGCTCGAGGCTGTTGCCCCAGGGACGCAGCGCGTGCGCATCGGCGGGGGCATGGCCGCCTGGCCCGCCCTCCTGCCCCTCCTCGCCGATGCCATGGGCGTCGTGCTCGAGGCACGCGAGACTCACGCCCTAACCGCGAGGGCGGCCGCCGTCGTCGGCGGGTTTGCGAGCGGGACTCTCGGTATCGACGACGCCGCCGAGGCACTGGAGCGACCCCGGTGGCGAGTCGTGGAGCCAGATCCGGTCGGTATGGCGCTCGAGGCCGAGCGCTTTGCGCGCTGGGTGGAGCTCTTCCCGGAGCGTGCGCGGTGGGGGTGGCGATGAGACTCGCCGTGGTGCGCGACGAGAAGACCTACGTCGCGGTGTGCCTGGAGGAGCTCGCCCGCGAAGTGCCCGATGGTGCGCTCGTGGCGCTGCCGACGGGTGTGTCGCCACGTCCGTTGTATCGGGCACTGCGGGAGGGTGCACCGCGCGGGTTGCTGGAAGCTGCGCGCATCCTCCAGCTCGACGAGTACGTACGCCCGCCTCGGGCCGACGACGCCTTCGCGCTCGAGCTCGCGTGCGAGGTGCTCGACCCGCTCGGCGTCCCACCCGAGCGACGCGTCCTGCTCGATGCCTGGGCTCGTGACCTTGAGGCGAGCTGCCGTGCCCACGACGAGGCGATCGCTCGGTCTGGGGGGATCGAGCTCGCCCTCCTCGGGGTCGGGGCGAACGGCCACGTCGGGTTCAACGAACCTGGCACCGCGCCGGATGCACCGACGCACGTCGTTGCCCTGACGCCGGCGACGAGGCTTGCGAACTTCGGCACCCTGGACCCCGCCGTCGCGCCTACCCACGCGATCACTACTGGGCTCGGCGCCTTGCGGGCTGCGCGCCGGGTGGTCGTGCTGGTGCGCGGGGCCGCGAAGCGACGACCCGGTCTTGCGCTGCTGGCGGGTGAGCCGGATCCTGCCTGGCCGGTAAGCCTGCTCGCCGATCACCCCGATCTCGTGGTGGTCTGGGACGCAACCACGCTGGGGGAGCCCGATGGCGAGCTGGCTGCGGGGGCGTAGGCGAGCAGCCGGCCATCGGCCGAGCTGCGAAGGCGCAGCTCGAAGGCGTCAGCCCGCAGGATGAGCCGGAAGGCATCGAAGGGCTGGTGGGAGGCGGCGTAGGCCACGCCGTCGATCTCGATCACCCAGTCGCTGCGCGCGAGGTTGAGGGCTGCGCGCTCGTGCTCCTCGGCCGGGCGTGCGACGAGACGCTGCTCCTCGAACGCCTCCGCGAGGCCGAAGTGCTGCTCCAGGGTGGCATAGAGCGGATCGCGCGAGGGATCGAAGACGGCATCCAGCGAGGGTGCGAGCACGGTCGGGACCAGCGCTCGTTCGAGGACGATCGGCTGGTTGGCGCGCCGGCGCAGCCGGAGGACCTCCCAGACCAGCGCGCCCTCGGCGAGCCCGAGCCGTACGGCCTCCTCGGCGCGAGCCGGTCGTGTCGTGAGCCCTCGCCCTTCGGTGGTGAGGTCGCTCACCTCGCTCAGCAGCGTGCGCTTCCAGTCGCCCGGGATGGTGGGATCCGCCTCGATGCGCTCCTCGCGCAGGAAGGTACCCCGCCCCTGCTCGCGACGCACGACGCCGGCGGCCTCCAACTCGGCGAGTGCCCGCCTGGCGGTGACGAGGCTCACGCCGGCCAACTTGGCGAGCTCGCGCTCCGGCGGTAGGCGATCGCCCGGCCCGAGCTCGTGGTCCTCGATGTAGCGCCGAATGAAGGCGACGGTGCGCTCGTAGAGCGTGATGGCAGCCTCCCTTCCTCGCGCGATCCTACCAGCGCTGACGGATCGTGCTCGGAGTGCCAGCGATGCATGAGCACAAGTGCTATGGTCATTACAACCTTCTAACGACAGGAGGACAAGATGGCCTCAGCGCACAAACTCAAGGCCAACGCGCTTGGTCTCTGGGACGCGGTCATCATCGGGCTCGCGAGCTCGGGGCCGGCCCAGACCATGGCGGTGAGTCTGGCGGCGATCGTCGCGGCATCCGGGTACGCGGGGCTGCTGCCCATCGTGCTCTCGTTCGTGCCGATGGTGGGGATCGCCATCGGCTACCAGCGGCTCAACCGTTGGGATCCGAGCTGCGGGGCGACCTACAGCTGGGTCGCTCGCACGATGAGTGCCTACCTCGGCTTCCTCGCGGGGTGGATGATCCTGCTCTACTACACCCTTGGCACCTCGAGCCTTACCGTGCCGGCCGGCACCTACACGCTCCAGCTCATCGATCCTCACCTCGTTAGCTCCAACGTCGCGGTCGGCATTGCGGGAGGGCTCTGGGACGTTGCGGTCACGCTGCTTGCGGTTGCCGGGATCAAGCTCGCCGCGAGGTTCCAGTGGGTGCTCTCGATCTTCGAGTACCTCGTGCTACTCACCTTCGCCGCGATCGCTGCTTGGGAGCTCGTGCACGGGCACGCTGCGGTCGCCGTGAGCCGCTCGTGGTTCACGCTGCAGGGTGCCGGTGGGATACGGGGCCTCATCGCTGGGATCCTCATCGCCATCTTCATGTACTCGGGCTGGGACGCCTCGATCTACGTTGCCGAGGAGACGACCGACCAGCAGCGCAACCCGGGTCGTGCTGCGATCGCCTCGGTGGTGATCCTGCTCTTCCTCTACGGCATCGTGACCTTCACCTACCAGGGCATCGTGCCGAACAAGGTGCTCCAAGCCCACGCTGGCAACGCCCTCGCCGTCATCGCGGCCCGTCTCGCCCACGGGGGTCCCTGGTCGACGGTGATGAGCCTCATCGTCCTCACCGGCACCGTGGCCTCCCTGCAGGCGGCCATCATCTCGGCTGCGCGCCTCGGGCTGGCGATGGCCGCCGATCGCGTCATGCCTCGCAGCTTCGAGCGCGTCAACCCCGCCAACGGCTCTCCGTGGTTGGTGACGCTCGTCATGGGGCTCGTGAACCTCGCGTTTCTCGGCCTCAGCCTCACCGGCTCCATCGCCACCGCCCTGTCCAATGTGGTCTCGGCACTTGGTATCATCGCCGCGCTCTTCTACGCGCTCACCGGTGCGGCCGCCATCTGGGCGTTCCGCCACGACCTTGCGCGTTCGCCAGCGCAGCTCGTCCTCGGCGGTGTGCTCCCTGCGATCGGGGTCGTTTTCCTTCTGTGGGTCATCGTCGAGTCGGTCCTCACGCACGCGACCACCCCGACGGTGCTCGCCTACGGTCTCGGCTCCATCGCGGTCGGGGTCGTCGTGGCGCTCGCGATCCGAGTGCTCGCGCACCCGCCGTTCTTCACGCAGCGTCGGGTCGAGCAGGCCTAGGGTCCTGCAGGCGTCGGGACGAGCACGAGCTTGCCTCTCGCTGTGCCGGCCTCGAGGCGCCGGTGTGCCTCGGCCGCCTGGGCAAGAGGGAGCTCGCCTGCCAGGGGGATGCGCAGTCGACCCTCGCACACGAGTGCGGCGAGCTCGGCGACACCGGCCCCGTCTGGCTCCACGAGCGGCTCCACGAGGCGAGCCTCAAGCTCGGCAACCAGGTGCCGCTCCTCCTCAGTCGCGTCGGCGGCGAGCCACAGCGCGGTGCCACCAGCCGCGAGCCCTGCGAGCGCGAGGGTGCCGAGCGGGCCGCTGGTGAGCTCCACGACGACGTCGAGCGCGCCGTGGAGCTCCCCGGCGAGTGCGGCGGCGAGCGAGCCTGGTGCGAGCACCTCCGCGGCTCCCAGCTCGCGCAGGCGAGCGTGGTGGTGGGGCCGTGCGACGGCCACCACCTCGGCACCGGCCAGACGCGCAAGCTGTGTCGCCAGCTGGCCGACCACACCGCCCGCGCCGACGATGCCCACGCGCTGGCCCGCTCGCAGCTTCGCGTCCTCGCGCAGTGCCTGCAGCGCCGTGAGTCCGGCGAGCGGGAGGCCCGCGGCCACGCTCGGCGGGAGGCCGTCGGGCACGCGGGCGAGCTCACGAGCCCGCCCGATGGCAAGCGTGGCGTAGCAGCCGGCACGAAGCGGGAAGGCGAGCATCCCCATGACGAGGTCTCCCTCCTCAAGACGCGCCCCGTAGCCGCGCTGGCGCACGATACCCGCGACGTCCCATCCCAGCACGAGCGGTGGTGCACCGACCGAGCGGGCCACGCCCTCGCCGCGCCGGGTGCGCGCGTCCACGGGGTTGACGCCCGCGGCCAGCACCTCGATGAGCACGTGCCCCGAGGGGAGCGTGGGTGCTGGGATGCCCTCGACGTAGCGCAGCTCGTCGGGACCCCCGAAACGCTCGAGCACGACGGCGTCCATCGTGGTGCGTGCGTGCATCTGGCCTCCTCGCGTCGTCGTGTCGCCTGTCATAAGAGCGATACGTAACGGTAATGCTTGACAAATGGACCTGAAACCTGCTATCTGTACCTTTGACGTTGAAGGGAGGCCGGATGGCAGGAAGCGAAGCCGCCGCAGCCCGCACCCACAGCGGGGTCATGGGTCGGGCTCGCGTGCTCGAGCCGAACCTGCGTCGGCGCTACCCCGTCGCCGAACGGGCCGCTGGTGTGTGGCTGTGGGGTGTCGACGGGGAGCGCTACCTGGACGCCATGAGCGGCGGCTCCATGGCCGCGACGCTCGGCTACGGGCGCACGGACCTTGTCGAGGCGGGGCGTGCTCAGCTCGCGCGTATCGCGCACGTGCACAACGAGCGCCTCACCAACCCAGCCCAGGAACGGCTCGCCGCCGAGCTGCTCGCTCGCGCCCCCAGCGGGTTCGCACGCGTGCGCTTCGTTTCCGGGGGTGCGGAGGCCAACGAGCAGGTCGTCCAGCTCGCGCGCGCCTACCACGTCGAGCGGGGAGCCTTGAGCCGTTGGCAGGTGATCTCGCAGGCCCAGGCCTACCACGGCCCCACGATGGAGACGCTCGCCTTGACTGGTCGCCCCGGGCTCTGGGGGCCGTTTGGGCCGTACCTGCCGCACCACCGGCACATCCCGCCGTCGACCTGGCGCTTCGACCCCTCGGGTCAGGGTGCCCTCGACGCCCTCGATCGCGCGATCGAGGAGCTGGGGGCCGAGACGGTCTCGCTCGTGTTCCTGGAGCCGGTCTCGGCGGCCTCGCTCCCGGGCGTGAGCCCTCCCCTGGCGTTCTGGGAGGGGCTCGCCGAGCGGCGCGAGCGCTACGGCTTTCTCGTCGGCTTCGACGAGGTCGTGACCGGGATGGGGCGCACGGGGTCGTGGTTCGCGGCCCAGACCGTGGGCTTCGTTCCTGACCTCATCGCCACGGCGAAGGGGCTCGGCGCCGGCTACGCGCCCATCGGAGCGGTGCTCGTCGGCGAGCGCGTCGTCGAGGCGCTCTGGGCTGGCTCGCGGCGCTTCACCCTCGGCCACACCTGGGACGGGGCACCCTTTGCCTGTGCGGTCGGGATCGCGGTGGTCGAGGCGCTCGAGCGCGAGGAGCTCATCCCCCGCGTTCGCGTGGCCGGTGCCCAGCTGCGCGAGGAGCTCGCCAAGGCGCTCTCGAACATCCCCATGGTCCACGGCGTGGCGGGGGAGGGATTCCTCTGCGGAGTCCACTTCGTCGATCCTCGCGACGGCATCTCGCTGCTGCCACGCGAGCTGCGGGTGGCGGCGCGCGTCGACGATGCTGCGCTGCGCCACCGGCTGGTCACGCTCTCGACGCAACCGAGCGCCGATGGCTTCGCCGGCGACCAGACGCTCGTCGCACCGGCGTTCGTCGCGAGCGACGCCGAGCTCGAGGAGATCGTGCGGCGCCTGCGAGCCGCGGTGCTCGACGTCTGGCGAGAGGTCGAGGCCGAACTGGAGGAGCGCCGATGAAGCCGATCCTCGTCATCCAGCACGAGCAGCCCACGCCACCTGGGCACGTGGCGGCCTGGTTCGCTCGGCGTGGCTTTGCCACCCAGACCTGGCGCATCGACCTGGATCTCGAGCCTTACGATCCCCGCGACTTCGCAGCGGTCGTCTCGCTGGGCAGCGAGTTCGGCGCCTGGGACGACACGGTGCCCTTCGTGCCGGTGGAGCTCGCGTGGATGGGCGAGGCGCTCGAGGTCGACCTGCCCATCTTCGGCATCTGCTTCGGCGCCCAGCTGCTCGCCCGCGCACTCGGGGGGCGGGTGCAGCGCGCCCGGCGCGCTGAGATCGGCTGGCTCCCCGTGCGCACCCACGCCGCCTCCATCATCCCTCCCGGCCCGTGGTTCCAGTGGCACTTCGACACCTTCACCGTGCCCGAGGGCGCCACGCTGCTCGCCGAGAGCGACGTCGGATCCCAGGCCTTCCGGGTGGGCCGCAGCCTCGGGGTGCAGTTCCACCCCGAGGTGACGATGGGGATCATGGACGATTGGGTGGCCGCCTACCCCCACGAGCTCGAGGCCGAGGGCGTGGAGCCAGACGCGCTGCTTGCCGAGACCAAGCGCCAGATCGAGCGATCCGAGCGCGACGCGGAGATCATCCTCACCGCCTTCATGGCTCGGATCGCCCGTCTTGGGGAGGAGGGATGATGGCCCCCGATCGGGTCATCCCCGACCGCGTCAGCCTCGACGAGGACGTCATCGCCGCCTCCTTCGTGCCAATCCGCCAGCTGCGCGCCCACGAGTACGTAGCTGATCAGATCCGACGACACATCGGCCTGCGCCTGCTGGGGCCGGGGGAGCCCCTGCCGCCGGAGCGCGAGCTCGTGCGGCTCTTCGGGGTTGGGCGCCCCACGATCCAGGCGGCGCTCAGGCTTCTTGAGGCCGAGGGCCTCATCGAGACGCGCCGGGGTCGCTACGGAGGCAGCTTCGTGCTCGATCTCGGTCTCGACGGCGGCCAGGGTCAGGACGAGCTGATCGCACGCGTCCAGCGTCGCGTCGACGAGGTGGCCGAGCTGGTGGAGGTCCGCAGCGTGATCGAGCCGGAGCTCGCCGGGCTCGCAGCCGAGCGGCGGGGCGACGCTGACCTTGCGGCCATTGAGGCGGCGCTCGCGGAGCTGGAGGGCGCCGAGAGCGAGGCCGCCTACATGCGAGCCGACACGGCGCTCCACCTCGCGATCGCCCGTGCCAGCCAGAACCGTCTGCTCGGCGACGTGCTCGAGCACGCGCGTGCCGGGCTCAACGACGCCATCGCGTTGCTACCGGAGACCCAGAGCTGGCACGAGCGGCTCAACGAGGAGCATGCCGAGATCGTGGACGCGGTGCGCCGGGGCGATGCGGCCACCGCTAGGGAGGCCTCCCGCCTCCACCTCGCCCGCTCAGGCCAGAGCTTGCTCGCGCTGGTTGCGGTGCTGCGCCGGCGTGTCGGCGGTGGTGGCGACCTTGCGAGCAGCACCCGTCCCAAGGAGGATGCCTAGATGCCTGTGGATCCTGCGAACTCGGCGGTGCTGCACCGCCTGCTCGATGCCCCCTACCCGAGCATCGTCGACGCGAAGGGAGTGTGGCTCTGGACCGAGGACGGGGAGCAGATCCTCGACGCATGTTCGGGCGGCGCCATGGCCGTCACCATCGGCTACGGCCGCAGCGAGCTCGCTGAGGTCTGGGCCCGCCAAGCCGAACGGCTGCCGTACGTCTACGACGAGCAGTTTGCCAACACACCCCGCGACCAGCTAGCAGTACGCCTCGTGGAGCGGGCTGCGCCGGATCTGCCCTGGGTGCGCTTTGCCTCGGGCGGCTCCGAGGCGAACGAGGCGGCGCTGCGGCTCGTGCGCCAGCACCACGTCGAGCGCGGCGATGAGCGACGCTGGCGGATCGTCGCGCCGGCCCAGGCCTACCACGGCTCCACCATGGGCACGCTCGCGCTGCCGGGTCGCCCCCGGTCGCTGCAATATCCCTTCGAGCCGTACCTCGTTGCCCACCACCACATCCCTCCGGCAACCGAGCGCCTCGGCGATCCCGACGGCACGCAGGCCCTCGCAGCACTCGATCGCGTGCTGGCGGAGGTCGGCGACGAGGTGGCTGCACTCGTCATGGAACCGGTCTCGGCTGCGGCGCTGCCGGGGTACTCGCCGCCGCCGGCCTTCCTCGAGGGTGTTGCCGAGCGGCGCGAGCGCTACGGCTTCCTGGTGGTCTTCGACGAGATCGTCACCGGGCTCGGCCGGATCGGTTCGTGGTTGGCTGCCGATCAGCTCCCTCTGCGTCCCGACATCGTGACCCTGGGCAAGGGCCTTGGCGGGGGGTACGCCCCGATCTCGGCGGTGCTCGCGAGCGAGGCGGTGGTCGAGCCGATCCTCGAGGGCTCGGGCTACTTCGACCTCGGCCACACCTGGGATGGGGCGCCGCTGTCGGCGGCGATCGGGCTCGCGGTCCTCGACATCCTCGAAGGTGAGGGGCTCGTCGAGCGCGTCGCCGGTATCGGCGAGGGGTTCCGCGACCAGGTGGCCCGAGCCGTCGGCGATCTCGCGATCGTCGGCGAGGTGCGAGGCCGCGGTCTGCTGGTGGGGATCGAGCTGGTCGATCCGCGCGATGGGCACTCGATCCTGCCTGAGCAGCTCGACGTCGCCACCCTCGCGGACGACGTCTGCTTCGAGCACGGCCTGCTCGTCACCTCGAGCCACCCGAACGCCGATGGGATGGCCTCTGACCAGATGCTCCTCGCGCCCTCCTTCGTCGCCAGCGAGGAGGAGCGAGCGGAGATGGTGACACGGCTTGCGACGGCACTCGGCGACCTCGAGCAGCGTGTGCGCGCGCGTCTGGAGGAGGGATCGTGAGCGTGCCTGCGACGATGGAGCGAGTGATGGTCGCGGTTTGCGACGTGCACGGGGCGCTGCGCGGCAAGCTCGTGGCTCGGGAGGCCTTCGAGCGGGCTCGTTCCCGAGGGCTCGCGATGACCGACCTCATTCTCGCCCTCGATCCGACGGACGCGCCCATCGAGAGCTACCGCACCATCGGCATCCGCTCCGGCGCCGCCGACCTGCGGCTGTGGCCCGACGAGTCGACGCTCGCCCCGCTTACCTGGCGACCCGGTACCTGGATCTGCCTTGCCGAGGCGCGGTGGGCGGACGGGTCGGTGTGCGAGCTGGCGAGCCGGGAAGTGGCGCGCCGCGTCCTCGACGACCTGCAAGGGCGGGGCATGCGCAGCCTCGCCGCCTTCGAGTACGAGGTGCGGGTGCGTGAGCAGGCAGGAGGGTGGCTCTCCTCTGGCCTGTCCTACTCCCTCGAGCAGCTGGGGATGCTGGGCGACCTCGTCGATCAGCTCCCTGGCGCCCTCGAGGCACTCGGCGTCGAACTCACCGCACTGCACACCGAGGCGGGGCCCGGACTGCTCGAACTCAACCTCGCTCCACAGCAAGGTCTTGCGGCGGCCGACCACGCGGCGCTCGTGCGCTTTGCGATGCGGGACCTCGCACGTACCCTCGGACTCGAGGCCACGTTCATGGCCAAGGTCGCTGCCGGGGAGGAGGGCTCCAGCGGGCATGTGCACCTGTCCCTCTGGGAGGGCGAGCGCAACGCGTTCGCGCTCACTCCGGCCGAGGAGGTGCTCGGGCCGGTGCTGGCCGGGGCTGTGGCGGGCATCCTCGAGCACCTCCCGGCAGCGAGCGCCATCTTGAATCCCACGATCAACGCCTACAAGCGGCTCGTGCCGGGCTTCTTCGCCCCGGTGAATGCGACCTGGGGCTTCGACAACCGCTCGACGGCGCTGCGAGTCATCCGCTCCTCGGAGCCTGGCGAGTGCCGCATCGAGTGTCGCCGTCCCGGGGCGGATGCGAACCCGTACCTGGTGCTGGCGGCGCTCCTGGCCTCGGCGCTTGCCGGGATCGATGCGGCCGCGACGCCGCCAGCGCCCATCGCCGGGGACGCGTACGCCCACGAGGGTGACGCGCTGCCAACGTCGCTGTGGGAGGCGGTCGCCGCACTCGAGGCCGACGGCATGCTCATGAAGTACCTCGGGCCGGCCTTCGTCGAGTACTACCTGACCTCCCGTCGCTGGGAGCTCGCGGCCTTCCAGGCTGCGGTGAGCTCCTGGGAGCTGGAGCGCTACCAAGGGGTTATCTAGGTGCCAGCAGCGTGGAACAAGGAGGCTGTCGATGGCTGACCTGTCGAGCGAGGAACTCGCCGAGCGGGCTCGGCGCGTCCGCGAGATTGTGGATCACTGGCGAGCCAGAGGTGTGCGCTTCGTGCGCTTCGAGTTCGCCGACGTCCACGGCATGAGCCGGTCCAAGCTGGTGCCCATCGAGGCGGTGGAGGGCTACGCGGAGCGAGGGCTCAACATCTACGGTGGCACGATCGTCCTCGACACGCGCTCCGACGTGTTGCCGGGCACCCTCTACAACGAGGAGATCGGCTACGGCGACCACCTGCTCTGGCCCGACCCGGACACCGCCCTCGAGCTGCCCTGGGCGCCCGGGACTGCACGGTTCCTGTGCGATCTCGGGTGGCAGGGCGGTGGGCCAATCGAGGCTGCTCCCCGCCGGGTGCTCGCACGCGTGCTCGAGCAGCTGCGCGCTCGTGGCATCGTGCTGAGCGTGGGGGTCGAGTACGAGTTCTACCTCCTCGACGGGGCCACCCACGAGCCGCTCTTTACGGGGTGGCACATCTTCAACACCCAGCGCAACACCTTCCACCCGGTGATCGGCGAGATCCTCGAGTCCATGGAGGAGGCAGGGCTCGAGCTCATCACCGCCAACTGCGAGTACGCCGGATCGCAGTGGGAGATCAACTACCGTCCTGCGGTCGGGATGCGGGCCGCGGATCGCGCCTTCACCTTCAAGGCCGGTGTCAAGGAGATCGCGCAGCGCCACGGCTTGGTCGCGACGTTCATGTCGAAGCCGTTCAGCCAGCAGGCGGGCTCGGGTGCCCACACGCACGTCTCGCTCCTCGGGGCCGAGAACGCAGAGCCGCTCCTGTGGGACGCTGACGCGCCGTGGCATCTCTCCGAGGTGGGGCGACACTTCCTTGGAGGCATGCTGCGCTGGGCGAGTGCCGTGGACGCCTTCCTCGCGCCGACGGTGAACTGCCTGCGCCGTCGTCGGCGTCACACCTTCAGCCCGACCAACGTCTCCTGGGGCATCGAGGACCGCAGCGCACTGGTGCGCCTCAAGGGGAACTCGCCGGCCTCGCTGCACTTCGAGAATCGCGCCCCTTCGGCGATGTCGAACCCGTACCTGGCGATCGCCGCGATCGCGGCGAGCGGGTTGCTCGGCATCGAGGAGGGTATCGAGCCCCCGGAGCCGGCAGCGACGCCGGCTGAGGACCACGAGGGGCTGGAGCCGCTGCCGCGCACGCTCGAGGAATCCCTCAGGGCGCTGGCGGCAGCGGAGCCGCTGCGCAAGCTGCTCGGTGACGAGCTGGTCACCGCGTACCTCCAGCTGCGCCGCTACGAGCTCGGTCGTTTCGCGGACCACGTGAGCGACTGGGAGCGAGCGGAGTACCTCGAGCTCTACTAGCGGGCAGCAACGACGCTGCCAGCGCCGGTCGACGAGGGGGTCGACCGCACGGCTGTTGCGGATCGGGCGATCCGCGACCGGGGCCTTTGCGCCCCGACCACAGCGGCCCATCCAGCGCTCGACTCAGGGTCGAGTGTCAGCAAGCACCTTGGACACGAAGGGGGAGAACCACCATGAGTGAGACCATCCGCGACACCTACCGCAGCGAGCCCGAGCCTCGCGGTGCCCCTCCTCGTGGGCACGGCGCCGACGACTCCATCGACATCGCCAGCCGTAGCGACGTCCACAAGCTCAAGCCACACGCCGTAGGGCTCATCGGGGTGCTGTTCATGGCGCTCGCAGGCTCGGCGCCGCTCACGGCGATGCTCGGCAACGTCCCGATCGCGGTTGCCTCCGGCAATGGGGTCGCAGCACCCGGCGGCTTCATCTTCGCCGCGGCCGCCTTCGTCCTCTTCGCGGTGGGCTACGTGGCCATGGTGCGCCGCTACACGGCCGCCGGGGGCTTCTACGCCTTCATCAGCCACGGCCTCGGTCGGGTTGCGGGCATGGCGGCCGGGTGGGCCGGTATGGCGGCTTACGCGGTCTTCGAGGCCTCGCTGATCGGGATCTTTGCCTACTACTTTCGCAACACCATCCAGAGCTACACCGGGCTCGTCGTGCCATGGCCGGTGCTCGCCGTCTTCGGGATCGCGCTCATCGGGGTACTCGCCTACCTCGATATCCGCGTCAGCGCGAAGGTCCTCGGCGTGGCTACCGGGCTCGAGATGCTGCTGCTGCTCGTGATGGACCTGTTCGTGACCGCCAAGGGCGGTGGTCCAAGCGGCCTCCCCCTCAGCCCCCTCAGCCCCATCCACGCCTTCCAGGGCCTCGGTATCGCCAAAGCCGCCCCTGGTGTCGGGATCTTCTTCGCCCTGTGGTCGTGGATCGGCTTCGAGGCCGCGGCCAACTACGCCGAGGAGTCGCGCGAGCCGCGCCGCAACATCCCGAGGGCGACCTACATCGCGGTGCTGGGGCTCGGGGTGCTCTATACCTGGTCGGCCTACAGCGCGATCGTCGGCCACGGCCTTGCCGAAGCCCCCAAGGCGGCTGCCTCGAATCCGGTGACCTTCTTCTACACCGTCACCACGCGGTTCGTGGGCAAACCGGCGACCGACCTCATGGAGATCCTCATTGTCTCGAGCACCTTCGCCTGCGCGATGGCCTTCCACAACGCAGCGACGCGCTACTTCTACTCGATGGGGCGCGAGAAGGTCCTGCATCACCGGCTGGGTCGCACCCACCACACCTGGCAGAGCCCGCACGTGGCGAGTGTGTTCCAGTCACTGCTCGCGGCGCTGCTGGTGGGCGGGATGATCGTGCTGTGGTACGCATCGAGGGCGGCCCAGAACTTTGCGAACTTCCAGAACCTGCCATACTTCGAGATCTACGGCTGGTTCGCGATCCTCGGCACGTTCTGGATCCTGCTACTCATGATGGGATCCTCGATCGCGACCGCGGTGAACTACTTCACCCACGTGCGCGAGCACTCGGCGCGTGAGTTCACGCGCCTCGTGGTTGCGCCGTCGCTCGCGGCCCTCGCCTTCCTCTGGGCGATCTACCTGCTCTGGACGAACCTCGCGACGCTCGGTGGCTCCATCGTCTTCGTGAACGCGATTCCCTGGGTCGGCGTCGCCTGGGTTGTCATCGGGGCGGTAGGGGCGCTCTGGCTGCGAGGTCGCGACCGAGCCCGCTACGAGGCCATCGGCCGGATGGTGCACCAGGGTCTCTAGACATGCCCGCGGTGGGCGGCCGCAGCCTGGTCGCCCACCGCTACGGGTTTGAGCGTTGCAAGGAGCCAACGATGGACCTCGAGGAGCTTCGGCGCGCCGTTGCGGACGGCACCGTCCACACCGTGGCGCTCGCGATGGTGGATCCGCAGGCACGTCTCGTCGGCAAGCGCTTCGACGCGCGCTTCTTCCTCGACCACGTCGTCGAGGAAGGCACGGAGGCCTGCGCCTACCTGGTGTGCACCGACGTGGAGATGACCCCAGCCTCGGGGTTCGCGCGCACCAGCTGGGACGCCGGCTACGGCGACATGCTGCTCGAGCCTGATCTCGCCACGCTGCGGCCGCTGCCGTGGGAGCCGGGCAGCGTGCTCTGCCTCGCCAACGCCGTCGAGCTGGGTAGCGCTCGGCCGGTTGCGGAGGCGCCACGGGCGGTGCTCGCCGCCCAGCGAGCCCGCCTTGCGGAGCGGGGCATGGCGGCGATGGCCGCGACCGAGCTCGAGTTCCGCCTCTTTGCCATCCCCCTCGCCAAGGCGAGAGCTCGCCGCTTCTGGGCCTTGCCGACCGCCACCGCCTACAACGTCGACTACGCGCTGGGTGCGACGGGACACCTCGAGCGGGTCGTGGGGCGAATCCGCCGCGAGATGGCGGCTGCTGGCATGGTGGTGGAGTCCTCCAAGGGCGAGTGTGCCCCCGGGCAGGTGGAGATCGCGATCCGCTACGCCGAGGCGCTCACCAAGGCCGACGAGCACGTCGTCTTCCGCGAGGGAGTGCGCCAGATCGCTGCCGAGGAGCAGATGGCAGCGACCTTCATGGCCAAGTACGACGAGCGCGAGGGGTCCTCTTGCCACGTGCACGTGTCCCTCTGGGACGAGGAGGGACGCCCGCTCTTCGCGGGGAGCGACTCGCGCTGGGTGCCGGGAGCGAGCCGGCTCCTCGACCACGCCATCGGGGGGCTGCTCGCCACGATGGGGGATCTCGCCCTCCTGATGGCGCCGAACGTCAACAGCTACAAGCGCTACGCGCCGGGAACCTTCGCCCCCACCGCGATCGCCTGGGGCCTCGACAACCGCACCTGCGCGATCCGCGTGGTCGGGCACGGGGCGAGCCTGCGTCTCGAGCACCGCCTCCCGGGTGCCGACGTCAATCCCTACCTCGCGCTTGCCGCCATCATCGCGGGGATGCTAGTGGGGATCGAGGAGGAGCTGGATCCCGGCCCACCGCTGGTGGGCAACGGCTACGAGGCGGCGGTGGCTCGGGTGCCGCTCGATCTCGCGGAGGCGCTCGGGCGCTTTCGCGCCTCGCCGTTCGCCAAGGCGGCCTTCGGCGAGGAGATCGTCGCCCACTACGCCCGCCTGGCGGAGCTGGAGCTCGAGGCGTTCCGTGCCGCGGTGACCGATTGGGAACGAGTAAGGGGGTTCGAGCGACTGTGAAGCGCGTTGCCATTCAGAATCCTGCGACCCTAGAGGTGGTCGAGGAGGTGGACTTCTACGAGGACGAGGATCTCGACGCCCCGCTTCGGGCGGCCGAGGAGGCCCAGCGAGCCTGGCGGGATCGTGCGCCTCGGGATCGAGCGCGGGCCCTCGAGGACCTGGCCCAGGCCGTGCGGGAGCATGCCGAGGAGCTCGCCCGACTCGAGATGGTGCAGGCGGGTCATCCCATCACCATGGCGCGAGGCGAGGCACAAGGGGTCGCCGACGCGATCGCGTACTTCGCTGGCATCCCCGAGCGCGCCTTCGGGCGCCAGATACCCGTCGCCGGGGGCATCGACGTCACCTTCCGGGAGCCGCTCGGGGTGGTGGGGATCATCGTGCCCTGGAACTTCCCCATGCTCATCGCGACGTGGGGGTTCGCGCCCGCGATCGCAGCAGGCAACGCCGTGGTGCTCAAGCCGGCCGAGGCCACACCCCTCACCGCGCTGGAGTTGGCCAGGCTCGCCCGCGAGGTGGGGATCCCAGCGGGCGTGCTCACCGTCATACCGGGGGAGGGTCCTATCGCGGGGTGGCGTCTCGTCACCGACCCGCGGGTGCGCAAGGTGTGCTTCACCGGGTCCACCCGCGTGGGCAAGGCGATCATGGCTGGCTGTGCGGAGCAGCTCAAGCGTGTGACCTTGGAGCTCGGCGGCAAGAGTGCCAACGTCATCTTCGCCGACGCCGACGTCGCTGCCGCCGCAGCGGCAGCCCCCGCTGCGGTCTTCGACAACGCTGGCCAGGACTGCTGCGCGCGCTCGCGCCTCCTCGTGGCGGAGGAGATCTACGAGGAGTTCATGGCGGCGTTCCGTGCCGCGGTCGCCAAGCTACGGGTTGGCGACCCAGCGGATCCCGCGACTGAGATCGGCCCGCTCATCTCCGCGGCCCAGCGCGAGCGGGTGCTCGCCTACGTTCGCGAGGCCCGGGTGCTTTTCCAGGGGAGCGCCCCTGACGGCCCCGGCTACTACGTCGCTCCCACCGTGCTCGACGGGAGCGACAGCACGGCCCCCAGCTGGTGCGAGGAGATCTTCGGACCGGTGGTCTCGGTTCGCCGCTTCCGCACGGAGGAGGAGGCGATCGCGATCGTCAACGACTCGCCTTACGGGCTCTCCGGGTCGATCTGGACGCGTGATGTGGCGCGCGCGCTCCGGGTAGCTCGGCGGATCGAGTCGGGGACGCTCTCGGTGAACTCGCATTCCTCCGTCCGCCACCACACGCCGTTCGGCGGGTTCAAGCAGTCGGGGATCGGACGGGAACTCGGGCCAGAGGCCCTCGAGGAGTTCACCGAGCTCAAGAACGTCTTCGTCCGTGTGGAGGGGCTCTAGATGACGATGGCAGGCAAGGTAGCGCTGGTGACCGGGGCGGCGAGCGGCATCGGGGCGGCGACAGCGCGCCGCCTGGCCGCCCAGGGCGCTGCCGTGGCGGTGTGCGATCTCGACGTCGAGCGCGGCACCCGGGTGGCCACGGAGGTGGGCGGCCTCTTCGTCGAGGTGGACGTGGCCGATGCGGCGAGCGTCGAGGCCATGGTCGCAGCCGTGGTTGAGCGTTTCGGCGGGCTGGATCTTGCGATGAACAACGCAGGGATCTCGCCGCCTGAGGATCGCTCGATCCTCGAGACCGACCTTGCGGCGTGGCGTCGCGTGCAGGACGTCAACCTCACCAGCGTCTTCCTCTGTGCCAAGGCCGAGATCCCCGCGATGCGGGCTCGCGGAGGCGGCTCGATGGTGAACGTAGCCTCCTTCGTCGCGGTCATGGGGTCAGCCACCTCCCAGATTTCCTACACCGCCTCCAAGGGAGGCGTGCTCGCCCTCTCCCGCGAGCTCGGCGTGCAGTTGGCGCGCGAGGGAATCCGCGTGAATGCCCTCTGCCCTGGACCGGTGCGAACCCCGCTGCTCGAGGAGCTCTTCGCGAAGGACCCGGTAGCTGCCGCGCGCCGCCTCGTGCACGTGCCACTTGGCCGTTTCGCCGAGCCAGACGAGATCGCCCGCGCGGCCTGCTTCCTGCTCTCGGACGACGCCTCCTTCATCACCGCGAGCACGTTCCTCGTCGACGGCGGGATCCACGCTGCCTACGTCACCCCCGAGGTCTGAGCATGGGAGGTCTGAGCATGGACGGCCACCTGGCGGCGGCGATGGATGTGGCGACGGAGGCGCTGCTGCGCTTTCGCCCGGAGGTCGGTTCGCTCCTCGACGAGCTGGTCGACGCCGAGGGGGGCTTCGCACCGGCCATCGTGGCGCGCGCGTGGCTCGACGTGCTCACCAGCGAGCCGCAGCCCACGGCAGCAGCCCGGCGCGCGGTGGAGCCGATCGCCCCCGAGAGCCTCTGGCCCCGCGAGCGAGCGCACCGAGCAGCGATCTTGGCCTGGAGCGAGGGTCGTTTCCGGGAGGCACAGGCGATCCTCGATGCGTGGCTCCTCGAGGACCCCACCGATCTCTGGGCGCTCTTTGCGGGACACCAGCTCGACTTCTTCCTCGGCGACCAGGCGAGCTTGCGCGACCGACTGGCTCGCTCGCTCCCCTGGTTTCCCACCGATCATCCCGCGCGGGGCTTCCTCCAGGGCATGTTCGCCTTCGGCCTCGAGGAGGCTGGCACCTACGACCGTGCCGAGGCCGTAGGGTCCGAGGCCCTTGAAGCCCATCCCGACGACGTCTGGGCCCTGCACGCCGTCGTGCACGCCCACGAGATGCGAGCTCGCATCGACGCGGGGCTTGCGCTCATGGCTCGCTTCGGCCCGTTCTGGCGGGAAGGCAACGCCTTCCGGGTGCACAACACCTGGCACGAAGCGCTCTTCCTGCTCGAGCTCGGCCGCAAGGAGGAGGTGCTCGCCCTCTTCGATCGCGTCATCCACCCTCCAGGAGCGCCGCTGGTTGCGCTCGAGCTCCTCGATGCAAGCGCGCTCCTGTGGCGGCTCTACCTCGATGGATGTCCAGAGCCGGAGCGCTTTGCTCGACTGGCGGAGGCCTGGAGCCGCTGGCAGACGAAGCCCTTCTATTGCTTCAACGAGGTGCACGCAGTGATGGCCTTCGTCGGTGCGGATCGCCTCGACGAAGCACGTTGGCTTGTTGGCCAGCTTACCGAGCTCGCTGCAGGGTCGGATCCCGACTCGACGACCGCGCGCATGGCTCGCGAGGTTGGTGTGCCAGTGGCGCGAGCGCTCGTGGCGGTGGGCGAGGGGGCGTGGGAAGAGGCGCTCGGGCTCCTGTGGCCTATCCGCGGTCGGCTCGCGCGCTTCGGAGGCTCGCACGCGCAGCGGGACGCCTTCTTGCGCACCGCTCTCGTCGCAGCCATCGAGGCTCGCGCGCTTCCGGCTGCGCGAGCGCTGGTGGCCGAGCGCCTCGCGCTGCGCGAGGAGAGTCCCTGGGCCTGGCTCGCGCGGGCGCGCCTTGCCGAGGCCACCGACGACGAGGCTGCCGCAAGCCACGCCCACCAGCGCGCTCGCGAGCTGCGGGATCGGGTGCGCGAGCGCCTCGGCGGCTGAGGCCCTCGCAGTTCCCAGCCGTGTCCTCAGCCCCGCGGTGCGGGTGGAGCGCTGAGAGCCGCGTCGTCGGCGGGGACGGGGTCTGGGTAGTCGCCGGTGAGGCAGGCGTCGCAGCAGCCGGTGGTGAACCCGACGGCGTCGCGGAGGTCGGCGAGCGGGAGGTAGGCGAGGGAGTCGGCGCCAAGCTCCTCGGCGATCTCGTGCTCGGCGAGGCGGGCTGCAATGAGGTCGGGGCGGCTCGGCGTGTCGATGCCGTAGAAGCACGGCCACCGGTAGGGAGGGCTCGAGATGCGAAGGTGGACCTCCCGTGCCCCGGCGTTGCGCAGGAGCAACACGAGCTGGCGAGTCGTCGTGCCGCGCACGATGGAGTCGTCGACGACGACGAGGCGCTTGCCACGCACGTTCTCCTCGAGCGCGTTGAGCTTGCGGCGGATGGCCTGCTGGCGCTGGAGAGTGCCCGGGTTGATGAAGGTCCGGCCGATGTAGCGGTTCTTGACCAGGCCCTGGCCGTAGGGGATGCCGGAGGCGAGCGCGTAGCCCTCAGCAGCCGGGATACCCGAGTCCGGCACGCCCATCACCATGTCCGCCTCGACGGGGGCGACGCGGGCGAGTCGCTCGCCCATGCGCCGCCGGGTGCCGTGCACCTCGCGGCCCAGCAGCTTGGCATCAGGGCGGGCGAAGTAGACGAACTCGAAGATGCACAGGTGCTGGTAGCGCTCGCCGTCGAGGAAGGCGCTGGCGTGGGCGTCGTGGCCGATGGCGAGGACCTCCCCTGGCTCGACGTCGCGCTCGAAGCTGGCCCCGACGACGTCGAGCGCAGGGGTCTCGGAGGCAACCACCCAGCTGCCGTCGTCGAGGCGACCCAGGCTGAGGGGTCGGAAGCCGTGGCGGTCGCGGGCGGCGATGAGGTGCTGGCCGTCGGTCATCACGAGCGAGAAGGCCCCGTGGAGGTCGCCGAGCGCCCCAGCGACCGCGCTGGCCACCGCACCGGGGCGCGGTGGCACCCCCACGAGCGCACTGGCAACGGCACGGGCGATCAGCTCCGTGTCCGAGGCTCGGCGCTGGCCTTGGGCCACGGGCTCGGGAGCGGTGATGAGGTTGCCGTTGTGGGCGACGGCGATCTGGGCGCCCTCGTGGGCCCAGAGCAGGGGCTGGGCGTTCTCCCAGCTGCGGTCCCCCGCGGTGGCGTAGCGGGTGTGGCCGATGGCGAGCGCCCCCGGCAGGCTGCGCAGCGTGGCCTCGTCGAACACGGAGGCCACCAGGCCGAGGTCCTTGACGACCGTGATGGTGCCGACCTCAACCGAGGCGATACCCGCCGACTCCTGGCCGCGGTGCTGGAGCGCGTAGAGTCCGTCGAAGACGGCGAAGGCCGCGTGGTTGCCGTGGGCGAGCAGGATGCCGAAGACCCCGCAGGCCTCTTCGGGCCGGTCCGCAGGGGCGGGGTAGGATGGCGCGACCATGGCAATATGCAAGCCTAGGAGCCTCCTGAACAAGCCCCCTCCCAGGGCGGCCTCTCAGGCCAGCGAGCTCCACGAGAACGAGCTCCTTCCTGGCCCGTCCTCTCCTCCGCCCTCACCTCTCCTCGCTCGTACCCTCTCCTGGGGAGCGAGGAGGTGAGGGCCTCCGCAGCGCTCAGGTGGCCAGCACCCAGCTGCCACCCACCCGTGTGAGCCCCAGGCGCAGGAGCACCCGTAGGTTCCAGGTCGCACAGACGAGCTCGAGGTGCAGGCGGTTGCGCACGAGCCCCCGGTAGCGGAGCCTCGCCCCGGAGAGCTTGCGCTTGAGCTGGGCCCAGATCCGCTCCACGTTGGGGCGGGTGCGTTGGTCATCGAGGCGGAGCCTGTCAACCTTTGAGAGACACATCCGGTCCAGATTCACTAAGTCGTCGTGCTCGCCTCCTCCGGGGGGTTGATCCAGACCGCCTGGGGTAGTGCCGGCGGCACAGGCCGCTTGCGCACGAAGCGCTCCGGATGTGCCGTTACTCCCCAGATAGGTCAACATTGGTCATTGCCGACCAATGTTGGTCACCTGGATCATGCCGGTCTCGTTGCGTGCGCAAGACCGGTCGCGGCGGCAACGGCACCACCGCATGGGACTGCCTTGCCTGTGACCCAAGGTACCCTCGTGCCACAGTCGGGGCAGGTTGCGAGCCGAGACCAGGGTAATCCCCTGTCCTCGTGGCGACTATCACGCCATGAGGCTTAGCACCAGACTGGCTGCCTGGTAGCTGAGCCGAGTGCCGTCGTAGGCACAGCCCGCTTGGCTCCCAGGTGGAGCGCCTCTTGGGCAACGCCGTCGCCACGAGCTTCAGTCCCGGTCGTCCCGAGGACGTGTGCCCAGTGCCCCGCTCCTGGGAGAGCACATGAGCCACGTATGGTCTGACACGTGTACGAAGGCCCAGGGCGCGTCTGGCAATGACGCACGCAGCACCCTGGTCCACCGATACCCCGTAGACCCCGGCGTAGTTCGCCTGTCCTAGGACAGAGGTCCACGCCGGGTTGACGGAGACCACTGCCACCTGCTCGCGTCGTGCAAGCGAGGCCAAGGTGGCAAAGAACTTGTGATAGGCAAAAGAGGAAAGCAGATGAGCGAGCCCTCGTGAACAGCCAGAGCGAAGGTTGGCCCGAGAGCGCGTGAAGTCCAGTTCCTCATGGGCGATGACAGCACCATGGGTCTTTGCCACACGGATGAGCTCGGCAACCGCTCGTCCAAGTGAGTCTGCGTTGTGCGATGCGCTCCCTGTCAGCTCAAGGGCGACCTTGCCCCAGGCAAGGGGGTTGCCATCGGTCTTCACCACGCACCAGGCCACATGGTCGGGGTTGAGGTCTATTCCAAGGACACGCGCAACGCGCCTGCGCAGTGCTTGCCCTGGATACAGCCGCTCGAGCTGCTGTATTGGTTCGACCGAGGCTATGACATACCACGCCTGTTGTGTCTCTCGCCATACGAGCCGTACGCTGACCGGCCTGGATGCACGTTTGGCCTTGCACGGGGTGCTTGGGGGTGGTGTGGGTAGGAAGGTGGCCCAACGCGGCGGCTTGCCCGTGACACTCTCGAGCGCCTTGGCTAATACCTCGGCCTCGGCGCGCCAGGGCTCCACGGCTGGCCAGAACTCACGATCGGTCTGCCAGCGGGCTCTGGCCTCGGCAGCACTCTCGCCAGGGCGAAGTGCATCGAGAAGTTCTTTGCGCCCATAGACACAACCATCGAGTGGAATCTCTACCCACTCCTGCCCACCCGAGAGGTCACGAAGCCTCACGCCGTTGGTGGTGCAGAGATCTGGGATCCGAAGACGCAGCAGGTGACCCGAGGTGGTATCACCTTCCTTGGCGAGGATGATCTTCGCACAGGAGTTTCCAAAGCTTGCTTCGGTGTCGCCCTTTATGTAGATCACACCCGAGCGTGCCCGTTGCCAAGTCTCGTGCCAGACATCACGGCTTGCATAACCATGAGCTACTGGGTCATTGCCAGCCACAGCAAGCTTGCGTCCACCGAAGCACACCCGCACGTCACCGTGAGCCAAGCGCTTCTCAAGGTTGGCCACCCGTGCCGTGAGGAGGTCACGCCGTCGTGCAAGCCCGTGGCGTTGACGGCGGCGCTTGGTGGAGTTCCCGGCCATCGCCCACTCCAGCTTGCGTTGCACCTGGTCGAGATCCTCTTTGGCCCTGGCCAGAGCGAGCTTGGCGGACTCGACCGCAGCCTCCTGTGAGGCTAGAGCGGTGTCGATGATCGAGTCTGCCTCATCTTCCCGCCAGCCCGATTTGATGAGAGAGGAGCGCACCGCCTGGCGCTTTGCGCCATGGACCACAAGCTCCATGTAGGTCCAGCGAAGCGCTGTGCCGTAGGCTTCCCCGTAGGCACGAAGCAATGGATCAAAGCCCCCCTGGTCCCTCACCCGGGCCTCAGAGGAGACGAAAGTGCGCTGCGGCGTGGTCATGACTTGGTTCCTGCTGCCACACAACGGCGAATAGCCTTGGCCTTGGCGGAACGCTGGCCATAGAGCCTGCCCGAGAAGCTCGTGACCACCGCGAGCATGTCCCGGACCAGCTCGGACTCGACAGAGTCCGATAGCGCCTCATCCTCTCCAATGGCAACCACTCTCACTCCGTGAGGAGACAGAAGCTGCTCGATGATGCCAACGCCAAAGCGAGCCAGACGTTCTTGGTGGGTGACCCATAGTTCGGTGACCGAGGGATCCTGGCAGGCCAGGAGCGCTCGCCTGAGACCCAAGCGGCGGTCGGATAGCCCGGAAGCCACATCAGAGAACTCGCCAGCCACCACTCGATCCTTGGCTGTATCTCGAAGGCGCGCGAGTTGACGTTCGAGGTCGCCCTCCTGGGCGTGACGGCGAGAGGAGACTCGCGCATAGAGGACAACGGCTCCGGCACCTCTGCTCACTGGAGCAGCTCCGCGACGATGCAAGATGGCCTCTCGTTCCGCAACGGAGAAGATGCGATGCCCACCAGGAGACCTGCGGTCTGGCAATCTCCCGCTTGCGGTGTAGCGGCGAAGTGTGCTACTGCTCACGCCGAGCATGGCTTTGGCCTCGCGCACCCGCACCATGTGATCCAGCATCTATGTATCCTAGTGCGTACAGATGTACTACGTCCAGTATCGTCCAAGGCAAGCGCGGCTTGCTCGATGCAGCGGTGACCGATACTGACCAACGACTGCGTCAATAGTTGTGAACCCGCCAGGCAGCTCGAGCTCCCGGGCACCTCGGTCCCTGAGCGCGCCAGCGCGTCCAGAGTGGACATCAGCTGGGGTGTGGAAGCCGATCCCCGAGTGCCGGTGCTCGTGGTGGTACCGACGGTGGTGGTACCGACGGAAGAGGGCTCGCACCAGGTTCTGGCGTCCTCGTAGCAACCGAAGCGCCGTGGCGTGGGTAGTCGGGTCGGTACTTCATGGTCTTGAACCGGGACTCGCTGTAGGGGTTGTCGTTGGAGGTGTGTGAGCGACTGTGGCTCCGGATGACCCCAAGGTCGGCGAGCGGGTGGGCTACGGGCGTGGCGATCATGGGGCTTCCTCGATCCGAGTGGATGGTGAGCTGGCACGCGACGACGCCGTGCTTGGTCACGGTCTCGTCGAGCAGTGCTGCCGTGAGGCTTGCGTGCTCGGCCCGAGCGAGCATCCAGCCCACAACGTGGCGGCTGTAGATTGGCCTTTCCCCCATTTGCTTGACAGTCTGAATGACGCGGCTGCCATGCCTTGCCGAGCGTAGCGAAGCTCGTAGCCGACGGGCGGCACGTAGCCGATCGGCGAGTGCAGGCGCACGGTGTTGGAGCAGTGGATGCAGGCATCGATCGCACGCCGTGCCTCGCTGAGCCCGCCGAAGCGCTGGTTGTGCACCAACTCGCGCTTTAGGGTCGCGAAGAACGCCTCGGCCACCACGTTGTCGTCGCAGGTAGCCACCCTGCCAGCCGACTGGGGAACCCCGAGGGTCGCGAGCAGGCTCCGTACTTCCGGGAGAGGTACTGGCTGGCGCGGTAGGTGTGGAGAACTGCACCAGCGAGGCTACCCCGAGTGCCCAGCGCCACCTCGATGGCCTCGATAACCAGGTCATCGGGCGTCCGCTTCGCGAGTGCGAAGCCCACGATCCTGCGAGAGCCAACATCAGCCACCGTGGCAAGGTAGCAAAGCCCTCACCTGTGCGGACGTAGTGCTGTCGCTCACGGAGCGACGACCTGGCTCCCCGGGGGCGAAGTCCTGGCCGACGAGGTCTGGGAACGGCACCTCCTCGTCGCGCCTCGTGGTACGTACAAAGCGCCGCGGTGTGGTAGCCCAGATCCCAAGCTCGGCCATGAGCCGCTGCATGCACTTAGAGTTGCACGCTCAAGCCGCGTCGTCTTGAGCTCGTGGGTCATGCTGCGGATTGTCGTAGGTGCCCTGGTGCGCAGCAGCGATCGCACGGATCTCGGCGATGAGCTGCGGCCTGCACAGGGCAGGACCACGCTGGGCCCGTGCTCGCCAGGCATCGTACGCTTGGCGGGAGAGGCCCATGGCTCGCGCTGGCACCGCTACCTGAGAGCCCCTCGGCCTTGCGGCGGGAGATCGGAGCGCTACCGGCTCACTACCCACCCTCCTGCACGAGTGGGCCATCGCTCGCTTCGCCAGCTCGCGTTCCATGGTGAGCTTGGTGACCTGCCTGCCGAGGCGTGTTGGCTCCTCGCGCCAAGCGTTAATGAGGCCTTCTGGCTCACCGCGGTCGATGCGTTCCTGGCGGACCTGAGTTGCCGAGGGTCTACTCGTTGATGCCGAGCTCGCGGGCAACGTCGGCGATGGTGCGGTGCTCATCGAGCACGAGTGCGGCCGCGCCCTTCGAGGAACTGGCTCGGGTAGCGGCCTCGTCGGCGCCTCGCCGCGGGCTCCTTGCCCGGGGGTGGTGCTGGTGCCTTGGTCATCCCTTCCTCCTATCGCAGGTGTCAACCTGAAGGGGGGAAGGCCAGCCGTTGACAGCTCCAACGACTAGATGTAGCATCGTTGCCGACGAAGTGAAAGGGGGTTAACCATGAAAGCCAGCACGGTTGTACGGGGGGAGTCACCGTAGGAGTGAGCCTCGCTCTCGCGAGCATCGGCTCTACAGTCGATCTGACCGCAGCTCAGACCCATGCAAGCCCGCTCCCTCCTGCTCAGCCTCTCTCTCTCGCCCAAGCGATCCCCGTCGGATCAGAGACGAGCATTCCCACGATTGGTGTCGGCCAGCAATCTGCAACATCACTAGCAGCATCAAGCAGGTTCATTGCACCTAACTTATTCTCTGGAGGAGGAGCAGGCGGTGGTGACACCTACACTGTCGTGACAATCCCCTCTTGGATCCTTCAAGACGCAAGAGTTTATCTTGGATACGGTGTTGTCGCATTTATCGAAGCGTTCGTGTGCGGAACGCCTGCATGCATTTTCGCGGTAGGCGCACTATCACCCCTTCTAACGTATCTGGTAACCCACCAATTATACCCGACTGTCTACATCTGGTGGGACGACACAACATGGAGTTTCGCTGGCTTCACAACGGTATATTGACGATGTAATAGCATTGACGGAGTTGGATCAGTGCGTTGGTATGAGAAGAGGATCAGTACGTTGGCATGAGAAGATATGCCGATAACTCGCAATCCATCGTGGCGTACCTGCGCGCGAGCCCTCGTGACCGCGCCGCTGCACACCAGGTGTTAAAAGAGAAGCAAACGAGTGGCGTAAGGTACGTGGATGACCTAGCCATAGCTTCTTTGAAGGTTGGGTTAATAGCGGCACTAGCTGGCTTCTGGCTGACGTGGCTTGTTGGGATGATCGTTGATCGGCAGCAGTATTGGCACGGTGTAGTAGCATCGATAATTCCCTTGATCATGTACTCTGTGATTACTCCGATCGCATTCAGAAGGAGAATAGCCCGCCTGCGGCGTCTCTTGAGCAAGGAGGAGAGAAGGTGAAATCACTTCTTAAGGAATATGGATGTGGGATCTTCGCAATACTCGCAGGTGCCAGTCTTCTGGCCCTAGGGTCAACGGCGTCAGGGGGAGCAATGTTGGACGACGTGATAGTTGGGGTACTGGAGATCTGTCTAGGCATATACAACTTGCTATGGGCCGTGAGAAGTAAGCGCTTGTTGAGCGCTGCAACGTTACCGCAGGGGGTCGAGGCGAAGCTCCGGGACGTCCAGGCCCTCGGCGGCGCCACGAATGATATAGAATCCACTTTTGATAATGGAGATCCCTGCCCTGTTTTGGAATGGGAGAGCTCATTCGTCTCAAATGCAAGCTGCTGCGCTTGCAAAGCCGAATAGTGGGACTAAGATGCCGGTTATATCGCGGGAAATTGGAGGCCATTAGAGTAGTAGCAGGTCTTCTACCTGGATACCTTGGCAAATGCAGCGCCAGAGCTGTTGACCGGCCCCAAGAACCGAGTCCACCGTCAATGTGAGACCCGACGTCTTCACGCTACTACTCGCTGGTCCTGTTGGGTACCGATTATCTTGAGCACGTCGTACTTCCGAGCCTAGGCAAGGCGGCAAGGATGTGCCGCTGAATGGCGACGTCCAACTCGCAGAACTCGGCTGGAGTGAGGTAGCCGAGCGAACCATGGGCTCGCATGGTGTTGGAGTGGTGCCGGTCGTGCGCGAGAAGCGCTCGGGCCTCACGAACGGAGGTGAACAGCTCCCCATCGAGCACCTTCTCGCGGACCTGGGCGCTCTGGCCTTCCCCCCATGTTGCTTGGCAGTCTGAGCTACGTGCCGCGCTTCGAGCACGAGCCTCGCTGCCCTCGGGAGGGCATGGCAGGCGCGTACTTCAGGCTGCCAAGCAACATGGGGGGAAGGCCAGAGGGAGCGCGGGTCACTACACGACGTCCGTGGATGTGACCGAACGATTAGTTGTGGTCGACGTGGGCCGACGCGATGTCGAGCGCTCAAGATGCCCCCACTCAGGTCGTGTCGTAGGTTGGCACCTCTGAGGGGATCGCTCGGCTCCTTCCAGTCGAGCGCCAATAGACCGCGCGATGCAGGAATGCCGCGACGACTTGAGCTGGTGGTCGGAACCGGTTTCGATCCGGTGACCTCACGCTTTTCAGGCGTGCGCTCTACCAACTGAGCTATCCGACCTCACTCGTGCGCTCGCACGAGAGCGGACCTGACGGGATTTGAACCCGCGACCTCCGGCTTGACAGGCCGGCGTGCACTCCGAGCTGCACCACAGGTCCCCGTGGGCACGGGCCCCCGGGGGCCCCGAGCACGATCAGTATAGGCTCGCTCGGCCCCCGCGACGCGCGAGGACCTCGAGGAGATCCTCCGCGACGGCGTCGTCGACGACGAGGTCGCCGTAGCCGACGAGGGGAGCGAGCCCCGGTTTGAAGGTGCCGTGGGCGTCCGAGCCGCCCGTCGCGACGAGGCCGAGGCGGCGTGCCAGGGCGGCGAGCTCGGCGCGGGTGTCGGGCTTATAGGCGGCGTAGTGGGCCTCGATACCCACGAGGCCGAGCTCTCGCAGCCGGACGAGCTCGGCCTCGAGGTCGGCTGGTGCGAGCTCGAGACTGAGCGGGTGCGCGACCACGGTGACGACGTGAGCGAGCTCAAGGAGCCCGACGACGTCCTCGTAGCGATGCCGGGCCTTGGGAACGTAGAGCGGGCAGCCCTTGGCCAAGTAGCGCGCAAAGGCGTCCGCGATGGAGGTGGCGTAGCCCTTCGCCACCAGCACGGCGGCTGCATGCGGGCGCCCGACGCTCTTATCGTCCAGGCTTGTGGCCCCAGCCGCCTTGAGGAGCTCGGCCTCGGTGAGCTCGAGGCCGAGCTCTGCGGCGCGCGCCAGCATGGTCTCGTTGCGCACCCGCCGATCGCCCGCCAGGGTCGCCAGCAGTGAGCGAGCAGGCTCCTCGAGGAGGCCAGCGCCGTAGCAGAGGAGGTGGAAGGTGCCGTGGTCGGTAGCGAGCGAGAGTTCCGCTCCCACGACGAGCTCGACGGAGCCATCGAGGTGCTCCGCCAGCTCGGCCACGCCTGCGGTGGTGTCGTGGTCGGTGAGGGCAACGACGCTCGCACCTGCGAGTCGCTCGGCCAGCTCGGCCGGGAGCTCGGAGCCGTCGGAGGCGCTGGAATGCAGGTGTAGGTCGATCACCGTCCACACCGCCGTGGCACCCCCAACGGGATTCGAACCCGTGTTACCGCCTTGAAAGGGCGGCGTCCTCGGCCTCTAGACGATGGGGGCATGCGTCACCAGTGTACGGGCTCGACAAGCCGCCACCGGGTGCCCTCGGGCGTGTCCTCGAGCATGACGCCGGCGCGCTGCGCGAGGTCGCGCAGACGGTCGGCGAGTGCCCAGTCCTTGGCAGCGCGGGCCGCCTCGCGCTCGGCCACCAGCGCCTCGACGAGCGGGGCGAGGGCTGCCTCGCGATCGACGAGGCCCTCGCTGGCGTGGCGCGCGAGTCGGGCGAGCGCGGCCGCGGTGGCGGGTTCGAGGTCGTGGGCGCCATCGAGGACGTAGGCCAGCGCGGCGGCGAGACCCTTGCGGGTGGCGAGCTCGTCCACGGTCTGGAGTTCGAGGGTTGCACGTTCCTCGTCGGGGGGCGCCGCTGAGCACAGGGTGCGCGCGCTGAGCGCCTCGCGCAGCTCCTCGAGACTGAGTTCGCCGGGGGCGGCGAGAGCCTGCTCGACGCCGCCGACACGGAGCACGAGACGCCCCTTGCCCCGCACCCGGCAGACGCCACGGGCACCGTCGAGGATGACGGCGGTGTGCTCGTCGACGCCGAGAATGCCGACCCCCGGGGGCAGGGCTGCCTCGAGCAGCGCCAGGCGGCGCTCCCCGATGTAGCAAAAGCGCGTGTCGTGGGTCGCCCCCTCCTTGTTGTCGTAGTGGGGCACGACCGCGGCGGTGATGCCGAACGCGTCGAGCAGGTCAAGGCCGTCAAGCCAGGTCGGGTCCGCGCCGACCTTGTAAATCTCGTAGACGGGGATGGCGTAGCGCCCGGCGGTAACTGCGGCCGCGGAGGCAAGCACGACCGTGGCACCCTCGCCAAGGCGCCGGGCGAGCACCGCTACTGCCCCGGAGTCGCGAAGCTGGCGGAGGCCGTAGCTGGGGCTGCCCGGGCCCGCGAAGAGGTACGTACCCCAGGCCAGCTGCTCAAGGAAGCGGCCCCGCTCAGCAGGGGTCTGGGTTGCGGCCTTGCGGCAGCTGGCGATGGCGAGTGGGGTGCGCAGGCTCACGTCGAAGTACTCAATGGCCTTCTGGCACAGCTCGTCGGCGTTCTCCTGAAAGCCGAAGGTGGCATCGAGGAAGACGGCACGGACCTTGTCGAGCCCGCCAAGCAACTCCCTGTGTACCGCGACCATGGAGGGAGCGAGCTCGCCGGATCCGAAGAGTGCCAGCGTGCCACGAGGGGCGAGGGGGCGATCTGGTGTCATGACACGGCGTTCAACGCGGCCGTGGTGCTGAAGCTTCCTCCTGCGACTCGATTGCGCGAAGCGCTGACACTCTCTTTATCGTTGCGACGGTGGTCTTCTGTGTTCGCCTCCGTAGACTGATGCACCGCTGCTCCTACTGGTGGAGCGCAGGTAGTTCGTTGGCGAGGAGGTCCTCGTGCGCATCATCGTCTACGGAGCCGACGGCTACATCGGTTGGCCCATGGCCCTGCACCTTGCCGCTCAGGGCCACGACGTGCTCGCCATCGACAACGGCGCGCGCCGCCGCTGGGA